>ERZ511473.35-NODE-35-length-386816-cov-28.593992_pt1 | contig 386816 bp, 383 predicted proteins | sample MGYA00374947_ERZ511473 | MGnify/ENA primary metagenome ERZ511473 (study PRJEB26303, sample SAMN06343854) | sediment metagenome | isolation source: hot spring sediment | place: Canada: British Columbia | collected 2012-09-26 ...
CTCCACCGGGATCCGTTCGACCGGATGCTGGTGGCCCAGGCGCAGCTGGAGGATCTGGAGATCCTCACGGCGGACCCAGCAATCAGGCAGTACGCCGTGAGGGCCATCTGGTGATGACCGCGCTGGCGTGGGGCGGCTCCAGCGTAACGGGATCAGGCCCGTCCCGCGGACGTAGGGACCGGTGCGGCCGTGGCACAATGGAGCGGGGGTGAGCGGATGGCGATCCTGCTGGACCTGCTGCGGCCGGTGACGGACGAGGAGCTGCGGCTGCTTTCGGAGCGCAACCCCGGGTACCAGTTCGAGCGGACCGCGGACGGGAGGATGGTCGTGAGCCCCACGGGAGGGAAGAGCGGAAGACGCAGCGGTGAGGTGATTGGGCAGCTCAGGGACTGGAACAGGCGGACCGAGCTCGGGGTCGTCTTCGACTCCTCCACCGGATTCCACCTCCCTGACGGCTCGCTGCTGTCTCCCGACGCCTCGTGGATGGCCCGGGAGCGGTGGGAGGCGCTGAGCGCAGACGAGCAAGAGGGGTTTGTACCACTGTGTCCGGATGCCGTTTTCGAGGTCCGCTCCTCCTCGCAGACCGTGCAGGAGCTCCGCGAGAAGATGGGGGTTTACCTCCGGAATGGCGCCCGCGTCGGCGTGCTCATTGACCCCTATGCCCGCACCGTGGAGGTGTACCGGCCCGGCCGGGAGCCCACAAGGCACGGGAACCCGGAGCGGGTCGCGCTAGACCCAGAGCTGCCCGGCTTCGAACTGGAGCTTGCGCCGGTGTTCGCAGGGTAACTTCCTCCCCATGGCTACTCGCCAGGGGCTCCCGGCGCCGCGTGATCTGATGGGGGACAGAGGGAGACCACACGAACCTCCTGGACGACGCCCTGAAGTTCCCGCCCGAAGGGAGAGAGATCCGCGTGCGGGTGAGCCGGGAGGGCACCCACGCGGTGGTCTCCGTGGAGGACACCGGCTGGGGCATCCCGCCCGACGACCTCCCCCATATCTTCGAGCGGTTCTACCGGGCCGACCGGTCCCGGGCCCGGCGGGCGGGCGGGTTCGGGTTGGGCCTTGCCATCGTTAAAGCACCTCCTGGAGATGCAGGGCGGCCGCATCTGGAGGACGCGTCGCCCGCAGGAGGGGAGCACCTTCTCCTTTTTGCTACCCCTCGTGCAGGAGGCGCCCCTGGAGGCCGCACCGGGCGATGCCCACAGGCCTTGCGCCTGAGCCGATTCCCGGCCTCAGGGCCCGAGGCGGCGAAGGGGTGCGGGACACCGGCTTCGGAAGGCGAGCTCATCGTTCGTGTACCACACCGTTCCGGAAGCCGAAAGGCAGTAATACCGGTAGTCTCCGGGCGCCATGTACAGCTCCCCGGAGGAGGAATGGCGCAGCACCGTTTGACCGCCCAGTGCTGCGATCGCCTTCTCCCCCGCGAGGTAGTTCTGGGAGACGACCTGCATGTACGTGTCGTACTGCATGGCCCGCATGGTGTTGCCGAAGTCTGCGATCATCTGGGTGCGCCCGCGGCTCATCTCCAGCATGTTCAGTGCTCCCCGGGTGATCTGGCGGAGGGTGCGCTCGTTCTCCTGGAGCTGGTGGAGCACCTACCGCAGCGGCCAGCGGAGGTTGCGGAAGCTTAGGAGGCTCGCTTGGCACAGGGGCAGCACCTGTGCCATCTGCCCTGCGGGCGCCTCGCACCCGGCCACCACCCCGTAAGTGATGTACGCGCGCACACGCTCAAGCCCGGGAAGCCCCCGCAGGGAGAGGTCCGGAAGGGAGATCGTCTGGACGAGGCCAGCCTCCTCCAGGACCGTCCCTCCCTTCCCGATCCGCACCGCCGCCACGGCCCGGTCGAACCCCAGCGGCTGGATCCGGACATCCAAGAGACGCGCCCCCTGCTGTTGCCAGGTGGTGAGGAGGACGCGGCTTGCGGCGGCCGCCGACATCCTCGGCTCGAACCGCTCGTAGTAGGGCCCAAGACAGGCGTAGCTCCCGGAAAGCCCTGCCTGAACGAAGCAGCGCTCAAGGTCCGGCGTGGGGTTCAGGAACAGCCGGACCATCTGGAGCTGCAGGGGAGCGGTGGCGTTGAGGACTGCGATGGCGAGGGAGGGCGATAGCCGCCCGCGAGGTGCCACGATCACCGGGTTCTCCTCGGCCCCGGGGACGAACGTCCAACCCTCCGGTACGAGCATCGTGAACTCCCCGTACGGGCTCGCCAGGGGAACGAGGCGCTCCAGCCGCCCGGCGTGGGCGGAGCCCACCCAGAGCACGAGGACCGCCACCGCGGTCCACCATCTCCGCCGAGTGAATCCCGTGCGCATCGTTCCCCCGAACGGTCCTAGGGGGTGACGGAGACGACCCCCTTCATGCCCGCCAGGTAGTGGGCGCCGTCCTGCTCGAAGCACCCCATCTCCCAGCTCCCCACCCGTCCGCCGGGCACGGTGAACCGGAGGACTGCCGTGCCCCGGGGCTCGAGGTCGACCATGAAGGGATGCTCCCTCTCCATCCCCTCGTGCATGAAGAGCTTCTCCGCGAGGGGGCCCACAGGCCGTGCCTTCCCCGGGGTGGCCCGCTTGACCCGGACGGCGGAGAGGACCTCCACCCGGAGGCCCGCGAAGAAGTCCTCCCGGTACCGGTCCGGCTTACCTGAAGCCTCCCGCACGACCCCGCGGCCCACCATGAGCTCGTGGGCAGGCCAGCTGACGGTGAATCGCACGGCATCACCTGGGCCTGGGGCCTCCCGAGAGGGTTCCTGCCATGGGCAGGCAGCGTGAGGACCATGCCGGCGCCTCGTCCGGCGTTGTCGCGGCGATGGTCACGGCCAGCGACTGGGTGCTGATGCTCCACGCCTACGCTCCCGGCTCCGGCCCCTCGAACAGAGCACACCGGCAGGGCTCGTACGCCGCCGCACAGGGATTCCGGCCATGCGTGTCCTGCGGTCCGCATCCTGCGCCAGATTCGGGAGCTTGACGCCCGGAATCCAAAGTCCTGAGCGCGTCCTTGTGTGCACGTGGACGGCCGCTACGGGCGCGAGACCCGGGGTTTGTCAATCCGTGTCAATCCGAAGCGCGTCCCCGGCGCGGGCCGCCTCCTTCTGCAGGTCCGGCAGCAGGTGGCCTGGGCGTGCCCGTAGTCGTCCGCGCGGGTGCCGGGGACCTCTGGACTCCGGCTCAGCGCCGCTCCCTTACGGAACCCATCTCACCCGGAACGTCCCAGGGACGCGGACCGCACGCTTGAGGGTGGCTGCGACCTCCTCGTAGTGCTCGTCCCGCAACGACCACAGCTCGGCGCCAGCGTTGATGGCCGCTCCCGCGAGCATCAGGTCCACCGTCTTCCCCATCTTCCCCGCTTCCGCCAGCGCCCGCCCGATCCGGGCCGCGATGTAGCTCGCATCTCCGTCCACGGGGACCTGATGCAGGGCACGGAACTCGGCTTCGCGGACACTGTACTCTTCTGCGTCGCGGATGCCGCTGAGGACCTCGACGACCACCGGCGCCGCCACGGCGGCCTCGTCGGCGTCCAGGGCGGCCCGCACAGCCCGGACGACCTCTGGTCGCGGCCTGGGACGCAGGTACTCGATCCAGACTGACGAGTCGATCAGCCGGATGGACACTATCGCCCCTCTCGCATGCTCCGGACGTCGGTGGCCGTCCACCGCATCGAGCTCGTGCCCGCGGCGGCCGCGAGCCCCTCGAGGCGGCGCCGGCGGACGAACTCCCGCAGGGCCGTCTCGACAGCCTCACGCTTGGTCCGCGCCTTCGCGAGCACGCGTGCTTCCTCCAGCAAGCGCTCGTCAAGCTCCAGCAGGGTCTTCGCCATGACACAGCCCTCCCGGGCTGGAGAGTATATCTAGGAAGGATATCTCGTCAAGATAGCTGACGACAGCGCCCGTGGGGGAGCCCCTCGGGAGCTGCGCGGAAGAACCGGTGCCAGGCGCGGTCGCGCTTCGGCTGCTCCGCCGCTGCGCCGGTTCCGCCAGCCGATGCGCCGAGAAGCCGGGCAGACCGTAGGCCGGGGGTCAAGGCCTGCCGCCTGGCCCGCCCGGGCCGGGCTGCTCCCGCAAGGTTCCGGCACCGAAGAGAGAGCACACATGCTTGCGCCACGGTCTGGTTCTCTGATCTGCAACATGCTAACATGTTGCTATAATGCTAACGAGGGCCGAACCATGAGGAGGACGCAGGTCCAGCTGGAGGACGACCTGTACGAGCTGGTGCGTCAGGAGGCGTTCCAGCAGGGGGTGTCCATCTCTGAACTGGTGCGCCGCATCCTCAAGCGCCATCTTTGTGGCGGCGGGGCCGCCGAAACAGGGCGGACCCTCGGCTTCGTGGGCATGGCCACCAGTCGGCAGGGCCGGCTTGAGCCCGTCTCCGAGCGACACGACGAGGCCCTGTGGGAAGATTGACGGCCCCGGTACTGCTGGATACATCGGCCGTCTATGCCCTGGCGGACCGGGCCGACCCGAATCACACCGCCGCTCTGCAACGGCTGCGCCGGGTGGAGGAGCAGGGGCACGAGCTTTTCCTGCACAGCTATATCCTGCTGGAGTCGGCCGCCTTGCTGCAGCGCCGCCTGGGGCTGGAGGTGGCCCTGCGCTTTCTGAAGGACGCTGAAGGGATGCGGATCCATTGGGTGACCGGCCGGGACCACCGGGAAGCGGTAGCGCTGCTCGCGTCCCTGGGCAGGCGGGAGCTCAGCCTGGTGGACTGCACCAGCTTCATCGTGATGCGAAGGTACGGTATTCCCACCGCCTTCGCCTTTGACGACGACTTCGCAAGGCAGGGCTTCCGGCTGCTGGAATAGGAATTCCCATCCAAGAACTGGCCTCTGAGGGAACTCAGCAGGTGTCTTGCCCGTACCCCATACGTACCACGCGCGGCCACGGACGCCGCGCGATTACGACCCGTGGAGGCCTTTATGTTGTGGACGCTCTTCGTAATACTCGTGGTGCTCTGGCTGCTCGGCGTGGTGACCAGCTACACCTTGAGCGGCTTGATCCACGTGCTGCTCGTGGTGGCCCTCGTGCTGCTCATTTACAACCTGGCCACCGGGCGTAGAGCGGTGTGAGCGTCCCTTCACTCACGGCCACTCCCCCCGGGCCACCAGTTCGAGGAACGTCTCCACCACGCGCGGGTCGAACTGTACGCCCGCCTGTTCCCGGATGTAGCGTACCGCCTCCTCCTGGCTCCAAGCTTCGCGGTAGGGACGGTCGGACGTGAGCGCGTCGAACACGTCCACCACCGCGAAGATGCGGGCCGCGAGGGGGATCTCCTCGCCCTTCAGTCCGCGCGGGTAGCCCGCACCGTCCCACCGCTCGTGGTGGCAGTACGGGATGTCCAGGGCCGGGCGCAGGAACTCGATGCCGGAAAGCCATCGGTACGCGTACTCGGGGTGCTGGCGCATCACCGCCCACTCCTCCTCGGTGAGGGGTCCCGGCTTGAGCAGGATGCCGTCCGGGATCCCGAGCTTACCGATGTCGTGCAAGAGGGCGCCGCGCCGCACATGCACCAGTTCCGGCTCGGGCACCCCCACAGCCCGCGCCAGCCGCACGGTCAGCTCCGCGACGCGCTGGGTGTGGCCTTCGGTGTCCCGGTCGCGCAGGTCGAGGGCCCGGGACCAACCCTCCAGGGTGGCGTCGTAGGCGAGCTGCAACTCCAAGTTGGCACGGCGCAGTCCTTCCACCAGGCGCGCGTTGTCCACGGCTACGGCCAGCTGGCCAGCCAGGGCATCCAAGAAACTCCACCACTCGGGGTCCTCCGGCAGCCTTTGGGTAGACAGCACCTCCAGCGCGCCCAGGACCGTGCCCTTGGCCACCAGGGGCAAGGCGCAGTAGCCGACGAAGCCTGCTTCGGCCAGGGCGCGCTCGCGCGTGCCGGACGCCTCCCGCAGGTCGCTCACCTGGACCCGCTCCCCGCCCAGCACAGCTCGGCCTACCTCCCCTGCCGCAGCCACCGGACGCGTCCTCTCCTCACCGAGCCCGCGCGCCGCGACCACGCGCAGCGCGGGCCCTCCGTCCCGCAGCAGCACCGAGGCCGCGTCCAGCCCGAGCTCGGTGGTGACCTGGTCCAGGATCACGTCCAGCACCACCCGAAGGTCCAGGCTTGCGGTGATGGCGATGTCCACCGTCCGCAGGGCCTTCAGCCGGCCCAGCTGCCGCTCCAGCTTGCGCCGCAACTCCCGCTCCCGCGCCTCCGCCTCCTTGAGCGGGGTGACGTCCTCAGCGATCACCACGTGGTGCACCACGCGCCCGTCGGGCTCCCGGACCGCGGAGACCGTGAACACGGCGAAGAAGCTGCTGCCGTCCTTCCGGCGGGCCAGCGCCTCGCCCCGCCACCAAGCCCCTGACCCGAGGGCCTCCTGCAGAGCCGCTCGGGCGCTGGGATCCAGGGGCTCCGCCAGGAGGTACGCGGGCGTCCCCACCACGTCCTGAGGCTCGAACCCAGTCACTTCCGTGAACCGCCGGTTCACGTACTCCACGCGGCCTTCCGCGTTCGTCACGATCACGATGCCGGGCCCCTGCTCCACGGCCAGGGACAGGCGCCGCAGTTGTGCTTCGGCCCAGCGCCGGGCCCGGCGCTCGTCGGCTTCGCGCAGCTCCCGCGTCACCGCCGCCGGGAGCCGTGTCAGGTTGTCCTTCATCACGTAGTCGTTGGCGCCAGCCCGCATCATCTCCGCGGCCACGTCCTCGCCCACGGTCCCAGAAACCACCACGAAGGGCATGTCGGGGTCGTGGGCCCGCACGACCTGCAAAGCCTGGCGCGCGTCGAACCGCGGCATCCGGAAGTCGCAGAGGACCACGTCCCACGGCTCGCCCTCCAGCGCTTCCCGCAGGGCCTCCCTTCCGTCCACCCTGCGCCACCGCACCGCGTAGCCTTCCCGCTGCAGCAAGCGCACCAGGAGGAGGGCGTCGTCCTCCCGGTCCTCCACCACGAGCGCGCGTAGAACCTTGCCCTCTCCGGCCACGGTCTCACCGGGGGGCGGGTGGAGGTTCGTTCAGCAGGAGCCAGTACAACCCCAGCTGCCGCACCGCCTCCACGAACTGCTCGAAGTCCACAGGCTTGCGCACGTAGCTGTTGGCCCCGAGGGAGTAGCTCGCGACCAGGTCCTGCTCTTCCTTGGAGGAGGTGAGGACGACCACGGGCAGCAGGCGGGTGCGGTCGTCCGCCCGCAACCGCCGCAGGACCTCAAGCCCGTCCACCTTCGGCAGCTTCAGGTCCAGCAGCACCACCGCGGGCTGGTCCCGCAGGTCTCGCCCCGCGTACTTGCCCTCCCCGAGCAGGTACTCCAGGGCCTCCACCCCGTCCTCCACCACCACCACTTCGTTGGCCACGCGGTGGGTACGCAGCGCCCGCAGGGTGAGCGCCACGTCGTCAGGGTTGTCCTCGATCAGCAGGATCCGCCTGGGCGGTCCCATGACGTACCTCCAGCCCCGGTAGGGTGAAGTAGAAGCTCGCGCCCTCGTCCGGCACCCCCTGGGCCCACACCCGGCCGCGGTGACGTGCCACCACCCGCTGCACCGTGGCGAGGCCGATCCCGGTCCCCGGGAACTCCGACGGCTTGTGGAGCCTCTGGAAGGGCGCGAACAGTTTGTCCGCGTACCGCATGTCGAACCCGACACCGTTGTCGCGCACGAAGCAAGCCATGCCGTGCTCGGTGTGCGTGACCCCAAACTCCACAACCGCCAGCTGTCGCATACCCGTGAACTTCCACGCGTTGTGGAGGAGGTTCTCCAGGGCCACCCGGAGGAGTTTGGGGTCGGCCCGCGCCAGCACCCCGGGCTGTACCCGCAGCTCCACTCTGCGTTCGGGCTGCCGCTCGCGCAGCACCTCTGCGATGCGCTGGACGAGAGCGCTCAGGTCAACTTCTTCCGCTTGCAGCGGCTGCCGGGTGATCCGCGACAGCTGCAGCAAGTCGTCGATGAGCTCCCCCATGCGCTGGCTCGCAGCGCGGACCCGCCGCAGGTAGTCCCGGCCTACCTCGTCCAGACACTCCGCGTAGTCCTCCACCAGCGCCTGGCTGAACCCGTCGATGGCCCGGAGCGGTGCCCGCAGGTCGTGCGCGACAGAGTAGCTGAAGGCCTCGAGCTCCCGGTTGGCCGCCTCCAGCTGCGCGGTGCGTTCCCGCACCCGCTCTTCCAGCTCCGCGGCCAGCGCCCGGAGGGCTGCTTGCGCCTCCACCTGATCCGTTACGTCCACCAGGGTCCCCAGCACCGCGGGGCGGCCGCGGTACACGGTCCGCGCCCCGTGGACTTCCACGTGGATCACCCGGCCGTCCTTGCGCACGCACCGGAACCCGTATCGTACGGCCACGACTTCCCCCTCCAGCCGGCGCCGCAGGTTGCCCTCGACGAGAGGCCAGTCCTCTGGGTGGCTGACGTCCTTGGGCCCGAGGCGGTCGAGCAACTCCTCCCGGGTGTAGCCGAGAATGCTCGCCAGGGCCGGGTTGACGTACCGGAACACGCCGTCCTGGATGAGGTACACGCCCACCAGCGACTGCTCCACCAGGCTGCGGAAGTGTTCCTCGGACTCCCGCAGCGCACGCTCTGCCGCGAGCCGGTCGGTCACGTCGTAGGCGACCACGAGGGATGCGGGCCGGCCTGCGAACTGTAGGCGGTGAGAGTGCACTTCCACGTCCAGCAGGCGGCCCTCCTTCGTGACGTGTCGCCAAAGGCCGGCGTGCTGGAGGTCTGGCCGCGGCCGCCCCACGTCCTCGAGCAACCTGGGGACGTCTTCTCCGGGACGGATGTCCGTGATCCGCATCCGAAGGAACTCGTCCTCCGCGTAGCCGTACTTCTCCACGGCCGCCCGGTTCACCGCGAGGAAGCGGAGCGTTTCCGCGTCGTACACCCACATGGGTTGCGGGTTGTGCCGGAACAATAGCTCGAAGGCCCCTTCCGACAGCGCACTTCCGGCCGGCCCAGCGTCCCCGGGCCGCGCGGCAGGCACGGCGGCTTCGCGCCGACGGCCGGGGCGGTCCGCCATCAGGAGGACGCTGAAAGCTGCGACCACCGCCACCACCGCGAGACGGAGGAGCCCGTCCGCGCCGTATCGGAAGGGCACGCCGGGTTCGGAGAGAGTCCAGGCTGCGTGGGCAACCGTCACCAGCGCGGTCCACAAGCCGGCCCGCGTCCCCTCACGGTAGGCGCCGTACGCCACCAGGGGGACCAACACCACCTCCGCATAGGGGACGCGGATGCTGAGCCGCGCCGTCCCTTCAAGCGCCGCCGCCAGCACCAGCGCTAGCAGCGGCACCGAAAGGCGTCCCCGAGACCGGCCTTCCTCTGTTCCTGCCACACCCGCCCCCCGAGCGAGGAGCAAACCCGGTGCCGCGCGAGGTGTCTACGGCCGCCGTCTGCGTGTACCCTACAGGCGTGTGAGGCCCACTCTCAGCTCTCGCCTCCGCGCTCTGGCGGCCCTGCCGGGCATGACCGCCGCCGTACCCTTCCCGGTGGCTGCCTCCCTGCTGCTCCCCGTGGCCGGGACCGCGGTGCTCACGGTCTCGGCCCAGGTCGCGGCTGGAGAGTGGCGGACGTACCCGGTGCTGGCGGCCAACCACCTGTTGACCCTGGGTTGGGGCACGTTCGTGGCCATGGGCGCTCTGCACCAGATGTTCCCAGCCCTCCTCGGCGTCTCCTCCAAGCCCGGGCTTGGGGTGCTCGTGCAGTTCGGCCTCACCGTCCCGGCGCTGGCCGTCCTCCTGTACGGGTTCGCCACCTCGAGCCCTCGGTGGGTCGCCGCAGGTGGGCTCGGCGTGCTCCTTTCGGTCTGCACGTTCCTCGTCCTGCTGCTGCGTGTCGTGCCGGTACGGCGGCGCTGGCCGGTGGCGGCCACGGGCGTCTGCCTGAGTTTGGCGTACCTCTTGATCACGGCCCTGTGGGGTTCCCTGGTCGCCCTGAACTGGAACCTGCGGCTGTGGCCGGCCCTCTACGGGTACGCGGGGGTCGGCCTGCACGTCGCCTTCGGGCTCGTGGGCTGGTTCGTGCAGCTGGTGGTGAGCGTTTCCTACTACCTCCTGCCCCGCTTCACGGGAGTGCGCAGCCTGTCGGAGCGCCGCCTGATCCCCCTCCTGGTGGCTCTCAACTTTGCGGTGGGTTTGTTCGCGCTCGCGGCGCTGCAGAACCAGCCGGGAGCTGCCCGCACGGCTACCGCGTCACTGTGTCTCGCCGCGGTGCTGTACGTCGCCGACCTCTTCCGGTTCCTCCGGGGCGCCCGTCAGCAAAGCCCCGACCTCACGAACTGGCACTGGTGGGCCATCGCGGTGCAGACCGTCCTGGCCGCCGCCGGGGCCGCCGCCTGGGCTCTGGGTGTCTTGCCGGTTGACGGCCGTCGGGTGGCCGCGTCGGCAACCGTGCTCTTCCTGTGCGGCTGGGTGACCCTCGCCATCACAGGCCAACTGTACAAGGTCACGCCGCTGCTCATGTGGTACTACCGGTACGCGCGCGGTCTCAGTGCCTACGAAGTCCCCCGGCTCGCCGCCCCTTACTTTCCTCGGTGGGGGGCGGTCGCCTTCTGGCTCATCGGCTCGGGCAGCACGCTACTGGGGGTCTCCGTCCTGGCGGAGACGCCGGCCCTCGCCCGCATCGCCGGCGCAGCCTGGGCGGCGGGCGCCACCGTGTACGGGTTCGGGATCTGCGCCTCTTGGATCGTCGGGGCGCTGCTAGGGCCTCGCGGACAGGCCGCCTAACGGAGCGGCCTCAGCTTCCAACCGGGACATACGGACAAAGGGGGTCGCTGGCCATGGGGTCGCCCGTGTGGGCGTAGGCCCGCGCCCGGGAACCTCCACAGATCTCGCGGAAGGGACACCGTCCACACTTCCCGTGGAGCCGGCCCGTGTCCCGCAGCCGCACAAACAGCTCCGAGGAACGGTAGACGTCCACCAAGCTGTCCCGCCGCACGTTCCCCGCGGCCAGGGGCAGGAACCCCGACGGGTACACGTCCCCGGTGTGGGACACGAACACGATGCCGTTTCCGTCCCGCACCCCGAAGCCCCGGCCCACGGAGCTGCGGGCCACCTCCTCCAAGCTCACCCCCGCCCGCAGCATCCGCATCAGGGCCACGCGCCGGAAGTGAGGCGCCTCCGTGGTTTTGATGGCGAAAGGGGACGCCGCGCTCACGTCAAACAGCCAGTGGCACAGCTCCTCCGCCTGCCACGGGCTCACTTCCTTCAGGAACCTGCCCCGTCCCGTCCGGACGAGGAAGAACAGGCTCCACCGCACCACGTCCAGGCCGCGGACCAGCTCGTACAGGGCCGGGAGGTCCTCGGCGGTGGAGGCGGTGACGAGGGTGTTTACCTGCAGGGCGATCCCCTCTTCCCGGATCAGGCGCGCCAGGCGGAGGGTGAGGTCGAAGCAGCCCGCGATCCCCCGCAGGGCGTCGTGCCTGTCCGCCGTAGACCCGTCCAGGCTCAGGGACACGGCCTGCACCCCGGCCCGGGCGAGTTGTCGCACCGCCGCGCGGGTCACCAGGGGCGTGGCGCTGGGCGCCAGGGAAACCCCGAACCCCAGGGCCCGGGCCTCCGCTACCAACGCCGGCAGGTCCGGCCGCTTGAACGGGTCTCCGCCGGTGAGCACCCAGTGGGGCAGGGGCGTGCCGAACCGTACTGCGTCCCGCAGCAGCCGCCGTCCTTCCTCCGTGGACAGCTCCAGGGGGTGCCGGTCCGGTACCGCCTCCGCACGGCAGTGCTGGCAAGCGAGGTCGCAGGCCCGGGTCAGCTCCCAGTACACGAGCAGCGGCGCACGATCGAGAATGTAGGGGTGTGGGGTCTGGACCTCCAGGAGGTGCTTCCGCCGGACTCCTCTGCCGGCCCCTTCTGGCGCGTCCGCAAGTCGGGCATGGCTACGCCAGGAGCCATCCGGCCTGCGGAAGAAGCGCATGACCCTCACCTCCACCTCAGGCACTCACCGAGTAGGTTCACCATCGCTCTCCTCCCTTCGGTATCCGGTCCTGACCCGATTCCGAAGGGCCCGGACGTCCGGGGGTGCATGTCAATGCGGGAGGCCCCGCACGAGCATCACCGCGAGGGCGAGGACCACGAGAGCGAGCAGGGCACTTAACCGTCCGATCCAGGCTGCCCGACGCCTGAGCGTCAAAGCCAGTTGCCCGTCCGGATCAGAGCTCCGGGCCAGTCGCGTGCTCCGGGGCCCCAGGGAAAAGTCGTGCAACGCGCTCAGCAGGAGCAGGACCAGCACGAACCCCAGCTTCCACGCCAGCACCTGCCCGAAGGGGCTCTGCCACAGCCTGCCGGTCGCCACGCTTTCCCAGGTGACCCCCCGGAAGGCGAGGTTGAGGATCCCGGTGACCACCAGCAGGACGATGCACGTCCAAGCCACGGGTCGGAACCGCTCTCCCAGCCGCGCCACCAACTCCGCCCGAGGCCGGTCCGGGAGGGTCCGCAGGACGGGAATGGCCACCAGGGCCAAGAACAGCATCCCGCCCACCCACACCACCGCGGCAAGGATGTGCAGGAAGACGCTCAGGTGATACACACGCAATCTTAGTGCTCTTCTTCCGGCTTCTCTTTGTCCGCGGGCAAAGAGAGGTCCTCGGCGATCTCCACGAGGGTGTGGGGAGACCGGATCACCAACCGCTGCCGCCCCGCTCGCACGATCCCCCGCTGCTCCCACTGACTTAGGATCCGGCTGGTGGTGTACAGGGTGGTGCCCGTGAGGTTCGCCAGGTCCTCCCTCGAGAGGGGGAGGTCCAGCAAAACCCCTTCCTCGGTCCTGCGCCCGACCTGCCGAGCCAGCCGCAGCACCGCCCGCGCCACCCGCCGTTCCACCCGGTCCCAAGCCAGCTCGTTGATTCGTTCCTGTTGCTCCTGGATCCGCTGGGCCTGCAACCGCAGGAGGTTCAGCGCGACCGGTGGGTGCGCCGAGAGGATCCGGCGCATCGCCTCCTTGGACCAACCGAGCACCGTGCTCGCTTCCACGGCCTCCGCGGACACCGGGTAGGCCTCGTCCCCTAGGGCCGCGATCCCGCCGAAGAACTCTCCCGGTGTGAGAATCCGGTGGATCACCACCCGGCCGTCCGGGTGGAGCTGCACGAGCCGCATCCGGCCGCTCTCCAAGACGTAGCACTGGGTCGCAGGATCTCCTTGGTTGAACAGCACCGCGCCGCGTTCCAGCGTTTGCCGTCGCGCGTTCATCCGGATCCCTTCCAACTCCGCAGGACCCACACCGCGGAAGATCGGACAGCGGCCGAGCACATCCAGGTCCACACTCCCATGGTGATGTTTTGGGGATGCGAACACAACTCGTTTGCGCTCCGTCAAGGACACCGCCGGGAGCACGTGCTGGAATCCGCGTGGGATGGTCGAGAGCAGCCGCCACGACACGGTCGAGGTTTTCCTGCGGGAGCGGCCGCAAGCGGTACGAGTGTTCCTGCGCCGCCGGATGGCCTGTCCGGGCTGCGCTATGGCCGCGTTCGAGACCCTGGAGGAGGTGGCCCGCATCTACCGGCTACCTCTGGAGACGTTCCTACAGGAACTCGCACAGGAGGGGAACGATGAGCATCGTGAGCTATCTGCTGGGTGAACACGGGATCCTGTATGCCCTACTGGACCAGCTGGAGGAGCTGGCGCCGGGTGCCACCCTGGAGCAGGTCCGAGCCCTGCGGGATCTTCTCGCGGAAGCCATCCAGTCCCACGCAGAGCTGGAGGACGACTTCCTATTTGAGCCGCTGGAACGCACCTCCGCCCGGGCCGAGGCCGCCGTGCGGGGGATGCGCACGATGCACGACGACATCGACCACCTCCTGGACGACTTGGCCCGGGCGGAGGGCGAGGTCCAGGCGCGGGAGCAATTCCTGAACTTGGCCGCGCTCGCAAAGCAGCACTTCCTCGCCGAGGAGGAGGCGGTCTTCCCCCTGGCGGAGGAAGCGCTGGACCTGCGGGTGCTGGAGGAGCTGGGCCGTCGGTACCTGGAACGACGGGGTCTTCTGGGGATGGGCGTCCATGTCTAGTGCCCTGGTGGAGCGCGTGTGGGGGGTGCTTCGTGAGGTCGTGGATCCCGAGCTCGGGATCAACATCGTGGACCTGGGCCTCGTGTACGACGTGGCTATCGAGGACGGCACCGCTCGGGTGGCGGTCACCATGACCACGCCCGCCTGTCCCTTGCACGCGTACGTGCTGGAGGCCATCGAGTCCGTCCTGCGCAGGAAGGTACCGCAGATCCACGAGGTGGACGTGCAGCTGGTGTGGGAGCCGCCGTGGCACCCGGACATGATGTCTCCGGAGGCTAAGCGGCAGCTGGGCTGGGAGGAGTGAGGTGGAGCTACGGGATCGGGTTTGGGAGGCGCTGAGGGCTGTACGCTACCCAGGCTACAGCCGGGACATCGTCTCCTTCGGCCTCGTGCAGAACGTCACCGCTCAAGGGGACGTGGTGGGAGTTGCCCTGCGGGTGGCCCACCTCAGCTCTGAGATCCAGGAAACCCTCGAACGTGAGGTCCGCGAGGTCATCCTGCGGATCCCGGGGGTGCGGGTGGTGGAGGTGGTGCGGGTCGCACCCACCCGAAGGGGAGGGACGGTGGGCAACTTCTCCCCAACGGCTCCTCGGCTCGCCCGCCAGGTCTTCGGGGTCGCCAGCGGTAAGGGCGGGGTGGGGAAGTCCACCGTCACCACGAACCTCGCCGCCGCCTTAGCTCTTGAGGGGCTATGGGTAGGCGTGCTCGATGCGGACGTGTACGGGTTCAGCATCGCCCGGATGATGGGGGTTCGGGAGCGGCCGGAGGTCCACGAGGGACGTATCGTCCCGGCCCGCCGGGACGGTGTGCAGGTTGTGACCATGGGCATGCTGGTGGGACCTGAGGAAGCGGTGGTGTGGCGGGGACCCATGCTGCACAAAGCCCTCCGCACCTTCCTGCACGAGGTGGCCTGGGAGGACCTGGACGTCCTCCTCCTGGACCTTCCGCCGGGGACCGGTGACGTGGCCCTGACCGTGGCGCAAGAACTCCCGTACGCGGAGTGGCTGGTGGTCACCACCCCGCAGCCCGCGGCGGTGGAGGTGGCCCTGCGGGCCGGCCGGATGGCCGAGAAGGTGAACCTGAAGTTGGCGGGGGTCGTCGAGAACCTGTCGTGGTACCGACCAACGCCTGATGGGCCGGTTCTCTACCCCTTCGGGGAAGGGGGAGGGCAGGAGGCCGCCGCACGGTTGGCGGTTCCACTCCTCGCCCAGATCCCCCTCGACCCGGCGGTGCGGGAGTGCGCGGACCGAGGGGAGCCCGTGGTCTGGGCCGAGCCGGATCGGGAGGTCTCCCGGCGTTTTCGAGAGCTGGCCCGTGTGGTCGTCCCACGAGAAGCTGCGCAGAGGAGGTGAGGGGATGTCGCGGCTCGGTGAAGCATTCCGGTCCCACCACCGGCAGCTCCGACGGCAGCTGGAGGCGTTCGCGGAGCAGGTGGCCCAGGACCCCCAGAAGGCAGACCTGGAAAGCATGGTCCGCTTCCTCCGGGAAGAGTTGCTGCCCCACGCCCGTGCGGAGGAGGCGCACCTGTACTCCGCGGTGGTGCCGCTGCTGCGCCATCACGGGGATCCCACCGCCACCATGCGGCTGGACCACCGGCTCCTCGAGGAGCACGTCCGGCGGGTGGAAGCCGCAGTGCAGGAAGCACAGCGCGGGGGGTTCGCCTGGCCGGACCGCCTGCGGCGGGAGATGCTGGGACTGACGGCCCTGTTCCAGGCCCACCTGGAGAAAGAAGAGCGGGTCTACCTCCCCCTGGTGGAAGGCCACCTCGCGGAGGCGGAGCAGGACGCTTTGCTGACCGCCATGCATGAGCAGCCGGCGGCGGTGTCGGGGGCGCAAGAAAAGGTGCTGGACGTCCGCCGCTTGGCCCCGCCGCAGCGGCACCCGTTGATCTTCGCAACCTTCCAGGCCCTGGGCCCCGGAGAAGGGTTCGAGCTGGTCAACGACCACGACCCCAAGCCCCTGTACTACCAGTTCGCCGCGGAGCTGCCGGGCCAGTTCACGTGGGAGTATCTGGAGCAGGGGCCGGAGGTGTGGCGTGTCCGCATCGGCAAGCCCCCGGCCTGAGTTCAGCACCCCTGCAGCCTGGGCCCGGGATGCCCCAAGCCCACGGGTGTCCCGGCTGCCCTTCCTGGCTGCCGGCGGGGTCTCGCTCCTGCTGGGGATTTGGGTCGGGTTGCGACGGGCGGGATGGGCGTTACCGCTCGCTCCGGGGCTAGAGCTGGCGGACCACGCAGCTCTCCTGGTGAGCGGGTTTCTGGGTACGCTCATCGGCCTAGAGAGAGCGGTGGCCCTGCGAATTGCGTGGACCTTCCTGGCGCCTGCCCTGTCCGGCCTGGGCGGCCTCTCGTTGCTCTCGGGGGTTTCCCGCACGCTGCCCGCGGCCCTCTTCACGGCGGCCAGCGTGGCCCTTACCCTGGCCTACCTGCGCGTGGTGCGCCTGCAGCCCGCCCCCTTCACCGTCACCATGGCAGCCGGCGCGGCGGCGTGGTTTCTCGGGGCCCTGGCCTGGGGAGCTGGGCTCCCCGCAGCCAGCTGGACGACGGCGTGGGCGGCGTTCCTCGTGCTCACCATCGTGGGCGAGCGCCTCGAGCTGAGCCGCCTGCTCCAGCTCCCCAGCCTCGCCTGGGCTACCTTCCGGGCCTGCGCGGTGCTGCACGGCGCGGCCGTGGTGGTCGCCCTCCTGAGCCCCTGGCTCGGCTTCCGTCTCTCGGGGTTGGCCTTCCTCGGCTGGGCCCTGTGGCTTGGACGGTACGACGTGGCCCGGCGCACCGTGCGCACCCCGGGCTTGCCGCGCTTCGCCGCGGTGGGCTTCCTGGCCGGGTACGCGTGGCTTTCCCTGGCGGGCGTACTGTGGATCACCAGCCCTGGCCTCCCCGCGGGACTCCGGTACGACGCGGAGATGCACGCGCTGTTTCTGGGCTTCGTGTTCTCCATGGTGTTCGCCCACGCGCCCATCATCTGGCCGTCGGTGCTGGGAGGCGAAATCCAGTTCCGCCCCCGCTTGTACGGGCACCTCGCCCTCCTGCACCTCTCCGTGCTGCTCCGGGTGGCCTCAGACCTCGCGGTGTGGGAAGCAGGGCGTCGGTGGGCGGTCCTCCTGAACACCCTGGCGGTCCTCCTGTTCCTGGCCAACACGATGACAGGAACCTCCGGACGACCGACGAAGGGTTGAGATGCGGGGCGATGAATCTAACCCTCCGGCAGGCCAATATCGTCCTCCTGGCCGTGGTCGCGGTGAGCGCCGTGGTCCTGGCCTGGGGGACGGCAAAGACCTACCGCCACCTGCCGCCGCTCCCAGCTGCCTTCGTGGCCGAGGACGGGGAGGTGCTCTTCACCGCCTCGGCTATTCGCGCCGGACAAGAGGTCTTCCAGCGCCGGAACCTCATGGGGTTCGGCACCCTGTTCGGAAACGGCAGCTACTTCGGGCCGGACTACGGCGCCGAGTACCTGGCCTGGCTCCGGGACGAAGTGGCCCGACGTGTCCTCTCCCGCCCGCTCGGGGAAACTCTGCCTGAAGAGCGCCAGAGGGCGATGCTGGTCGTCCGGGAGATCCTCCGTCGGGTGAAGTTGCAAGAGGACCGTGTGGTCCTCCCAACGCCGTGGGTCGAGGCTCACCGAGTGATCGAGGACCGCTACCGCACCCGCTTCGTCGGTGGTGACCGACGGCTCGGCGTCGCACCCGGCACCCTGCAGCCGGAGGAGATAGCACCCCTTACCGCCTTCTTCGCTTGGTCCGCCTGGGTGTCCCTTGCCCCTCGGCCCGGCGGAGACGGGACCTACACGAACAACTTCCCGCCCATGCCAGATCTGGGACTCGTGCCCACACCCGGGACGGTGCTGTGGACCGCCTGGTCGCTCGGGTGGGTTTTGGTCCTGGCGCTCCTCGCCGTGGTCGCCTTCGGCGCGGTCCGCCTAGAGCCCATCCCTGCGCTCCCACCGCTGGAGGAACGGGCCTCCGCACCACCCGGCTTTCTCGCGCGGATCACCCTGCTCCTGCTGGGCGGCTGCTTCCTCGTGCTCCTCCTGCAGACCCTGGCCGGCGGGTATCTGGCCAACGCCTACGCGTCCCGAGAGGACTTCTACGGGATCTTCCGGCGCCTGGGGCTCGAGCGCATGGCGGTCTTACCCTTCCAGGCTGTCCGCTCGGCCCATACGGCCATGGCGGTCGTGTGGGTCGTAGGGATGTGGATGTCCGCGGCCCTCTACGTGGCGCTCTTACTCGGGGGTCGGGAACGGCCCTGGCACCGGCCCGCGGCGTACGCCTCCGTGCTGATCCTCTTCGTCTCCGTGGCAGGCACTCTCCTGGGCGTGTACGCCAGCGTCCGGGGCTGGGTCCGCTCGCCCCTCTTGGGCAGCGAGGGGACGGAGTACCTGGAGATGGGGCGGCTGTGGCGGGCCGGGATCGCCGCGGGGTTCACCCTGTGGGTGGCAGTACTCGCCTCCGCGCTGTGGGGTGCAGCCGTCGCGTGGCAGCCTCTGCTCCAGGTACTAGTGTGGAACGGGGCCGGGATCACGGCGGCTTTCTACGCCAGCTTCGCGTACCGGCCCACGAGCCACTGGGTCCTGATCGACTACTGGCGGTGGTGGGTGGTCCACCACTGGGTCGAGGGGATCTTCGCCTTCTTCCAGATCCTCGTACTCGGGTGGTTTTTCGCCGGGCTGCGCTTGGTGAGTTGGGAGGACGTGACGAAGTCGCTGTACCTGGAAGGGGGCCCTGGTCCTGCTGGCGGGGTTCTTGGCCATCGGGCACCACTTCTGGTGGGTGGGGGAACCTCCGCGTTTGGCTCGGCGTGGGGAGTGTGTTCAGCACCCTGGAGGTCTTACCCCTCTTCCTCCTGCTGGCAACGGCCCTGCGGGCCCTCGGCCGCGGTGCGGAGGTGCCCAGCGCATTCCGCTGGCCTCTGCGCTTCTTCGTCGCCAGCGCCCTCTGGCAGTTCATGGGTTCGGGCATCCTGGGTCTATTGATCAACCTCCCGGTGGTGAACTACTACGAGCACGGCACGTTCCTCACCGTGGCCCACGGCCACGCCTCGTTCCTGGGTGCCTTCGGGTTCGTGGCCATCGGCCTGAGCCTCTATGCCCTCCGCCACGCCTACCCGGAGGGCTGGACCGAGGGTCGGGTTGCGGCCGCCTTCTGGGCCCTGAACCTGGGGCTTGCCCTGATGGTGTTCCTGAGCGTGACCCCCGTGGGCGTCCTGCAGCTCCGGGAGGTGGTTCAGACTGATTACGCGGCGGCCCGTTCCCTGGGCTTTTACGAGCGGCCGGACGTGCTGCTCCTGAACAAGCTGCGGCTCCCCGGCGATGCCCTCATCATCCTGGGAGCGGCCCTGCTTGCCCTGGAGACGATCCCGAAGCTTCTGCGCACCCTTCGGGACGCCTCCTGACAGCTTCAGGAAGCGCCGTCGGTGACCTTCAGGATCACCTTGCACGCCCGCGTCTGGCCCGCCTGCGCGAACACGTCGTAGGCTTCCAGGGCCTTCTCAAACGGGAAGGTATGGGTGACGAAGGGACGCGGGTCCAACCGCCGGGACTGGATGAGACCCAACAGGAGCGGAATGGTGTACCCGTCCACGAGCTGGGTCGTGATCGTCACGTTCCTGATCCACAGGCGCTCCAGGTGGAGCGTGGCAGGCTTCCCGTGGACGCCGACATTCGCGACCCGGCCACCGGGACGTACCAGCTCCGTGCACAACTCAAACGTCTCCGGCACGCCGACCGCCTCGAGGGCTACGTCCACCCCGCCCGGGCTCAACGACATCACCTCCGCCCGTACATCCTGACGGGCAGGGTTCAGGACGTAGTCCGCTCCCAACCGCTGTGCCATCTCCAACCGGTTGTCGTCCACATCGACGACGATCACCAGACGGGGTCCGTGGAGCCGACTGGTGACCAGCGCCGAAAGGCCGATGGGCCCTGACCCCACGATGGCCACCACGTCCCCGGGGCCCACACGGCCCCGGATGATCCCGCACTCGTACCCCGTCGGCAGGATGTCCGCTAGGAAGAGGACGTCCTCGTCCTCCAACTCCCCTGGCACAGGATGGAGACTTGCGTCCGCGAAGGGTACACGCGCCCACTCCGCCTGCAGGCCGTCGATGAGGTGGCCGAAGATCCACCCACCGCCCTCCTCGCACTGGCCGTACATCTGTCGGCGGCAGTACGCGCAGAGCCCGCACGCCGTGATGGCTGGTACGAGAACCCGATCTCCACGCCGGAACCGGCGGACGCCGGTCCCTACCTCTTCGATCACGGCTACCGCCTCATGGCCCAGGATGGTTCCCGCCCGGACCTCAGGGACGTCGCCCTTCAGGATGTGGAGGTCTGTCCCGCAGATTGTGGCGGTCCGGATCCGAACCACTGCGTCGGTGGGTTCCTGGATCCCAGGCGCAGGCACCTCCTCCATCCGAAGGTGCTTCGGCCCGTGGTATCGGATTGCCTTCACGTCTTCGTCCCCCTCTCTCGTTCCTCACCTGACACCGGGTGCAGCCGCAAGTCTTCTACCCGGTAGGAAAGCCCTGCGGTATCCACTGCGACGACACCGTCCACCATGGCTACGTACCGGTGGACTAGCTCCACGTCGCTGGCGCGGTCCACCTCTCCGCGGACCCGCACGGTGCCGCTGTCGGCTTCTACGGCGACCCGGCTCAGGTCGATCCCAAGCTCTTCTGCGAGCACACGGCGCACCTCCGCAACCAGCTCCGCGTCTGCACGCGCGAACACCTTGAGCACGTCGTTTCTCGTGACGATCCCTACCACGCGCCCATCCCGGACGATGGGTATGCGGTTGATCTTTCGGGTCGCCATGATGCGGGCCAGCTCCCGGGCCGGTGTCTGCTCCGTGCCAGTCACCACCTCCCGGGTCATGACCTCCCGTGCCCGCACAACCCGCCCGCCGCGCAGCCGAGGGTCCCGCCACAGAAACGACAACAGACCCCGTCGCGCCTCCGGCGCAGGCTGTGCCTCTCGAGTCAACAGGTCAGCCTCCGTCACGATCCCCACGAGGCGCCCTTCCTGGTCCACCACCGGTGCTCCGCTGATGTGCCTGCTCACGAGGAGGGACGCGACCTCCCGGAGCGGTGTGTCAGGATGCACGGTGATGACGTCGCGCGTCATCACGTCCTTCGCGACGAGCCACCTGGTCACGACGTTCACCCCTTCCTTCGTAGACGCCCCGGCACGCCTGCACCATCGGGCGCGCGCCTGATCTCGACTGCAACAGCCGCCCGACACCTGGCCAAGCCCGGAAATCTTAAACTCAGGACGCAACCCGTGGACGGAGGTGGTCCTGTGGACCCCCGAAACGAACCCGCCTGGCTCGCGGACCGGCTGGAACGCACGTACCGCGAAGGGAACTGGGCCGGAAAGGGGCTGGCGCAGGCGTTGGAGGGTGTCACCGCCCTGGAGGCCCACTGGAGGCCGGTCACCGGGCAGCGGACTATCGCGGAATTGGTGGCCCACGTGGCGTACTGGTGCCGCTGGACCGCCCACCACCTGCAGCCCGAGCGCTACCCTCACCCAGGGCAGGACTGGCCCCCCGTCCCGCCCACGGTCCAGGCGTGGGAGGAAGTCCGCCGGGACGTGGAAGAGGCCCACCGGGACTGCGCGCAGGCCATCCGGGCTGCGGACCCGGCGCTCCTGGACCGCCCGGCGCCTGAAAACTCCGGGACGTGGCGGGAGGCGCTGGTGGACCTACCCACCCACACCTCGTACCACGCGGCCCAGATCTTCGTGCTCCGCCGCTGGTACGCTACCCAGGACCTGGCCTTGTGAACGCGGCTCGCCGGAACCGCTGCGCGGGGGACCCGTCCGTCCCGAAGCCTTTCAGGAAAGGCCGCTAAACAGGAGCGCGCCGGCCGCGGACCTCGTCCAGGTACACCCGGAGGATGTCGCTGGCGCTCACGATCCCCACCACCTGCCCACCCCGGACGATGGGGACCCTGCGGACTATCTCGTCCAGCATGAGCTGCGCCAGCTCCTCCACAGGAGTGTCCTCCATGGCGACCACGGGGTCCGGGGTCATGATGTCCCGGACGGTGCCGCCCGGCTTGCCTACGAGGTCTACTAAGCTCACCATGCCCACCAGCATGTTGTTGGCGTCCACCACCGGCGCCCCGTGGATGCGATAGCGGACCAGGAGGTCCGCGGCCTCTTGCACGTCCATGTCTGGCGTTAGCACGATGACGTCTTTGCTCATGATGTCCCGCGCTTCCACCGGTCTCCCTCCCTCCACGGACCCTCTGGGTCCGTCCCAGACCACCGTAGGGGTCCCCGCCACCCCGGCCAATCCGACCCCGGACCGATTCGCGTTTCCGGCCGCGGCCCGATGGCGGGTCGGCCGCAGGTACCCGTAGCCTGACCTTGGAACCCGACAGGGAGGAGGGAAAGCCATGGTGGGCCTGGAGGAGCGAGCGGCGCGTACGCGGCTGAGGGTCCGGGACGTGATGAGCTCCCCCGCGGTGACCGTGGGGGAGGACACCCCGGTCAAGGAGGTGGCGGAGCTCCTCGTCCGCCGCCGCATCAGCGGCGTCCCCGTGGTGTCGGACTCGGGGGAGCTGGTGGGAATCCTTACGGAGGCGGATCTGCTGTACAAGGAGCTCCCGGAGGAACGGGGAGGTTGGTTGTCCCGTCCGGACCCGCAGGGCGTGCGCAAACGGGAGGGACTTGTGGCCAGGGACCTCATGACCTGGCCGGTCTTCACCGTGGAGGAAGACACGCCCCTGCGGGAGGCGGCGCGGCTCATGGCCCGTCACCGGGTAAACCGGCTGCCGGTGGTCCGGGAGGGCCGCGTGGTGGGGATCGTCAGCCGTGCGGACGTGCTGAAGGCGCTGGTGCGGGACGACACGGAGCTGGAGCGGGCCGTCCGGGAAGCCCTCCTCCGGGAGCTCTGGGTGGACCCGGCCACCGTCCACGTACGGGTGGAAGACGGGGTGGTGCACCTGGAGGGGACCGTGGACCGCTGGTCCGACAAGGAGCTGGTGGAGCGGTGGGTGGCGGGGATCGACGGCGTGGTGGCCGTCCGAAGCCAGCTCACGTACCGCGTCGACGACCGCCGCCTGCGGGAGGTTCCGGGCAGCGAGCCCCTCGGGTGGATCCGGTGAAAGGGGGTGCCGCGTGGCGGCAGGTGTAGCGCACCGCCGGCGCTACCGTGGGGTGCTGCGGCAGCTGGCCACAGACGGCCGCGTGGACCCGGCTTCGGTGGCGGTGGAAGTGCAGGACGGGATCGCCGTCCTCACGGGGTCCGTGGCTAGCCCCCTCGCCAAGGACGCGGTCCAGGAGGCCGCCCACCGAGTTCCCGGGGTCCTGGACGTGGTGAACCACGTGCAGGTACCCGGGGCCAGCCGCGCGCCTGAGTCGGACCTAGAGCTGTGCCGGGCCGTCCGAAGGGCCTTGAGGCGGGCCCTCCCCGACCACCGGCAGGTGCGCAGCAGCGTGGAGCGGGGGTGGGTCACCCTGTGCGGCTGCGTGGTGACGGTGGAGGAGCGGCAACGGGCCCAGCGTGCGGCAGAGCAGGTCCCCGGCGTCCGTGGCGCCACCAACAGCATTCACGTGGGCCGGACGGCCTCCTGCACCGGCTCCCCGGCGCGCTGAACCGGCGCAAGACGCCGGCGGATCGGGCTCCTCGGCTCAAACACCGAGACCGCGTGGCGACTTCGCAGCCGCCGGTGAGCCCGCTTGCGCGCGAGGAAAGCGGCGGAAAGCATGCGTGCGTTCTTGATGTCCGCCTTCCCGCGGACGACGATGCCCCAGTGCGCGCGGGGCCTGCCGCCCGGTCGCACACCGGGCTCGGGAGCCCCACGCTGATGGGCCCGGGCTTACTCCTCAAAGACCGGCCTGAGCTCTAGGACGAACCCCGGCAGTTCCGGGTCTAAGGCCACCCGCTCGGGATTCTCGTGCCGCTCCGGCTTTTGGCCCGGCCGGTACACCTCCACGGTGCGGGCGTAGGGGTCGAGGAGCACGCCGATCCGAGCCCCGTTCCGGAGGTAGGCCCGCATCTTCTCCCGAAGCTCCTGCGGGGCCTGCGAGGGGGAACGGATTTCGAAGACGGCGTCCGGACACAGGGGCGCAAACCCCTCCTGCTCTTCCGCACTCAGCGACTCCCACCGCCCCCGAGCTACCCACGAGGCATCGGGCGACAGCAAGGAGCCGTCGGGCAGGTGGAAGCCCGTGGAGGAGTCAAAGACGACCCCGCGCCTAGTGCGCCTGTTCCAGTCCCGGAGCTGTCCCGTCACCTCAGCACTGCGCCACCCGCTCTTGCTCCCCGTCGGGCTCACCACCAGCCTCCCGTCCGCGGTGCGTTCGAACTGGTAGCCCGGGTTCCGCTCCGAGAGCCGCAACAGCTCCTCGTCCGTCACCGGGTGCAAAAGGTCCAGCTCGATGGCCATCTCCCTCACCTCCAACCCATTGTGCGACGATGGGGCCGGGACACGATACCGTGCCCCGCGCGCCCCAGCTTGCCCCATCCGACCCGCCACCCTGGCCCCAACCTACCGGAGGACCCGGGCTAGGTCCTCAACCCTCCGAACGGACGGAAAGCATCCCGAGGCCGCTCGGAAGAACCGCTCTTCCCCTGTGGCCAGTTCCCACCCGTGCCGCTCCGCCAGCGCGAGGTACGCGGCGTCGTACGCGGAGCACCCACACTCGGCCGCGGTCCTCAGGACCTCCTCCTCCATACCGTCCACAGCCACCGCCTCCACGCGCAGGGCCAGAAACGCCCGCAGGATCGCGAGGGCCTCCTCCAGCGGAAGCCGCTCTCCGGCCCGCAGGCCTCGCACGCCCCTCACCAGGCCGTTGAGGAACTCATAAGGAGCGAGGGCAGGCACCACCAGCCGGATCCTGCCTTCGGTGAAGGCTTTGAGGACCGCCATGGCGGCTTGTTTGTACGGCTCGGCAGGGAGGTAAAAGGCCAGCAGGACACTGGCGTCCGCCACCACGTTCCTCAACGGCGTTCCTCCAGCTCCTCCCGAGCTGCCTGCGCGACCTCCAAAGCGTTCGGGATCCCACGGTGGGCAGCGAGCCTCTCAGAAATCTCCAGGGCCTCCAGGTACCCCGCAGCCCGCTCCAGGCGTCCATAGGTCCCCGCGGAGACCAACACCGCCACGGGCCTCCCCCTCCGCAGGATGGTCACGGAGCGTCCTGCCTCCGCCTCGCGGATGAGCTCTGCCAGGCGACGACGCCCTTCCGCCACGCTCACGCTCCTCATATTGATCACCTCATATGTACACATAACATGGTCTGAACTAAGGGTCAACGCCCTGCGTCTCGCCCGGCAGGCCCACGGCCCCGCTCCTACCACGAAACGGCCCGCGCGCTCAGAACCGAACGTCGCGCCTCGCCGAGGTAGCGGTGGAACCGGGTAAGAAGGCGACCCTCACCTTCACTCCGACGCGGAAAGGTACGTTTGAGATCGGCTGCCAGCTGTCCACGGGAGTTGGGCAGCCACGCCCAGGCGGGCACGCTCATCGTGAAATGACGGCCTACTCCTCAAAGACCGGCCTGAGCTCTAGGACGAACCCCGGCAATTCCGGGTCTAAGGCCACCCGCTCGGGATTCTCGTGCCGCTCGGGCTCCCGGCCCGGCCGGTATACTTCCACGGTGCGGCTGTAGGGGTCGATGAGCACGCCGATGCGGGCTCCGTTCCGCAGGTAGGTCTGCATCTTTTCCCGTAGCTCCTGCGGGGTTTGCGAGGCGGACCGGATCTCGAACACCGCGTCCGGGCAGAAGCTTCCGAACCCCTCCCGCTCCTCAGGGCTCAGCCGTTCCCACCGCTCCCTCCGGATCCACGAGGCGTCCGGAGAGAGCAGCGAGCCATCCGGGAGATGGAATCCGGCGGAAGAGTCGAAGACGACCCCAAGCCTGGACCGCCTGTTCCAGTCCCTGAGCTGCCCGATCACCTCACCGCTCCGCCTTCCGCCTTCCATCCCCGTGGGGCTCACCACCAGCCTCCCGTCCGCGGTGCGTTCGAACTGGTAGCCCGGGTTCCGCTCCGAGAGCCTCAGCAGCTCCTCGTCCGTCACCGGGCGCAAAAGGTCCAGCTCGATGGCCATCGCCCTCACCTCTGACCCATTGTGCCACCACCGGGGCGGGAGACGATACGGTGCCCCGCGCGCCCCAGCTTGCCACATCCGGCCTGCCGCCCGGGTCATACTCAAGGACTGTCCCATCCCCGGGCCCCAGCTCCGTCCCCCCAGCCTCCAACCCTTGCCGGGCGAAGCGAGGACCGTACGTCGACGAGCACCTCCACCGCCTCAAAGGGCGGCGGAAAACCTGCGGGGGCAGTCCTTGTCGACTTCATGTTGGAGGCGGCCCGCTGGCTCCTGGAAGCCCCTGACCGCCGACGGGCGGCTGCCCCGATGGACGGGGTGCGCAGCCGCATTCAGTCCACGTTCCCGAGTGGCCGGGCCTTGCCCGTCACCCGGCCGCCGAGAACCTGGGCTGCCCGTCCGCCCCCGGGGGGGATTCCTCGTCCCCGAAATACCGAATTCTTGACGCTTCCCTTCCGAGCGCCTTAGCTTGCCCTCGACGGGATCGGTGAACATGCGGTGGATACTCGTCCCCGTCTTGGGTGCAGCCATGGGACTGGCAGGAATTGCGCTGCCCGCGCCAGCCCAGACTCCGAGGACTTGGAGAGTCATCGCGGGCGGTGTGAGCCACTAGGGCGCCGGCCTTGGGGATGAAGGGCGTGGTAGTGGTCCCGTGACCGCCTCGGCCCGCGGCGAGTGCACCGCCTGAAAGGGGAAGCCATGGCGACAGACTCCCTGTGGTTCCTGGACACGCTGGTCACCGTACGGGTCGCCTGGGCGGAGAACACCGACCACATCTCGGTCCTCGAGCACCGGGCGCCCGCGAGCGACTCCCCGCCCCTGCACGTCCACCACACCGAGGACGAGGTCTTCTGCGTCTTGGAGGGCACGCTGCGCCTGCACGTCGCCGGGCAGGACCGGACCGTCGGCCCCGGACAGACCCTCCTCGCGCCCAAAGGCCTCCCTCATACCTACCGAGTGGAGTCCCCGGAGGGTGCCCGCTGGCTCACCGTCACCACCCAGCGCGACTTCGAGAACTTCGTGCGCAGCATGGGACGACCAGCTCTCCGCCCCGAGCTCCCACCTCCCTCCGGCCCCCCAACGCCGGACGCCGCGGCGGCCCTGGCGGAGACCGCGCTTCGGTTCGGCATCGAGATCATGGGCCCGCCCCTGGGGTAAGCTGAGCTCCTGCTCCGTGGCGCCCGCGGTTACACTCCGAGGCTGCCCCTCCGTCCTCAGCGCGGGGCCTTCCACCCACTGCCCGGAACCTCCGGCTCCCTACGCCCCGGGGGCCCCTGGGACCGGGAGCACTAGCCCGTCCCTGGTGGCCTCCGCCACGGAGCTGAGCTCCGCCACCTTCCTCGCGTACTCCTCCGGCGTGTAGCAGAGAGGCTGGAGGTCCACGTCCATCTCCCAGAGCTCCAACACCATCCCGATCCGGTCGCGCCAGGAGAGCCCCGCGAAGCCCGGGGAGACCAGCACCAGGTCGTAGTCGCTCTCCATCAGCTCGTCGCCCCGGGCCCGCGAGCCCACCAGGATCGCCCGGTGGAGGGGGAACCGACCCTGAACGCGTTTCAGGAAGGCGTCCAGCCGCTCCCGGTCAACGCCGAGGTGACCCATCGCTGTACCCGCTCCGCGGCCTGGAGCAACATGTTGGCGCGCCGCTCGTCGTAGTTCTCCGCCGGCACCCCGTTGGCGGCGTCCGGGTAACGGGAGGTGGCGTACTCGGGATTGAGTAGGCGCAGGTCGCTCATGACGTCCTCGGGCACTTCCAGCACCCGCCCCAGCTCCACCAGGTTGTGGGTTTTGGGGGGCAGGGTCCGCCGGAGATGGATGATGGCACCCTTGAGCCACTTCTCCACAGCCTGGTGGCATGCGAACGCCGCCGCGAAGTAGAAGCCCGTCTGGATGCTCGCCCGCGCGTGGGCCAGATCCGCGTCGCCCTGTACCAGCCAGCGCCTGGCTTCCTCCCTCACCCGTGCCCTCCCTCGCCTCCGGCAGCCCCCCTCATTCTACCCTCGCTGGACCGCCCACCCGCTGGCCTTTCCGGTCCAAATCCTGATTCCTGGGGATTCCCCCGAGCCCTCACGCGCTTACCCTGAAGCACAGGCCCGCGTGGGTGCAGGGAGGAGTGGCTCCGTCCGAAGCCGCCCCTCCGACCAGAGCCACGGGTACACACCACCGGGAAGCGGGAGGCCGCTGTGGCGCCGATGCACACGTACATGGCTGACTGCGATCTCCCGGGGATGACGCGGGAGCAGCTGGCGGGCTCCGAGGCGCGCATCCAGCGGGCATGCGAGCAGGCCGCTGCCAGGGGCGACGTGGTCCGGTACCTGCGCGCCGTCTGGGTGCCGGTCGACGGGCGCGTCATGTACCTGTTCCAGGCCCGCGACGCCACCGCCGTGGAAGCCGTATGCCAGGCCGCGGAAGTCCCCTTCCTCAGGGTGGTGGACGCGGTGGACGGAAACGGGTAGTGAACCCGCCCCTCAAGGGGAAGGAGGGGAATCCGCTCCTTCCGGGCCTGGCTCGCACAGGGTGCAGACCGCCACCGGGGAACCCGCCGCCTCCAACACCGGGGCCCGGCTGCCCTCCCGGAACACCGTGATCCCCTTGCACCCCAGCTCCCACGCAGCCCGGTACACCCGCTCCACCACTTCCCGGCCTGCGGAGGCCGGCAGGTTCACGGTGGAGGAGATGCTCTGGTCCACGTACCGCTGCGCGGCGGCCTGCAGCCGCACCCGGCTCAGGGGGTCCACCTGGTGGGCGGTGGGCCAGTCGGGGTCGTCCCTCCCCGTCTCGCGGCGGTAAAGGTCCAACAGAGGGTGCTGGGCGGCATGGCGCTGCCCCGGCACGAGGCGCGTGTACCGGATGCCGAAGATGGGTTCAATACCGCTGGAGGCCCCTGCCAGGAGGGAGATGGACCCCGTGGGGGCGACGGCCAGCAGGGCAGCGTTCCGCAGCCCCCAGCGCCGGAGGGCCCGGCGGAGCCCTTCGGGGAGCCGCTGTACGAAAGGACTCTGCTCGTGCCGACGGGGGTCGAACACGGGGAAGATTCCCTTCTCCCGCGCCAGCTCCACGCTGGCCGCGTACGCCGCGTCCCGAATCCGGCGCAGGCAGTCCTCCGCCCACCGCAGCGCCTCCTGTGCCCCGTACCGCAGGCCGAGCATGGCCATGGCGTCCGCCAACCCCATCACGCCCAGGCCCACCCGGCGGCTGCGCAGGGAAGCCTCCCGTTGGGCCCGGAGTGGATGCCGAGGCGCCCCCACGGTGACCACGTCGTCCAGGAACCGGACAGCCAGCGCCACGGCTTCCTCCAACGCCGCCCAGTCCACCCTGGCCCGGGGCCGGAAGGCCTCCCGCACGAAGGCGCCCAGGTTCAGGCTCCCCAGGTTGCACGCCCCGTACGCCTCCATGGGGACTTCCCCACACACGTTCACCCCTTCCACCTCCAGGCCGCCGTACTGCGCGGTGGCCTCCCGGGTGATGGTGCCCAGAACAGCAAGCCGGGCTCCGCGCTGGCCCACGCCGCGCCCACCACGCGTTCCCACACGTGCCTCGCGGGGACCGTACGTTCCACCTGCTCCCGGGGCGTCCGGAACCAAAGCCGCAGGGGTCGGTCCCCGTCCAGGGCCGCGAAGAAGGCGTCGGGGATCCGCAGGGAGATGTTGGCGTGCTGCACCCGCACCCGCTGTGGGTCCGATTTGCTCCCCACGAACTCCACCACGTCCGGGTGGTCCACCCGCAGGGTCATCATGAGGGCCCCCCGCCGTCCTTCCACGGAGCCCATGACCCCCGTGAGGGCGCTGAACACCTCCATGAAGCTCACGGGACCGCTGGCCACCAGCCCCGCGCTGGCGGTGGTGGATCCCGCCGGCCGCAGGACGTCCACGTTGGTCCCCACCCCGCCCCCCCCGCGGCGTACGTACGGGCTGCTTCCGCCATCCACCGGGTGATCCCCGCCACGGAGTCGGACCGGATGGGCACAAAGTAGCAATTGAAGAGGGTCACCCGGCGCGGGTTCCCTGCCCCGAAGAGGATCCTCCCGCCGGGCACGAACCGGAAACCACGGCAGGTCCTCGCTCCGTCTCCGCCCCACGGCCCCGCGGGGCCGCCCGTGTACCACTCCTCCACCATCCCTTGCGGGGTGGTTCGCGGCGATTCCGGACACGCTCCGAGCCGCGTTCCGGCAGACGCCCAGTAGGCGGCCTACGGGCTGCCCACAGTCAGCTCGAAGTTGGCTTCCAGCCGACTGCCCGGGACCCTTCCCGTGACCCGCACCCTCCAGAGACCGTCCATGGAGAACTTGTGCGACATTTCCGGCATGTCCGCCCGCGCCTCCAGGGCCTCCACGGGCAAGGGCCTGCCGGCGGGATCGCGGACCCTCAACACCAGGCGTGCAGGCTGAAGCGCCTTCGGCCGCTGAGGGGACCACTCCAGGGTCGCGGTCCAGCCTTGTCCGCGCACCTCAGCCGAGCCCGCGGGGACGCTGCAGCCGGCCAGGAGCACGGCCAGCAGGAGGGAGAGCCACCTCACGGCCCGGAGTCCCGGAGGAACCGCCTCAGGCCCACCCCAAGACCCCCTGCGGCCCACACCAGAAGCACTCCACTCAGGGCCACCGCGGTGCCCGTGGCTCCAAGACGGTCTATTGCCACCATGCCCACGGGGCCCAGAATTTCCGGAGTCCGGGTCACCACCGCCAGAGCCGCCATCCGGAAGGCGGAGACCGGGTTGGCGGCGGCCAAGCTCAACACCACCGCCGCGGGAAGCCGCAGCGCCACGGCGCTGGCCAGCACGCCCAAATCCGTGAGCACCGTCAGGGCCAGCCACGCCAGGAGCGCAGCGCCCAAGGCCCTGCCGCGGTTGGGCGCCGCCGCGGAGATCGCTAGCCCTACCGAAAGAGAGGCCAAGCCCAGCAGGGTGGACAGGAGCACCAGCCACAAGAACCCGGGAAGGCGGTCCGTGCCCGCGCCCCACGCCAGGACCACGCCCGCGGTGCCGTAGCCCAGCCACGTGGCGCCCGTCACGGCCCCCGCCAGGCCCAGGTAGCGGCCCACGTACAGGGCCCGGCGGTCCAAGGGCTGGGCCAGGAGGAAGTCCAGGGCGCGGCTCTCCCGCTCGCCCGCGATCCACACGCTCCCCAGGACCAGCCCCAACAGGGGCACGAACAGCATGGACAGGTGCACCAAGGATGCCGCCGCCCTGTCGAAGGACGAAAGCCCCACCACCCGAAGGCCCGAAAGCGCCACCGCGGAGGCGGCCAGGGTCATGGACCCGAAGGCCACGGTCAGGGCCCACAGCCACCGGTCCCGCAGGGCGGCCCGCACGTCCCACGAGGCCACCACGGCCCACCCGGTCACCCCAGCACCTCCCGGATCAGCTCCTCCGGCTCCGGTTCGTGCACCCGGACCGCCCGCTGGTCCAGGGCCTCCAGGACCTCCCGCAGCCGGTGGTCGGGGACCCGGAGGTGCAGGGCGCCGTTGCTGCGCGCCAGCACCCGGACCTCCTCGGGCAGGTCCGGAAGGTCTGAAGGCACCGCCACCACCTCAACCCAGTGCAGGCGCCGCAGGTCCTCGGCCGCCACGTCTGCGACCACGCGGCCCGCGTCCAGGAGCACCACGCGGTCCACCAGCCGCTCCAGGCCGCGCAGCTGGTGGCTCGCCACCACCACCGTCCTGCCCGCCGCGCTCCGCAACCAGTCCACCAGCCACGCCTCCCCCTCTCGGTCCAGGTAGCTCGTGGGCTCGTCCAGGACCAGCACAGGCGGGTCTCCCAGCTGGGCCACCGCCACCCCCAGCCGGCGCAGCATGCCTCCGGACAGCTCTCCAACGCGTTTGCGGCCGTGCGGCCCCAGCCCTGCTCCCTGCAGCACCGGTGCCGGGTCCGGGGGAAGGCCCCGGAGCTCCTGGGCCAGGGCCACCACCTCCCCGGCCGTGAGATGTGGCGGGAATGCCACCAGCTGAGGGACGTAGCCCACCCGGCGTCGGGCCTCTACGGGACGACCTCTCGCGTCTACCCCGTCCACCAGGACGGTGCCGGAGTAAGGCACCAACCCGACCAGGGTGCGCAGCAACGTGGTCTTGCCAGCCCCGTTGGGTCCCACCAAGGCCAGCTTTTGGCCCGCGGGCACTTCCACGGAGACGCCCTGGAGGACCGTCTGGCCCCTGTACCGGACGGTCACGTCGCGCCACGCGATCACAGCCTCACCTCCCAGGGCCTGCGCCGGCAGGCCCCCCACACCCCCGCCGCGGCCAGGGCCGCAATGCCCGCGGAGGCTAGTGCGAACGCCGAGGACCGGTCCACGTGGCGGAACTCCTCGGGGACCTCTGCCCGCACCAGGGGACGCGGGTCTTCCAGGACCACCTGGGGCGGGAAGAGGGGGACCGCCTGCGCTGCCCGCTCCAGGGCCGCCACCGCGGGGCTGCCGTGCAGGATCCGCGCCGCGAGGACCGTGTCCGTCACGGCCTCGAACCAGCGGCGCAGGCGGTACGGGAACTCCCCCACCCCGTCTCCGTCCAGGTCCAACCCGGCGTACCCGTCCCACGCGTTGCCGCGGCCCGCCTCCCACCAGCGGTTCTGCGCGTTGAACCCGCCCTCCGTGCGCACCGTCTCCCCGTTAGACTGGAACACGTTGCCCACGAAGGTGTTGCCCGCCACGTTGCTGAGGACCACCAGCCCCACACCGTTCCCCGCCACCACGTTGTCCTCGAACCGACCTCTCCCCTCCCCGCCCAGGGGCGTGGCGTCCAGGTAGATCCCCACCGCGTTCCCCACCACCGCGTTGCGGCGCACCACCACCGCGTCGGACTCCTTGAAGGCCAGGCCCACCCCGGGCACGTCCCGGTTGTGCAGGAAGCGGTTCCCCTCCACCCGCACCCCGGTGCTGTACATAATGTAGGCCCCCACCGCGTTGCCCTCCAGGCTGCTGTCCAGCAAGGGGGTACGGTGGGCGTACATGTAGTGGACCCCGTACCGGGACCCCCGCACTTGGAGGCGGTGCAGGACCGAGTCCTCCGTGAACCACATGAGGACGTCCCGCATGTTTTCCACGCGCACCTCGGTGAGGGCCACCCTCCGGCTGTACCACAGCCGGACGGCGTCGCCCCGGCGGCTCAGGGGCAGGGGCTTGCCCGCGAGCCGCACCCGCCGGACCACGCTGCCGTGCGCGCCTTTGAGGTTCAGCCCGAACAACACGTCCTCCAGCTCCAGGTCCTCCAGCACCGCCCGGGGTGCCCCCACGTACACCCCCGCGTCCTCGGTGTTCAGCTCCGAACCACTGCCGCGGATCCTCATCCTACCGAGGTAGACGCCGGGGGCCTCCACGCGCACCACGGTTCCCTCCCCACCTCCGTCCACCACCGCCCCGGGCCCGCCCACGATCCGCAGGGGTTTGCGGACCACCACGGGCCCCCGCACGACCCCCCGCACCACCACCTCGGAGCCCGCGGGGGCGGCGTCCACCAGGTCCTGCAGCCTGGGGGAGGCAGCCGCGGGCAGCGCAGCCCAAAGCAAGGCCGCCACCGCCCAGGCCCACCTCACCGGGCGGCCACCTCCACGGCCCGCACCGCGCCCGCGGCACGCACGAGGGCCACCTTCCGCTGCCCGCGCCGCAGGTCGTACAGGGCCACCACGCTCGCCAGAACACTCAGATAGAACCCCACGTGGAAGGTGGTCACGGTGCGGAACTGCGCGATGACCCCGCGGCCCAGCACCACCGGCATGAAGGGGTCCAGCCGGATGGGGGCCGAGGGGTCCATGGAGTGGCCGTAATACCACAGCCACGCGCTCAGGTCCAGGAAGAAGCCGAGGGGGAACAAGACCAAGGGCAGGCGCAACAGCCACCGCCACGGCCCGCCCCGTGTCCCGGACAGCACAGCGAGCGCCCCGAACAGCAGCACCAGGGGCACCGCCAGGGCCCGTTCCAGCGGAGCCGCGTCATCCAGGGCCTTCATCCCGATGTAGTGGTTGAGGTTGGAGATCTCCTGGGCGTCGCCGGCCACGTGGGTGAGGTACACCAGGGCCCTGAGCCCTCCCGGGTACTGGGGTGCGTACAGGGTCAGCTGCCAGTAGGGGAAGGCCAGGGAAACCACGAGCAAAGCCGCCGCCACCAGGAGCCGACGCACCGGCCGGAGCCCTCCCCGTTGCGTTTCCCGCTTCAACACCGCACCTCCCGAACACCCTTGGGGGAGCGGGCGGTGCCCGCTCCCCCAAGCGTCCCTACGGTTCGATCTCCAGGTATCCCATCATCTCCAGGTGCAGCGCGCTGCAGAACTCCGTGCAGTAGAACGGGTACACGCCCGGCCGCTCCGCCTTCAAAACCACGGTCTCGGTCTTGCCGGGCTCGAGACTCAGGTTCACGTTGTGCCGGTCGATGGCGAACCCGTGGATGGCGTCCTTCGTCCGCTCGATGTTGGTGATGTGGAAGATCACGGTGTCTCCCCGCTTGACCCGCACCCGGTCGGGGACGTAGTGGCTGCGCATAGCCGTCATGTACACGCGGACGGTCCGGCCCTCCCGCACGATGCGCTGCTGGCCCGGCTTCACCGCGTTGGGGTCCGGCCGCATGGTCAACGCGTTGGTCCCCACCGGGTAGGTCTCCCACGACTTCACCCGGTCCATCCGGATGATCTGCGCCAGGTGGGGTTCCCCGATGCCGATGGGCGTGTTGCTCAGCAGCTTCATCTCGTCGCCGCTGATGTCGATCAGCTGGAAGTTCTGCGGCAGCAGAGGCCCTACGTTCCTGTACTGGTCCACGGACCACTTGTTCAGGGCCACCAGGTACTTGCCGCCGGGCTTCACCGTGTCGCCCTCCACCGCGGTCAGGTGCCCGATGTTGTACTGCACGGGCAGCTTCTGTACGAGCTTCCAGGCGCGGTCCGGGGGGTTGTAGGGCGGGCCCAGGGTCCACTTGGCCACCGCGCTGTCCAGGAACAGGCTCGTGTAGGCGTTCCCCTTGTCGTCGAACATGGTGTGGAGCGGCCCCAGGCCCAGCTTTACCTGGGCGGCCACCACCGCGTCGAACTTCAGGATGGGGACCCCGTAGTCGTCGCGGCCGCTGTAGGCCTTGTTGCGGATGGCCTCCTGGATCTTCCGGAAGCTGTAGACGGTGACGTTGGGGTCGAGCTTGCCGCCCACCACGATGTAGTCTCCCCGCGGGGCCACGTCCAGCCCGTGGGGGCTCTTGGGCTCCGGAGCCAGGTACAGGATCCCCGCCTCCACTGCGTCCTTGAGGCGGATCACCTTCATCCCGTTGACCACCTGGTACTTGCCCTGAGCCACGAGCTCTTCCGCCCGCTTCCAGTTCACGATGTGCAGGTAGTCCATGTCCCGGGCGGAAGCGCCCATCTCAATGGGCGGCTTCTTCTCCAGGGTCCCGCCGATGGCCCGTTCGCTGTTGAAGGAGTTCCAGAAGGCCCAGCCGTGGCTTTCCAGCTTTCCGAAGTCCGCCAGGTCCTGCCAGTAGGGTGGGAGCTCGATCTGGAAGGACTTGCTCACGTCAATGCGGCCCTTCGTGCGGTCGAACTTCCAGAAGGTGGCTAGCCCCCGGAAGTGCCGGTTGTAGTTCTCCTGGGTCAGGGGCACGTAGCGGAAGGGGAAGGGTCCCGCGTACTGGGTCACCTCCAGGACGTACTCGGTGTTGGGGCTCACCACCGCCCCGTGGTTCGACACCGCATTGGGGTTCTGGACGATCTGCTTGGTGGCGAAGTCCCGCAGGTCGATGACCGCGATGCGGCTCCCGGCCTTGTCGTTGATGAACAGCCACTTCCCGTCGTAATCCCCGTTGGTCTCGCTCAGGGCCGGGTGGTGGGTGTCCCCCTACGCCAGGCGCGGGTCCTTGCTGCGCCAGCCGAGGATGGTCTCCGTCTCCTCCGAGCCTGTCCCGTAGCCCTGCCAGGGTTCAGGGGCGAAGACCCCGATCACCCGCAGCAGGCGCATGGAGGGAATGCCGAACACCAGCACCTGCCCACCCTGGCCCGCGGACGAGAACATGAGGTACTCGTCGTACTTGCCGGGCGGCACGTACGTCTGGATGGCGGCCCGAACCTGATCCGGGGTCAAGCCCTTCGCCTCGATCAAGCTCTGCACGTCCTGGGGCAGGGTTCCCGTACGCTGGGCCTGCCCTGCCAGGGCGCCGGCCAAGACCACCGCCAGGGCGAGGCCCGCGAAGGCACCGATCCGACTCCACCGCATACTGCACCTCCCTCCGGATGGTTTCCTTCAGCGTTTAGAAGCCATTAGCGCGGACTGGGTTCCCGGCGGGTCCGGGGCCCACCCCGCGGCCCGCACGTCCTCCAGCGTCATCCGCTCCAGGTTCGCCAAAAGCTCCCCCCGGACCGTGGCCCACGCCCCGTGCAGAGCGCAAGGCCGGTCCTCGGAACAGCGGGAGTCCCAGAACACGCACCGCCGGAAGGCGTCCCTGCCCTCCACGGCCTCCAGGACCTCCCACACGCTGACCTCGCGCGCCCGGCGGGCAAGCCCGTACCCGCGGCTGCGGCCCCGAGCCGACCGAAGCACCCCACCCCGTGCCAGCTTGCGGAGGGTCTTGCTGAGGAATGGGCCAGGCAGCCCGCAGGTCTCCGCCACCTGGTTGGCAGGACTGACCTGCCCGGGAGAAAGGGAAGCCAGGTAGGCCAGGGCCCGCAGGGCGTACTCCGCTTCCCGGGTGAACCGCATGTTCCGCTCCTCGTCCCCGTCTGACAAGAGACCCGTCGGGCCTGCGGACACGACAGACCCAACGGGTCCGCTCCGACCGTAGCGGCCGATCCCGTCTCCCCGCCATCCGTCCGCGGCCGGATTTTCCGGACTGCCCGGGATCCGGCGCAGGCCGGATTCTCCGGGTCCGAGCAATCAGACACCGTCCGGATAGCCTGGCGGGCCGGGACCCGTTAGCCTCGAAAGGGAGCGGGAAGGAGGCGGTAGACCATGCGGAAGGTGGAACGGATCCTGGTGGCGGTGGACCTGGGGGAGACCACAGCGGGCACGTGCGCCACCGCGGCGGAGCTGGCGCGGGCCTTTGGCGCGGAGCTGGTGTTCCTGCACGTGTACGACGTCTCCAGCTTCGAGGAGCTACAGCGGGAGGCCCCCAGCCTGTACCTGGACCAGGTCCTGGAGAACCTGCGGATGCAGATCCGCAGCAAGTTGGGACAGCTGGAGGAAGTCCCCGCGCGGTTCCGGGTGGAGGTGGTGCCCGACGGGCCCGTGGCCCAGGCCATCCTGGACGCGGCGGAGCGCTTCCGAGCAGACCTGATCGTCATGGGCACCCACGGCCGCACGGGCCTGCCGCGGGTGTTGCTGGGGAGCGTGGCGGAGACGGTACTCCGGCGGGCGTCGGTGCCCGTGTTGGTGGTCCCGGCCCGGACCGCCCGCGCGGCGGGACAGCTGGTCGGCAGGTAGGAACGTCGGGACCTCGAACGCCCATCGTCCCACGGCAGCCTCGGTCAATCCAACTGAGGAGGGGAGGTAGTCGGGATGGGAAACCGGGAGTACTTCGAGGACCCTCCCGTAGTGCAAGAGTTGTTCCAGTCTACGCGCTTCGCGTGGATTTGGCTGCTGCTCCGGCTCTGGCTGGGTTACAAGTGGCTGGACGCGGCAGCGCACAAGTTGGGCAACCCAGACTGGGTACAGACGGGAGCTGCGGTGCGAGCCTTCTGGGAACGGGCGGTCCAGGTCCCGCCCCCGCCCGCCCGCCCTCCGGTGGCGTTTGACTGGTACCGGGACTTTCTCCTTTGGTTGCTCAGCGTGGGAGCGGAAGGGTTCTTGGGCAAGCTGATCACCTACGGCCAGGTCTTGGTGGGCGTCGCGCTGATCCTCGGCGCCTTCGTCGGGCTCGCGGCCTTCTTCGGTGCCTTCATGAATTGGAACTTCATGATGGCAGGGACCGCCAGCACCAACCCCATGATGTTCCTGGTGTCTCTGCTCCTGGTGCTGGCCTGGAAGGTAGCCGGATACTACGGGCTGGACCGGTGGCTACTACCTGCCCTGGGCACCCCCTGGCGCCCGGGAAGGGTGTTCCAGGCCCGCCAGCCCACCAGAGCTTGAGGGGAGGTGGCACCATGGCGACGACCCCGCCGCGTGTGCGGCTGTTAGCCCGGGACGTGATGACCTCTCCGGTGATCACGGTCAGTCCCGACACGCCCGTGAAGGAGATCGCGCAGCTGCTACTGACGCACCACATCAGCGGTGTCCCCGTGGTTTCCGACGGTAAGCTGGTGGGGATCGTCACCGAAGCGGACCTCCTGTACAAGGAGCGGCCGGAGGTGGCGGAAGAAGGGGGCATCCTGCGGCTGTTCCGGCGGGGCCAGGTGGCGGAGGCGGAACGCAAGGCGGAAGGGATGGTGGCTAGGGACGTGATGACCTCCCCCGTGGTCACGGTCTCGGAGGACACGCCGGTGCGGGAGGTGGCCGCTCTTATGGCCCGCCGTCAGATCAACCGGGTGCCTGTGGTCCGCGGCGAACAGCTGGTGGGCATCGTGAGCCGCGCGGACGTGCTGCGGGCCCTGGTGCGGTCGGACGAGGAGATCAAGGAAGCGGTGCGCCGCGCTCTCCTGGAGGAGCTCTGGATCGACCCCTCGGGCCTCAACATCGAGGTTCACGAGGGAGTCGTAACCTTGGAGGGCGAGGTGGAGCGCCGCTCGGACAAGGAGCTCGCGGAGCGGTGGGTAGGGACCATTGACGGCGTGGTCCGGTTGTACAGTCGCCTCACCTACCGGTTCGACGACCGCCAAGCCCGAATGGAGACCTGGCCGGGAGACCCCTGGCGGAACGTGCCCCGCTAGACGCTTGCCCCGGAAAAGCGCTCGGACCACGCGGACCGGGGTCCCCAAAAATCGCTGCGCGACATTTGGGGCTGGTCTAGACATTATGGCAGGGACCGGACTCTCGGCTCGCGGCGTCGTAGGTTACGCTGGGAGCAGGCCTGCGCACACAGCGCAGAGCTACACGCGAGGAGGTCCGGTCCATGGAGAAGGGTAGCACATACGTAGGGTTGGATGTGCACAAGGAGACGATTGCGGTGGCAGTGGCAGAGGGTCATGGAGGTGAGGTGCGCTCGTTGGGTCTGATTCCGAATCGTCCGGAGGCTGTTCGGAAGCTGGTGCGACGCCTGGGACCGGCGGAGCGCTTGGTGTGCGCGTACGAAGCCGGGCCGTGTGGGTACGTGTTGTACCGCTGCCTGACGCGGCTGGGCGCGCGCTGCGTGGTGGTGGCCCCGTCCTTGGTCCCGACGAAACCTGGCGACCGGGTGAAGACGGACCGGCGAGATGCGGCCAAGCTGGCACGCCTGCTGCGCAGTGGCGAAGTGACGCCGATCTGGGTGCCGGACGAAGAGCATGAGGCCCTCCGGGACCTGACCCGGGCACGGGAAGATGCCCGCGTCGATCTCTTGCGGGCGCGCCACCGCTTGAGCAAATTCCTGCTGCGCCTGGGGCTGCTGCCGCCTGCGGGCGTGAAGCCCTGGGGAGTCAAGCACCGCCAGTGGCTCCAGGGCCTCAAGCTGGTGCGGGCGAGCCAGCAGGTTGTTCTGCGCGAGTCTCTCCTGGCGGTGGAGCAAGCGCAGGAACGGCTCCGCCGGGTGGAGGCGGAGCTGACGGAAGCGGCGAGGACGAGCCGGCACGCGGCGGTGATTGCGGCCCTGCAGGCCCTGCGGGGGGTGGGACTGGTGACCGCCGTCACCCTGGTGGCAGAGCTGGGCGATCTGCAGCGGTTCCGCACGCCGCGGGAGGTGATGGCGTATGCGGGCCTGGTGCCCCGGGAGGCGTCCAGCGGGCCCCGACAGCACCGCGGGGCGATCACCAAGACGGGGAATGCGCACGTGCGCCATGTGATCGTGGAAGCGGCCTGGCAGTACCGGCATGCGCCCGGGGTCTGGGGCGCCCTGCGGCAGCGGCAGGTGGGGCAACCGGAAGCGATCAAGGCGATCGCCTGGCGGGCGCAGGATCGGTTGCATCGACGGTATCGGCGTCTGCTGGGGCGAGGGAAGGCACGCCAGCAGGTCGTGGTGGCGGTGGCCCGGGAACTCCTGGGGTTTGTCTGGGCCGTGGCTCATGCTGTCAAGGATGGTCAGCAGACCGGCAGAGGGAACGCGTAGGTGCAGCCCATGAGCAGGGCACAGATCGGCGCAGGAGGGCGCGAGCGAGGATGGCCGCGGTACGGAGAATCCTCGATGTCCTCCTATGCGCTGGTGGCTTCGGCCCGAACGCGCGCGGCTAGAGCGAGGCAGCTCCCGACGGCTCACAGTCATGCGGCGCAGACCCGCGTATATCAGGGTGATCAACCGTCGACGACGCCTCTTCGCTCGTGGCCTTCCGCGTCGGTCCGTCGCCCGGCTCGGAGGCGATCATGAAACGGCAAACGACGGGCAGGGCTTGACCGGTCCCTGCCATATCAGGGCTTGACCGGTCCCTGCCATATCAGGATACAGGCGGGACACCACGAGGGATCATCCTCCCTGACGTCTGCTCTGTGCGACACACACAAAGCTTTCGTCAGGCGGTGTCCCAACTCATTTCAGGCTGGTTTTGGGGTCAGTGCGTAACTCCTGTCATTGAATGATTTGGTCGCGCCGTAGACCGACGTAGGACGGTGCGCCGCATCGTTGGGCACCGGGAGGAGCGGATGCGATTCCCGGTTGCCGAAGACCACCACCGAACTTGTCCAGACCACTTTCTTCAGATCCCGCAGCCGCGCAGCCTCCAGTACTGCCAACAGGCTCCCTACGTTCACCTGCACGGCCTGCGGGGGGTTGAGGTCACAGGCCGGATGGAGCAGCGAGGCCAGGTGAGCGATACGGTCAATCCGGTGGCTGCGGATGACATCGCCGAGATCGCGCAGGCTTTCCGCGTGTCCCGGAGCCAATGTGACCTCAGCCTGCTCCTCAGCAGTCAGAATGTCCTGCAGGACGTTGGCAGGGGATGGATCAAGGAGCACAACCCCGCACCCGGCGCGCACGAGCCTGCGGGCCAAGTGTGGGCCGATAAAGCCGGTCCCTCCGGTAATGAGCACATTCACACGGACTACACCTCCTGCGGGACGGCATCGCCACCCTCACCCGGCCTGGCTGGGGATCGCCCTGCGCAGGCGCCCCAGCACGGGCGCCAGCACGATAAGCACGGTGGCCAACAGCAGAATCACTGTCAGCGGCCTGGTGAATATCACCCACAATTCGCGCTGGTACAAGAGCAGCGTCTGCCGGAGATACACCTCCAGCAGAGGCCCCAAGACGAACCCCACCACCAGCGGGGCAAGAGGTCGGCCTGGAAGACGGGTCACTGGCATTTATTGAACTGAACCTGTCTGCAGCGTATGGGTATGAGGTCGGTTTGGAGGTCATCGGAGATCGGGGAACGGTCACGGCAGGATTACCGGGAGGGTTGCTGTACAGGAGTGAGGAGCGGATTGGACAGCGCGTGCCCAGGGATTGGCTAGAACGGTTTGACGCGGCCTACACGGCTGAGATGGCGGCATGGTTGCACGCGGTACGGGAGGGAAAGCCGCCGTGGCCGCACGCGTGGGATGGATACGTCTCGCTCGTGGTGGCGGAGGCCTGCGCGGAATATCTCCGTACCGGTCGGTCTGTGCGTATGGGGTTGCCACCGCGACCGGATCTGTACGCCGATGCGGTGACTTAGGGCCTCCTGTAGCTTCCATGTGGATCGGATTGATGACCGATAGCCTGCAAGATTTGCCCCGGGAGCGGGTCTTTGAGCTGTGCGAGCGATGGGGAATCCGGTCCGTGGAGCTCGGAACCGGGAACTTCTCGCCAGCCCCGCACCTCCAGCTGGAGGTCCTGCTGCGGGAGGTAGGAGAACGCAGCCGACTCCTACGAGAGGTCCAAGCACGAGGACTTCGGATCAGCGCGCTGAACTGCAGCGGGAACCCCCTGCACCCGCGCCCGGAGGTGGGAACTCGGCATGCCGGTGTCGTGCGGGACACGATCGTACTGGCGTCCCTGCTGGGAGTGGACACGGTGGTGACCATGTCCGGCTGTCCGGGGAGTCCAGGAGGCGGGGATGTGGCGAACTGGATCGTGAGCAGCTGGCCACCGGAGTTCCTGGATGGCTTGGAGTGGCAGTGGCGGGAACGGCTGATTCCATTCTGGCAGGAGATGGCAGAGTGGGCACAACGGCACGGCGTCCGGCGCATCGCCATCGAGATGCACCCGGGCCAGTGCGTGTACAACCCAGCCACCCTCCTTCGCCTACGCGAGGCAGTAGGTCCTGTGCTGGGCGCCAACCTGGACCCCAGCCATCTATTCTGGCAGGGCATTGACGTGTTGCTGTCGATCCATCGCCTGGGACCGGCAATCTTTCATGTACATGCGAAGGATACCCAACTGAACGAAGACAACATCCGTCGTGACGGTGTTCTGTACCTCCGAAGAGAGCAGGCGGTGGCCGAGCGGCCGTGGACCTTTCGAGCGGTCGGGCTCGGTCAGGACGCGTCCTTCTGGCGGCAGTTCGTGGATGCGCTGCGGCAAGTCGGCTACGCAGGGGCACTGAGCATCGAGCACGAGGACGAACTTCTCGCCCCGGTCGATGGGATCACACGCTCCGTGTGTCTTTTGCGGTCGTGCCTTTCGGAAGCGGAGGGAAGTACTGAGCCATCATGACCTACCGGCTCCTCGTGACCGACGTGGACGGGACCCTCCTGACCCCTGACCGACGAATCGTGCCCTCGGTGCGCGAGGCGGTGCGCGCGGCCCGGTGCTGTGGGGTCCGGGTGTGCCTCGCCACAGGGCGGACCTGGTCTTCGGTCCAGCCTTACGCGGAGGCCCTCGACATCGACCCGCCCATCATCCTGTTCAACGGCGGAATGGTCTACGACTTCCGGGAGGGCCGGACCCTTCTTTGCCAGGCCCTAGACCCAGAACACGCCCGAACGGTCCTGGACCTCCTGCAGTCGTTCCCGCAGGTACAACCCCACCTCTACGTGGACGACCGGATCTACGTGGGCCGGATGAACGACCTGACCCGCACGTATGCCCGCAAGGACGGCGTTCAGGTCGAGGCGGTCGGAGACCTCATGAAGGCCCTTGCGCCCGACCCCATGAAGATCCTCATCGTGGGCGAGCCCGAGGAGTTGGCCCGGGTGAGGGACATGATCCGGGGACGTGCGCCGGAGATCCATGTGGTGTTCTCCGAAGCGCACTACCTGGAGGTCTTGCCCAAGGGCGCCTCGAAGGGATCCGCCCTCCGGGTGCTGGCCCAGGCGGTCGGGGTGGAACTCCAGGAGACGATCGCGGTGGGCGACAACCCGAACGACCTAGAAATGATCCAAACGGCAGGGCTCGGGGTTGCGGTGGCGAACGCCCATCCGGATGTGAAGGCCGTAGCCCAGTACGTCACGGTCCGTCCCGGAGGGGAGGCGATCGCCGAGGTGATCCAGCGGTTCATCCTGAATGGGGGTGAGTAGGCCGTGCACAGGCGGCTTGTGTTCCTGCTCGTGCTGTTCCTCCTCGCGGATACGTTGCCCGTAGGTGCCCAGGTGCGCCGGATCGTCGTGTACTCCGCCCTCCCGGACCTGGAGACCACCCTCATCCACCGGGAGTTCACCCGGAGGACCGGGATTCCGGTGGAGGCCCTGAGCGTGGCGGCCGCGGGGACGCTCGCGGCCCGCATCCGGGCGGAAAAGGACCGTCCGCGGGCCGACGTGTTCGTGGGCGGCTCTGCAGACTTCCACGCACCCCTCGCCCGGGAAGGGCTGCTCTTGCCGTACCGGTCGCCCGTAGCCCGGGAGGCCCGCATCAACCCCGCCTTCCTGGATCGCGACGGGTACTGGCACGGCTGGTATTTGGGGGTGCTTTCCATCATCCTGAACACCGAGCGGTGGGAGCGGGAGATGGCACCCAGGCGGGTGCCGAAGCCCGCTACCTGGGACGATCTCCTCCGGCCCGAGTTCCGGGGGCAGTTCATCATGCCAAGCCCCGTGACCACGGGCGCGGGCTTCATCTTCGTGGCGGGCCAAATCTTCCGGCTGGGCGAAGATCGGGCCTGGGCCTACCTGCGGGAACTTAACCGGAACGTGGCCCAGTACACGCCCACGGCTCCCGGCACCATCGCCCTCCTGGAGCGGGGAGAAGCGATCGTGGCCATGATGTGGGCCCACGAGGGGATCGGTGCCCGGCGGCTCCGGTTTGCGCCGCTTGAGGTGATCGTACCGCCGGATACGGCCTTCGAGATCGGGGCCGTGTCCATCCTCCGGGGCGGTCCGAACCCTCAGGGTGCGCGGGCCTACGTGGACTTCCTCATGACCCGAACCCCTCAGGACATCAACGCCCGGTACGGGTTCCGCTACCCGGTGCGCCCAGATGTCCCGCCGCCTGCGGGCGCCCCGCCGTTTGAGTCCGTGAAGTTCGTGCGGTACGACCGAGAGTGGGCCATCGAGAACATGAGCCGCATCCGGGAGCGGTGGTCGCGGGAGATCGGCCGCTGAGGGAGGCGGCGTGACCGCCCTCGCGCGGTGGGAGCTCCGCCGGCAGTTCAAAGACCCGGGTGTCATGGCGGCGTTCGTCGCCGGCGCTGCGGTTCTTGCACTCTTCGTCCTGTACCCCACCCTGCGGGTCCTCACGTACCCGAGCCTCCGGGACTACCTGGAGGTCCCCCAGAGCGTCCGGTGGGTGCAGGCCGCGCGCAACAGCCTCCTCATGGCGGTCCTCTCCACCCTGAGCGCCACCGCCGTAGGCGTGGCGTTCGCCCTCGCGATCACCCGTCCGGACATTCCGGGCCGCCGAGTCTTCCAGACCGTCGCGCTTCTACCGCTGTTCGCGCCGCCCTTCATGGTCGCGTTCAGCTACATCCTCCTGTTCGGCCGCCAAGGGCTTCTCACCCGGACGCTTTTGGGATTGGACGTGAACATCTTTGGGTTACACGGTCTGTGGCTTGTGCAGACCGTGGCCTTCTTCCCGCTGGCGATGCTCGTCGTGGCCGGCGTGCTGGAGGGGATCAACCCGAGCCTCGAGCAGGCGGCCCGGAACCTCGGGGCGAGCGAGTGGGACGTGTTCCGGACGGTCACCGCAGCCCTCGCCCGGCCCGGGATCGCCGGTGCGGCGCTCGTGGTGGCCATCTCGGTGCTCGCCGACTTCGGGAACGCGGTGGTGATCGCGGGCGGGGCTCCACTTTTAGCGACGGAGGCGTGGTTCCGGATGGAGGGGATGGCCGACCTCCGGGGCGCGTCCCTCGTGGTGGCGATGCTCATGATCCCCACCACCGCTCTGTTCTGTGCCGAGCGGTACGGGGTGGGTCGGAGGCGCTACACGACCGTCACCGGGAAGGGATCGCGGATCGAGCGGCCGCCCACCTACCCAGCTCTCCGGTGGATCGTCTTCTCGATCTGTGCAGTGACAACTATCCTCGTCGTGCTCGTCTACCTCGGAGTGATCGCCGGGGCCTTCACCGCGGTGTGGGGGCGGGACTGGCGCCTCACCCTGGACCACTGGCACCTGGCTCGGGACCGTCTGCAGTCCCTGTGGGCGAGCCTCCGGGTGGGGGTGGGGGCGGGGGTCGTCACCGCGTGCACGGGGGTCTTCCTCGCGTTCCTCACCTCCCGGGCGTCGTCGCTCCGGTGGATGCTGGACTTTTTGGCGGTCCTACCCGGGGCCCTGCCCGGGGTGTTCGTGGGCGTGGGCTTCGTCCTCGCCTTCAACCGGCCGCCCCTGGAGCTCGTGGGAACGCCCTGGATCCTCGTCCTGGCCCTCGCCTTCTGGCACCTCCCCATGGGCTATCAGGCATCCGTGGCACGGCTCAAGCAGATCGAGCGGTCCATCGAGGAGGCGGCGTTGAACCTGGGGGCGGACGGCCTCCTCGTCCTGCGGGACATCTACCTTCCGCTCCTCCGCCGGGCCTTCGTGGAGGCCTTCACGGTCTCGTTCGTGCGGGCCGTGACGAACGTGAGCATCGCGGTGTTCCTCGTCTCCCCGGGGAACGTGGTGGCCACCTTCGCCATCCTGAACATGATCGGGAACGGGATCTGGGGTGGGGCCGCCGCCCTCACGACGATGCTCCTCGTTCTCACGTTCCTCACCCTGGGCGTTGCCCGCGCCACCGTAGGACGGGTCGTGCGGGCCGTGCCGGTGAGCTGAGGATGTCCGTGCACCTCCGGCTCGTGGACGTCTCCAAGCGCTTCGGACCTGTAGTGGCGGTGGATCGGGTGTCTGTTGCCATCGAGGAAGGGCACTTCTTCACCCTCCTGGGTCCGTCGGGCTGCGGGAAGACGACGCTGCTGCGGATCGTGGCCGGATTCTACAGACCCGACACCGGGCACGTGTTCCTGCGGGAACGGCGGATCACCGACCTCCCGCCGCAGGCCCGAGGCACGGCGATGGTGTTTCAGGAGTACGCGCTCTTCCCCCACATGACGGTGGAGGAGAACGTGGGGTACGGGCTCCGGATGCGGAGGGTGGAGCCCGCCCAGGCCCGCCGCAGGATCGCCCGGGTCCTCGAACTCGTGGGGCTCGCGGGGTTGGAGTCGAAGTACCCCCACGAGCTCTCCGGCGGCCAGCAGCAACGGGTGGCCCTGGCCCGGGCCCTGGTGGTGGAGCCCGAAGTGCTCCTCCTGGACGAGCCTCTGAGCAACCTGGATGCGAAGCTCCGGCTGCGGGTGCGGGAGGAACTGCGGGACCTGCAGCGGCGACTGGGACAGACGACGGTGTACGTCACCCACGACCAGGAGGAAGCGCTCGCCCTCTCGGACCGGATCGCGGTGATGGACGGGGGACGGGTGTTGCAGGTGGGGACGCCGGAAGAGATCTACTTCCGGCCCCGCAGCCGGTTCGTGGCGGAGTTCGTGGGGCTTGCGAACCTTCTGGAGGGAGAGGTCGTGGCCCCCGGCCGCGTCCGGACCGCCTGCGGTGAGCTCCTCGTGGAGGGATGCGAGGTGTCCGGACGTGTCCTCCTCATGGTCCGGCCGGAGGCGATCCGCCTCCAGACACGTCCGTTCGGGTCGAACGTGTTGCGGGGCCGGCTGCGGACCCGGACGTTCCTCGGTGCCACGGTGCGGTGCACCGTTGAGGTGAACGGGATGCCGTGGGTGGTGGATGTCCCGGCGGATGGAGGGCAGCTCCCGGAGGAGGTGTTCCTGGAGATCCCGCCCGGGCGCGTGCAGGTGATCCCTGAAAATGGAAGGTAGGAGGTGAGAGGATGCGGAGGATCGCGCTCGTCGCATTGCTCTTGCTCTTGGCGGTACCGGGAGGGGCGGCTCCGGCCCAACGGGTGGTCGTGCTCTGTAGCCCGAACCCCGCGTGGTGCGACGCGATCAAAGAAGAGTTCCCCAAGGCCACGGGGATCGCACTGGACTATGTGCGGCTCAGCTCCGGAGAGGCCCTCGCGCGGCTGCGGGCCGAGCGCCGCAACCCCACCTTCGATGTATGGTTCGGCGGGACCGGTGACCCCCACATGGTGGCGAACGAGGAGGGCCTCACGGAGTTCTACCGGCCAAAGAGCTGGAACGACCTGCGGCGGGAGCTAAGGGAGGCGGTGGCCGGGAGGTACATCCCGCTGTATGCTGGCATCCTCGGCTGGGCCCTGAACGAGCGGCTCCTCCGTGAGAAAGGGGCGCCCGTCCCGCGGACCTGGCGGGACCTCGCGGATCCGCGCTACCGGCGCTTGATCGCGTACCCCAACCCCAACACCTCCGGCACCGGCTACACGATGCTCGCGACCCTTGTGCAGCTCTACGGCGAGCAGGAGGCCTTTGCCCTGTTGCGGCGGATCCACCCGAACGTGGCGGAGTACACCCGAAGCGGCGCGGCCCCGGGCCAGCTCACCGGTCGGGGGGAAGTGGCCATCGGGATCACGTTCATCCACGACGCGGTGGACCAGGTCCTAAAGGGCTTCCCCATCGGCTACGGTGCGCCCCGGGACGGCACCGGGTACGAGATCGGCGGCCTCAGCCTCGTGCGCGGGGCACCGAACCGGCAGGCGGCGATCACCTTCATCGAGTGGGCCCTGACCCCGGAGGCCCAGCGCCTCGCGGCCGAGCGAGGGGAGTCCTACCAGATCCCCTCGAACACGAAGACCCCGGTCCCCCGGGTTGCCCCGCGGTTTGAGGACTTCCGGGTGATCAAGTACGACTTCGTGAAGTACGGGAGCGCTGCGGTGCGGGATCGCCTCGTCCGGCGCTGGAGCGACGAGGTCTTCGCCCTCCCCAGGTAGGTCATGGCCCGCGCCCTCGCCCTCCCGCTGACCCGTACCTCCCCGGACCGGGCCATCCTCACGTGGTCCGCTGGGACGGGCGTGGGGATGCTCCTGTTCCCGTGGGCCCGCGCCGGCCGCGACCTCCTCTCCTGGCTCCCGGACACCACCGGGGGAACCCTCGCCGCCCGGAGCCCGTTCCTCGCCGTCGCCCTCCTCTGCGCCCTCTTGGGGCTCCTGGCCGGTGCCCTCCCGCAGCCGCTATCTCGGCGCGGCCGGATCGCGCTTGCCCTGGGTATTTGGGGCGTGATCGCGTGCGGCCTTTACATCTTCCTGGACGGCCGCCCCCTGGGGCCCGGTGCCGTGGCAGGTGTGCTCGGCTTTCTGGGTCTTGTGGGGACAGGCCTTGCGCGGTCCGGCCTCGTTCCGGTCGACCCCTTCCTGGGCGTGAGCCTCGTTTGGACCTGGCTGTTCGTGGCCGCCTTCATCCTCCTGCCCCTTGGCGCGGTGGTAGCAGCCAGTGTGTGGGTGGGTGGTCGCTTCACCCTCGACATCCTCCTCCGCACGGTGCGCTCCACCGGCTTTTTCACCCTCCATCGGCCGGGCACGGCCGGGGGGGAGGAAGCGGCCACGGTCGCCGTCGGGGTGCTCGTGGGGCTTGGGACCGCGCTCGTTCAGCTCCTGCGGGGACGGGGGTGGCGGGCCCTGTGGGGCGTGCCCGCAGGCCTCGGGGCAGGGGCACTCGCGGCCCTGTACCTGGGGTTTGGGGCGCTGCGCAATAGCCTCCTCCTGGCGGTCGCCGTGGGCGGGATCTCGACGATTTTGGGGTTCTTCTTCGCGCTCCTGGATGCGCGGTCGCGCCTTCGGACCCGCGTCCTCCTCGGCCCCTTCTCGATCCTTCCCCTCATCACCCCGCCCTTCGTCCTGGGTCTTGCCATGATCTTTCTCTTCGGCCGGCGTGGGTTCGTGACGCACCGGCTGTTGGGGTTATCGACAGACGCCTTCTTCGGCCCGCTCGGGGTGGGGCTTGCCCAAGTCCTGGCCTACACGCCCATCGCCTACCTCGTCCTCCAGGGCGTTGTGCGGGCGCTGGATGCGACGCTGGAGGAGGCGGCGGAGACCCTCGGAGCCTCCCGCTCGTACGTCCTCCGTACGGTGACCTGGCCGCTCGCCCGACCGGGACTTACGAACGCGTTCCTCCTCGTGGCCATCGAGAGCCTCGCGGACTTCGCGAACCCGATCCTCGTGGGCGGCGGTGCCACCTACCTTGCCACCGAGGTGTTCTTCGCCATCGTGGGCCGCTACAACCCGCACGAGGCGGCCGTCTACGGGGTGGTCCTCCTCGCCTTGACCCTCGGCGTGTTCGTGGTCCAGCGGGTGTGGCTGGGAGAGCGCTCGTACGTGACGGTGACCGGTCGGCCGACGGCGGCCGGACTCCGTCCGCTCCCGACTGCCCTCGACTACGGAGTCTCGGCGTTCTTCCTCCTCTGGATCGCCCTCGTCGTCGTGCTCTACGGATCCGTGTTCGTGGGTGCCTTCACCCGGCTGTGGGGGTTCGACGACACCTTCACGCTCCAGCACGTCCGGGACCTCTGGCCCCAGGGGTGGCATGTGTTTTGGACGAGTGTGCGGCTTTCGGCCTACGCGGCCGTGCCCTCCATGCTTGTGGGGTTCCTCATCGGCTACCTGGTCACCCGCACCTCCTTTGCCGGTCGCAGCGCCCTGGAGTTCGGCTCGATGCTCTCCTTCGCGGTACCCGGCACCGTCATGGGGATCGGCTACATCCTGACCTTCAACCAGGGACCGCTCCTGTTGACCGGGACCGAGCTCGTGATCGTGCTCGCGTTCGTGTTCCGGAACATGCCGGTGGCGATCCGGGCCACGGTCGCCGCCCTCCAGCAGATCGACCGGTCGTTGGAGGAGGCGTCCACGATGCTCCGGGCGGACTCGGCGACGACCCTGCGCCGGATCGTGATCCCCCTCGTGCGCTCGGCACTTCTTTCGGGCCTCGTGTTCGCCTTCGTTCGGGCGATGACCGCGGTGAGCCAGGTGATCTTCCTCATCACGCCGCGCCACAACCTCGCCACGACCCAGATCCTCTCCTACGTGGAGTACGGAAGCCTCGGCCGTGGCGCGGCCCTCGCCTGCCTGCTTACCGTCTTTCTCGTCCTCGTGATCCTCGTTCTGTACGCAGTCCACCGACGGCTGGATGCCCGGACGGTGGGGGAGGTGGCGGCACCCTGACGACAGGAGAGCCTGTTCCCGTGCGTCTTGAGCGCATCACGAAGCGCTTCGGTCGCGTCGTGGCCGTGGACGACCTGAGCCTCCAGGTACCGGCAGGGAAGCTCGTCACCCTCCTCGGGCCCTCGGGCTGCGGGAAGACCACGACGCTGAGGATCGTGGCGGGGCTCGAGCGTCCGGATCAGGGCCGGGTGTGGATCGGGGAAGAGGACGTCACGCCGCTACTGCCCGCGCAGCGCGGGGTCACCATGGTCTTCCAGACCTACGCCCTCTTCCCTCACATGAGTGTGTTCGAGAACGTGGCCTACGGCCTGCGCGTCATGCGCCTCCCGCAGTCCGAGGTCACCCGACGGGTGGAGGAGGCCTTGAACCTGGTGGGGCTTGGGGGACTGGAGGGTCGATCTCCCGCGCAGCTCTCCGGGGGCCAACAGCAGCGGGTGGCCCTCGCCCGGGCCCTCGTGATGAACCCGCGGGTCCTCCTCTTCGACGAGCCCCTCTCGAACCTGGACGCGAAACTGCGTAAGCGCGTGCGGGGCGAGATCCGGGCGCTGCAGCGGCAGCTCGGGATCACGGCCCTCTACGTCACCCACGACCAACTGGAGGCCCTCGCCCTCTCGGACGTCGTCGCGGTGATGAACGCGGGCCGGATCGAGCAGGTGGGTCCACCCGTAGAGATCTACCGACGGCCCCGGAACCGGTTCGTCGCCGACTTCATCGGCGAGGCGAACCTCCTGCCGGGCTCCTATGAAGAGGGGCACGTGCGGGTAGGACCCTACACGTTTGCCTTCCGGCAGGACGGTCTTGTGTCTGGGCCCGTGACCGTGATGGTCCGGCCGGAGGCGGTCCGGCTTGCCCAGGAGGGCGACGGCCTCCCCGGGCGCGTGCGCTCCACCTTCTTCCTGGGAGCGGGGGTGGAGTACCTGGTGGAAACACCCGTGGGTGACGTGAGCGTCGCGGAGCCCTACCGGCCGGGAGAGGAGGTGGTGGGGGACGCCGAGGTGCGGGTCCGGTTTGACCCGGCGGGCGTCTACCTCCTGCCGGAGGGCTGAGGGCCCGCGCGGCAGGAGACGGACCATATTGGCGCGTATGCGTTCGGTGAAGACTGTGGGGAGGTGCACGAGATGGAGGAGCGCAAGCCCACACAGGCGCTTGGTGCAGCCGAGGAGGGGCGCATCTCCCGGCGCGAGTTCCTCAAGCGGGCCGCCGTCGGCACGGCGATCCTGGGAGCCCCCTACGTGTTCGTCCGGAACTACGCGGCGGCCCAGCAGCGGGAGCTTCGGATCATGACGTGGAGCCACTTCGTCCCCGCGTTCGACGAGTGGTTCGACCCGTTCGCCGAGCGGTGGGGCCGCGAGCGGGGCATCCGCGTCACCGTGGACCACATCTCGTTCGCGGACATCGTGCCGCGGGCGAACGCCGAGGTCGCGGCCCAGCAGGGGCACGACCTGTTCTTCTTTCTCGCCCCGCCTTCTGCCTTCGAGCCCCACGTCCTGGACCTCCGGGACATCAACCAGGAGGCCGAGCGGCGCTACGGGCCCATGGTCCCGCTCGTCCGGAAAAGCGTCTACAACCCCAACACGCGGAAGTACTACGGCTTCTCCGACAACTGGGTTCCGGATCCCGGTGACTACCTGAAGAGCGTGTGGACGGCCGTCGGCTACCCGAACGGGCCTGTCACCTGGAACGATCTCCTCGTGGCCGGGAACCGGATCAAGCAGCGCTTCCCGGAGATCCAGATCCCGATCGGGATCGGCTTCTCCCAGGACATCGACTCGAACATGGCCACACGGGCGATCCTCTGGTCCTTTGGGGCTTCCATCCAGGACGCCAACGAGAACGTGGTCCTCAACAGCGAGCAGACGATCCGGGCGGTGGAGTACGGAGTGCGGCTGTTCCGGGAGGTCATGAACCCGGCGGTGCTGAGCTGGAACGCGGCGAGCAACAACCAGGCCCTCAACGCCCGGCAGACCGCCTATATCCTGAACTCCATCTCCGCCTACCGCACGGCGCAGGACAACCGGCTGCCGGTGGCCGACGACATCTTCTTCGTGCCGGCCCTGCGCGGACCGGGCGGTCGGTGGGCGAGCGAGCACGTGATGGGCGTGTGGGTGATCTGGCGGTTCGCCCGGAACCCCGACAACGCGAAGGAGTTCCTGCTCCACCTCGTGGACAACTACCGGGACGCGGTGCTGGCGAGCAAGCTCTACAACTTCCCGTCCTTCATGGGGTCGGTTGCCGACAAGCGTGTCCCCGTGGCCCAGAAGCCCCAGGAGGGCCGGAAGTGGATCCGGGCGGCGTGCCTGCGCGACCCGTTCCGCTCGAACCCGCCCGACAAGCTTGCGGTGCTGGCGGACGCAGAGGAGTGGTCTACGAACATCGGGCACCCAGGCCCCGCGAACCCCGCCGAAGGCGAGATCTTCGACACGTACCTGATCCCGGACATGTTCGCCCAGGCCGCCACGGGTCGGCTGTCGGTGCGGGAGGCCGTGGAGCAGACGCACCGGAGGTGTCTAGAGATCTTCCGGAAGTGGCGCCGCCAGGGGTTCGTGGGAGGCGGAGAGCGAGACCGGCGCTAGGAGGGTCCGGTGGGCTACGTCGAGACGCGTGATCTGCGCAAGTACTTCGGAGAAGTCCGGGCCGTAGACGGCGTGGACCTGTCGGTCGAGGAGGGCGAGCTCCTCGTCCTCCTCGGCCCCTCCGGCTGCGGCAAGACCACCCTCATGCGGATGATCGCGGGGCTGGAGGTCCCCACCTCCGGCGAGATCTACATCGGCGGGGAGCGGGTGGACGAGGACGTGCCGCCCCGCGCCCGCGGGATCGCCATGGTGTTCCAGAGCTATGCCCTCTACCCGCACAAGAGTGCCTTCGAGAACATCGCGTTCCCGCTGGAGGCGATGCGACTGGACCGGGAGACGATCCGCGACCGGGTGCAGCGGGTGGCGCGGATGTTCGGGATCGAGCGGCTATTGGATCGAAAGCCCCGCCAGCTCTCGGGCGGGGAGCGTCAGCGGGTGGCCCTGGCGCGCGCGGTCGTGCGGGATCCGAAGCTGTTCCTCCTGGACGAGCCTCTGAGCAACCTCGACGCGAAGTTGCGGGCCCTGGCCCGGTTCGAGCTGAAGCAGCTCCAGCGGCAGCTGGGGACCACGACGATCTACGTCACCCACGACCAGGTGGAGGCGATGGGGTTGGGGGACCGGATCGCCGTGATGGACGCCGGCCGCATCCGCCAGATCGGTCCCCCGCAGGCGGTCTACGACGACCCGGCCGACACCTTCGTCGCCACGTTCCTCGGTAGCCCACCTATGAACCTCATCGAGCATGACGAGCGCACGATCGTGGGGTTCAGGCCGGAGGCCCTCCTGCCGCGGGCGGCGTTCGACCCCCAGGAGGAGGTCATCACCTACCTCCTGAGGGTGCGGGAGGTGGAGAACCTGGGGGCGAACCGTCTCGTCTACGGCTACTTGGAAGAGGAGCGGCGGACCGATCAACCGGTCATCGCGGCGGTGCCGGCGACGGTGACGCTGTCGATCGCCGAAGGCGAGGTGTACGAGTTCGCCGTTCCCAAACGCGCACTCCGCTTCTTCGACCGGACTACGGGCCTGAGGCTCGAGCGCAAAGACCTTGCGGCCCCGGTCCGGGCGTGAGGGGTCCGGTGGCGGTCCGGCCTGGCCTGACGCTGGCCCCGCCGACGGTCCGGTTCGCCAGACGGACGTTGGCGGACCGGGAGGGAGTGCTCGGCACCCTCATGCTGCTCCCGGCCCTGGCCTACGTGATCCTCCTCGTGGGCGTCCCGTTCGTGCTGGCGATCCTCCTGAGCTTCTCCTCGGCGACGGCGGGGAGTCTCGAGTTCTCCTGGGTGGGCCTTCGGAACTTCCAGGTGCTCCTGGGGGATGTCCAGTTCCATCGGGCGGTCTGGAACACCCTCCGGTTCATGCTCATCTCCCAGCTCCTCGTGATGGTCCTCGCGACGGCCGCCGCCCACGTGCTGGACGCAGCCTTCGTTGGAAAGCGCGTGGTCCGCTCGCTTTTGCTGTTGCCTTGGGCCGCGCCGGTGGCCCTTGCGTCCATGGCCTGGGTGTGGATCTTCGACTCCACCTTCAGCGTGGTCAACTGGACCGCGAAGAAGATCGGGCTGTTGCATGGCTGGTGGTACTGGTTCGGGGACCCAGGGCTCGCCACGGCCGCCATCATCACGGTGCACGTGTGGCGCACGTTCCCCTTCGCCACGGTGGTCGTCCTCGCCGGCATGAGCGCAATACCTCAAGAGATCCGCGAGGCGGCCCTCATCGACGGGGCGGGCTTCTGGCGGCGGCTGTGGGGCGTACAGCTCCCGATGCTCCTGCCCGTCGTGACGGTGGCGGTCCTGTTCGGCCTCGTGTTCACGGCCACGGACTTCAGCGTCGTGTGGCTCCTCACGCGGGGTGGCCCCTACAACAGCACCCACGTCCTGTCAACCCTCGCCTTCCAGCGGGGGATCCTGGGGGCGAGCCTGGGTCAGGGCGCCGCGGTGGCGATCTTCCTCCTCCCGATCCTCCTCGTGGTGGCGGTCCTCATGCTCCGGGTCGCCCGGCGGGCGGAGGTGGGCGTGTGAGGCGTCCGCCTCTGCGCAAGGCCCTGAAGGTGCTCAAGCGCGCACTCCTCTACGCCGCGGCCGGCGCGTTCGCGGTGTTCGCCGTCTTCCCCTTCTACTGGATGCTCATCACGGCCTTCAAGCAGAACCGCGACCTGTACGTGGGTGCCACGAACCTCCAGCACGTGCCATGGATCTTCAACGACCCGCCCACCCTGGACCATGTACGGCTCCTGTTCTTCGGGACGCCCTACCTCCTGTGGCTCCGGAACACCGCCTTCGTGGGCGGGCTCGTCGTCCTCATCACGCTCCTCGTCTCGGTTCCCGCCGGCTACAGCCTGGCGCGCCTGGTGGGCCGGTGGGGCGAGCGGCTGGGGATCGGGGTGTTCCTCACCTACCTCGTGCCGCCCACACTCCTCTTCATCCCCTTCGCCCGCGTGATCTCGTGGCTGGGGTTGCAGAACTCGCTGGGCGCCCTCGTGCTGATCTATCCGACGTTCACGATCCCGTTCTGCACGTGGCTCATGATGGGGTTCTTCCGGTCTGTGCCCCGCGACATCGAGGAGCAGGGGATGATCGACGGCTACAGTCGGCTTGCGGTGATCGGGAAGGTCGTCCTCCCGCTTGCGGTTCCCGGGATGCTCACGGTGGTCATCTTCGCGTTCACCCTCGTGATGCAGGAGTTCGTCTACGCCCTCACGTTCATCAGCCAGGTGGAGCGGATGACGATCAGTCTCGGGGTCCCGGTGGCCCTCGTGCGGGGGGACGTGTTTTACTGGGGATCCCTGATGGCCGCCTGCTTCATCACAAGCCTCCCCATCGCGATCGCCTACTCCGCCTTCATCGACCGCTTCATCGTGGGGCTTACGGCGGGCGCGGTGAAGGGGTAGGGTGTCACGGGGGTGTGAAGTCCGCGCGTTGACCGGTTCTCCCTCACGGAGTAGCATCAGACCAAGCCGGGCCCTACGGTCCCGAGATGTGAGGTGACCCCATGCCCCTTGCAACGGAGGTCTACGTCCAGGCTGCCAGCACCCTCCGAGGGGTCCTCTTCGAGGTCAAGAAGGTCATCGTCGGACAGGACCTCATGCTCGAGCGGTTGCTCGTGGCCCTCCTAAGCCGGGGGCACGTGCTCATCGAGGGAGTGCCGGGGCTCGCGAAGACGCTCGCCGTCAAGACCCTCGCGCGCGTGATCGGCGGAGAGTTCAAGCGGATCCAGTTCACCCCGGACCTGGTGCCCGCCGACCTCGTGGGCACCCGGATCTACAACCAGGCCCGCGGGACGTTCGAGACGGAGCTTGGCCCCATCTTCGCGAACCTCGTCTTGGCTGACGAGATCAACCGTGCACCGGCGAAGGTGCAGTCTGCGCTCTTGGAGGCGATGCAGGAGCGGCAGGTCACGATCGGCAAGCAGACGTACCGGCTCCCAGAACCCTTCCTCGTCATGGCGACCCAGAACCCCATCGAGAGCGAGGGGACCTACCCCCTTCCCGAGGCCCAGCTGGACCGGTTCATGTTCAAGGTCGTGATCGGCTACCCTTCGATCCACGAGGAGATCGAGGTTGTAGAGCGGGGGACGGGGGAGCACCCGCCGGAGGCGACTCAGGTGATCGATGCCGAGCAGCTCCGGGAGCTGCAGCGGATCACGGACACCGTCTACGTGCCCCCGCGGGTGATGGAGTACGCGGTCCAGCTGGCGGTCGCGACGCGCGATCCTGCAAGCGTGGGGCTTGCTGACCTGCGCCGGTACATCGCCTTCGGCGCAAGCCCCCGGGCACCCTTAAACCTCGTGCTGGGCGGGAAGGCCCTGGCGGTCCTGCGGGGGCGGGAGTACGTACTGCCCGAGGACGTCCGGGACCTAGCTTACGAGGTCTTGCGCCACCGGATGGTCCTCTCGTACGAGGCGCTGGCGGAGGAGGTGACCTCCGACCAGATCATCGCGAAGATCCTGGAGCGGACTCCGCTCCCCAAGGTGCACATCGGGGATCCGTATGGAGACACCCGAGCAGATCTTGAGACGCCTCGAGTTTAGGATCGTCCGGCGGCTGGACGGGTTCCTCTTCGGCGACTACACCGGGGTGTTCTACGGCCCGAGCCTAGACCTGGCGGAAGTCCGGGAGTACGTGCCGGGGGACGAGGTGCGGCGGATCGACTGGAACGTGACGGCCCGCACCGGACGCCTCCACGTGCGGCAGTACCTGGAGGAGAAGGAGCTCACGGCCTGGCTCGCGGTGGACCTCTCCCCCTCCATGGCATTCGGCACCCGACGCATGCTGAAGCGCGAGCTCGCATCGGAGTTCTGCGGTGCGGCGAGCTACATCATCACCCGCCACGGCGATAAGGTGGGTGCCTTCCTGTTCCCGGAGCGCACGCTCGTTCCGCCCCGCACGGGCCGGCGGCACGTGCTGCGGCTCCTCCACGCGATCCAGCAGGCTCAGACGCGCGGGCATGGCCGGACCGACCTCGCCGAGGCGATCCGGGACCTCCACCGGATGCTCCGGCGTCGCTCGCTCGTCTTCGTCGTCTCCGACTTCCTCGCCGCGGAGGGGTGGGAGCGGCCGCTCCGGCAGCTCGGCGCGCGTCACGACGTGATCGCCGTGTGGATCACCGACCCGGCCGAGCGGGAGCTCCCGGACGTGGGTGTGCTCACCCTGGAGGATCCCGAGACGAGGGAGCAGGTGCGGGTGGACACCTCCGACCCCGAGGTGAGGCGAACGTACCGCGCGCTCGTGCAGGCGCGGGAAGAGCGAGTCGGCCGCGCCTTCCGCAGCGCCCGGGTGGACGTGCTGCCGCTTTCGACCCACACCTCGATCGTGGAACCGCTCGTGCGGTTTGTGACGTTCCGGAGGAGGCGGCGGTGGAGTTCACGTGGCCGGTGATGCTCGTGGGGCTCGGGGTGATTCCGGTCCTCCTCCTGAGCTGGGTGGCGGTCCGCCGGAGGCAGCACCGCCTCTTGAGTGCCTTCGCCGACCCGCACCTCCTGCCCAGGCTAGGCCGCGGCGCGCGGCTGCGATTTCCCTCGCTCCCCTTCTTCCTCTACCTGGTGGCCATCGGTTTGCTCGTGTTCGCCTCTTCCCGGCCGGTTGCGGCGATCCCGGTCCCCGCCAACCGCGCGGCCGTGGTCGTGGCGCTGGATGTGAGCAAGAGCATGGTCGCGACCGACTTGGCGCCGAGCCGCCTTGAGGCCGCCAAGCAGGCCGTTCGGGAGTTCCTGCGCTCGATCCCCCGCTCGGCGAAGGTGGGTCTGGTTTCGTTCAGCGACTACGCGCAGGTGTTGGTACGTCCCACCACCGAGCACCAGGACGTCCTGGACGCCCTCGAGCGGCTCCAGCCGATCCAGGCCACCTCCATCGGCTCGGCGATCCTCACCGCCGTACGGGCGCTCCCGGGCCGGGAGACTGCCGGCCAGGAGCTGTTGAACCAGCAGCAGGGAACTCTGCCGCTCCCCTCTCCGAGCCCGCCGCCCAGCGCCGAACCCCTCCCACCGGGTGCCATCCTCCTGATCTCCGATGGTGTCTCGACCTTCGGGATCGACCCGATGCAGGCGGCGGAGGTGGCAAGACGGGTCGGGGTGAAGATCTACGCGGTCGGGGTGGGCACCCCGCAGGGGAGCGTGCAGGAGGTCGACGGGCAACTCGTCTTCATCCCCTTTGATCCCACGGGGTTACAACGGATCACGGCGATCACCGGCGGTCGCTACTTCTACCCGCCCACCTCCGAGGACCTGCGGCGGGTGTACCGGGAGCTGGGCCGGTCGATGGCGTGGGAGCGGCAGCGCACCGAAGTCACCTTCCTCTTCGCGGCGGCCGGAGGACTCTTCATCCTGGCCGGTGGGGCGCTGTCGCTTGCATGGTTCCGGCGGCTCCCCTAGGAGGGCCTCACATGGGGGACGTGACGTTCCGGTGGCCCGCGGCGCTGTGGGGCCTAGTGCTGCTCCCGGCGCTTGGGGTGCTGTACATGCACCTCGTCCGCCGGCGGGCCCGGCGGACGTGGGTACACCCGGACGTGGCGACGCTCCGTCATGCGGCCGCCCGGGGCAGGCCGTGGCGGCAGCACGGGCCGGCGGTCCTCTTCGGATGCGCCCTCGCTCTGGTCCTCTTGAGTCTCGGCCGTCCGGTGGCACCGCTCCCGGTCCCTGCGAGCAACATGTACGTCGTCCTCAGCATCGACGTGAGCCGGAGTATGCTCGCCCAGGACATCTTCCCGAACCGCCTCGAGGCCACGAAACGGGCTGCGGTGGACTTCGTCCGGGCGATGCCCCCAGGCGCCCACATCGGGCTTGTGTCCTTCAGCTCCTACGCGGCGCTCCTCGTGCCGCCCACCACGGACCACGAGCGCGTGGTCCGGGCCATCGAGGGGCTTGCAGCGGAGTTCGCCACGGCCATCGGAGATGGACTCCTGGAGGCGGTCTACGCCCTTCCAGGCCGTACCCGGCCTCGCGACCTCGCGGAGCCCCCTCCACCGCCCCGGGGGAAGCTCTTGCCCGCGACGGTGGTCCTGATGTCGGACGGCCAGAGCAACCGCGGGGTCCTGCCCTCCGACGCCGCTCGGATCGCGCGGGACCAGCAGGTGAAGGTGTACACCGTGGGGGTAGGGACACCGGAGGGCACCTTCCTGAACCTGGGCGGCCGGATGATCTGGGTGCGCTTGGACGAAGAGACCCTCCGGGAGATTGCGGCGATCACCGACGGTACCTACTTCCACGCCTCCTCGGCCTACGAACTGCGACGGGTGTACCGGCAGCTCGGCCGCACGATCGGCTGGGAGCGCAAGCCCACGGAGGTCACCTCCCTCGTAGCCGCCGCAGCAGCCGTACTGCTCGTCTCCTCCCTTGCGGTCTCCATGCTCTGGGTCCACCGGACGGCCTAGTCCCTCAGTGGCCCCACAGGCCCCGCGCCCGCTCGCGGGCGATCCGCTCGCACTCCAGAAAGCGCTCGGCGTACCGGACGTTGGGCGGCACCGTGAGGACGCGGGCGTACCCTTCCTCCAGCAGGACGAGGTTAACTAGCTTCCCGTCCACCCAGACGTAGGCGAGGAGGCGGCCGTACCGGTCGTGGGTCTGCACGTCCAGCTCAAGACCGACGCGCCGCCCCACGAGGGATGAGCGGGTGAAGCGAGCGGCCGCCTGGGCCAACGCCCGCACCGTCCGGCGAGGGTCGTGGAGTTCTGGGGTATCGACGCCGATGAGCCGCACGCGCTGGATGCGTCCCTCGATGCGGACGTCGATCGTGTCGCCGTCCACCGCGTCCACGACCGTCGCCTCGACGAGCCCCTCTGGCCTGGGTGGTGCGGGACAGTGGACGCTTTGTGGGTGCGTGGCCCGCCAGAGGGCGGCGGCGACCACGAGGGCGATCGCGCCGAGACCCGTGATCCGGCCTGTCCGTGTGCGGGGCCTCACGAGAGCGGCTCGACGTCGTGCGGCAGGCTCTCGCGCAGCCCTGCCGGCGTGATCCGCACGAACTCCGCGTTCTCCCACAGTTCGGGGATCGTCCGGGCACCGCAGTAGCTCATCCCCGAACGCAGGCCGCCCACGAGCTGACTGACCACATCGGCCACCTTTCCCCGGTAGGGGACCCGCGCCTCGATCCCCTCGGCCACGATGGAGCTCAGGTCCTCGTCCTCCACCGGTGAATCGAGGGCCTTGCGCCGGGCCGTGGCCCACAGGCTCGCCATCCCCCGGTAGGTCTTGTACTGCCGGCCGCCCTGCACGATGAGGGCACCGGGGCTCTCCTCGGTACCCGCGAGCAGGTTCCCCAGCATCACCGAGCTAGCTCCGGCCGCGAGGGCCTTCGTGATATCGCCGGAGGTACGGATCCCACCGTCGGCGATGACGGGTACGTCGTGCGGCCGTGCCGCCCGGGCCGCGTCCAGAATCGCGGTGAGCTGCGGCACGCCGGCTCCCGTGACGATCCGGGTCGTGCACGTGGATCCCGGGCCCACGCCCACCTTCACCGCGGCCGCACCGGCGGCGATGAGGTCCCGGGCACCTTCGGCGGTGGCCACGTTCCCCGCGATGAGGGGTACGCGCGGGAACTCCTCCCGCAGCCGCTCCAACGCCCGGAGCACCCCTTCGCTGTGGCCGTGGGCCACGTCCACCACGAGGACGTCCACGTCCTCGGCCACGAGCGCCGCCGCCCGCTCCAGGAAGTCCCCTCGGATCCCCACCGCCGCACCCACCCGGAGCCGGCCCTTCGCGTCCTTCGTGGCGTTCGGGTAGCGGAGCCGGTTCTGGATGTCTCGGGTCGTGATGAGGCCCCGCAGCCGTCCTTCCTCGTCCACGAGCGGCAGCTTCTCGATCCGGTGCCGGTGGAGGATCTCCTTGGCCTCCTCGATCGTCACATCAGGCGGTGCGGTGACGAGCCGCTCACGCGGGGTCATGACCCGGGTGATGGGCTGGTCCAGGTCCTCCTCGAATAGGAGGTCCCGCGCGGTGACGAGGCCCAGGAGCCGTCCGTCGGCGTCCACCACGAGGAGGCCTGCCGAGCCGTGCTCGGTCATGAAGGCGACGGCCTCCCGCAGGGTCTGGTGGGGCGCGAAGGTGTAGGGCCGCTCGATCACCACACTCTCGGCCCGCTTCACCCGCCGGACCTCCGCCGCCTGCCGCTCGATGGGGAGGAACCGGTGGATGATCCCGATCCCACCCACCCGGGCCATCGCGATGGCCATCTCGCTCTCGGTGACCGAGTCCATGTTCGCGCTCACGATGGGGATCGCCATCTCGATCCCCCGGCACAGCCGCGTGCGGGTGCTTACCTCGGCCCGCGAGGCGACGGCCGAGCGCTTGGGGACGAGGAGCACGTCGTCGAACGTGAGCCCAAGGCGGAACCTGTCCTGACCCATCCGAAAACCTCCTCAGGGCACGGGGGACTGTTGCCCTCTACGCAGAATGACGGAAGGAGGGGCGATGCGCAACCCGGCAACCGAGATCGTCCGGCGGTACCACGAGGCCACCAAGCACTCCTACTGGAGCGTCCGGCGCTCGGCCCACCGACTGGACTGGTCCAACGAGCCGTTCCTGTTCAAGGTCTACCCGGAGCTAGCGGCGATCCCGCTCCCGCGCGACGTCCCGCGCACCGGAGTCCCGGCAGTAGAGGCGGTGGCCACCCCGGGCGGCGACCGAACCCCCGATCTTGGGACCCTCGCGAGCCTGCTGCTCTACTCGGCCGGGATCATCCGGCGGGTGCACACCCGCTATGGCGAGCTCGCCTTCCGGGCCGCCCCGTGCACCGGAGCCCTCTACCACGTGGAGGTGTACCTCGTGGCCGGTGACCTCCCGGGGCTTGGGGCCGGCGTCTACCACTTCGACCCGCAGGGGTTTGCGCTGCGGCCGCTGCGGACCGGTGACTTCCGGGGCGTGCTCGCGGACGCCGCGGCCGGGGAGGAAGGCGTGGTGTGGGCACCCGTCACTCTGGTTCTGACGAGCGTGTGGCAGCGGAACGCGTGGAAGTACCGGGCCCGGGCGTGGCGGCACGTGTTCTGGGATTCGGGCACGATCCTCGCCCACCTCCTCGCCCTGGCATCGGCCCACCGGGTTCTCTCGAGGGTCGTGTTGGGCTTCGTGGACGGGGAGGTTGTTCGGCTACTGGACCTCGATCCGGTCCGGGAACTTCCGGTGGCCCTCGTTCCCCTGGGACGGGGAGAAGCACCGCCCCCACCGGCCCCGCCGGTTTTCCCTCTCGGTCATCGCGTCGCCCCGATCCTCCGGCGGGAGATCCGCGAGCCGCTCATTCTGGAGGCCCACGAAGCGTCCTCCTTTCGGACGGCGGCTGAGGTGCGGGCCTGGCGGACTTGCCGCGTGGAGCTCGAGCGGGCGCCGTCCGGGCCGCTTCTCCCGCTCCGGTTCCTGCCGCCGGAGGCCCTCCCGAGAGCACCCCTGGAGGAGGTGATCGAGAGGCGGCGGTCCACCCGCCGGTTCTCCCCGGACCCCATCCCCTTGGAGGCGTTCTCCGAAGTCTTCGCGCGGTGCGCCGCACACCTCCCGGCCGACTTCACGACCCCCCTCGTGGTCCCCTACGGGATCGTCCACGCCGTAGAGGGGATCGCGCCCGGCGCGTACGTGTACCACCCGCCCCGCGGGGCACTCGAACTCTTGCGACCGGGCGATCTCCGGCAGGACGCCGCATTCTGCGCCCTGGAACAGCCCGCCGCAGGCCTTGGGGCGGCGGACGCCGTGTTCATGACCGACCTCGGGCGGGTGCTCGGAGCCCTGGGCCCCCGCGGCTACCGGGCGGCCCAACTGGAAGGTGGGATCCGTGGGGGGCGCGTCTACCTCCTGGCACACGCGCTGGGCCTGCGGGCCACGGCCCTCACGTTTTACGACGACGAGCTCACCCGCCTCTTCTCGCCCCATGCGGCGGGGTGGAGCCCCATGTTCTTCACCGTGTTCGGGCGGAAGGGGTAGGCGTGGCACCCGGATTGCTCCAGAACCTTCAGGAAGGAGTTCAGGGCTTCCGGGCCAATATGGAGATGGTTCGGCGGAGGGAGGGACCGTTGGCGGACCGAGGTGGCGGGCAGAAAGGACAGGCCGGGTACACGATGCTGGAGATCGTGTTCGTCGTGGTGATCCTGGCCATCGTGCTGTCCATCGCTTTCCCCACCTACCAGCGGGTCGTGATGGAGCGCCGGGTCCAGAACGTGACGCGGGAGATCGCGGCGGACCTCCGGGTGGCCCAGCAGGCCGCGGTGGCGAAGGCGGCGGAGGCGAAGTGCGTGGGCCTGGCGTTTGAGGCCACCCGGGTGCGGGTGTACGTGGTCCCGCAGGATGCCTCCTTCGACTGCAATAGCCCCACCGCCTCGGGCCTGAGCGCGTACGGAGTCCTGCTCACCTCCCAGGACTACCCGGTTGGGGTGACGGTGAGCCCCTCAGGAGGGAACGCCATCGTCTTCTTGCCCTCCGGGGAGCGCCGACCCGCCGACCTATCGGTGATGCAGGTGACCGTGTCCGGAGGCGGGCAGACGCGCTTTGTCTGTGTGAATGCGGCAGGCCTCGTCCTGGTTCCGCCGCCCGGTGGTGCGTGTCCGACGTCCTAGGGAGATGAGGATGCGGAGAAGTCGACGCCAGAGCGGGGAGATGGGCCTCTCGATGCTGGAGGTTGTCGTGGCCCTCACGCTCGTCGCGGTCGTGGTGCTCGCGAGCGTGCAGCTCGTGACGCGGGCCGTGGCCCAGATCGGCTCCGCCCGGACCGTCCAGGCCGAGCGGGCGGCGCGGGCGAAGACGAGGGCAACCCAGTGGGTCCAGGCCGAACTGGAGTACCTCCGGTCGCTCCAGTTCATCAAGCTCCAGCGGATCGCCCTGAATCCGGTGGGCCAGAGCCCTCCATGGAGTGTCTCGGGCGGCATCGCGTACCGGGACATTCCTCCTGGCTGGTCCTCCCTCGCACCGGGTGAGATGCCCCTTCCACCGCTGTTCGAGCGGGCACGGGTGGCGGTGGAGGTAGAGGCCCTCGAACCTTCGGGCTGTACGTCGGACTGCACGGTCGCTTCCCTGCGCATCCGGGTGGCCCTCTACCGGCAGGCGAGTGACCTTCCCGGCTCTCCGTCGGAGATCGGGAACGCCTTCGTCTACTCCGAGACGAGTCTCCACCGGCCATGAGGACGCACGGTCGTCCGAGCACACGGACGTTGAGACTGCTGGGTGGGCAGACGGGCCTCACGCTTGTGGAGCTCCTCATCGCCCTCGCCACGATCGGTGTGATGCTGGGCGCGATGTTCGCCTCGGTCCGGGGGATGGTGGGCACGTGGGCGGTGGGACAGCACCGGGCGGGGGTCCAGCAGAACGGCCGCAACGCCATCGAGTGGGTGACCCGCCGGATCCGGACAGCCGGGGCGGGGTGGCCCACGACGAACGGGCCCATCTATACGGCCGCGGAGGCCGGGCGGATCAAGTTCCGCGCGAACCTCGGGGCAGGCCTGCAGCAGTACGAGTACCTCCGGATCGGAAGCCAGCTCGTCGAGCGCATCTACGACGCCACGGGAGCGTCCCTCCTCTCTCTGCGGCCCCTCACGGTGCCGGAGGAGGTGGGGATCATCACCGTGGCAGACCTGAACTTCTGCTACTACGACATCTTCAACAATCTCCTCAACCCTCCTCAAGACCCGGTGACCGGTCGGTGCACCGGCTCGGTGGCCGACCTGGGAAAGATCTACCGTGTGCAGATGCGGCTGAGGATCGTGAGCGGCCGACCTGGGGAGGGCGAGATCGTGCTGGAGTCCCAGGCGTTCACCCGCGCACAGGAGCTGCCGTAGGAGGTGAGTTAGGATGGGGCGACAACAGGTTCGGCGGACGGGTGAGGCGGGAGTCGCCCTGGTGATGGCCCTCATCACGGTCGTGGTGATCCTCCTCCTGGGCGCGGCCCTAGTGACCGCGGCCATCACCGAGACCCTTTCGGCCCAGACGGCCGAAGACTCGGGCCGGGCCCTCAACGTCGCGGAGGCGGGGGTGAGTCATGCCATTGCCTTCGCCCTCCGGAAGGACACGAACTGGCAGGACACCGCGGACGCGACCGACGGGAGCTGCGGGACGGTGCGGTTCGGGAGCGAGAACTGGATCGTCCTCAAGGACCTAGCCCGGGGAGGTTGCATGCGGGACGTGCCGTACCCCCAGACCGCCCCCATCTCGGTTGCGACCCCAAGCCCGGGGACGGGGTCGTCCACTCCCGAGTGTGCGAGCGTCGGGGTGAACCCTATCGGCTCCGGAGGCGGCGTGTTGCCGGCAGGCCGGGCGATCGGTACCTACACGGTGGCCTTCCACCCAAGCCGTGACCGCAATGTGAACACCCTCCGTGTCCGCGCAACCGGACGCGTGGGCCGCGCGCAGCGGGGTGTGGAGGTCCTCGTGCGCCGGGTGACGGTGGGGGACTTCGTGGCGTACTCGTCGAGCACCGTGGACTCCACGACCCAGAGCGGATCGGGCACATTCACGGTACACGGATCGGTGTACATCCGAGGAGACTGGGCCTTTAAGGGAAACTCGAAACAGCTGAACGACCGTCCGGTCAGTACGGCCGACGCGGCCTCTTTGCCCTATGAGAACCAGACGTACGTGTGCGGGGATCTTGCGCCCCAGGGGAACGCGGACATCGGGACCTCGCAGCAACCGATGAAGGCCGTGCACGTCGCCGGAGACCTACGACCGCAAGGCAACGCCGACATCTTTGCGAACCGCATCGACAGCGCCGTGCCGGACATCCGGCTCCCCAGTGTGGCCCGCGCGGTGAAGTGCATCCTCGGGCAAGTTGACAACACGGTTGCACCCCCGATCAACCAGACGAACTGCGATCGGGAATTCCCGGGCCTTTGGAACTCCTACACGAACCACCTGATCGGCGGTGCTGCCCGTTGGGTACAGAAATCGGGCAGTAGCTACCTGGTGGGGAATGTTCCGTCGCCGCTCGCGATCGATGGAAGCACGAAAGAGTTCGGACTCCCAAGACGAGACAGGGAGACTCAGTGTCAAGCTGCGCTTACGGCGGCGAACAGAACGAAGCGGAGCATCCTCCAGGATTGCGCAGCATGGTACGATGGCGCGGGGAACCTGTACGTTGCAGGAGGCCAGGTCGTCTACCTGCCGGGCCAGCTTAAGGTCTCCCGGGACGTACGGTACCGCGTGGACGACTTCAGCCCCTCCGCGCCTGATGATCCGAACGCGGCGACCACACCCCGTGACGCGAGTCTTTTCGTTGTCGCAGGAGGGAGTGCATCCTGCGTGGACGACAGCAACGCCTCCCTGAAGGTCGGAGCCCAAATCCTGGCCTGGACGCCAGCGTCGCAACCGAACACGTCGTTCCCAAGTCTGGACTTGCTTGCCTTCCTCGTGAAGGGGTGCGCGTACCTGTCCTTCTCAGGAAACAACGCCGAAGTGGACGGGGTGTTCATCGTGGGAGACGACGTCGGCCGGTGCAACGATCCGACCGTATCGGGCGGCCAGCCAGGCGACCTCGTGACGCGGTACAGGCTGCAGCTCTACGGGGCCCTCATCGCGAAGTGCCTCAAGCTCCAGGACAACCCCCCCAACGCCTACAACGTGGACTGGTTCCAGGTCCCCGACCTCCGGGACTACGTCGTGAGCTCGATCCTAGGCGGGTTTCTGAACTACTCTACAGGGTCTGCGATCATCGTCCAGGAGTGGCGGGAGATCGGGTTCTGACCGGCTGAAGACGTTCACCAACTGGCGTCCCGCGGCAAGGGGAACAGGCCCGGGACGAGTCCACCCGCCCCGGGGGTACGGCGCAAGCGGCCCGGGGCGGGCCGGCCCTGCCGTCGGGGCTCCAGAGGACGTAGCCGGTCAGCCCGCAGGCCGGATGCTCGTTCCATTCTGGCATGGAGGTTGCTCTAACCGAGCGCGAGGATCTGCGGGGTGGGGGCCCAAGAGGATTTTCAGACGAATGGGCGAACGTAGGCGTCCCGAGGAGGCGTGATGGCCCGGACGTTCGTGGGACTCGATGTCGGGAGCAAGACGGTCAAGGCCGTCGAGCTGAGGCGCCTCCGGGATGGATTCCGGATCGAGCGGTTCGCCGTGGTCCCCATGCCCCCTGGAGGCCTCGTGGAGGGCGTCGTGGCAGACTCCGGGAAGGTCAGCGAGGCGGTCCGGGCAGCCTTCCAGCAAGCCGGGATCCACAACCGCCGCGTGGTCACCGCCCTCGGGAGCAAGGCCGTCGTCGTGCGGGAGATCCAGCTCCCCGAGATGCCCGAGGAGGAGCTGGACCGGGCGGTCCGGTTCGAGGCCGAGCGCTACCTGCCGGTGGCGGGCGAGGACCTCCGCGTGGACTACCAGGTCGTGGACCGCGCCCACGGGCAGGTGAGCGTGCTGTTCGCGGCCGCCCGCCGGGAGGTCGTGGACAACTTCGTGCAGGCCCTGGAGGGTGCCGGCATCACCCCTGAGGTCCTGGAGGTCACGACCTTCGCGCTCGCGCGTCTGTTCCGGGGCGATGCCCAGCAGGGTGCCATCATGGTGGCGGACATGGGGGCCGAAGGCACCGACCTCCTACTGCTCCAGGGCGACCGGCTGCGCCTGTCCCGCACGATCCCCACCGGCGGAAACGTCCTCACCCGGGCGGTCGCCGCAGTCCTCGAGCTGGAGCCGACGGCGGCCGAAGTCGTGAAGGAGGAGAAGGCGGTCGCACCGGTCGGTCGTACCCTTCCGGAGGATCCCACCTCCGCCCGCGTAGCGGAGGCGATCTCGCCGGTGTTAGGGGACCTCGTGACGGAGATGCGGCGCTCCATGGAGTTCTTCCTCTCCCGGGCCGGCGGCCAGGAGCTCCACAAGGTCGTGCTCACGGGCGGGTCGAGCCGGATCCCGAATCTCGCCGCCTTCCTCGCCGAGGAGCTGGGAGTCCCGGTGGAAGTGGGCGACGCGTTCCGGATCGCGCCCGCCGATCGTCCTGAGGAAGCCCTCGGACCGGTGGTCGCGGTCGCCACAGGACTCGCCTTGAGAGGAGCCGAGGGATGACGATCCGCATCAACCTGCTTGCGCCCGAACGACGCCGGAGGCGGCGGATCGGCCCGGTGGGGATCGGGCTTGCGGTCCTCGCCGCCGTGGTCCTGCTCTTGGTCGTGGTCGGAGTCGTACTCCAGGTGCGCATTGCGGGGATGCGGTCGCGCCTAGAGGAAGTGCAGGCTGAGGTCGAGCGGCTGCGGCCGGAAGCCCTTCAGGTCGAGCGGATGAAGCGGGCGGTAGACGCCATGCACCGGCGGGAGACGTTCATCCGGCAGTTCTTCACCGCCCAGATCCCCGCCGCGGAGGCGATCCTCGACCTGAGCCTTGCGATCCCCCGCGACACGTGGATCACCCAGTTCCTCGTACAGGGCGGCCGCGCAGTCCAGGTGGAGGGCGTAACAGCCCAGGACAACGAGTCCGTCGCCCTCTTCATGCTGAACCTCGATCAGTCGCCCCACTTCCGGAACGTGGACCTTTCGGTGAGCGAACGGCAGAGGATCGGCACGCGCGACGTGATCCGGTTTTCCCTCACGGCGGAGCTGGAGGGAACCCCGACTTCGGGAATGCCCACGGAGGGAGGGACGCGGTGAGGCTCAGACCCCGTGAGACTGCCCTGTTGTTCGGGGCCCTGATCCTGCTTGTGGTCTACCTCTTCTACGCCTCCATCTACCGGCCGCGGACGGAAGAACTTCGGCGCCTCACCGCAGAGCTGGATCGTGCGACTGCCGAGCGGCAGCGCATGGCAGACCTCGTGGCCCAGCGACCCCAGGTGGAGCAGGAGTTCCAGCGTGCCGCAACACGCCTGCGTGAGCTGGAGGCGAAGCTCCCATCGGCGCGGGAGATCCCCACCCTCCTCGTGCAGCTGGAGGACTCCGTCCGGCAGTCGCGGGCCCGGATCATCCTTGTGCGGCCCGGCCCCTTGCAGCCCGGAGGCCCACTAGCCCAACCGGGTGGAGCGCCCCGACCCGGTGGAACGCCCCTGCGCGGCGCAACGCCAGCGCCCGGGGCTACGCCTTCCCCGGAGATCCAGTACCAGACGTTCACCGTGGAGCTCGGGGCCGAGGGGACGTATGAGGCGCTGGTGGACTTCCTCCGGCGCCTGGAGAACTTCCCGCGGTTGCTCGTCCTCTCCGACGTCCGGGTGGCACCGACTTCGGGGCAGCCAGGCCAAGCTCCGGGCCCGCTCCTCCAGATGACCGTGCGGGCTACAACCTACGTGCTGCCCGAGGCGGTGGTGAAGCCATGAGCGTTCCAACCTCCCGCAGGCAGGAGAACCGGCTTTTGCCGTACCTGGCCGCGATCCTGGCGGTGCTTTTGGCCTACGTGGTCTACACGCGGGTGATCCAGCGGCCCGCACCGGTGGCCGTGCTCACGCCGGTCCCGGTCGAGACCACACCGTCTCCGGCGGCGACGGCCACACCCCAGGTCGCCCGCTCGCCTCAGCCCTCCATGGCTGCTGAGATCCCGGCCCGGCCCATCGGCCGATCCAACCCGTTCGTTCCCCTCGTAGTTCCGCCCACCCCTTCACCCGCTCCGGCCCCGCGGGCGGCGGCGCCACCTCCGCCACCGGTGCCGCCGCCCGTGTTCCCGGAGGCGACGCCCGCTCCGCAACCGACCATCGGCGTGGCCAGTCCGATGCCGAGTCCGACGCCGAGCCCGACGCCCACGCCGCCGCCGGCTCGGCTCGTAGGGATCCTTGCGCAGGAGACGGGTGGGGAGCGTGTTGCGATCGTGCAAGTCGGGCAGAAGAGTTACATCGTGCGGGTGGGGGACATCCTGGAAGGGTTCCGTGTGATCCGGATCGCGCAGGACGAGGTAGTGCTCCGCCAAGGCGAGGCCGAAGTCAGCGTGAAGTTTCCGGTTAAAGAGACGAGTGGGGAGGGAGAGCAACGATGATCCCACTACCCGCGCAGCATCGCCTCACGAAAATCCGGCGGGCCCTCGCGGTCTTCGCCGCCGTAGCGCTTGGGGGGCTGATCCTACAGCCCGTTCAGGTAGTAGCCGGCGGGCGCGCGATGGTCACGAGCGTGATGGCCAGCCAAGCCGAGGGTCGCCTGCAACTCGTCGTGGCAACCACCGGGCCGGTCCGCCACCACCTCGCGGGCTGGTCGGGAAAGCCGCCCACGGTGATCGTCGTGGACCTACAGGACGCCGAACTCGCGATCCCCGCAGGTCCGATCCCGGTGGAGCATCCGGACATCGTGCGCGCCCGCATCGGGCAGTTCGATCCGAAGACGGTCCGGGTGGTCGTAGAGCTCAGGACGCCGCGCCCGTTCACGATCCAGCCCAGTTTCCCTGGACACGGCATCGTACTCGCCATCGCCATTCCGCGTCCCAAGTCGGCGGCCGTCACCGCCAAGCCGGTGGCGTCGACCCAGCCGGTCGTTCCAGCGACTGCTCAAGCGCAGGCACCCGGGGCTCCGCGGCGCTACACCCTGGAGTTCCGGGATGCGCGGCTCGCAGACGTGATGGCGGCGCTCGCACGTCTGGCGGGTCTAAACATCGTCGTGTCTCCTGAGGCGGCGGCGAAGACCGTCACCGTGCGGCTCGTGAACGTGACGCTGGAGGAGGCTCTCACGCTCCTCACCCAGCCCCTCGGTCTAGGCTGGACGCGGCTGGGGGCGAACGTCCTCATCGTCCCGGCAGACCAGGTTCCCGGCCCCCCGGTGGAGATCCGCTACTACCGGCTCCGGTACGCGAAGGCCGAGGAGGTGGCGAAGCAGATCGAGCCGCTCCTCTTCGGCCGCCGCACGACCGCCCAGGTCCTCCCCCTCCCGGTGGCCACGCCGGCCCCCACGGCCCCTGCGAGCCCGGCACCGGGCGCACCCCCTGCTGCGACACCGGCTCCTCCTGCACCGGTCGTCTTCGTGGAGCGCACCCAGATCGCCGTTGATGCGCGGACGAACACGCTGATCGTCGCCGCTACCCCAGCGGACCACGCCCGCGTCGCGGAGATCATCAGGCAACTGGACATCCCGGTTCCGGTCTCGGCGAAGGCCACTCGGATCTACCCCCTGCGGTGGCTGTTCGCGGACCTCAAGGCCGCCGAGGGGAGCGGGCCCGCCCGGGAGATCGGCGCCGAGATCGTTGCCCTCCTCAAAGCCCACCTGAGCCCCGACGCGGTGGTGACCTTCGACTACCAGAACAACGCGGTGGTCGTGACCGCCATCGAGGGGGACCAGGTGCGCGCCCAGGAACTGCTGAGCCAGATCGACGTGCCCGGGCCACAGCTCCTGATCCAGGCGAGCGCGGTGGACATCAACCTCGACGGACTGCGTGACCTCGGGGTCGAGTGGACCATCGCAACACTCCCCTTCAACGAAGAGCCCACGAGCCCCGGACAGATCCTCTTCAACCCGATCACCCGGAGTCCCCTGAACCTCCTTGCCCAGATCGGACTCCTCGTGCGGGAAGGGAAGGGCAGGTTACTCGCGAACCCGAGGGTCATCACGAAGGACGGGCAGACAGCCGAGATCTTCGTCGGCGACCAGATCCCCGTCGTCACGGGATTCGACGAGCGCGGTCGGCCGATCATCCAGACGATCGACGCCGGGACGAAACTGAACATCACGCCGAAGATCAACCCGGACGGCCTCATCACGGTGCGGATCCTCACCGAGGTGGGTTCGATCCTCCAGGTCGGGACGCAGATCGGGCGCTCGGTGCGGCGGGCGTTCACGACCCTCACGGTCCGGGACGGAAGTCCCATCGTGATCGCCGGCCTGATCCGGAACGAGGATCGCACCCGGGTCGTGAAGGTGCCGCTCCTTGGAGACATCCCGGTCCTCGGGTACCTGTTCCGAAGGGAGATCACGGAGCGGAGCAATCGTGAGGTCGTGTTCGTGATCACGCCGCGGGCGCTCCCGCGAGGGGAGCCGTCCTCCTCGCCCACACCGTCGCCCTGATCGGAGGGGAGCATGCGCAGAACCCATCCCGGATTGCCCGTCGTCCTGCTAGCGGCCCTCCTCGCAGCAGGTTGTCAGGGGTCCTTTGGTCTCACCTCCCGCATCGAGGCCCCTCAACTCGTCTCCCCACCTGACGGTGCTGCGGTGGAGTGTGTCGCGGTGCCGCCGACCCCGAGCCCGACGCCGACGCCAGGCCCATCGCCCACCCCAACTCCGACAGCGACACCTCAGTTCTTCTTCACGTGGACCGCAGTACAGGGCGTGGACGCGTACGTCCTGGAGATCTACACGTCGGCCGGCGTGCTCGTGGCGAACCCCAGGATCCAGCCCGGCGAGGCACGGACCATCACTCTCTTGTGCGGCCGCGACTACCTGTGGCGGGTGGCCGCCATCGCCACCTACCCTGCATCCCCCGCATTCAGCGGGCTCCGCCGGTTCACCCTCCTCCCATCGGTCACAGGATCCGCTCAAGGGAGCATCTTCGTTCGGGCACCCTAGGCAGTCACCGTGCGCCGGAGCGTGCTGCTCGTTCTGATCGGGTGCCTCCTCGGGGCGGGATCCCCGGGCCAGGCGTTTGACCCTGCCTCCGTCTACCCCACCGAGGCCGCGTTCACCGCCTCCGTAGCGCCCCTCCGGGCCGCCATCGAGAGGAACCCGCGGGACGTACGATCCCGGTTCCTGCTCGGCGATGCCTACCTCTCAGCTTGGCGGCTCTACCGGGCCGGGGTCATCTCCTACGGTGCCACCTACGATCGGCCGGCGGAGGCGCAGTTCCGGGCCATCATCCGGATGGATCCAAACCACCTCGGTGCCCATCTTGCCCTGTACACCCTCCTGCAGTCCCGGGGTGAGTGGGAGGCGGCGGAGGCACTCCTGCCGCGCCTGCTCTCCCTCAGTCGGGATGTAGGACTCCTTGCCCAGGTGGGGGCCGTGCCACGTCCTCCGTCGCCACCGCAAGCTCCCCGGCCCCAGGTGAGGCCTGAAGGGCCCGCAGTCGTCCCGCCCCCGGACGTCCGGTTCCGGCCCGAGGACTACTTCGTGATCGTCGACCTCGCCACCGGACTGATCTACCGTCTCAACTGCCCGCACTTGCCCCGGATCGAGCGGGCTGCGTTCTTCCTGATCAAGTGGGAGGCGATCGCCCAGGGATACCGACCCGCCACCGGGCCCTGCGCCCCCTGAGAGGAGTTCGTGCACACGACTGCCCTCGCCTTCGTCTTAGGTGCGGTCTTCGGGTCGTTCGGGAACGTGCTGATCTACCGGATCCCACGGGGAGAGTCCGTGGTCTATCCGGGCTCCAGGTGCCCTGTATGCCGCAAGCCCCTCGCGTGGTGGGAGAACGTGCCGCTCGTGAGCTTCGTCCTCCTGCGGGGACGGTGCTCGGGATGCCGATCGCCTATCTCGATCCGCTACCCCATCACTGAACTCCTGGTGGCCTGTCTCGCCACGTACGCGGTCGTCTCCCACGGCCTCTCGTGGCAGGCGCTCTCCACAGCGGCTTTGGGGTTCCTGCTCCTGGTCGTCTCCTTCATCGACCTCGAGCACCGGATCATCCCCGACCGGATCACGCTCCCGGGCATGGCCCTGGGCCTCGTCCTGTCGTTCCTCCGCGGCGGGCCCTCCGCCCTCATGAACGCCCTGCTCGCGGGACTCCTGTCCGGTGGTGCGCTCCTCGTGGTGTCGCTTGTGAGCCGCGGCGGCATGGGCGGCGGGGACATCAAGCTCGCGGCGATGCTCGGGTGCTTTGCCGGATGGCCCCGGGTTGCCGTAGGCCTGTTCTTGGGCGTGCTGATCGGCGGGGCGATCGCCGCTCTCCTCCTCGTCACCGCCCGCGCGGGACGGAAGGACTTCATTCCCTTTGGCCCCGCTCTTGCTCTTGGAGGGTTCATCGCCATGGAGTGGGGTGAAGAACTCCTGCGGGCGTACCTGCGGGCCTTCGGCCTCGCGTGAGGCGCGATGAAGGCGGCCCACCGGACGCGGATCCGCGAGACCTGGGTCGAGCTCGTCCGGACCCACGGGTCGAGGCCGCGGTCCACACAGGCCCTCGAGCGATGGGCCACCGCGTTGCTGGAGGCAACAGAACAGGTCCTCCGGGGCCGCTCCGACGCCATGGAGGAGGCGGCCCTCAACATGCTCCGGTCGGAGGGGCCGGGTCCTTCGGCGGACCGGATCGAACTCCTCCTGCTCTTCCGGAGGGTCACCCTTCAGGTCCTCGAGGACCTCGAGCCCCACGAGCGGGACGCCCTAGCCGACGCCTTCGATCGGGCTCTCCTCCGGATCGCCGCCTGGCACGACGGCCTGCGCCCGCAGCCGGAGCCCATCCCCGTAACGTCCTCCACGTCCGGGGAGGTGGAAGCACCGTCCCTGGCCGGAGTCCTCGCGGCGGAGGTCGCCCGTTCCCTGCGGTACGGCCGCCCCCTGAGCCTCATGCTCCTCCGGGTGGACTCCTACGAGGACATCGCAACCCTTCGGGGTCTTGAGACAGCGGAGCGGGTCATGGACCAGTTCCTCGAGCTCCTCGACCGGACGCTCCGCGCCGCCGACGTGCGCCACCGGATCGGGCCCGACCGGATCGCCGTCCTGCTCCCGGAAACCGGCCCTGAGGATGCGTCCATCGCGGCGGAGCGGGTCCGCAAGCGGGCCGCGTTCCCGGAATCCTACGCCGGGACTTCGGACGGTCTCGTGGTGACCGTGGGGATCGCTTCTTGCCCCGCCCACGCCACCGACCCGAACGCCCTGGTCCGGTGCGCCGAGGACGCCCTGGAGCTGGCCAGCCGGATGGGCGGAGACCTCGTCCTCGTGTACCCGATCGAGCCTACCTGACCCCCGCGTCGTCCGCGCACGTCTGGTACCATACAGGTCAGAGGATCGACCGGAGGGATTCGGCGTTGATCTCCACGAACGACTTTCGACCCGGTGTGCACATCGTGCTGGACGGCGAGCTGTACACGGTGGTGGAGTCCCAGCACGTGAAGCTCGGGCGGGGTTCTGCGTACGTGCGGGCGAAGATCCGCAACCTCCGCACCGGCGCCACGATCGAGCGGAAGTTCAACGCGGGCGAGCGGGTAGCGCTGGCAATCCTCGAGACCCGGCCGATGCAGTACCTGTACCGGGACGAGGAGCACTACTACTTCATGGACCAGGAGACCTATGAGCAGGTCTCGATCCCCGCGCGGGTCGTGGGCGAGGCGTCCCGCTTCCTGAAGGAGGGGCTAGTGGTCACGGTGGTGTTCCACGAGGGGACGCCCATCGAGGTAGAGCTCCCCACGAGCGTCGAGCTCGCCGTGGTGGACACCTCTCCCGGCGTGCGGGGAGACACGGTCCAGGGCGGCAGCAAGCCTGCCAGGTTGGAGACCGGGGCGGTCGTCCAGGTGCCCCTCTTCGTGGAGGTGGGCGACCACATCCGGGTAGATACCCGCACCGGGCAGTATTTGGAACGCGTTCGGTAGCCCATGGGGAAGGTGCGCAGCCGACGGAAGGCGCGGGAGGCGGTCCTGCAGATCCTCTACCAGGCCGAGGTGAGCCGCCGGCCCATCGAGCAGATCATCGCCGACTACCTGGAGGGGCTCCCCACGAACGGCGGGGACGTAGATGGGGCCTGGGACGAGGAGAGCTGGCAGTTCATCGTCCGCACGAGCCGGGGCGCCTGGGAGCACCGGGAGGAGGCCGACGCCCTCGTCGCCCAATACGCGGAAGGCTGGGCGCTGGACCGGATCGCCCGGGTAGACCTCTCGATCCTGCGGCTCGCCCTCTACGAGTTGCTCCACACCGACACCCCTCCGGCCGTCGCGATCAACGAGGCCGTGGAGCTCGCCCACCGCTACGGCACGGAGGACTCCGGTCGGTTCATCAACGGGATCCTCGGCCGGATCTACCGGGAGCGGCTGCAGCCGTCGGCCACCACGAGCCGTGGGTGACCGAGTGCGGGCGCGCGCCCTCCTCCAGGGCCGCGTGCAAGGTGTAGGGTTCCGGTACTTCGCCGCCGAATGGGCGGACCGACTGGGCCTGGGCGGGTACGCCCGGAACCTGCCCGATGGTTCCTTGGAGATCGTGGCCGAGGGCGACGAGGAGAGCGTCCGGCACTTCCTCGAGATCGTACGGCGGGGCCCCCGCGGTGCCCGCGTGGAGGAGGTACAGGTGAGCTGGGAGACGCCCCGCGGAGACCATGACTTCCGGATCCGCTTCTAGGGACCGCTTCGCGGAGTTCGTCCGGACCTGGACCCAGATCGTCGAGGACGCCCTCGACGGGTGGCTCCCCGAAGCCACACGGGAGCCGGAGCTCCTTCACCAGGCGATGCGCTACAGCGCCCTGAGTGAGGGGAAGCGCTTCCGGCCGCTGCTCGTCCTGGCGAGCGCGGAAGCCTCCGGGCTTGCGCCCGATCGGGCGCTACGGGCCGCCTGCGCGGTGGAGGCGATCCACACCTACTCCCTGATCCACGACGACCTCCCCAGCATGGACAACGCGGCGACCCGCCGGGGCCGGCCCACCCTCCACGTGGTCTTCGGGGAGGCGATCGCGATCCTGGCGGGCGATGCGCTCCACGCCCTCGCGTTCCAGTGGCTGGCCCAGATGGCGGAGGAGCTCGACCCGTCCCGCGTGACCCGGGCCGTGCTGGAGGTCGCGGCGGCCATCGGCACGGAAGGCATGGTGGGCGGTCAGGTCCTCGACCTCCTGGCCGAGCGCGGGGAGTTTCCGCTTGAGCGCGTGGAGGAGATCCACCGGCGGAAGACGGGCTCCCTCATCCGGGCCTGTGCGCGGCTTGGCCCGCTCCTGGCGGGCCGCGAGGACCTCCTCCCGTCCCTTTCGGCCTATGGCGAGCACCTGGGCTTGGCGTTCCAGATCGCCGACGACATCCTCGACGCTCCGAGCGAGGCGGAGCTTCCCAAGGCCACGTACCCGCGGGTGTTCGGGATCGAGGGTGCCCGCAGAGAGGCCCAAAGGGAGCTTGAGGCGGCGCTGGTGGCCTTGGAGCCGCTGGAGGATCGGGGCGAGGTCCTGCGGGATCTCGCCCGGTGGGCGGTGGAGCGAGCGTGGTAACAGCGGCCCGCAGGACGGAGCGGATTGACCTCCTCCTCGTGCAGAGAGGTCTTGCACCCTCCCGCGAGCGGGCCCAGGCCTACGTGCTGGCGGGCCGGGTGTTCGTGGATGGTCGGCGCGTGGACAAGCCCGGTGCGCGCGTCCCTCTAGATGTCCACATCGAGGTGCGGGGGCCGGATCACCCGTACGTGAGCCGGGGCGGGCTCAAGTTGGAGCACGCGCTGCGCACCTTCGACCTCGACGTGCGCGGGGTGGTCGCCCTGGACCTGGGGGCAGGCACCGGTGGGTTCACCGACTGCCTGCTCCAACATGGAGCCCGGAGGGTGTACGCGGTGGACGTGGGACGGGGGCAGCTGGACCTGCGGCTCCGCCAGGATCCGCGCGTTGTGGTGCTGGAGCGGACGCACGCCCGCGACCTCTCGCCCGCCCTCGTGCCCGAGCCGGTGGACTTCGTGTGCGCGGACGTCTCCTTCATCTCCCTGGCCAAGGCTCTCCCACCGGTCGTCCCCCTCCTGCGGGAGGGGGCTACGGGCGTGGCCCTCGTGAAGCCCCAGTTCGAGGCCGGTCGGGGGGTCGCCAAGGGTGGGGTTGTGCGCGACCCGGAGGTCCACCGGTCGGTGATCCGCACCGTACGCGACAGATTGAGTCAACACGGCCTTGGTGCCCTCGGCGTGACGCCCTCCCCGATCCGCGGGGATGCGGGGAACGTGGAGTTCCTGCTCCTCCTCCGAAAGGGGGCTCCCGCCACCCTCACCGAGGAGGAGATCGAGAGAGCCGTGGAGGCGGCCCAGCGGATCCCGTGAAGGCGGTCGGCTTCTTCATCAACCCCGAAAAGCTCGCCGAGAGCCCGGAGGCCCTGACGCAGCTGCGCCGAGCGATGGCGGTCCTCCGGGAGGCCGGCGTCTGGGTCCTCGTGAACGCCCAAAGCGCCTCGCAGCTTGCGACGCCGGAGTCTTCCGCGGACGAAGACTACCTCGTGGCGATGTCCGATGCCTTGGTCGCCGCGGGCGGGGACGGTACGATCCTCCGGGCGGCACGCCTTGGGGCGCCGCGGGGGATTCCGGTGCTCGGCGTGAACCTAGGAGGGTTCGGGTTCCTGGCGGAGGTGGGGCCGGAGGAACTCCCGGAGGCTACCCGTCTCCTCCTGGAGGAGCGCTACGCCGTCGAGGAGCGCATGATGCTGGAGGCCCGGGTCCACCGAGGAGGGGAAGTGGCCTGGCGGTCCATCGCCCTGAACGACGTGGTCGTCACGAAGGGCGGCTACGCACGTCTCATGCCGATCCGGGCGCACGTGAACGAGGAGCACCTTGCGACCTACCTCGCCGACGGGCTCATCGTGTCCACGCCCACGGGCTCCACGGCGTACTCCTTGTCCGCCGGCGGACCGATCCTGAGCCCGACCGTCGGAGCCATCGTGATCACGCCCATCTGTCCGCACACCCTGAATGCCCGCCCGGTGGTCGTGGACGCCGACGACGTGGTGACCGTGGAGGTCGAGGAGGCCGTGGAGGACGTCTGGCTCACGGTGGACGGCCAGGTGGGGACGCCGCTTGAGGCCGGCGGATGTGTGGAGATCCGGGAGGCCCGGGAGCGCACGCGCCTCGTGCGGTTGCGTCGGCCGTCGTTCTACGATCTCCTCAGGAGGAAGTTTGGCTGGGGGGGACGGTAGTGCTTCGAGAACTCCACGTGCGCAACTTCGCGATCCTGGAGGACGTGCGGGTGGAGTTCGGCCCGGGACTCAACGTCCTCACGGGCGAGACCGGAGCGGGCAAGTCCATCCTCATCGATGCGCTGGGGGCCGCCCTGGGCCAGCGCACGGGGAGTGAGGTGATCCGGTCCGGGGCGAGCGAGGCGCGCGTGGAGGCGGTGTTCGACCTCTCCCGCGCCCCCGCCGTCCGTGCGGCCCTCGACGCGGCCGGGCTACCCGGCGAGGACGAGGTCCTCATCCTCGTCCGGGAGATCGGCGGAAGGGGCCGCGCCTACGCGAATGGGGCTGCGGTCACCGTCGGCACGCTGCGAAAGCTGGGATCGCTCCTCGTGGAGATCCACGGCCAGCACGAGGGCCAGCGACTCTTGGAGCCCCGAACGCACCTGGAACTCCTGGACGCCTTCGGAGGAGGGGAGCTTCTCCGGGCGCGGGAGGCGGTGGACGAAGTGCACAGGCGCTGGTCCGAGTTGCGGGTGGCGCGGGCTGAACTCGTCCAGAAGGAGCGGGAGCGGGCGCAGCGCCTGGAATTCCTGCACTTCCAGGTGCGGGAGATCGACGCCGTCCGTCCGCGGCCTGGGGAGCTTGAGGAGCTGCAAACCACACGGACGCGTCTAGTCAACGCCGAACGCCTCGCGGAGGCCGTTGGCGCGGCGTACGAGGCGATCTACGGCGGGGAGGAGTCCGCCGCGCACCGGTTGGGACGGGCCGCCTCTCAGCTGCGGCACGCCGCCGCGTGGGACCCGCACCTTACGCCCTTCGCCCAGACCGTGGATGAGCTCAGTCGGCAACTCGCCGACCTGGCCCGAGACCTGCGCGCGTACGCCGAGGCCCTCGAGGCTGACCCTGCCCAGCTAGAGGCCGTCGAGGCACGGCTCGTGGCTTTGCGGACGCTCCAGCGGAAGTACGGCGACACGGTGGAGGAGATCCTTGCCCACCGTGACCGGGCGGCCCGGGAGATCGAATCCCTCCAGACGCTGCAGACCCGCCTGGAAGAGCTCGAGCAGGAGTTGATCCGTACGACCGCAGACCTCGCGCGCGCCTGCGCGGTGCTCTCAGCCCTGCGCCGGGCCGCCGCACGCCGCCTGGAAGAGGCGATCGTTGGCCACCTCAAAGATCTCGGGATGCCCGAGGCGCAGTTCGCGGTGGCCTTCGACGTACGGGAGGACCCCGAGGGGATCGAGGTGGATCTCCACGGAACCGGACCATGTCGCCTCGGGGTCGGAATGCGGGGTGTAGATCGGGTGGAGTTCCTCTTCTCCGCAAACCCGGGTGAAATGCCGCGGCCGCTCGCGCGGGTGGCCTCAGGCGGGGAGCTCGCGCGGCTCATGCTCGCGATCCGTTCGGTGCTCGCTCTGGTAGATCCCACGCCCGTGATGGTGTTCGACGAGGTGGATGCGGGGGTAGGGGGACGGGCCGCCCACGTGATCGGCGCAAAGCTCACTTCGCTTGCGCACCACGCCCAGGTCCTCTGCGTCACGCACCTCCCGCAGATCGCGGCGATGGCACACGTGCACCACGCGATCCGCAAGGTCACCGGAGGCGGCCGCACGCGCACCGAGGTCCGCCGGGTGGAGGAGCAGGAGCGCGTGGAGGAGATCGCGCGGATGCTGGGTGCAGATCCCCCTACCGAGGTTGCCCGCCGCCACGCCCGGGAGCTCCTGGAAAGCCACCGCGCGCCCTTGCGTCCGTAGTGCGCGTCGTTCTGGCTTGTGCTCGGCGCGGGCCGGGGATAGAATGGTGCGTCGGGATGAGGGAGCTTCGGTGTGATCCAACGGGAACCGTGCGGCCCGGCGGGAGGAGGCGACTCCTCCCGCCGACGTTTGTGTCGGAGGATTCCCGTTGACGAAGTACGTCTTCATCACGGGCGGCGTGGCCTCCGGCCTCGGCAAAGGGATCACGGCCGCCTCGTTGGGCCGGCTGTTGGCCTCGCGCGGGTACCGCGTCACGATGCTGAAGTTCGACCCGTACGTGAACGTGGACGCGGGCACCATGAACCCCCACCAGCACGGCGAGGTCTTCGTGACCGAGGACGGCGCGGAAACGGACATGGATCTCGGCCACTACGAGCGGTTCCTGGACGCCGACCTCGGGCGCGACAACAACACCACCACGGGGCGGATCTACGGGGCCGTCATCGCCCGGGAACGCCGGGGCGAGTACCTGGGCGGCACGGTACAGATCATCCCCCACGTGACGAACGAGATCAAGGACGAGATCCGACGGGTGGCGGAGAGTTCAGGGGCCGACGTCCTCATCGTGGAGGTGGGCGGAACCGTCGGCGACATCGAGGGGTTGCCGTTTCTCGAGGCGATCCGCCAGTTCCGCCGCCAAGTGGGCGAGCAGAACTGTCTGTATGTCCACGTGTCCCTCGTGCCCTACCTTCCCACGTCCGGCGAACTCAAGACGAAGCCCACCCAGCACTCCGTGCGGGAGCTCCGGAGTATCGGGATCCAGCCCGACGTGATCGTCTGCCGGACTCCTCTGCCCCTCCCGGCCTCGGTCCGGGAGAAGATCGCGCTGTTCTGCGACGTGGAGCCAGAGGCCGTGATCGAGGCACTGGATGCCGAGACGATCTACGAAGTCCCCCTCATCCTGGAGCGCCAGGGGCTCGGCCGCCTCGTGACCCGGGCGCTTGGGCTTCCGGACCGGGAGCCGGATTTGGGGGAGTGGCACGAGATCGTGCGGCGCCTCAAGCACCCCGAACACTCCGTGCGGATCGCCCTTGTGGGGAAGTACATGGGGGTCGAGGACTCCTACGTGAGCATCGTCGAAGCCCTGCGCCACGGCGGGATCGCCCACAACACCCGCGTGGACGCGGTGAAGGTGGACTCCGAGGACCTGGAGGCCCTCTCCGAGGAGGCACTCCGAGAGCGGCTGCGGCCCTTCGACGGGATCCTCGTCTGTCCCGGGTTCGGGCGCCGCGGGGTGGAGGGGAAGGTGCGGGCGATCCGGTACGCGCGGGAGCATGGGGTGCCGTTCTTCGGAGTGTGCTACGGGATGCAGTGGGCGGTCGTGGAGTTCGCGCGGCACGTCTGTGGGATGGAGCGTGCAAACACCACCGAGGTGGACCCGGAGACCCCCTACCCGGTGATCGATCTGCTGCCCGAGCAGAAGGCGGTCCGCGACAAGGGCGGGACGATGCGCCTTGGCAGCTACCCCTGTCAGGTTGTCCCCGGCACGCACGCCTACGAGGCGTACGGGACGTCGGTGGTCTACGAGCGCCACCGCCACCGGTACGAGGTCAACAACACCCTGTTGCCGGAGCTCGTAGCACGGGGCCTGCGGGTGAGCGGGATCTACCCCGAGAAGAACCTCGTGGAGATCATCGAGCTTCCCGACCACCCCTGGTTCCTCGGCACCCAGTTCCACGCGGAGTACAAATCCCGGCCGACGCGGCCGCACCCGCTGTACCGGGCGTTCGTCCGGGCGGCCCTCCGGTACGCGCAGCGGCGCACGGCCGCACTCTCGATCCAGGAGGGAGCGCGATGGGGCTCGTGACCTACGTGAACGGCGAGTTCCTCCCCAAGGAGGAAGCGAGGGTCTCGGTCTACGATCACGGGTTCCTGTACGGTGACGGGGTGTTCGAGGGGATCCGGGTCTACAACGGCCGGGTGTTCAAGCTCGACGAGCACATCGCACGCCTCTACGAGTCCGCCCGATCGATCCTCCTGGAGGTCCCGCTTGCGCCGGAGGAGATGAAGGCCGCGATCCTGGAGACCGTGCGCCGCTGCGGGCTCCAGGACGCGTACGTCCGCCCCATCGTCTCCCGCGGGATCGGCGACCTGGGCCTGGACCCCCGGAAGTGCGGCCGGCCCACCGTCGTGATCATCGTGGACCACATCCAGCTCTACCCCGAGCGGGCGTACCGGGAGGGCCTCCGGGTGATCACCGCCGCCCACCGCAAGAACCTCCCCGACGCCCTGAACCCCCGCATCAAGTCGCTGAACTACCTGAACCAGATCCTCGCCCGGATCGAGGCGAACCTCGCCGACGCGGACGAGGCCCTCATGCTGTCCCACGACGGCTACGTCTGCGAGTGCAGCGCGGACAACATCTTCGTGGTTCATGCAGGCGAGGTCTGGACCCCTCCACCGTACCTCGGGATCCTCAAGGGCATCACCCGCGACGTGGTCCTCGGGTTGTGCCGCGAACTTGGGATCCCGGCCTTCGAGCGTGTCTTCACCCTCCACGATGTCTACACCGCGGACGAGGCGTTCCTCACGGGGACCGGTGCCGAGATTGGGCCGGTGGTGTGGGTAGATGGCCGCGCGATCGGCACGGGCCGGCCCGGACCGGTCACCCAGCGGCTCATGGCGGCCTTCCGGGAGTACGTCGCCCGCGAGGGGACGCCGGTGTACGAGGAACCCCCCGCCGTCCCCGCACCGTAGGTCGCGAGCATGCCCCACGGCCCGGAGGTCGTTCTTCGGACCAGCTACCCCTTCGAGGGCCGGATCGTCCGGGTCCGGGTGGAGGAGGTGCAGTTGCCGAGCGGGCGTCTTGCCACGCGGGAGATCGTGGAGCACCGGGGTGCAGTGGCGATGGTGCCGGTCACCGAGGACGGCCACCTCCTGCTCGTGCGGCAGTACCGGCGCGCCCTGGACGCGTGGACGCTGGAGATCCCCGCAGGCACTCTGGAAGAGGGCGAGTCGGTGGAGGCGTGTCTGGAGCGCGAGCTCGCCGAAGAGATCGGGATGGAAGCGGGCCGCATCGAGCCACTCGTCAGCTTCTTCCCCTCTCCGGGGTTCCTCACCGAGCGGGTGTCCGTCTACCTCTGCACCGACCTGCGGCCGCGGCCCTCGGGTGGGGGCGATGAGGAAGGGATGCAAGTCGTGCGGATCCAGCTGGACAAGGCGCGGGCCCTGATCGGACAAGAGATCTTTGACGCGAAGAGCATCATCGGGGTGCTCCTCGCCTCCGAGCGCCTGAGATCCCGCAATGGGTGAACGGGCGTGGGATGCCCTCCTTGCGCCGGTTGAGGCGTTCCTGGACTACGCCCGAGTGGAGGCGGGCTTGCGTCCTCACACCTGCGCCGCCTACCAGCGCGACCTCGCGGACTTCGCCCGGTTCGTCCGGTCCCGGGGGATCCCAAGCCTCCTGGAGGTCCAGAGGGCGGAGGTGACGCTCTACCTATTCGCCCTGCGGCAGCAGGGCCTAGCGGCCTCCACCGTGGCCCGGAGGCTATCGGCCCTGCGCTCCTTTTACCGGTTCCTGGTCCGGGAAGGGCAGGCGAGCTCTGACCCCACCGAGGATGTGACCGGGCCGAGGCTCTCCCGCCGGCTCCCCCGGGTCCTCTCGGTGGAGGAGGTGGCGCGACTTTTGGCGCAACCCCGTCTGGATCGGCCCGAGGGGCTCCGGGACCGGGCGATCCTGGAGCTCCTGTACGCGAGCGGCCTGCGGGTCGCAGAGCTCGTGGCCCTGGACGTGCCGGACGTGGACCTGGAGGCCGAACTCGTGCGGGTCGTGGGGAAGGGCCGGAAGGAGCGCGTGGTTCCGGTGGGCTCGTACGCCGTGCGCGCGCTGCGAGACTACTTGGAACGCGGCAGAGCGCGGCTCGTGCGCCGGCATGCCTCCAGTGCCCTCTTCGTGAGCCGCTCCGGACGGCGCCTGGGCCGCCAGTGGATCTGGACGATCCTGCGGCGTTACGCGGCCCAGGCGGGGATTCGGGCGCCCGTAAGCCCTCATGTCCTCCGCCACTCGTTTGCGACCCACCTCCTGGAGGGGGGGGCGGATCTGCGGGCCGTACAGGAGCTATTGGGCCACGCGAACATCGCGACGACCCAGATCTACACCCACCTCACGCGGGACCGCGTGCGCGAGGTCTTCGACCGGGCACACCCCCGCGACCGGATGCCCGTTCCATGACCCCCTTCGACTGTGCCATCATCGTCGTGTTCGATGGCGTCAGGATCGAAGTCCTCCTGGACGCCCATCGCTACGGTGACGAGGAACGTGCCGCATGTGGCCGAAGTCGCCGGGCCCCTGCGCCTCGTGCACCTCGGGCGGCTCGGCCTCGGGAACATCGTGCCACTCCGCGGCGTACCGCCGGCGCAGCCACCGGCCGCCGGAACGGAGATCTGCTGGGTGAACCGGGACCGTTCGTGCGCACACCCCGCGGCAAGGACTTCTCGCTGCCCCCGCCGGGCCACTGGGACGGCCCTGGAACGAGTTTCCTCCGGGAGGTGCTCAGGCTGTGACGGACGTGCGGCGGCGGATGGAGGAGGCAGCGACGGCCATCCGGGCGCGCGTCCCCTTCGAGCCGGAGCTGGGGATCGTGCTGGGCAGTGGCCTTGGGGCGCTCGCCGACGACATCGAGCGGGCGGGCGTCGTGCTCTACGCCGAGATCCCCCACTTTCCCCGCGCCACGGTCCCGGGACACGCGGGCGAGCTCGTCCTGGGACTCCTGGAGGGCAAGCGGGTGGCAGCCCTCCGGGGCCGGGTACACTTCTACGAGGGGTACACCATGCAGGAGGTGGTCTTCCCGGTCCGTGTGCTGTGGGAGCTGGGGTGCCGGACGCTCCTCGTGAGCAACGCCGCAGGAGGTCTCAACCGGGAGTGGCGGGCCGGCGACCTCATGGTGATCTCCGACCACATCAACTTCCAGGGGACAAACCCCCTCATCGGGCCCAACGACGAACGGCTCGGGCCCCGCTTCCCCGACATGTCGCAGGCCTACGACCCGGAGCTCATCGGGCTCGCCGAGCGGTGCGCCGTAGACGAGCGGATCGTGCTCCGGAGGGGGGTGTACGTGGCGGTGACGGGCCCTTCCTACGAGACGCCCGCCGAGCTACGGATGCTGCGGATGCTTGGGGCAGACGCGGTGGGGATGTCCACGGTGCCGGAGGTGATCGCGGCGCGGCACCTGGGGATGCGGGTGCTCGGGATCACCGCCATCACGGACATGGCCACGGGAGAGGTGGTGCAGCCCGTGACCCACGAGGAGGTGCTCCGGGTGGCGCGGGAGCTTGAGCCCCGGTTCGTGCGCCTCGTGCGCCGCATCGTGCGGGAGATGCCCGAATGCGCGCCTACGACCTGATCCGCACAAAGCGCGACGGCGGAACCCTCTCCGCGGAGGAGATCGAGTTCCTCGTGACGGGTTTCGTGCGGGGCGAGATCCCCGACTACCAGATGAGCGCCTTCCTCATGGCCGTCTACTTCCGCGGGATGACGCCGGAGGAGACCACCCACCTCACCCTGGCCATGGCCCGCTCCGGCAGGATCCTGGATCTCAGCGGGATCCCGGGCACCAAGGTCGACAAGCACAGCAGCGGCGGGGTGGGGGACAAGACCTCCATCGCCCTGGTGCCGCTTGTGGCCTCCTGCGGGGTGCCGGTCCCAAAGATGTCCGGCCGGGGCTTAGGGCACACGGGCGGGACGCTGGACAAGCTGGAGTCCATCCCGGGGTTCCGCACCGTCCTCTCCGTCGAGGCCTTCGTCGAGCAGGTGAGGCGGGTAGGCTGTGCCATCGTGGCCCAGACGGCCGACCTTGCCCCGGCGGACGGGAAGATCTACGCGCTGCGGGATGTGACGGCCACGGTGGACAGCATCCCCCTCATCGCGAGCAGCATCATGAGCAAGAAGATCGCCTCCGGCGCGGACGCCATCGTCCTGGACGTGAAGGCCGGGAGTGGTGCCTTCATGAAGCAGGTGCAGGACGCCCACCGGCTCGCCCACACGATGGTGGAGATCGGTCGGCTCGTCGGCAGGCGGACGGTGGCGGTCGTGAGCGACATGGACCAACCCCTGGGGCGAGCAGTAGGCAACGCCGTGGAGGTCCGGGAGGCCATCGCGACGCTGCGGGGTGAAGGCCCAGCCGACCTCACGGACCTGTGCCTTGCCCTGGGTTCCCGGATGCTCGTGCTGGGCGGTCGGGTGACGTCCCTGGAGGAGGGGGAGGAGCTCCTGCGCGCGCAGATCCGGAACGGCGCCGGGCTTTGCAAACTCGCGGAGATGATCCGCTCCCAGGGCGGAGATCCGGCCGTGGTGGAGGACCCGGCTCGGCTCCCCAGCGCACCCGTCACGGTGCAAGTTCAGGCACCGGAGGCCGGCTACGTGCAGGCCATCGACGCAGAAGCCGTGGGCCTTGCGGCGATGCGGCTTGGTGCCGGCCGGGCCCGGAAGGACGATCCCATCGACCATGGGGTCGGGATCGTCCTCCAGGCGAAGGTGGGGGACAGGGTGGAGCTAGGCCAGGTGCTCGCGCAGATCCTGAGCCGGGACGAAGCGGTCGGCGCCGAAGGGGCGCGGCGGGTGCTCGCAGCCTACCGGATCGGGCCCGAAAGGCCAGCTACAAGACCACTCGTCCACGCGGTCATCGGGTGAGACGGATCCCGATCCCACAGAACGCCCTCGTGATCCTCGTCGGCCCCGCCGGAAGCGGGAAGAGTACGTTCGCGCGGCGACACTTCACCGAGACCCAGATCGTCAGCAGCGACCGGTGCCGGGCGATCGTCTCCGACGACGAGGCGAACGTGAGCGCAAGTGGACGTGCGTTCGACCTGTTCTACGAGATCGTGCGGCACCGCCTCGCGCTGGGGCGGCTCACGGTGGCCGACAGCACCGCCCTCTCACCCCGCGTGCGGGCGGAACTGCGGGGGCTTGGGCGGCGGGCGGGAGTCCCGGTCATCGCGATCGTGTTCTGTACGTCGTTCGAGACGTGCCTTGTGCGCGACGCGTCCCGACCGAGGCGGGTGGGCCGAGAGGTGATCGAGCGGCACCACCGAATGCTGCAGGCGGCTCTGGAGGCGATCCCCCGGGAGGGGTACGACGCCTGGTACGTGCTGGATGAACAAGACCAGGACGAGGCGACGGTAGAGATCACAGAGCGGGGTGCGGTCCGAACGCGTACTCAGACGAAGGAGGTGGTGGGTATGACGATCCAACGGGTCGGGGTGGTGGGCTGCGGACTCATGGGGTCGGGGATCACGGAGGTCTGCGCACGACACGGGTACGAGGTGGTCGTGCGGGAGCTCAACGACGAGCTCGTGCAGGCGGGCCTCCGCCGGATCGAGCGCTCCATGGCGCGGGCGGTGGAGCGGCAGAAGATGACGCCGGAAGAACGCGAGGCGGCGTGGGCGCGGATCCGGGGGACGACGCGCCTTGAGGACCTACGGGACTGTGACCTCGTGATCGAGGCCGTCACCGAGAACATGGACCTTAAGAAGGAGGTGTGGCGGACTCTGGACGGGATCTGCCCGCCCAAGGTGATCTTCGCCAGCAACACGAGTTCGCTGTCGATCACCGAGCAGGCGTCGGTGACCCGCCGGGCGGATCGGTTCTGCGGGATGCACTTCTTCAACCCGGTCCCCGTGATGCGGCTCGTGGAGCTCATACGGGGGTTGCAGACGAGCGAGCAGACCCTCGAGACCTGCCGCCACTTCGCCGAGTCCCTCGGAAAGACCGTCGTAGTGGCCAAAGACTACCCGGGGTTCATCGTGAACCTGCTCCTCGTCCCCTACCTCCTCGACGCGGTGCGGGCGCTGGAGAAGGGAGTTGCGACGAAGGAGGACATCGACACCGCGGTCCGCCTCGGGTTGAACCACCCCATGGGACCGTTCGAGCTATTGGACTTCGTGGGGATTGATACGACCTACTACATCGCGGAGGCGATGTTCCAGGAGTTCAAGGATCCCCGCTATGCGCCGCCCGTCCTCCTCAAGCAGATGACGCTCGCCGGCCACCACGGCCGCAAGACCGGGAAGGGGTTCTACGAGTACCGAACGTGATCGGCCGCAGGGCGCACCGGCCCGGCCCGGAGGTAGCGGGAGGGCAGGCGGCGGCCCAGGGCCGCCTCCAGCTGCCGGGAGGCTGTGCACAACCGGTCCAGGTCCACGCCGGTCTGGAGGCCCATCCCGTGGAGCATGTACACGACGTCCTCGGTCGCGACGTTCCCCAGCGCCCCGGGCGCGAAGGGACATCCGCCGAGCCCGCCCGCCGAGGCGTCCACGGTGGTGATCCCCATCTGGAGGCTCGCGAGCACGTTCGCAAGCCCCGTGCCGCGCGTGTCGTGGAAGTGGACGCCGATCCGATGGGCAGGGATGTCGCGGAGGAGGAAGTCAAGGAGCTGCTGGACCTCCCGCGGGGTGGCGGCGCCGATCGTGTCCGCGATCCCCACGTCCGCACACCCCATCTCCAGGAGGCCGAGCGCTACCTCCCGCGTCCGTTGGGGATCCACCCGTCCGGTGTACGGGCACCACCAGGCCACGGAGACGTACCCCCGCACGAGGATCCCGGCCCCCTGGGCTTGGCGCACGACCTCCCGGAAGGTGCGTACTGACTGTTTGACGCTCATCCCGATGTTCGCCTCGCTGAAGGCGTCGGTGGCCGCGGTGAACACCGCGATGGCCCGCACCCCGCAGGTCAGGGCGCGCTCGAGCCCCCGCAGGTTCGGCACGAGGGCGATGTAGGTCACCCCTTCCCGCGGCCGTAGGCGTCGGACGACCTCGTCGGTGTCGGCCATCTGCGGCACGCGGTCCGGCCGCACGAACGACCCTACTTCGATCCACCGGAGGCCCGCATCGGCGAGGGCTTCAACGAAGGCCACCTTCACGTCGGTCGGGACCACCTCCGGCTCGTTCTGGAGCCCGTCCCGGGGTCCCACCTCCACCAGCCGCACGCGTTCAGGCAGTCCGTCCAAGGGAAGCGCCACGTCAGCTTCCTCCGTCCAGCGGCTCCAGCTCCACGACCAGTGCACCCCCCTCTACCTGTGCGCCGGGTTCGGCCCGCACCCGGAGGATGCGGCTCCGCGCCGGGGCCGTCACCACGGTCTCCATCTTCATCGCCTCCAGCACGTAGAGGGGGTCTCCCTCCTCCACCACCTGGTCCGGCCGCACGAACACCCGCGTCACCATGCCCGGCATGGGGGCCCGCACGTCGCCCGAGGCCACCGGCCTCTCCCGGAAGACCCCACCGGTCTCCCGCGCGACGACGTATACCTCACCGCCGACGTGGAGGTGCCAGGTGCCTCCGGTACACGCCGCGCGGACGAGCAAGCGCCGTCCGTCGCATGTGACCCCGTACACGCCCTCCGCGAGGGGAGTCATGTGGACGTCCACCTCGCGGTCTTGGATCCGCACCCGGATTTGGTCGGCCTCCGCGGCTACCTCAACGTCCACGACCTCATCCCCGATCCGTAGACCGAAGCGCTCGACCCTCACGGGAGCCTCCGGCCACCGAGCCGGTCCCAAGGATCCACAAAGTCTGCCGCAGGCGGAGTGGGGACGGTGGGAGTGGGCTGGCTGAGGAGGGCCGCGGCGATGGCCACGACCTCCGGGCCGGGCGGGCGTCTGTGCCAGCCGCCGAACGCCTCGTGCAGGAACTCCGTGCTGACCTCACCGGCTAAGAACGCGGGGTGGCTGAGCACGTCCCGGAGGAACGAGAGGTTCGTGCGAGGACCCAGCACGACGTAGGCGTCCAGGGCCTCGTGGAGCCGCGCTAGGGCGCTCGGGCGGTCCGGTCCCCAGGCGATCACCTTCGCGAGGATGGGGTCGTAGTGGAGGGGGATCTGCTGTCCGGCCTGAATCCCGGAGTCCACGCGGACCCCCGGGAGGTGCGGCTCCCACAGGCCCAGGATCCGGCCCGCAGAGGGCGCGAACTCCCGCTCCGGGTCCTCGGCGTACACCCTTGCCTCGACGGCATGGCCCCGCAGGCGCACGTCCTCCTGCCGGATCCGGAGGGGTTCCCCGGCGGCGATGCGCACCTGGGCCTGCACGAGGTCTACGCCGGTCACGAGTTCGGTCACCGGGTGCTCTACCTGGAGCCGCGTGTTCACCTCCAGGAAGTAGAAGTGTCCTTGGGGGTCCAGGAGGAACTCCACGGTGCCGGCGTTCACGTACCCGGCTGCCCGCGCGATCCGGACTGCCGCTTCGCCGAGCCGAGTCCGCAGGCCGTCGTCCACGGCCACCGACGGAGCTTCCTCGATCACCTTCTGGTAGCGGCGCTGGATGGTGCACTCCCGTTCCCCCAGGTGCACGACGTGCCCGTGGGCGTCGGCTAGGATCTGTACCTCCACATGGCGGGGGCGGGGGATGTAGCGCTCCAGGAGGATCGCATTGCTCCCGAAGGCGGCGTATGCTTCCCGTCGGGCCGAGCTCAGGGCCTGCGGTAGGTCAGTGGGGCGGTGCACGACCCGCATCCCTTTTCCGCCACCGCCGCCTGCCGCCTTCAGGAGGACGGGGAACCCGATCCGGTGCGCGAGCTCCAGGGCCTCTGTGTCCTCCACGGGCCGGTCGGTTCCGGGGACGGTGGGCACGCCTAAGGAAGCGGCCAGCCCTCGCGCCTGGGCCTTGTCCCCCAGCCTCTCGATGGCCTCCGGCGGTGGCCCGATGAACACGATGCCCGAGCTTACGCAGGCCCGGGCGAACGCCGCGTTCTCGGCCAGGAACCCGTAGCCGGGGTGGATCGCCTCGGCCCCGGTGCGGTGTGCTGCCTCGATGAGGCGGCCGATGTTCAGGTAGGACTCGAGAGGCTCGGCCGGGCCGATGGGGACCGCCTCGTCCGCGAGCCACACGTGCGGGGAAGTGGCGTCCACCTCGGAGTAGACGGCCACGGACTGGATCCCGAGTTCCCGGAGCGCTCGGATTACCCGGACCGCGATCTCCCCGCGGTTCGCCACAAGGACCTTCCGGAACATCACCGTTCCTGCCAGGAGGGCTTGCGCTTCTCGAGGAACGCCCGCATCCCCTCCTGGGCCTCCTCACCCGTGCGGACCCTCGCGATGAGGTCCACGGTGAACTGCTTCGCCTCCTCCGGGCCGAGGTGCGGAACGGTCCGGAACAGCTCCTTCACCGCCGCGAGGGCGTGCGGCCCTGCGGCGCACAGCGCCTCCTCCCACTCGTCTACCACGGCGTCGGGGTCGGAGGCCACCGCGTTCACAAGGCCCATCCGGTGCGCCCGCTCGGCCGAGAACCGGCTCCCGGTGAGGGCGGCCCAGAGGAGCTCTGCGGGGGCCACCTTCCGTAGCAGAAAGGGAAAGATCATAGCCGGCACGAGCCCCAGCCGCACCTCGGTGAGCCCGAACGTGGCATCCGGCCTCGCCACGGCGAGGTCACAGGCGGCCACGAGCCCCATCCCGCCGCCCAGGACGGCGCCGTGCACGCGGGCGATGACGGGCTTGGGGCAGGTGACGATCGTCCCGAGGAGGTCTGCGAGCTGAGCCGCGTCGCGGCGGTTGTCCTCCAGGGAAGCCCCCACGGCGGCACGCATCCAGCGGAGGTCGGCCCCCGCGCAGAAAGAGGGGCCGTCTGCGGCGAGGACGACCACGCGCACGTCCGGTTCCCGGGTCGTCCTCTGAAACGCTTCCGTGAGGGCGCCCAAGAGGACGGGGTCCAGGGCGTTGTGGACCTCCGGACGGGATAGGGTGATCGTCGTGCGGGGTCCCTTCCGACTGATCCGTACGGGCGGCACAGCGGCCTCACATGCGGAAGACACCGGGCTTCATCCCCTCGATGGGCGCGTTCAGGGCCACCGAGAGCGCAAGGCCCAGAGCGTCCCGGGTCTGGATCGGCTCCAGGATCCCGTCGTCCCACAGGCGCGCCGTGCTGTAGTAGGGGTTCCCCTCCCGCTCGTACTTCTCCAGGATGGGACGCGTGATGGCCTCCTCCTCTTCCGGCGGGAGGGTCTTCCCCTCCCGGGCGAGCTGATCCCGCTTCACGGTGACGAGGACGCCTGCAGCCTGCTCGGGACCCATGACGTTGATCCGGGCGTTCGGCCACATCCAGAGGAAGCGAGGCTCATAGGCCCGACCGCACATCGCGTAGTTCCCGGCCCCGTAGGAGCCTCCGATGATCACCGTGAACTTCGGCACGTGACACGTGGCGACGGCGTGCACCATCTTGGCACCCGCCCGGGCGATCCCCGCGGCCTCGTACTGCTTGCCGACGATGAAGCCCGTGATGTTTTGCAGGAAAACGAGGGGGATCCGCCGCTGCCCGCACAGCTCGATGAAGTGGGCGCCCTTTTCGGCGCTGTCGATGAACAGGACCCCGTTGTTCGCGACGACCCCCACGAGGATCCCGTGGATCCGCGCGAACCCGCAGACGAGGGTCGTCCCGTAGAGGGCCTTGAACTCTGCGAAGCGGCTTCCGTCTACGATCCGGGCGATCACCTCGCGGACGTCATAAGGCTTGCGGAGGTCCCGGGGCAGGATCCCGTAGATCTCCTCGGGGTCGTAGTAGGGGTCCTCGGCGGGTGCGACGTCCACCTGGGGCGGGGGCTTGCGCCGGTTCAGGGTGGCGACGATCGTGCGCACGATCCGGAGCGCATCCAGGTCGTCCTCCGCGTAGTGGTCCACGACCCCGCTCCGTCGGGCGTGGACGTCGGCCCCACCCAGCTCCTCGGCCGTCACATCCTCACCGGTGGCCGCCTTCACGAGGGGCGGGCCGCCGAGGAAGATGGTGCCCGTACCGCGTACGATCACCGCCTCGTCGCTCATGGCGGGCACGTAGGCGCCTCCGGCGGTGCACGACCCCATCACCGCGGCGATCTGGGGGATCCCTTCCGCGCTCAGGCGGGCCTGGTTGTAGAAGATGCGGCCGAAGTGGTCACGGTCCGGGAAGACCTCGGCCTGGAGGGGTAGGTAGGCGCCACCGGAGTCCACTAGATAGATGCACGGCAGCCGGTTCTGGAGCGCGATCTCCTGAGCCCGCAGGTGCTTCTTCACGGTGATGGGGAAGTACGTCCCGCCCTTCACCGTGGCGTCGTTCGCCACGATCACGCACTCCACTCCCGAGACACGGCCGATCCCGGTCACGATTCCCGCGGAGGGCGCCTCGTTGTCGTACATCTCCCAGGCCGCCAGCGGTGAGAGCTCCAGGAACGGGGAGTCCGGGTCCAAAAGACGCTCGATCCGCTCCCGGGCGGTCAGCTTGCCGAGCTCCCGCTGTCGTCGGAGCGCCCGCTCACCTCCACCCTGGCGGACGATCCGCAGCCGCTCCCGCAGCTCGGCGACGAGCTGCAGGTGGTAGGCCCGGTTCTCCCGGAACTCCCCGGTGTCTGTGCGGACGCGGGAGGGGATCCGCTCCATGGCTCCACGCGCAGGATACACCACCCGGCCCCAATCCGCGATATTGCCCGCCCCCCGGGCGAAGGGTACGATCAAACCGGCATGGACTTTTCCCTCGGCGCCGAACACCGGCTCGTACAGCAGACCGCGCGGGAGTTCGCCTCCGCCGAGATCCTCCCCATCGCCGCCCAGCTGGACGAGGAGCACCGGTTCCCTGCGGAGATCGTCCGGAAGCTCGGGGAGCTCGGGATGATGGGGATGATGGTCCCCGAAGAGTACGGCGGCGCGGGGATGGATACCCTCGCATACATCATCGCCCTTGAAGAGATCTCCCGCGCCTGTGCCGGGACCGGGGTGATCATGTCGGTGAACAACTCCCTCGTGTGCGATCCGATCCTCCGGTTCGGTACTGAGGCCCAGAAGCGCCGTTACCTCCCGATCCTCGCCTCCGGCCGGGAGATCGGCTGCTACTGCCTCACCGAGCCCTCGGCCGGCTCGGACGCCGCGTCGTTGCGCACGACCGCGCGGGACGACGGGGACAGCTGGGTGCTTGACGGCACGAAGGTCTTCGTGACGAACGGGGTGGAGGCGTGGGTGTGCATCGTGTACGCGCGGAGCGAGCCCCTGGAGGGTGCCCACGGGATCTCCGCCTTCATTGTGGAGAAGGATCGAGCGGGGATCTCCGTGGGGAAGGTGGAGCGGAAGCTCGGGATCAACGCGTCCTCTACCTGTGAGATCCTCCTCGAGGACTGCCGGATTCCCAAGGAGAACCTCCTAGGCGAGCGGGGGCAGGGGTTCAAGATCGCCCTGAGCACGCTGGATGGCGGCCGGATCGGGATCGCAGCCCAGGCCATCGGGATCGCTCGGGCCGCCATGGAGGACGCCCTGGCGTACGCGAGAGAACGCCGGCAGTTCGGCCGGAGGATTGTCGAGTTCCAGGCGATCCAGTGGAAGTTCGCGGACATGGCCACCCGGATCGAGGCCGCGCGGTGGCTCGCGTACCGGGCCGCGTGGCTCCGGGACCGGGGCCGTCGCCACACCCTGGAGGCGTCTATGGCGAAGCTGTTCGCCTCCGAGACCGCCATGTGGGCGGCCCACCAGGCGGTCCAGATCCTCGGCGGCTACGGCTACATCAAGGACTACCCGGTGGAGCGGCACTTCCGGGACGCGAAGATCACGGAGATCTACGAGGGGACGAGCGAGATCCAGCGCCTCGTGATCGCCCGCAACCTCCTGGGAGGAGGGAAACCGTGAACGTCCTCGTGTGCATCAAGCAGGTACCCGACACCGAGCAACCCATCCGCACGAAGCCCGACGGGAGCGGGATCGAGGAGGCGGGGATCAACTGGATCCTGAACTACTACGACGAGCACGCGGTGGAAGAGGCGCTGCGGATCCGCGAGAAGCACGGTGGTGGCGTGACGGTCGTGTGTGTGGGCCCACCCCGGGCCACCGAGGCGGTGCGCACGGCCCTCGCCATGGGCGCCGATGAAGGGATCCTCGTCACCGACCCGGCCCTGGAAGCAGCCGACCACCTTGTGACCGCCCGGGTGCTGGCCCAGGTGGCGGGTACCCTTGCGTGGGACGTGATCTTATGCGGCCGGCTCGCCACCGACGACAACGCGGCCGTGGTCGGCCCGGCCCTGGCGGAGTACCTGGGCGTACCCCAGGCCACCGCCGTGACGAAGCTGGAGATCCGGGACGGGACGGCGCGGGTGGAGCGGGAGGTGGAAGGCGGGCTTGAGGTCCTGGAGGTGGAGCTCCCGGCACTCTTTACCGTGGAGCGCACGATCAACGAGCCCCGCTACCCCACGCTTCCGGGGATCATGCGGGCGAAGCGGAAGGAGATCCGCACCCTCACCCTCCCGGACCTCGGGGTGTTGGCGTCCGACCTGGAGCCGCGATGGCGGTACGTCCGGTTCGACCCGCCGCCCAAGCGCGTGGGCGGACAGGTGGTCCACCCGGAAACCCCGGAGGAGGCCGCGCGCCGGATCGTGGCGTTCCTCCGGGACGTGGCGAGGGTGCTGTAGAGTTCGCTCGGGGAGGGAACGGATGGCAGACATCTGGGTCGTCGTCGACCACGAGGGCGGGGTGGTGCGGCGGATCACGCTGGAGCTGTTGGGCAAGGGCAGGGAGCTTGCGGACGCCCGCGGCGGTCGCCTCGTGGCCCTCGCCCTGGGATCGGATCTGGATGGCCTCACCACACCCTTGGGCGAGCACGGGGCCGACGAGGTGCTCTTGGCCGACCACCCGCTCCTGGGGACCTACACCACCGAGGCATACACCGCGGTGGTCTCCGAGGCCGTCCTTCAGCACCGGCCGTGGGCTGTGCTTGTCCCCTCCACCGCCGACGGACGGGACTTCGCCCCCCGCGTTGCCGCCCGGACCGGTGCCGGGATCGTGACGGACGTGGAGACCCTGCGGATCGATGGCGATCGGCTCGTGGCGACCCGGCCGATGTACACACGCAAGGTGGTGGGGACCGTCGCGTTCGCCGCGGGCGTGGTCCAGATCGCGGTGGTCCTTCCGAAGGTCTTTCCGCCCGCCCAACGGGAGGCGGGTCGCCGGGCGGAGGTCCGGCGGCTTGAGGTGGACCTGGACGCGGGGGCGATCCGGGCGCGTTCTGTGGAGCGGCGCGGGATGCAGCGGGAGCGCGTTCCCCTCACCGAGGCGGAGGTGATCGTCTCGGGCGGTCGAGGGCTACGTGGCCCGGAGAACTTCGCACTCGTGGAGGAGCTCGCGGAGGCGTTGGGGGCCGCGGTGGGGTCTTCCCGGCCACCGGTGGACGCGGGCTGGGTGCCCCACGACTACGAGATCGGCCAGACCGGCAAGACCGTGAGCCCCACGGTCTACATCGCCGTCGGGATCTCCGGTGCGCCCCAGCACCTCGCGGGGATGTCCGGATCCAAGTACATCGTGGCGATCAACAAGGATCCCAACGCGCCGATCTTCCAGGTAGCGGATTTGGGGATCGTGGGGGATCTGTTCCAGATCGTGCCGAAGCTCACCGAGGAAGTCCGAAGGGCGAAGGCTGCATCGTAGGGGGTGAGGTCATGAAGGTCGTACCGGATCGTGTGGAGGCATTCCGCGAGGCGCGCGCGCGCTGGGAGAAGACCACGCTGCAGGAGACGTTGAAGCGGCAGCCCGAGCGACCCTGGCGGTTCACGACGTTGTCGGACCTCCCGGTCGAGCGGCTGTACGGGCCGGAGGATGTGGCCGGGAGCGACCCGCTTGCGGACATCGGGCTTCCGGGCGAGTACCCGTACACCCGCGGGATCCATGCGACCATGTACCGGGGCAGGCTGTGGACGATGCGGCAGTTCGCGGGGTTTGGGACCGCAGAAGACACGAACCGCCGCTTCCACTACCTCCTCCAGCAGGGGCAGACGGGCCTGTCCGTGGCCTTCGACATGCCCACCCTCATGGGCTACGACTCCGACCACCCGCGCGCGCTGGGCGAGGTGGGCCGGGAGGGCGTGGCGATCGACACGCTCGCCGACATGGAGATCCTGTTCGAGGGGATCCCCCTGGATGAAGTGAGCACCTCGATGACGATCAACGCACCGGCCGCCGTCCTCTACGCGATGTACGTGGCGCTGGCCGACAAGCAGGGGATCCCGCGGTGGAAGCTCCGCGGGACGATCCAGAACGACTGCCTCAAGGAGTTCATCGCCCAGAAGGAGTGGATCGTCCCACCCCGCCCCAGCATGAAGCTCGTGATCGACACCTTCGAGTTCTCCGTGCGGGAGACTCCTCAGTGGAACCCCATCAGCATCAGCGGCTACCACATCCGGGAGGCGGGGGCCACGGCGGTCCAGGAGCTCGCCTTCACTCTCGCCGACGGGATCGCCTACGTGCAGGCCGCCCTGGAGCGGGGGCTGGACGTGGACGAGTTCGCCCCCCGGTTGAGCTTTTTCTTCGACATCCACAACGACTTCTTCGAGGAGATCGCGAAACTCCGGGCCGCCCGGCGGATGTGGGCGAGGATCATGCGGGAGCGGTTCGGCGCCCGCAACCCCCGCTCGTGGATGCTCCGGACCCATGCCCAGACGGCCGGTGTGTCGCTCACGGCCCAGCAGCCCCTAAACAACATCGCCCGGGTCGCGATCCAGGCCCTGGCCGCGGTCCTGGGCGGGGTGCAGTCGCTCCACACGAACTCCATGGACGAGACCTACGCCCTCCCGACGGAGGAGGCGGTGACCGTGGCGCTGCGCACCCAGCAGATCATCGCGTACGAGAGTGGGGTGGCGAACACGGTCGACCCGCTAGGCGGCTCGTACTTCGTCGAGGCCCTCACGAACCGGATCGAGGAGGAGGCCTGGCGGTACATCCGGCGGATCGACGAGCTCGGCGGGATGCTGGCGGCGATCGAGCTCGGCTACCCGCAGCGGGAGATCGCGGACGCGAGCTACCACTACCAGCAGCAGCTGGAGCGGAAGGAGAAGATCGTGGTGGGCGTGAACGCCTTCGTTTCGGAGGAGCCTCAACAGATCCCAATCCTCAGGATCCCGCCGGAGGTGGAGCGGCGGCAGATCGAGCGGCTCCGGCGGGTGCGGGCAGAGCGCGATAACGAGCGCGTGGCGGCGTATCTTGCGGAGCTCCGCCGGGTGGCCGAGTCGGGCGGGAACACCATGTACCCGATCCTCGAGGCGGTGAAGGCGTACGCCACGTTGGGCGAGATCTGCGACGTCTTCCGGTCCGTGTGGGGCGAGTACCGCGAGCCGGCGATCCTGTAGGAGGGTGCATGCGCTGGATCGCGCTCGGGTGTGCGCTCACGGTCGGTATGCTGAGTATCCTGGTGTGGCCTGGGGCCTCTCAGGCTCCTGCAGTGGTCCGGGTGGCGACGTTGAAGCTCGTGGGCGGAGCGCCGCTGTTCTGGGCCGAGGAGCGCGGCTACTTCCGGCGGGAGGGACTGGAGGTTCGCATCGTGTACTTCGGTGCTGCTGCCCCGGTGGCGACGGCCACCGCCACCGGAGACGTGGAGGTGGGTGCGACCGGGATCACGGGCACCCTGTTCAACCTGGCGGCGGGCGGTGCGAAGATCTGGCTTGTCGCCGACCGCGGCCAGGAGCGTCCCGGCTACCCCCTGAACGCCGTGGTCATCCCCAAGACGGGCTACGAGGCAGGCGTGCGGACGTTGCGCGACCTCCGCGGGAAGCGGTTTGGTCTCACGACGCTCGGGTCTACCTTCCACTACCAGATCGCAAAGCTCCTGGAGCGGGAAGGGCTGAGGCCCCAAGACGTAGACCTCGTACCGCTCCGCGACCTGACCCTGGTAGTCCAGGCCCTGCGTACGGGCCAGATCGACGCCGCGATCCTCTCCCCTCCCTGGGGGGCTGTGGCCGAGGAGGAGGGATGGGGGAAGGTCCTCTTCTACGTGGGTGACCGGCTCGTCAACCAGGTGACCGGTGTCTTTTACGGGGAGCGGATGCGGCAGAACCGGGCGGCGGGCGTCGCCTTCATGAAGGCGTACGTGCGGGCCACCCGTGACTACCACGACGCCTGCCTCCGCAGGCCGCTCCGACCCCTATGTGAGACCATCGTCCGGCTCACGGCGCGTGTGGTGGAAGCGCCGGAGTCCGCTGTGCGTCGCTCCCTTCCCTACATCGACCGCAACGCGCGGCTGTACGTGCTGGACATCGAGCGGCAGATCGCCTGGTACCTCCAGAACGGGATGCTCCAGCGGCCACTTCCGGTCCAGCAGTTCGTGGACATGAGCTTCGTGAACGAGGCGGTCCACCTGCTCGGTCCGTAGGCCGTGCGGGTCCGGTTCGAGAGCGTCCGGAAGACGTACCGGAGGCGGAACGGGATCGAGGTCGAAGCCCTCGCCGGTATCGACCTCGTGGTGGACGCCTCCGAGTTCGTCTGCATCCTGGGGCCCAGCGGCTGCGGGAAGTCCACCCTCCTCCTCATCGCCGCCGGGCTCGTCCCCCCCACCGCAGGCCGGGTCGTGTTCGAGGGTACGCCGGCCGGACACCCCCGGACTGCCATGGTGTTCCAGGAGTTCGCCCTCTTTCCGTGGCGCACGGTCCTCCACAACGTTGCCTTCGGCCTGGAGGTCCGCGGCGTCCGTCGGGCGGAGCGGGTCGAGCGGGCCTTAGCCTGGATCCGACAGGTGGGCCTTGCGGGGTTCGAGGACCGGTACCCCCATGAGCTCTCGGGCGGAATGCGGCAGCGCGTGGGGATCGCGCGAGCCCTGTGCGTGGATCCGGCCGTGCTCCTCATGGACGAACCGCTCTCGGCCCTGGATGCCCAGACCCGCCAGCTCCTCCAAGTGGACATCCTCGCCCTGTGGGAACGGAGCCGGAAGACCGTCCTCTATGTGACGCATAACATTCAGGAGGCCGTGTTCCTGGCCGACCGGGTCGTGGTGCTGAGCCGCAGGCCCGGCCGGGTGCGGGAGATCCTCTACGTCCCGTTCGGCCGGCCCCGGACAGAGGATCTCCTCGCGGATCCTGAGTTCGCGCGATTCTGCCACCGAATCTGGACGAGCCTGCGGGACGAAGCCCAGGCGGCGATGCAGGAGGCAGACGGTGGATCCTAACGCGCCCCACACGTTCGTTGTCGAGCCACGGCCGGAAGGAAGGGGCGAGCGGTGGAACCCCCTCGTGCGCACGGCCTCCCTCGGCGCGGTCGTTGCTGCGTGGGAGGTGGTGGCGCGCTCAGGCGCGGTCCCGGCCGTGTTCCTTCCACCGCCCAGCACCGTGGCCATGGAGCTTGCCCGGATGGCTGTCCGCGGCGAGCTCGCCCGGAGCCTCGGGTTGAGCCTCGGCCGGATCGGCCTCGGCTTCCTCCTGGGTAGCGGCGCCGGCCTCCTGGTGGGGACCTTCGCCGGGGCGTCCGCGCGGGTGGAGGCGGTGGTAGACCCGTTACTCTCGGCCACGTACCCCATCCCGAAGATCGCACTCCTCCCCCTGCTCGTTCTGTGGCTCGGGATCGGGGAGGCCTCGAAGGTGGCGGTGATCGCCATCGGCGCCTTCTTCCCGGTAGCCGTGGGCGCAATGGCCGGGATCCGCGGGACCGATCCCCTCTTGGTGCGTGTGGCAGTCAGCCTCGGTGCCACACCACTCCAGGTCATCTTCAAGGTGCGGTTCCCCTCAGCGCTCCCGGTGATCTTCGCCGGGCTCCGGCTGGCCGCCGGGATGTCCTTGCTCCTTGTGGTGTCGGCCGAGATGATCGCGGCCACGGCCGGGATCGGCTTTACGATCCTCCACGCGGGCGACCTCATGCAGACCCCAAGGCTTCTGGCAGCGATCGTGGTGCTCTCGGTGTTCGGGATCCTCTCCACGTGGCTGTTGCAGGTTTTAGAGCGGGCCGTGGTCCGGGGCCGGAGCTGAGCGACCTGGGGTGCTACGATTCGACACCGTGGATGCGCGAGACCGTCGGAGGGGTCGGGCCGAACGGTGCGGACAAGATCACGCTCCTCAACGCTCCAGATGGACGTCATCCTGGAAAGCGGGCGGGATCTTGTGGGACCCTTTGGGGTGAGGTAAGGAAGTGGAGCTCCGCACGTCGTACGCCCAGGACCTGCGGACCGTCTCGGGGTGGACGGGATGGGTAGGTGTGGGGGTGCTGCTTGGGGGTCTAGCTCTGTTGCCCGTGGTCGCGCCCCGCTACGTGCTGTACATCACGAGCCTCTGTGCGGTGCACGCCCTCGTGGCGGTGGGCCTCAATCTCCTCGTGGGGTATGCGGGCCAGATCTCGTTGGGGCATGCGGGCTTCTTCGCCATCGGCGCGTACACCTATGGCCTGCTCACCGCGCGGTTCGGCTGGGACGTTCTTCCGGCCCTCGTTGGCGCGGCGCTGGCGAGCGCCGTCGCCGGGTACGCCGTGGGGCTCCCTGCTCTGCGGCTTTCAGGCCCGTACCTCGCCGTCGCGACGTTGGCGTTCGGACTGGCGGTCCACCAGGTCCTGGTGAACTGGGAGCCCCTGTCCGGCGGGCGGTCCGGGTTGTTCGTGGCTGGGATCAAGATCCTCGGTGCCTCCCTGGAGGACGAGCGGGTGGTGTACTGGGTCGTGCTCGGGGTGACCGGCCTTCTGGTTGTGTCGGCCGTGCGGCTCGTGCGCTCGTACGTGGGGAGGGCGTTCGTAGCGATCCGGGATAGTGAGGTGGCGGCAGAGCTCGTGGGCGTGAACCTGACCCACTACAAGACCCTGGCCTTCGCCACGAGCGCCCTCTACACGGGCGTTGCCGGCGCCCTCATGGGTCAGGTCATAGGGTTTCTGGAACCCCAGATGTTCACCCTCTTCGAGTCGATCTACTTCTTCTCCATGGTCGTCGTAGGAGGAGTTGCGTCCATATCCGGCAGCATCCTGGGAGCGGTACTACTGACCCTGCTTCCGCACGCCCTCTCCGGAGTCGGGGAGGTGCTCAACGTGTTGTACGGCGCGGCCATCGTCCTTGTCTTGCGGTTCGAGCCGGGGGGAGTTGTGGCCCGGTGGCAACGGATCCAACGGTATTGGAGGACCTGGCCCCTGTGATCGCCTTCCTCCAGTACGTGATGAACGGCCTGGCAGCGGGGAGCCTATACGCCCTCGTGGCCCTGGGGATCGTGCTCCTGTACCGGTGCTCCCGGGTCCTGAACTTCGCCCACGGTGAGCTCGCTACCCTCGGCGTGTTCCTGGCCTTCAGCGGGCTCAGCCGGGGTTGGCCCTACCCCCTCGCCCTGGCTACCGGCCTCGCTGGTGCCGCTGTGGTGTCCGGGGCCCTTTACTGGATCCTCGTCCGGCCAGTCCGGCAGGGGACGGCGCTGGGCGTCCTCATCACCACCCTCGGCTGCGCGCTGTTCCTGAGCGGGCTCGTGGTGTGGGCGTGGGGGACGGACACCAAGGTGTTCCCGTTCCCCCTCTCCGAGACGCGGGTGTTCCGCCTGGGCGGAGTCGTGGTGAGCGAGCTCACAGCCGGATCCCTGGCGGTGGCCCTCGCCCTCGTAGCGGGCCTGTCCTTCGTGGTCCAGAAGACCATATTGGGCTTGGCCATGCGGGCGGTGGCCCAGAACCCTACGGCCGCACAGCTCCTGGGGGTGCCCACCGGACGGGTACTGGCGGCCACGTGGGCCGTGGCGGGTGCGTTAGGGGCTGCGGCCGGGATGCTGCTCGCTCCCGCGGTCCTGCTGGACCCCTTCATGATGCTGGACCCCTTCCTGAAGGGGTTTGCGGCCGCGGTCCTGGGAGGACTCGAGAGCCTGCCGGGTGCCGTGGTGGGAGGGGTGGTGTTGGGGGTGGCAGAAAGCCTGTTCGCCGGATACGTGTCCATCAAGTACAAGGCCACCTTGAGCTTTGTCGTGATCGTCGGGGTCCTCCTCGTGCGGCCGGAAGGAGTATTGGGTCGGCCGTTCCACCGGCGGGTGTGAGGACCGGTACCCTAGAACCGGAAGACCCACACGGAGAGGGGAGGGGAGCATGCGCTCGGTACTCGGGATGTGCACGGTGCTGTTGCTCGCCCTCTCCTGGGCCGGCGCCGCCCAGGAGAGGGGGATCACGCCGGAGGAGGTGGTCATAGGAACGTCCATGCCCTTAAGCGGCCCGGCAGCGTACTGGGGTGCCGTGGGAAGGGGGATGGAGGCCTACGCCCGGTACCTGAACGACCAGGGCGGGATCCACGGCCGGCGGCTCAGGGTCGTGCTGCGGGACGACGGATACCTCCCTCCACGGGCCGTGGCGAACGTGCGGGAGCTCGTGGAGCGGGTTGGGGTGTTCGCGATCGTGGGCCTCATCGGGACCGCGAACGCGTTCGCCGTGCGCGATTACATCGTGCGGAACGAAGTGGTGTGGATCAGCCCCACGGCGGACGCCTCCATCTGGTACGGGTTCCGGCAGAAGAAGTACCTGTTCGTCACCTACCCCTCCTACGTGGAGGAAGCGAAGATCCTCGTCGACTACGCCGCAAAGCAGATGCAGGCCAAGACCATCGCGGTCTTCTACCAGAACGACCTGTACGGGCAGAAGGGGCTAGTTGGGGCCAAGCAGGGGGCAATGCGGTCCCGCGTGCGGATCGTGGCCCAGATCCCCTATGAGGTGACCCAAACGGACGTGAGCTCGGAGGCCGTAAAGCTCCGGGAGTCCCGGGCCGAGGCGGTGTTGCTGTACGCCACCCCGCGGCATGGTGCCCTCATCGTGCGGGAGATGGCGAAGATCGGCTACACCCCGAAACTCCTTTCCTCCTTCACCCTGGGGGATCCCATCATGTTCACCCTCGCGGGGGAGGCGTGGAACGGCGTGGTCTCCACCGGCTTCTTCCCCCTCCCTGGGACGGGTGATGGCCGGGTAGACGAGGCCCTGGCGACCCTCACCCGGATCGATCCCACCCTGCGCGCGAACCCCTACAACGCCCTGGCGGGCTGGGCATTCATGGAGCCCTTCGTGGAGGGCCTGCGCCGGGCCGGTCGGGACCTCACGAAGGAGCGGTTCGTGGCCGCCATGGAGGGGCTCCGGAACTGGGACGGCCAGGTGATCCGCGGGGTGACCTTCGGGCCGGACCGGCGCCAGGGGATCAACCGGTTGTTCCTGACCCGGGCGGAGGGTGGTCGTTACGTCAGGCTCACGGACTGGATCAGCTACCCCGTGGGCTTCTAGGGACCGTGGCCGTGCCGTCCGCACCGCTCCTCTGGGTGGAGGGGGTGAGCCTGAGGTTCGGCGGGGTGGTGGCCCTCCACGATGTGCACCTCCGCGTAGCGGCAGGTGAGCTCGTGGGCGTGATCGGGCCCAACGGTGCGGGGAAGACGAGCCTATTCAACTGCATCTGCGGGCTGTACCGGCCTCAACGGGGCCGCGTGGTGTTCAATGGGCAGGACATCAGCCGGGCCTCACCGGACACGATTACGCGGATGGGGGTGGCGCGCACATTCCAGAACCTGGAGCTCTTTTGGGGGATGACGGTCCTGGAAAACCTGCTCGTGGGCTGCCACCGGCACTTCCGGGCGGGCCTGGGGGAGATCGTCCTGAGGGTTGGGCGGGCGGTGCGGGAGGAGGTGGAGCAGCGGGCACGCGCCGAGGCGGTGATGGAGCTCTTGGAGCTCGAGGCCTACCGGGACCGTCCGGTGGCGGCCCTCCCTCACGGGATCCAGAGGCTCGTGGAACTTGGCCGGGCGCTGTGCACCGAACCTCGGCTGGTGCTCCTGGACGAGCCCTCCGCCGGACTCACCGCGGACGAGAAGGACGAACTGCGGTACCGCCTGCTGGAGGCCCGCCGGGCCTTCGGCCTCACGATGGTCCTGGTGGAGCACGACCTGCGCATGGTGATGGACCTCTCGGAACGCGTCGTCGTGCTGGACCAGGGAAGGGTGATCGCGGAAGGTCCTCCCGAACGGGTCCAGCGGGACCCCCGGGTGCTGGAGGCGTACCTGGGGGTGGAGGCATGACGGAGGCGGTGCTCTCCATCCGGAACGTGGAGGCCGGCTACCGAAGGGGATTCCTGGTCCTGCGGGGGGTCTCCCTCCAGGTGCAGGAGGGCCAGGTGGTGGCGCTATTGGGGAGCAACGGGGCCGGCAAGAGCACCCTGCTCCGTACCGTCATGGGCCTCATCCCGGACCAGCCTGAAAAGGGAGAGGTGGTCTTCCGCGGCGTGCGGCTCGTCGGCAAGGACCCGGATGCGATCACCCGCCTCGGCCTGGTTCTGGTCCCCGAAGGTCGGGGGCTGTTCCCGGAGCTCACCGTGGAGGAGAACCTGAGGCTAGCGGGCTACGCGCGGCCCCTCAGTCGGAGAGTGTGGGAGGACGTCCTGGACCGGTTTCCGGTCCTGCGGGAGCGGCTCCGGCAGCAGGCGGGCACCCTCTCGGGCGGGGAACAGCAGATGCTCGCCATCGCCCGGGCCCTGTTGCTCCGGCCCTCCCTGCTGCTCCTCGATGAACCCTCCTTGGGCCTTAGCCCCCGGATCGTGGCCCGGATTTTCTTCCTGTTGCGGGCACTGAACGAGGAGGGGTTATCGATCCTCCTGGTGGAGCAGAACGCCCGGATGGCGTTGCAGGTGGCGCACTACGGGTACGTCTTGGAGTCAGGTCGCCTCGTCCTGGAAGGACCGGCGGACCGGTTGCGGGAGGACCCTCGGGTGCAGGACCTGTACCTGGGGGTTCAGCGGGAGCCTTCCCCTCGGGGTCTGCCGCGGTGGCGACCTAAGCGGCGGTGGACGTAAGATCGACCCACGTTCGTGTGCCCAGACGCCGAGGGTACTGGGGTCTTCTACCGGTACAGGCTCTCGATGAGCTCCCGGTACTTCTCCTGCACCACCTTCCTCTTCACCTTCAGCGTCGGGGTGACCTCGCCGTCCTCCTGGTAGAGCCGCCTGGGGAGGATGGCAAACCGCTTCACCTGCTCGGGACTGCTGAGCCGGCGGTTGATGCGCTCCACCTCCCAAGCCACGAGCTCCCGCACGCGGTCGTTCATGCAGAGGTCCGTGAAGGTCGAGAAGGGGATGCGCTGGTCCTGAGCCCACCGGGCCACGTTGTCTTCGTCGATCACGATGAGGGCCACGAGGTAGGGCCGCCGATCCCCGATCACCACGGCGTCCTGGATGTAGGGGCTTGCCTTCAACTGGTTCTCCACGTAGGCGGGGGCGATGTTCTTGCCGTAGGCGTTCACGATGAGGTCCTTCTTCCGATCCGTGATCCGCAGGAACCCCTCCGGATCCATCTCGCCCACATCGCCTGAGTGGAGCCAGCCGTCCCGGAGGGCCTGGGCGGTGGCGTGGGGGTCCTTGAAGTACCCTGCGAACACGTTGGGACCGCGCACGAGGATCTCTCCATCCTCGGCGATCCGCACCTCCACCCCCGGAAGGGGCTGGCCGACCGTTCCCAGGCGGATCCGGTCTCCCTGATGGATCGTGGTGGGACCGCTCCCCTCGGTCTGGCCGTACACCTCCCGGATGCGCACCCCGATGGCGTGGTAGAACTCCAGGATCTCCGGTGCGATCGGCGCAGCCCCGGAGACCGCGAACCGGACGCGGTCCAAGCCGAGCCGTCGGCGGAGGGGCCGCAGCACCGACCACTCCGCCAGGGTGTGCGCAGCCCGGAGGGCGGGGGACGGCCGCTCGCCCGCCAGCCGAGCAAGGGCGTACATCCGGCCGGTGTGCAGTGCGGCCTCGTAGGCGGTGCGCTTGAAGGGGTCTAGGTCCCGCATGTGCAGGGTGAGCTGGGCATAGAGCTTCTCCCACAGGCGCGGTACTGCGAACAGGATGGTGGGCCGGACCTCCTGCAGGTTCTGGAAGAGGGTCTCCAGACTCTCGGCGAAGTACACCACGTACCCCCACACCAAGGGGAGGTAGACGCTGAGCATCCGTTCGGCGATGTGGGAGAGGGGCAAAAAGGAGAGGGCGCTGTCGGTGGGGTAGAGGGGGTTCGCCCGACCCAGGGCCTCTGCGGTCCACAGCAAGTTTCGGTGCGTGAGCATGGCACCCTTGGGAGGACCCGTGGTGCCGGAGGTGTAGAGGAGAATGGCCACGTCGTCCTCCGACGCGTGCCTCCAGCGCGCCCGCAACCCCGCTGGATCCCCCGCGGCGCGTCCCAGCGCGCGCAGCTCGGCCAAGGTGAGCACCTGGGGGTCGGCAAACGCCCCAAGACCAACTGGGTCCATGACCACGATGTGCTCCAGGTGCGCAAGCGCCCCGCGGATCTCCAAGGCCTTCGCCAGTTGTTCCCGGTCCTCCACGAAGAACACCCGCGCCTCGCTGTGGGCGAGGATGTACGCGCACTGCTCCGGTGGGTTCGTGGCGTACACGCCCACCGAGAGCCCTCCGGCCAGGAGTGTTCCCACATCGCAGAACAGCCACTCCGGCCGGTTGTGGCCGATGATCGCTACAGCTTGCCCAGGTTCGAACCCCAGGCTCACGAGCCCCAACGCCACCTCTTGGGCCGCCCGGCCGTACTCCGCCCACGTCACCGGGTGCCACAGACCCCTGTGCTTGTGCCAGAGGGCGACGCGCGACCCCCGCTCCTGGACCGCCCGGAGGAACCGATCCTGGATCGTGCCGGTGGTGACCCGCTCCAGCTTAACGGTGGCCATCCCCGATCCCACGGAGATCCGGGCCCGGCCCGGACGACTCCCCCTCAAAGGTAACGGACCGGTCGGCCTTCAGGAAGGAGGGCCCGTACCGCGTCGAGATGCGGGCGGTGGGGAGATCTTCCGAGCGCCGCAACCGTCCGGACTAGCGGCGGACGGCGAGGTGGCGGATCCACCGGTCGGGCTGTGAGATGGCCTCCTCCCGCGTCCCCTCATAGCAGAGGCGGCCTGCATCCAGGACGAGCAGCACGTCCGCCACCTGGAGGGCGGCCTCGATCCGCTGCTCCACCAGGAGGACCCCAATCCCTTCGTCCGCAAGCGTCCGGATGGTTCCGAGCAATGTCCTGACCAGGGCGGGCATGAGGCCCTCCAACGGCTCGTCCATCAGGAGGAAGGCGGGGTCCGTGCACAGCGCCCGGGCGATCGCCACCATCTGCTGCTCGCCGCCCGAGAGCGTGCGCGCCCGTTGGGCCATCCGATCTCGCAGGGCCGGAAACAGGCCGACTGCCCGTTCGAGCGTCCTCGGCCCCGACCGCCGTACTCCGAGGGCAAGCCTCAAGTTCTCTTCCACCGTGAGGTCGGGGAATAGCCGCCTCCCCTGGGGCACGTAGCCGATCCCCAAGGCGGGGATCAAGTGGGCCGGAAGGCCCGTGAGCTCAAGGCCATCCAGGCGGACGCTCCCCCCGACCGGCCGGAGCAGGCCCATGATCGCCCGGAGGAGCGTGGTCTTGCCGGCGCCGTTGCGGCCCGCAAGGCACACGACCTGGCCTGAGGCGACCCGCAGGGACACGTCGCGCACAACCGGTGCCCCGCCGTACCCGCATCGCATCTGTTCCACCACGAGCTCCCTCATCCGCCCGCTCCCAGGTAGACCCGCTGCACGCCGGGATCCGCCTCCACCTCCGCGGGTGTCCCCTCAAAGAAGATTCGGCCGCCCTCCATGACGGTGACCCGGTGGGAGACGTCCAGCACCACGGGCAGGTTGTGCTCGATCAACAGCACGGTGGCCTCTGGGGAGAGGTCGCGCACGAGGGCCGTGAGCTGGGCGACCTCATCCGGCGCGAGCCCCTGCGTCGGCTCGTCGAGGATCACGAGGCGCGGCTTCAGGGCGAGCACCATGGCGATCTCCACCAGACGCTGGTGCCCGTAGGGCAGGTGCCGGGCGAGTTCATCTCGGGCGTCCTGCAGGCCCACTCGCTCCAGGACTTCTGCCACCCGTTCTGCAAGTCGCCTAGCGCGCAGGTCGAGGAAGTCCAGGGGGCGGCGAAGGAGGACCCGCTGGGCGGCGGCCGCGACGTTCTCAAAAACCGTGAGGTTCCCGAACACGGCAGGGATCTGGAAGGCCATGGCGATGCCGAGCAGCACCCGCTCGGGACCAGACCGGCGCGTGATGTCCCGGCCCTCCAGGAGGATCCGGCCCGCGGTGGGCTTGTGGCGCCCCGCGATGAGGCCCGCCAGGGTGGACTTGCCCGCCCCGTTGGGCCCGATGAGCCCGCGGATCTCCCCGTGAAAGATCCGCAGGTGCACGTCGTCCAAGGCCACAAGCCCCCCGAAGGTGCGGCGCAGCCCCACGGTCTCAAGCAGGGGCGTACGGTCCAGGGTCTCCCTCACGGCAGCCACCGCCACCAGCGCGCCCGCACGCGTCCCAGGATCCCCTGCGGGAACCCCAGGGTTACGAGGACCAGGGCGAGCCCCACGACGACGAGGTAGGCGCTCGTGAAGCCGCTTACGACGTCCACGGCGTACGTCATGAGGAGAACGCCCACGAGCGGGCCGAGGGTCGTTCCGGCGCCACCCAGCAGCACCCACAGAAGCGGGTAGATGGAGTACAGGATCGAGGCGAAGGCGTTCCCCACGTAGCCGAACGACAGCGCGTACGCCGCCCCCGCGGCCCCGGCCACCCCTCCCGACAGGCACACCGCCACCCACCGATACCGGAAGGGATCGTAGCCCATCATGCGAGCCCGCTCCTCATGCTCCCGCAGCGCCACGAGGATGCGGCCGAAGGGCGACCGGACGATCCAGAGGCTCACCCAGAGCACGACGGTGAACAGGCCCCAGGCCAGGACGTAGCGCACCGCCGGATCGGTGAGGGGAACGGACCAGGGTCCCAGGTGAAGGGGGAGGAGGCGGTCCACGAGGACGAGCCCCTGGTCTGCGAACGTGATCCAGTTGAAGTGGAGGGTAAGAAGGTAACTCACCTGCCCGAACATCATCGTGACGACCGGAAAGGCGGATCCTGAGGCGCGGAGGCTCGCAGCACCGACGGCCGCAGCCAGGAGGAGACCAGAACCGAGCCCCAGGAGGAACGCAGATCCGCTCCCCATCCCCAGGTAGTAGACCGGGAGCCCGGCCCCGTACATCCCGGCGGCGAAGAACATGGCATGCCCGAGGCTCAGTAGCCCCGCGTACCCGAAAAGCAGGTTGTAGGCCATCGCATAGGTGCTGAAGAAGAGGATGCGCGTCACCATTCCATGGTGGAAGGGCGGCAGCACGAACTGGAGCACTCCGAGGACGGCCGCGACGCCCAGATGCAGGGCGAGGGCCCGCCCGCCCGTCATGATCCCTCGACGAGGCCGCCCCCCCGGGCCACCAGCACGAAGGCCACGATCAGGGAGGCCACGATGCGGGCGAGGGTGGGCGTGAAGAAGATGGACACGATCCCATCGGTCCACCCGATGAGGAAGCTTGCGGCCACCGTTCCCCCGATCCGGCCGAGCCCTCCCAGGACGACCGCCATGAAGGACACGAGGAGCGCATCAAGACCCATAAGGTAGTGGGCCTGCTGGAGGGGGACCACGAGCACACCCGCCACGGCCGCGAGCCCGGCGCTTGTGGCGAAGGTGAGGCTGTAGATCCGGTACACCGGGACTCCGAAGGCCTGGGCGATCTCCGGATCCTGCTGGGTTGCCCGCATGCGGAGCCCCAGGCTGGTGCGGGTCACGACGACCCAGGTGCCGAGGAGGAGGAACGCGGAGACTGCCCCCACCGCAAGCTTGTAGATGGAGTACCCGAACCACGGGAGTTCGACCGTCCCCGCAAGGGGCGCGGCCACCGCCCGCGCCTCCGGGCCGTACAGGGCGAGGGTGAGCTGTTCCAGGACGTAGAGGAGCCCCAAGGTGGCCACGATCGTCGGACCGGACGCGTAGCGGACCGGCCGCAGGACGAGGCGGTCCATTACCGCCGCGATGAGCATCACACTGACAGGCGCGAGCGAGAGGGCAAGAAGGAAGCTCCCGGTCGCCGTGGTGATTCCCCACGCGAGGACGGCGCCCAGCATGAAGAACGCGCCGTGGGCGACGTTCACGATCCGCAGGATGCCGAACGCGAGCGCAAGCCCCACTGATGTGAGGGCCACCAGGAGGCCGGAGGTCGTGCCCTCCAGCAGGGCGAGGACCAGTTGTCCGGTCATCGGGCGCTAGAGCGGCCGGCGGGTGTAGTCCGCCTCAGGCGGGTAGAGGCCGTCCTCGATGCGGGTCCGGTGAACGACCTTGAGCTTCCGGCCCACCACCTGGGAGATGAACTGGTGGCCGAAGACCTGGTGGATCCGGCCGACGAACCGCTTGGGCCCCTGAGGGTGTCCGAGCCCTTCTTCGAACCGCTCCATGCGCTCAAGGGTCTCGACGAACGCACGTCGGTCCTGGGGACCGCGGTAGCCGCTCTTCTCCACCACTTCCTTGATCACGAAGAGGGTCTCCCATACGCCGAACATGTGCGAGTAGGTGGAGACGTCTTTCGGGTCGGATTTGCTGGCACCGTTGGCGTCCACGCCGACCGCCTCGCGGTAGTGGCGCTCCCACGGCGTGTTGTACTGGCCCGCGTAGCGCGGGAGGGCCTCCCAGAGGAAGGAGCCCTCCAGGTACTCGAGCCCCGGGCTCGCCAGGTCTACGCCCTCCAAAGAGTCGATGAACCCGAACAGTTGGGGCCGGCGTCTGCCGAAGTACTCGCCCATCTCCCGGACGAACGTGAGGACTGCGGGCCCCACCATGACGTGGTAGACGACGTCGACGCTGCGCGGGATGCGGGGGAAGTACCTCGTGAACGAGGTCTCGGTCGGCGGGATCGCCACCTGGGCGACGATCTCGGCCCCCTGACGCCGCGCGGCCGCGCCGAAGTAGTCCCGGTGGTTGTAGCCGAAGGCGTAGTCCGGGAAGACCATGGCGATCCGCCGGCCGAGGTTGCGCACGATCCAGGGGGCCACCGCCGTCACCTGGGCGCGCACGTCGGTGATGCCGGGCTGGAAGATCCACCGGTTCAGCTGGCCCTTAGCGAGCTCGTACGCCTCGCTCACGATCAGGTAGGGGATCTTGAGCTCTCCGGCCCGCGGGGCGGATGCCAGGACGACGTTGGAGAACAGGGTGCCGAAGATGAAGTCGACCCGGTGCTGCAGAGCGAACTTCTCCACCACCTCGATCCCGCGCTTGGGGTCGGTCCCGTCGTCCTCCACGATGAGCTGGATAGGTCGGCCGGCGACGCCACCCCGCGCGTTGATCACCCGGACCGCGGCGCGGGCGGTGCGCTCGTACCACTTGCCGTATACCGCACCGATCCCCGTCCGGTGGGCCTGCAACCCGACCTTGAGAGGAGCCGGGCCGGTCGCGCCCGCGTACACGTAAGGGGCGAGGAAGCGGCCGAGGACTCCGAATCCTGTGAGCGTCCCGAGGGTTCTGAGGACCTCTCGCCGGGTGACCCTCTCGTCCTCCATGGAAAACCTCCTCTGTAGCGACCCGCACGGATTATAGCGCGGCCGTGGGCTTCCCTCGACCGTGTAGACTGGGACGGGAGAGGCTCCTGTGCGCGCCATCGTTCCGGTCGCCGGGTTCGGGACGCGGCTTCGGCCGCACACCTACACGCTGCCCAAGGCCCTCATGCCGGTGGCCGGAAAGCCCATCCTGGGCCACATCCTCGATGTGCTCCTCGATCTGGGGATCGACGAGGTCGTGCTCGTGGTGGGCCACCTGGGTGAGAAGATCGAGGCGTACGTCCGTGAGCAGTACGGGGTGCGGGCCCACTTCGTGCGGCAGGAGCAGCCCCTCGGCAACGGTCACGCGATCTACGTGGCGCGCTCGTTCCTCACCGGTGAACCTGTCCTCATCCTGCTGGGCGACACGATCCTCCGCGGAGATCTGCGGCCGGTCGTCCGAAGCGACGTCTCCCTGATCGGGGTGCGGGAGGTTCCGGACCCGCGGCGGTTCGGGGTCGTGGAGCTGGATCCGGACGGCCGGGTGCGTCGGTTCGTTGAGAAGCCCGCTCGACCTCCCAGTCACCTTGCCATCGTGGGGCTCTACTTTATCACCGACACGCGCCTGTTCCGGCGGTGCCTGGAGCGCCTCGTGGAGGAGGACCACCGGGTCGAGGGCGAGTACTGGCTCGTGGACGCGCTGCAGTTCTACGTGGACGCGGGGGCCTGCGTCCGGCCGTTCCCCATCGAGGAGTGGTACGACTGCGGGACGGCCACCTCCCTCCTGGAGGCGAACCGGGCCCTCCTAGATGTGCTCGCACCCCCGCCTCCCGCACTCCCGGGATCCCTCGTGCACCCCCCCGTGGCCGTGGACCCGGGGGCTGTGATCGAGGCGTCGGTGATCGGGCCGTACGTGTCCGTCGCGGAGGGAGCCCGGATCGTCCGGTCTGTCGTGAGCAACTCCATCGTGAACCGGAACGCCACCGTGGAGCAGGTGGTCCTGGAGGGCTCCCTCATCGGGGAGCGGGCCTACCTGCGGGGAAGGCCCACGCGGGTGAACCTCGGGGACCACTCCGAGATCGACCTGGGCGGGGCGTTTGACAGCCCCGGAGGCCGATAGTATCCTGGGCGTTGGTTTGCGCGGAGGGAGGAAGTGCGGACGTACCAACAGAAGCCCTCGGAAGTCCGGCGCCGGTGGTTCGTGGTGGACGCCCAGGGGAAGGTCCTGGGAAGACTCGCGAGTCAGGTGGCCGCCATCCTGCGGGGCAAGCACAAGCCCACCTTCACCCCGCACGTAGACGGAGGGGACTTCGTGATCGTCGTGAACGCCGAGAAAGTGCGGCTTACCGGGCGTAAGCTCGAGCGCAAGGTGTACTACTGGCACACCGGCTACCCCGGCGGGATCAAGTCGGCCACCGCCGGTCAGCTCCTCCAGACCAAGCCCGAGGAGCTGTTCCGGCTCGCGGTCCAGCGGATGCTCCCCAAGACTGCCCTCGGCCGCCGGATGCTCCGCAAGCTCAAGGTGTACCGCGGTCCGAACCACCCCCATGCCGCGCAGCAGCCGGAGAAGCTGGAGGTGGACGCGTGAGTGTTGCAGCCCTTCCCCAGGCCACCGGCCGGCGCAAGGAAGCGAGTGCCCGCGTGTTCCTGCGGCCGGGCTCGGGGAAGATCGTCGTGAACGGCCGGCCGTTCGAGGAGTACTTCGTGGGCGTTGCACGCCGGGCGAGGATCCTCGAGCCCCTGCTCCTCACGAACACCCTGGAGCGGTTCGACGTCTACGCCACCGTCTCCGGAGGGGGTCTTACGGGCCAGAGCGATGCGATCCGGCACGGGATCGCCCGCGCCCTGAGCCACCTGGATCCCGCCTTTCGTTCCGTCCTCCGCGCCGCCGGTCTCCTGACGCGGGACCCCCGGGTGAAGGAGCGGAAGAAGTACGGGCGCAAGCGGGCGCGCCGCGGGTTCCAGTACTCCAAGCGCTGACGGATCCCACTCAGAGCGCCGAACAGAACGACGAGGAGGTCCCGGGAACCGCCCGGTGGGTACTGCTTTGCGTTCACAGGGTGGGCAGCGGTACCTTGGGTGGGGGTGGGACTCCGGGAGGGAGCGCGGTGGCGAGAACGCGGGTGCTGATCCTCGGTGCGGCAGGGAGGGACTTCCACAACTTCAACGTGTACTACCGGCACCGGCCGCAGTACGAGGTGGTGGCCTTCACCGCGGCCCAGATCCCCCTCATCGAGGGACGCCGCTACCCCCCCGAACTCAGCGGCCCGTACTACCCCAACGGGATCCCCATCGAGCCCGAGGAGCGTCTGGAGGAGCTGGTCCGGGCGTTCGGGGTGGACGAGGTCGTGTTCGCCTACAGTGACGTCTCCCACGAGCACGTGATGCACTTGGCCTCCCGCGCCCTGGCCGCTGGGGCTGGCTTTCGCCTGTTGGGGCCGCGGGAGACGATGCTCACCAGCGACCGGCCGGTCCTCAGCGTGTGCGCGGTCCGCACCGGCGCGGGAAAGAGCCCGGTGAGCCGGTACATCGCGGGGCTGGTGAGCGGCTTCGGGCTAAGGGTCGCGGTGGTGCGGCACCCCATGCCCTACGGCGACCTCCGAGAGCAGGTCGTTCAGCGGATCGCCTCTTTGGATGACCTGGACCGGGCGGGGATCACCATCGAGGAGCGGGAGGAGTACGAGCCGCACCTGCGCCGGGGACAGGTCGTCCTGAGCGGCGTGGACTACGAGCAGGTCCTCGCGGCGGCCGAGCGCGACGGGGACGTGATCCTCTGGGAGGGCGGGAACAACGACCTCCCGTTCTTCACACCCGACCTCCACGTGGTCGTCTGCGACCCCCTGAGAGCAGGCCACGAGCTGCGCTACCATCCGGGCGAGGCGAACCTCCGGATGGCGGACGTCGTCGTGATCAACAAGGTGTCCACCGCGCGGCCCGAACACGTGGAGACCGTGCGCCGCAACGTGCACCTCCTCAACCCCCGCGCCCGGATCGTGGAGACCGATACCGTGATCGCCGTGGACCGACCGGAGCTCCTGCGGGGCCGGAGGGCCCTCGTGGTGGAAGACGGGCCCAGCACGACCCACGGCGGGATGGGATATGGGGCGGCCTTCATCGCTGCCCGCGCCCACGGTGCCGAGGTCGTCGACCCCCGCCCCGCCGCGGTCGGTACGATCTGCGAGGCGTACACCACCTACCCCCACCTGCAGCAGGTGCTGCCCGCCCTGGGCTACACCCCACAGCAACTGGCCGATCTCGAAGAGACGATCAACCGGGCGGAGGCGGACGTGGTCGTCCTGGGGACTCCGGCCGACCTCCGGCGCATCCTCCGGAACTTGAACAAGCCTGTCGTCCGGGTCACCTACGAGCTGGAGGAGCGGACCCCGCAGTTGCGGGCGATCCTGGAGGAGTGGCTGGCGCGCTTCCGCCCCACCGGACGGACGGAGGCGGCGACGTGAGGGGGCTGCGGGGCCGTGACCTTGTCTCGATGGGTGACCTCTCCGGGGAGGAGATCCGGACGATCCTGGAGCTCGCCGCCCAGATCAAGCGCGAGCGCCTGAGCCGCAGGACTCACGCAGTCCTCCAGGGCCGGTCCATCGCGCTCGTCTTCGAGAAGCCCTCCCTCCGCACTCGCGTCACCTTCGAGGTGGCGATGCACGAGCTGGGGGGCTTCTCCGTGTACCTCGGTGCCGCGGAGATCGGTCTCGGGCAGCGGGAGACGGTCGGGGACGTGGCCCGCAACCTGAGCCGGTGGGTGGACGGGATCGTGGCGAGGACCTTCGCCCACCGCACCGTCGAGGAGCTCGCCTCATCTGCCCAGGTCCCCGTGGTGAACGCGCTGTCGGACCGCGAGCACCCCTGCCAGGTGCTGGCAGACCTCCTCACGATCCAGGAGAAGTTCGGCACCTTCCGCGGGGTCACCGTGGCCTGGGTGGGCGACGGGAACAACGTCTGCCACTCCCTGCTCCTGGGAGGAGCGAAGGTGGGATTGACAGTCCGCGTCGCCACGCCTGAAGGCTACGCCCCAGACCCAGCGATCGTCGCGGCGGCCCGAGAGGAGGCGCGGCGCACCGGCGCGGAGATCCAGCTCGTGCACCGGCCCGCGGAGGCCGTACGAGGAGCCCACGTGGTCTACACCGACGTGTGGACGAGCATGGGCCAGGAGGCCGAGCGCGAAGAGCGCCGTCGGGCGTTTGTGGGCTTCCAGGTGAACCGCGATCTCCTCGCCGCAAGCCCTGATGCCCTCGTGATGCACTGCCTTCCGGCCCACCGGGGTGAGGAGATCACCGACGAGGTGCTGGACGGCCCGCAGTCTGTCGTCCTGGACCAGGCGGAGAACCGCCTGCACGCCCAGAAGGCGCTGCTCGCGCTGTTGCTGTGAGCTGACGGTGAAGGTGCCGATCCCGCTCCGCGTGACAGACCTGGTGGACATCGCGATCGTTTCCTTCGTGGTCTACCAGGTCATGGTCCTCGTGCGGGGGACGCGGGCGGTGCAGCTCGTCCAGGGGATCGCGGTCCTGTTCCTGGCCTACGGGCTTGCCTCGTGGCTGCGGCTGTACACCCTTCAGGCGATCCTCGGTTACCTCGGTGGGATCATCCCCGTGGCGCTCCTGGTACTCTTCCAGCCGGAGCTGCGCCGACTTTTGGAGCAGATCGGCCGGGGGCGGTTCCTGTGGGCTTCCGGAGGCATGCTGGAGCGGGACGTGGCGTTGCGGCTCGCGAACGACCTGGCCCGCGCCGCCCGCATCCTGGGACAGCGGCGGATCGGGGCGCTCATCGTGATCGAACGACAGACCGGGCTAGTCGACTTCATCGAGACCGGCGTGCGTCTTGATGCCGTGGTGAGCGTGCCGCTCCTTCTGAACCTGTTCTACCCGAACACGCCCCTCCACGACGGGGCCGCCATCATCCGGGGGAACCGTGTGGTGGCCGCCGGGTGTCTTTTGCCCCTCAGCGAGAGCCCGCTTTTGAGCCGCGCCCTCGGCACGCGGCACCGCGCTGCCGTGGGGATCACAGAAGCCACAGACGCCGTCGCCATCGTGGTCTCCGAGGAGACCGGGACGATCTCCCTCGCCCGGGAGGGATCCCTCGCGAGAGGGCTTTCGGAGGAAGAGCTGAAAGCCACCCTGATCAGCCTGTTCGCCGTGACCTCATCCCGACCAAGCGGTCCCTGGCCGTGGAGGCGCACCGCGTGATGGCTTCTGTCCGGAGTGTGCGCGAGGCGGTCCGTCGGCACGAGCGCACGCTGTACCGGGTCCTCTCCGTGGGGATCGCGGTCGTCCTCTGGTACCTCGTCACAGGCCTTCAGAACCCAGAAGTAGAGCGCGTGGTGAGCGTGGACCTCGTGGTCCGCAACCTTCCCTCCGACCTCCAGGTCGTGCGGGCGCCCACCCGGCTCGCAGTACGACTCCGCGGCCCGAGGTCGATCGTGATGGATCTGAATCCGCAGGCGGTGGTGGCCGAGGTGACCCTGACTGAGGCGGAGCCGGGAGAGTATCGGCTCCCTGTCCGGGTCGAAGTCCCTGCCGGTGTGCGGGTCCTGAGCGTGGAGCCGGAGCAGGCGGACATCGTCCTGGACGCCGTCGTCCAGCGGACGCTCCCGGTCGAGGCCGTGCTCCACGGGAACTCGCCCCAGGGCGTCGTTGTGGGACCCCCTGAGGTTCGGCCCTCCAGGGTCACGGTGCGTGGGCCGCGGTCCGTGGTCCAGCAGGTCCGCAGGGCCATCGCACCGGCTGACCTCACAGGCGTCCAAAGCACGCAGGTACAGATCGTGCGGGTGCGGGTCGTGAACGAGGTCGGAGACGAACTCACCGGCCTTGCCGTCCGGCCTCAGCAGGTGCAGGTCCGGCTCCCCGTCCGGGAGGTCTTCCTCACCCGCATGGTGCCCGTGGTCCCCACGGTGGTCGGGACTCCGCCCCCAGGCATGGGCGTCGCCCTCCTGGAGATCGAGCCACCCTTCGTCATGGTGGCGGGGCCGCAGGACGTCGTGGCCCGGCTCGTCGCACTCGGGACCGAGCCGGTGGACCTCCGGGCGATCCAGGGCGAGGTGCGGCGGACGGTTCGGGTCCAAGTTCCCGATCACGTGCGGGTCCACGGCCCCCGGGAGGTCTCCGTGCGGGTGGTCGTCGTGCCCTCGCCAGCCTCCCGGGAACTGGACGGTGTGCCGGTGGTGGTGGAGGGATTGGGTGTGGGCCTGGAGGCGTCGGTGGAGCCCGCCTCCGTGTCCGTGCGGGTCGTGGGGTCCAAGGACGCGGTGGAGGGAGTATCACCGGATGCGATCCGCGCGACGGTGGACGCCTCCAAGCTCACAGGGGGTGGAGGGCGGCTGCCCGTGCGCGTGCGGGTGCCGGACGGCCTGTGGATCGTCCAGGTCCGGCCGGCCCAGGTGATCCTCCGCGTACGGAGGTCCTGAGTGGGACGGCTGTTCGGGACCGACGGGATCCGCGGGGTGGCGAACGAGACCCTAACCCCGGAACTCGCCTTGGAGGTGGGCCGCACCGCCGCCCGGATCCTGACGCCCGGCGGCGGGACGTTCGTGATCGGTCGGGACACCCGGCTGAGCGGTCCGATGCTGGAGGGCGCGTTGGTGGCGGGTCTGTGCGCGTCGGGTGCGCGGGTGGTGCGGGGCGGCATCCTCCCGACCGCGGCCATCGCCTACCTCGTTCGGGCCCTCGGCGCGGACGCCGGGGTCGTGCTCTCCGCCTCCCACAACCCCATCGAGGACAACGGGATCAAGTTCTTCGACCGGGAGGGGTTCAAACTTCCCGACGCGATGGAGGAGCGGATCGAGGCGGCCCTCGGCACCGACGGCCCCCGGCCCACCGGCCGGGGGGTGGGCCGCGTGCAGGATCTGGTGGACGCCGAGGAGCGATACCTCCGGCACCTCGTCGCCCACGCACTCCCGGCCAGGGGTCTTCGGATTGTGGTGGACTGCGCCTTCGGAGCAGCCTACCGGGTCGCTCCGGCCCTCTGGGATTTCCTGGGCGCAGAGGTGATCGCCCTCCATGACGAGCCGGACGGGGAGCGGATCAACGTAGGGTGCGGGTCAACCCACCCCGAGGTGCTGCAGGAGGCCGTGCGGGCCCACCGGGCGGACCTGGGGTTCGCCCACGACGGGGACGCGGACCGGATGATCGCGGTGGACGAGCGCGGCTCGGTCGTGGACGGAGACCTCACGATGGTCGTCTGCGCCCGCCACCTCGCCCGCCTGGGGATGCTGGACCCTCCGGTGGTCGTCGCCACCGTGATGACGAACCTGGGAGTGGAGCGGGCACTGCGGCGGGAGGGGATCCGGATGGAGCGGACACCGGTGGGCGACCGCTACGTCCTGGAGCGGATGCTCGAGATCGGCGCGGTGCTGGGAGGAGAGCAGAGCGGACACGTGATCTTCCGGCACCTGGCCACCACAGGAGACGGGTTGCTCACCGCAGTGCAGCTCCTCAACGCGGTGCTTCGATCGGGCCGCCGTCTGTCGGACCTTGTGGCCGATGTGGAGCGCTACCCGCAAGTCCTCCTGAACGTCCGGGTCCCAGACCCCCGCGCGCTGCTCCAGGACCACGCCGTGCGCGCGGCGGTCAACGCCGCCGCGCGGCGCCTGGGGTCAGAGGGTCGGATCCTCGTGCGGCCTTCAGGGACCGAGCCCCTCGTGCGGGTCATGGTGGAGCACGAGGACGGCGCCCTCGCCCAGGAGGTCGCCCAGGAGATCGCGGACCTCGTCCGGAGCCGGTCCGAGGGGTGCTGACCGGAGGGCTATAGGGTGCAGCGGGACGCGTGGGACGTGGTCGTCGTGGGGGCCGGGCCGGCGGGCGGGATGGCGGCGTGGACGGCTGCCCAGATGGGCCTCCGCACCCTCCTCGTGGAGGAGCACCTGCGGATTGGCGAGCCCATCCACTGCGCGGGGAAACTCTCGGTGCATGCCTTCCGCGAGTTCGATCTGCCCACAGGGCTCGCCCGTGCCACCCTGTGGGCGGCCACCATCTACGCGCCGGACGGCCGGTCCGTGCACCTCCGGAAGTCCGCACCCGACTCCTACGTGGTCGACCGCGATGCCTTCGACCGCTGGCTCGTCGACCGGGCGGTTCAGGCGGGAGCGGAGCTCCTCGTGGGCGCGCGCGTGGCGGCCGTCGCCCGGGAGCGGGGCTCGATGATCCTGGAGATCGAGCGCTATAAGGGGTGGATGCGGGTCCGGACTCCCGTCGTCATCGACGCCGAGGGTGCCCGGGCGCGCCTTGCGGCTCAAGCGGGTCTTTTGCTCCGGCGCCGCTTCGTCCGTGGCCTCCAGTACGAGCTCGTGGGTGTGGACCTGTTGGATCCGCAAACCGCCGAGCTGTACCTCGGCCGAGGGTGGGCACCCGGGTTCTTTGCCTGGCTCATGCCCCTGGACGAGCGGACCGCACGGGTAGGTCTGTGCGTGGACCCCGCATCTCCCCGCCCTCCGGTCGCCTACCTGGAAGACCTTCTCCGGAATCACCCGGCCGTTGCTCCACGGGTGCGCAGGGCCCGCACGGTGCGCCGGCTGGGTGGCTGGATCCCGATTTGCGCCCGCCCGCACCCGACCTACCGGCCCGGCTTCCTCGTCGTGGGAGACGCCGCAGGACAGGTGAAGGCCACTTCAGGCGGAGGGATCTACTTCTCGCTCGCCGCAGGACGCCTGGCTGCACAGGCCGCCGTGCAATCCCTCGCCGGCGGGCGGGATGCCCTGCAGTCATACGAGCGCGCGTGGCGGGCGCGCTTCGGCCGGGAGGTGCGCTTTACGGCCTGGGTGCGCGCTGCCCTGGAACGCCTGTCGGACGAGGAACTCTCCGCCTTTTTGAGGGGGATCGCCGATCACCCTGCCCTGCACCGCGCGATCGCGGACCACGGAGACACCCAGTACCAGTCGCGTCTGTTCATGCCGGTCCTCACCTCGGCGGTACGGGCGGGGATCCGGGACCGGATGTTCGGAAGGACCGTCGCCCGGACCGCCCGCGCCCTCGCCGAAGCCCTCTTGAAGGTCCTCCGTTCGGAGGATCTTCTAGACGCACCCGGGCGGGGCCGGGAGGAGTGAGGGGAACCGGCGGCGAAGCAGCGGGTGGAAGGAGGTGAGAGGGGAACTCTTGGGGCAAGCGCCAGGACCCGCAGGGACTCTTTGCGGGTTGACGAGGTGGGGGATCTCGACCGGAGCCGGTGGCTCCGGATCGGCGGGTGACCCCAGGCCAAGCTGACGGGCCTCCGGAACCCCATCCGGTACACAAAAGGGAGCCCACAAAGCCGCGGGGGTAACCCCGGGACAAAAGGCTCTCGGTCAGCGGATCGGCTCCTCGCGCCGGACGCGATGCTTCCCCCTTCGCGCCCGGTACCCACCGACTGGACAACCTGGGTTCGGCCCGGGGTGACGCCTCGGGCCCCAGAAGACCTGCGCGCAGAGGAGGGATGCAGGATGCGCGTGACGATGAGTATCCTCAAGGCCGATGTTGGGAGCATCGGGGGGCACACGCTTCCCAGTGCGGAGATGTTGCGGGTCGTTCAGGACCGTGTGTTCGCCGAACGGGGGAGGTTACTGATCGACGCGTACGTGTTCCACTGTGGGGACGACATTTCGATTCTCATGACGCACACCCACGGGGTGGGGGATGGGCGGGTGCATGGTCTGGCGTGGGAGGCGTTTCGGGAGGCCACTGGGGTAGCGAAGGGGCAGGGGCTATATGGGGCTGGGCAGGATCTGCTGGTGGATGCGTTCAGTGGGAACCTGAGGGGGCTGGGTCCGCAGGTAGCGGAGATGGAGTTTGAGGAGCGGCCGAACGAGGCGGTGATGGTGCTGGCGGCGGACAAGACGGAGCCTGGGGCGTTCAACCTGCCGTTGTACTTAGTGTTTGCGGATCCGATGTACTCTCCTGGGCTGTTGCTGTCTGTGGATCTGCACGAGGGGTTTCGGTTTCGGATTATGGACGTGGAGTACACGGAGGGGGATCGGGTGATCGAGCTAGAAGCGCCGGAGCGGCTGTATGACATTGCAGCCCTGTTGCGGGACACGCACCGGTACGTGGTGGAGTCGATCTGGTCCCGCAAGTACCCTCAGGAGCAGGCGGTGGTGGTTTCCACGACGCGGTTACGGAACATTGCGGGGCGGTATGTAGGCAAGGACGATCCGGTGGCCATTGTGCGGGTGCAGAAGATCTTTCCGGCGACGGAGGAGTTCGGTCCGGCCTTTGCGATTGGGGCGTTTGTGGCTGGGGACACGCGTGGGAGTCACAACCTGCCGCTGCTGCCGGTTCAGGTGAACACGTCGGCGAGCACGTTCTTCTGTGTGCCGATGGTGTGTGCGTTGGGGTTTGCGGTGCATGGGGGCAAGCTCACGGGTCCTGTGGATCTGTTTGGGGATCCGGTGTGGGATCCGGTGCGGGAGCGGATTGTGGAGAAGGCGGTGGAGATGCGCAGGCAAGGGTTCTTCGAGCCGGCGATGCTGCCGTACTCGGAGCTGGAGTACGGGGGGATCGTGGCGCGGCTTGAGCGGCTGGAGCGCGAGTTCACCGTCCGGCGGGAGCCCGCGGGGGCTCCCACTCCCTAGAGCCGAGAACACCGGAGCGGGCGCTCATGTGAGCGCCCGCTCCTCAGTTTCCAGGAGGTCGACCATGTGCGGGATCATGGGGTACGTCGGCGAACGCGATGCGGCCGAGGTTCTGCTGGATGGGCTACGTCGGCTGGAGTACCGTGGGTACGACTCGGCGGGGATCGCGGTGGCCTGCGACGGCCGGATCGAGGTGCGCAAGACCGCGGGCAAGCTCAGCCGCCTCGCTGAGCTCCTCCGGAAAGAGCCCGTCCGCGGCACCGTGGGGATCGGGCACACCCGGTGGGCCACCCACGGCCAGCCCACGGACACGAACGCCCACCCTCACGCGGACGAGTCCGGCCGGTTCGTCGTAATCCACAACGGGATCATCGAGAACTTCCTCCCGCTTCGGGAGGAGCTGGAGCGGAGGGGTCACGTCTTCCGGTCCGACACCGATACCGAGGTGCTCGCTCACCTGATCGAGGAGGAGTACCGGGGCGAGTTGGCCGAGGCGACCCGACGGGCGATCCAGCGGGCGCGAGGGGCGTACGCGCTTGTGGCGATGTGCGCCGACGAGCCCGGGCGGGTGGTGGCCGTGCGGATGATCAGTCCCCTTGTCATCGGGTTCGGAGAGGGCGAGATGCTGCTCGCCTCCGACATCCCCGCCCTGCTGCCGTACACTCGGGAGGTCCTCGTGGTAGAGGACGGTGAGATGGCGGTCCTCACGAAGGAGGGTGCGCACCTCTACCGGCTGGACGGGACCCCGGTGGAGCGGGCCCGGATGTACGTCACGTGGAATGCCGAGCAGGCCGAGCGGGGCGGCTTCCCGCACTTCATGCTCAAGGAGATCTTCGAGCAGCCCCGCGCTCTCACCGAGACGATGATGGGTCGAGTCGGCCCTGACGGGCGCATCGCGCTGGAGGACGTGCACTTCCCGGACGGCTTCCCCGAGGAGCTGGAGAAGATCTGGATCACCGCCTGCGGGACGGCCTACCACGCGGGGCTCGTGGGACGGGTGCTCTTTGAGCGGCTGCTGCGCCTGCCCGTGGAGGTGGACTACGCCCACGAGCTGCGCTACCGCGACCCGGTCATCGGGCCCCACACCCTCACCGTGGCGATCAGCCAGTCCGGGGAGACCGCGGACACCCTCGCCGCCGCTCGGCTGTGCCGGGCCCGTCGTTCACGGGTGTTGGCCATCACGAACGTGGTCGGGAGCACCCTGAGCCGGGAGGCAGACGACATCCTCTACACCCGGGCCGGACCGGAGATCGCCGTGGCCTCCACCAAAGCGTACCTCGCCATGCTCGTGGCCCAGGTCCTCCTCGCCCTCTATCTGGGCGAGCGCCGGGGCGGGTTGGACCCGAAGGTCCGGACGGAACTGGTCCATGAGCTGCAGCGGCTACCGGCCCGCGTCCAGGAGATCCTGGACGCCCACGAGGAAATCGTCGGGCTCGCGCGGCGGCTGTGCGAGGCTGAGCACATGTACTTCATCGGCCGGGGGCTGGACTACGCCGTGGCGATGGAGGGATCCCTGAAGCTCAAGGAGATCTCCTACCTCCACTCGGAGGCGATGCCCGCGGGCGAGCTCAAGCACGGGACGTTGGCCCTTGTCACTCACGGCACACCGGTGGTCGTGGTGCTTACCCAGCATGACGTCTACGAGAAGACGGTCTCCGGCCTCCAGGAGGTGAAGGCCCGGGGCGGGTACGTGATCGCCGTGGCCTACGCCGACGACGAGCACATCGCCAAGCACGCGGACACGGTCCTGCGGATTCCCCGGACGCACGACCTCCTGAGCCCGGTCCTCGCCATCGTGCCGTTGCAGCTTTTGGCCTACTACGTGGCGCGGGAGCGGGGCCACGACATCGACCAGCCCCGCAACCTCGCCAAGAGCGTCACCGTCGAGTAAGGGCACGCCGCACGCGTGTCTGTGGGGGCCCCTCAAGGAGGTTTCCGGGTCGGTCGCGAACTCCTTCCCCCGTGATCGATCCGGAACTTCTCGAGCTCCTCGCCTGCCCCGTGTGCAAGACCCCGGTCGAGCTCCGGGAGGGCCGGCTCGTGTGCGTGCGCTGCGGCCGGCGCTACCCGATCCGGGACGGCATCCCCGTGATGCTCGTGGAGGAGGCCGAACCCCCCGCATGAGGGTCGTCGGGATCGGGATCGATCTCGTGGAGGTCGGACGGATCGCACGGGCCCTGGACCGGTGGGGTGAGCGGTTCACCGAGCGCGTGTTCACGCCGCGAGAACTTCAGCGGGCGGGTCGGGGCCCCAACCGCGTCAGGCGCCTGGCGGCTCGGTTCGCGGCGAAGGAGGCGGTCATGAAGGCCCTGGGGACGGGTCGGTCGGGCGTGGGCTGGCGGGAGATCGAGATCACGAACGAACCCAGCGGCGCGCCCCGGGTGCGCCTTGCGGGTCGGGCCGCCCGGGCGGCCGAGGCGGTGGGGGTCGCGCGGGTGCACGTCTCCCTCACCCACGACCTCCACTACGCCGCCGCGTTCGCCGTGGCCGAGGGACCGGTGCCTTGAAGCTCGTCACGACCTCCGAGATGCGGGCCATCGAGCAACGGGCCGTAGAGGCCGGGATCCCCACCCTCGTCCTCATGGAGCACGCGGGTCGGGCCGTGGCCCAGGTGGCGCTAGACGTACTGCGGATGCGCGGCGGCCGCCGGGTTGCCGTGATCTGCGGCCGGGGGAACAACGGTGGCGATGGGCTGTGCGCCGCACGTCACCTGCACAACGCCGGGGTGGACGTGCGGGTCCTCCTCCTGGCGCGTGACCAGGACCTCTCGGGTGATGCGGCGCTGAACCTGCGGGCCGCTCGGGCCGCCGGCATGGAAGTGGACAACGTGGTGGGTGTTGCGGACGGTGCGATCCGGGCAGGGATCGCCGGGTACAACCTCCTCGTGGACGCCCTCTTCGGCACCGGGTTCCGGGGGCCGGCGGTCGGGCTCGCGGCTCGCGCCATCGAGGCGATGAACGAGGCTTTGGTCCCCGTCGTCTCCGTGGACGTGCCCTCCGGTCTTGAGGCCGACACCGGACGGGTGGAAGGACCCTGCGTGCGCGCCGCGGTAACCGTGACCATGGGATTGCCCAAGATCGGCATGGTGGTCTATCCGGGTGCCGCCTTCTGCGGGGAGATCCGCGTTGCGGACCTCGGGATCCCCAAGGCCGTGATCCAGGACGTGGGGATCTCTGCGGAGGTGGCGACCGCGGCCCAGGTGGCACGGCTTCTCCCGCCGCGGGCACCCGACACCCACAAGGGAACCTACGGCCGGGTCCTCCTCGTGGGGGGCTCTACGTGGTTCTCCGGCGCACCGAGGCTTATGGCCCTGGGCGCCCTGCGGGCCGGAGCAGGACTTGTGCGCCTGGCGGTCCCCGCTTCCATCTACGGGCCGGTGGCGGCCTCCATCGTGGAGGCGATGCCCCTCGGGCTCCCGGACCGGGACGGAGTGCTGGAGGCTGCATCCCTCGATCAAATCCTGGAACTGGCTGAGGACGCGGACGTGGTGGCCATCGGGCCCGGCATGACAACCCGCGCAGACGTGGCGGCCGTCATCCAGGGCGTGATCCGCTCGTGCCCGCGTCCTGTCGTCCTGGACGCGGACGGGATCAACGTCCTGAGTGGTCGCGCGAACCTGCTCCGGGAGGCCCGGGCACCCGTCGTCCTCACCCCCCACCCTGGAGAGCTCGGCCGGCTGTTGGGGGTCTCGACCGCCGAGGTCCAGCGCGGCCGGATCCATGCGGTGCGCTCCGCCGCGCGGATCACCGGAGCGGTGACGGTCCTCAAGGGTGCGCGCACCCTCGTGGCGCACTCCGACGAAAGGCTCGTCGTGATCCCCACCGGCAACCCCGGCATGGCCACCGGAGGGATGGGGGATGTGTTGACCGGTGTCATCGCGGCCCTGATCGCCCAGGGACTCGGGCCCTTCGACGCCGCCTGGGTAGGTGCCTACCTCCACGGGGCGGCCGGAGACCACGTCGCCAGTGCCCTGGGGGATCGGGGGCTCCTGGCACGCGAGGTGGCCGATGCCATCCCCGTGGTCGTCCGACGGGCCCACGAGGGCACGCTTCCTGAACCCATCCGCTTCCTCCATGCGGCCGGCGCGGCTTGAGGTGGATCTGGGGGCCGTGCGCCACAACGTGGCCGCGATTCGCGGGCGGCTTGCCCGCACGACCCAAGTCATGGCCGTGGTGAAGGCCAATGCCTACGGTCACGGGATTGTCCCCGTGGCCCGCGCGGCGCTAGAGGCCGGTGCGTCGTGGCTGGGTGTCGCCCGGGTGGAGGAGGCCAGGACCCTGCGCGGGGCAGGGATCACGGCACCCGTTCTCGTGTTCGGCCCGGCCACGTCCGAGGAGGTGGCGGAGCTCGCGGCCCAGCAGGTCTCCTTCTCCGTCTTTTCCCGCCGGATGCTGGAAGCCGCTCGCGAGGCCGCGTCTCAGGCTACCTACGGGATCGCCGTGCACCTCGAGGTGGATACCGGCATGGGGCGCGTGGGGTTTCCTCCGGAGGAGGCCCCGGTCATCGCGGAGCTCATCGCCACGACCCCGGGCCTCCACCTGGAGGGTGTATTCACCCACTTTGCCACCGCAGACGAAGATCCTGCCTTCGCCCGCATGCAGCTCCATCGGTTCAAGGCGGTTCTCGGTACCCTGGAGGCCGCCGGGTACCGGGTCCCGTTCCGCCACGCGGCCGCCAGTGCCGCGACGTTCGTGATGCCCGATGCCCACTTCGACCTCGTGCGTGTGGGAATCGCTCTTTACGGTCTATCCCCCGGAGTTCCGGCGCCGGCCCTGCGGCGGGCCCTGCGGCTCGTGGCCGAGGTGATCCAGGTCAAGCGGGTGCCGGAGGGGACACCCATCGGGTACGGGTCCGCCTACCGTACAAGGCGCACCACCACCATCGCCACGGTGCCGGTCGGATATGCCGACGGGATCCCTCGGGCCTTCTCCAGGCAAGGGGTCGCCTTCGTGCGGGGCGCACGCGTTCAGTACGCCGGATGGGTCTGCATGGATGCCCTCATGCTGGACGTGGGAGACCTTCCGGTGGAGGAGGGAGACGAGGTGGAACTCCTGGGACCGAACGTGCCCGCAGAGGAGGTGGCCCGCGCAGTGGGAACCATCCCCTACGAGGTCGTATCCCGCCTCGCCTCCCGTCTCCCCCGCGTCTACCTGTAGGAATGCGCGTCGTCCCCTTCGGGCCCCGTGCCGTGCTCGTGCACGTGGGAGACGAAATCTCGCCCGAGGTCCTCTCCCGGGTCCTCGTGGTGGACCGCACCCTGGGCGCGGTGCCGGGGGTTGCGGAGACCGTGCCTGCGTACGCCTCGGTCCTCGTCCTGTTGGACCGTCCGATGGACGTGGGTGAGCTGGAGCGGCGGTTGTCGAGCGCTCCCATCGAAGGGGGCACGGCTCCGGCGGGTGAATCCCACGAGGTGCCCGTGGCCTACGGTGGGGTGCACGGCCCGGATCTCGGGCGCGTCGCCCGGTGGGCGGATCTCTCCGAGGACCAGGTGGTAGCCCTCCACAGCGGCACCGAGTACCTCGTCTACATGCTGGGGTTCGCGCCCGGCTTTCCCTACATGGGCACCGTGCCCGAACGGATCGCCGCACCCCGGTTGCCCCAACCGAGGCCCAGGGTGCCTACCGGCTCCGTGGGGATCGCCGGTGGTGCGACGGGGATCTACCCGGCGCCGACACCCGGCGGCTGGAACCTCATCGGACGCACGCCTCTTGGGATCTTCGATCCCGCCCGGACGCCCCCCGCGCTCCTGGAGGTCGGGGACCGCGTACGCTTCGTGCCGATCCCACCGGAATCCTTCGCCGAGCCCCCTCCACCCCGCGTTCCGGAGGGCGAAGAGGGGAGACCGGCCATCGTGGTACTCCAGGGTGGATTGTGCACGACGGTGCAGGACCTCGGTCGGGTGGGCCACCGCCGCCACGGTGTTCCGCCCTCGGGCGCCATGGACTCTGGTTCCTTCCTGTGCGCGAACGCCGCAGTCGGAAACCCGCCGGAGGCGGCCGCGCTGGAGTTCACCTGGCCCGCACCGGTCCTGGAGGCCCTGGTTGACCTCACCATCGCGATCGTCGGCGCCGACTTCGCTGCGGAGATCGATGCGCAGCCGGTGCCACCGGCTCGGCCCGTGCGCTGGCGGCGCGGACAGGTCCTCCGGTTCCGGGCGCTCAGAGGGGGCATGTGGGCGTACCTCGCGGTGGCCGGCGGGATCGCCGTTCCCGTGGTGTTGGGGAGCCGCAGCACGTACGTGCGCTCCGGCCTCGGAGGGTTCGCAGGACGGAAGCTGCGGACCGGCGACGTGCTGCGGGTAGGGGAGGCGTGGGCGGCGACTCCCGCAGAGCTCCCCGAAGCCCAGTCCGGACCGATCCGGGTGCTCCCAGGTCCTCACCTCGACCTGTTCCCCTCCGGAGCCCTGGACCGGTTCGTGAACACACCCTACACCCTGAGCCACCGGAGCGATCGGACGGGTTACCGGCTGGAGGGCCCTCCGATCCCGCATGCCGGGCCGGGCGAGATCCTCTCTCAAGGGATGATCCCGGGTGCAATCCAGGTGCCGCCCACTGGACAACCCATCGTTCTCATGCGGGACGGCCCCACCACGGGCGGCTACCCTGTGCTCGCGGTGGTCTGCGAGGAGGAGATCGGACGGCTGAGCCAGAACCGGCCGCACAAGACCATACGGTTCGTGCTGGGGTGAGGGATGTTCCTGGGAGACCTGCCGCGCATCCGGCTCGCGCACCTCCCCACACCCCTGGAGGAGGCCCGGAAGCTCTCGAAGGTGCTGGGCGGTCCCCGCATCTGGCTCAAGCGGGACGACCTGACGGGGCTTGCGTTGGGCGGGAACAAGGCGCGCAAGCTGGAGCTGTTGCTGGCCGACGCGCAGGCGCAGGGGTGCGACGTTGTCCTCACGGTAGGAGCGATCCAATCCAACCACGCGCGCTTGACCGCGTCTGCCTGCGCGCGGCTCGGGATGCAGGCGGTGCTCGTTTTGGGCGGTGAGGCGGGCGAAGAGGCGCAAGGTAACCTCCTCCTGGACCGGCTCTTCGGTGCCGAGCTCCGCATCGTGGACACGAGCGAGGACTACATCCTGGACGGCGTTCTGGAGGACACGGCGCGGGAGTACGCGCGGCGCGGCCACCGGCCCTACGTGATTCCGCGCGGCGGGTCCAACGCCCTGGGCGCTGCGGCCTACCTAGCCGCCTTTGGGGAGTTTGTCGAGCAGTGCAACGGGCTGGGCATACGGCCCACCGCCATCGTCCACGCCACGTCCTCCGGTGGCACACAGGCGGGACTCCTGTGCGGTGCGCTCCTGTGCGGGTCGTCCACCCAGGTCGTGGGGATCAGTGCAGGACCGCCTCGGGATCGGTGCGTCCAGCGCGTCGTGGGGATCGCCCAGGAGCTCGCCGGGCGTCTTCGGCTCGCCCTGCGGGTGCACCCCGACGACGTGATCGTCTACGACGAGTTCACAGGACCTGGCTATGCCATCCCCTCGGCGGAAGGTGTGCGGGCGATCCACCTCCTCGCGCGCACCGAAGGGGTCCTCCTGGACCCGGTCTACACCGGGAAGGCCATGGCCGGGCTCGTGGGCCTCTGCGAACAGGGCCGCTTCGGCCCACATGACACCGTGGTGTTCTGGCACACGGGTGGACAGCCCGCCCTGTTCGCCTACGCCCGGGACCTGGAGGCAGGATGAGGAATCCCTGCGTCGGTGTCGTGTGGTGCGGGAGGGAGGAGAGCCAAGGGCACTACGAGTGTGCGGTCAGAGAGGCAGGGGGCACGATCCGCCGGATCCTGCCGGGTGACGATCCCGAGGAGGTCATCGCAGAGATCGATGGTCTCCTTTTCACGGGCGGCGTGGACGTGGACCCGACCCACTACGGGCAGGAGGTTCATGTAGGGCCTGACCTTCACCAGGCGGTGGTCGTAGACGCCCGGCGCGACGCGCTGGAGATCCCGCTTGCGCGCTTGGCCCTCACCCGGGGGGTGCCGGTGCTCGGGATCTGCCGCGGGATCCAGGTCCTGAACGTCGCGGCAGGCGGAGACCTCGTACAGGACACAAGCCTCCTCGGCCTCCCGCCCGGCGTTCACGACCAGACCCGCAGAACTCCACCCCTTCCTCCGGAAGAGGCAGGACACGTCGTGGAGCTCAAGGCTGGCTCGCGCCTGAGGGCGATCATCGGGACCGGTGAGCTCCCGGTGAACACTCTGCACCACCAGGCCCTCCGCCGGATCGCGCCGAGTTTCCAGGTGGTCGCCACCACGCCGGACGGGGTCGTGGAGGCCATCGAAGCGGCCGAGGGGTTCGCCCTCGGCGTGCAGTGGCACCCGGAACGGAGGGTCCGGCAGGACCCCAGCCAACGCCGGCTCTTTGAGTCCTTCGTTCGGGCATGTGCTTTTGGGTTATGGCCGTGATGGAGGACGTAGGTCAGCACATCCTCGTGGACTTCTCCGGGACGGAGGTCACGCCGGGGCTTGAACGGCTGATCCGCGCAGGCCGCATCGGCGGGGTGATCCTCTTCCGGAAGAACATCGCTTCGGCGGGTCAGGTTCGGTCCCTCTGCGCAGAGGTGCAGCGTCTTGCCCACGATGCCGGACTCCCGCCTCTATGGATCTCCGTGGACCAGGAAGGGGGAGTTGTGAACCAACTTCTGGACGTGCCCTTAGTACCGAGCGCCATGGCGATAGGTGCGACGGGGAGTCCGGAGGAGGCGGCGACCTCCGGCCGGATCGCAGGATCCGTGCTCCGGTGGGTGGGCGTGAACACGAACCACGCGCCGGTCCTGGACGTGAACACGAACCCCCAAAACCCGATCATCGGCGTGCGGTCGTTTGGAGAGGATCCGGAGCAGGTGGCACAGCTGGGGTGCGCCTATTTGCGCGCGATGCAGTCCTGCGGCGTCCTGCCGACGCCAAAGCACTTCCCGGGTCACGGCTCAACCTCGGTGGACTCCCACGTCGCGCTTCCCGTGGTCCGAAAAGACCGCGCCGAGCTGGAGCGCTGCGAGCTCGTTCCCTTCCGGGCCGCCTTCGAGGCCGGGGCCGAAGCCCTCATGACCGCCCACGTCCTGTACCCTGCCCTGGATCCGGATCTCCCGGCCACCCTCTCGCCCCGGATCCTCGATCACCTCCTGCGGCGGGAGCTCGGGTTTTCCGGCCTCGTGTTCACGGATGCCCTCGGGATGCGGGCCGTGCGCGACCGGTGGACGCTCCCGGAGGCGGCGGTGGCCGCGCTGCGGGCAGGAGCCGACGTGGTGCTCGCGTTGGGCCCGGAAGCAGAGCAGTGGGAGGCGATCCGGGCCGTGCGCGCCTCCCTCCGCACCGGGGCCCTACGCCTCCATCGACTTCGGGAGAGTCAGCGGCGGATCCTGCGGGCGAAGGAGCGCTACGCGACCCCTGCACAGCCTACGGCCGTGGAGTTCGGGGAGCTGGAGGAGCGCGCGCAGCAGATCGCCGACCGGGCCGCCACCCTGGTCTGCGACCAAGGGGGCCGAATCCCGCTTCCGCCCGGTCCCACCGCGGTTCTCCACCTGGGCCACGATCCATGGGTGGTGCTCGGGACCACGCTCGGACGCGAGCTCCTTCGCCTGCGGGCGGACACCGTGCCGGTACGATCCGAGGCGGACCTTGCGAAAGCGGAGTGGACGAACGTAGTGGTGGCGAGCCTTACCTGGCGGAGCACGGGACACCTGTTGACCGTCCGGCGGCTGTGGGAGCGGTTCGGCGACCGGCTCGTCGTCGTGGGGATCGGGAACCCCTACGAGCTCGCGCACCTGCCCGAAGAATCCACCTACCTGGCGGTGTACGGGCCGGATCCGGCGAGCCTGCGTGCGGCGGCCCGCGTGCTCTGCGGCGTCGTACGTCCCGGGGGTCGGCTCCCCGTCACCCTCGGTGTGGGGGAGGCTGTCCCGTGATCCTGGCGGCGGGCCGCCTCATCACCCTGGATGCCGAGTTCTCGCCCGGACACCTGGTCATCGAGGACGGACTCATCACCGCGTTGGGGGCGGGAATCCCCCTGCATGCGGACCTGGTGTTCCCGGATGGTGTGATCGTACCCGGCTTCATCGACCTCCAGGTGAACGGCGGAGGTGGAACCGACCTCCTGGCAGCCAGCGAGGAGGAGGTCGAGCACCTCTCCCGCTACCTCGCGTCCACCGGGACCACGGGGTTTCTGCCCACGCTCGTGAGCGCTTCGCCCGCCCGCGCGCGCTCAGCCATCGAGGTCCTGCGCCGGGTGCGTCCGTCCGGTGCCGAGATCCTCGGCCTGCACCTGGAGGGTCCGGTCCTGAACCCCGCACAGCGCGGGGCCCACGACTTGCACCACCTCCGGACGCCCACCGATCCCGAGGTGCGCGCCCTCTACGGCGCAGCCCTTCCGGACCTCCAGCTCGTCACGCTGGCCCCTGAGCTTCCGGGCGCGGAGGCGCTCGTGCGGTGGCTCGTGCGGCAGAACGTGGTCGTGTCCATCGGGCACAGCGATGCAACCTACGACGAGGCCACTCGGGCGCTGCGGGAAGCCCGCATGGTCACCCACCTCTTCAACGCGATGCGGGGCCTGCACCATCGGGAGCCCGGGGTGGTGGGGGCGGCGCTTTTGGATGACCAGTGCGTGTGCGGGCTCATCGCCGACGGCCTCCACGTGCACCCCGCGGCCGTTCGTCTCGCCTTCCGGCTCTTGGGGGCCGACCGGATCGCGCTCGTGACCGACGCGTGCGCGGCGGCCGGCATGCCGCCCGGCACCTATACCTTCGGCGACCAGACCGTGCACCTCGGGCCGGACGGTGCGCCGCGCCTCGTGGATGGAACGCTTGCCGGAAGCTCCCTCCGGATGGACGAGGCGGTTCACAACTTGGTGCGGTGGGGGATCCCGCTCCGGGATGCGGCCCGCAGCGCCGCCACCACACCGGCGCGGCTGCTGGGTCTTGCGGATCGGGGGGCGTTGGCGCCGGGGTTGCGGGCGGACGTGTGCGTGCTGGATGCAAGCTACCGGACGGTGCTCACGATCGTGGCGGGCCGGATCACGTTCCGCGCGCCGGAACCCGCGAACTGAGCACCCCTCGTAGGGCGCTCAGGCGATCCGCTCCTCGGCGGCCTTCACGAGCAACTCGAGCCGGCTGCGGGCCTCGTACTTCCGGAGTAGGGAGGACACGTGGACACTCACGGTCTTCTCGGAGATCCGGAGGATCTGGGCGATCTCTCGGTTCGTCAGCCCCCGGACCAGGAGATCCATGACCTCGCGCTCTCGGGGTGTGAGGGTCCGGAACGGGGTTCTTTGCGCGAGCACCTTCCGTTCCGCCCACACCTCACCGGAGACCACCGCCCGGATCGCCCGGTCCAACAGCGTTCCGTCGTGCTCGGGGAGGAGGTACCCTCGGTAGCCCAGGGCCAGGAGGCGCACCCGGGCTCGTTCGCCGCCCCGGAAGAGGGCGAGCGTCGGCACGGGACCCGGGACCGGGTACGGAGGGGAGGCCGAGGTGAGGTCCCAGACCGCCACGTCCACCTCCGCCCTGCCCGGAACCCGATCGAGGACCACGGCCCGATGCCCCAGGCTCCGGACGAGGCAGGCAACGCCTTCGGCGATCGTCCTGTGGGGTGACCAGACCGCCACCGTCAAGGCCATCGCGTGAGACCTCCCTTGAGCAACTCCCGTGCCACCTAAGGTGTCCTTTGGAGTATCCTAAGGTGTCCTTCGGATTTTCCGACGCGCATCCCTCGTGTATCGTTGCCCTGACGCGGCAAGAAGGTCGCGTGGGAGGACTAGAGGGTGCGAAGCGACAGGCCCACGGTCACGGTCGTGATTCCGGCCTACAACGAGGAGCGCACGATCGGCGCGACCGTATCGAGTGTGCTCGCCCAGACCCGCCCGCCGGACCAGGTGATCGTGGTGGACGATGGATCGACCGATCGGACCGGCGAGATCGCCGCGCAGTTCGGGGCGACGGTGATCCGGCCGCCCTCCAACACGGGCACGAAGGCCCAGGCCCAGAACTTGGCTCTCCCGCACGCGGTGGGTGAGATCGTCGTAGTCCTAGACGCCGACACGGTCCTCGTGCCGGACGCCCTGGAGAAGCTCCTGGAGCCCTTCGAGGATCCCGGCGTGGCGGCGGCCTGTAGCCTCATCCTGCCCCAGCGGATCGCCACGTCCTGGGAGCGGGGCCGGTTCATCGAGTACCTGTTCGGCCTCACCTTCGCGAAGGCAGTCCAGAACCGGTTCCGGACGGTCCTCGTGTGCTCCGGGTGCTTTTCGGCCTACCGCCGCTCGGTCCTCGAGCGGTACGGCGGGTTCCGGCCCCGGACGATGGCGGAGGACATGGACCTCACCTGGGAGCTCCACGCCCACGGCGAGCGGGTCGTTTTTGTCCGGCAGGCCCTGTGCCTCACCCTGGACCCTCCCAGCTGGCCGGTGTTCCGCGGGCAGATCGAGCGGTGGGCCCGTGCCTTCTACCAGAACATCCGCGTGCACCGCAGGACCCTCATGCGGAATCCGCGGCTCGGCTTGCTTGTCGCCATCGCGCTCCTGGACATCCTCTCGGCCCCGCTGTACGGGCTTACGATCCTGGCCTCCCTCCTCTGGGGCCGGCTCGACGTGCTCGCGTGGGTCGCCGCCACCGAGACACTCTGCCTTGCAGTACCGACCCTCGTCGGCGCGTGGAGGATGAAGCGCCTGCCGGAGGCCCTGTGGGCCATGCCGTGGAGCCTGCTTACTCGGCTCGCCGCCCTATGGATCTACTGGCGGGCCCTCGTCCAGGAGTGGGTCCTCCGCAAGCCCTTGGTGGTCTGGGAGAAGGGGCACTAGTGGCCTACCGACGGCTCGGGAGTTTGCTCCTTGTGCTGGGGATCGCCGTGGTCCTCGCTCCGGCGCTCTTCTCGATCCTCACGAACCTTCAAGTGTCCCGGGAGCAGCAGGCAGCGCAGGAACGCTGGCGTGCCCAACGCTCCCCGCTTACCCCCTCCGCGCCGGAACGGGTCGAGCCTCCGTTCCTCCTGGAGATCCCGAAGATCCGGTTGCGCTGGCTCATCCAGGAGGGCGCGGACAACAAGACGCTGCGGCGCTGGGGCGCGGGCCACATCCCGGGCACGGCCCTTCCGGGGGAGGTGGGCGTCGTGGGGATCGCCGGTCACCGCACGACCTACGGGGCGCCGTTCTTTGCGCTGAACCGCCTCGGGCCGGGGGACCCCGTGATCGTGCGGGGGGCTCATGGTTTGCTCGTGTACCGGGTCGTCCACACAGCGCAGGTGGAGCCGCGTCAGGTCGAGATCCTCCGACCCAAGGACCGGGAGAGGTGGCTCGTCCTTGTGACCTGCAGTCCGCCCTACAGCGCCCGGTACCGCTTGGCGGTGTTCGCCCGGCTCGTCCGCTCCGCGCAAAGCGCACAACTCTCCTCACGGAGGTGATGACGGTGTACGTGTTGCCCTTCGGTGGATTCGGGTACCTGGCCTACCTCCTCATCGGCGGGATCCTGACCGCCGCAGGGGCCATCGCCCGCCTCCTGGGACGGGTGGGATCCCGGGATCAGGGGAGAGAGGCGGAGGGATCGGATGGCCGACCGATGTAGGAACGGAGGGCCTCCCAAACCTCCGGTCGCTCCTGGCCCAGTCGCCAGACGGCGACCCCGCGCCAGGCCGCCCGCTGCGCGAGCTCCACTTTGTGGACAATACTCCGGGCGTCCTCGAAGTACACGACGAGATCCCGGGTCCGGTAGAAGGGGACTTTGGCTTTATCGTCCCACAGAATCCTCGCTCCGCTCCGTTCGGCGATCTCCTGCGCCTGCTCAGCGGTGATCCCCATACCCCTCCCGTTCCGGTGCCAGGCGTACCCGTAGAGGCCCACGCCGAGCCAGAGCTTACTCTTCGGGACCTGGGTCTGCGCGAACCGGACGACGGAGGTGACCCACGGGAGCGAGGCCACCGGCCCGGGCTCAGTCCCCTCCCAGTGCTCGTCGTAGGCCATGACGACGATCCTGTCGCTTGAGCGTCCCAGGGCGGCGAGGTCGAACGCACCCGCCCACTCGTCGGAGGGGTCATCCTTCGGGCGGCCCGGCACGGCGACGGAGACCGTCTTGCCGCGCTCCCGGACCGCCTCCTTCAGCTCGCCCACGAACTCCACGAGGTGCCTGCGCTGGGAGGGCGGAATCCCTTCCAGGTCGAGGTGCACGCCGTCGTAGCCGCTCCCTAAAATCCGAAGGATGTTCTTGCGGGCGCGCGTCCGCGCCACCGGCGAGGAGAGGAGCGCTGAGACGACGGAGCGGTCGAACACTCCGTCCAGCAGGTTCGCCACCCGAAAGTGCACCTCGGCACCTCCTCGGCGCGCGACCTGTTGAGCCATCCGGTCCGGCGTTCCCCGGATCGTCCCGTCGGATTCCACCCGGAACTCGGTGGTGATCACCCAGGCGAGTAGTCTCGATGCGCCGGCTAGGGACTCCAGGGAACGCGGATCGTCGGAGACGTGGTACCCGGCTGCACCCAGCGGAGGGCGGAGTGGTGAAGCGACGCTCATGGTGCCAAGGTGCACCACCGCGATGAGGACTGCACTCCACTCTACCCACCGTGGGGCCAACCGCTCTCTCCCCTTTCGGCAGCCCAGCCGACCGCCTTGAGCGGCCCTGTGGCTTTGCGCCCCCGCGTTACCGCGGGTTTGCCTTTATCGAGGGGCCGTACAGTTTCCGAACGATTCTATTTTGCCTGAACTGGGCAAGGTGACACCCGCCACCTTACCCGCCTGAATTGTGAGAGCAAGAATTGGGCCACAATCCGCTGGCGTTCTGCGGCCGGATCGGGCACAATCGGGCCGATGGCCGGAGGAGCTTCCTGGGAGGGGTTGGCCCGGGCGATGGAGGTGGTCCGCAGCACCGCCTCGCGCCGGGGGAAGATCGCGCACCTGAGCCACTACCTCGCGACGCTAGAGGACGAGGATCTCCGCCGGGCCTGTACGTTCCTTGGGGGCCGCGCCTTCCCGGCCGGCGATCCTCGCACCCCGGAGATCGGCTGGTCGACGATCACGGCCGTGCTCCGGGACCTCACCGGGGCCGACGACCAAACGATCGCCGACACCTACCTCCGGTGGGGGGATCTGGGGGACGTGGCACAGGAACTCCTGGGCCGTCGGCATCCGGATCCGCTGTTCGTGGACTCCGCCCTCGGAGCGTCTCTCACCCTGGAGGAGGTGGAAGCGGGGCTCGTGACGGCGGCAACGGCTTCGGGGAAGGGTTCCCGCGCGGTGAAGCAGGACGTGCTACGGCACCTCCTCCAGAGGACGACGCCTCTTGGGGCCAAGTACCTCGTGCGGGTCCTCACAGGCGACGTGCGGATCGGCCTGCGGGAGGGTCTGCTGGAGGAGGCCATCGGGGCGACCTTCGGGGCCCGGCCGTCGGACGTCCGTCGGGCGCTCCTCCTCCAGGCCGACCCCGGAGCGGTCGCCCTCCTCGCCCGCCGGAATCGGCTACAGACCGCTCGCCTGGAGCTGTTCCGGCCGTTCCGGTTCATGCTGGCCCAGGAGATCCAAGGACCCGAGGACGCCTTCGGTCAGGGACATGGGACGTGGCTTGCGGAGGACAAGTACGACGGGATCCGGGTACAGGTCCATCGGGCGGGCGACCGGGTGGCGATCTACTCCCGGACCCTCGACGACGTGACCTCCAGCTTCCCCGAACTCACCGAGCCCCTCCGGCATCTGGCACCGGTCTACATCGCCGACGGCGAGGTTGTGGCCTGGAAGGGGGACCGTGCACTCCCGTTCCACCGGCTCCAGCAGCGGCTCCGGCGGCGCACGCCCGGATCCCTCCTGGAGGAGATCCCTGTGGTGTTGTTCCTGTTCGACCTGCTGCGCCTGCTGGACCAAGACCTCTTGGACCGGCCGCTCGCGGAGCGGCGGGCGAGCCTGCTCCGGCTGGACTTCAGCGAACGCGTCCGGCCCGTCCACGCAGAGGAGGTGGCCGATGCGCAATCCGTTCGACGACGGTTCCAAGAGGCGCGGGAGCGAGGGAACGAGGGGCTCGTGCTCAAGCGTCTCGGTGCGCCATACCAGCCCGGACGCCGCGGTCGCCTGTGGCTCAAGCTGAAGGAGGAACTCGGGACTCTGGACGTCGTCGTGGTGGCGGCGGAGCACGGCCACGGCAAGCGCGCGGACGTGCTGAGCGACTACACCTTCGCGGTGCGCGACGGCGACCGGCTGCGCGTCGTGGGGAAAGCCTACTCGGGCCTGACGGACCAGGAGATCGCCGACCTCACCCGGTGGTTCCGGGCCCACACGCTGTACGATTCCGGACGGGTGAAGGTCGTGGAGCCCCGCATCGTGCTAGAGGTCGCCTTCAACGCGATCACGCGCAGCGATCGCCACGACTCCGGGTATGCCCTGCGGTTTCCCCGGATCAAGCGGATCCGCTACGACAAGACGCCGGAGGAGATCAACACCCTGGCCGACGTGGAGACCCTCTACCGCGCCCAGAAGTGGCCGCGCTTTTCCTCAGACGCTCGGTAAGGTACCGTAACTAGAGAGGGGTCCTGTGCGGCTGCGTGTAGCCCTCCTTCTCCTGCTCTGCGCCATGGGGCTGGAGGCGGCCTCTGCCCCGCTTCGGCCCCGGGTGTACGTCCTCCGGGTCCAGGGGGTCATCTCCCCGGCCACGGTCCTGTACATCGAGCGGGGCATCCGGGAGGCAGACCAGGCTGGTGCCGAGGCGCTCGTCGTGGAACTCGATACACCCGGCGGCCTGATGACCTCCATGGACCAGATCACGAAGGCGATCCTCGCCTCGCCGATTCCGGTGATCGTCTACGTCGCTCCAGCCGGCGCGCGGGCCGGCTCGGCCGGCGTGTTTATCCTGTATGCCGCCCACCTGAGCGCCATGGCGCCCACGACGAACGTGGGGGCTGCGACCCCGGTGTTCGCCGGCGGCGACCAGGGACAGGACAGCGAGAACCGACGCGCCCTCCAGCGGAAGGTGACCGAGGATGCAGTCGCCCGCATCCGGGCGCTTGCCCGCCGCCGAGGCCGCAACGCCGAGTGGGGCGAGCGGGCGATCCGCCAGGCGGCCAGCATCCCGGCGGACGAGGCAGTGCAGCTGCGCGTCGCGGACCTCCTGGCGCGAGACCTCCGCGACCTCCTGAACAAGGCGGACGGACGCGTGGTGGAGGTGCGGGGCGAGCGGGTAACTCTCCGGACGCGGGGGGCGGAGACCGTGTTCTTGGAGATGGATCTCCGGGAGCGGATGCTGGATCTCCTGGCCGAGCCGAACATCGGCCTGATCCTCCTCACGATCGGGATCTACGGGATCATCTTCGAGCTGAACAACCCCGGCGCCATCCTTCCGGGCATCGTGGGCGCCATCGCCCTTCTGCTGGGACTCGCGTCGCTCGCGATCCTCCAGGTGAACTACGCGGGACTCGCCCTGATCGGGTTGGCGGTCCTCCTGTTCCTGACGGACCTGTTTTTGCCTGGCCACGGCATCCTCACGGCCGGTGGGGTGATCTCCTTCATCCTCGGCGCGATCCTCCTCACGAGCAACCAGGAGCCCTACCTTCGCACCTCCGTGGAGCTCGCCGTGGCCATCGCGCTCCTGAGTGGTGCGTTCTTCCTGTTCGCAGTCGGCGCTGGGCTGCGGGCCCAGCGCCGCAGGCCTACCACCGGGCGGGAGGCTTTGGTGGGGGCCCTGGGGGAGGCGCGATCGGACCTCGCGCCGAACGGCGTCGTGTTCGTGCAGGGGGAGCTGTGGACTGCGGAGTCCGTGAACGGCCTCATCCCCGCGGGCACGCGCGTCCGGGTGGTGGACGTGGAAGGGCTCCGGCTCAAGGTCCAAAAGGAGGAGAGTGCATGACGCTCCTGATCGCCCTACTGATCTTCCTGCTCCTCGTGTTCCCCAGCACCGTCCGGATCGTCCGGGAGTACGAGCGGGGCGTGGTCTTCCGGCTCGGGCGGCTCGTGGGGGCTCGGGGGCCGGGCTTGATCTTCCTCATCCCCTTCATCGACCGGATGGTGAAGGTGGACCTGCGGGTGGTCACCATGGACGTGCCGCGGCAGGAGATGATGACCCGCGATAACGTCCCCGTCACCGTGGACGCGGTGGTGTACTTCCGGGTGGTGAACCCCGAAGACGCCATCGTGAAGGTGGAGGACTTCGTGCGGGCGACGGCGCTGTATGCCCAGACCACCCTCCGGAGCGTGGTGGGCCAGCACGAGCTGGATGACCTCCTCTCCCACCGGGACCAGGTGAACCAGCAGCTCCAGCGGATCATCGACGAGGCCACAGAGCCCTGGGGGATCAAGGTGACCGCGGTGGAGGTGCGGGATGTGGTGTTGCCGGAGGGGATGAAGCGGGCGATGGCAAGACAGGCCGAGACGGAGCGGGAGCGGCGGGCGAAGATCATCAACGCGGAGGGCGAGTTCCAGGCGGCGGAGAAGCTCGTGGAGGCCGCCCGCCGGATGGCCGAGCAGCCCATCGCCCTGCAGCTTCGCTACCTCCAGACCCTGGCGGAGATCGCTAGCGAGCAGAACAGCACGACGATCTTCCCCCTCCCCATCGACCTCGTGCGGCCGTTTTTGGGCCGCGACACCCGAGGCCCGTGATGCGGCTCAGAACCCGCAGCGCCGACGAGACCCGCGAGCTCGGTCGACAGTTGAGCCGCCTCCTCCGACCGGGTGACGTCGTCGGGCTTGTGGGCGACCTGGGAGCCGGCAAGACGACCCTCGTGCAGGGCGTGGCCGCAGGGCTCGGCGTCCGGGGACGCGTGGCAAGCCCCACGTTCCTCATCGTGCACGAGTACCGGAACCGGTTGGTCGTCTACCATGTGGACCTGTACCGGTTGGCTCCAGAGGACGTAGAGACGGTCGGGGTCCATGAGCTCTTCGACGAGGGCGGGGTAGTCCTCATCGAGTGGGCGGACCGCGCCACCCACCTCCTCCCACCCGACACCCTGTGGATCCGGCTGGAGATCGTGGACGACACGACCCGGACGATCACCCTGGAGCCGAGGGGGGTCCGTAGCCGCGAGATCGCAGATGTCCTATTGAGGGACCTCGCGGCGATGAGGGAGTAGCCGTGCTCGTGCTCGGGATCGAGACCGCCACGTCTGGCTGCAGCGTCGCCCTTGTGGACGAACAGGGGTTAGTGTCCGAGCGGACCCTCGCAGCGCCCCAGCGGGCCCTGGAGTGGCTCGTCCCGGCCATCGAGGGGATCCTAAGCGACTGCGGCGCAAGACCCCTCGACGTTCAGGGCGTCGCGGTGTCCGTGGGGCCGGGCTCGTTCACCGGGCTCCGGATCGGGATCGCCACGGCCGTAGGCTGGGCAAGAGCGGGCAGGATTCCAGCATGCGGGGTGCCGACCCTCCTCGCCCTCGCCGCACAGTGCGGGGGTGGACGCCTGGTGGCTCCGGTGCTCGATGCCCGGCGCGGGGAGGTTGTCGCCACCCTCTTCCTGAGGAACGGGAACCGGTGGAGGCCGCTTGTGGAGGAACTCGTGGCTCCGCCTGAGGCCGTGATCGCCCGGTTTCGGACCTCCGGTGTCATCCTGGACGATCTCACGTTCGTGGGGGACGGCCTTGGTCGGTACGGCGAGACCCTCAGGGCGGCGTTCCCCAACGCGCGGTTTGCGCCCCGCGTCCTCTGGACGCCCCGGGCAGCCACCGTGGCGGCCCTGGGCCGCGAGCACTTGTTGGAGAAAGGGGGCGAGCCCCTGTGGGCCATCCAGCCCCGGTACGGCCGCGCTCCATCCAGCGGGCAGTCCATCCGGCCGGTTCTGGACGGGACCCGATGAAGACGTTCGTGCCGGTCACGATCGAGCGGATGCGGGAGGAGGACATCCCGCGGGTCGTGCAGATCGAGCGGGCCTCCTTTCCGACCCCGTGGCCTCCGGAAGCCTACCGCCGCGAGATCCGGGAGAACCGCTCGGCCTGCTACCTCGTGGCGCGGTGCGGCGAGGAGATCGTGGGATACGCCGGGATGTGGGTGATCCTGGAGGAAGCCCACATCACGACGATCGCGGTGGATCCCCAGTGGCGTGGCCAGAAGATCGGGGAGCGGCTGCTCGTGGCCCTCATCGATGCGGCCCGGGAGCGGGGAGCCAAGTGGGTCACGCTCGAGGTCCGGAAATCCAACCACATCGCCCAGCGGCTCTACCGGAAGTACGGGTTCCGGGAGGTCCACGTCCGCAAGGGCTACTACACCGACAACGGGGAGGACGCCCTGATCATGTGGACCGGCAACATCCTCGAGGAGCCGTTCCGGTCCCGGTTCGAGGACCTCAAGGCCCGGCTGGAGGCGTAGCGGCGCCCCACGCACTCCTCCGGGGCGGCGTGGGAGGAGCCCGTGATCCGCGGTCTTGCGATCCTCCTGTGTGGGCCGATGGCCGTCACCCTCGCGCCTCTAAGTCCATCGCGTGAGGCGCCGGATCTGCGGGCCAAGGCCGCGGTGCTCGCCCTCGAGGCCCGCGCCTTGGCCGGGTTTGTGGACGATACCTCTGCCCGCGACGCCGTCCTGAGCCTCGTGGCACGGGTCCTGGTCCGAACCGGCCACCTCACAGGGAGCCTGCACGCGGCGCTCCGCATTCAGGACATCGGCCTGCGGGCGCTTGCGCTCGCGCCCGTCGTGGCGGCCCTGGTGGAGGGAGGCCGGGTGCGCGAGGCACAGGAGGTCGTGCGCTCCCTCGGGAGCGACGAGGCCCAGTACCGTGCGATGGGCTTGGTCCTGGACGCGCGGGGCGTCCTGCTCGCGCGCCTCCTCCAGGACGCGTCGTGGAGGGAGCGGGCCCTTGCGGACATCGCGGCCGCCATGGCCCGGGCCGACCGCGCCGCCGATGCGATCACGCTGGTGGCACAGGAGGCGTCCCGTCCGGACGCCCGCGACCGCGTACTCCTACGGGCTCTAGCGGTCCTCGCCGCCTCCCCCCGGGCGCATCGGGTGGAGGCGGAGGAGGCCCTGGCCCTCGCCCTCCACGACCCCTCGCGGAGGGCGAGGGCCCTGGTCCAGGTCGTCGAGCGGTACCTCGAAGGTGGCCGGATCGACGAGGCACGCGCGGCTCTGCGACCCATCACGGATCCGCACGACCGGGCCCGGGCTCTTGCGGCCGTCGCCTCCCGGATGGCGGACCGCGGACGGGTGGAGGAGGCCCGTGAACTGGCCCTCGAGGCCCGCGGGCTCCTCGTCCGGGTGCGGAGCCGGGCAGAGCGGGATCGGATGGCCGCGTGGGTGGCTCCTGCCCTGGCGGATGCGCGGGCGCTGGGGGAGGCGCGGGAGTTGACGTCGTGGATCACAACCCCCCGCCTCCGGGCTATGGCGGTTGCCGGTGTGATCGGGGCCACGCTCCGCACGGGCCCCTTCGTGGCACCACCGGTGGACGAACTCTTGGAGATGGCCCAAGACGCCCTCGCCACCGCGGGAGCCATCCCGGAGAGGGACGAGCGACTGCGGATCGCGGCGTCCGTCCTGGCCCCACTCCTCCGGAACGGCAAGGGCGAGGACGTCCTGGAGGTGGTCGAGCGGGCAAGGGATCCCGTGAGGACGCTCGGAGTCGTGGGCTTTCTCAAGGCCCTTACGGAGTCGCACACCGCTTGGCGGCTCGCCTCTGCCCAGGACTGGACCGAGCGGGCGCTCAGGACTAGCCGCACGCTCCTCGATCTCCGGGACCGGGACCTCGCCTCCGCCCTGGCCTCACAGGCCTTCGCGGAGGCCCACAGGCCTCTTCAGGCCATCCAGGTCGCCCAGCAGATCCGCGATCCTGAGGTTAAGTCCAAGACCCTGGGCCACTTGGCCCAGGGCCGCACGCCCGATGGCAGGGATCTCCTCCCAGACCCGGCCCTGGCGGCTCAGATCGCCGACTCCATCCCCGTCGCGGAAGTTCGCAATACAGCCCTTCACGCCGTGGCACTGCGGTTCGCCCGGGTAGGCCGGTTCACCGAAGCCCGGTCCCTCCTAGGAGGGATCAGAGATGGACCGCGGCGGAGTGCTGCTCTGGCCGAACTCGCCGTCCTCCTCGCCCGCGCCGGCCGCGTCCGGGAATTCCGTGACGTGGTGACCGGGATGGCGGCGACACCCGAGGGAAGGAGCGCGCTCGTGGAATTGGTCCGGACGCTCGCCGACGACGGACTCATCCCCTCCGTCTTCGCCCTGATCCGGTGGGTGCCTGTGGTGCGGGATCATGGTCTGCGATCCATCGCTGTCCGGTGGGCCCGCACTAGGCCCGCTGAAGCCGAGCGCCTGGCCCGGGAGATCCGGGACCTTGTCCTCAAAGCCCGGGCCCTTGTGGAGATCGCGTGGGCGCTTCTGTAGCGGCTACGATGGAAGGCGTGGATTGCCCGGTGCTTGGGATCGAGACCTCGTGTGACGAGACCGCTGCTGCGGTCGTGCGGGGACGCGTGATCCTCTCTAACGTCGTGGCCTCCCAAGTGGACCTCCACGCCCGGTACGGCGGGGTGGTGCCGGAGCTGGCCTCACGACGCCACATCGAGCGTCTGGTCCCCGTGGTGGACGAAGCACTCGAGCGGGCAGGGGTGGCCGTGGAGGATCTCGGCGGGCTGGCGGTCACCTGCGGCCCGGGGCTCATAGGCGCCCTGGCGGTGGGGGTGGCCTACGCCAAGGCGTTCGCCTTCGCTGCAGGCCTGCCCCTCGTGGGGATCAACCACCTCGAAGGCCACCTCTTCGCCGTGGTCCTGGCCCAGGGTACCTTCCCCGTACCGGCCCTCGGGCTCGTCGTCTCCGGTGCCCACACGGACCTCGTGTGGATCCCCGAGCCCGGCACCTACCGGGTCGTCGGGCGGACCCGGGACGACGCGGCCGGGGAAGCCTTCGACAAGGTGGCGCGGGCCCTGGGCCTGGGGTACCCCGGAGGTCCAGAGATCGATCGGCTCGCCGAGGCAGGGGACCCCCATCGGGTGCCGCTCCCGATCCCCCTCCAGGACGAGCCCGGCTACGACTTCAGCTTCAGCGGGCTCAAGACGGCAGTGCTCCTCGCCCTCCGGAAGGATCCGCCCCCCAATCCGGCCGACGTGGCGGCGAGCTTCCAGAGGGCGGCGGCAGAACACCTGACGGCCCGCACGGTCCGCGCCGCCCGGCTCCTCGGCCCGCGCTCGATCCTCCTCACGGGCGGGGTGGCGGCGAACCGGCTCCTCCGGCGGCGGATGCGCGAGGAGGCCGAGCGTCTGGGAGTCCCGCTCCTTGTGCCCCCGCCGGAACTGTGCACGGACAACGCGGCGATGATCGCCCAAGCCGGTGCCTTCCGGTTGATGCGCGGGGAGCGGGCCGGCTGGACCCTGGGAGTCGCTGCAGACCTGCCGCTTGGGGATCCCTACGAGTTCCCGCTTGAAAGTGGGCACAAACCTGCGTAGGATGGAACCGGGTTAGCACTCACCCCCTTCGAGTGCTAACCTCAAGAGCGATCCCGAACACCACATCCGAAGGAGGGAGGGACCCATGAGGCTCAAGCCATTGGGAGACCGTGTGGTCGTCAGGCCCTTGGAGGAGGAGGAGCGGACCAAGGGCGGGATCGTGTTGCCTGATGTGGCGAAGGAGAAGCCGCAGCACGGGGAAGTCGTCGCGGTGGGCCCCGGTGCGCTCACCGAGGACGGCAAGCGCCTACCGATGGACGTGAAGGTGGGCGACCGGGTGCTGTTCGCGAAGTACGCGGGCACCGAGGTGAAGATCGACGATCAGGAGTACCTGATCCTCCGCCAGAGCGACATCCTGGCCATCGTCGAGCGGGAGCCGGCGGGGGCCAAGGCCTAAGGAGGTGAGGCAGGATGCCGGCGAAGGCGTTGCTCTACGATGAGGAGGCGCGGCGGGCGCTTGAGCGCGGGGTAAATAAGCTTGCCGACGCCGTCCGGATCACGCTGGGCCCCAAGGGCCGGAACGTGGTCCTGGAGAAGAAGTGGGGCTCCCCAACCGTCACCCATGACGGCGTCACGGTGGCAAAGGAGATCGAGCTGGAGGACCCCTTCGAGAACGCGGGCGCCCAGCTCGTGCGGGAGGTCGCCACGAAGACGAACGACGTGGCCGGTGACGGCACCACGACGGCCGTCGTCCTGGCCCAGGCGATCATGCGGGAGGGCCTGAAGAACGTGGCGGCCGGCGCGAACCCTATGGCCCTCAAGCGGGGGATCGACGCCGCGGTCGAGGCGGCGGTCGGCTACATTCGGAAGATCAGCAAGCCCGTGGAGACGAAGGAGGCGATCGAGCAGGTGGCGACGATCTCCGCCAACGACGCCACCATTGGCAAGATCATCGCCGACGCGATGGACAAGGTCGGCAAGGACGGGGTCATCACTGTGGAGGAGTCGAAGGGCATCGAGACCACGGTGGAGATCGTCGAGGGGATGCAGTTCGACAAGGGCTACATCTCCCCGTACTTCGTGACCGACCCCGAGAAGATGGAGGCGGTGCTGGAGGAGCCCTACCTGCTCATCACGGACCGGAAGATCTCGGCGGTGCGGGATCTACTGCCGGTGCTGGAGCGGGTGGTCCAGACCGGCAAGCCGCTCCTTGTGATCGCCGAGGACGTCGAGGGCGAGGCCCTGGCGACCCTCGTGGTGAACAAGCTCCGCGGCACCCTGAGCGTGTGCGCGGTGAAGGCGCCGGCCTTCGGCGAGCGGCGGAAGGCGATCCTCCAGGACATCGCGATCCTCACGGGCGGGACCGTAGTGAGCGAGGAGCTGGGGCTTAAGCTGGAGAACACCGAGATCTCCCACCTGGGACGCGCCAAGCAGGTGCGGGTCCGTAAGGAGGAGACGATCATCGTCGGCGGGATGGGCGATCCCAAGCAGATCCAGGAGCGCATCCGGCAGATCCGCAAGCAGATCGAGGAGACGGACTCCGACTACGACCGGGAGAAGCTCCAGGAGCGGCTCGGCAAGCTCGTGGGCGGTGTGGCCGTGATCCGGATCGGTGCGGCCAGCGAGACCGAGATGAAGTACCGGAAGACCCGCGTGGAGGACGCGCTGTCGGCCACACGCTCCGCGGTGGAGGAGGGGATCGTGCCCGGCGGCGGGGTGGCGCTGCTGCGCGCCCAGCAGGCCATCGACGAGCTCAAGCTCAGCGGGGATGAGGCCGTGGGCGCCCAGATCGTCCGCAAGGCCCTCGAGGAGCCCCTCAAGCAGCTCGCGGTGAACGCGGGGCAGGAGGGCTCCATCATCGTGGAGAAGGTGCGCCAGCAGCAGGATCCCAACGTCGGGTACAACGTGCTCACCGGCCGGTTCGAGGACATGTTCCAGGCCGGGATCGTGGACCCGGCGAAGGTCGTCCGGTCGGCCCTCCAGAACGCCGCCTCGATCGCGGGTCTGCTGCTCACCACCGAGGCCGTGGTCGTGGAGAAGAAGGAGGAAGAGGAGGAGAAGACGCCCGCAGTCACCTGACCCCGTCCGGGGTCGGCAGGCGAGGGGACGGGTCAAAGCCCGTCCCCTCTTTTCATGTCCTCCAATCGTGCCCTCACCCTACACTAAAGACGGGAGCATCGCCCTCCAAGAGGGAGTCGAAGATGGCGGAGCGTAGCCGCGACTGGATGGACCAAGCCCGGCGGGATCTCGAAAGCGCGCGGTGGCAGGCTCAGGGCGGCTACTACGAATGGGCGTGTTTTGTTGCCCAGCAGGCCGCGGAGAAGGCGATCAAGGCAGTTTACCAGCGTCGGGGCGGGGACGCATGGGGACATGCGCTCGCGGACCTGCTGAGCGGCCTAGCCGAGCGGGTAGCCGTGCCGGCAGAGATCGTCGAGTGCGCGCGGCTCCTCGACCGGTTCTACATCCCCACCCGGTACCCGAACGCCTGGGTGCAGGGAGCACCGGGCAGGTACTACACGGAGGAGGACGCCCGCCGTGCCATCGGTTGTGGAGAGGCGATCCTACGGTTCTGTCAGGGTCTACTGGCTGAACCATGAGGAGGCGGTGCGCCGCCTCGAGGAAGCCGCCCGACGGCTGATCTCGGAGCGGCCGGAGGTCCGGGCCGTGGTGCTGTTCGGATCCCTGGCCGAGGGCCGGGCAGTCCCGGGCAGCGACGCGGACCTCCTCTTGGTCCTCCGATCCTCCGACCGCCCCTGGATGGACCGTCCTCCGGAGTACCTTCCGTACTTCCGAGGGATCGGGCTTTCCCTCGACCTCTTCTGCTACACGGAGGAGGAGATAGAACAACTCCCTCTCGCCCGCCGGGCCCTGAGCCGAGGGAGGCGGCTTGCGGCCCGGTAGGATCCCTGCGGCCGGCTGGCGGGATGTGCCTGATGCGGCTCGGGGAAAGGACCCCGGTCGCGGAGAACGGCCAAGACGGCGTCGTACGGGTTCTAGGGATGGCACGGGAATTGCTCGGATGCACAGGCGGGATGGTGCGGAGAACGCTGCGTTCCCGGGCCGGGTTCACCCTGGTGGAGCTCGTCATGGTCCTCGTGATCCTGGCGATCCTCTTGAGCCTCGCCCTCCCGAGCTACCTGAGCGCGAAGCGGAAGGCCTACTGCTCGGAGGCCGGGGAGAAGCTCCAGGAGATGCGGGAGGCCGCCTGGGCCCACTACCTCGCCCACGGGACCTTCACGGGCTTCCCCAACGAACCCGCCGCACCCACGACCTACTGGACCTTCGCCTACGAGACCTGCGCGGGAGTCAAGTGCACCATGACCGCCAAGGGGAACGACGGCACCCCGGTGGAGGGTGCCAAGGTAATCCTGGTCCTGAGCGGGGACGGCACCGGAGAGGTCACGTGGATCGGCCTCTGACTCCAAAATCGTTCGAACGAAGGAGGCTAAACCGGGGCCGAACTGGGCATCCAATACACCGAAGAGGTGTGACGGGGAAGGAGGTGGTGGCACGGGAGTTGCTCGAGGATCTGCCCGAGAACCCTGAAAAAACCCGGAAGGGAAGGAGGGAGTCATGCTCAGGAGGATTCGGAGGCATCTAGAGGGTGAGGGGGGCTTTACCCTGATCGAGCTCATCATGGTGATCGTGATCCTGGCGATCCTGCTTGCGCTGGCGCTGCCGAGCTATCTCCAGACGCGGAAGAAGGCCTACATCGCGGAGGCGAACGAGACGCTTCAGGAGATGCGGACGGCGGCGTGGCTCGTGTACATCGAGAAGGGCTCGTTCAGTGCTCCCACTCCACCTGCGGCCACCACGAACTGGAGCTATGCGTATGGAAACTGTACAGGTACTGGTCCGTGCACGATGACGGCCACCGGGAAGAGTGGCACGCCGGTTAGCGGTGCAACGGTCACCCTCCAGCTCTCCAGTGATGGGAGTGCGAGTATAACCAGTAGCGGCTTCTAGCCCCCCACCTGCCCCCGGGCGGCCGGGCGACCGGCCCGGCCGCCCGCTCGGGCGCTTCCCACACCTCCGGCTCGCCTCCCAAGGCGAGCCGGAGATCTCAGCGCGTAGCTGGCGGACGTTGCGCGGGAGAAGAAGAGGGAATCCACGAGATCCTCGTGTTGCGCTCTTAGGGCCTACCGGCTGCGGCGATCACGAGGGCGCCGGTGCGCCGGGCCACCTCCAGGGCGGAGGGGTGGATCACGAAGCCGAACAGCACCGGGACGGGTGTCCCGGGAAGCTGAGGGGCGAGAACCCTGAGGCGTCGGAGGAGGGCCTCTACGTCCCGGCCGTAGATGCGGCTGCGGACCTCTCCAATGACCGCGACCCGCTCTCCGTCCCGGGTGCCCTCGCCGTAGATGTCAACTTCCACCTCCTCACCGTCGGCGGTGAAGAAGCGCCGCTCGAGGGCTTGAACGTGGATCCCGAAGCGCTGCGCGAGGTAGGAGGGGCCCAGCTCCCGGGCGAGTTCTTCCAGGGTGAACCCGACGGACTCTGAGAGGCGGCCCACCTGCCGGGCCAGGTGCCGCATCTCCTCCGCCAGGGCCGCGACGGTTTCCTCCAGGCGTCCGACTCGTTCTTCGGTCTTGAGCTGGGCTTCGGCCAGGCGTCCGACGGCGTCATCGAGGCGTGCGACGGCTTCTTCCAGGCGTCCGACCCGCTCTTCGGTCCTGAGCTGGGCTTCGGCCAGGCGCTCCAGGACCGCCTCCAGCCGCTCGAGCCGCTCATCGGCCCGGGCCCCGGCTTCGCTCAGGCGGATGAGGGCCGACTCGAGCCGATCTACCCGCCGATGAGCGGCCACAGTGGACCGTGCGCTCCTGCTGCGCTGGGCTCCTCTGGCCCTCCGCGTTGCCATCCTCCCTTCACCCCGTCTATCGTAGCACCGACGCCGTTGCGGGTGTCCCCGTGGTGGCAGGAGAGTTGCTCTGGGTCTATGCCGGTGCAGGCTTCTTCGTCCCGCTGGATCGTCCGGATTCCGGAGGCCGAGCGGCCCGGGAGCGGGGACGCCCTGCGCTTGGCCGCAGGTGCCGTCCTCCTCGCGGGCGTCCTCCTTCTCGTGGGAGACCGGAGCCTCTTTTTCGACGAGCTCTTCGCGGCCCACGCAGCTTCACTTCCGGTCCGAGATCTCCTGCGGTTCGTCTACCGCCACGACGCCCACCCGCCCCTCTACTACCTCCTGCTCAAGGCATGGACAGCCCTGTTCGGATCGGCTGAGGTGAACTTGCGTGCGCTGTCCGCCCTGATCGGCCTCGGCCTCCTCTGGGCCACTCAACGCCTGGCTGCCTCGATCCGGCCTGCAGCCGGGCCGTGGGCCGGGGCGGTCCTTATCACCGCACCCCTCTTCCTGTACGCCTCCGTCGAGGCGACCCGCTACACGCTCCTCACGTGCCTCTACACGTGGGCCGCCCTGGAGACCCTGCACATCGTCCGCGACCCGGGTCGCCCGCCCTGGCTCCTGGCAGGGCTCTTCGCTGGCCTCGCCTACACCCACTACCTGGGGCTTCTGTGCTGCGCGGCGCTGGCTCTCTTCACCCTGGGGCAGGGGAGATGCGTCGTCCGGCGGGTCTTCCAGAGCGCGGGGGCGGCCGCACTCCTGTTCCTGCCCTGGCTTCCGGTCCTGTGGCACCACGTGCTCGACGGCCGCATGAACCCGCCCTGGCGGGGTCCTCTTCCCGCAACGCTCCCGCTCCAGATCCTGCACTTGGTGGGGTTCGGCGGCCGGGCGTTTGGGGCCGCCTCCATGTACCTCCACCCCTCAGCACCTTCTGCCCTTCAGCTCCTGTTGAGCCTCCCCGTGCTCGCCGTGGGCCTGTTGAGCGCGGGATCGGTCTGCCCGGTAGACCGCCGGCTCGCTTCCCTCCTCGCGTGGTGTGCCGGAGTCCCGACGGCTGTACTCTTCGGAGTTTCGGTGTGGACCGGCTCCCTCGTGGCCTACCCCCGCTACTTCGTCTTCGTCCTCCCCTTCTGGGCAGTGGCCGTGGGCATCGCGTCGAGCGAAGCGCGGACTTGGCCCAGAAGAAGGCAGGTGCTGGGCGCCCTGAGCCTCGCCGCCCTCCTGGTCCTCTCCCTCGTGTCCCTCGCCGACTTCGCCACCCGTCCCACGGCCGGGAGCGGGGATCGGAAGGCGTTGGCCGCCTACCTCCGGACGTACGTCCGCCCGGGTGACGCGGTCCTGATCTACCCCCGGTGGGAGCATCTCAGCCTCCGGTACTACGCCCCCGACCTTCCGGCGCGGATCGTCGCGTTCGGATCATGGCGGGACGATCCGGACCCGTTCGTCCACGGCCGCTGGATCGGCCGCATGGGCGCCGCGCACGGGCGGGTGTGGATCGTGGAATGGCCGCCCATGCCACCGGAGCTCTTCGATGCGACCTACCGGCGGCTTGCCCGGACGCACAGGGTGCGGGAGTACCGGGAGTTCGACGGAATCCGGGTGACCCTGTTCGTGAGGAGGAGCCCATGATGGCGGCACGCCTGGTGACGAGATCGGAACCCACACAGGGGATCGCGGCGGGTAGTGCGCCGCGCTGGCGGGCCTGGGAGCTTGGGGGTCTTGCGGCGGTGTGCCTTTTGGCGCTGAGCCTCCGCCTGGAACTCCTCTCGGTCCGCACCGTCTGGCACGACGAGGCCTACAGCCTGGAGGTGGCGCAAAGGCCCGTTGCGCACATCTGGGCGAACCTGTCGCGGGACGATCCCCACCCTCCTGGCTACTACCTGATGCTCCGCCTGTGGACGCAGGCCTTCGGCAAAGACCTCGTGACTGCCCGGACGCTCTCCCTCCTCTGGGGCTTGAGCGCGGTGCTCCTCACGTGGGGGTTTGGGCGCCGGCTTGGCGGGCCTGCGGTCGGTGTCGCTGCGGCCGCCCTCGTGGCTTTTAACCCCTTCCAGATCTACAACTCCAATGAGATCCGCATGTACGCTCCCCTCACGGCTGTGAGCGTGCTCTCCACCTGGGCGCTCGTGCGGGCCGAAGAGCGCGACCGGGCGGTGGACTGGATCCTGTACGGCGCCACGATTGCCGGTATGCTCTACCTGAGCTACTACGCGGGGCCTCTGTTGGTGGCCCACGGCGTGTGGATGGCGCTGCGGCGCCGGTGGCGGGGAGGTGTCTTGAGTGCGGCCACGGCTCTCCTGCTGTACCTCCCCTGGCTTCCGGCCCTGAGGCAGTCGCTTCTTGCGAACCCCATCCCGTACCGGGACCCCATGCGGCCCACGTATGTGCTGGAGCTGTTCGCGGTGCACGCGTTTGGGGGGCATCTTTTGGGCATGCCCGGATACCTGCGCTGGCCGGGCCTGGAGTGGACGTACCAGCCGCTTCTGGTGTTCCCCTTCGCGGTGCTGGCCGCGGCTGGAGTCGAGGATCTGTGGCGACGGGATCGGGCTGGCTGCGGGCTCCTGTGCCTCTCGTGGGCCCTCCCGGTGGCCACCTTCGTCCTGGCCTCGCTCGTGCTGCGGCGGGAGGCGGCCTACTTCTACCACCTCATGTACCTGCAGCCGTTCGTGGCCGTGGCGCTGGGCGCGGGGATCGTGGGGCTGCGGGAGGCGGTGCAGCGGGCTTCCCCGTTCCTGGTGAGCGCCGTGGCGGCAGCCGGGGTGCTGCTGTTCCTCTGGCCCGCGATCGACAACCTCCAGGGGAATCCCGCCTACCAGGGCTACCGGTACGACCTCGCCGCTTCCTACCTCCGGAGGCAGTACCGCCCCGGAGACGTGGTGGTCTACTACATGGGCGGTGCCCAGCGGGCGATCCATCAGTACTTCGATCCCCCCGGTCCGGAGGTCGCGATCGGCGCGGATCGGTACCGATGGAGCCGCAAGGCTGTTCAACCCCGTTTCCGGGAGGTGGCCGATCTTCTAAAGCCCGGCCACCGCCGGGTCTGGCTCGTCCTGGTCCCGCCGGTGCCGGATGGATCGGTGGAGGACCTCGTGCAGGCCATCGAGACGAAGGGCTACCGCCGCGGTCCGATCCACGACTTCAACGGCATTCGGGTGGGCCTGTTGGTGCGGCGGTGACGTTGTCAGCGGCGGAAGAGGGCGGCACCCAGGAGGCCGAGCTGAGCCAGGAGGGCGGTGATGAGGATCCCGGTGAGCCAGGCGAACCACCGACTGAACTTCTGGTCCAGGGCGTCGATGCGTGCGGCGAGCTCCTCTCGGAACCGGTCGATCTTCTGATCCAGGTGGATCACCTGTTGGCGGAGCTGCTGGATGTCCTCCCGGAGCTGGGCGTAGCCGCGGGAGTGCTCCTCCACCTTGCCTTCCAGGTACGCGACGCGTTCTTCGAGGCTGGCTCCTGCCACCCGAATCCTCCCCTGCCAGACTACCACAACGGCTGGCCGCGGGGAGAAGGGGGCCAGGGTACAGCCTTCCTGTGGGGTGCTCTCGCGGCCTGCGCGATCGCCTACGCCCTCGTCGCCTTCCTCCTCCTGCGCCACGGGTCGAGCTGGTCTCCAGATCAGGCGGTGCGCTGGGTCCAGGTCGAGGCGTTGCACCGCACGGGCCGACTCGACGTGCCGTATCCGGCCCACGACCTCGACCCGGAGGGCCGCTTTTTCCCCGCAGGCCCCTGGTTCCACTTCCGGAGAGGTGGGAAGGACTACCTCTCCTACTCCCCGTACTTCCCGACCCTCACTGCACCCCTCTACGGCCGCTTCGGACCCGCCGGCCTCGTCGTGCTTCCGGCCCTCGCGGCGCTGGGTGCCGTGGCCGTCACCGGGTGGGTCCTCGGGACGCGGGCGCCCGGGATCGAGGGCTGGGGTGCCGTCGCCCTCGGGCTTGCGAGCCCGCTCGTGCTGTACGCCACCTCCTTCTGGGACCACAGCATCGCGGTACTCCTGGCCGCCGTAGCGTCCGCGCTCGCGGTGCGGGGCCTTGGATCAGGCCGCCTCCGCGACCTTGTGGCCGCCGGAGCGGCTGTGGGTGTTGGCTTGTGGTTCCGGAACGAGATGTACGTGTTCGCGGGGGCGATCCTCCTGGCGTGGCTCGCCGTCGCCGCGCGGCAGCGGATCACAGGAGCCCTGGCCTTCGGGCTGGGTGCGTTCTGCGCCGCCGTGCCGGTCTGGGTGCTGAACGCGCGGCTCTTCGGCCACCCGCTCGGGTATAAGGGCGCAAGCCTTGCCGCATCCCGCGCAGAGGCGATCGCCGGGGCTACTGCAGGCCAAGGGGCGGACTGGCTCACGCAGCGCCTCCTCGTCGCCTACTACCAACTGGTGAACACGGACTTCTACGGACTCACCTACGGCCACCTCCGCGGTTCCCTCCTCGTCACCGCGGCCTTCGTCCTCGGTGCCGCATTCATGGGGATCGGCGTGCGACGGGGCTCCGAGCGCATGGTCGCTGTGGGCACCCTGGTGGCAACCGGGGCGGCTCTGGCCGTGTTCGCGGCCCGCTCCGCGGTGTCGGGTCTTTTACCCGCCGCTCCGTTCCTCGTGCTGGCCTTCCTCCCCGGACGGCGCAAGCGGTGGGAGGGGTATCTCTGGGTCGTGTGCGCGCTCTTTGCGGCCGGCGTGATCCTCACGGGGACGAGGGGCGGAGTACAGTGGGGACCGCGCTACCTCCTACCGATCTTGCCCGCCCTCGTGTGGCTCGCGTTTGCCTCCCTCGCGCGGTGTGAAGGGTTCCGTCCCTCCCTCCGGCGTGCACTACGGCTTTCGGCGGCAATCCTGGTTGCGGTCGGTGTGCTCATCCAGGCCTCGGGCGTGGACCAGATCGAGCAGTGGACGGTTCGGAACCGAGCGGGGATGGAGGGGTTGCGGCGGGCGCCCGCGGAGGTGGTCGTGACCTCTTTCGAGTGGATCGCGCTCCTCGCAGGCCCCGTGTACTTCGAGAAGAAGCTCATGCTCGTAGGGAGCCTCGGCGAGTTGGAGGTGCTCGTGCGGAGCTTCGCGCGGCTTCGACTTCCCCGGTGGACGTACGTCCCGGCCTCCGGAGCGCGGTTTGTGCCTGCCTTCGTGCTCCGGTGGTCACGCGAGGCTGGCTGGCCCTACCGGGTGACGGAGGACCGATTGGATCCATGGAGCGGGCTACGGCTCGTGACCTTCGAGGGCGGTCGGTGAGGGTTCGACGGTTGGGATGGATTCCCTCGCCCTCGGACGGTGCGCTAGTGGATCCCGATGGCTCTGCCCGGTACGTCCGGTGGATCGATCCGTAGGGCGGGGATCGATGGCGGCGCTCCCTCCCACGGCATTCCCCTGGTCCGAGGCAGCCCGTCGGGCCGTGCCGCTCTTGGTCGCGAAGGCGGCGAACCTCGGCATGTCCGTCGTCTGCTTCGCCCTGGTGGCCCGCTTCCTCGGACCGGAGCGGTTCGGCACCTACGTCCTGGCCTACAGCCTTCCCTGGCTTTTGCTCCCGGCAGTGGACTTCGGGTTCAGCGCCGTGGTCGCCCGGGAGATCTCGGCCGGTGGCCCGTTGGGGTGGGCCCGAACGGCGGTCCGGATTGGCCTCACCGTGGTCCCAACTGCCATGGCGGTGCTCCTGCTTGGCAGTTGGGTCGCGGGCCTGAGGGGATCGGACCTCCTGCTGATCACCGTGGGAGCCCTCCAGCTGGCCGCGTTCGGGCTTCGGCCCGCTGAAGGGGTGCTCGTGGCGGAGAAGCGGACCGTGGAGCTTGCCGCAGCGGGTTTAATGGCCAACGGAGTTTCCCTAGCAGGCGTCGCGTGGGCAACGGCGAGCCACTCCCCAGAGACCCTCATCCTCGTGGCACACATAGGGTATGCCGTCGTGTACGGAGTATCGGTCGCTGCCTTGGCCCTGCCGGCCCTCAGGGCAGGAGGAGGGCCTCCGGCACCGGTGCTCTGGCGGGAGGCGTGGCCCTTCGGGCTGGGGGGTTTAGCGGCCTCGGTGGCGGAGCGGGCGGCGGTTCCCGTCCTGGTGCTGACCCTGGGTAGAGAAGCTGGGGGGCTCTATGGAGCGGCGTTCCGGATGTATGAGCTGGCCGTGGCTGTCGCCGGAACGGGTCTTTTGGTCGTGCGTCCCTACCTCGCTGAGACCTCCGTGCACCCTGGGGCCCTCCTCGGGCGCGGTGAGGAGCTGTTGCGCGGGGCGATCGCCCTGTCGGGCATGGCGGCCCTGTGGGTGGCCGGTGCTGCCCGGGAACTCGTCACCTGGATCTATGGTTCCCCCTATCGGGGCGCGGAGGCGGCCCTGGTAGGCCTTGTGCCCGCACTGGCCAACGTGCTCCCGGGGAACGCGGCGGCGGAGCTCGGGATCGCGTCCCGAAGCCGTATGCCCTACCTCCAGGCCGCGTGTGCCGCCGCGGTCCTCTCGGTGGTGGGGGCTAGCCAGCTCAGCCGGTGGATCGGCCTGGCGGGTCCGGGGATCGCCCTCGCATGCGCCGGTACCTGGGCGATCCTGTGGATCACCCGTCAGGTGAGCCGGGGGGAACTGCTGACGCTCTACCTGCGCGCCATTCTGGGGTGGAGCGGACTATTCGGCCTCGTACTAACTAGCTTTGGTCTACCCGGGTGGGCTCGCTGGGGCATGGCATCGGTAGCTGGCATGGTCTTTGCCCTGTGGACGTGGGGGGGACGTCGGTGAGCGCGTGTCCGGTGTGCGCGGCGAACATGGGCGTGCCGGTCCGTGAGGTCAACGGACATACCCTGCGGCACTGCCAGCGGTGCGACCTGGTCTGGGCAGACCCGATGCGCGGTCCCGGTGCTGGGTGGTACGAAGCCCACCAGGAGTACCTCAAGAACCTGCTGTTGGGGCTCGACTCCCTGGCCTGGAACCACGCGCAGTTCTTCCGGGACCTCCCACACCGGGGCGGGGAGCTCCTGGATGTCGGTTGCGGCTCGGGCCGCTTCCTGGCGCGGGCCGCGGCCCTTGGGTACACGGTGACGGGGTTCGACTTCAACCCGGTGGCGGTGCAGGTCGCCCGCTCGCGGTTTGGGCTAAAGGACGTGTACTGTGCGAGCGTCGAGGAGTTCCGGGTCCAGAATCCAGGGCGACGGTTCGACGTCGTGACCGCCTTTGAGGTCCTGGAACACGTGGAGGATCCGCGGGGGTTCCTCCAGACCCTCTTCCGTTGGCTCCGACCGGGAGGGTTCCTGGCCCTGAGCGTTCCCTACCGGGATCGGTGGCCGCGGTTCGGCGTGGACGAGGCCTGGGACCTCCCCCCACACCACCTCACGTGGTGGAGCAGGCGGGCGATGACGGAGGCGCTCCACCGGACGGGGTTCCAGGTGCAGGCGATCCGCACCGGGTGGATGGCCGGAGAGGAGATCGTCCTCGCGAAGGTTCGCTTCGGCCTGATGGATCGGCTCTTCCGGCTCGCCCAGAGATCTGGGGATCCCGCTCAGGCGGTGGCGTGGGCCGCTCCCGTTGCCTCACGCATGATGAGGGTGAAGCGGATGGCCGCGCGCTTGTCAGCCTTCCCGTTGAACGCCGCCTTGAGACTCCTGGGAGCGACCGGGATAGACATGTACGTGCTCGCCCAGAGGCCGTGAGGGTCGCCTTCGTATCGCAGTTGCCGTTCTCCCTGACGTTCGGGGGGCTGGAGATCCAGGTCCTCGAGACGGCCAAGGCGCTCCGCGCGTTGGATGTCGACGTGGAGCTCCTGGACCCGTGGGCGGTGGAGTTCACATCCGACCTCCTGCACTGTTTCGGTAGCGAGTACCAACTCAGGGAGGTGGTGGCGCGGGCCAAAGGGCGCGGGATTCCGGTGGTCGTCTCGGCCATTTTCCTCCCTCAAGCGCCGGCGTGGGCCTACCTCGGATGGCGGTGGGTGGATCCGGTGATCCCCATGCAGACGACCTTCGGGCTCCGGCGCGCAGTCCTCCAGTTGGCGGATCGGATCATCGTGCACTCCAGGGTCGAGGCGCAGGACCTCGTGCGGTTCTTCGGGGTGCGGCAGGATCGGATCGAGGTCATCCCCAACGGTGTGCGGCGCCTCGAGGGTGGGAGTCCGGAGATCGCCCATCGAGCGTTCGGTGCGGAGCGCTTCGTTCTTTGCGTTGCCAGTGTGGAAAGGCGTAAGAACCAACGGCGCTTGGTCGAAGCACTCCGGGGCACGGGCATTCCGCTGGTCCTGATCGGTCCGGTGCGGCCGGACGAGCGGGCGTACGGGGAGGCCGTGGAGAGGGCAGCCCAAAGGGACGGCCGCGTGATCTGGGTCGGGGAGGTGCCGGCCCACTCTCCCCTTCTGGCGTCGGCCTACCAGGCGGCCCACGTGCACGTCCTACCGAGCCTCTCGGAGGGCCAGCCGATGGCTCTACTGGAAGCCGCGGCCGCGGGGGCGAACCTCGTCATCTCGGACCTCCCGCGCCTCCGGGAGCTCTTCGGGGAGTACGCCTGGTACTGCAACCCGCGGTCGGTGGCCTCCATCCGGAGGGCCGTCCTCGACGCGTGGGAGGCGCCCAGGGGAGTCCGCTACGCGAGCCGCCCACCCTGGCTACTCTCCTGGGAGGAGGTGGCCCGAAGGCTCGTGGGCGTGTACGAGTCCGTGCTGCGCGACCCGTTCTCGCTACGGGCCCGATGAGGATGCTCTTCCTGACCCACCTGGTGCCGTACCCGCCAGCCAGCGGCGGTGCAGTGGTGGCAGCACAAACGTTGGAGAGTCTGGCGAGCACGGGGACGGTCGACGTGTGCGCGTTCATCCCATGGTGGCGGCCCGTGAACGTCGACGAGCTGCGCCGGGTGGCCCGGCGGTGCATCGTGCTCCCACTGCGCAGGAAGCAGCTGTTGCACTGGTTGCCCGCCCACCTCCGGGGGTTGCCCTACTACGTCTTCCGGGACTATGCCCCGGAGATGGAGCGAGCTGTGCGCGGCCTGCTGGCCCAGGGCTACGATCTCGCGATCGTCGACTCGCTGTACATGTCGCCCTACGTCGCAGATGCCCGACCCCCCACGATCCTACAGGAGCACAACGTGGAGTGGTATCTGGCGGAGTCCTTCGTGCGCCTGCGTAGGGAGCCATGGTGGCGGCTCGTCGGACAGTGGGAGGTCGCTACTCTCCGGCGCTATGAGGTTCGATCGTGCGCACGGTGCAGTGCCGTCGTGACGCTTTCACCCGACGATCGCGATCGGCTCCGACAGGATGGCGTCAGGACGAGGATCGAGGTCATCCCTCCGGGCGTGGAGGTCCCGGAAGGCAGGGCGAACCCATCTGGTCGGTGCATCCTGCACGTCGGCACCGGCCACTGGCCACCGGCATCGGATGGGGTCCGGTGGTTCCTGAGGGCTGTGTTCCCGAGGGTCAAGCGCGCAGTCCCGGGTGCGGAGTTCTGGCTTGCGGGGGCTCCGCCTAAGGGTCTGGGGGGCAGGCGAATCCGTGACGGTGTGCGCGTCTTGGGGTACGTTGAGGATCTGGAGCCCGTCTACCAGGAGGCTGCCGTCTTCGTCGTGCCGCTCCGGGTGGGGAGCGGAGTCCGGCTGAAGATCCTCCACGCCCTCGCACGGGGTCTGGCCATCGTGTCCACACCCGCCGGGTGCGAGGGGCTCGGCCTCACGGATGGGGTTCACGTGCGGATCGCGAACTCCGCGGAGGAGTTCGCGGAGGCGGTCGTAGCACTCCTGGGAGATCCAGGCCTGAGGAGAAGGCTCGGGGAAGCGGGTCGGGCATTCGTGCGGGAGCGGTTCAACCCTCAGGTTCGGCGGGCGCGGTGGGGTCGCCTGATCGAGGAGATCGCGCGGCATGGCTGACGCTAGGGCGATGGGCGGTGCGGGGCGCTGGGTTCCGGGGAGGACCATGCCGGAGTTCACCCGTGTGCGGATGGTGGAGGCGTTGCAGGCCGTCGCTCACTCCCTCAGGGCTGGCCACCGCGGCTACATCGTCACCCCCAACACCGACCACGTGGTGCGCTACCACCGGGACCCGGAGTTCCGCAGGGCCGTAGACGGAGCTTGGCTCCGGTTGGCGGACGGGATGCCCGTGGTGTGGGCGAGCCGTCTGCTGGGCCGGCCCCTTCCCGAGCGGGTAACCGGAAGCGACCTCCTCCCGGAGCTGTGCCGGCTCGCGGCGGAGCGGGGGTACTCGGTGTTCCTCCTGGGGGGCCGGGAGGGGGTGGCCCGGCGGGCCGCGGACACCCTCAGGAGCCGCTACCGTGGCCTGAAAGTTGCTGGCACCTACACCCCGGTGGAGGGGTTTGCGCAAGACCCTCAAGACCAGGAGGCCGCAGTGGAGGCCGTGAACCGGGCAACTCCCGACATCCTCTTCGTGGGGGTGGGCTCTCCAGCCCAGGAGCTTTGGGTCTACCGGAACTGGGACCGGCTCCGGGTCCGGGTGGCGGTGTGCTGCGGGGCGGCGCTGGATTACGCGGCGGGCAGTCAACCCCGGGCCCCGCTGTGGATGCGTCGGGCGGGGCTCGAGTGGCTGTGGCGAGTTGTGCACGAGCCGCGGAGGCTGTGGCGCCGGTACCTCGTAGAGGATCTGGCCTTCTTCGGCATCCTGCTCCGGGCCGTATGGGACGCACGCATCCGGAGGTGGCGTTGACGAGTCGGTGGGCCTTCCTCGAAAGATCCTGGACGCTCCCACGGGCCCTCCAGGAGGCCACAAGCCTCGCCGTTCTCCTCGTGGCCGACCTCGCCGCCCTCACCGCCGCCCTGGTGGGAGCCGCAGCCCTCCGCATCTCGGTGCTCCCGGCTCTCCTGAGTGCCTTTCCCGCAGCCACGTACCCCTTGGCCCACTACCTGCAGCTGTGGTGGCTCCCCCTGCCGTACCTCGCCGCCTTCGCCTACTCCGGCCTGTACACGCGGCGTATGCCCCGTCTGGAGGAGATCCGGAGGTGTCTGGGAGCGGCCACCACGGGTACGGTACTCACGTTCACCCTGGTCTCGGTGGCGAAGCTCCAGGAGGACGTCTCCCGTCCCGTGCTCCTCCTCACGTGGGTGGGCCTCCTGGGGATCCTCCCGGCGGTACGGGGGATCACGAAGCGGACCTTGTATGCCCTCGGACCCTGGCGCCGCCGGGCCATCGTGGTCGGCTGGGGAGAGGAGGCCCACGCCCTCGCGGCTGCCCTCGGTCGGGACCCCGCCTTGGGGTACGAGGTGGTGGCGGTGGTGGGCGACTGGGAGCAGGTTCCGGCGGTCAGCGCCGCCTGGGGCGCGCGTGATGTGGTGGTCCTCGCGCGGAGCCTCGGACACCCGGACGTGTTGCGCCTCGTGGAACGGTTGCGCCCCGTGGCCGAGAACGTACTCCTCGTACCGGACCTCACCGAGGTTCCGATCCTGGGGTTGGAGATCCTGGGCCTGTTTGAGGACCGCACGCTCCTCCTGCGGGTCCCCAACTCCCTCCTGAAGCCCACGAACCTCCTCTTGAAGCGGGCAACGGACCTCGGCATCGGGAGCATCGCCGCATTCCTATCCTTGCCCGTGGTGGCCGTCGCTGCGATCCTCGTGAAGCTGGACTCCGCCGGTCCCGCGTTCCACGTGGAGGCGAGGGTGGGCCGAGGGGGACGCCGGTTCCCGTGCGTCAAGCTGCGGACCATGTACGTGGATGCTCCGCAACGACTCACCTCCTACCTCGCCGCAAACCCCGGGGCCCAGGCGGAGTGGGAGCGCTACCGGAAGCTGCGGAGCCACGACCCCCGGGTCACCCGGGTGGGGCGGTTTTTGCGGCGGTGGTCGCTGGACGAACTGCCGCAGCTGTGGAACGTGCTCCGGGGCGAGATGAGCCTCGTAGGCCCCCGGCCGTACCTGCCCGAGGAGGTGCCCCTGCTCCGGGGAGACGGGATGCTGGACGTGCCGCCCGGAATGACAGGGCTGTGGCAGGTGAGCGGCCGCAACGCGCTGGACTTCCGCACGCGGGAGCAGCTCGACCGCTGGTACGTCGGCAACTGGTCCCTGTGGCTGGATCTCGTGATCCTGCTCCGTACCCTCCCGGCCGTCGTGCGGGGCGAGTCGTCGATCCGGTGAGGGTCTTGGGGGGTGGCGCGCCCGGCAGGATTCGAACCTGCGACCCGCTGCTTAGAAGGCAGCCGCTCTGTCCCCTGAGCTACGGGCGCGGCTCTCCCCAATTCTACTCCACCGTGGCCCGAATCATGCTCTAATTCTTCCGGGAGTACCCGAACATGCCTAGTAGCCCGCGCGGGCTTTCCGCGCTCGAGTGGCTGGTGGCCCTGGCGATCCTCGTCGTCCTGGCCTTCCTCGTGCTGGGCGGACTTCCGGATGGCAGACGGGCCCCATCTCTTCCGGGAAACCGGGAGCGGGTAATCTACGACGGAGAAGCCCTGACGAAGTTCGCGGAGATCCGGAGTGCGGCCACCGAGCACCTCAGCACCCACGGCTACGTCTTCACATGGGTGAGTGCGCAGGACCTTAGACTGGGTCCGACACCGCACTGGACGTACTCGTTGCGGCGCCTCAGTGCCCTGGAGATCGCCGTGTACGCCCACGGCCGCGGCCCGATCTCGGGCCGTCGCTGGCGGATGGTGATCCGGTCGGATGGGAGCGCGTCCACGACGCTGGAGGCCCCCTAGGACGGCCGATGGTATAATCCCCCTAGCGACCCCGTGGTGGCCGTAGCTCAACGGCAGAGCACCAGACTGTGGCTCTGGGGGTTGGGGGTTCAAATCCCCTCGGCCACCCCAAGCCGTAGACGAACCTTCCGTGCGAGCCGGGCCGGTGCCCGTGAGCGAGAAGGGAGAAAGCCGGTCTCGGCTGGTTTTCACCGGTGCAGGGCGCCATGAGGGGTGGGATCGGTCCGCACGAGCGCCTACACCCTGGGGTGCCCGAGCTCCACCGGACCCTCCGGATGCGGGCGATGGTCCTGGAGACTCCCCGCACTCCGCTCCGGCCTACCGAACTCGCAGTCCCCGTACCGAGCCCGGGCGAGGTGCTGATCCGGGTTGCGGCCTGCGGCGTCTGCCGCACCGACCTGCACGTGGTGGACGGGGAGTTGCCCGACCCGAAGCTTCCTCTCGTCCCTGGCCACCAGATCGTGGGGGTCGTGGAGGAGATCGGGGAGGGAGTCAAGCAGTTCCGGCCGGGTGATCGGGTCGGGGTTCCTTGGCTCGGCTGGACGTGCGGAGGGTGCCGGTACTGTACGACCGGCCGCGAGAACCTGTGCCCTCATGCCCGCTTCACCGGCTACCACCGGGACGGTGGGTATGCCGAGTTCACGGTGGCGGATGCCCGCTACTGCTTTGCGATCCCCGAAGGGTATCCAGACCCACAGGCCGCACCACTTCTGTGCGCGGGCCTCATCGGCTACCGGTGCCTACGGATGACCGGTGATGCCGAGCGGGTGGGGCTGTACGGGTTCGGGGCCGCGGCCCACATCGTGACCCAGGTGGCCTGCTTCCAGGGCCGCCGCGTGTTCGCCTTCACCCGCCCGGGCGACCTGGACGCCCAACAGTTCGCCCGAGAGCTCGGCGCGGAGTGGGCGGGGGATACGACGCAAGCACCCCCTGAAGAGCTGGATGCCGCGATCCTCTTTGCACCCGTCGGTGAACTCGTCCCGGTGGCCCTTCGGGCGACGGCACCCGGGGGCGTCGTGGTGTGCGGCGGGATCCACATGTCCGACATCCCGTCGTTCCCGTACGCCCTCCTCTGGCAGGAACGGGTGCTCCGGTCGGTGGCGAACCTCACCCGTCGGGATGCCGAAGAGTTCCTGGCCCTCGCCCCGCGCATCCCGGTGCGCACCCAGGTGCAGAGGTACCGGTTGGAGGAGGCCAATCAGGCGCTGGACGACCTGCGGAGCGGCCGGCTCCGGCGAGGGGCCGCGGTACTGGTCGTGTCGAACGGACCGGAGACCGAAAACGAGGGGTGAGGCATGTTCGAGCTCCAGGATCTCACGGAACTATTGGAGCTTCCACGGCGCGACGTCCTGACGGTCTGCCTGGACGTGGATCCCACCAAGCCCGAGCACCAGCGGCCGGAACCCGCCTGGCGGATCTGGCTCCGACAGGCGTTGCACGAGACGATCGAACAGGTGCCCAAGGACCGACGCCGCACGGCCCAGGAGGCGGCCGACCGAGTCCTCTCCCACCTCCGCGACGGCCGTCCTCAGGGAAGAGGACTCGCGCTGTTCACAGCCCCCGACCTCTGGCGGGAGTACGCCCTCCCGATCCCGCTCCCGAACCTCGTGCGGTTCGGCCGGCCGGACCTATGGCCGCTCCTGTGGGCCGCCGACGAGTACCAGCCCCACGCCATCCTGATCGTGCACAGGGACCACGCCCGGATCCTCCTCGCCTACCTCGGCACCGCCACGGTGATCGAGGAGGACGTGCTGGAGCTGGACACCACGAACTGGCGGTTCGCCTCCGGACGGCCGCCCACGTTCGTGGGCCGCACAGGCACGGCCGCCACCCGGGGGGCGCAACGGGACACCTTCGAGGCCCGGGTCGACGACCACCTCCGGCGGTTCTGGGCCGGCGTGGCCGCGGCCGCTGCTCGCCTGCTGGAGGAGCGGCGCATCGAGCGACTCGTGATCGGTGGACCTGAAGAGGCCGCCTACGGCACCCGGGACCAACTCCCCGAGGCTGCGGCGAAGAGGCTCGTGGCCGTCGTCCCCTTGCCCTCGCCCCTGGAGGACTGGCCCCGCATCCGCGACCGCATCCTCGCGGCGGCCCGGGAGGCCGAGCGGAGGCGCGAGGCCGAAGTGGTCCAGGACCTCCTGGAGCGCAGCGCCACGGGCGGCGGGGTCTTGGGCTTGGGTCCTACCCTCGATGCCCTCGTGCGCCAGCAGGTGCAGCTCGTCGCCGCCGAGCACGACCTCGAGGCTCAGGTCTGGGAATGCGTGGCCTGCGGGTTCGTAGCCCTTGACCCGGAGTCGGCCTGCGGGGTGTGCGGTGGTGCCATGGAGTCCGCTTGGCTCACCCAGGTCCTGCCGGCTTTGGTCCACCGGAACCGGGCCTCGCTAGAGCTGGTAGGGCAGGAGGCGGGATTAGGACCGCATGGGCGGATCGGTGCGCTGCTCCGGTACACGGTGAGTACCGAGGGTTGACCCCACAGCCGCGCCGGCCCAGATGGCACCCGACGGTGGGCGTCCCGCGTCGGGGTGTACCTTACCCGGTCCCGGGTGCTTCCCCACGCACGCTCAGCACGGGCACCGGACTGTGCTGGATGATGTGGTCGGCCACGCTGCCCACGAGGATCCGGGCGATGCCGGTCCGGCCCCGGAGGCCCACGACGATCAGGTCGGCCTGAAGCTCCCTGGCCACATTCAGGATCGCCTCGCGCGGCACCCCCATCCGGAGTACCGTCTCACCGTGCCCAAGCCGGCTTCGGAGGCGCTCGAGCCGGGCCTGGGCCTGCTCCAGGAGGTAGGCCCGGATGCGCTCACCGCTTCCCGTCAGGAGGATCTCCCGCGGGACGGTGGCGAACGTCTCATCGGTCATCTCCACGACGTGGAGCAAGTACAGCTGTGCGTCAAGCGCCCGGCTCAGGACGTCTGCGTAGCCGATCGCCACCTCCGCGGTCCGGGAAAAGTCGGTGGGCACAAGGATCTTGCGGATCTCTAGAGACGTCATGCCAAGCTTACCTCCAACCCCTCCGGCGTGCGCACGACGGGTGTACCGAACATCCGGCACAGCTCCTCCATGCGCGCGCAGATCGCCTTGAACTCAGGACCTCGGGCAAGATCCACCCGGGCGTAGCGGAGCCGCACCGGAACCATCCGCAGCCGCTCGAGGGTCACATCCGGCCGAACATCCACACAGAACACGAAAGACCAGTCGTTCCGGAGTTCGGGATCCACGGCGTAGTCGTCCAGGAAGTCACCGGTGTCATAGAGCACGAGCCGGCGGCCGATCCGCTCCACACCCTGGAACACGTGGGCGGAGTGGCCGTGTAGGACGTCCACGCCGAGGTCGGTCACCGCGTGGGCGAAGGCCCGGAAGTGGGGCGGTGGGACCAGGACCATGTTGGGTCCCCAGTGGAGGGAGAGCACGACGAGCTGGGCTCCCGCTCGGCGTGCCCGGGCGATCCATCCCGCGACACGGTCGAGGGTCGCAGGATCGGTACGGATCTCCAGGTAGTTCGTGCCCGGACGGTCCGGACCTGCGGCGAAAGGGGGCTCGTTGTCCGTGGCGGAGATCACACCGACCCGGATCCCGCCTGCCTCCACGAGCGCGGGGGCTTCGGCCTCCTCCAGGGTCCTGCCTGCGCCCGCGTGCGCGATCCCTGCCTCGTCCAGGTAGCGGAGCGTGTCCAGGAGTCCGGGGACGTCGTAGTCCAGAGTGTGGTTGTTCGCGAGGCTCACGCACCGGATGTTCGCGGCCCGGAGGACCTGGACGGCGTGCGGATCAGCCCGGAAGTAGAACACCTTCGGGGTCAGAGACCACCGCGCGCGGTGCGTCGTAATCGCGCACTCCAGGTTCGCGAACACCGCATCAGCCGACCGCAGGAGGGGAAGGACATCCCCCCAGAACCATTCGGCAGCTCGCGAGGGGATCACGGCGTTCACCCCGCGGCCAAGCATCACGTCGCCGATGAACGCGAGGGTCGGCATCACCGATTAAGGAGGGCTTCGACTTCGGATCGGGCGGGCATCGATTGCGCCCCCATTCGGGTCACCTTAAGGGCTGCAGCGGCGTTGGCGAACCGCACGGCCTGCCCGAGCGGCTTCCCCTCGGCCAGGGCCACGCCCAGGGCGGCGGCGAAGGCATCACCCGCCGCAGTGGTATCCTGGGCCGCTACGGGGAATGCCGGCACGTGCCCTCGCGCCCCCATCGAGGCGTAGACCGCTCCCCGCTCCCCGAGCTTCACGACGGCCGCACGGGCACCCCGACGGTACAGTGCCTCGGCCGCCCGCACCGCCTCTTCTGTGGACCCCAGGGGGAGGCCTGTCAGGGCATGGGCCTCGATCTCGTTGGGGTTCAATACGTCCAGCAGGGGGTAGAGGTCCCCGGGGAGGGGGGCGACGGGTGCAGGGTCCAGCACCACGCGCACCCCCGCCTCGTGCGCGATCTGTGCGGCCCGCCGCACGGCCTCCATGGGGATCTCCAGCTGCAGGAGGAGGACGGCGGCCGCGCGGATCACCTCACCTGCTTGCTCCACGTCGTCCGGGCTTACGCGGGCGTTCGCGCCCGGGGCCACCAGGATCAGGTTGCGGCCGTGGGGGTCCACGCCGATGAGGGCCACACCGGTCGCGGCCTCCGAATCGGTTCGGACGAACGTCACGTCCACGCCCTCCTGCTCGAGGGCCGCCCGTGCCCTCCGGCCGAAGTCGTCCTCACCGACCCGTCCCACCATGAAGACCCGGGCACCCAGACGGGCGGCTGCCACGGCCTGGTTGGCGCCCTTCCCGCCCGGGAAGGTGGCGAACACGCCTCCCGTGACGGTCTCGCCCACGTGGGGCAGGCGCGGGACCTTCACGACGAGGTCCATGTTCAGACTCCCCACCACGCAGACCCGCAGCATGTGCCGGTGATTCGGCGGAGGCTGCGCAATCTCCTGGATCCCGATCCGCCGGATAATAGACCAGAAGAGGGACGCGGGGGGACTCCATGGGCAAGAAGTGGGTCTACCGGTTTGAGGAGGGCGGGGCGGAGCTCCTCGCCCTGCTGGGCAGCAAGGGGGCCGGAATCGCCGAGATGACCCGGATCGGGATCCCGACCCCACCTGGGTTCGTGATCACCACGGAAGCGTGCAACGCGTACTACGCTGCCGGGCGCCGCTTCCCGGAGGGCCTGTGGGAACAGGTCCTGGAGGCAGTACGGGAGATCGAGGAGCGGCTGCAAAGACGCTTCGGGGATCCCGAGCGCCCGCTGCTCGTCTCGGTGCGCTCGGGCGCTGCGATCTCCATGCCCGGGATGATGGATACCGTCCTGAACCTGGGCCTGAACGACCGGGTGGCCGCAGGGATCGCCCGCTCCCTGGACCCTCGCTTCGCCTACGACGCCTACCGCAGGCTGCTGCAGATGTTCGGGCGGATCGTGATGAAAGTACCAGGGGAGGCGTTCGAGGAGGTCCTGGACGCGTACAAGCGCCGGGGTCCGGTGCTGCGGCAGGACACAGATCTAGGGGCCGAAGAGCTCCAGGAGATCTGCGAGCAGTTCAAGGCGATCATCCGAGAACACGCAGCTCAAATGTTCCCTCAAGATCCCTACGAGCAACTCCGACAGGCCATCGCCGCCGTGTTCGACTCCTGGATGGGGAAGCGGGCGGTGGACTACCGGCGCGTGCACCGCATTCCCGATGCGCTTGGTACGGCGGTCACGGTACAGGCAATGGTCTTCGGGAACCTCGGCCCGGATTCCGCCACCGGCGTGGCCTTCACCCGCGACCCGGCCACGGGAGAAAAGCGGCTCTATGGGGAGTACCTGACCCAGGCCCAGGGGGAAGACGTGGTGGCCGGCATCCGGACGCCCAAACCGCTAGAGCACCTGAAGGAGGAGATGCCCGATGCGTACGCCGAGCTCGTCCGGATCGCCGAGCAACTGGAACGGCATTACCGGGACATGCAGGATCTGGAGTTCACGATCGAGCGGGGACGCCTGTGGGTGCTCCAGACGCGATCCGGCAAGCGCACGGGTGCCGCCGCGATCCGGATCGCGGTGGACATGGTCCAGGAAGGGCTCATCGACAAGCGGACGGCTGTGATGCGGGTCGAACCGGGACTGGTGGCCCAGCTCCTCCACCCCACGGTGGACGAGGCACATCGCGCACGGGCGCGCGAGGAAGGACGACTCCTTGCCCGGGGGCTTCCGGCCTCTCCGGGGGCCGCGAGCGGACAGGTGGTGTTTGACGCGGACGAGGCGGAGTGGAGGAGCGCCCAGGGCGAGACGGTGATCCTCGTGCGGCCGGAGACGGCTCCCGAGGACTTCCACGGGATGGTCGCCGCACGGGCGATCCTCACCTCGCGCGGTGGGATGACCTCCCATGCGGCCGTCGTGGCGCGGGGGATGGGTAAGCCGTGCGTGGTGGGCGCAGAGGCGATCATGATCGATCCCAAGGCAGGGGAGATGTCGGCAGGCGGTGTACGGGTCCGCGCCGGCGAGTGGATCACGGTAGACGGTAGCACGGGAGAGGTGTACCTGGGCAGGCTCCCCACCCGGGAGCCCGAGCTTGGGGGCGAGTTCGCCACGTTCATGGGCTGGACCGACGAGTTCCGGCGGATGGGCGTGCGGGCGAACGCCGATACCCCTCAGGATGCCGAGAAGGCTCGGGCGTTCGGTGCGGAGGGGATCGGCCTGTGCCGGACCGAGCACATGTTCTTCACCGGCGACCGGATCTACGCGATGCGGGAGATGATCGTCGCCACAACTCCGGAGCAGCGGCGGGAGGCGCTGGCGAAGATCGAGCCCCTCCAGCGGCAGGACTTCGTCGAGCTGTTCCGGGTCATGGACGGGTTCCCCGTCGTGATCCGGACCCTGGACCCGCCCCTCCACGAGTTCCTGCCTCCCGATGAGGAGGCCCTGCGGGAGACCGCGGAGCGGATCGGTGTGTCGGTGGAGGCGCTGCGGCAGAAGGTGGCGGCGCTGCGCGAGGTGAACCCCATGATGGGGCTCCGGGGGTGTCGGCTTGGGATCCTCTACCCGGAGATCACCCAGATGCAGGCGCGCGCCATCTTCGAGGCGGCGGCGGCCTGCCAGGCGGAGGGGATCCGCGTGCAGCCCGAGGTGATGATCCCGCTCGTGAGCGACCTGAACGAGCTGCGCCAGCAGGCCGAGATCGTACGTGAAGTGGCCGAGGAGGTGCAGGCGCGCACCGGGCAGCGGATCCACTATCGGATCGGCACGATGGTGGAAGTCCCCCGCGCGGCCCTCATAGCGGACCGGATCGCCGAGGTCGCCGAGTTCTTCAGCTTCGGGACGAACGACCTTACCCAGTTCACCTTCGGGATGAGCCGCGACGACGCCGGCCGGTTCCTGCCGCGCTACCTCGATCAGAAGATCCTCCAGGAGGACCCCTTCCAGGTGCTGGACCGCGAGGGCGTGGGCGAGCTCGTTCGGATGGGGACCGAGCGGGGCCGGTCAACCCGGCCGGACCTCGTGGTCGGGATCTGCGGCGAGCACGGCGGGGAACCGGCGAGCGTGAAGTTCTGCCACCGAGTAGGACTCGACTACGTCTCCTGCTCGCCCTACCGGGTGCCCGTCGCACGCCTGGCGGCGGCCCAGGCGGCACTGGAGGAGTCCTGCGGCCCGTAGCGAATCTCTTACGGAGGGAAGCGACGTGTCCTCAAAGGAAGGATTGGGGGCGTGCGTTGTCGCACGGCTCGGTGAGCGCGCCAAGATCCCGGATGGCGGCGTGCTGAGCCGGACCCTCTACGCCGAGCCGGCGGTGAGCGTGATCCTGTACGCGTTGGACCGCGGTCAGCATGTGCAGGATCGATCGGCGACCCGGCGGGTGCTCGCCCACGTGCTGGAGGGGGAGGTGGAGGTGGAGGTGGACGGCCAGACGCTTCAGGCTTCCGGAGGGAGCCTCTTCGTGATCCCGCCGCACCGCACCTACCGGCTCCTGGCCCACTCCCCCCTGGTCCTGCTCTTGTACCTCTTCTGTCCGCGGACCCCTGAGGCGACCGTGCCCGCCCTCAGCGCACCGGCCACCTACCGGCCGACCCTCCCGTTGGACCCAGAACCCTAGACCCCAAGGGTCTATCGGCCGCCTTGGGCGCATCAGCGGAGGAGGACCTGGAGGACCACCATCGCCATGCTGGTGAGGGTCACGGTCGTCGCGACGAGGCCGTGGGGCGCCTCCTGGAGGGCTTCGGGGACGAGTTCGGAGAACACCATCCAGATCATCGCACCCGCTGCGAACCCCAACCCGGCCGGAAGGTAGGCATGGAAGGTCTGCACGAAGAGGTAGGCCAGCGGCGCCATGAGGGGTTGGGGCAGGCTCGTGAACACGCTCCACCACGCGGCCCGCCAGACCGGTTCCCCACGCGGAACGAGGACGAGGCTCGTGGCGAGTCCTTCCGGGATGTTGTGGACGGCGATCGCCAGGGTGATGAACGTGCCGAGGGACTGTCCGCCACCGAACGATACACCCACTCCTACCCCTTCGGTGAAGGAGTGGAGCGTCATGATCCCGACGACCAACAGCGCCCTGCGTGCGTCAAGCCCACGGAGGTTTCCCAGCCGCAGGTCCTCGTAGGATCGCAGGACCCGCGCGCTCCCCACGATGAACCCGACGCCCAGCACCGCGCCGAGCACCGTGCGGCTCAGACTGTAACCGATCCCCTCGTAGACGAGGCCGAAGCTCGCGGCGAGCATGAGGCCGGCGGCGGTGGCGTTGAAGGCCCCAAGCCACGTGCGCGACACGCTGCGAAACACGGCGAACGGCAGTGCACCCAAGCCCGTGCACAGCGCCGTGAAGAGCGCGTACACGAAGACGGTGAGAAGGCTTAGCTCCTGCATCGGTGCGGTCTCCCCGCCCAGGATACGGGGCAGCCAGGGACTTCGTCGATTCTGAAGCGGGGTATTTAGGCGGACCGTGTAGGAGAGGTTCGGAGCGCCGACGCCGGTCGCTACACGCGCTCGGGGGCGAGGCCCCAGTGCTCTGGGGACCTCCACAGGCTGCTCCGGACCAGTTCCCGCATGAACAGGAACTCCTTCGGCAACCGGTCGTAGAGCAACCCGAACAGCTCCTCGTGGGCGATGAGCTCGCGCATCCACGCGGCGCGGTCCACGGCCATGAGTTCTGCGAACCGCTCCCGGCGGAACGGGAGGCCCTCCCAGTCGATGTCCTCGTACCGCGGCATCCAGCCGATGGGGCTTTCGACGGCGTAGGCGCGTCCCCGCACGCGCTCGACGATCCACCGGAGGATCCGCATGTTCTCGCGGTACCCGGGCCACAGGAACGCGCCGTCCGGTCCCCTGCGGAACCAGTTCACGGAGAACATGCGCGGGGGGTTGGGCAGCTCGCGGCCGAGCTGCAGCCAGTGGTTGAAGTAGTCGGCCATGTGGTACCCGCAGAAGGGCAACATGGCGAAGGGATCGCGGCGCACCCGGCCGACCTCCCCTGAAGCCGCAGCGGTCGTCTCCGCCCCCATGGTGGCGGCCATGTACACCCCGAAGTTCCAGTTCACGGCCTGGTAGACGAGCGGCACGGTGTCGCTCCTCCGTGCCCCGAACACGAAGGCGCCGATGGGAACCCCTTCTGGATCTTCCCAGGCGGGGTCCATGGAGGGGCACTGGCTGGCCGGGGCGGTGAACCGGGCGTTGGGGTGGGCGGCGGGTTCCCCGCGGGCGGGGTCGTAGGGTCGCCGCCGCCAGTCCAGAAGGCCCGGAGGGGGCACTTCGGTGAGGCCCTCCCACCACACGTCCCCGTCCGGCGTGAGGGCGACGTTCGTGAAGATCGTGTTGCGTTCGATCGTGGCCATCGCGTTGGGGTTCGTCTGCCAGTTCGTGCCGGGGGCCACGCCGAAGAACCCGGCTTCAGGGTTGATCGCACGCAGCGTGCCGTCCCGGTGCGGCCGGATCCACGCGATGTCGTCCCCGACGGTCGTGACGCGCCAGCCGCGCCGCTGGAAGCTTTCAGGGGGGACCAGCATCGCGAAGTTCGTCTTGCCGCTGGCAGAGGGGAAGGCCGCCGCGACGTACGTCTTCTCCCCATCCGGGAATTGGACCCCCACGATGAGCATGTGCTCGGCGAGCCACCCCTCGTCCCGGGCGATCCACGAGGCGATCCGGAGCGCGAACGACTTCTTCCCCAACAGGGCGTTGCCGCCGTAGCCGCTTCCGAAGGACACGATGGAATGCTCCTCGGGGAAGTGCACGATGTACTTCGTGGGGTTCGAGGGCCACGGCACGTCCGGTTGGCCGGGCCGGAGGGGAGCGCCCAGGGAGTGGAGGCACCGGACAAACTCGCCGTCCCCCAAGGCCTCCAGGACCGCGCTCCCCATCCGCGTCATGATCCGCATGTTCACCACGACGTACTCAGAGTCGGTGAGCTGGACGCCGATGCGGGAGAAAGAAGACCCAAGCGGCCCCATGCTGAACGGGATCACGTACATCGTGCGACCCCTCATGCAGCCTCTAAACAGGCCCTCCAGAATCGCCTTCATCTCCCGGGGGTCGACCCAGTTGTTCGTGGGGCCAGCGTCCTGCCTGCGGGACGTGCAGACGAAGGTCCGGTCCTCCACGCGGGCGACGTCCGAAGGGTCCGAGAACGCAGCATAGCACCCGGGCCGCTTGCGCGGGTTCAGGGGAACAAACGTTCCCTTCCGGACAAGGAGCGCGCAGAGGCGCTCGTACTCCTCCTGGGAGCCGTCGCACCAGTGGATCGCCTCAGGCCGCGTGAGCCGGGCGACGTCTTCGACCCAACGGACGAGCGCCTGGTTGCGGATGAGCTCTTTGACCATCACGAGCTCCCGGTGCCTCCCGCTATTGTACCCGCCGGTGGGGGAGTTTTGGGGGTTCAGCCGGCCAGGTCCCGGAGCTGCTCCAGGTAGGCGGCGCGTAGCTTGGAGAGGGCGCGCTTCTCGATCTGTCGGACGCCCTCGGCGGTGAACCCGAGCCTGCGGCCGACCTCTCGCATCGTCCTCGGACGTCCTCCAAATAGACCAAACCGCAGGCGGATCACCTGCCGCTCGCGCGGGGACAGGCGCCTCAAAAGACGCTGGATCGCCTCCCGACGGAAGTCCGGGGAAAGTGCATCGTCCGGTCCGGGCACCTCCAGAGGGGACGGAATCCTCGGTAAGGCGTCCTCCTCGTCGACCAGTGCGTCGAGGGAAATGGGCCCCTCAAGAAGGGCGAGGGTCTCCCGGACCCGCTCGAGCGGCCAATCGAGGGCGCTCGCGATCTCCTGGACGGAGGGTTCGCGGCCCAGAGCCTGCTCGAGGGATTCCACCGTCCGCCGGAGGCCCAGGAGCTCCCGGGTGCGGAGGTCGGAGAGGGAAGCGATCTGTGTGTACGCGGTGATCGCGCGCGCGATCGCATGGCGAACCCACGGGACGGCATAGGTGGTGAAGCGTTGGCCGCGGCGCCAGTCGAACCGCTGCGCGGCCTGCACAAGGGCGAGGTTCCCCTCCTGGATCAGGTCGAAGAGGGGGATGCCCCGTCTTGCGAACCGCCGCGCGATGGAGACCACAAGCCGTAGGTTCGCCTCAACGAGCTCGCAGACGGCGCCCCGATCCCCGCAGGCGATCCGGCGGCCCAGTGCTTCCTCCTCCTCGCGCGAAAGCAGCGGGATCCGGGAGATGGCACTCAGGTACTGCCACAGGAACTCGTCGCCTCGGATGTTGACCTGCCGCATGGCTCAGGACAATCCCGGCATCCCGACGTTCGCGCCGGCAGGAATTCGGATGGACTCCGGATACGCACACCTTCGGCAGAGGATCGAAAAACCCCTCCTGCGGTTGCCCCTTGACAGGGCGGACGGGTCTGCCTCAAGATGGACGTAAAATCTGACAGGTGACTCAGTTGTCAGATATAGAGCGCGCGCAACGGCACCGCAGCCGTCGGCCCGTTTCCGCACGCGGTCAGCGCACCCGTCAGAAGCTGCTGGACGCGGCCGAGGCCGTCTTCGGCCGCAAGGGCTACCACGCGGCCTCCATCACCGACATCACCCGCCGGGCCGGCGTCGCCCAGGGGACCTTCTACCTGTACTTCCCCAGCAAGCGCGCCATCTTCGCGGAGCTCGTCCGGGAGCGGAGCCGAGCGCTACGTTACGCCATCCGGCAGGCCACGGCCGGGCTGGCGGACCGACTGGAGATCGAGCGCGTGGGCTTGCTCACGTTCTTCGACTTCATCCGCAAGCACGAAGGAATTTACCGCATCGTGAACCAAGCGGAGTTCGTGGACCGGCGTCTGTTCCAGTGGTACTACCGGCACTTCGCAAAAGGCTACGCCGCAGGCCTCCGGGCGGCCATGGAGTCAGGGCAGATCGATCCCGGCCACAGCGAGGTCTTGGCCTACTGTCTTATGGGAATCGCGGACTTCATCGGGATGCGCTACGTGCTCTGGGACGGCAGCTCACCCTCTTCCGAGGTCGTCGAGCAGGTGATGGCCTTTATCCGGAAGGGGCTGGGAGGACCGAGGTGACGGCGAACATCGTTGGCCTTTCGGTGTACGTGCCCCGAGGCTTCCAGACGAGTGCGGAGATCGCTTCCCGCACCGGCATCCCTCAGGAGATCGTGGAGGGCAAGCTCGGCCTGCGCCAAAAGCGCATCGCCGCACCTGAGGAGCACGTCTCCCACCTCGCGACCCGGGCGGCTGAGCCCCTCCTGCGCGGGATGGATCGAACTGAGCCCGGAGCCGTCGTCTACTTCGGAAGCGCCCACAAGGACTACTACCTGTGGAGCTGCGCAGCCCGGATCCAGCACGCCCTGGGTCTTGCGAACGCCTTCGCCTTCGAGCTCATGGCGACGAGCGCCTGCGGTCCCATCGCCCTGCGCGTGGCACGCGATCTCTTATCCGGAGATGAAACCCTCCGGTTCGTCCTCCTCGTCGGCGCCTCTAAGGAGTCCACGGTGATCGACTACGCGAACCTCCGGTCGCGGTTCGCGTTCAACTTCGCGGACGGCGCGGCCGCAGCCCTCGTGCGCCGGGACGAGGACGGGCACCGGATCCTCGCCTCAGCCAGCCTCACCGACGGGTCCTTCGCCGAGGACGTGTTGGTCCCCGCCGGCGGCTCGGTCCACCCGCCGTCACACGAGACCGTAGAGCGCCGGATGCACTTCCTCGACGTACGCGATCCTCAGGACATGAAGGCCCGACTCGACCCGGTCTCCCTCGACCGGTTCGTGTTCGTGATCCGGGAGGCCATCCGTCACAGCGGATGTGACCTCTCGGACCTGCGGTTCCTTGCGGTGCTCCACATGAAGCGATCCATGCACGAACGGCTCCTGGAGAGCCTCGGACTCACACCGTCGCAGTCCGTGTACCTGGACACCTACGGTCACATGTCGGCCGTCGACCCCCTCGTCGGCCTCTGGGAGGGGGAGCGATCCGGACGGCTGCGGCCCGGGGATCTGGCCGTGGCGGTGAGCGCGGGGACTGGCTACACGTGGGCCGCGACGGCCATCCGGTGGTGAGGGGATGTGGGGGATCTGGCAGTGGCTTGAGAGGCAGGCAGACCTCCGTCCGGACAAACCGGCCCTTAAAGACGGTGCCCGTCAGGTCTCCTACCGCATCCTCCGGAACCGCGCTGCGTCCCTGGCCGGAGCGCTAGAACAGATGGGCGTGGCGTCGGGCGATCGGGTTGCGATCCTCTCCTGGAACCGCGTGGAGTACGTCGAGGTCCTCTTCGCGTGTGCCCGGCAGGGTGCGCTGGCGGTCCCCCTGAACTGTCGTCTTGCGCCCGAGGAGCTCGCCTACCAGCTCGCCGATAGCGAGCCCACCGTGCTGTTCTTTGACGGCGAACTAAAGCCCCTCGCCTCAACCCTGCGGGGACGAGGACAAGCGACTTCGGTGCGCGCTTGGGTTTCCTTTGACGACGGGAACGAGCCGTCTTGGGCGGCGGAGTACGCCGACCTCCTGGATGCACCTCCGGGCGCTCCGCTGGGGCGGCTGGACGATCCCTTCCTGATCCTGTACACCTCCGGGACGACCGGTCGGCCAAAGGGCGTCGTGTTGCGCCAGGCGACGCAGTTTTGGAACAGCGTGAACATCACGACCGCAATCGGGCTCACGTTCCGAGACGTGACGCTGAACGTCTTGCCCCTGTTCCACTCAGGCGGCATCGGCCTATATACCCTTCCAACCCTCCACGTGGGCGGTACGGCCATTCTCCTTCGACGGTTTGATCCCGAGACCTGCGTCCGGCTCCTCGTAGAGCACCACGTCACCGCGATGTTCGCCGTGCCGTCCATCTACCTGATGCTGTTGCAGTCGGACGCGTTTTGGGCTTCTGACCTGAGTGGTGTGCGGTTCGCCTGCGGCGGAGCGCCCTGCCCGCTGCGTGTGATCGAAGCGTTCCGTGACCGAGGACTTCTCTTCCAGCAGGGGTATGGCCTCACGGAGACGGCACCCACCTGCCTCATCCTCACCGCCGAAGACGCCTTCCGGAAGATCGGGTCCGTGGGCAAGCCGGCGATCCACGTGGAGGCCCGGGTCGTGAACGAGGAAGGGCAGGACGTGCCGCCCGGCGTGCTCGGAGAGGTGTGGACGCGCGGCCCCAACCTGTTCAGCGGGTACTGGCGCAGACCCGAAGCCACCGCGGAGGCGTTCTGCGGGCCGTGGTTCCGGACCGGTGATCTCGCCTGGCTGGACGAGGAGGGCTTCTTCTACATCGTGGACCGAAAGAAGGACCTGATCGTCTCTGGGGGCGAGAACATCGCGCCCGCCGAAGTGGAAGAAGTGCTCTACCGCCACCCTGCCGTGGCCGAGGCAGCGGTGATCGGGATCCCGCACGAGCTGTGGGGGGAGGTCCCGATGGCGGTGGTTGCCCTGAAGCCGGGGAGGCAGGCGACCGCAGAAGAACTCCTGCGCTTCTGCGAGCATTTCCTGGCCCGCTACAAGGTCCCAAAGTCGGTCGCGTTTGTCGACGCGCTGCCCAGGAATGCCGCCGGCAAGGTCGTAAAACGGGTGCTGCGTGAGCAGTACGCCGCAACCGGGTGATCCATGCCCTTCATCCATCGGGACGGTGTGCGCATCTACTACGAGGTAACCGGAAGCGGTCCGGCTCTGGTGCTGCTGGAGGGCCTGGGGTACGGGCTGTGGATGTGGTCCAAGCAGCGGCCCGCCCTCGCCCATCACTTCACGCTCGTGATGCCAGACCACCGCGGTAACGGACGGTCAGACAAGCCCGATGCGCCGTACACGATCCACCTTTTGGCGGAAGACGCCCTAGCAGTCCTCGACGAGCTCAGAATGGAACGAGCCCACGTGCTCGGTGTCTCTTTGGGTGGCATGGTGGCGCTGGAGCTTGCACTCCACGCGCCGGAACGGGTCTTAGGGCTGGTCTTGGTGAGCACCACGCCGGGTGGTGCGGCATCACAGCCGATGCCGCCTGCGACGCAGGAGGCGTGGAGGGCGGCCCGGTCCCGTCCGCCGCGTGAGGGCCTGCGCGCCGCCATGGCCCTCGCGTTCGGTCCCGGCTACATGGAGGCCCATCCGGACGAGGTCGAGTGGATCCTAGACGAGCGGCTCCGGGCCCCCCAGCCTGATCACGCGTGGCTTGGACAGCTCCAGGCGGCTTTGCAGTTCGACGTCTTCGATGCGCTCGCTCGGATCCGGCACCCAACACTCGTGATCGCCGGATCGGAGGATCGGGTGGTCCCGACATCCAACGCGCACCTGATCGCAAGCCGCATCCCAAACGCGCGGCTCGTGGTGTTCGAGGGAGCCGGACACCTCGTGATCTGGGAGCGGGCGGAGGAGGTCAACGCCGAGGTGGCCCGCTTCCTGCAGAAGGTCGATCGCAGCCAATCGGGTCATCTCGACACGAAGGAGGGAGGAGGGGTGTCATGAGGAACCTCAAGCACGTGGGGGTGGTGATCGCATCGCTTGCGGTGCTACTCGCAGGCCTTGCGTCGACCGGCGCGCAGCCTGCGCCGGTCCGGATCGGCGCGATCGTGCCGCTCACGGGCCCGGTGGGTGTGAGCGGCCAGTTCATGCAGAAGGCCTACCAGCTCGCCCTCGAGGAGATCAACCGGGAGGGCGTGCTGGGGCGTCCGGTGGAGCTTATCGTAGAGAACGACCGGGGTGACCCGCCGACGGGGGCCGCTGCATACGTGAAGCTCGTCACACGGGACCAGGTCATCGCCGTCGTCGGTGGACTGCAGTCCTCGGTGTCCATCGCCGTGGCAGCCCAGGCGCGGCAGCGACCGGTCCTCCTGGCATGGACGGGCGCCGCCGCGGTGGTCGTGGAGCAGGCCCTGGCGGACGCCGACTGGTTCTTTCACTACCACCCCTGGCAGTACCACAACGCGGACTCCACCTACCGGTTCATCCGGAGCGCGGGCGCGCGCACGATCTTCCTGGCCTACGAGGACGGCCCGTTCGGGGCGAGTGCTGTGGACGAGGCCCGCGCGTTTTCCCGGCAGTACGGTTTGGAGATCGTGGCCTCCGAGCCGTTCCGCACCGGCTCTCCAGATCTCACGCCGCTCCTCACGAAGGCCAAGTCCTCCGGAGCAGATGTGTTCCTGTTCGTGGCGTTCGACCAGGACGTGATCCCGATGGCTACCCAGGCACGGCAGATCGGCTATGCCCCGAAGATGATCCTGGGAGCCCCGCCGTCCTGGCCGGTGGGCTTTGAGAAGCTTCCTGCCGGCAACTACATCACCGGCGTGGCGCTGTGGGTTCCGTCAATCCGGCACCCAGCCTCCCAGCGGTTCGTGCGGGCGTACCGGGAGAAGTTCCGGGAAGAGCCCTCGTCCTACTGGGCCCCGCTCGCCTACACGAACCTCATCACGGTGGCACAAGCAATCCGACGCGCCCGCTCCACGGAGTTGGGCGCTCTGATCCAGGCGATGAAGCAGACGGACTACGAGGGACCGATCGGCATGCGGCTCACGTTCAAGCGCAGCCTCTACGGCAAGAACCAGGGCTTCACGCGCCTGATCGGCTTCCAGTGGCAGGACGGCCGCCAGGTCGCGGTCTGGCCGCCGGAGATCGCAGGCGGGAAGCTCCTGTACCCGGCTCCCTGGAGCCGGTAGGGGGCGATCCGTGGAGACCCTGCTGCAGATGCTCACCCTCAGCGTCCTGCGCTCGGGTCTGTACGCCCTCACCTCTGTGGGTCTTGCCCTCGCGGTGGGCGTGATCGGGATCGTGAACTTCGCCCACGGTGAGTTCCTCATGCTCGGGGCGTTCCTCGGCTACTGGCTCCACGAACTGTACGGCCTTGACCCGCCCCTCGTCGCTCCCGTAAGCGGCGCTGTTCTCTTCCTGCTGGGGGCAGGTGTCTACCGGATGGCTATCCAGCGGGTGCTGCGGGCGCCTCCGCTGAACCAGATGCTCCTGACCTTTGGGCTCTCGATCCTTCTCCAGAACCTTGCCGTGATCCTGTGGACCGGGGACAACCGAACGACGGCGATCCCCTACGGCCACCTGTCGGTCGCATTGGGTCCGGTGCGGGTCGGCGTTCCCCAGGCGATCGTCTTCGCGGTCGCCTCGATCCTCACGGCCGGCCTCTACCTCGTCCTGGACCGCACGCGGGTGGGGAAGGCCATCCAGGCGGTGGCCCAGGATCGGCTCGGTGCGTCCCTGGTGGGGATCGAGGTGGATGCCACGTACCGGCTCGCCTTCGCGCTCTCCACCGCCCTGGCGGGGGTGGCAGGGACCCTCCTTGTCGCCCAGTACGCGGTCTCCCCGTACATGGGCCTCCTCTTCACGCTGAAGGCGTTCGCGATCATCGTCGTGGCGGGCCTCGGGAACATCCGGGGCGTGGTCTACGCGAGCCTCGTTCTGGGGCTCGTCGAGGCCGCCGTGGAGTTCTACGTGCCCAGGGGGACGGGTTGGTCTGAGGCGGTGTTCTTCCTCCTCATCCTGGGCGTTCTACTCCTCCGGCCTCAGGGACTGTTCCGGTGATCGACCGCCGTCCCACGCCCGTCGGGGTCACCCTTCTCCTCATCGCCCTGTTGGCTGCGGTTGTCTTTCCGTTCTGGGCCGAAGGGGCCAACCCGTACCGCCTGCAGCAGGCGCGGGCGGTGCTGTTGCTCGCGATCCTCGCCTTATCCTGGGACCTTCTCGCCCGAACCGGGCAGCTGTCGCTGGCCCACGCCGCCTTCTACGGGCTCGGGAGCTACACGAGTGTACTCGCGGTCAAGTTCTTGGGCCTTGCGCCGCTCGTGGGGATCCTGCTGGGGGGTCTTGGGGCCCTGTTGGTGGCAGTCCCCCTCGGGCTTGTCATGTTGCGGCTCCACGGTATCTACTTCGCCATCGGCACCCTCGCGTTCTCCCAGACGCTCCGCATCGCGGCCAACCAGCTCCCCTTCACGGGGGGTCCGGCGGGGCTTGTGACGGTTCCCCTGTTCGGAGGCCGCACGACGTTCCAGTACCTCTTCCTGCTAGGGGTCCTCGTGGTCCTCATGGGGCTGTCATGGCTCGTGCAAGCGTCGCGGTGGCACTACGCGTTCGTGGCGATCCGCACGAACGAGGCCGTGGCGCGGGTGCTCGGGGTGCCCGTGGTGCGCTACAAGGTAGCGGCCTTCGGCTGTAGTGCGTTCTTTGCGGGGGTGTGCGGGGCGACCTACGCCCACGCGTTCCTCTTCATCAGTCCCTTGGAGTCCTTTACACTCTCTGTCTCCGTGGCCTCCCTCGTTGCGCCCATCTTCGGCGGCCTGTACTCCACGGCGGGCCCCGTGCTGGGTGCCGTCCTGCTGCGCGGCGGAGAAGAGGTCCTCCGGGAGTCGCTCGGGGCAGGCTATCCGATCCTGTACGGGCTGCTGCTCGCCGTGGCGGTCCTATTCCTGCCCGGTGGCATCGTGGGCCTGTGGGGCAGGAAAGGGCGTCAACGAGGCGTGCCCACCGACCGGCCCCTCCCCCAGGACGTGCAGGCGCAGGCATGATCCTCCAGGTTGAGGGACTGGTGAAGCGGTTCGACGGTCTTGTGGCGGTGAACGACCTCTCGTTCCACGTGGCCGAGGGGGAAATCCTGGCCCTCATCGGCCCGAACGGAGCCGGCAAGACCACGGTGTTCAACCTGATCTCGGGCCTGTTGCGACCTGACGCCGGCCGCATCCTGTTCCAGGGCCAGGACGTCACGCACGATGCGCCGGAGGAGCGTGCCCGTCGCGGGATCGGCCGCACCTTCCAGGTGATGCAGCCCTTCGGCACACTCTCTGTCCTGGAGAACCTCCTGGTGGGGGCGCTGTACGGCCGCGCCCACCCGAGGTCGCTCCGGGCGGCCCGCGCGCACGCCGAGGCGATCGGACGCCTTGTCGGGCTGGGCCCGTTGCTGGACCGTCCGGCCGCAGGCCTGGGGGTCGCAGACCTCAAGCGCCTGGAGCTCGGCCGGGCACTCGCCATGGACCCTCGCCTCCTGCTGCTGGACGAGGTCCTCGCAGGGCTCCTGCCGACAGAGGCGCGCGAGGCGATCCAGATGGTCCGCCGCGTGCGGGAGCGGGGCGTGACGATCCTCCTGATCGACCACGTGATGCGCAGCGTGCGGGCCCTCGCCGACCGGGTCGTGGTCATGAACTTCGGACAGAAGCTCGCAGAGGGAACGTTCGATGAGGTCGCAAGCGACCCGCGTGTGATTGAGGCCTACCTGGGCGCGGAGGACGACACGAGTTGACGCTCCGGGTCGTTGACGTCTACGCGGGCTACGGACCTTTGCGCGTCCTGTGGGGCGTGTCTTTGGAGGTCCGCGTCGGGGAACTCGTCGCCCTCGTGGGGGCGAACGGGGCAGGGAAGACCACCCTCCTGCGCGTGGTCTCTGGCCTCCTCCCGGCCGAGGCGGGCGCGCTGTGGTGGGGAGATCGGCGCCTGAATGGTCTGTCGCCCGCTGCCATCGTGCGGCTGGGGATCTCCCACGTGCCGGAGGGCCGACACATCTTCCCCGACCTCACGGTGGCCGACAACCTGCGGCTGGGCGCGGCGATGTTGCCGCAGGCCTGGCCCAGACTCCGGGAATCCTTAGACTGGGTCTGCGAGCTATTCCCGCGCCTACGGGAACGGCTGGATCAGCGGGCGGGAACCTTATCAGGCGGCGAGCAGCAGATGCTCGCCATCGCCCGTAGCCTCATGAGCCGGCCGACGTTGTTGCTCGTGGACGAGCCCTCGCTGGGGCTCGCGCCAATCGTCGCGCGCCAGGTGTTCCGGACGCTCGAGCAGGTGAACCGGGAGGGGGTGGCGGTGCTCCTGGTAGAGCAGGACGTCCGCACGAGCCTACGCATGGCCCACCGGGGGTACGTGCTGGAGAACGGCCGGATCGTGCGGACCGGCTCTGGTCCTGAACTCCTCCACGACCCGGGGATCCGCACCGCCTACCTCGGTTTATGAACTCCTCCGAATCGCCCTCCGCTTCTAGGTGGGGTATCCTGGATTCGGGATGGCGCGCTCCGTGATCAGCGGCCGCAACCTAGATGCGCTCTCGAACCGGGCGCTCCTCCGGACGACGATCCGTCGGCTGCGGGCGGTGGCCCGCGCCGCTCGGGAGGAGTTCCACTCCGGTCTCACGCGCGAGGCCGCGCACCGGGTCGCCACCCTTGTGCGGGATGCCTTCGAGGTGGACGCGGTGTCGCTGGTGGGCCGCGCCAAGGTCTTGGCCTTCGTAGGGGAGGGGAGCGACCACCACCGGCCGGGCGAGCCGGTCACCACGGAATTCACCAAGCGCGTCCTCGCCACCGGAGAGGCTGCCGTGGCGAGGGACCGCGAAGCGATCGGCTGTCCTGACCCCCGCTGTCCCCTCACCGCGGCCATCGTGGTCCCGATGCGGGTCAAGGGGATGGTCCCGGCAGCCCTCAAGCTGTACCGGACGGACGGGCGACCCTTCCGTCCTGAAGCGGTGGAGGGCGCGGTGCTCCTGGGCGAGCTCCTGGGTGCCCAGCTGGAACTGAGCCTCTTGGAGGCCGAGGTGAAGCGGTTGGAGCGCACCGAACTCCGGGCCCTCCGGGCCGAGATCTCCCCGCACTTCGTCTTCAACACTCTTCATGCGGTCGCGAGCATCTGCGGCCGCGACCCTGAGCGGGCGAGGCGGCTCGTGCTGGACTTCGCGGAGTTCCTGCGGCACGCGCTGCGCGCCCACGGAGAGTTCTGCACGTTGGAGGAGGAGCTGTGGTACGTAGAGCACTACCTGGAGTTCGAGCGCACTCGGCTGGGGCCGCGGTTGCGGGTCCAGATCGAGATCGACCCGGAACTGTGGACGCTGCTTCTCCCGGTCCTCACGTTGCAGCCGCTCGTGGAGAACGCAGTGGTGCACGGGATTGAGCCCAAGACCGGCCCCGGCACGGTGCGCGTGCGCGGCCACCGGGAGGGCGACGTCGCCGTCCTCGTGGTGGAGGACGACGGGGTGGGGATCCCGGAAGGACTCTTGGAGCGCGTCACCGAGCGTGGGGTGGGCTCCGGCCTCGGTGTGGGCCTGTTCAACGTCCACCGCCGGCTCGTGACGATCTACGGCCCGGAGTACGGGTTGCGCGTGGAGAGCGAGGAGGGGAAGGGGACGCGCGTCGTGGTCCGGATCCCTCGACGAATGGAGGCGGCCAGCTGATGCGGCCGCTCCGGATCCTCGTGGTGGACGACGACCCGGACGCCCGCGCGCACCTGGTGGCACTCCTAAGGGAGGCCGGGCAGGACCAGGTGGAGGTGGCCCAAAGCGCCTACGAGATGCTGGACCGGCTCCGGGGAGGACCCTTTGACGCCGTCTTCCTGGACATCCGGATGCCGGGCTTGACCGGACTCGACGCGCTCCGGGCCTTAAACGCCCTCCCGCAACGGCCCCGGGTCGTGCTCGTGAGTGCCTTCGACGAGCATGCGCTGGAGGCCTTCGAGGCGGCGGCGTTCGACTACCTCCTCAAGCCCGTGGAGCCCGGTAGACTCCGCCGGACGCTGGAGCGGCTCCAAGAAGAACCTCCCGCGAGCCCACCGTCCCGGCTCGCTGTGCCGACGGCGGACCGTGTCGTGCTCGTGGACCCCGACGACATCCTGTACGTCCAGGCCCACGGCGACTTCGCTCGGGTCGTCACCCGGGAGGGTACCTACGAGGCCCGGGCGAGCTTGCGGGAGTTGGGCCAGCGGCTACCCCCCCACCGGTTCCTGCGGGTCCACCGCAGCTTTCTCGTGAACCTGGACCACGTCTGCGAGCTGCATCCCTTCTTCTCCGGAACCATGGTCCTCCGCCTGGACGACCCTAAGCGCACGGAGATCCCGGTGAGCCGCTCCGCCGCCCGCCTCCTCAAGACCATCCTGCACCTCTGAGGATCACCTAACAAACCGCGAAGCGTTCTGTTTGGACCCCAGGTTTTGCGTGTTGCGGGGAGCCTACCGGCCGGTACGCTACTCTGGTGGGTGCAGTCGCTGTTTGGGGAGGTGAGCCGATGCGCGGGAGCGCATCCATCCAGGTCGACCGGGCGAGCGCGGAGGCACAGCTCCGATCGATCCTCGACCGCGTGCGCCACCTGCCGATCCCGGTCACCCGCCGGGATGCCGAGCGGGTGCTTTCGGCCCTACAAGTGGCGGCGGACCCGTGGGAGGCGCTCCGCCTCAGTCGCGCGCCGATCCGGTTCGTGTGCGCGTTCTGGCAGGAGATGATCCGGGAAGGGCTCCTCCGGGCAGAGGATGGCCGCCTGCACCTAGAGGACTCCGGCAGGGCGTGGATCCAGGCGCTGGGGATCCCACCGGCCCAGGAGTTCGACTGTCCTCGGTGCGACGGCCGGGGGGTGGATCTTGGTGGGCTCCAGGAGGCCGCGGTGCGCTTCCGGGACGTCGTGCGCCATCGCCCCGTAGCCCTCCAGACCTTCGACCAGGGGTACGTGACGGAGGAGACGGCCCTGGCGCGGGTGGCGTTCGCGCTGGAGCGGGGGGACGTGGAGCGCAAGGAGGTCCTCGTGGTCGGAGACGACGACCTCGTGAGTGTCGCCCTCGCTCTCGCTGCCCATCCCCTCCGGGTCGTCGCCTTGGACGTGGATGAGCGGATCGTGCGCTTCATCCGTGAGGTCGCGCGGACAGAAGGACTCTCGCAACTCGAAGCACACGTCTACGACGTGCGGGATCCGTTGCCGGAGGCGTGGCTGGGCGGGTTCGACACCTTCTTCACGGACCCCACGGAGAGCCTGCGGGGCTTGCGGGCCTTCGTGGACCGTGGACTCCTGGCCCTTCGGGGTGAGGGGAGTGCAGGGTACTTCGGGCTCACCCGCGGAGAGTCGAGCTTGGCGAAGTGGGCCCGGATCCAGCGGATGCTGCTCCGCCGCAACGCCGTGCTCACGGACATCCGGGACGGGTTCAACGTCTACCGGAACTGGGACTACGTGGAGACGATGCGGGCCTGGCGGTGGCTTCCAGTCCGCACGCGCCCGGCTCACCTGTGGTACCGCTCGGCGCTCCTCCGGATCGAACTCCTCTCGAGCCCCAGGCTCGTGAACCGGCCCGTGCGCGGCCAGCTCTTCGAGGACGAGGAAGCGGCCACCACCTAGGCCGTCGGTGAACCGCGGGGATCAACCGTTCGCCGTCGGATTCGAACCGTTCGGCGGGGGACCGTAGAGCTCCCTCCCCCAGCCTGGGCATCGTAGAGGCGGGAGGTGGCCGCCATGACGCGGACGTGCACCTGTGGACAGCCCGTACGCTGGCTGGAAAGGTGGGTGTGTCAGGGGTGCGGGGCGCCTTGCTGTCCCCGCTGTGCCTACCAGCCTGAAGGCACGATCTACTGCGCCCAGTGCGTGAACCGGGCCCCGGTGTGGGCCCCCGCCTTTGCGATCCTCACGGTGACGGGGCCTGAGATGCGCCTCGGGCAGGGGTCCACTCGATGATGGAGAAGATCGAGCGCGAGGCAGCGGAGCTCGAGCGGCGGTGGCGGACAGACCCCCGCTGGGCCGGGATCCGCAGGGATTACTCGGCGAAGGACGTCGTGCGGCTGCGGGGCTCCCTCCGGATTGAGTACACCCTCGCCCGCCGCGGGGCCGAGCGGCTGTGGGACCTCCTCCACACCGAACCCTTCGTCCCCGCCCTTGGGGCGCTTACGGGGCTACAGGCCGTGCAGATGGTCCGGGCTGGACTCCGGGCGATCTACGTGAGCGGATGGCAGGTGGCGGCGGACCAGAACTTGGCGGAGCAGGTCTACCCGGACCTGAGTCTCTACCCGCACAACAGCGTCCCGGCCCTCGTGCGCCGCATCCAGAACGCCCTCCGGCGCGCGGACCAGATCGAGTGGTCGGAGGGGACGTGCGAGCGCGACTGGTTCGTCCCCATCGTGGCAGACGCCGAGGCCGGGTTTGGAGGTCCCCTCAACGCCTACGAGTTGGCCAAGTCCCTCATCGAGGCCGGGGCCGCAGGGATCCACTACGAGGACCAGCTCGCCTCCGAGAAGAAGTGCGGCCACCTGGGCGGGAAGGTCCTGGTCCCGACAGCCCAGTTCATCCGGGTGCTCAACGCGGCGCGGCTCGCGTCCGACGTGCTGGACGTCCCCACCGTCCTTATCGCCCGCACGGACGCCCTCTCTGCCCCGTTCCTTTCCAGCGATGCCGACCCCTACGACCGTCCCTTCCTCACGGGCGAACGCACGCCGGAAGGGTACTTCCGGGTGCGCGGGGGGATCGAGGCCGCGATCGCCCGGGCTCTCGCGTACGCGCCGTACGCGGACATGCTGTGGTTCGAGACGTCAAGACCCGACCTGGAAGAGGCGCGGCAGTTCGCGGCGGCGATCCACGCCCGCTTCCCCGGAAAACTCCTCGCTTACAACTGTTCTCCCAGCTTCAACTGGCGGCGACACCTGGACGAGGGCACGATCGCTCGATTCCAGCGGGAACTCGGGGCGATGGGCTATAAGTTCCAGTTCGTCACCCTGGCAGGGTTCCACGCCCTGTGCGAGGCGACCTTCGACCTGGCGTGGGGGTTCGCCCGGGAGGGGATGGCGGCGTACGTACGACTGCAGGAGCGCGAGTTCGAGCTGGAACGGTGGGGGTACACGGCGGTGCGCCACCAGCGGGAGGTGGGGACCGGCTACTTCGACCTAGTCGCCCAGGCGATCACCTCAGGTCGGGCTTCCACCCTCGCCCTCGCACACTCCACGGAGGCCGAGCAGTTCGATCAGGCGCCGGTCGGGACGGGCTCGTAGAGGCAGACCGCCTCACCCTCCACGGTCACCTCGCCGTCCTGGTTCGTGCACAGGGTCCGCAGCCTGACGAGCGACCGGTCCTCCCGGATGGATGCGACCTCCGCGGTGGCGGTGATCGTATCGCCGATCCGGACGGGCCGACGGAAATGGAGCTGGATCGAGAGGAGGATGGCCCCGGGGCCGGGGAGCAGCATCCCCAGGACCGCGGACAGGTAGGCGCCCGAGAGGAGCCCGTGGGCAACACGCTGCCCGAACCGGCTGCGTCGCGCGTACTCCGCGTTCACGTGGAGCGGGTTGAAGTCCCCACTGATCCCCGCGAACGCCACCAGATCGGCCTCGGTCACCGTCCGGGAGAGGCTCGCACGGTCTCCCACTCGGAACGGGAGTGGGCCCATCGAAGGAAGAGGGCCGGGGTCAACTGGACCCCGGCCCGTAGACCCCACCGCTAGAACTCCTCATCGTGCATGCCCGGAGTGGGGGCCTTCTCCTTCTTTTTCTCCCGCTTTTCGACCACGAGCGCCTCGGTCGTGAGGAGCAGACCCGCCACCGAGGCCGCGTTCTGGAGCGCGAGCCGCACCACTTTCGTGGCGTCCACCACCCCAGCCTTCACGAGGTCGGTGAACTCACCCCGGTTCACGTCTAGGCCGAAGTTGCGCTCGGTCGCCTCCTTCACGCGCTCCACCACGAGGGAACCCTCAAACCCAGCGTTCTCCGCGATCTGCCGGAGGGGCTCCTCGAGGGCCCGGCGGACGATCTGAACTCCCACAAGCTCGTCGCCCGTTAGCGTCAGGCGCTCAAGCGCCGGGATGCAGCGGATGAGGGCTACCCCACCGCCGGGCACGATCCCCTCCTCCACGGCAGCCTTTGTGGTGTTCACCGCATCCTCGAACCGCATCTTGCGCTCCTTCATCTCCGTCTCGGTGGCCGCCCCCACGCGGATCTGGGCCACACCACCCGAGAGCTTGGCGAGCCGCTCCTGGAGCTTTTCCCGGTCGTAGTCGGAGGTCGTCTCCTCGATCTCCTTCTTGATCTGGGCGATGCGGCCCTTGATGTCCTCGGGCTTACCCTTGCCGCCGATGATCGTCGTGTCGTCCTTGGTGACCCGGACTTTCTCCGCGCGGCCGAGCATGTCCACCTCAACGCTCTCCAGCTTGATCCCGATGTCGTCCGAGATCACCCGGCCGCCCGTGAGGATCGCCATATCCTGGAGCATCGCCTTCCGGCGGTCGCCGTAGCCGGGTGCTTTCACCGCGACGCTTGGGAGTACGCCGCGCAGCTTGTTCACGACGAGCGTGGCAAGGGCCTCTCCCTCCACGTCCTCCGCGATGACCACAAGCGGCTTGCCGAACCGGATCACCTTCTCCATCACGGGCACGATGTCCCGGGCGGAGCTGATCTTCTTCTCCGTGAGGAGGATGAAGGGCTCCTCGAGCACGCACTCCATCTTGTCCGGGTCGGTGATGAAGTAGGGCGAGATGTAGCCGCGGTCGAACTGCATCCCCTCCACGACCTCGACGGTCGTCTCGATCCCCTTGGACTCCTCGATCGTGATCACCCCGTCGCGGCCCACCTTCTCCATCGCATCGGCCACGATCTCGCCGATGCTGGGATCGTTCGCCGCGATCCCAGCTACGTGGGCGATGTCCTCGCGGCTGGCCACCGGCTGGCTCAGGTTCTTCAGCTCCTGGACGCACACCTCCACCGCCGCGTCGATCCCCCGCTTGATGAGCATGGGGTTCGCACCGGCGGCCACGTTCTTCAGGCCCTCCCGAACCATCGCCCAGGCGAGCACCGTGGCGGTGGTCGTGCCGTCCCCTGCCAGGTCGTTCGTCTTGCTCGCCACTTCCTTCACGAGCTGGGCGCCCATGTTCTCATAGGGGTCCTCAAGCTCGATCTCCTTCGCCACCGTCACGCCGTCCTTGGTGATCGTGGGGGACCCCCACTTCTTCTCCAGGACCACGTTCCGGCCCTTGGGGCCGAGGGTCACGCGGACCGCACTCGCTACTTTCTCCACCCCCCGCTCAAGCGCCCGGCGGGCGGTCTCCTCGTACAGCAGCAGCTTGGCCGGCATCGGCCTTCCACCTCCTTCCCTAGCGTTTTAGCACTCGAGGAGCTTGAGTGCTAATCCACCCCTATTTTCCAGGGGAGCGGGGCAGCGTGCAAGAACCTCTCAGCCCCCAACTGGTACAATGCGGACGATGAGAGGGTGGGCGGCCATCGGGCTCGTGGCGTTCCTGTTGGGGTTCCTCGTCCTCGTCCAGCTCCGGAGCGCCCGGGCGATCCGCCAACAGACCGAGCTCCCCACCCCGCGGGTGGAGGAACTGGCGGTCCTCGTGGCGCAGGCCGAAGCGGCCAGGAAGCGGCTGGAGGCCGAGGTCGCCTACCTGCGGGGGCGTCTGGAGGAGTACGAGGCGCTGGCCGCCCAGGGGAAGGCCTTGGGTGCGGCCCTGGCCGAGGACATCGAGCAGCAGCGGATGGTCCTAGGGCTTGTGCCGGTACGGGGGCCTGGGATCGAGGTCCGGCTCGAACCGAGGGGCCGGTCGCTTGCGGGAGTCTCCGGTGTGCCCCTTCAGGCCATGGACCTGGCAGGCCTCGTGAATGAACTGTGGGCATCAGGCGCTGAAGCGGTGGCGGTGAACGGACGGCGGGTCCTGGCGCGCTCGGCGTTCGTGCAGTCCGGCTCGCGGATCCTCCTGGACGGCGCACCGGTATCCTTCCCCGTCGTGGTCGCCGCCATCGGGGACGTTCCTCTGATGGAGGGGGCGCTGCGGACCCGGGGCGGGTTCGTGGACGGGTTGCGGTCCGTGGGTGTAGCGGTCCGGATCCGGCGGGTCTCCCTCCTGCGCCTGGGGGCCTACGCCGGACCAGTGGGGGCTCGGTGGGCGCGCCCGGTGCCGTAGTGCGGCTTGATCGGCCCCGGCTGGCGGCCTAAGATGTCAGTGGGCCGTTAGCTCAACAGGTAGAGCAGGGGACTCTTAATCCCAAGGTTGCAGGTTCGAGTCCTGCACGGCCCACCACAGAGGAGTTCGGCCCCGCAGGGAGATGGGCCTGCGGGGCTCGTCGTTTCGGGCTAGGCGGGCGTGGCGGAACGGTAGACGCGCCGGACTTAGGATCCGGTGGGCCATCCCGTGGGGGTTCGAATCCCTCCGCCCGCACCAAGGAGGAGAGGATGCTGAAGGTAGAGGTCCGACGCAAGCCAGGGAGCCGGGCGGTGTTGGAGGTGGAAGTTCCCGGGGAGCGCGTGGACCAGGCGATCGACCGGGCTGTCGTGCGCCTGGGCCGCCGAGCCACCATCCCCGGGTTCCGCCGCGGCCGGGCGCCCCGCGTGATCCTCGAACGGTACCTCGGACAACAGGCCGTGTACGACGCCGCCCTCGAGGAGCTCGTCCCGGAGGTCCTCCGGGAAGCCGTCCAGCAGGCAGGCCTCCGGCCGATCAGCCGGCCGCAGGTCGACGTGGGGGAGGTGACGGTCGGCCAACCCCTGCGGCTGCGGGCGACCGTGGAGGTCCTCCCGGAGGTGCGGCTCCCGGACTACCGGTCGCTGCGGATCCCGCGTCCTGCGGTGGTGGTGGCAGACGAGGAGGTGGATCGGGCCATCGAGGCGATCCGCGCCCGGTTCGCCCAGCTCGTGCCAAAGGAGGGGCCGGCCGAACCCGGCGACTTCGTCCTCATCCGGGTGGAGGAGGCGCCCGAAGGGGAGGAGCGGTACGCACCGGGTAAGGAGCTCCTCGTAGAACTGGGCGCTGAGGGGACGCCGCCGGAGCTCGGGGAAGCCCTCCGGGGTACCGCCTCAGGGCAGACCGTGGAGGTCCCCGGGAATGAGGGTGCGAGGTTACGGGTTTCAGTAGTTGGCGTGCGTCGCCGGGAGCTCCCGCCGTTGGATGATGCGTTCGCCCAGGACGTAGGCGCACACCCCACCTTGGAGGCCCTGCGGGCGGAGGTGCGGAGGCGTCTGGAGGCGGACGCCGAGCGGCGGGCGACGGAGGCGTACGAGGAGGAGGTCGTGCGCGCCGTCGTCGAGCAGGCGGAGGTGGACCTCCCCGAAAGCCTCGTACACGCCGAGGTCCACGACCTCCTGGAGGATCTCGCGCGGCGGCTCGCCCAGCAGGGGATGACCGTGGAGCGCTACCTGGCCCTTGGGGGCAAGACGATGGATCAGCTCCGGGAGGAGTACTGGAGCGTGGCACAGCGGCGGGTCCGCACCCGCCTCGTCCTGGATCGGATCGCCGAGGCAGAGGGCCTTGAGCCGACGGAGGAGGAGCTCGCCGAGGCGGTCGAGAACCTAGCCCAGGACCTGGGACAGGACGTGGAGCGGGTGCGGACGTGGCTTCGGGAGGGCGACCGGATGGAGGCGCTCCGGATCCGCCTGCGGAGACGGAAGGCGATCGCCTTCCTCGTCGCCATCGCCTCCGGCGCGCACGAATCCGCACCACAGGAGGCATCGGCATGACGCTCGTACCCATCGTCGTGGAACAGAGTGCGCGGGGGGAGCGCGCCTACGACATCTACTCGCGCCTCCTCAAGGACCGGATCATCTTCCTGGGCGGTCCCATCGACGACGACACCGCAAACCTCGTGATCGCCCAGCTGCTCTTTCTCGCCTACGAGGACCCCCAGAAGGACATCCAGCTCTACATCAACAGCCCTGGCGGGTCCATCACCGCGGGGCTTGCGATCTACGACACGATGCAGCACATCCAGCCCGACGTGGCCACGATCTGCGTGGGCCTTGCGGCTTCGGCCGGTGCCCTGTTGCTGGCAGGTGGCGCGAAGGGGAAGCGCGGGGCGCTGCCGTACTCCCGGATCATGATCCACCAGCCGTGGGGAGGCGCTCAAGGGCAGGTCACGGACATCGAGATCCAGGCTCGGGAGTTCATGGAGATGCGCCGGATCGTGAACGAGATCCTGAGCCGGCACACGGGCCAGCCTCTCGAGCGGATCGAACGGGACACGGACCGGAACTTCTGGATGAGTGCCCAGAAGGCGAAGGAGTACGGGCTCATCGACCAGGTGATCGAGGCCCGGCCCGAGAAGCTCGCGGCGTACGCGCGGGTCCCTCGGGCGGAGTAGGAGGAGACCATGGCGAAGGGCTTTGGGGGAGGGCGGATGTTCCGGTTCGGGGACGAGCGCGACCGTCTGAAGTGCTCGTTCTGCGGGAAGACCCAGGACCAGGTGCGCAAGCTCGTTGCGGGCCCGGGCGTGTACATCTGCGACGAGTGCATCGAGCTGTGCAACGAGATCATCGAGGAGGAGCTGTACGGCGAGACCGATGAAGCGGCTCCCCGTAGCCTCCCGAAGCCCCACGAGATCTACGAGACCCTCTGTCAGTACGTGGTGGGGCAGGAGCGGGCGAAGAAGGCCCTCGCGGTTGCCGTCTACAACCACTACAAGCGGATCGGCCACCGCCGGCCCCACGACGTGGAACTGCAGAAGAGCAACATCCTCCTCATCGGACCCACGGGCTGCGGGAAGACCTACCTCGCCCAGACCTTGGCGAAGATCCTGGATGTCCCCTTTGCCATCGCCGACGCCACGAGCCTCACCGAGGCCGGGTACGTGGGCGAGGACGTGGAGAACATCCTCCTGCGCCTCATCCAGGCCGCGGACTACGACGTGAAGAAGGCGGAGCGGGGGATCGTGTACATCGACGAGGTCGACAAGATCGCCCGCAAGTCCGAGAACCCCTCCATCACCCGGGATGTTTCGGGCGAAGGAGTCCAGCAGGCCCTGCTGAAGATCCTGGAGGGGACCGTCGCGAACGTCCCGCCTCAGGGCGGCCGCAAGCACCCCCACCAGGAGTTCATCCAGATCGACACCACGAACATCCTGTTCATCTGCGGGGGCGCGTTCGAGGGCCTCGATCGGATCATCGAGAGCCGGGTCCGCAAGGCCAGCATCGGGTTCGGCGCTGAAGCTTCCCCCCGGGGGCGCGACACCGGCGAGCTGCTCCGACAGGTGATGCCTCAAGACCTCCTCCGGTACGGGCTCATCCCTGAGTTCATCGGCCGGCTCCCGGTGGTCGTGCCGCTGGAGCCCCTCACCGAAGAGCATCTTGTCCGGATCCTCGTGGAGCCCAAGAACGCGCTCGTGCGGCAGTACCAGCGGATCCTGGAGATGGACGGGGTGGACCTCGTGTTCACGGAGGAGGCGCTTAGGGCCATCGCCCGCGAGGCGATGGCCCGGAACACCGGGGCAAGGGGGCTTCGGACGATCATCGAGGACATCATGCTGGACGTGATGTACGAGATTCCCTCCCGCCCGGAGGTGAAGCGCTGTCTTGTGACCGTGGAGGCCGTGGAGCGCAGGGCTAGCCCACTGTTGCTCACCACGGCCGAGGTCAAGCGCCTCCCCAAGGAGAAACCGGCGTCCTGAGAGCACCCCGCTCCATTGCGCAGTTCGCGGGTCGGGGAATCTTCGGGTCAGGGTCTGCGTATACACGAGTGAAGGATCGAACTGTAGCATGGAGGGTTCGATGAGCGAAGCGCGCACGTCGTATCCGGCGGTCCTGCCGGTCCTAGCTCTGAAGGGCGTGGTCGTGCTCCCGCACCAATCCCTGGCCCTGGGCGTGGGGCGCCCGAAGTCCATCCGTGCCCTGGAGCAGGCCCTGGAGGGCGAGCGGTTGCTCCTGCTCGTGGCGCAGCGGGATGAGGGGATCGAGGACCCCAAGCCGGATGACCTCTTCGGGTGGGGCACGGTCGCCCGGATCGTGAACGTCGGCCGCCAGCCCGACGGCGTCCTCCAGGTCATGGTGGAGGGGCTCGTGCGCGGCCGCATCCTGGAGTTCGTACGGACGGATCCCTACTTCGCCGTTCGGGTGGAGGCGGTCGAGGACCCGAGCGAGAGGACCGTCGAGATCGAGGCCCTGATGCGGGGGGTCGCAGGGTCCTTCGAGCGGTACGCCCGGCTCAGCCGGTCAGTACCGCCCGAGGCCTTTATGGCCATCATGGGGACTGAGGCGCCGGGCAAGTTCGCAGACCTCGTGGCCCAGCACCTGCCCTTGAAGCTGGAGGAGCGCCAGCAGATCCTGGAACTGGAGCCGGCCCCTCGACTTGAGCTACTGGCCCAGATCCTCCAGCGGGAGCTGGACATCCTGGACCTGGAGCGGAAGATCCAGAACCGCGTCCGGAAGTCCATGGAGAAGTCCCAGCGGGAGTACTACCTGAAGGAGCAGCTGAAGGCGATCCAGCAGGAGCTCGGGGAGCGGGACGAGCGGCAGGCCGAGGTGGAGGAGTACCGGAAGAAGATCGAGGCGGCGAACCTCCCCGACCACGTGAAGGAGAAGGCTCTTGAGGAGCTGGCGCGGCTGGAGAAGATGCCGCCCATGGTGGCCGAGGCCGTCGTGGTGCGCACGTACCTGGACTGGATCCTCGCCCTCCCCTGGAGCGTGCGCACCGAGGATCGGCTCGACATCCAGGAGGCACGCAGGATCCTCGACGAGGACCACTACGGACTGCGCAAGGCCAAGGACCGCATCCTGGAGTACCTGGCCGTGCGCAAGCTGAGCCCGGGCTCCCGCGGGCCGATCCTGTGCTTCGTGGGCCCGCCCGGAGTGGGGAAGACCTCGCTAGGGAAGTCGATCGCGCGGGCGTTGGGTCGGAAGTTCGTCCGCGTGTCACTGGGCGGCGTTCGGGACGAGGCCGAGATCCGGGGCCACCGGCGCACGTACGTGGGGGCGCTCCCCGGCCGGATCATCCAGGGCATGAAGACTGCCGGGAGCAAGAACCCGGTGTTCATGCTGGACGAGATCGATAAGATCGGCGTGGACTTCCGGGGCGATCCGTCGGCCGCGCTGTTGGAGGCGCTGGACCCCGAGCAGAACTTCGCCTTCAGCGACCACTACCTGGAGCTCCCGTTCGACCTGAGCGAGGTGATGTTCATCTGCACGGCGAACATCCTCGACACGATCCCGCCGGCCCTGCGCGACCGAATGGAGGTGATCCGGTTCCCGGGCTACATCGAGGAGGAGAAGCTCGCCATCGCTCGGCAGTTCCTCGTCCCCAAGCAGCTCCGGGAGAACGGACTCGCGGAGTGGGGCCTCGTGTTCAGCGACGAGGCGCTGGTGCGGATCATCCGGGAGTACACCCGGGAGGCGGGCGTGCGCAACCTGGAGCGGGAGATCGGCACGATCTGCCGGAAGATCGCAACGCGGGTGGCGAGCAACGATCCGCGGGCGCCCAAGCGGATCACACCTCGGATGATCCACACGTTCTTGGGGCCGCCGCGGTTCCGCTACGGGGTCGCAGAAAAGCAGGATGAGGTCGGAGCGGCCACCGGCCTCGTGTGGACGGAGGTGGGCGGCGACATCGTCACCGTGGAGGTGGCCCTCGTCCGGGGCTCGGGGAAGCTCGTGCTCACCGGACAGCTGGGAGACGTGATGAAGGAGTCCGCCCAGGCGGCCGTCTCCTACGTGCGGTCCCGCACCCGGTGGCTTGGGGCTGATGAGGAGTGGTACAGCAAGTACGACGTCCACATCCACGTGCCGGCCGGTGCCCAGCCCAAGGACGGGCCGTCGGCAGGGATCACCATGGCCACCGCCCTCGCCTCCGCCCTCACCGGCCGGCCCGTGCGGAAGGACGTGGCGATGACCGGCGAGATCACGCTGCGGGGGAAGGTACTCCCCATCGGCGGCGTGAAGGAGAAGGTGATCGCGGCCCACCGGGCCGGGATCGAGACCGTCATCCTGCCCAAGGAGAACGAGCGCGACCTGGTGGAGATCCCGGAGAACGTGCGGCGGAAGCTGCGCTTCAAGCTCGTAGAGCACATGGACGAGGTGCTCGAGGCGGCCCTGCTCCCGGCCAAGGAGCGGGCTGCGATCCCTGAAGCGGCACCCCCGCAGCCGGTCCTGGAGCTCCCGCGGATCCCGGTGGAGAGCCCCGCTCAGGTCCCGCCTCCGCCCCAGGCGTAGCCCGGTTGCTCCGGCACTCCGACGGGGGTTATCCTCACCGGGGATGACCCCCGTCGTGCTGTACGAGGCGAACCTCTGGGCCCGGCCGAAGTGGCTGGGTGCCGTCGAGCGGCTCTCCCCCGAGCAGTACGTCCAGGCCCTTCCCTTCGGCCGTCGCTCCGTGCGCGCGACTCTCGTCCACATCGGTCTGGCAGAGGAGGTGTGGCTCGCGCGGATCCGGGGGGAGCTGGGGGCTAGAGAGGCCGCCGAAGTGATCCGCCGCCTACAGGCAGGTAGCTTCGGCCGTGAAGATCCGTTCCGGTTCGTGGAGGAGAAGATGCCCGACTTCCCCACGGCCCGCGCGGCCCTGGAGTCTCAGGCCCAGGAGGTGCTCGCGACGATGCGGGGGCTGTCGGAGGACGACTGGCATCGGGAGATCGAGCTGCGGGGGGCGCGCCGCAGTGCCTACTACACCCTCGAGGAGATCTTCACCCAGATCGCGCTCCACGAGGTCCACCACCGCGCCCAGATCCTCGCCATGCTCCGTCTCCTCGGAGTCCCGGTGGAGAACGTGGACTTCATCCGCTCGGTCCGGAGGGTGCGCGGGTGATCCGGATCCTCGGACCGGAAGTCCTCCGGGAGCTCGTCCCGATGGAGGACGCCATCGCCGCCGTGCGGGAGGGATTCGTGGCGCTGTTTTCCGGACGCGCCCGCGTCCCCCCCCGCCTGCACCTTGCTGCCCCCGGCGGAAGCGCCCTGTACATGCCCGGGTTCGTGGAGGGGATCGGGCTTGGCGTAAAGGCGGTCACCGTGTTCCCTGAGAACGCCCGGGTCGGCCTACCGACGGTCCACGCCGCCCTGCTCCTCCAAGACCCAGAGACCGGCCGCCCGATCGGACTTGTGGAGGGAGGGTCCCTCACGGCACTCAGGACCGGCGCCGCCACTGGCGTGGCGACGGATCTCCTGAGCCGTCCCGAGCCCTCGGTGGTAGGCCTCATCGGGAGCGGGGTGCAGGCCCGCACGCAGCTCGAGGCGGTGTGCACGGTCCGAGAGGTCACCCAGGTGCGCGTCTACTCCCGGTCGGAGGAGCGCTGCCTGGCCTTCGTGGCCTGGGCCCGCACGCAACCGTGGATCCGTGGGGCTTCGGTGTGGGCGGCGCCTTCTGCGAATCTCGCGGTCCGTGGCGCGGACATCGTGATCACCGCCACCACGAGTCAGGTACCGGTGTTCGACGCCTCGGATGTCCGGCCCGGTACCCACATCAACGCCATCGGATCCTTCACCCCCCAGATGCGGGAGCTCCCCGCAGACCTAGTGGCGCGGGCGCGGGTATTCGTCGACAGCCTCGAGGCCGCCCAGGCCGAGGCCGGAGACCTGATCTTGGCAGCCCTGGAGGGGAAGCTGGACTGGCGGGAAGTGACGGAGATCGGCGCGGTGGCCGCCGGCGCGCGCCCCGGTCGGCAAAGCCCGGAGGAGATCACGCTGTTCAAGTCCGTGGGCCACGCGGTCCAGGACCTAGCGGTGGGGATGCTCGCGCTGCGCCGCGCGGTTGACCGACACGCGGGTACCTTTGTCGTGTGGTGAGGTATAATCGGCCCAAACGCACCCTGGCGAGGACGGGGAGGAGTAGCCGGCAGGCGGCTTATAGCGAGGAGGGAGAGGTGGAAGCCCTCTGGCCCGCCCCGGTGAACGTCGCCCCGGACGCCGCGGGCAGAAGGCCAAAGCGTCGGCCCTAGAGCCCGCCGGGTCGTGCCCGAGACCGCACGGAGAGGGCCGGTTCACACGAGCCGGAAGAAGGGTGGTACCGCGGAGCGCCGCTCCGTCCTTTCCGGACGCAGCGGCGCACCTGCTTTTCGAGGGAGGGATGGGATGGCGATCCAAGAGCTTCCGAAGGTCTATGAGCCCGGGCCCGTGGAGATGGGGCTGTATGCGGAGTGGAAGGCTCGAGGTTACTTCCGCGCGGTCCCAGACCCCACGAGGAAAAGCTGGGCAGTGATGATGCCGCTCCCCAACGTGACGGGCGAACTCCACATCGGGCACGCCCTGAACAACACGTTGCAGGACATCCTCACGCGGTTTGAGCGGATGCGGGGAAAGTGCGCCCTCTACCAGCCCGGCACCGACCACGCGGGGATCGCAACCCAGAACGTCGTGGAGCGGGAGCTCGCGAAGGAAGGACTCCGCCGCGAGGACCTGGGTCGGGAGGGGTTTGAGGCCCGGGTATGGGAGTGGGTGCGCAAGTACGGGAGCATCATCTACGGGCAGCTCGAGCGGCTTGGGATCTCCTGCGACTGGGACCGGAAGGTCTTCACCCTGGATGCGCCGTACTACGACGCGGTCCTCGAGGCGTTCATCCGCCTCCACCGGAAGGGCCTCATCTACCGGGGCAAGCACATGGTGAACTGGTGCCCCCGGTGCCGGACCGCCATCTCCGACCTGGAGGTAGAGTACGAGGAGGTTGCAAGCCTCCTCCTGTACGTCCGGTACCGGGGTGTGGATGGTGCCCCGGACGTGGTCGTGGCGACCCAGCGGCCGGAGACGATCTTCGCCGACGTGGCGGTGGCCGTCCACCCGGACGACGACCGCTACACGCACCTCGTCGGCCGCCAGGTCCTCGTCCCCCTCGTGGACCGCCCTGTGCCCGTGATCGCCGACCGTCGGGTGGATCCCACCTTCGGGACCGGCGCCGTGAAGGTGACGCCCGGGCACGACCCTGTTGACTACGAGATCGGACGGGACCACGGGCTCCCGGTGATCGTGGCGATCGATCCTGATGGCCGGATGAACGCGAACGCCCCAAAGTTCGTGGGGCTCGACCGGTTCGAGGCCCGCGAGCGGGTCGGTCGCGCCCTCCAGATGCACGGGCTGTTGGAGCGGGCCGAGCCCTACACGACGCGGGTGGGGAAGTGCGACCGATGCCACACGGTGATCGAGCCGTACATCACGGACCAGTGGTTCTGCGACGTGCAGGAGATGGCTCGCCAAGCCGCGGACGCGATCCAAGCCGGGCGCGTGCGCTTCTACCCCGAGCGGTGGACCCGCGTGGCGCTCGATTGGCTTGGGGGGATCCGGCCGTGGGTGATCTCCCGCCAGCTGTGGTGGGGCCACCGGATCCCCATCTGGACCTGTACGGCCTGCACCGCACAGGTGGCCTCCAAGGTGGAGCCGTTCGTATGCGAGGCCTGCGGCGGTCGCACGTGGGAGCAGGATCCGGATGTGCTGGACACCTGGTTCAGCTCGGCGCTATGGCCGATGGCGACTCTGGGCTGGCCGAGTGACACAGAGGACCTACGGTACTTTTACCCGACAAGCGTACTCGTGACGGACCGGGGGATCATCTTCCTGTGGGTGTGCCGGATGATCATGTTCGGGCTTGAGTTCATGGGCGAGGTGCCCTTCCGGGACGTCTACATCCACCCCACGGTCCACGACATCCACGGCCGGCGCATGAGCAAATCGCTGGGGACCGGCATCGACCCGATGGTCGTCATCGAGAAGTACGGGGCCGATGCCCTCCGCTTCGCCCTCACCGCCCGATGCTCGGCGGCCCAGCAGGACATGCGGTTCGACGAGAAGATGATCGCGGACGTCCGCACCTTCGCGAACAAGATCTGGAACGCCGCCCGCTTCGTGCACATGAACCTGAAGGACGAAGACCCGAATACCGTGGACCCGGCCCAACTCACCTACGGGGCGCCGGACGTGTGGATCCTGAGCCGACTCGAGCGCACGGTCCAGGCCGTGACCCACTTCTACGAGACCTACGAGTTCGACGAGGCCGCAAAGACGCTGTACCGCTTCCTGTGGGACGAGTACTGCGACTGGTACCTGGAGATGTCCAAGGCAAGCCTCGCCCGAGGGGGAGAAGCAGCGCAGACGGCCCGGTACGTGCTGTGGCGGGTGCTCCTGGACACGATGCGCCTGCTTCACCCCATCATGCCCTTCCTCACCGAGGAGGTGTTCCGGTCGCTACCGCACGCGGGCGATACGATCATGCTGGGCCCGTGGCCCAGGAGTGATCCCCGCCGCGTGCACCCCGGGGTGGAGCGCCGCATCGCACGTTTGCAGGACGTCGTGCGGGAGATCCGGAGTCTCCGCGCCGACCTTGGGTTTCCCCCGCACGTGGAGGTGGACGTCTGCGCCATCGCCCCGGTGGCCGAACGGGAGCTTTTGGAGGAGTTGAGGCCCTACATCGAGGCCCTCGCCCGCGTGCGTGCCCTGGAGTTTACCGACCCCACCAGCCCGCGGCCGCACCCGGCTGCGATGGGGGTCGCAGGTCCGGTGGAGCTGTACATCCCGCTCCGGGCGGCCGAAGCCCATTCCCTCGTCCAGCGGGCGCGGCGGGAACTCACAGAGCTGGAACAGGAGATCGCCCGGTCGGAGGCAAAACTCTCCAATCCGGAGTTCCGGGAGAAAGCCCCCGAGGAGGTGGTTCGGGCGGAGGAGGAACGGCTCCGGGAGGCCCGGGCACGGGAGGAGAAGCTCCGCCGGTACCTGAACACCCTCTCCGGGACGACTCTGAGAGGAGAAGGCCCATGACCTTCGAGGCGATCCGCGTCACCCTTGAAGAGCCCATCGCGACGATCCAGATCCACCGCCCGAAGGTCCTGAACGCCCTTGACCGGCAGACGATGGACGAGATCGTGGCGGCGTTGGAGCGGTTCGAATCCGACGACGCCGTGCGTGTGGTGATCCTCACGGGTGATGAGCGGGCGTTCGCGGCGGGTGCCGACATCCACGAGTTCCGGGGTGCCGGGCCGGTCCGGATGCTCCTGGAGTACCGGTTCCAGCAGTGGGCGCGCATCCGCACCTTCCCAAAGCCCCTCGTGGCTGCGGTGAGCGGGTACTGCCTTGGGGGCGGGTGCGAGCTCGCCATGGCCTGCGACATCATCCTGGCGGCGGAGAACGCCCGGTTCGGGCAGCCAGAGGTGAACCTGGGACTCATGCCCGGTGCGGGCGGAACCCAGCGCCTCGTGCGGGCCGTCGGCAAGCACCGGGCGATGGAGCTCATCCTCACGGGTCGCCCCATCCCAGCCCAGCAGGCCTACGAGTGGGGACTCGTGAACCGCGTGGTGCCCACAGAGATGCTCATGGACGAAGCACGGGCGCTCGCGCGCGAGATCGCCGCAAAGCCGCCGATCGCCGTGCGGTGCGCAAAGGAGGCAATCCAGATGGCGCTGGAGGCGCCGCTGTCGGTGGGGCTGGAGTACGAGCGCAAGCTCTTCTACCTCCTCTTTGCGACCGAGGACAAGGAGGAGGGGATTGAGGCCTTCCTCGCGAAGCGCCCGCCGGTGTTCCGGGGACGGTAGGAGATGGACGCCTTCGAGACGATCCTGCTGGAGACCCGGGACGGAGTCCGGACGATCACGCTGAACCGGCCGGAGGTGCTGAACGCCTTCAACGACCGGATGCTAATTGAGCTCCGGCAAGCCCTGCGGGAGGCCGAGCGGGACGAGGCCGTGCGGTGCGTCGTCCTCACGGGAGCCGGCCGCGCCTTCTCCTCGGGCCAGGACCTGCGGGCGCGCACCGAGCCCTTCTCCTTCGCAGCCCACCTCCGGGCGCACTACAACCCGCTCATCCTGCAGGTACGCTCCATGGAGAAACCCGTCTTGGCCGCGGTGAACGGCGTGGCCGCAGGGGCGGGCTGTAGCCTCGCGCTGGCCTGCGACCTCCGAATCGCCTCGACTCAGGCGCAGTTCATCGAGGTGTTCAGCCGGGTGGGGCTCGTCCCCGACTCCGGCAGCACCTACTTCCTGGCTCGTCTCGTGGGCATCGGGAAGGCACTGGAGCTGTGCCTGTTGGCCGAGCCGGTCGGGGCCGAGGAGGCACTGCGGTTGGGCCTCGTGAACTGGGTGGCGCCACCGGAGGAGCTGATGGGCCGGACAATGGAGATCGCGACCCGCCTGGCCCAAGGACCCACGCGCGCCTACGGCCTCACGAAGCGCGCCTTCCTCCATACCCTGCAGGCCGACCTCGCCTCTACCCTGGAGTACGAGGCGATGCTCCAGGAGATCGCCGGCCGCACCGAGGACCACCGGGAGGGCCTCGCAGCCTTCTTCGAGAAGCGTGCCCCTCGCTTTACAGGCCGGTGAGGATGGAAGGGGGTCTGACAGGATGCGGGAGGTGGTGATCGTCGACGCCGTACGGACGCCCGTCGGCCGGTACGGCGGGGTGTTGCGGGAGGTGCGGCCGGACGACCTAGCCGCGGCGGTGATTTCTGCCCTCGTCCGGCGCACGGGGATCGACCCGGCCATGATCGAAGACGTGGTCTTTGGGTGTGCGAACCAGGCGGGTGAGGACAACCGGAACGTGGCCCGCATGGCAGCCCTTCTCGCCGGTCTTCCGGTCTCGGTGGCGGGCCAGACCGTGAACCGCCTGTGCGGCTCAGGGCTTGAGGCCGTGAACACCGCATACCACGCGATCCGGTGCGGGGAGGGGGACGTGATGATCGCAGGCGGGGTGGAGAGCATGACCCGGGCCCCCTTCGTCCTCGCGAAGGCCGCCGAGCCGTGGAGCCGGAAGGTCGAACTCTACGACACGACCATCGGCTGGCGGTTCATCAATCCCCGCCTTGCGGAGATGTACCCGCCCTACTCCATGGGCGAGACCGCGGAGATCGTGGCCGAACGGTACGGGATCGGCCGGGAGGAGCAGGACCGCTTTGCGCTGGAAAGCCAACGGAGGGCCGCACGGGCGATCGCCGAGGGTCGGTTCCGGGACGAAATCGTCCCCGTGGTGGTGCCCCAGAAAGAGGGGAGCCCGGTGGTTGTGGAGACCGACGAGCACCCGCGGCCCGAGACGACCCTGGAGCGGCTCGCCTCCCTCCCGCCGGCCTTCCGGGAGGGCGGGACCGTTACCGCGGGGAACAGTTCGGGCCTCAATGACGGGGCTGCAGCCCTTCTCCTCATGGACGCGACCACCGCCGAGCGTCTTGACCTCCGGCCTCTCGCCCGGATCGTGGCGACCGCCGTGGCCGGGGTGGATCCGTCGGTGATGGGGATCGGGCCGGTGCCGGCGACCCGGAAGGCCCTCTCCCGCGCGGGGCTGCGGGTGGAGGACCTGGACGTGGTGGAACTCAACGAAGCGTTCGCCGCCCAGGCCATCGCGTGCATCCGCGAACTGGGTCTTGATCCCGAGCGCGTGAACCCCAACGGTGGTGCCATCGCTTTAGGCCATCCCCTGGGTGCATCCGGGGCGCGGATCCTCGTGACCCTCGTGTGGGAGCTCCGGCGGCGCCGGGCGCGGTACGGGCTTGCGACCATGTGCATCGGTGTAGGCCAGGGGATCGCGACGGTCGTCGAGCACCTGGTGCTATAATGGGCGCGGCCGACTCAGAGGAGCGTCGCGTTGCGCGGACACGGTTTTCGGTTGCTCATCCTCCTAGTCCTCGTGCTCGTGGCCTTCCAGGTCGCCCTTCAGCCCATTCGGCTGGAGGGCGGGCGTCCTGTTCTTGAGCGTCCCCGGCCGCGCGTGCGGCTCGGACTCGATCTGCAGGGCGGAACGCGGATCGTCCTGGAAGCCCAGTCGCGGCCTGGTGTACAGGTTACGCCAGACAAGGTGGACGCGGCGATGCGCGTGATCGAGCGCCGGATCGACGCCCTGGGTGTCGTAGAGCCCCTGCTCCAGCGGCAGGGTGCCGACCGGATCATCGTGGAGTTCCCGGGCCTGCAGGACCCGCAGCGCGCGAAGGAGCTCATCGGCCGCACGGCCCTCCTGGAGTTCGTGGACACAGATCACCAGAGTTTGCCGGAGGGTTCGGAGTGGCTTCCGGACAACCAACGGGTGCGGCTCCCAGACGGCCGAATCCTCCGGATCCCGAAGAAGGTCATCGTGACGGGCGCAGACCTGCGGGACGCCCGGGCCGAGCTGGATCCCCAGGCCCTGAACTGGGTCGTCCGCTTCCGGTTCGGCGGGGAGGGGGCGAAGAAGTTCGAGGAGCACACCGGCCGGAGCATCGGGGAGTACCTGACCATCGTACTGGACAACCGGGTGATCTCCTCCCCGGTGATCCGGGCGCGGATCCCCGGGGAGGGCGTGATCGAGGGGAACTTCACGGCCGAGCAAGCCCGGGACCTGGCGATCCTCCTGCGGGGCGGGGCGCTGCCGGTTCCCGTCCAGGTGGTGGAGGAGCGCACGGTGGGTCCCACGCTGGGGCGGGACTCCATCGACCGGAGCGTGCGGGCCGGCTGGATCGCCGTGGCGATGGTGGCGACCCTCATAACCGCCTACTACGGTCTGGCGGGGCTCATCGCCTCGGTGGCCCTGGGGGTGTACGCGATCGCCGTTCTCGCCGTGTTCACCCTGATTGGCGCGACCCTCACGTTGCCCGGGATCGCCGGCTTCATCCTGAGCCTGGGGATGGCGGTGGACGGGAACGTGATCACCTTTGAGAAGATGAAGGAAGAACTCCGGGCCGGCCGGACGTTGCGGGCCGCGATCCAGGCCGGGTGGCGGCGGGCGGTGGCGACCATCGTGGACAGCAACGCCACGACCCTCATTGGCGCCGTGGTGCTGCTTTGGCTGGGCACCGGTCCGATCCGGGGGTTCGCTGTCACCCTGACGATCGGGGTGCTCGTCTCCATGTTCTCCGCCATCTTCATGACGCGCTGGCTCGTGGAACTCTGCGCGGACTGGGGACTTGGGGGCCGGATCTCCCGCATGGCCCACCTCCCGCAGGCGGCGGAGGCGGTGGCGTGAGGCGCTGGAACCTCATCGGCCAGCGCAGGCGGCTTTACGGACTTTCGGCCGGCCTCGTGCTCGTCGCGGTGCTGGCCCTCCTGTGGAACGCCGCATCCGGTCGGCCGCCCCTCAACTGGGGGGTGGACTTCACCGGCGGGACCCTCTTGAACCTGCGGTTTGCCTCAAGCGACGTGACCACCGGCCGCGTCCGGGAGGCCGTCGCGCCGTTGGGGCTTGGCGAAGCGATCATCCAGCAGACCCCGGGCACTTCGGACATCTCGATCCGCACGCGGCCCCTGACACCCGCCGAGCGCAACCGGGTCCTCGAGACCCTCCGGACGCGCCTGGGTCCGTTCACCGTCCTCAGCGTGGACGACGTGGGGCCGAAGATCGGGCAGGAGCTCCGGAACATCGCGATCCTCGGGGTCGTGATCGGCCTTGCGCTTCAAGTCGTGTACGTGACGATCCGGTTCCGGTCTTGGCATTTCGCGCTGGCGGCGGATGTGGCGCTCGTGCACGACGTGATGGTCGTGGTGGGTGCTTACGCCCTCACCCGGGCCACCGTAGATAGCTCGTTCGTGGCGGTGCTGCTCACGGTGGTGGGCTATAGCATCAACGACACGATCGTCGTGTTCGACCGCATCCGCGAGAACCTGAGTTTGCGTACCCGGGAGCCGTTCGGCGAGCTAGTGAACCGAAGCATCCTGGAATCCCTCGTGCGGTCCATCGGCACGAGCCTCACCACGCTGCTCGCGATCGGCGCGGTGTACGTGTTCGGAGGCCCGACGATCCGGGACTTCGTTTTCGGGCTGTGTGTTGCGATCCTCACGGGTGCCTACTCCTCCATCGGGGTCGCAAGCCCGCTCCTCGTGGACCTGGCGGCCTCGGCGGAGCGGAGGGCCGAGGGGGCTCGGGTGGCGGTGGCGGCGCGCGCGAAGGCCGAGTCGGTGGCGGCCGGGGGGCGGCGCCTTCGCCGGCGCTCCTGACGGGCACTGCGGCGCCGGCAAGCAGGCACCGTTCCCGCGACGCGTACCCCACAACTCCTCCGAGAGCTGGGAGTCGCTCCGGGCGGAGTACTTCGCCGGCCAGGATGGGCTCTTCACGCGCGTCGGCTGCTTCCTTGTCCGAGGCGGCGGTCGCACCGTCCGCATCGACACCGGGATCGGACCCGGGAAGATCCAGGTCGTCTTCCAGACCCACCTCGGAGTCGGGATGCGTTGAGCGCCGCATCACCCCTCTCCCGGATCTTGGGGTCCTGGACCTGATCAACAGCGGCTTTGTCGTGCACGGCGTTTGACCGGCCAGAACGGTTCGTGCTAGCATCACACAAACCCGGATGCGCACGGCGCTCGTGGCCTTCCTCCTGGTGGCGATCCTCGCCATCGGGGTGATCCTCAGCAACCTCCAGGCGACCGAGCTCGTGTCGGTCCGCTGGGGTCCGTGGATCGTCTTCACCGGTGCCGTCCCGAGCGCCATCGTGGCCGCCCTCTTCCTGGGTGCTGCGGTGGTCGGAATCCCGCTCCTCGTGGCGAACCTGGTCCTCGGACGCCGCGTGCGGCGGCTGGAGCGCTCGACGACCCTCCCGCCTCCTCCCCCTCGGGCGGAACCTGGTACCGAGGCGACGCGCCGGCTGGAGGGGCCTCCGTGATCCGCTGGATCTTGCCCCCTCCGGAACCCGGACGGGACGCCCTCGCCCGTGCCCTTGGGCTCTCGCCGGTCACGGCCTCCATCCTCCTCCGCCGCGGTGTTTCCACCGAGGACGCGGCCCGCCGGTTCTTGCGGGCGTCCCTAGACGACCTCACCGATCCCCTCCGGATCCCCGGGATGGAGGAGGCCACCGCCGTCGTCGTGGAGGCGATTCGGCGAGGTTGGCGTACGACCATCTACGGCGACTACGACACAGACGGCGTGTGCGCCACCGCCATCCTGGTACGGGGCCTCCGAGCGTTGGGTGCGCGCATATCCGCCTACATCCCGCACCGACTCTTGGAGGGGTACGGGCTCAACCCTCAGGCGGTGCGGTCCATCGCACAAAGCGGGTGCGAGCTCCTCGTCGCGGTGGACTGCGGGATCACCGCACACGAGGAGATCGAGTTGGGCCGTAGCCTCGGGATGCGGGTGGTGGTCGTCGACCACCACGAACCGCCCCAGACCCTCCCCCCGGCCGATGCCGTCGTCGCCAGCCGGGCGTACTGTGCTGCAGGGTTGAGCTGGCTCCTCCTGCGTTCGGTCCACAGAGCGTTGGGGTGCGAACTGACGGACGCGCTCATCGAGCTTGCGGCCATCGCCACGGTGGCCGACGTCACACCTCTGCTGGGGGACAGCCGGATCCTCACGAAGCAGGGTCTTGTGCGGATTTCCGATTCCCCGTTGGTAGGCGTGCGGGCGCTCGCGGCTCGTGTGGGACTCCTAGAGCGGATCACGGCCGACGATGTCGCGTGGCGGCTGGCCCCGCGCCTGAACGCCGCAGGCCGCATGTCTTCCTGCCGCCTGTCCTTAGACCTCCTCCTGACCGACGACCCCGAGGAAGCCGAGGCGTTGGCCCACGAGCTAGAGACCCTCAACCGCGAGCGACAGACAGTCCAGGACCGGGTCACATCCGAAGCCCTGGCGGCCGCCCGGGAACTCCGCGACGCCGTGGGGATCGTCCTGTGGGGCGAGTGGCATCCCGGGGTGCTCGGGATCGCGGCCGGGAAGGTGCGGGAGGCCTACTACCGGCCCACGATCCTCCTCTCGGTGACCGACGGGATGGCCCGGGGAAGCGGCCGTAGCATCCCGGGTCTAGACCTCGTGGAGGTCCTGCGGGAGTGCACAGACCTCCTGGAGGAGTTCGGGGGACACGCGGGGGCGTGCGGACTCGTCCTGCGGGCCGATCACCTGGAGGCCTTCCGGGAGCGGTTCGATCGAGCGGTCCGGGCCCGGCTCCGGGACGAGGATCTTCTTCCGAGTCTTGTGGCTGACGCCGAGGCCACCCTCGCAGAGTTGGACGAGCGTCTTGCGGACGAGCTGGAGCAACTGGAGCCCTACGGAGCCGGGTGGCCCCGGCCCGTACTCGTCGTGCGCGGACTCCGTGTAGAACAGCACCGGCGAGTGGGGGCGACGGGGGAGCACCTGTGGCTTTCCCTCTCCGATGGCCCGTACCGCGTGGACGCCGTGGCCTTCGGCTGGGCAGAGGCGGCCGAGACGCTCGCCGTGCTCGCCCCGCGGGTGGACGTCGCCGCCACCCTGGACCGAAAGAACTGGTCCCAGGGTGGAGTGCGCCTTCTGGTCCAGGACCTGCGCCTGCCCGACGGCACGGCCACCTCCACGGCCCAGCAGCTGTTGGACCACTTGGACGCGCACGCCGCCGCGTACGCCTCCCTGGAGTTTGCGGACCTACCGGACGCGCCCACCGTTGACGTCCGGGTACCGACCCCTTCGGGGATGCCCTTGCCCCGCCCGGGAGAGTCGGTCCGGCTCTGCCGGAATCCCGACGACCCTTTTGACCTCGTGGTGGAGTCCTCCGACGGTGTGCTCGGGCACCTTCCTCCGGTGGTAGCCGGTCGGATCGCACCGTCCATGGATCGGGGGATGGGGTACAGGGCCACCGTGCTGGAGGTCGCAGCAGACGCCGTACGGCTCCGGATCGTGCGGGAGGCCTCGGAAACTCCCAGGGAGCCGGTTCGGGAAGGCGATGGACCGGAACGGCTCGTGCTCCGGGGGGAGATCCTTCCGGAGGAGGCATGGGGTTGGATCGAGGCCGCCGGGCGCGGGAAGGTGGCGGTCCTGGGAGGGCCGGGTCGCGGGATCTGGAGGGCGCTCCTCGTGGCCATCGTTCGGCGTGCCTGCACCGGGCGGCCGGTGGTGTGCGTGTGGCCGACCCACGACCTCGCGGACGTGCGGTGGGGAGCCTGGCGGGATCGGATCGCCTCGTGCGGGGTGAACCCGGTACGCCTCCACGGCGTCTGCCGCGCCACTGGACCCGTGCTCCCCGATGCCGCGGTGGTGTGGACCACCATCTCGTACCTTTCCTGTAGGCCCGACCTGGTTCGCCCGGATGCCCTCCTCGTGGGAGAAGGAACCTTCCTGCCGGAAGTCGCCCTCCAGCACTCGGGGCCGGTCCTATGGAACCTGTGGCGGGCACGCGGGGAGGTGCCGTCGGACTGGATGTGCGTTGCACCTCCTCGGGTGCGGACCGATCTGCGGGTCCTCGACCGCCGGAGGTCCCGACCGTCCGTGAACGACCTCATCGGCGCCTCCGATGGGGTTTTGGTCTTTGAGGCGGGTCCTCATGAGGCCATTCGGACCGCCCGGACCCTGCGGGATCAGTTCCCGGACGCCGCGGTCGCCTACGACCACGACCTTTTGCCCGTCCCGCTCCGGATCGCCCTGCGCGCGCTCCTCTCCCAGGGCCGGATCCGGGTGCTCGTGTGCGCCGGCCCACCGCCCGGGGAGGAGGACACGTCCGTGTCCCATGCGATCTGGCTTGCCCCACAGGCCGTGGAGGTCTTCCTCCTCCAGGCGGCCTCCATCGGGGCCGGTCAGGGAGCGTGTACCCTGCACCTGGCCTTCGGGCCCCACGACACCCAGCGCGCCCTCCAGGGTCTGGAGCGGTACCATCCGTCCCGCCGGACGCTCCGGGCGATCTACCGTGCCCTGCGGGACGCCGGCCGGCCGGTGGGGTGGCCTGATCCCCTGTGGGCGGACGTCCTGGGGCCGGTCCTCACCGACGCAGTACCGGTGGCGATGGGGATCCTGGAGGAGGTGGGGATCGTCGCGCATTCCGGCGCGGGCTGGGAGGTCCGGGGGCTACCAGGGAGTCGGACAGAGTTGGAGGGGGTCGGGCGGTTCTTAGAAGGGGAGGCCCGACGGGCCGCCCTCAGGGCAGGCGCGCGGTGGTTGCGAGACCGAAGCGCCCTTGAGATCCTGGAGGCGGTGGCCGGACGGGCAGTTCTCCCCGTCCGATAGGGGATGAGGGTCGAACGTGTTGCATAGCGAGGTGGCGGCTCCACCCGAACTCGATCGCCTGCTCCAGCGGCTGCGGGAGGCGAACCCCAACGCCGACCTGGACATCATCCGCCGGGCCTACGCCTTCGCCGCCGAGGCCCACGAGGGCCAGTACCGCCGCTCGGGTGAGCCCTACGTGATGCACGCGCTGGGTGTCGCGGAGATCCTCGCGTCCCTGCGGCTGGACCCCGTCACGGTGGCGGCGGGCCTCCTGCACGACGTGCCCGAGGACACGAAGCACACTCTGGAGGAGATCCGCCAAACCTTCGGGGACGAGATCGCGAACCTCATAGACGGTGTCACGAAGCTCGGCCGGATCCAGTGGAAGAGCCGGGAGGAGCGCCAGGCGGAGAACCTGCGGAAGATGTTCCTGGCGATGGCGCGGGACATCCGGATCGTCTTGATCAAGCTCGCCGACCGGCTCCACAACATGCGCACGATCGGGGCGATGCCCCACGACCACCAGCGCCGCAAGGCCCAAGAGACGCTGGAGATCTATGCACCTCTTGCGAAGCGGCTGGGGATCGGGCAGATCCAGAACGAGCTGGAGGACTTGAGCTTCGCGATCCTGGAGCCAGAGGCCTACCGGGAGATCACGGACTCACTCGCGGAAGCCCAGGCCCAGCAACAGGAGGTGCTCCAGAGCATCACCGAGGAGCTCTACCGGGAGCTCAGGCGGGCGGGCATCCGGGTGGAGCGTTCGAACATCACCGCGCGCCCCAAGCACGCCTACAGCATCTACCGGAAGCTCCAGCGGCCGGAGTACCAGGGCAAGGGGCTGAGTCGCATCTACGACCGCCTGGGGGTTCGGGTGATCGTGGACGACGTGAAGGACTGCTATGCGGCCTTGGGCGTGGTGCACTCCCTGTGGCGACCGATCCCAGGTGAGTTCGACGACTACATCGCGAACCCCAAGCCCAGCGGCTACCGGTCGCTACACACCACGGTGATCTACCGAGGAACGCCGCTGGAGATCCAGATCCGCACCCACGAGATGCACCAGGAGGCGGAGTACGGGATCGCCGCCCACTGGCGGTATAAGGAGGGCAAGCTCGCCTCCCGCGACCGCGCCTTCGAGCAGAAGCTGAGCTGGCTCCGGCAGCTTTTGGAGTGGCACCAGGAGATGCAGGACGCGCGGGAGTTCATGCGCTCGGTGAAGCTCGACCTCTTCCAGAACGAGGTCTTCGTGTTCACCCCGAAGGGGGACGTGATCGACCTTCCGAGCGGTGCTACCCCCGTGGACTTCGCCTACCGGATCCACACGGACGTCGGCCACCACTGTGTCGGTGCCAAGGTGAACGGGCGGTTGGTGCCGTTGAGCTACAAGCTCCAGAGCGGGGACATCGTGGAGATCCTCACCTCCAAGACCTCGGCGGGTCCCAGCCGCGACTGGCTGGGGTTCGTCGTCACGAGCAACGCCCGGAGCAAGATCCGGCAGTGGTTCCGCAAGCAGCAGCGGGAGGAGAACATCGCCCGCGGCCGGGAGATGTTGGAGCGGGAGCTGCGGCGGCTCGGCCTGCTCTCCCAGCTGTTGCGGGCCGACCGGATGCGGCAGGCCCTCGAGCGGCTGCAGCTTCCGACCGAGGACGACCTCTACGCGGCGCTAGGAAACGGAGACCTGACCCTCCTCCAGGTGGTCCAGGCCCTGGGCGGACCCGAGCAGGCCGGCGGACCACTGACCGCAGAGGAGACCCCGGCTCCGGTGCCTGAGCCGGCGGCCCGGGGGCTTCGAGTGCGCGGGGTCGAGAACGTCCTCATGGCCCTCGCGCGGTGCTGCAGGCCCCTTCCGGGCGACGACGTGGTGGGCTACATCACCCGAGGGCGCGGGGTGACGATCCACCGCCGCGACTGCCCGAACCTGCGCCACCTGCGCCGCCAGCCCGAGCGGTTGATGGAGGTGGAGTGGGAGCCGCCGGAGGACGGGGTGTACCCGGTGGAGGTCCAGATCGAGGCGCTGGACCGGGTGGGGCTGCTGAAGGACGTGCTTGCCGCCATCGCCGACACGAGGACGAACGTGCGCTCGGTGAACGCCCACGTGCGTCGGGATAAGGTGGGCGTCATCGACCTCGTGCTGGACATCCGGAACGTGGGCCAGCTCACGACCGTGATGCAGCGGATCAGCAAGGTCCCTGATGTCTACCGCGTGGAGCGCGTGATTTCAGGCTAGAGGAGTCCAGATGGCCGGCTTGCTTACGGGCAGGACCGCCCTTGTGATGGGGGTGGCCAACAGGTGGAGCATCGCGTGGGGGATCGCCCGCGCGTTCGACCGGGAGGGTGCCCGGTGCATCCTGACCTACCAGGGCGAGCGCGAGGCGGACGCGGTGAGTAAGCTCGCTGCTGAGCTCCGGGACGCCCGGACGATCCCGTGCGACGTGACGCGGGACGAGGATCTCGAACGCCTCCAGGACGGGCTCCGGCAGGATGTGGACCGGATCGATGTTTTCGTCCACAGCATCGCCTATGCTCGGACCGAGGACCTGCGGGGAAGGTTCTTGGACACCTCCCGCGAGGGCTACCTCCTGGCCCACAACGTGAGTGCCTACTCGCTCGTGGCGTGCGCGCGGGCCGTTACTCCCCTCATGAGCCAGGGGGGATCGATCCTCACCCTCACGTTCGCGGCAAGCGGCCGCGTGTTCCCGAACTACAACGTGATGGCGACCGCCAAGGCAGCCCTGGAGGCGGCGGTGCGCTACCTCGCCTACGAGCTGGGACCTCAGGGGATCCGGGTGAACGCGATCTCCGCCGGACCCATCAAGACCGCTTCCGCCCGGGCCGTGGCCGGCATCACGGAGTTCCTCCAGACGTATGCAGAGCGGGCGCCGCTGCGCCGGAACGTGGACCAGGACGACATCGGGGATGCGGCCGTGTTCCTCGCAAGTGACCTGAGCCGGGGGATCACGGGCCACATCCTGTACGTGGACGCCGGCTACCACATCCTGGGAATCTAGGGCGGTGCGGCATGCGGGCGGTGGTGCAACGCGTGAGGCGGGGCGCGGTGTCGGTGGAGGGCCGGACGATCGCCGAGATCGGGCAGGGACTTGTGGTCCTCCTGGGTGTGAAGACGACGGACACGGAGGCCGACGCCCACCTCCTCGCCCGGAAGGTGGCGCACCTCCGGGTGTTCGGCGACGAAGAGGGGAAGCTGAACCGCTCCGTGCTGGACGTAGGTGGCTCGGTCCTCTCGGTCTCCCAGTTCACGCTGTACGGGGACCTACGGAAAGGGAACCGGCCGAGCTTCATCGAGGCGGCCCCGCCCGAGGAGGCACGGGGGCTCTATGAAGCGTTCAACGCGTCCCTCCGGGGGCTCGGAGTACCCGTGCAGACCGGCCAGTTCGGTGCCGTGATGCTCGTGGAGATCCACAACGACGGGCCGGTGACGATCCTCTTGGATTCGGAGGCGCTTCGGTCGTGAAGGCGGCACGGACGCTCTTGGAAGCCACCCTCCTTGCGTACGGTGTCCTGGCCCCTCCGGAGGATGTTGAACGGGCAGCGTACCAGCTCGGCGCCGTCCTCCGTCGCCTAGAGCCTCTTGAAGGAGTGCGCGCCGAGGAGGCACCGAAGGACTTGGTCTGGCCGGACGTGCGGACGGATGGTCGGCAGGCCCCCCATGCCGGATCACGTCCGCGTACCGCGTCGATCCGGGGCCCGGGCGCCGACGACGTGCTGCGGCTCTCCTTGGTGGAGGTTGCCCGGGCGATCCGGCGCAAGCACCTTTCGCCGGTGGAGGTCACCGAGGCCGCCCTGCGACGGATGGAGGAGGTGAACCCGCGTCTTGGGGCCTTCCTGTGGGTGGACGCCGACCGAGCCCTCGTGTATGCACGTCGGGCCGAGGAGGACGCCTCCCACGGACGGTTTTGGGGGCCGCTCCATGGAGTCCCCATGGCCCTGAAGGACCTGATCGCCGAGGAGGGGGCGCCGTGGACGTGCGGTTCACCGCTCCGCCACGACGTCGTGGCGGAGCGCGATGCGGCGGTGACGGCCCGACTGCGCCTGTCTGGCGCTCTCTTCGTGGGTCGCACCCACCTGCACGAGTGGGCCTATGGTGTGTCGAACGACAACCCCCACTTCGGCCCGGCCCGCAACCCGTGGGATCCCTCCCGCTCGCCCGGGGGATCCAGCGGCGGGAGTGGCGCAGCGCTTGCGGCCTGCTGCATCTACGGGTCGGTGGGGACCGACACCGGTGGCTCCATCCGGATCCCGGCGGCCCTGTGCGGGGTCGTGGGCCTCAAGCCGACGTACGGGCTCCTGCCAACGGAGGGGGTGTTCCCCCTCTCCTGGTCGCTGGACCATGTGGGCCCCATGGCCCGCACGGTGGAGGACGTAGCCGTTCTCCTCGGGATTCTCAGGGGCCGGCCGTTCCGGATCAGCCCGGATGTGCGGGGCCTTCGGGCCGGCGTCCTTCGGGGCGACCTGTGGAGCGTCGTGCACCCGGACGTGGCCCGGGTCGTCGATGACGCGATCCAAGAGATCCGGGCCCTCGGGGTGGAGGTCACGGAGGTTTCCGTGGAGGGTGCCGTCGCGGCCGCGGTGGCCACCGCGCTCCTCATGGTGGAGGCGAGCACCGTGCACCTCCCGTTGCTCCGAACCCGCGTGCTCGAGTACGGACGGGATGTGCGGGAGCGACTGCTCGTTGGTCTGGCGCTTGCGGGCGAGCGGTATGTTCGCGCGCGGCAGGTCCGTCACGTCCTCGTTCGTCGGGTCGTCGAGGAAGTCTTCGGGCGCGTGGACGTCCTCCTCACGCCCACTGTTCCCGTGCCGGCGCCGATCCTCGGTGAGGAGACCACGGACGTCTTGGGGAAGTCCTACGACACCCGGTCGCTCCTCACGCGGTTCACGAACCCCTTTAACGCCCTCGGGCTCCCCTCCCTCTCGGTGCCGTGCGGGTTTGTAGAGGGTCTTCCGGTGGGCCTCCAGGTCATCGGGCGGCCGATGGAAGAGGCCACGGTGCTCCGGGTGGGGATGGCCTACGAGCGGGCGCGAGGACCCTTCCCGCTCCCGTAATTCTTGGTCCCGAGCGGGGTCCCCGCAAAACGCGAAGCGTTTTGCGGGGTTTTACTCCCGGGGGCACGTACGGAGGTAGTCCAGGATGTCGGTCAGGTGGGCGTACGCGAGGCCGATGACCCGATCCGCGGCACCGTAGTAGACCCGCAGCTCGTCGGCCTCCGGGTTCCAGAGGGCCCCGGTGGGGAACACCACACCCGGCACATCGCCCTCCCACTCGTACCGCTCCTGCGGCCCCATCACCCACTCCGGCGCACGGCGCAGGACGTGCCAGGGTTCTTCTAGGTCCAGTAGCGCGAGTCCCACCCGGTACAGCTGTCCTGCGACCGTCTGCCGGACGCCGTGGTAGATCACGAGCCACCCCTCGGGGGTCTCGATGGGCGGCGGCCCCAGCCCCACCCGCTGTCCGTCCCACCAGCCGGGCCGGGCCGGGATGAGGACCCGATGGTCACCCCAGTGGCGCAGGTCCGGGGAGAACGCCATCCAGATGTGGGCCTCGCCCCGGACGATGGGCCGGTGGATGAGAACGTACCGTCCACCGAACCTCCTGGGCAGCAGGGCGGCGTCCTTGTCCTCCGGCGGCATCACCCGGCCGATCCTCCGGAAGGTGCGGAAGTCCTCGGTGGTCGCCAGCGACACGACCGGCCCGCCCCGGGAGAAGGAGACGTACGTGACGGCGTACATACCCTCCTCCTCGAGCCACACGGCCCGCGGGTCCTCTAGCCCCCACAGCCCCTCTCCGTGCTCCGCGCTCGCCTCCAGGGTGGGGCTGTCAGGAACATGCCAATCCCCGACACCGTCCGGACTCCAGGCCGTCGTGAGGTGGCTGAACCCCCGCCAGTCCGCGCACCGCACGAGGAGCAGGATCCCGCCGTTGTAGGGGACGGCTGCGGGGTTGAACACCGCACTCACCGGGTACGCCCAACGGTCCGGCGTGAGGATCGGGTTCTGCGGGTGGCGTCGGAACAGCTCGCGGATGCAAAGAGGGGGCCGCTCCATGGGTCGAGTGCTCTAGCCGAGGAACGCGCTGAGCAGCCGCTCCTCCAGGTCCTTTGTGACCTCAGCCAGGTCCTTCATGGTGTCCACCCCCCTCCAGTAGGCGCGGGACCGGAAGCCGCCGAGCCGCCCCTCCTCCGCCAGCCGTGGGAACGTGGTCGTCTCGTGATCTCCCACATCCGGGAGGAGGTCTCGGACCTCCCGGTTCAGGACGTAGATGCCCGCGTTGATCCAGTAGGGGAGTTCGGGCTTCTCGTGGAACGCCACGATCTTGTTGTCCTCCGTCACCTCAACGATCCCGTAGGGGCTCACGAAGGGAGTGAGCACGATCGTGGCCAAGTCGTTGCTCTCCCGGTGCTGGGTGAGGACGCTGCGAATCCGGACGTTCGTGATCACGTCCCCGTTCGTTGCCACGCACACCTCGCCCTCAAGTAGGCCCATGGCCTGCTTGAGGGCTCCCCCGCGGCCCAGAGGCTCCTCCTCAACGGAGTACCGGATCCGAACCCCCCACTTCGTGCCGTCGCCGAAGTAGTCCTGAATCACCTCGTGTCGGTAGCCGCAGGCCACGATGATGTCGGTGATCCCCTGCATCCGCAGCCACTGGATCTGGTAGCCGAGGATGGGGATGCCGAGGATCTCCACCATGGGCTTCGGACGGTCCTGGGTGTACGGCCGCAGCCGCTCGCCCTTCCCGCCTGCCAGGATGATCGCCTGCATCGCCCACCTCCTTACGATCCGCTCGGATACGAATTGGCCCCTAGCGGCTGCGGGCCGAGCACCTGTGCGAAGATCGGTCGTGCCTCAGGCCCGAACGCTTCGGGGTGGAAGAGGGCTCCGAGCGTGCGCAGCCCCTCCACGAGTCTTGGGCCGGGCCGGCTGAAGTGCGCGTTGGCGTCCACAAGGTATGCGCGGCCTTCCCGCACCGCCCGGAGGTCCCAGAACGCCGGGTCCAGCTCACCGAGCCGCGCACGGGTCTCCTGGATGGAGAACCCGCACGGCATGAGGACGACGATGTCCGGATCACACTGGGCGACGGCCGCCCACGTGGTGCGGCGGGACGGTCGGCCGGGCTCTCCCAGTACATCCTCTGCACCGCTCAGCTGCACCATCTCGGGGACCCAGTGGCCTGCCACGTACGGCGGGTCCAGCCACTCCACGCAGGCGACCCGGGGGCGCGCACGAAGCGCCTGGGCGCGGGTCGCGATGGCGTGGATCTCCCTCTCGAGGGCAGTGACGAGCGCCCGGGCGCGCTCGGGCACGTGCGCGGCCTCTCCCAGGCGCAGGATGTCCTCCATCACCCCGTTGAGGGAGGTCGCCCCGAGGGTCACCGTCCGCACACCCGGTACCACGTCTTGGAGGTCGCAGAATTCCCGGTCGCTTACCGCGCAGACGTGGCAGACCTCCTGCAGGACCACGAGGTCCGGTCGCAGTGCCTCCAGGGTCCGGCGGTCCACGATGTACAGGGATCGTCCCCTGCGCACGGCTTCCGCCACCGCCCGGTCGATCTCCGCGCTCGCGCCGTGAGGATCGATGGTGGAGCGGACCACGACGGGCCGCGTGCGTGCTTCGGGCGGGTAGTCGCACTCATGGCTGCGGCCTACCACTTGGTCTCCGAGGCCCAGGGCCCACAGGATCTCTGTGGCTGCCGGAAGTAGGGAGACGATCCGCACAGACTCCATTTTGCCATGCGTGGCGCGGGCCCCACCACTCTGGTAGAATCATGCACCGACCGGGGAGAGGGAGATGCCCAAGTACCAGGCCGTGCGCGGGATGCGGGACGTGCTGCCGGAGGAGGCCCAGCGCTGGCAGTTCGTGACGATGCGCCTGCGGGAGATGGCCCACCGGTACGGCTACGGGGAGATCCGGACTCCGGTGGTGGAACACACCGAGGTGTTCATCCGGGCGGTCGGTGAGGGCACGGACATCGTCGAGAAGGAGATGTACACCTTCACCGACCGGGGCGGCCGGAGCCTCACCCTGCGGCCCGAGGGGACAGCTGCCGTGGTGCGGGCGTACATCGAGCACGGTCTCCATACACGGCCGCAACCCGTGAAGCTCTACTACATCGCAGAGATGTTCCGGTACGACCGGCCTCAGGCGGGCCGCTACAGGCAGCACACCCAGTTCGGCGCAGAGCTCCTGGGGTCTTCTTCTCCTGCGGCGGACGTGGAGGTGCTGAGCCTCCCGATCCGCGCGATCCAGAGCCTGGGGCTCCGGGAGGTGAAGGTCCACCTGAACAGCGTGGGCGATTCTCGCTGTCGGCCCCCCTACGTCCAGCGGGTGCGCGCGTACTTCGAGCAGTTCGCCGACGAACTGGACGACGACAGCCGGCGTCGGCTCGTGACGAACCCGCTCCGGATCTTTGACTCCAAAGTGGAGCGCACCCGTGAGATCGCCCGCGACGCGCCGAAGATGATCGACCACCTGTGCGACGACTGCCGGGCGCACTTCGAGGCAGTCCTCCGGCGGTTCCAGTGGCTGGGGATCCCGACGGAAGTCGACCCGTTCATCGTGCGGGGGCTGGACTACTACACGCGGACCGCCGCCGAGGTCTACAGCGGCCGGCTCGGCGCCCAGAACGCCGTCTTCGGGGGCGGGCGGTACGATGGGCTGTGCGAGCTCCTCGGAGGCCCGCCCACGCCAGGGGTGGGGTTCGGCATGGGGATCGAGCGCCTGCTCCTCGTGCTGGAGCAGGAAGGGGTACTCCCGGAGGTGTGCTGGTCGGTGGACGTCTACGTGGCCGCCCGAGGCGAACGCGCCCAGCAGGAGGCGTTCGTCCTCCTCGATCGGCTGCGCCAAGAGGGTCTGAGGGCCGAGGGCGACCTCATGGACCGGAGTCTTTCCGCCCAGCTGCGTCATGCGGCGCGCTTGGGCGCCCGCTACGCCGTGATCCTGGAGGATGAGGCGCTGGAGAGGCAACAGGCCGTGGTGCGGGACCTCGGCCGCGGGGAGCAGAAGGTCGTGTCGCTTGGTCGCCTACGGGAGGAGATCCGGTGAGGCCCACGCGGATGCGTACCCACGGCTGCGGGGAGTTGCGAGTCCAGCACGCGGGGCAATCCGTACGCCTGTGCGGATGGGTGCACCGCCGGCGGGACTTGGGAGGGCTCGTGTTCTTGGATCTCCGGGACCGGTCAGGGATCGTCCAGGTGGTCGCGAGTCCTGAGGCACCTTCCGCCCACGCCGCCGCCCAGGGGGTCCGCGCGGAGTACGTGGTGCGGGTCCATGGGACCGTGGCGCTCCGGCCGGCCCACACGGTGAACCCGAAACTCCCAACCGGCGAGGTAGAGGTGCGGGCAGACCGCCTCGAGGTGCTGAACCCCGCGCGGACTCTGCCCTTCGAGATCGCCTCCGGTGAAGTCGTGGAAGAAGGGGTGCGGCTCCGCTACCGCTACCTAGACCTGCGGCGGCCCTCCATGCAGCACAACCTCCTCCTGCGCCACCGGCTCGCCCAGGCCGCCCGCGCCTTCCTCAGCGCCGAGGGGTTCGTAGAGATCGAGACCCCGCACCTGATCCGGGCGACACCGGAGGGGGCCCGGGACTTCCTCGTGCCAAGCCGCCTGCACCCCGGCAAGTTCTACGTCCTTCCCCAATCCCCCCAGCTCCTAAAGCAGATCCTCATGGTGGCCGGGTTCGACCGGTACTTCCAGCTGGCCCGCTGCTTCCGGGATGAGGACCTCCGGGCCGACCGTCAGCCCGAGTTCACGCAGATCGACCTGGAGATGTCCTTCGTGGAGCAGGACGACGTGCTGGAGCTCAGCGAGCGGTTGGTGGCCCACATGGTGCGCGAGGTCCTGGGCCAGGAGGTCTCCCTCCCGTTTCCCCGCCTCACGTACCGCGAGGCCCTGACCCGCTACGGGACCGACAAGCCGGACCTGCGGTACGGTCTTGAGATCACCGACCTCACGGAGATCCTCGGGCACAGCGGGGTACGCCTGTTCCGGGAAGTGGCGGAATCAGGCGGGGCCGTGCGGGCCCTGCGGGTACCGGATCAGGCCGCCATGGGCCGCAAATTCCTGGACGAGCTCGTCGAGGTGGTAACGACTGAAGGGGCACGGGGACTCGTCCACCTGAGCCTCACCCACAACGGGGCCAGGGGCCCCATCGCAAAGCACCTGGCGCCCGGCGAGCTGGATGCCCTGTGCGCGGCCACGGGAGCCCGGACCGGGGATCTTGTGCTCCTCGTCGCGGATGCCCCGGAGCGCGCCGCATCCGCCCTCGGGAAGGTCCGCCAGGAGCTTGCCAGGCGGCTCGATCTGATCCCGGCCGGTGCCTACCGGTTCTGCTGGGTGGTGGAGTTCCCGCTCCTGGAGTACGACCCGGAGGAGGGCCGGTACGTCGCAAAGCACCACCCCTTCACCGCGCCGGTGGACGAGGACCTCCCCCACCTGGAGAGCGATCCGCTGCGGGTGCGCGCCAAGGCCCACGACCTCGTCCTGAACGGGGTGGAGATCGCAGGCGGAAGCATCCGGATCCACCAGCGGGAGCTGCAGGAGCGGATCTTCCGGCTCCTGGACCTCACCCCGGAACGGGCCCATGAGCGGTTCGGCTTTCTGCTGGAGGCGTTCCAGTACGGGGCGCCGCCTCATGGTGGGATCGCCTTCGGGTTCGACCGGTTCGTGATGCTGCTGGCAGGCGAAAAGACCATTCGGGACGTGATCGCCTTCCCCAAGACCGCAAGCGCCACCGACCTCATGATGGGAGCGCCCTCAGAGGTGGACCCAGAACAGCTCCGGGAGGTCCACATCGCGATCGTCCGGGAACCCTAGCCCCGCTTGCGCGCCTTTGGTCACGGTGCGACCCTTAAGCCGGATGGGTCTTTTCGAGCTAGGTCCGACCACCGTGCCGCTGGCTGCCCGGATGCGGCCGCGCACGCTCGAGGAGTTCGTGGGCCAGACGCACCTCGTGGGCCCGGGCCGCATCGTCCGCCGCCTGATCGAACGCAATGCGCCCGCATCGCTCATCCTCTACGGGCCTCCCGGGACCGGGAAGACGAGCCTCGCCGCGATCCTCGCCCAGGAGCTCGGGGCGCACTTCGTCTCTCTCAACGCCGTGACCAGCGGAGTGGCGGACGTGCGGCGGGTGATCCAGGAGGCAGACGACCGGCTCCGGTTCGCCGGCCAGCGAACGATCCTGTTCATCGACGAGATCCACCGGTTCAACCGCGTCCAGCAGGACCAGTTGCTGCCGGCGGTGGAGGAGGGGACCGTGGTGCTCATCGGTGCAACGACCCACAACCCCTTCTTCGACGTGACTCCGACCCTCCTATCCCGCACCCGGGTGCTGCGGCTTGAGCCCCTGCGCTCAGACGAGATCCGCACCCTCGTCGAGCGGGCGCTCCGGGATCCCGAGCGGGGCTTGGGGCAGGAGCGGGTCGAGCTCACCGAGGAGGCGATGCGCCACCTCGTGGAGGCGGCCAACGGAGACGCCCGCGTCGCCCTGAACGCGCTGGAGGTGGCCGTCCAGACGACGCCGCTTGGTCCCGACGGCGTGCGGCGGGTGGGTCTTGGGGAGGTGGAGGAAGCACTTCAACGGCGGGTGATCCGGTACGACAAATCCGGGGACGAGCACTACGACGTGGTCTCGGCCTTCATCAAGAGCCTGCGGGGTTCAGACCCAGACGCCGCGGTGTACTGGCTGGTGCGCATGCTGGAGGCGGGGGAAGACCCTCGGTTCGTCGCCCGGCGCATGGTGATCCATGCCGCGGAGGATGTGGGGCTGGCAGACCCCACGGCCCTACTGGTGGCCACCGCCGCCAGCTGGGCGGTGGAGTCCGTGGGGATGCCCGAAGCTCAGATCCCCCTGGCGGAGGCAGCCATTTACATCGCGTGCGCCCCCAAAAGCAACGCGGTGGTGCGGGCCCTGGACCGAGCCCGGTCGGACCTGGAACGAGTTCCGACCCAGCCGGTTCCGGCGCATCTACGGGACGCCTCCTACCCTGGGGCACGGATCCTGGGTCATGGGGAAGGGTACCTGTACCCTCACGACTTCCCCGGCGGCTTCGTGGAGCAGGACTACCTCCCGGAGAACCTCCGGGGCCGTATCTACTACGAGCCCACGGACCACGGGATGGAGGCGGAGATCCAAAGGCGCCTTCGGCAGCTGTGGAGAACAAGACGGCGAACGCAACAAGCCGAAAGGGGAGGGGAGGGATGAGGAGGATCCAGCTGGCCGTGGTGATCACGATCCTCATGGCCGCTTGGAGCGTAGGATTGGGACGTACCGCTCCGGCCCCTGAGATCGTCTTCACCTCCAACCAGTTCACGCCCGTTGAGGAGCAGGAGTGGGCCCGCAACACCCTGCTGGCCCGATTCACGCAGGAGACCGGGATCGCCGTGCGGTTCATCACAGAACCCGAGGGTCCCTACGTGGACCGGCTGCTGGCAGAGGTCCGGGCAGGGAGGGGGACGATCGACGTGACGGGCACCCTGCACGGCATCTTTCCGGTCCTCGTGGCTCAGGGCGTCGTCCGGGACATGACCGAGGTTCAGCGGCAGCTCGATGCCCGTCGGGACCGGACCTTCTACCGCGACCTCCTGGCAGCGAGCCGGATGGAGGGGATCCAGGCGTTCATCCCGTGGATGCAGGCCACCTACCTGGTGGCGGCACGCCGGGAGGCGCTGCGCTACTTCCCGCAGGGCCGCAACCCCATGCGTATGACGTACGACGACCTGCTGCAGTGGGGCCAGAACATCCGGGAGGCCACGGGCGAGCGGCGATTGGGCTTCCCAGTCGGGCCGCGGGGACTCTACGGCCGGTTCCTCCACGGGTACGCGTACCCCTCGTTCACCGGCTCCCAGGTGAAGCGGTTCCGATCCGCTGAGGCCGTGCGGATGTGGCAGTACCTGCGGCGGCTGTGGGGCGTGACGCATCCGGCGTCGTTCCGCTACGAGTTCATGCACGAGCCCCTGCTGCTGGGTGAAGTCTGGGTCGCATGGGACCACACGGCCCGGTTGCTCCCCGCCCTACGGGAACGGCCTCAGGACTTCGTGGTCCTTCCCTCTCCGGCGGGCCCGAAGGGCCGATCGTTCCTCACAGTGATCGTGGGTCTCGCCCTCACGCGCCTCGCGCCGAACCCCGACCTCGGGACGCGGCTCATCGAGTACCTCACCCGTCCGTCCACGCAAGTCCTCACGTTGCAGGGCGTCGGGTTCTTCCCGGTCTCCCCGGAGGCAGCCCGAGTGGTTCCGACCGGCGGGCTCAAGGTGATGGCCGATGGCGTGGCGGCGCAAGCGGGTGCGCCCGATGCCCGCACGGCCCTGTTGCCCATCGGCCTGGGTGCCCGCACCGGCGAGTTCGTCCCGATCTACGTCGATGCGTTTCGGCTCATCGCCATCGAGGGTCGTCCCATCCAGGAAGTGCTGGATGCCCAGGCACGCAAGCTAGAGGCGCTGTACCGGACCACCAACGCTCCCTGCCCGCCGCCGGATCCACCGGAGCGTCCCTGCAGGCCCGATTGAGGGCACCGAACGAGGCGTGCGGAACCGGACCGAACACGCGCCCGAGCCCAAGGCAACCCAGGTGGTGTGGACTCCCTACATCCTGGTCCTGCCGGCCTTCGCGTACCTCGCGCTCTTCATCCTGTACCCGATGGCGCAGGCCATCCGGCTGAGCCTGACCGACCCCCAGACCGGTGGGTGGACGGCTGCCCACTTCCTCCGACTGACCCAGGACCCGTACTTCTGGCCGGCCGTCCGGTACACGCTCCTCATCACGGCGATCGCAATCCCCCTCCAGCTCGCCCTCGCCTTGGCCATCGCGCTGCTCGTCCATACGCGTTTCCCCGGGCATGGGGTGTTCCTGTACCTGTGCGCCCTGCCGCTCGGGCTTTCGGACTTGGCGGCCGGACTCATCTGGCTTTCGATCTTCACCGAGCGTGGCTACCTCAACGCCGCACTCCAAGCCCTGGGCCTCATCCGGTCCCCGGTGAGCTTCCTGAGCTACGAGCACCCCCACTGGCTCCTGGGGGCCATCGTGCTCACCGAGGTATGGCGAGCCACCGCCATCGTGATGGTGATCCTCGTGGCCGGGTTGCAGCTCATCCCTCGGGACTACGTGGAGACCGCCCAGGTGTTCGGAGCCCGGCCTTGGCAGACGCTGTGGCACGTCCTTCTGCCGCTCCTCCGTCCGAGCCTTCAGACCGCGCTGATCGTCCGGACGATCCTGGCCTTCCAGCTGTTCGCCACGGTCGTGGTCCTCGCCGGCCGGCTGATTCCGGTGCTGGCGGGGGAGGCCTACTTTTGGTATGCGCTCTACCGAAGTCCGAACGTGGCAAGCGCCTACGCGGTCCTTATCCTGCTCCTGTCAGGTGCCGTCACCTGGGTGTACCTGCGGACTCTGCGCACACCGGTCGAGGCGCAGGCATGACCGCACGGCGGCTTGGGCTCTACGCCGCGTCGACTGTGATCGCCGCCTGGGTGCTCCTCCCTCTGGCGCTCATCGCGCTTGCCGCCCTCACTCCCAGGGAGGAGCTCTACCGATGGCCGCGGCCTCTCTGGCCGGACCGGTTCACGGCGGAAGGGATGCTCTTCTTCGTGCACCAGGCTCGGGTCCTGCGTGCCCTCTGGAACAGCGTCCTCGTGGCAGGGCTCACCATCGCGTTGGCGCTCGGGCTCGCGGCGCCGGCCGCCTACGCCCTGGTCCGCTACCGGTTCCGGGGACGGGAGGCGTTGCAGCTGGGGATCCTCGCGACGAAGATGTTCCCGGCCACGGTCCTCTCTGTGCCGCTTGCCGTGGTCCTGATCCGCTTGAACCTCTACGACACGCTCTTCGGGGTTGCCCTGGTGCATACCTCCCTAAGCATCCCCTTCGTGACCCTGATCGTGGCGAGCGTGTTCGCGGGCGTCCCCTATGAGCTGGAGGAGGCGGCCTTGACCCTGGGATGCAGCCGGCTACAGGCGTTCCTGCGCATCACGCTCCCCATCGCTCTCCCGGGGCTCGCGGCTGCCGCCACCTTTACCTTCATCCTGTCTTGGAACGAAGTTTTCGCTGCGACGATCCTGACCCTGGACAACCGGACCCTTCCGGCCCTGCTGATCCACTCGGTCCTAAGCGAGGGCGCACCCCTCTACTTCCGGTACGCTGGGGGCCTGTTCTTGGTGCTTCCGGCCGTCGTGATCCTCCTCCTGATCCGGCGCTACCTGCTCACACTGTGGGGTGTGACCGTGCGGTAGGAGCGTATGGCAGAGATCGTGCTGCGCAACCTGCGCAAGACCTTCGGCAAGGTCGTCGCGATCCGAGACCTTTCCCTGGACGTCGCGGACGGCGAGTTCCTCGTGCTGTTGGGGCCTTCGGGCTGCGGAAAGACCACCACCCTCCGGGCCATCGCGGGCCTCGAGGTGCTCGACCGGGGTACGATCCGGATTGGGGGCCGTGACGTCACGCGGCTTCCCCCGGGTAAACGGGGGATTGCCATGGTCTTCCAGTCCTACGCGGTGTTCCCCCATATGCGCGTCTACGACAACATCGTCTTTGGGCTGCGGATGCGCGGGATCCCCCTAGCCGAACAGCGCCGCCGTGCACTCGCGGCGGCCGAGTTGCTGCAGATCACGGACGTGCTGGACCGCTACCCCGCTCAACTGTCCGGAGGTCAGCGCCAACGGGTAGCAGTCGCGCGCGCCATCGTGATGGAGCCGGACGTCCTCCTGATGGACGAGCCCCTCAGCAACCTGGATGCCCTCCTGCGGCTCCACATGCGGGCGGAGCTCAAGCGGCTGCACCGGGAGGTGGGCTCCACGACGGTGTACGTGACCCACGACCAGGTGGAAGCCATGAGCCTAGGGGACCGCATCGCGGTGATGCGCGACGGCGAGATCGTCCAGTGCGATACCCCGCAGCGGATCTACGATGACCCGGCCAACGTGTTCGTGGGCTCTTTCATCGGTTCGCCCCCGATGAACTTCTTGCGCGGGGTCCTGGACGGTGCAGGCGGGATCCGGCTGGGCGATACGGTCCTCCCCGTCCCCGTTGCATATCAACCGGCGCTCGGCGCGCAACGGGATCCGGAGGTCTTGGTGGGGATCCCGCCGGAGCACATCGTGGTGGGTGCGGGGCCGCTTGTGGCCGAGGTCGTGGTGAGCGAACCCCTCGGTCCCAGCAAGCTACTGACCCTGCGGACGCACGGTCAGCTGCTCAAGGTGACCGTTCGCGCAGATCATCCCGCTGCACCCGGCGACGTGGTGCACATGGACTTTCCGCCCGCGCACGTGCGGCTTATGGACCCCAAGACCGAGCGGGCACTGCCGCGCACCGGTCCGTGATCCGCCCTGCTACGCTGGCTCGTCCACGCGGCCGGCACCGAAAGCCGTGGGACGTAGGAGACGGCTTAGTGGCCGCGACCTTCGGGGAACGGGGTGAACTGCTCTCGTTGCACCGGCCGCACCCAGTGCACGGGTGGATCCACCTGTCGGGCTTCCTGCCGTTCCCCGAGGCGAGTCGGTACAACCCGGAGTCCGTCCGCGCCTACCGCCAGCAGCTCAGCGATCCATCGGGGGAGGGTCTCAAGGTGGAGTTGGAGGGCCTTCAGTTCCGGGACCGCGTGTGGCTCGATGGCATTGTTCCGGCTGTGATCTGGTCGGGATCAGACGTCGAGGCGTGGTGGGTTCCGGTCGTGTGGAACGGCCTGCTGCGGCTGTGGCTCTACGTGCGCGCGCTGGGCCCCGGAGCACCTGACCGGATCCGGGCAACGTTTCAGGTGAACCTGAGGCTGCACCGGGCCGCCTACGCCCAGATCACCGAGGGCAGCCCGCTTCCGCCCACGGATCCGTGGAACGAGTTGGACTGGCGCTCGGGCGCGGTGACGTGGCGCGCGAAGGGGATCGAAGCGTCCGCCCGCCTTTACCCCGTTCCGCCCATCCCATCCCAAGGAGGCCCAGGACCGATCCGGTTTGCGTGGACAGAGACCCTGGAGCTCGCGGGGCAGGGGGCGGATCGGGTGCTCACCCTGGAACTCGCCGCCGGGGATCTTCCGGAGGGCCGGGTAGCCCCCGACCCATGGACGGTCCAGGAGCATCTGACCGAGGCGCTACGGGCCTTCCGACCGGAGGAGCCGCTCCTCGCGGACGGCGAGGCCGACGGGTTCGTGCGCAGGAACCTGGCATTCGTACTCGGCTGCTGTGCGGTGGACGTAGGGGATGCCACCTGCCTTGTGACCGATCCGGTCCTGCTGCCGCTCTCCTGGAACCGTGATGCGTACTACTGTACGTGCCTCCTAGGTGTGGTGGGACGCCGCGACCGGGGTCCAGTGGGCCAGCGCGCCGCACGGGTAATCCGCCGACACCTCACCTGGCTGTTTGAGGTTGCCCACCGTTCAGATGGGCTATGGGGACGCAGCCACCTGACCGGTGGGGCGATCAAGGATCCGGTCTTCCAGCTGGATCAGCAGTGGTATCCCATCCTGGAGCTCGTGCGGGCGTCTCTGGACTGGGGCTTGGGAGATCTGTGGAGGGTCCATCGGGCGGCGGTGCTGGAGGTACTGGAAGCGCTGCGGGCCCGCCGGAGCCCGTCGGGCCTGTGGCCGACCTCCGAGACGCCTGCGGACGATCCGCTTTCGCTCCCCTACCACTTCTCGTCTCACGTCCTCGCCTGGCGGACCCTTCGTCTGTTGGCGCAAGTGGAGCGGGATGTGCGCCTCGAAGAGGACGCAGAAGCCGTGCGCCGCAGCGTCCTCGAGCACTTCCGGATCCAAAAGCCCCGGGTTTACGCCTACGCCACGGACGGCCAGCGCCACCTCCTCTACCACGACGCGAACGACCTGCCAACGGCCTGCGCGCCTCGTTGGGGCTTCTGTTCGGCCGACGATCCCTGGTGGCGGAGCACGGTGCGGTTCGCGTGGAGCCCCCAGAACCCTGCGTACTTCCGCGGCCGCTACCCGGGCCTCGGATCGCTCCACGCGGCGGCGCCCTGGACGCTCGGAGAAGTCCAGCGATGGATCGTCGGCCATGTCCTCGGTCGTCCGCAGACCCTTCGGGCAGCGTGTAGGCGGCTATTGCGGGTGGCCTTCGACGATCGGCTGTTGTGCGAGTCCTACGACCCCGGTACCGGGGTACCCAAGACGCGGGCGTGGTTCGCGTGGCCGGGTGCAGCGATGAGCGCACTCTTGCTCGGCGATCCGCTATGATGGATCCACGGAGGGAAGGGGATGGCGCGCGTAGCGGTGGCCATGTCGGGCGGTGTTGACAGTGCCGTGGCCGCGATGCTCCTTGTGGAGGCCGGGCACGAGGTCGTGGGGTTCACTATGAACCTGTGGCCTCATTGGCTTCCGGAGGACGACGCAGGGTCCGGGTGCTGCGGAGTGGGTGCGGTGGAGGATGCCCGGGCCGTCGCGCGGGTCCTGGGAATCCGGCACTACGTCCTGAACCTGCGGCAGGCCTTCGAGGAGGCGGTGATCCGGCCCTTCGCCCTCGAGTACGCCCGCGGCCGGACGCCGAACCCCTGTGCGGCCTGCAACCGGTTCATCAAGTTCGATCTCCTCCTGGAGAAGGCATCCGGGCTCGGGATGGACTACCTGGCCACCGGCCACTACGCCCGGGTCCGGCATGAGTCCGATCGCACCTTACTGCTCCGGGCTGCCGACCGCGCGAAGGACCAGTCCTACGTGCTCTACGCCCTCACGCAGCAGGCGTTGCGGCGGCTCCTGTTCCCGGTGGGAGAACGGACGAAGGCGGAGGTTCGGGCGCTCGCCCGCGCGCGGGGCCTTCCCGTGGCCGAGAAGCCCGATAGCCAGGAGATCTGCTTCGTGCCCCGAGGCCACTACACGAACGTGGTGGCCCACTTCGCGCCGGAGGCCCTCCGGCCCGGACCCATTCTGGACACCCGGGGCCGCCGGATCGGTACTCACGCCGGGATCGCCCGCTACACCCTGGGCCAGCGCCGCGGGTTGGGCCTCAGCGCAGGCAAACCGCTCTACGTCGTCGCCATCGACCCCGAGCGGAACGCTCTGGTGGTGGGCGAGGAGGAGGACCTGCTCGCCACCGAGGTGGAGCTGGAGCAGGTTTCCTGGGTGCTGGGCGCCCCACCGGACGTGTGCTTCCACGCCACCGTCCGGCTGCGCCACGGCGCGCCGGATCTTTCGGCCCGCGTGCACTGCCTTGGGGACGGGGTGCGGATCCGGTTCCTCACACCGCAGCGGGCCACGAGCCCGGGCCAGGTCGCCTGCATCTACCGGGACGAGGTCGTGTTGGGCGGAGGGATCGTTCGGAGCGTCCGGACGGTAGGAAGCGAGAAGTTCCAGCAAGTCGGGGTGTTCGCGTGAGCGCTACGGAAGTGGCCGCGCTGTTGGCGGGTGTGGGGGTGGCCGTGCTCGTGGCCTTCGCCGTGCCGGTCCTGGTGCAGCTCCGTCGGACCCTCCTCCGCCTGGAGCGTCTCGTGGCCCGTACGGAAGCGGCACTGGATCCGCTCGTCCACGAGGCTCAGAACACCCTCACGCAGGCTGCCCGCGCGGCGTCGGGAGTGTCGGCGCTCGTGGAGGACGCAAGCCGGCTCGTGCGGGTCACGCGAGCGGCGGTCCTGCAGATCGTGAACGCGCCGATCGCGAACGCCGTAGGCGTTGTGGAGGGGATCCGGGAGGCAGTGAGCGTGCTGCTCCGGAAGGATCGCACGGACAAAGGCGCCCAGTCTTGAGCGATTTCCCACAGAACGCTTCGCGTCTTGTGGAACAATTCGTACGGGACAATCACGGCGGGAGGGATCTACGATGGCTAGACGGACGGAGTTCATCGGCGGGTTCGTTCTCGGAGCCCTGGTTGGGGTGGGGCTCGGGATGCTCCTTGCTCCGGAGCCGGGTGAGGCGGTGCGGCACCGGATCAAGGAGCGGGCCGACGAGTTAAGTAGCCGCGTCAAGGGTGCGGCCGAGAGCGCGTTGCACCGGGGCCGTCAGGTCGTCGAGCAGGGGGCTGAGCGCGTGCGTGAGGCGGTGGAACGGGGAAAGGAGGCGGCCCAGGAGAAGCGGGAGGAGCTCTTAGACCGCCTCGAGGAGCTGGAGGACCGCTGACCCCCAAGGAAGCCGCCCTCCAGGTCGTGCGCCGCCTCCGGGAGGCCGGGTTCGAGGCCTACTGGGCCGGCGGGTGCGTGCGGGACCTCCTGCTCGGGCGGGAGCCCAAGGACTACGACGTCGCCACCTCCGCTCGAGTCGAGGAAGTCCTGGATCTATTCCCCGATGCTGTGCCCGTCGGGGCCGCCTTCGGTGTGGTGCGGGTGCGGTGCGGAGGACAGGAGGTGGAGGTCGCTCAGTTCCGTACCGAGGGCCCCTACCTGGACGGCCGGCATCCTTCCGAGGTGCGGCCTGCAACCGCACGACTAGACGCGGCGCGGCGGGACTTCACGATCAACGGCCTCTTCTACGACCCAGTGGAGGGGACCGTCTACGACTGGGTCGGAGGTGTAGCGGATCTAGAGGCTCGCTTGATCCGCACGATCGGGGATCCCCAAGCACGGTTTCGGGAGGACTACCTGCGGATGCTCCGGGCCGTGCGGCTTGCGGTGGAACTGAATTTCCGGATCGAACCGGAGACGGCGCGCGCAATTCAAGAGCTAGCGCCCCGGATCGTGAAGGTGAGTCCCGAGCGGATCCGCGAGGAGCTCGTGCGGATCCTCACGAGTCCCTCAAGGGGGGAGGGCTTGAAGCTCCTGGACGAACTCGAGCTTCTCCGGCCGATCCTGCCGGAGGTCGCCGCGATGAAGGGGGTACCTCAGCCCCGCGGGCACCATCCGGAAGGAGACGTGTTCACCCACACGGTCCTCGTGCTGGAGGCGCTGCGCGACCCTAGCCCAGTGCTCAGCTTCGGCGCCCTCCTCCACGACGTCGGGAAGACCTCTACCTTCACCGTAGAAGAGGGGCGCATCCGGTTCCCCAAGCACGACGTGGTCGGTGCACGGATCGCCGAAGAGGTGACCAGGCGGCTGCGCTTTTCCGCAAAGGAGATCGAGCGGATTGTGGCCCTCGTCCGCGACCACATGCGGATGAGCGACCTACCCCGGATGCGAGAGAGCAAGCGCAAGCGCTTCTTCGCCCGCGAGGACTTCGCAGAGCTACTGGAGCTCTACCGGGCTGACTGCATCGCGAGTTCTGGGGATCTTGCCATGTACGAATGGATCACGCAGGAGGTCGCGCGCCTTTCGAAGGAGGAGATCAATCCTCCGAGGCTCGTCTCGGGCCACGACCTGATCGCGATGGGGTACAAGCCCGGCCCGGCCTTCCGGGAGATCCTGGAGCGGGTGCGTGACGCCCAGCTCTCCGGTGAGGTCAGAACCCGGGAGGAGGCGAGAGAACTCGCGAGGAGGATTGCGCAAGGCCTCCTCGGACCCCCGACCCCCGCGCAGGAGTTCAGTGCGTGCGGGTCGAATCGGCAACAGGATGCCGGATGAATCGCACCTCGACCGCACGGGGGGTGTTGTCCTCGCCCTCGTGAACCAGAAGGGCGGGTGCGGGAAGACCACCACCGCCGTGAACCTGGCGGCTTGTCTTGCCGCCCAGGGGTTTCGGGTGCTGCTCGTGGACTTGGATCCCCAGGCGAACGCGACGGTGAGTCTGGGGCTAGAGCCCGCAGAGCTCCCGCAGACCATCTACCACGTGGTGTCTGAAGGGCGGATGGATGGGGGAGGACTGTCTTTGGAGGAGGTCCTGCGGCCCTCCACAGTGCCCAACCTCCTGGTGGCTCCGTCCTCCATTGACCTCGCGGCCGCGGAGCTGGAGCTCGTGGTCCGGGTCGGCCGGGAGGGGGTGTTGCGCCGGAAGCTGGAGCCGGTACGGGGTCGGTACGACTTCGTGGTGATCGACACCCCCCCGTCCTTGGGCTTGCTGACCTTGAACGCCCTCGTGGCGAGCGATCAGATCATCATCCCGATCCAGACCCACTACTACGCCCTGTTGGGGATGCGCCAGCTGTTGCGCACGCTCCAGATGGTCCGGGACGAGATCGGACACCGGGTGGAGATCCTGGGGGTTCTCGCAACCATGTATGACGCCCGGAACAACATCAGCCGCGAGATTCTCCGGGGGATCTATGAGTTCTTCGGCGAAAAGGTGTTCCAGACCACGATCCACTTCAGCATCAAGCTGGTGGAGTCGTCCATGGTCGGTGTACCCATCTTCCTGCACCAGCCGCAGTCCCGAGGCGCGCAGGAGTACATGAGTCTCGCCCGAGAGGTGGTCGCGCGTGAGCAGATCGCGAGAGGAACTCCGGCAGGGGATCCGGGCCCTTATCCAGGACACGAGCCGCAGGCTGCGCGACCTGGAGGCTGAGTCCCCGCCTGAGGCCCCAGCTCAGGAGCGCTTCCTCCCCCGACCGGAGGAACTGCAACCGCCTCCGAGTACCCCGCCGGCCCCGCTCCCTGAACCGGGGGCCCAGAAGCCGGGCCTCGACCTAGATGACCTCCAGAGCTACGACGAGCGACGGGGGGTGTGCTTCGCCTTCTTCGTGAACCGGAAGTGCTGGGAGGTCCAGGAAGCCTACTGCAACCATGCCCTGCACATCTGCATGCTCCGGCAGTGCCCCGTGTACTACCTCCACCGGGAGGACCTGGAGCGCCGGTTCGCCGACAAGTTCAAGTACCTGTGGTGAGGCCACCCGCCCGGCTAGGTGCGAGGCCGACGACGTGGCCATATCGAGCCCGGAACGCCTGTGGATCCATCCTCGCGACTTGGGCGAGCTGGGCGAGCTGAGCGGGATCTTCGAAGTCTTCCGGCTCCAAGCGGATCATGTAGTGGCGGGCCACCCGGTAGGCCGTCGCGTTCAGGTCGACCAGGCGCACCCTGGTGCGCCTGGTGTTGGGATCCATGAGTTCGGCGAAGTCCACGTACCGGAGCCGCCCCTCGTCGATGCACACGAGCGCACCGCCCGGGCCTTCCTCGGACAGGAGGTACTCCACCGCGCCGTATCCCAGGTCTCGGACGTACTCGGCGTCGAAGGCGATCGGCGGGGCACAGCGCAGCTCGTACCCGATGCTCTTGTGGACGATCGTGACCGGATCGCCCCGTTCGGCGAACCGTCGCTCCACCATCGTCTTCAGGATGTGGGCCAGGTCCATCTCCGCCAGCCGCACGTGGCCGTAGGGGTCTCGGACGATCCGCACACCCTCTATGGCCAAGAGTTCTTCTTCCGGCACCTTCTCGAGGATCCCCTCGGCCACGATCGCCACCCCGTCCTCCCGCCCCATGACCCGTCGCTTCAGCATCGCGCCCTCCAGCACGTCGGCCACAGCCTCGATGGAGACGCGATCGGGGAACTCCTCGGGGAGGATCGTAAGGGTAGCTCCTGCGGCCTTGCCGATGCCGAGCGCCAGGTGGCCGGCGGTCCGGCCCATCACGCTCACGAAGTACCATCGGTTCGTCGTCCGTGAGTCCTCCATGATGTTCCGCACGAGCTCCAGGCCCAGTTGCTTGGCGGTGTTGAACCCGAAGGTGGGTGCCCCACCCGGAAGCGGCAGGTCGTTGTCGATCGTCTTGGGGACGTGGGCGAACCGGATCGCACCCTGAGAGCGCTCGGCGATCCGGGAGGCGGCGAAGGCCGTGTCGTCCCCTCCCACCGTGACGAGGTAGGCGATCCCCAGCTCGCGGAGCGTCCGGACCACGCGCTCCATCTCCTCCTCCCGCCGGGTGGGGTTCGCCCGGGAGGTCCGTAGGATGGATCCGCCGTCGAAGTGGATCCGGGAGACCTCAGCGATCTCCAGCTCTCGCACGTGTCCCCGCTGGCGCATCGTCGTTGCGTTTTCCTGCATGAGCCACTGCCAGCCGTCGTAGATCCCGTAGACCCGTAGCCCGCGGTTGCGCGCCTCGATGGTGACCGCGCTGATCACCCCGTTGATCCCCGGTGCCGGTCCCCCACCCACGAGGATCCCAAGAGCGCCTCGTACCGCCATCGAACTCCTCCCGTGAAGAGGTCTCCGTACTAGAATGGCCGCTCGCCTCAACTCCCCGCAAGCTGCATCATAGTGTCAAGACCGAACGTGGGGATGGGATCCATGCCGGTGTGGGTTCGGATCTCGGAGATCGCGCACTACGTCGGAGAGGAGGTGGAGCTGCGCGGGTGGATCATGGACAAGCGCAGCAGCGGCAAAGTCCGGTTCCTGCTCGTGCGGGACGGGTCCGGCTTTCTCCAAGCGGTCCTCGCCAAGCCCGATGCCCCGGATGAACTCTTTGAGCGGTACGACGCCCTCACCCAGGAGACCGCGGTCGTCATGCGGGGAAGGGTGCGGCCCGACGTCCGGGCCCCGGGCGGGTACGAACTCGCGATCCGGGACTTCGTGATCGTGCACCGGGCCGAGCCCTACCCGATCACGCCGAAGGCGCACGGCGTGGAGTTCCTCATGGACCACCGGCACCTGTGGATCCGGAGCCGCCGGCAGAGCGCCATCCTTCGGATCCGGGACGAGGTCCTCCGGGCCGCCGAGGCGTTCTTGCGGGCCGAGGGGTACGTCCGGTTCGATGCGCCGATCCTCACCCCCGCCTCCGTCGAGGGGACCACGACGCTCTTCGAGGTGGACTACTTCGGAGAGAAGGCGTACCTGACGCAGAGCGGACAGCTCTACGCAGAGGCCGGCGCCATGGCGTTGGGCCGCGTGTACACCCTCGGCCCCACCTTCCGGGCGGAGAAGTCCAAGACCCGCCGCCACCTTACGGAGTTCTGGATGCTGGAGCCGGAGGCCGCCTACCTGGACCTGGACGGGTGCATGGAGCTCGCGGAGGGCCTTGTGTGCGCCATCGTGCAGGCCGTCCTCCAGAACCGCGAAAGAGAGCTCAAGACGCTTGGTCGGGACTTGGGGCCGCTTGGGAACGTACGACCGCCCTTTCCTCGCATCCCCTACGACGAGGCGGTGCGGATCGTGAACGCCAGCGGGCTCATGATGCGCTGGGGCGAAGACTTCGGGGCAGACGAGGAGACCGTCCTGAGCCAGCGGTTCGACCGACCCGTCTTCGTCCACCGGTACCCGACAGCCTGCAAGGCGTTCTACATGGAGCCCGATCCACAGCGGCCGGAGGTGGTGCTGAACTTCGACCTGCTCGCCCCGGAGGGGTACGGCGAGATCATCGGCGGCGGGCAGCGGATCCACGATTTGGACCTTCTGGAGCGCCGACTCGCCGAGCACGGCCTGCCCCAAAGAACGTACGCCTGGTATTTGGACCTGCGGCGGTACGGCTCAGTACCGCATGCGGGGTTCGGACTCGGGGTGGAACGCACGGTGGCCTGGATCTGCGGCCTGGATCACGTGCGGGAGACGATCCCGTTCCCTCGGCTCCTGTACCGCTTGTGGCCCTAAAGGCGCCGAGAGGACCGGGAAGCGGTGGGGCCCGCCGGGACGTTTCTTTAGCCGGGGGCGATTGCCGGCCCTGGAGACCGGTGGTATAGTGAAAGCGGAGCGCCTGAACGCAGGTGATCGTGGCCGGAATCGGGAGTGGGTATTGACCCACTCCTTCGTTTTGAGGGCCGTCGATGCACGGGCAACGGGACATGCTCCTCCAACGTGTCGGCGCGCTCGCACAGCCGGTGGCCGACCGGCTTGGGTTGGAGCTGGTGGACGTGGAGATTGAAGGACACGGGTCGCGCACGGTCCTCCGGATCCTGGTGGACCGAGAGGGCGGGGTCTCGGTGGAGGAGTGCGCGCGCATGTCGGAGATCCTCTCCCGCCAGCTCGACTTAGTGGACCTGTTCGTCCACCGGTACACCCTGGAGGTCGCCTCTCCGGGACTGGACCGGCCCCTCCGGCGGGCGGCCGACTTCGACCGGTTCGCCGGTCGGCTGGTGGAGGTGACGACGGCCTCCGATGTGGCAGGGCAGCGGCACTTCGCCGGCCGGCTCCGAGGGATCGTGGCCGGACGGGTCGTGGTGGAGCTGAGCGGGGGGCAGGAGGCCCACATCCCGCTCCAAGAGATCGCCCAGGCCCGGCTGCGGGTAGACCCGGAGGAGATCCGGCGCGACCTGCGACGCCGGCGATCCTAGGCCGGGAATTCGCACACGCCCGCGTGGGGTGCTTAGGGGTGAGGTGAGGATGAGTAACGAGTTGATCCGCGCGTTGGACCTGCTGGAAGAGGAGCGGGGCATCTCGAAGGAGGTGCTCCTCGAGGCGGTCCAGAACGCGCTCGTGTCGGCGTACAAAAAGCACTTCGGTGGCAGCGGCCAGAACGTCCGGGTCGAGATCGACTCGAGGACAGGGGAGGTGCGTGTCTACAGCACGAAGACCGTCGTCGAGCGCGTCGAGGATCCCAGCACTCAGATCTCCCTGGAGGAGATGCGGCGGGAGGATCCCACCGCCGAGATCGGTGACCTGGTGGAGGAGGAGGTGACTCCGCGGGAGTTCGGCCGGATCGCCGCGCAGACTGCCAAGCAGGTCATCGTCCAGCGCATCCGGGAGGCCGAGCGCGAGCTCGTCCAGAGGGAGTTCGAGAAGCGGGAGAAGGAGATCGTCACGGGGATCGTCCAGCGGATCGAAAAGCGGAACGTCTACGTGGATCTGGGCCGGGTGGAGGCGGTCCTGCCGCCCACCGAGCAGATCCCGCGGGAGACCTACCGTCAGGGCGAGCGGATCAAGGTGTACGTGACGGAGGTGCGCAACACGACCCGGGGTCCCCAGATCTACGTCTCCCGGGCGCATCCGGGGCTTGTGCGAAAGCTGTTCGAACAGGAGGTCCCCGAGATGCGCGAGGGGATCGTCGTGATCGAGAACATCGCCCGCGAGCCCGGCTCTCGCAGCAAGATCGCCGTCTACTCGCGGGACCGAAACGTGGACCCGGTCGGTGCGTGCGTCGGACCGAAGGGCTCGCGGGTGCAGGCCGTGGTGGACGAGCTGCGGGGCGAGAAGATCGACATCGTCCCCTGGAGCCCGGACCCCGCCCAGTTCGTGGCTGCGGCCCTGCAGCCCGCCAAGGTGAGCCGGGTGGAGATCGACGAGGCGACGAGGACGGCCACGGTGATCGTGCCGGACAACCAGCTCTCCCTCGCCATCGGCCGCGATGGCCAGAACGCGCGGCTGGCGGCCAAACTCACCGGGTGGCGGATCGACATCAAGAGTGAATCTCAGGAGCGGGAGGCCCAGGCGCGCAAGCTCTTCCGGGACCTCACGCCTGAGGAGCTCGCGGAGTCCGTGGCCGAGCAGGTCCGGGAGGGTGCGTAACCTGTGCGCCAGCGTAAGGTCCCGATCCGGATGTGCGTGGGCTGCGGGGGCATGCGGCCTAAGCACGAGATGATCCGGGTCGTCCGCACCCCGGAGGGTCAGGTGCTGGTGGACACCACGAGGAGCCGCAAGCTCTCTGGACGCGGCGCCTACGTGGAACCCAACCCGAACTGCCTGGACGCCGCGCGCCGGGGCAAGAAACTGGAACGGGCGCTGGCGGTTCCGGTGCCGGAGGAGGTCTTCCGGCGGCTGGAGGAGCTGGTGGCCCAAGCACTCGAGGCCAGCTAGGAGGCTCAGGAGGAATGCGACTCCACGAGTTATCGAGAGCAACGGGGCTAGCGCTTCGGGACCTGGTCGATCGCCTCGCCCAGCTCGGGTACGAGGTCCGCCTGAACCCGCAGTCGGCTGTCCCCGAGGAAGCCCTTCCGAGGCTCCGGGAAGCCTTCCCGCAGCTGGAGCTTCCCCAGAAGGACGGCCCGGCCAAGCGGGCCGTGAAGAAGGCCGTCCCACCACCCCCTGAGCCTATGGGCCCCAAGCGCCGGATCATCAAGCGGGCCGAGGAGATCGAGCGAGAGCAGCGCATCCTCGCGGAGGAGGCGGCCCGGGCGGCGGAGGAGGCGCGGGCTGCCGAGGAGGCCGCCCGCCGGGCCGCGGAGGAGGTGGCCCGAGCGGCCGAGATGGCGCGCCTGGAGCCGGTTGTGGCCCCACCACCTCCCACTCCGGAACCCTCCAAGCCCGAGACCCCGCCTCCTGAAGAGTCCAAGCCGCGGGTGCCGCTGCCGGAGCGGCACGCAGAGCCGGTGGTCACGATCTCGCCTGAGGTGCTGCGGCGGGCGGCCCAGCCCAAGCCCGAGCCGAAGCCCGCTCCGCCTCCGCCTCCCTCGCTCCGGCAGCCGCCGCGGCCGGCCCGACGCCTGGCTCCCCCGCGGCCGCCCACGGAGACCGCCACGACCCCCGTGGCCGAGGTTCCGGTGCCCACCCGCGAGATCCGGCTCGAGGGGCCGGTCACGGTGGGCGAGCTGGGTCAGCGGATGGGCCTCCCGACCTCCGAGATCGTGAAGCGGCTGCTCTCCATGGGGATCCTGGCCGGTGTGAACCAGCAGCTCCCGGTGTCGACGGCCCGCGCCGTCGCTGAGTCCTTCGGCGTGGCTGTCGTGGAGGAGAGGCCTGAAGTCCACAGACCAGAGCCGACGAAGAGGCTGCGCGTGGAGGCCGCCGGCGAGGTGCGGCCGCCCGTGGTCACCGTCATGGGCCACGTGGACCACGGCAAGACCACGTTGTTGGACGCGATCCGCAAGACGAACGTGGCGGCCGCCGAGTACGGCGGGATCACCCAGCACATCGGTGCCTACCAAGTCTCCGTGGACGGCCGCAAGATCACGTTCATCGACACGCCGGGCCACGAGGCGTTCACCACCCTCCGAGCCCGGGGTGCCCAGGTCACGGACATCGCGGTCCTCGTGGTGGCCGCCGACGACGGTGTCATGCCCCAGACCATCGAGGCGATCAACCACGCCCGCGCCGCCGGGGTGCCGATCCTTGTGGCGATCAACAAGATCGACCTCCCGACCGCGAACCCGGAGCGGGTCAAGCAGCAGCTGGCTGAGCAGGGACTCGTGCCGGAGGAGTGGGGCGGGGAGGTGGTCGTGGTCCCTGTCTCCGCCCGCACGGGGCAGGGGATCCAGGACCTCCTGGAGATGATCCTGCTCGTGGCCGACCTTCACGAGCTGCGGGCCGATCCCCATAAGCCGGCCCGCGGCACGATCCTCGAGGCGAAGCTCGACCGGGGCCGGGGACCTGTGGCGACCGTGATCGTCCAGGAGGGCACCCTCCGGGTGGGGGACGCGGTGGTGGCCGGCGAGACCTACGGGAAGGTGCGGGCGATGCTGGACGATCGGGGCAACCGGCTCCAGGAGGCCGGACCCTCGACCCCGGTGGAGGTCGTGGGCCTAGAGGACGTCCCCACGGCCGGAGACATCCTGGAGGTCGTCCCGGACGAGCGGACGGCCAAGGCACTGGCCGAGGAACGCCGGGAGCGGCGGGCGCTGGAGGCGGAGCGGCAGGTGCGGCGCGGGAGTCTCGAGGAGGTGGTGGGGGACGTCCGTGAGCTGCGCCTCATCGTGAAGGCGGATGTTCAGGGGTCGCTGGAGGCACTCCTTCAAGCCTTGGGTCGCCTCGGCACCGAGGACGTGCGGATCCAGATCCTCCACGCCGGTGTGGGGGCCGTTACCGAGAGCGACGTGATGCTCGCCGCCGCCTCCAGGGCGGTCGTCATCGGGTTCAACGTGCGGCCGGACGGCGCGGCGCGCCGGATGGCCGAGCAGGAAGGGGTCGAGATCCGGCTGTACCGGGTGATTTATGAGGCGCTGGACGACGTCCGGACGCTCCTTGCGGGCCTGCGGGCGCCGGTGGTGACCGAGGTGGTACTGGGACGGGCTGAGGTGCGCCAGATCTTCCACATCTCGCGCGTGGGGACCGTGGCCGGCTGCTACGTCCTCGAGGGGCAGATCCAGCGGGGGGCGCAGGCGCGGCTCGTGCGGGACGGCGCGGTCGTCTACCAGGGGCGAATCGCTTCCCTTCGCCGCTTCAAGGAGGACGTCCGGGAGGTGGCCGCCGGGTTCGAGTGCGGGCTCACCCTCGAGAACTTCCAGGACATCAAGGAAGGGGATATCGTCGAGGCGTTCGAGGTGCGCGAGGAGCGCCCGGGGGTGTAGGGGATCCCAGAGAGTCGGGCGCGTTCGGCCATGATCGTGGGGACGTTGCGGATCGCCCTGAGTTTACCGAGTCCGCGGAGCCTCAAGGACAAGCGGCGCATCGTCCAGAGCCTGCTGCACCGGCTCCACAACGAGTTCGCGGTCTCTGCCGCCGAGGTGGACGACCAGGAGCTTTGGGGTCGGGCGACGCTGGGGATCGCCGTAGTGACCAATGACGCGCGGTGCGCCGACCGGATCCTCGCCCGGGTGCTCCAGTACATCGACCGACAGCCCGATGCGGTGATCGTGGACTACGACGTGGAGATCCGGTGAAGCGAGGTGATCGCCGTGGCATCCCCCCAGCGCGTCGAGAAGCTCCGGGAGCTCATCCGGGAGGAAGTGAGTGAGATCATCCACCGCTCCTTGAAGGACCCGCGCATCGGGTTCGCCTCGGTCACCGACGTGGAGCTCAGCAGCGACTTGCGCCACGCGAAGATCTACGTGAGCGTGCTGGGCGGCGAGCAGGAGCGGCAGCGAACGATGGAGGCCTTGCAGAGTGCCGTGGGCTTCGTGCGGACCGAGCTCGCGAAGCGGATCCGCATCTACCGCGCTCCGGAGATCCAGTTCCGGCTGGACCGGTCCATCGAGCGGGGCACGCGCGTGATGGAGCTGCTCCGTGAGATCTCCCAGGGACCGAGCCGACCCGAGGAGCGCACGGACGATGACGACGATCGCCCTTGAAGCCGCCCGCACCCTCCTTGCTGCGCGGCGGGTCCTGGTTACAAGCCACGAGCACCCGGACGGCGACTCCCTGGGCTCCTCCCTGGCCCTCGCCCTCGCGCTGGAGCGGCTCGGCCGAGAGGTCGTGGTCGGCGCGCCGGAGGGCGTCCCCCCCGTGTACCGGTTCCTCCCCACCTGGGAGCGGGTCCGCTCGACCCCACCGGAAGGCCCTTTTGATGTGGCCGTGGGGGTGGAGTGCAGCACGCTGGAGCGGGCTGGACCGTTCGCCGCGTTGCTCTCCTCCGCCTCGGTGATCGTGAACATCGACCACCACCTCGACAACAGCGGCTACGGGGACGTGGTGTGGGTAGATCCCGAGGCGAGTGCGGTAGCCGAACTCTTCGCCGAACTTGTGCGAGCGCTCGGAGTGGAGTTCGATGCAGCGATCGCCACATGCCTCCTCACAGGACTCCTGACGGATACGGGCTCGTTCCGCTACGCCTCGGTGCGGCCGGAGAGTTTCCTCCTCGCCTCCGAGCTCGTGCGCTGCGGAGCCCGACCTCATGAGATCTACGAGCGCGTGTACGAGTCGCGGTCGCTTCCGAGCATGCGCCTGCTCGGAAGCGCACTCGTCCGGATGGAGGTCGCCGCGGACGGGGCACTCGTCTGGACCGTGGTGGACGAGGCGATGGTGGCTGCGGTCGGCGGGACCTGGGCGGACACAGAGAGCATCGTCTCGACCCTGCGGAGTATGGCGGGCGTGCGATGTGCGATCCTGTTCCGCGTGGAGCGGGACCGGGTGCGGGTGAGTCTGCGCACTCGGGAAGGGGTGGCCGCCAACGAGATCGCGGCCCGCTTCGGCGGAGGAGGACACGCGGCCGCGGCCGGCTTCGTTGCCTTCGAGAGCCCTGAGGTGGTGATCCGTAAGACGGTCGAGGCTGCGGAGGAAGCGCTGCGCACGGGAATCCGGATCTTGTGATGGACGGCCTACTGAACCTCCTGAAGCCGCCCGGCATGACGAGCCACGACTGCGTGGACGTCCTCCGGCGCCTTGTGGGCACGCGCCGCGTCGGCCACACCGGCACCCTGGACCCGGGTGCCGCCGGCGTTCTCCTGTGCTGTATCGGCCGCGCCACCCGCCTGAGCGAGTTCCTCATGGCGCAGGACAAGGCGTACCGGGTGGAGGTCCTCCTCGGGATTTCCACGAACACCGGCGATGCCCTGGGCGAGGTCATCGCCCGCCGGGAGGTCCACGTAACCCGCGAGGCCCTGGATGAGGTCCTCCGCCGGTTCACCGGGACGATCCAGCAGATCCCGCCCATGGTCTCGGCGGTTCACCGGGAGGGTGTACGGCTCTACCAGCTGGCCCGGAAGGGGATCGAGGTGGAGCGTGCGCCGCGCACCGTGACCGTCTACGCGATCGAGGTCGTGCGGTTCGACCCTCCTTCCGTGCTCCTCGATATCTCGTGCTCCAAGGGCACCTATGTGCGCCAGCTGGCCCACGACATCGGGGAGGCCCTGGGCTGCGGGGCCCATGCGGCCTTCATGGTGCGGACGCGGCTTGGCCCCCACACTCTCGCCGAGAGCGCCACCTTTGAGGAGGTGGAGGAGGCGGTCCGGAAGGGTGAGTTCGCGCACCTGTTGATCCCGCCGGCCAAGGCCCTTCGGGAACTCCCCGAGGTGGAGGTGGAGGGGCGGATGCGCGCCGCGCTCCTGAACGGACAACCCGTCCCGCTCTGGAAAGTCGCTCCGCACCTGTCGCTGGAGCCGGGCGCCCTCGTGAAGGTCCTGGATCTGGAGGGCAACCTGCTCGCCATCGGCCGGGCCCAGGGAGGACAGCTGCGCCCCTTCCGGGTCCTGGCGGGTACCCCGCGCCGCTGATGCGGGTCTTCCGGGCACCGAAGGAGGTCTACCCCCACCCGACCTGTATGGGCCTTGGCACCTTCGACGGGGTGCACCTGGGACACCGGGCGGTCCTCCTGCGGGTCACCGAACGGGCTCACCAGGAGGGGTGGAGGAGCATGGCCCTCACGTTCGACCCCCATCCCCTGGAGGTGCTCGCTCCACCGCCCGACCCGTTCCTCCTCACGACCCTCGAGGAGCGCCTGGATCTCTTTCGCGCGTTGGGTCTACAGGCTGCCCTCGTCCTCCGGTTCGACGAAGCCCTCCGGTCCACCGAGCCGGAGACGTTCGTGGAGGAGATCCTCGTGCGGTGCGTGGGGGTTCGGGCCGTCGTGTGCGGTCCAGACTTCACCTTCGGACGGGACCGGCGGGGGAACGTAGGGCTCCTCCGGACTCTGGGCGCGCACTGGGGGTTCGACGTGGAGGTCTGCCCGCAGATCGTACGGCAGGGCGCACCCATCAGCAGCACGCGGATCCGCAACCTCCTCCGACAGGGGGAGGTGGAGGCGGCAGCGGACCTGCTGGGCCGGCCCTACACGGTGGTCGGACGGATTCAGGGAACGCGGCGGGCGGGATCGTCCTTCACGGCACCCCTCACCGTCCCTCCCAGGCGGCTCCTCCCGGCTTCCGGTACCTACGAGGTACGGGTTCAGGGTGCACAGGACGTCCAGGGGACGGCCCACGTCGAAGGGGGAGCGGTCCTGCTTGCACTCCCGCAACCGGTAGAGGGCTCGGTGGCCGTGGCCTTCCTCCGGAGGGTTCGCCACGAGCCCACAGCGCCCCCCTCAGGCCCCGCAGGTGCCGCGTTTGCCCCCTCGGAGGGGGCGTGGTAAGATGGTCCGAGGGCTCCGGCGGCCACCCGGTCCGGAGCCCCTCAAGCGTGGGGTGAATCCGGGGGAGGAGCCGCATGGCACTGGCGAAAGAGACCAAGCAGGAGATCATCGCACGGTTCCGGCGCACCGACTCGGACACGGGTTCCCCGGAAGTGCAAGTGGCGCTGTTGACCGAGCGGATCAACCTGCTCACCGAGCACCTCAAGGTCCACCGGAAGGACCTGCACTCCCGGCGGGGCCTGATCCAGATGGTGAGCCGGCGCCGGCGCCTCCTGCGGTACCTGCAGCGGGAGGACCCGGACCGGTACCGGGAGGTGATCGAGCGGCTGGGCCTGCGGCGCTAGCGGTTCCTCGCACAACGAGGGGGCCAGGGCCGGAGGGCCTGCGATCATCGAGGTCCGGGCTTGGGTGAATCCAAGACCGGGTCCCGGTGATCGACCCCTCCGCCCCGGCGCCCGGTCATCCAACGCAGAACGGGCACCTGTGGGTGCCGGAAGGTGAGGAGGCAGATGGCAGTTCTCTATGCAGTTCCGGACGTCCGACGCGTGACGTTCCAGGTCGGGGAGGACGAATGGACGATCGAAACAGGGAAACTCGCGCGCCAGGCCGGTGGCGCGGTGACTGTCCGGTACGGGGATACCGTAGTCCTCGTGACCGCCACCGCATCCAGCGAGCCCCGTGAAGACATCGACTTCTTCCCCCTGACCTGCGAGTTCGAGGAGCGGCTGTACGCCGCCGGGAAGATCCCGGGGAGCTTCTTCCGCAGGGAGGGCCGGCCGGGCGAGCGGGCGATCCTGAGCGCTCGACTCATGGACCGGCCGATCCGGCCGCTGTTCCCCAAGGGGTTTCGGAACGACGTCCAGGTGATCGCCACGACGCTGTCGGCCGACCAGGTGCATCCGCCGGACGTGGCGGCCGTAGTGGGGGCCAGTGCGGCGCTCGCGATCTCGGATATCCCCTGGGACGGTCCCATCGGGTGCGTCCGGATCGGTCTTGTGGACGGGCAGTTCGTCGTCAACCCCACGCTCCAGCAGATTGAAGGACCCAGTGTCCTGGACCTCGTCGTCGCGGCCACCGACGAGGCGGTGGTCATGTTGGAGGCCGGGGCCGACCAGGTAACCGAGGCGACGGTCTTGGAGGCCATCGACCTCGCCCACGGGGAGTGCCGGAAGATCATCGCCGCGATCCGGGAACTCGTGGAGAAAGCAGGAAAGCCCAAGCGCGAAGTCCCGCTCTTTACCGTGGACGCAGACCTCGAGCGGGCGATCCGGGAGGTCGCCGAGCCCGCGTTCGCCTCTGCCCTAAGGCAAGCCGACAAGCAGGTGCGGGAGGAGGCGGTCCGGGCCACGGTCGGAGATCTTGAGGCTCGGTTCCGGGAGCAGTACCCGGACCGGGAGCGGGAGATCCGGGCTGTGCTGGAAGCCGTCCAGAAGGACCTCGTGCGCCGGATGATCCTGGAGGAGGGTGTGCGCACCGACGGTCGGACGCCCACCGAGATCCGGCCGCTGTACATCGAGGTCGGGCTTTTGCCCAGGACCCACGGGAGCGCCCTCTTCCAGCGCGGCCAAACTCAGGTCCTCACCCTGTGCACCCTCGGTACCGGGGAGGACGAGCAGATCCTCGACGATCTCGGGATCATCGAGCGCAAGCGCTTCATGCACCACTACGTCTTCCCGCCGTACAGCACCGGTGAGGTCCGGCCGCTTCGGGGTCCGGGCCGTCGGGAGATCGGCCACGGCGCGCTCGCCGAGCGGGCCCTCGCGCGGATGATCCCGCCGGAGGAGCAGTTCCCCTACACGATCCGCCTCGTCTCCGAGGTCCTGGAGTCCAACGGTTCCACCTCGATGGCGTCGGTGTGTGGGAGCACGCTCGCCCTCATGGACGCCGGCGTTCCCATCCGGGAACCGGTGGCCGGGATCTCCATCGGCCTCATGACCGGCGAGGACGGACGATCCGTGCTCCTCACCGATATCCAGGGGATCGAGGACGCGAGCGGCGACATGGACTTCAAGGTCGCCGGGACGCGCAACGGGATCACCGCGATCCAGCTCGACATCAAGCTCCGGGGCCTCCCACAAGAGGTGATCGCGAAGGCCTTGGAGCAGGCGCGGGAGGCGCGCCTTGAGATCCTCGACGCGATGCAGCAGGTGATCGCTTCCCCGCGGCAGGAACTCTCGAAGTACGCGCCGAGGCTCGTGACGATCCAGATCCCGCCGGAGAAGATCCGGGACGTGATCGGGCCGGGCGGCAAGGTGATCAACAGGATCACCTCTGAGACCGGCGTGAAGATCGAAGTCGAGCAGGACGGCCGCGTGGTGATCGCGTCGACGAACGAGGAGGCCGCCCAGCGGGCGATCCAGAAGATCCGGGAGATCGTCCGGGAGGTGGAGGTGGGACAGACCTACCTCGGCCGCGTGACGCGGTTGACGAGCTTTGGTGCCTTCGTGGAAGTCCTGCCCGGAAAGGAGGGGCTCGTCCACATCTCCGAGCTCAGCGACCGACGCGTGGACCGGATGGAGGACGTGGTGAAGGTAGGCGACCAGATCCTCGTCCGCGTGAAGGAGATCGACGCCCTGGGCCGGGTAAACCTCACCCGCCGGGGGCTTGGACAGGAGTCGAAGGACGCCCCGCAGCCGGCGGCCGCCGCACCGGGCCGGCGGGAGGAGCGCCGGCCGGATCGGGGCCGCAGGCCCGGTGGGGACCGCCGGCCTGAGTTCCGGGGCCGGAGGCACGACTCCCAGCGATGAGTACGGCCGAAGTCCGCAAGTCCGTCCTGCCCAGTGGGATCCGTCTGGTTACGGAGTCAATCCCCCACACCCGGACGGTCGCCCTGGGCGTGTGGGTCGAGACCGGCGCGCGGTTTGAGCCTCCCGAGTGGGCCGGCATCTCCCACTTCCTTGAGCACATGATGTTCAAGGGGACGCGACGCCGCACCGCCCAGCGGATCGCCGAGGAGATCGACGCCCTCGGCGGACAGGTGAATGCGTTCACTGACCGCGAACTCACCTGCTACTACGTCCGGGTCCTGAGCGACCACCTGCCCCGTGCGACCGAGATTCTCGCAGACATGCTCACCGAGTCGGTGTTCGATCCCGAGGCGATCGAGACGGAGCGGCAGGTGATCCTCGAGGAGATCAAGATGTACGAGGACAGCCCCGACGACCTGGTCCAGGACCTGTTCTTGGAGTCCCTGTGGTCGGGGGACCCGCTGGGCCGGCCCGTCATCGGGACCGAACGGACTGTACGGGCGATCCAAAGGGACGAGTTGGTGCGCTACCTCAAAGGAGAGTACGTGGGCAGCCGGATGCTCGTAGCCTGCAGCGGTGCGGTGGACCACGACCGGTTGGTGGCGCTCGTAGGAGAGCTGTTCAGTTCCGTGGACGGCGCCCGGACCGAGCGCACCGTGCGGCCGCCCGATGTCTCAGCAGGTACGGTGTTCCGGCCGAAGGACGTCGAGCAGGTGTACCTCTGCTTCGGCTACCCGGCCCTGCCTCAGGGCCATCCCGACCGTTACGTTCAGGCGGTCCTGGAGACGATCACGGGCGGCGGGATGTCCAGCCGCCTCTTCCAGGAGGTCCGCGAGCGCCGGGGGCTCGTGTACAGCATCGGCACGTTCACCGCGATGTACCGGGACGCGGGAGCCCTCGGGGTCTATGCCGGGACGAGCCCGGAGCGTGTGGGGGAGGTCGTGCGGATCTGCCTGCGGGAACTCGTGCGCCTTGCAGAGGAGCCCGTGCCGGAGGAAGAGCTCCGACGCGCGAAGGACGCCCTGAAGGGGAGCCTCATGCTCTCGCTGGAGGGGACGGCCTCCCGGATGTTCTACCTCGCCCGCAGCGACCTGTACCTCGGCCGGTACGTGCCGCCCGACGAGATCCTCCAGGAGGTGGAGGGCGTGACGGCCGAACGGGTGCAGGCCCTGGCGGCAGACCTCTGGAGCCGCCGCCCCACGTTGGCGGCCGTCGGGCCGGTGGACTCCCTGGCCGCCTGGTCTGAAGCCGAGCAGGCCGTGGCATGAACGGAAAGCGGCCCATCCGTGTGGCAGTGTGTGGAGCGGCGGGACGGATGGGTCGGGCCGTGATCCGGGCGCTTCTAGAGCCCCCTGACCTCGTCCTCGTGGCGGCCTTCGGCCGGCAGCGGGGGATCGGCCAGGACGCAGGCGAGGTCGCAGGCACCGGCCGTCTGGGGATTGCCCTGGAGCCCTCGAGCCGCATCGCTGATCTCGCCGGTCGGGCAGACGTGCTGGTGGACTTCAGCCCCGGGAGCGCGGCCGTTGCAAACGCCCTGCGCGCGGTTGAGGCCGGAGTTCGGCCGGTGGTGGGCGGAACGGGCTACACCCCCCAAGAGCTCGAGCCTCTGGAGCGGGCGTGTGCCGAGCGCCGGCTTGGGGGGCTCGCAGCGCCGAACTTCGCGCTGGGCGCCGCACTCCTGCTGCGGTTCGCCCAGCAGGCGGTGCGCCACTTCCCGCACGTGGAGATCATCGAGCTCCACCACGACCGAAAACGGGACGCTCCGAGCGGCACGGCGTTGCGCACGGCCCAGCTCCTCGCATCGGCGCGGGGAGAAGCTCCCGTCCCCAAGGTGCACGAGGAGGAGCACATCACCGGCGTCCGGGGTGGAGTGTACGAGGGGATCCGGGTGCACAGCGTTCGGCTTCCGGGTCTAGCCGCCCACCAGGAGGTCCTGTTCGGCGGACCGGGCCAGACGCTTCTCATCCGACACGATGCAGTCGGCGAAGAGGCGTACATGCCCGGTGTCCTTCTTGCAATCCGGCGGGTGATGACCCTGGACCGGCTCGTGGTGGGGCTCGAGGAACTCGTGGGGATCCCCTAGCCTATTCGACGCGGAGGTGCCGAGGTGGAGTACGTCGTGGCGGTGGTCGGCGCCACCGGTGTGGTGGGCCGAGAGGTCGTGAACATCCTCGAGACGCGCCGCTTCCCCGCCCGGGAACTGCGGCTCCTGGCAACGCCCCGATCCGCCGGAAAGCGGGTCGACGGCCACCGTGTAGAGGCGTTGCGGGAGGAGGCGCTCGTGGGCTGCGACATCGCGATCTTCGACGTCCCCGACGAGGTGGCGCGGGAGTGGGTGCCGAAGGCCACCGCGCACGGGGCGGTGGCCATCGACAACTCCGCGGCCTTCCGATTGGACCCCCAGGTCCCCCTCGTGATCCCGGAGATCAACGGAAGGCGCGTGCTGGACCGCCCGCAGAACATCGTCGCGAACCCGAACTGCACGACGGCCACGCTCCTGCTGCCGCTCGCCCCGCTCCACCGGGCCTTCGGGCTCATGCGGGTCGTCGCCTGCTCCTACCAGTCCGTCTCCGGTGCAGGGCAGGCCGGGGTAGACCAACTGTGGCGGGAGCTGCGGGCGGTGGCCGAGCGGGGTGAGCCAATCGGCGAGCCGTTGGGCGAGGCGTTCCCTCACCCGATCGCCCTGAACCTCCTCCCGGCCATCGGGTCTTTGCGGGACGGCGGGTGGACGGGGGAAGAGGCGAAGGCCCTTGCGGAGAGCCGGAAGATCCTCGAGCACCCCGCTCTGGAGGTGGGGATCACGTGCGTGCGCATCCCGACCCTCGTGGGCCACGGGGTGGCGGTCCACGCCACCTTCCACCGGAGGCCCACTCCGGAGGAGGCGCGAGCGGTGCTGTCGGCTGCCCCGGGTGTGGAGGTGATCGACGACCCCGCCCGGCACCGCTACCCCACGCCGCTCGCCTGCGCCGGCCGAGACCCTGCCTACGTGGGCCGGATCCGGACCGACGGGGCCGGAAACCTGGCCTTCTTCGTGGTGGCCGATAACCTCCGCAAGGGCGCGGCGCTCAACGCGGTGCAGATCGCCGAGACCCTCATCGCCCTTGACCCCACCCTCGGGCGGGCCAAAGCGGCTACCGAGCGGGCCTGACCGCAGGGGTCCTGGGGAAAGGGAACGCAGGACGCCGAATCGAACCACAGAGGGGTGCGCTCAAGAGGGGAGGGGATTGCGATGAAGTGGGGACGGGTCATCACTGCCATGGCCACGCCGTTCGGCCCGGACGGCTCACTGGATCGACCTCGGGCGGCCGAGCTGGCACGCCGGCTTGCAGCGAGCGGGAGTGACGCCCTCGTGGTGTGCGGCACCACCGGAGAGGCGCCGACGCTTGCGGACGAGGAGAAGATCGCGCTCGTGCGGACCGTCAAGGAGGCCGTGGGGAACCGGGTTCCGGTGCTGGCAGGGACGGGGACCTACGACACGGCCCACTCCGTGCACCTAAGCGAAGCGGCCAAGCGCGCGGGCGCAGACGGACTCCTCCTCGTCGTACCCTACTACAACCGGCCCTCGCAGGAAGGGATCTACCGGCACTTCCGCACGATCGCCGAGCGCGTCGACCTGCCGATCCTGCTCTACAACATCCCGAGCCGCACCGGCACGAACATGCTCCCGGAGACGGTGGCGCGCCTGAGTGAGGTGCCGAACATCGTCGGAATCAAGGAAGCGAGCGGGAACCTGGACCAGGTGTCGGAGATCCGACGCCGCACGCCGGAAGGGTTTTTGATCTACAGCGGGGACGACAGCCTCACGCTGCCGTTCTTAAGCGTGGGCGCCGTCGGGGTCGTGAGCGTGGCGTCTCACCTGGTGGGCCGGGAGATCGGCGAGATGATCGACCACTTCTTCGCCGGACGCATCCAGGAGGCCCGGAGGTTGCACCTGCGGTTGCTGCCGCTGTTCCGGGTGCTGTTCATCGCCCCGAACCCGGTCCCCTTGCGGACCGCTTTGGCCCTTGCGGGCTTCCCCATCGGGGCTCCGAGGCTGCCGCTTGTGGAGGCCACCGAGGCCGAGCGGGAGCAGATCGCCGCCGTCCTCCGCACCGTCCTCCAGGTGCCGGTGGCCTAGCGTTCTGAATCCGGTCGTCGTGCAGCGCGATGCCGCGCGGGGATGACGGGGCCCTCCGGGTGATCCCACTCGGAGGAGTTGGGGAGATCGGGAAGAACGCCACCCTCATCCAGTGGCGGAACGACGCCGTGCTCGTGGATGCAGGGGTCCTGTTCCCGGAGGAAGAGCTGTACGGCGTCGACCTCGTGATCCCCGACTTCTCCGTACTGCGGCGCACCGGTCGGCTCTTGGCGGTCCTCCTCACCCACGCCCACGAGGACCACATCGGCGCACTGCCGTTCCTCCTCCGGGAGTTCCCGGTCCCGGTGTACGGCACGCGCCTCACGGTGGGCCTCGCCCGAGCGAAGGCGCGGAGCCGGGCCGAGTGGCACACCGTCCGGCCCCGCAGCCGCATCCGGCTTGGGCCGTTTGAGGCCGAGTGGATCCACATGAGCCACAGCATCCCCGATAGCTGCAGCATCGCCCTGCGCACGCCGGTCGGCACCGTCGTCCTGAGCGGCGACTTCAAGATCGACCAAACCCCCGTCGACGGCCAGCCACCCGACCTCCAGCGGCTCGCCGAGCTGGGGGCCAGTGGGGTCCTGGCCCTCTTTCTGGACAGCACGAACGTGGAGCGGCCGGGGATCACGCCCTCCGAGCGGGTGGTGGGCGAGGTCTTCGCGGAGCTCTTCCCGCGCCTGCGAGGGCGGATCTTGCTCACCACCTTCGCCACGAACGTGCACCGGATCCAGCAGGCGATCGACGCCGCCGCGCGTGTAGGCCGCAAGGTGGCGGCGGTGGGCCGGAGTCTCATCGAGGTCATCCGAACCGCCAGCGAGCTCGGATACCTCCGGATCCCGAAGGGAACGCTCGTCCCGGTGGAGCAGACAACGTCGCTTTCGGACCGGCGGGTGCTGTTGCTGGTGACCGGCTCCCAGGGAGAGCCCCTTTCGGCCCTCACCCGCATCTCCGCCGGGTCCCACCGGCAGGTACGGCTGCGGCGGGGGGACACGGTGATCTTCTCGGCGTCCCCGATCCCGGGGAACGAGACGATGGTCGCCCGCACGATCGACGCCCTGTTCCGGGCCGGTGCGGAGGTGATCTACGGCCCGGCTTCCGGGGCCCACGTCTCCGGCCACGCCTCCCAGGAGGAACTGCGGCTTGTGATGAACCTCTTGCGGCCACGCTACCTCGTGCCCGTCCACGGCGAGTACCGCCACCTCGTCCTGAACGCCCGCCTCGCTCAGAGCGTGGGCATCCCCGCCGAACGCATCCTCGTCGGTGAGAACGGCACGGTCTTCCAGTTCACCCGGACCACCGGTCACATCGCAGGACGCGAAGAGGTCTCCAACGTCCTGGTAGACGGTGCTGGCGACATCGGAGAAGCGGTGCTGCGGGATCGTCAGCACCTCGCCCGCGATGGGATCGTGATCGCCCTTGTGGGGATCGACCGCACCACCGGCGAGGTCGTGCACGGGCCCGAGATCGTGACGCGGGGCTTTGTGGTTCCGCCGGACTCCGATTCCCTCACCGCCGAGTTGAGGCGGAAGGTGACGGACGTGATCCGGCGGTGCCAGCAGCGGGGCCAGATGGAGGTGGGTGTTGTCCGCAACGAGGTGCGGGATTCCTTGGCACGGCTGCTCCGGCAGAGGACCGGTGCCCAGCCCATGATCCTGCCCCTCCTGGTCGAGGTGTGAGGGGGATGGGGCACCTGTGGCAGCTCGTGGTCCTCGGAGCGGTCCAGGGCCTCACGGAGTTCCTGCCGGTGAGTAGCTCCGCCCACCTCGTGTTCGCCGAGTACCTCCTGGGCCTCCGGCGTCCGGGCCTCGTGCTCGAGGCGGTCTTACACCTCGGGACCGTGGGAGCAGTCCTCGTCCTCTACGGTCGCGACCTCTTTCGCCTTCTGCGGGCCTGGGCCCAAGCGCCGCTGGACTTCTGCCCGGATCGGCCCGGCCGGGTCGTGTGGCTCCTGGGCCTTACCACCGGCCTCACCGCGGTCGTTGGTCTACTCTTCCGGGAGCCGCTTGAATCTTCGTTCGATTCGGTCCGGTGGACCGCCCTCCAGCTCGGCCTCACCGGGCTTTTGCTCTGGACGCTCCGGCCGCGGGGGGACCGATCCATGGTGGCCATGACGTGGCAGGACGCCGGGTGGATCGGACTTGCCCAGGCGGTCTCCATCGTGCCTGGGATCTCCCGGTCGGGGATCACGATCGCGGTGGCGCTGTGGCGGGGAATCGAGCGGGAGGACGCGGCACGCTACTCCTTCCTCGCGGCCGTACCGGCCCTCTTGGGGGCGGGTGCCTACGCGCTGGCCCGCGACTGGCAGGCGGCGACCTCGCTGGGCTATACGCCCGGTGCCCTCTTCGTCGGGTTCGTATCGGCCCTCACGTTCGGGACGGTGGCGATCCTTTGGCTTGTGGACGTACTCCGGCGCGGTCGGCTTCGGGTCTTCGCATACTACTGTTGGATCGTGGCGGGCCTCATGTTCGCGCTGGCCCTCCACCGAGGCGCATGAGGAGATCGACGCATCGGTCCAGCCACCGCCGGCGCCGCGGCCGCCGCTCGCCCCTGCGCAAGACGGTTGCCTTACTCCTTGTGGCCTCGGCCGCGGTGGGCGGTGCGAGCCTCGTTCCGGGCGCAGGCGGCGTGGTGGCGCCGACCGTGGCCGCTTGGCAGCGCTTCGCCTTCGGAGTCTATGGCTGGGGGGTTCCCGTGCTGTTGGCTGGTACGGCGCTCCTCCTCCTCGGCGCCCAGCGTCCGCGGCTCACGACCCGGTTGACCGGGATCCTCCTGGCGTGGGACGTAGCCCTCTTGATCGCCCACCTGCGCGTCCCGGTTGGTCAGGAACTGGTGGCCGGTGCGCGGGGAGAGGGTGGGGGGGTAGCGGCCGGAATCCAGGCGTGGGCCTGGCGGCGTCTATTCGGGGAGGTGGGGCTGTGGTGGGGTCTGGGCCTCACCGCCCTAGCCGCCGCCTTCCTCCTCGCAGGGCGTAGCCCGCTACGAACCCTGGAGTCGCTGAGTGCCGGCCTCCTGGCCCTCCTCGCATGGGTCGTCCGGGCAACCCCCCGCATCTTCCTGGCGGTCGTCCGGGGTGTTCGCCGGATCGGACAGGCCGCGGCGTCGAGGGGCAGATGGCTGGTCTCCCGGCCCACGGAGCGTCCCGAGGAACCGGCCCCCCGACCCCGGAAGCCGCGGCTGGATGCCGTGCGGTCCGCTCCACCGATGCCGGAAGGACCCGTGGTTGTCGCCCCCGCGCCCAAGGTCCAGCAGCCTCCTTTGCTCACGGTGGAGGCACCACCGGCCGGCCGGTGGACCCTCCCGTCCAAGGATCTCCTGGATCCACCGCCGGACCCCAAGTCCCGCGGTCGGCTCGATCCCCAGGAGGTGGCGCGGACCCTGGAGGGGACGCTGCGGTCCTTCGGCGTGGAGGCCCGGTGTGTCGGGTGGGAGCAGGGGCCTGTTGTCACCCGGTACGAACTCCAGCCCGCACCGGGCGTCAAGGTCCAGAGGATCACAAGCCTAGCTAACGACATCGCGCTCGCGCTGGCGACCCCCTCCGTTCGGATCGAAGCGCCGATCCCGGGGAAGTCGGCGGTCGGGATCGAGCTCCCGAACGAGCGGGCCTCGCTCGTTACGCTGCGGGAACTTCTGGACGCACCCGAGTTCGAGCGGCCGGACCCGCTCCTTGTGGCCCTGGGTAAGGACATCGCGGGCTACCCCGTGGTGGCGAACCTGGCGGAGATGCCCCACCTGTTGATCGCGGGTGCGACGGGCTCGGGCAAGAGCGTGATGCTGAACGCCCTCATCGCGACCCTTCTCATGCGCGCGACCCCCCAGCAGGTGCGGCTTGTCCTCGTGGACCCCAAGCGCGTGGAGCTGGCGCACTACGAGGATACCCCCCACCTTCTCGTGCCGGTGGTGCGCACGCCGAAGGACGCGGCTTCTAAGCTGCGCCGGATCATCGCCGGGATGGAGCGGCGCTACGAAGTGTTCGCGCGGGCGGCAGTGCGGAACGTGCAGGCCTTCAACGCCTTAAGCCCTGCGGAGCGGGAGCGGGCCATCGCTGGGATCCCCGGCGAGAAGCTCGGGGAGGGGGAGGACGGTGCCCTGCCGTACGTCGTGGTCGTGGTCGACGAGCTCGCCGACCTCATGATGGTCGCACCTGCCGAGTTCGAGGACACGATCGTCCGGTTGGCCCAGATGGCGCGGGCCACCGGGATCCACCTCGTGGTGGCCACCCAACGTCCCTCGGTGGACGTGATCACCGGCCTCATCAAAGCGAACATCCCCTCGCGGATCGCGTTCGCAGTCTCCTCCATGGCGGATTCCCGCACGATCCTCGACGCGCCCGGCGCGGAGAAACTGCTGGGACGTGGCGATATGCTCTACCTCCCCATCGGCGCCAGCCGGCCGACCCGGGTGCAGGGGGCGTACGTCTCGGATCGGGAGATCGAGCGGCTTGTGGACTTCTGGAAGGACCAGGGCCGGCCCACCTACGATCCGTCGTTGCTCCAGACGAGCTCCGAAGAGGAGCAGGAGGGAGACGAGGACGAGCTCCTCGCCCAGGCGGCCCGGCTTGTCGTGCAAGCGGGCTACGGCTCGGTCTCACTGCTGCAGCGGAAGATGCGGATCGGGTACGTGCGGGCTGCGCGGCTTGTGGACCAGCTGGAGATGAAGGGCGTCGTGGGGCCGGCCCAGGGCTCCAACCCCCGTGAGGTCCTCGTGGGCCCGGACGCCCTGGAGCGCCTGTTCCCCGGCCGGTGACCGGCAGGGATGGATCTGACTCGACCCGAATACACGCCTAGACTCACAAGAGGGGGGAGGTGAGCTCCGTGCGACGGGGAGTGCTCGTGGCGACAGCCCTCGTAGCGCTGCTCGTGTCCGGTGGTGCGCCGGCAACACCCGCGCGGTTCAAGATCGCGGTGGTGTCGGACATCGGCGGAAGAGGGGACCTCAGCTTCAACGACATGGCATTCAAGGGCGGAGGGGACGCGGAGCGCGACTTCGGTGTCCAGATGGTGGAGGTGGTAAGCAAGGCCGAGGCCGACTACGTGCCGAACCTCACCACTGCGGCCCGCGACCCGGATGTCCGGCTCGTGGTCGGGGTGGGGTTCCTGCTGAGCGACGCGCTGGCGCAGGTGGCCCAGCGGTTCCCGGACAAGAACTTCGTGGGGATCGACACCTTCGCCCAGTCCATCGTGAAGCAGAAATCCCCTGCGAAGTACCCCCTCCCGAACCTCATGGACGTCGTCTACGAGGAGCACAAGGGGAGTGCCCTCGTCGGCACCCTCGCCACGATGCTGGCGGCCCACTACCGGAAGCCCCACATCGGCGCGGTCCTCGGGATCGAGATCCCGGTCCTGTGGAAGTTCGAGATCGGGTACAAGTGGGGGGCCAGGTGGGGGACCCAGTGGCTCGGCCGACGCCAGAAGGAGAGGGTGTTCCCGTACCGGCGGGACTTCGTGCTGTGGACCTACACGGGTACCTTCAGCGACGTCACGAAGGGCTACGCGGCGGCCAAGGCGATGTATGCGAAGGACGCGGTGGCGGTGTACAACATCGCCGGTCCGCTGGGGCTTGGGATCAACCAGGCAGTGCAGGAGATCGCGAGGGCCAAAGGCCTCAAGCAGGGCCCACCGTTCTGGATCGGGGTGGACGCGAACCAGGACTGGATCAACCCCGGGTTCGTCATCGCGAGCATGATGAAGCGGGTGGACCGGGGCGTGTACTTCACCACGAAGCTCGTGCGGGACGGCAAGTTCCAGGACCTCGTCCGCCAGAACCGCGGCACACTCGTCCTGGGGATCGGAACGAAGGTGGATGGCGAACTCATGGAGGGGATCTCCGTCAGCACGCTCGCCGACCTCGATGAGTTCGTCCGGATGGGACAAGAGGCCGAGCGGATCACCCGCAAGAAGGTCCTGCCCGCTGCGCCTTCGGAGATCCGTGCCCGCGTGAAGGCGATGCGCGACGCCCAACCCAAGTGGGTGTGGGATGCCATGGCCGAGCTGGAGCGCCTGATCCGGGAGAGCAAAGTCCAAGTACCACTCGTGATCACGAAGCCCGACATCGAGCGCTGGCGGAAGGAGCTCGGCTGATCCCAAGATGACCCGGACCCTCCGCGTTGAGATGCGCGCGATCCACAAAGTCTACGCGGACGGGACCATCGCGCTGCGCGGGGTAGACTTCCGCATCGGGCAGCAGGAGATCGTGGGGCTTCTGGGCGAGAACGGTGCTGGTAAGAGCACCCTCATGAAGATCCTGTCGGGGTTCGTACGGCCCACCCGCGGGGAGATCCTCGTGGACGGGGTACCCCGGCGGTTCGGTAGCCCCGCCGATGCCTTGCGGGTCGGGATCGGGATGGTCCACCAGACGTTCACCCTTGTCCCGGTCTATTCGGCCCTGGAGAACATCCTCCTCGGGCAGGAAGCCACCGGTCCCCTCCGACCTCCGCAGTGGCGGGGGATGCGCCGGCGCATCGAGCAGCTCATGGAGGAGACCGGCCTTACCGTCCCCCTCGATGCGCCCGTGGAGACCTTGCCCGTCGGCGTACAGCAGCGCGTGGAGATCCTCAAAGTCCTCTCCCGCGGGACGTCGATCCTCATCCTGGATGAGCCCACCTCCGCCCTCACGCCCCGCGAGGTCACCGACCTGTTCGCATTCCTCCGGGGCCTTAAGGCCCGCGGATCGGCCATCGTCTTCATCACCCACAAGCTCCGGGAGGTCCTGGAGATCGCCGATCGGGTCGTGGTTCTGCGGGCCGGGCAGGTCACGGGTGAGCGCTCGAGCGCGGACGCTACGCCCGAGATGCTGGCGGAGATGATGGTGGGCCGCGCGGTGGTGCCCCGTATTTCCCGCCTCTTTCGCACACCCGGCCGACCGGTCCTGGAGGTGCGGAGTCTTGGGGTGCTAAGCGACCGAGGGACACTGGCGGTCCGGGACCTCTCCTTCGAGGTCCGGGAGGGCGAGGTCTTCGGGATCGCGGGCGTGGAGGGGAACGGGCAGAGCGAACTCGTCCAAGCCCTGACCGGCTTGCGGCCAGCGGCCTCCGGCGAAGTCCTGCTGCACGGGGCTCCGGTCCTCTTCCTCTCGCCCCTCGAGCTGTACCGCCGGGGGATGAGCCACATCCCGGAGGACCGGACCCGGTTCGGCCTTGCGCTGGAGTTCGACGTGGCAGAAAACAGCTTGCTCGGCCGACAGGCCGAACCTGCATTCGTCGGCCCCCTGGGTCGCCTCCGGTGGGATCGCGTGCTCCGCTACGCCGCCGAGCTCGTGGACCGCTTCCAGATCCACACCCCGGGTCTGAGGGTGCCCGTGCGAAGCCTCAGCGGCGGCAACCAGCAGCGGCTCGTGGTGGGTCGGGAGCTCAGCAAGCGACCCACCCTCGTGGTGGCCGTGCACCCCACGCGCGGGCTCGACGTCGCCTCCACCGCGTACATCCGTGAGCTTCTGGTCCGGATGCGGGACGAGGGAGGGGCGGTGCTCCTCGTGTCCGCCGACCTGGACGAGGTGCTGGAGCTCAGCGACCGGATCGCCGTGATGTACGAGGGGCGCTTCGTGGGGGTCGGGACAACGGAGCGGTGGAGCCGCGAAGCCATCGGGATGATGATGGGCGGGATCGTCCCCCACGGGGTCCAGGATGCCGCGGTTCGCCCGGTCCATCGTTGACTCGGCCACAGCCCTCCTCGTGGGACTGGTCTGCGGTGGCGTCCTCATGCGGGCCTTCGGCTACCAGCCGATGGCCGCCTACCGCGCCCTCGTGGTGGGTGCCTTCGGGAGTGTACCGGACCTCCTGGAGACGTTGGCGTTCGCCACGCCGCTGGCCCTTACGGCCCTCACCTTCTCGGTGGGCGTGCGGGCGGGGCTGTTCAACATCGGGGCCGAGGGGCAGGTCTACGTGGGAGCCCTGGGTGCCGCCTTCGTGGGCGGGAGTGTGCTGCTTCCGCCGGGCGCACACCTCGTGGCCGTCACCTGCGCTGCCATGGCCTGCGGGGCAGCATGGGCCCTCCTGCCGGCCCTGCTCCGGATCTGGCGGGGTGTGCACGAGGTGATCTCGACGATCATGGCGAACTGGATCGCCTTCTTCCTCACTACGTACGTGGCGGTCACGTTCCTCGGGGAACCGGGTCGGGCCGAGCGCACCCGCCCGGTCTGGCCCACGGCCCGGTTCCCCGTGCTCACGGAGGACGCCTCCCTCACGGCGGTGGCCTTCGTGGCCCTAGGCCTGTGCCTCCTCGTGTACACGTACCTGTGGGGCACGCGGGCCGGGTACGAGTTGCGGCTGGTGGGAAGCAACCCAGACGCCGCCCGGTACGCGGGTGTGCGGACCCGGCGCGTGGTCGTCGCGAGCTTCCTCTTGGGCGGGATGAGCGCGGGGCTTGCGGGCGGCAGTCAAGTGTTCGGGCGCCCGCCCGCGTGGTCCCTGTATGCCACGCTGGGGAACGTGGCGACCTTGGGGTTTGACGGGATCGGAGTGGCGCTCGTCGGGCGCAACCACCCACTGGGCGGCCTTTTGAGCGCGATCCTGTTCGGCGCCCTCCAGCACGGAGGCCGGTACATGGAGTACCAGGCGGGTGTGGTCTCAGAGCTCGTGCGCGCGATCACCGGCCTCGTGGTCGTGGCCCTCGCCGTTCCGGAGCTCTGGCGGCTCATCTGGCGACGTCGATGACCGGGCGCGGGGGTACCCTCGCCGTCTATGTCCTCCTGGCCGCCGTCGCCTTTGCCCTGTGGAGGCTGGGGCTGGCGCTATGGTCGGTGTTGGAGGCGGGGCTATTGGCCATGACGCCGCTGGCGCTAGCGGCGGTGGGCGAGTGCCTCAACGAGAAGGCGGGCGTCGTGAACATCGGGCTTGAGGGGATCTTCCTGCTTAGTGCGGTCACCGGTGTCTGGACGGCGGAGGCCTTCGGAAGCGGCGCGGTGGGACTCGTCGGCGGTGCCCTGACCGGCGCCCTGCTGGGTCTTGGGCTTGGGGCCCTGAGCGTTTACGGACGCGCCGACCAGGTGATCGCCGGGATGGGGCTCAACATCGCGGCCTTGGGCCTAGTGCCCTTCCTCCTCATCGGCCTGTGGGCGTTCCCCGGGATCCACCTCTTCGCGCCGGAGCTCACGGTTCCGCGGCTACACACCCCACTCGTTCAGATCAGCCCGGTCACGATCCTCGCCGTCCTCGTGGCCCTCGGCGCCCACCTGGTCTTGCACCGAACCGTGCTCGGGTTCCGGATCCGGGCCGTGGGCGAAGCCCCGGAGGCGGCCGATGCGAGCGGGATCCGGGTGGAAAGGCTACGCCTGTTCACGAGCACCCTGGGTGGAGCACTGGCCGGTGTGGCCGGCGCGTTCCTGCCGCTCGGGTGGTTCGGGGGGCTCGTGAAGGAGATCTCCGCAGGCCGGGGGTTCATCGCTCTGGGGTGCGTCGTGTTCGCGGGGCTGGAGCCGCTTTTGGCCTTGGGCGCGGCGTTCCTCTTCGGGTTCGCGGAAGGCGTCGCCTTCGCGGTGGCGATCACCCCGGGGGTGAAGGAGCGCGTGCCCTTCTACTTCGTGAACATGCTCCCCTACGTGACCACCCTCCTGGTCGTGACAGTGGCCATCGGGCAGCGACGGTTCCCGCGGACTGTGGGCCGACCCTACGCCCGCGAGTAGGGCGCGCTACGATATAAAGACGAAGGCACCCCGATGACGTCCTCTTCGATGCAGCCCAGGATCCGTGTCGGCGAGACGCTGCGCCGTCAGCGGGAGTCGCTGGGCCTGAGCCCTGAGCAGGTCTACGGCCAGATCCGGATCCCGATCCGCTACCTCCAGGCCCTGGAAGAAGAGCGGTTCGACGTGTTCCCGGCCCCGCAGTACGCCCGGGGGTTCTTGCGCAGCTACGCCTCCTTCCTCGGTCTTGATCCCGAGCCCCTCGTGGCCCAGCTTCCCTCTCCTCCTGAGGCCAGTGTGCGCTCCCTCGTGGCGCTGGGCGAGGTCCCGATCCGTCCGGCCCGGAGGGTCCCCCTGTGGCACCGGATCCTCCGATGGGCCGTGTTCGTGCTCATCGTGGGCATAGTCGGTGTGGGCTACGTGGCGTACCGGGAGCTGCGAACCTTCATGGAGTCCCGCCCCCGGGCAGTCCCCGCGGCCCTCCGGTCGCCTGAACCTGGGCCGACGGCACTTCCAACTCCGGAGCCAGGACTCCCCTCGGCGTTCCGGCCGGCCTCCCGTGTGCATCTCGTGCTCGTGGCGGACGACCTGTCGTGGATCCGGGTCGTTGCAGACGGCCGCCGGGTCTTCGAGGGGTTCATCCGGGGCGGGGAGCGAAGAGAGTGGAGCGGCCGGGAGCGGATCTCCGTCGTGCTGGGGAACGCGGGTGCGGTCCAGGTGGAGGTGAACGGCATGGCGTTGGGGCGCCTGGGAGGGCCCGGTGAGGTGGTCCGCCGGACGTTCACGGGGCAAGAGGGTGCGCGCTGAGGTCATCTCCGTCGGCACCGAGCTTTTGCTCGGGCAGATCACGGACACGAACGCCACGTACCTATGCCGCAGGCTCGCCGAACTCGGCATCCCCGTCTACTTCCGCCAGACGGTGGGCGACAACCGCGCCCGGATCCAGGAGGCGTTCCGGCTCGCCTGGTCGCGCGCGGATCTCCTCCTCTTCACCGGTGGGTTGGGTCCCACCGAGGACGACCTCACGAAGGAGGCGATCGCCGAAGCCCTCGGCGTGGACCTCGTGCTGGACGAAGCATCCTGGGCGCACATCCAAACGTTCTTTGCCCGGCGCTCCCGTCCCTTGACCCCGAACCAACGCAAGCAGGCGATGCTCCCGCGCGGGGCACAGGCGATCCCCAACCGGTGGGGCACCGCACCGGGCGTGCTCTGGGAACTCGAGGACCGGGTGATCGTGATCCTCCCGGGCGTTCCCCGGGAGATGCAGGGGATGTTCGAGGAGACCGTGATCCCCTACCTGCGCCGGCGGGGCTGGGCAGGCGAGGAGGTCATCCGGTCCCGCGTCCTGAAGGTGGTGGGGATCGGAGAGGGGGCTTTGGAGGAGCAGGTTCGCGACCTCCTGCGTTCAACGAACCCCACCATCGCGCCCCTCGCCCACCTGGGTGAGGTGCACCTCCGGATCACCGCGCGGGGCCGGCCCGAGGAGGTGGACCGGATGCTCGCGGAGGCGGAGGCGGCCCTGCGCGAGCGGATCGGCGCGTACGTGTACGGCACCGACGACGAGACCCTGGAAGAGGCGGTTGCACGCCTCCTCAAGCAGACGGGCCAGACGGTGGCGGTGGCGGAGTCGTGCACAGGAGGGTTACTCGGTCACCGCCTGACCAACGTGCCGGGTAGCTCCGCCTACTTTCGGGGCGGGGTGGTGGCGTACGCCAATGAGGCGAAGACCGCCCTTTTGGACGTGCCGGAGGCGGTGCTACGGGTGCATGGGGCCGTCTCGGGAGAGGCTGCGGAGGCGATGGCGCGGGGCGTCCGGGCGGCGTTTAGGGCGGACATCGGGATCGCCATCACCGGGATCGCCGGTCCCTCGGGCGCGACGCCGGACAAGCCCGTGGGGCTCGTGTACCTGGCCCTGGCGGAGGGGGCGACGGGGCGCGTGGTGCGGGTAGAGTTCGGGTCAGAGCCGGGTCGGGAGGGCATCAAACACCTCGCCACCCAAGGGGCCCTCGACCTCCTCCGCCGACACCTCCTCGTACTGCGGACGGCATAGGTGCGGCTGTTCGTCGCGACCCTCCTCCATGAGGACCTCCGCGGCGCGGTGGCCGGAGTCCAGCGGTCCATCGCCCGCGCCTGGCCCGAGGCCGCTCGGGCGGTGAAGTGGGTGGAGCCGGAGAACTTCCACTTCACCCTGAAGTTCCTGGGCGAGGTGGCGGAGGAGGAGCTTCCGGCGGTGGTGCGGGCGGTGCGGGAGGCCGCTGTGGGCGGGCCCTTCGAGATCTCCGTCGAGGGGGTGGGCGTTTTTCCAAGTCTCCGGCACCCCCGGGTTCTCTGGATCGGGGTGGGAGAAGGCGCAGACCACCTCCGGGTTCTGGCCCGACAGGTGGAGGAGGCCCTCGTCCGGGCGGGGTTCCCGAGGGAGGGGAGGCCGTTTGAGCCACACCTCACCATCGGTCGGATCCGAGAGGGCCACGACGTCCGGGGGCTCGGCCCTGCCCTAGAAGGCATAAGGCACGCAAAAATCGGACGCCAGCGCGTTGGGTCGGTGGTGGTCATGGAGAGCCGCCTGGGCCCCCGGGGCCCGAGCTACATCCCGCGGGACGTGATCGCGTTGGGCGGTTGACATGCAAACATTTGTTTGCTAGTGTTGCAGGAGCACCGGGAGGAGGGAAGCGATGAGCGAGCGTCAGAAGGCGTTGGAGTTGGCCCTGGCCCAGATCGAGAAGCAGTTCGGCAAGGGCTCCATCATGAAGCTGGGAGAAGCCGGCCAGCGGCTCAGCGTGGAGGTGATCCCCACGGGGGCCATCGGGCTGGACGTGGCCCTAGGCGTGGGTGGAGTTCCCCGGGGCCGCGTGGTGGAGATCTACGGTCCGGAGGCTTCGGGCAAGACCACCCTGGCCTACCACATCATCGCAGAGGCCCAGCGCGATGGGGGGGTGGCGGCGTTCATCGACGCCGAGCACGCCCTGGATCCCAACTACGCGCGGGCGGTGGGCGTGAACGTGGAGGAACTCCTGGTCAGCCAGCCCGACAGCGGCGAGCAGGCCCTGGAGATCGCGGAGACCCTCGTACGTTCGGGGGCGGTGGACGTGATCGTGATCGACTCCGTGGCAGCCCTTGTTCCGCGGGCCGAGCTGGAGGGCGAGATGGGGGATGCTCACGTGGGCTTGCAGGCCCGGCTGATGTCTCAGGCCCTGCGGAAGCTCGTGGGCGCCATCAACCGGTCCCGGTGTGTTGTGGTATTCATCAACCAGATCCGGGAGAAGGTCGGCGTGATGTTCGGGAACCCGGAGACCACGACCGGCGGCCGCGCGCTGAAGTTCTACGCCACCGTGCGGATGGAGATCCGGCGGACGGAGAACATCAAGGTGGGCGAGGACGTCCGGGGCATGCGGGCGCGGGTGAAGGTCGTGAAGAACAAGGTGGCACCTCCCTTCCGGGAGGCCGAGGTGGAGATCTACTACGGTCGGGGCATCTCGAAGGCCGCGAGTCTACTGGACCTTGCGACGGCCCACGGACTCGTCCAGAAGGTGGGGACGTGGTTCAGCTACGGGGAGCTGCGGTTGGGCCAGGGCCGCGACAACGCGAGGGAGTTCCTGGAGTCGAATCCCGAACTCGCCGCCGAGCTGGAGGCAAAGCTCCGGGACAAGCTGGGGCTGAGTCGGAGCCGGGTCCCACTCCCGGAGAATCCGGTGGCCGTAGAGGCCCCGCGTCCAAACAGCAAGGATGTCCCGGCGAGGCGCTAAGGGGGCTTATGACTCCGCCTCCCTTCATGGTGATGCGAACGCGGCAGAAGCCGGTGCGATGAGGGCTGAGAGTGCAGAGGATCGCCGTCATTGGCGGAACCGGCCGGCAGGGCTTCGGCCTCGCGGTACGGTGGGCGATGGCGGGATTCCCCGTGATCCTGGGGTCCCGGGATCCGAAGCGGGCCGAGGCTGCCGCAGAGCAGGCGCAGCGCGCGAGGGGGGAGCTTCCCCTCCACGGGGCAGGAAACCGTGAGGCGGCCGAAGCAGCCGATGTGGTCGTCCTCACGATCCCCTTCTCGGCCCAGGAGGAGATCCTCTCAAGCATCGGCGCGGCTGTAGCGGGCAAAGCCGTAATCGACACCACGGTCCCCCTCCGCTCGTTCTCCCCTCCGGTCCTGGAGGTCCCAGCGGCCGGATCCGCAGCCCAGCGGGCCAAGACGCTCCTCCCAGACGCACACGTGGGAGCCGCGTTCCACACGGTCTCGGCCGTAAAGCTCAACGCCTTTGACACGCCACTGGAGGAGGACACCCTCGTGTGCGGCGAGGAGGGGGCGAAGGAGGCGGGTATCGTGCTGGCGGAGCGGATCGGCTTGAGAGGGCTCGATGCGGGTCCGCTGGACACGGCCGCCACGCTGGAGCGGCTCGGCGCGCTCCTGGTTGCCTTGAACCAACGGTACCGGCGCCGTGCCATCGGCGTCCGGTTCGTGGGGCTGTAGCGCGCGTGGAGATCCGGCTCCTCGCGCCCCGCCGCTTCCCGCGCGTGCGGCCCCAGGACGACCTCCCCGGACTCGTGATCCGCTGTCTACGGGAGGCGGATCTTACCGTCGGCGTCGGGGATGTGCTCGTGATCGCGCACAAGGTAGTCTCCATCGCCGAAGGCCGCGTCGTCTCACTGTCCGACGTCACCCCTTCGCCCCGGGCAGAGGCGCTCGCCCGCAAAGTGGACAAGGACCCGCGTCTTGTGGAGCTCATCCTGCGGGAGTCTCAGGAGGTCCTGCGCGCCCGTCCGGGGCTTTTGATCGTCCGCCACCGACTGGGGTTCGTCTGCGCGAACGGCGGGGTGGACCACTCCAACGCCGGGCCCGGCCGGGTCGTGCTCCTACCTATGGATCCGGACCGGTCGGCCGAGCAGATCCGGATGCGGGTGAGAGAGGCGTTTGGGGCGGACTGTGCGGTGATCGTGGCCGACACCCACGGCCGGGCGCACCGGGAAGGGGCCGTCGGGATCTGTATCGGGCTATCGGGCATGGCGCCGTTCCTCGACCACCGCGGCCGCCGGGACCTCTACGGCTACGAACTGCGGAGTTCGGTGGAGGCGATCGCAGACGAGCTCGCCTCGGCCGCGACCCTCCTCATGGGCCAGTCCGCCGAAGGGCGACCCCTCGTGCTCGTCCAGGGCGCTCCCATCGTCCCCGGTGAGGGGTCGGCCCGCGCGCTCATACGTTCCAAGGAGCGCGACCTGTTCCCCTAGCGGCCCGCGGACCGCAGGAGAGCGGGATTGTACAATGGGCCCTGGTAGCGCCTTGCGCTCAGTGCAGCAAGAGGAGGGCGTCATGCGGGCGGTTCGCATCCACGAGCACGGGGGGCCCGAAGTCCTGCGGGTCGAGGAGATTCCCACCCCGCGCCCGGGCCCGAAGGAAGCGCTCGTCCGGCTCGAAGCAATCGGCGTGAACTTCATCGACATCTACCAGCGCCGGGGCCTGTACCGGCTCGAGCTCCCCGCGGTTCTCGGGCAGGAGGGTGCGGGTGTCGTGGAGGAGGTGGGGCCAGAGGTCCAGGAGGTGCGGGTCGGTGAGCGCGTCGCCTTCTCCAACGTCCAGGGCGCGTACGCGGAGTACATCGTGGCCCCCAGTTGGCGCCTCGTGCCGATCCCCGACGGCGTGACGAGCGAGCAGGCTGCAGCCGTGCTCCTCCAGGGGATGACCGCCCACTACCTCACCCACTCCACCTATCCCATAAAGCCGGGCGACGTGGTCCTCGTGCACGCCGCAGGGGGCGGCACGGGTCAGTTGCTCGTCCAGATCGCCAAACGTCGGGGTGCCCGCGTGATCGGAACGGCCTCCACGGAGGAGAAGGCACAGTTGGCGAGGGAGGCCGGGGCGGATGAGGTCATCCTCTACACCCAGGTGGACTTCCGGGACGAGGTGAGGCGGATCACCGAGGGGCAGGGGGTCCACGTGGTGTACGACTCCGTGGGACGGGACACATTCGACCGCAGCCTCGACTGCCTGCGCCTGCGGGGCATGATGGTCTCCTTCGGGCAATCCAGCGGCCCGGTGGGTCCTGTGGACCCGCTGGTCCTGAGCCAGAAAGGATCGCTGTTCCTCACCCGGCCGGTGCTGTGGCACTACACGGCCACCCGGGAGGAACTCCTGTGGCGGGCGGGGGATGTGTTGAACGCCGTGCGTTCGGGCGAGCTCCGGGTGCGGGTGGACCGGGTCTTCCCGCTAGCCGAGGCGGCATCCGCGCACCGACGGCTGGAGGGTCGAGAGGCCATCGGGAAGATCCTGCTCACGCCGTAGCGGGGATGGACCGGGTCGAGCGGATCCAGAGGGCGCAGGACGGCGTGTTCCGGCTGTCCTGTGCCCGGCGTGGGACGCTGCTTGTGCCTGAAGACCTCGTGCGATCGCTTGGACTCACGCGCGGGATGGTGCTGAGTCCTGAAACGCTGGACAGTCTTGTGCAGGCGGATGCCGCGGTTCGGGTCCACCGGCGGGCCCTGCGGCTCTTGGCGATTCGTCCGAGATCCCGCGCCGAGCTCGCCGCCCGGCTCTTGCAGGATGCGCCGACCGAGGTGGTCCAACGCACCCTGGATCGGCTCCGGGCGGAAGGGCTTGTGGACGACGAGCAGTTTGCGCGGCTGTGGGCAACTTCCCGCCGTGTTGTTCGGCAGTTCGGTGCGGCGCGCATCCGCCGGGAGCTCATCCAGAAGGGGGTGGACCGGGAGACCGCGGAGAGAGCCCTTCGGGAACTCGATCCTGCCGACGAGGTGGCGCTGGCGGAGGAGGCCGCACGGCGGAGGCTGGGGCGCTATGCGAGGCTGGACCGCACGACCGCGGTCCGGCGGCTCTTTGCCTTCCTTGCGCGTCGTGGGTTTTCGACGTCTACGATCCTGCGGGCCCTGCGGGGGCTTGGACTCCTGAACTCCGATGAGGGGAACACCGATCCGTGAGACGTTGGGAGAGCTGGCGATGACGATCCGCGCCGTACTGCTGGATGCAGGGCATACGATCCTGGAGGGCCGGCCCTCCTGGTTTGACATCTGGGAGGAGGCCCTGGCGGCGTTCGACGTGACCTTGGACCGGGAGGCGCTGCAGCGGGCCTACGCGCGGGCGAGCGACCTCTTCCGCAACCTGTCGGTGGACCAGTTGAACTCCGAGGTGGAGCGCCAGTTCCTTCGGGAGATGGCCTCCCACCTCCAGGTCCCCGGGCGGGAGGAGGAGCTCGCAGAGCGCATGCACCGGGTCCTCTCGCAAGTCCGGCCCGAGTACACCGCCTACCCGGAGGTCCCGGGCGTGCTGGCGGAGTTCCGCCGGCGCGGCTACCGGATGGCCGTCGTGTCCAACTGGGAACTCGACCTGCCTGATGTGCTCGAGCGCGCGGGGCTACGCGACTTCTTCGACGCCATCGTGGCCTCCGCCGCCGTAGGTGCCGCCAAGCCCGACCCCCGGATCTTCCAGGTGGCCCTTGAAGCCCTGGACGCAGCCCCCCATGAAGCGGTCCACGTGGGCGACTCCTACGAGGCGGACGTGCAGGGGGCGCGGGCCGCTGGCGTTGCTCCCGTTCTCCTGGATCGGGACCACGTCTACAGGACCTCAGATGTGCCGCTCATCCGGGACCTGCGGGAGCTCCTTCCCCTCCTTGAACGGATGGGCAACGCCGACTGACGATGCCCTGGGAGGTCTTGACCGGGTGGATCGTCCTCGCAGGACTCCTCCTCGCGATCCTCATCCTCCTCCTGCGGCTTGCCCGCTCGGGCCGGGGCCTCGAAGTGCAGGACCGAGCGGACGTCAGCACGCTCCGGACGACCCTTGACCTCCTCTCGCGCCAGGTCGAACGTCTGGGGACGATGGAGCGGACGCTAGGGGCGATCCAGGACCACGTGGACACCCTGACGACTGCGCTCTTGGGGCGGAAGACGGGCCAAGTGGGCGAGCGGGTGGCCGAAGCGTTCTTGAGCCACGTACCTGATACCTACCTGCGCCGTCGGGTCCGGATGGGGGACGGAGAAGTGGAGTTCGCCGTGGCGTTGCCGGGGGAGTGGCTCGTGCCGGTCGATAGCAAGTTCGTGGCCCCAGACCTCGTGGTGGCCTGGGAGCGGGCGGAGGAAGGGACCAAGCGGGCGTACGAACGCCGGATCGTGCAGGCCGTGCGGGAGCGGGCCCAGGAGGTCACGTCGAGGTACCTCGCGGATGCTCGGTGCGCGGGGTTCGGGGTCGCGGCCGTGCCTGATCCGGTCTATGCCATCTGCCTCAGCGCCCTGCGGGACCTCGGTAGCCAGCGGATCCTCCTTGTCCCCTACACGCTCTTGGTCCCGTACGTGCTGAGCCTGTACTTCCTCGGCCAGCGGCTCGGCGTCGGTCAGATCGGGGAGGCGGAGCGGGCCGTTGGCCGAGCCCGGGACGCCGTTGCGGCGGCGATCTCAGAGCTGGAGAAGATGACGCAGGAGATCACGACGGTCACCAACCAGCGCCACCGGGCCCTCGAGCACCTGCGCCGCGCGGCCCTGGCCCTGGACGAGGTCACCCGACCTGAGGAGGGAGGACCATGACGGAGGCACGCCCTGTGCGCATCGAACAAGACGCGTTGGGGGACGTGGAAGTCCCCGCGGATGCCCTCTACGGGGCCAGTACCCAACGGGCGGTCCTGAATTTCCCCCTGAGCGGTTTACGCTTTCCGCGGGAGTTCATCCGGGTGCTGGGGCTCATCAAGCGCTACGCCGCGGAGGTGAACGCGGAACTGGGTCTACTGGACCGGTCCATTGCGGAGGCGATCGTGCAGGCCGCCCAGGAGGTGGCCGACGGCCGGTGGGACGACCAGTTCGTGGTGGACGTCTTCCAGACGGGTTCAGGGACGTCCACGAACATGAATGCGAACGAGGTGATCGCGAACCGCGCCTGTGAGCTCCTCGGCGCACCCCGCGGCTCTAAGCGCGTGCACCCCAACGACCACGTGAACCTGGGACAGTCCAGCAACGACGTGATCCCCACGGCGGTTCACCTAGCGATCCTGCTCCTCCTGCGGGACCGCCTCCGCCCGGCGCTGGGAGAGCTCCTGGAGGCGCTGCAGGAGAAGGCCGAGGCGTTCATGCCCATCGTGAAGACCGGCCGTACCCACCTGATGGACGCCACCCCCATCCGCCTCGGGCAGGAGTTCTTGGGCTACGCGGGGCAGGTGGAGCGGGCCCTGCGCCGCTTCGCGAAAGCCGAAGAAGAGCTGTACGAGCTCCCCCTTGGGGGAACGGCGGTCGGAACGGGGATCGGGGCCCATCCCGAGTTCGCCCGCCGGGTCATCGCCCGGCTCGCCGAGACCTTCCGTATGCCGCTTGTGGAAACGACGAACCACTTCCAGGCTCAGGCGTGCTTGGATGCCGTAGTGTTCTGTAGCGGCGCCCTACGTACCTACGCCACCTCCCTCATGAAGATCGCGAACGACATCCGCTGGATGGGGTCCGGACCTCATGCGGGCCTGGGAGAGCTGGAGCTCCCTGCCGTGCAGCCGGGATCGTCTATCATGCCCGGCAAGGTGAACCCGGTCATCCCGGAGTCGGTGATCCAGGTGTGCGCCCACGTGATGGGGAACGACCTCGTGGTGGCCATCGGGAACCAGTGGGGGAACTTCGAGCTGAATACGATGATGCCCGTGATCGCATACAACATCTGCCAAGGGATCTTGCTCCTCGCCGCCGCCACCGAGAACTTCGCCCGGCGGTGCATCCGTGGCCTCCGGCCCACTAGCCGCGGGCCGGAGCTCGTGGAGCGGGGCCTCATGCTCGCTACGGCCCTCGCACCTGTGATCGGCTACGACGCGGCTGCCGCGATCGCCCAGGAGGCGGCCCGGACGGGCCGGACGATCCGGGAGGTGGCCCGGGAGCGCACGACCCTCTCGGACGAAGAACTCGAGCGCATCCTGGACCCCGGGCGGATGACCGAGCCTGGGTTAGCGGCCGTCGGTGGGGGAGGGTAGCCCCATGGAGCCCGACGGGGACGCCTTCTGGCGGGTGCTCTGGGGCCGCCGCTCGGTCCGGTTCTACACAGACGCACCCCTCCCCGCTGGCACCCTGGAGCGGCTGGTGGAGGCGGCGTGCAGAGCCCCCTCGGCCCACAACGCCCAGCCGTGGCGGTTCGTCGTGCTGCAGGACCCCAAGCGCCGGCGGCGCCTTGTTCGGGCGATGGCCCGGCGCTGGGAACGGGAGATGCGGGAGCGAGGGGTGGACGAGAGGGTGATCCGGGTCGAGGTGCGCTTCTCCATCCAGCGGTTCACCACAGCCCCCCTCCTCCTCATGCCCTGCCTTACGATGGAGGAGATGGACCGCTACCCGCGCCGGCACCAGCAGCGGGCGGAGCACACGATGGCCGTCCAGAGCGTAGCCGCGGCGATCCAGAACCTCCTCCTGGCTGCCCACGCGATGGGACTGGGGGCGTGCTGGTGCTGCGCGCCGCTGTTCTGCCCGGGGCTCGTCCGCCGGATCCTGCGCCTGCCGCAGGACTGGGAGCCCCAGGCCTTCATCACCCTCGGATGGCCTCGCCACGATCCGCCCCCTCCACCCCGCAAGTCCCTCTCCCAGGTCCTGTGGGTGGTCTAGTCGTCCTCCTCTCGGGGGGTGGGGGAGGGGCGAAGCTCGCCCGAGGGCTACTGGCCCTCCTTCCGCCGGAGGAACTCGTGGTGATCGGGAACACCGGCGACGACCTGGAGTGGTACGGGCTCCGGGTCTGTCCGGACCTCGACACCCTGCTGTACACCCTCGCAGGTCGTATAGACCGACGGCGGGGCTGGGGGATCCGGGGCGATACCTTCGCGGTCCTCGATGCCCTGGCTCAGTACGGGGAGGAGACTTGGTTTCGGTTGGGCGACCGGGATCTTGCCACCTCCTTACTGCGCACCCACTGGTTGCGGGAAGGTCTTTCCCTTACCGAGGCGACCCATAGGCTGTGCGCGCGGGCCGGGGTGAGGACCCGCATCGTCCCCATGTCCGATGATCCCGTGCGCACGAGGATCCGGACGCCTCAGGGCGAACTGGATTTCCAGACGTACTTCGTCCGCCGCCGCCACCAGGACCCCGTCGTGGGGGTCCGGTTTGACGGCATCGAAGGAGCGCGTCCGTCTCCGGGTGCTCTGGACGCGATCTATCAGGCGCGGGGCATCGTGCTGGGCCCGTCGAATCCCTTCGTGAGCATCGGGCCGATCCTCGCGGTACCGGGGATCGAGGAGGCGATCCGGGCGAGTCGTGCGCGCCGCGTCGCCGTCACCCCCATCGTGGCGGGCCGGGCGCTGAAGGGGCCGCTTGGGGCCATGTTGCGGACCCTGGGGCACCGGCCGGATGCGGTGGGTGTGGCGACCCTGTATAGGGGCCTAGTGGACGTGTTCGTCCTGGACCGGCAGGATGCGGAGCTTGAGCCGGAGATCGCGCGGCTTGGGATGCGGGTCGTGGTATGCAACACGGTGATGCGGACATCCCAAGACCGGCGCGCCCTCGCCCGTCGGGTACTCCGTGCCTTGGAGGAAGACGCATGAGGGGTCGGCAGCTCGTCATGATGGGACTGCTCTCGGCCGTGGCGTTCCTCCTGATGGCCACGGTCCAGCTCCCGATCCTGCCTCAGGCTCCGTTCCTGAAGTATGACCCGAGCGACGCAGCAGGACTCCTGGCCGGGGTCATGTACGGGCCGGCCGCCGGGGTGCTCGTGGTGCTGGTAAAGGACATCCTGTTCCTGCTGTTCCGGGCGCGGGGCCCCTTCGGACCGCTCGCGGACTTCATCGCCGCGAGCACCTTCGTCGCCGTGACGGCGTGGGCGTACCGGCGGCGTTCGGGTCCTTTTGTCCGGCGGATGGTGGGTGCGGCCCTTGTGGGGACGGCGGCCCGCGTGCTCGTGATGATCCCGGCCAACTTCGTGATCCTGTACCTGGAGTTCGGAATGCCGCCTGGCAAGGTGGCGGGCCTGCTCCTTCCGGCCATCGTGCCCTTCAACGCCACAAAGGCCGCCATCAACGCCGTGCTGGCCCTGGTGGTGGCAGATCCTCTGGCACGCTACGTGCCGCTCGTCGCACCGGCCGACCGGTGAGGGCACCCGTTCTCATCCCCGTAAAGCCCCTCGCGCAGGCGAAGAGCCGGCTTGCGGGCTTCTTAGAGCCGCAGGAGCGGACACGACTCGTCCTGTGGATGCTGGAGCGCGTCCTGCGGTGTTGCCTTCAGGCGGGTTGTTCAGCGGTCTACGTCGTGGGCGGGGATCAAGCGGTGGAGGGCGTTGCCTTGAACCTCGGCGCGTACTGGCTTTGTGAACTCGGCGCCGACCTCAACGAGACTCTCGCCTGCGCCCTTCGGTACGTGCGACAAGACGGCCGGACTGCCTGCCTCGTGCTGGCGGCCGACCTCCCCCTCCTCGATCCAGGCGATCTGCAGGCCCTGTGGGCGGCCTCGGACCGGACGGGAGCGGCGGTGCTCGCACCCTCCCGGGACGGGGAGGGTACGAACGCGATCCTGATCCCTTCGGGTTCCTTGTTCCGACCCGCCTTCGGGCCCGCGAGCCGGTGGCGCCACCGTAGTCTCCTACGCGCGGAGGGCCTAGTGGTGGAGGAAGTCCACCGAATCGGCCTCGCCCACGACGTGGACCGACCCGAAGACCTCACGCACCCTGTCATGGAACTCCCGGGGTTCCCGATCCCGCGGCTTTTCGGGCGCCCGGTGCTCCTTGACAGGGAATCCGAACGGATCGAGAATACCGGATAAAACTCCCGAAGGACGCCGAATCGGATTGCGGGGGTGTCCCCGCGGCGTGTGCTGCGCCTTGCGGGGTGCTCTGAGACGATGGAGCTGCATCAGCTCGAAGCGTTCGTGGCGGTGGCCACGTTCCGGAGCTTCCACCGCGCAGCTGAAGCCCTGTACCTCTCGCAGCCTGCGGTGAGCGCCCGGATTCAGGCCCTGGAGCGGGCTCTGGGAAAGCGCCTGTTCGAACGGGAGGGCCGCACGGTGCGGCTCACGGAGGCCGGTGAGGCCCTGCTGCCCTACGCCGAGCGGGCGATCCAGGCGGTGGCCGAGGGCCAGCACGCGGTCCAGCAGACCACGTCCCGGGCTGCAGGGCCCCTGACACTCGCCGCTGTCCCCACGATTTGCACCTACCTCCTGCCGGAGGCGATGCGGCGGTTCCGCCACGAACACGCGGACTGCAAGGTGCTGATCCGGACCGGTCATTCCCGGGAGGTCCTCCAGATGGTCCTCAACGAGGAGGCGGAGATCGGGCTCGCCCGGTCCCTCGCGCACCCGCAGGTGGAGACGATCCACCTCGCCCGGGACCCGTTCGTGCTCGTTGTCTACCCGCGCCACCGGTTCGTCCGCAGCGGCCGGGCCACCCTGGAGGAGGTGGCTTCCGAGCCCCTCGTGTTCTATGACCGCGGCTCCAGCGACTGGACGCTTCTCACGGCCGCCTTCCGGAAACAAGCATTGCTCCCCAACGTCGTGCTGGAGCTCGATACCATCGAGGCGGCGAAGAAGATGGTGGAGCGCGGGGTGGGGATCTCGCTTCTCCCCAAACTCGCGATCCGGCGGGAGGTGGCGGAGGGGACGCTCGTGCCGGTGCGCCTTGTGGGTGCCGACCTCCCCCGGCGCCATGTGGACCTGATCTACCTGAGGGGGCGGGTCCTCGGCGAGCGGGCCCAGCAGTTCGTTCAGATGCTCCGTCAGGTGCTCACGAGCGCCGAGCGGGGTGCGGCGGTTGATAAACAACGTGCATGGGCCGCCCGTTGACGGGATGGTCCATGGCAGGCAACTTGGAACCGGTAAACCCAAGGACCGGGGACGTGTAGGCGGTCAAGGGTGCGCACAGAGAGCCGCTTGCGGGTGCAAGCGCGGCCGCACCGAGGCCGGTCGAGTTCCCCCGCGAGGGGCGGTCCGAAGGGGTGCCTGTGGGGTAGGCAGGCGCTCTGGTAGGCACCGACGGGAGTCCTGCCCCGTGAACGCCGCAGGCAGGATCGGACGCACGTCCTGTCCTGAGAGGGTCGCCCGGGCCAAACCCGGGCGGAACGCGGGTGGTACCGCGGGAGAACACACCTCCCGTCCCAGTGGGGCGGGAGGTGTTCTGTTGGGAGGGAGGTCATGATCGTCGTGATGCGGTCCGCAGCCACCAAGGAGCAGGTGGACGCGGTGGTAGCACGGATCGAGGAGGCCGGACTCAAAGCTCACGTCTCCGTCGGAGAACTCAGGACCGTCGTGGGCGTGATCGGAGACGACCGGACCAAGGAACAGCTCCGGGGGATGCTGGAGGCGATGGAGGGCGTGGAGAAGGTCGTGAAGGTCCTCCAGCCCTACAAACTGGTGAGCCGGGAGTTCCAGCCGGAGGACACCGTGGTGGAGGTGGGCGGTGTCCGGATCGGCGGTCCTGAAGCCGTCGTGGTGATCGCCGGGCCCTGCTCGGTCGAAGGACGGGACCAGGTCCTCTCCGTGGCGCGCGCGGTGAAGGCGGCCGGTGCACGGATGCTCCGGGGTGGGGCGTTCAAGCCGAGGACCTCGCCGTACTCGTTCCAGGGGCTTGAGGAGGAGGGGCTCCGGTTGCTTGCCGAGGCCCGGGAAGCGACAGGCCTGCCGGTGGTGACCGAGGCGATGGACCGCCGGCAGCTCGACCTCGTGGTCCAGTACGCGGACATGGTGCAGATCGGTGCCCGGAACATGCAGAACTACACGCTCCTCCGCGAGGTCGGGCGCGTGCGCAAGCCCGTCCTCCTCAAGAGGGGTCCGGCGGCCACCCTGGAGGAGACGCTGCTTGCGGCCGAGTACATCCTGAGCGAGGGGAACACTCAGGTCGTGCTGTGTGAGCGGGGTGTGCGGGGGTTTGACAACCACACGCGCTACCTGCTCGACATCGGTGCGGTGGTGGTCCTCAAGCAGCTCACCCACCTCCCCGTGATCGTGGACCCGAGCCAAGCCGCAGGGAAGCGGGCCTACGTCCCGGGACTGGCTCGGGCCGCCATCGCAGCGGGCGCAGACGGCCTCATCGTGGAGGTGCATCCGGATCCCGAGCGGGCCTTAAGCGACGGGCCTCAGCAACTCCGGCCCGCCGAGTTTACCCACCTCATGCGGCAGGTCTGGGCCATCGCGGCCACCCTCGGACGCGCTCCGGCCTCACTAACCGCCGTTTGATCAGGAACGTCGATCGTCCCTTCGTTGACACGCCTCGTGCGGATTGGTAGTCAAAAAGGCAAAGCACGAATACGCGGCGAGGACGGGAAGCAGTAAGCACCCTGCACCTCCCAGAGAGCCGGAGGGCTGGGATCCGGTAGGTTGCAGGTGCTGAACCTCGTCCCCGAGCCACTTGAGGGGAAAAGTGTAACCGAGTACCCCGGTCGTTGGCCCGCGTGAAGGGCGCAGAGGGCCGCAGGTCACAGGATCTGCGGAACTAAGGTGGTACCGCGGGGAGTGAGCCCGTCCTTAGGCTTGCTCCCCGTTCTCGTTATCTAAGGGTTCTACTGTGCTGAAAGGAGGCGAGGATGCAGACGACGGTGGAGCGCAGCACGCGGACGGTCCAGGGTGCCCGGGCCGTGGTGCGCCTGTTGGAGGAGAGCGGGGTGCGGTGGGTCTTCGGGCACCCGGGTGGTGCGTCGTTGCCCCTCTACGATGCGCTCTACGACGCTTCCCACCTCCGGCACGTCCTCGTGCGGCACGAGCAGGTGGCGGCCCACGCCGCAACGGGCTACGCGCGGGCCTCGGGTCAAGTTGGAGTCTGCACGGCAACCTCCGGTCCGGGGGCCACGAACCTCGTCACCGGGCTCGCCGACGCCCTGATGGACTCCGTACCGGTCCTCGCCATTACCGGACAGGTGGTGCGTCCGAACATCGGAACGGACGCCTTCCAGGAGGCGGACGTTACCGCCATCACGATGCCCGTCACAAAGCACAACTACCTCGTGCTGGAGCCGCGCGACCTCCCGCGGGTGGTGCGGGAGGCGCTGTACCTGTGTCGGGCGGGCCGGCCGGGTCCGGTCCTCGTCGATATCCCCCGGGATGTCCTTCAGTCGGAGATCCCCGAGGACCTCCTCACAGAGCCCTTCCAGCCCCGATACCGGCCGGCCCTGGACGGGGATCCTGCGCGGATCGCCGAGGCCGCGGAGGCGATCTCCACGAGCCGCCGGCCCATCCTCTATGTGGGCGGAGGGGCCCAGGACGCGTCCGAGCCGCTCGCCCGCCTGGCACGGCGGTGCCGCATCCCGGTGACGGTGACCCTCATGGGCAAAGGTGCCTTTGACGAGACCGACCCCTTGTGTCTTGGGATGCTCGGGATGCACGGGACGGCCTACGCGAACTACGCGATCAACGAGGCCGACCTCGTCATCGCCGTCGGCGCCCGGTTCGACGATCGGGTCACGGGCCGGCTCCGGGACTTCTGCCCCCATGCCCGCTTCATCCACATTGACATCGACCCCGCGGAGATCGGCAAGAACAAGCCGGCTCACATCCCCATCGTGGGGGATGCCCGCCGGGTCCTGGAGGCCCTCGAGCCCCTCGTCCGGCCGCCGGACGTGGAGGCGTGGTGGCGCCAGATCGAGGAGTGGCGGGCCCGCTACCCGCTGCGGTGGCGGCCCGGGCGCATGCTTAAGCCCCAGCAGGTGATCCAGGCGATCTACGAGGCCACCCGAGGGGAGGCGATCGTCACCACCGACGTGGGCCAGCATCAGATGTGGGCGGCCCAGTACTACCGGTGCCGCCGTCCCCGCCAGTTCATCTCCTCAGGCGGGCTCGGCACGATGGGGTTCGGGTTCCCGGCGGCCATCGGAGCTCAATTCGCCCACCCGGATGCGCTCGTCGTCGCGATCGTTGGCGACGGGGGCTTCCAGATGACGATGCAGGACCTCATCACGGCGGTGGAGTGGCGGTTGCCGCTGAAGATCTACGTGATCAACAACGCCTCATTGGGGATGGTCCGGCAGTGGCAGCAGCTCTTTTACCGCGAGCGCTACTGTGCGGTACACCTCCAGAACCCCGACTTTGCGCGCATCGCAGAAGCCTTCGGGGCGGTGGGGTTCCGCGTCACCACCGAAGAGCAGATGCACGACGCGATTGCGCGGTCGCTTGCGGTCTGTGACCGGCCGGTTGTCGTGGACTTCCTCGTAGACCCTGAAGAGAACTGCTACCCGATGATCCCGTCCGGGCAGTCCGTGAAGGAGATGATCATCGGTGACTGAGGCGCTTACTGCGGTCCCCTACCCGGCGCCGCAGCGGCGGATGCTCTCACTCCTCGTGGACAACGCGCCGGGCGTACTCATGCGGATCGCAGCCCTCTTCCGCCGCCGGGGCATCAACATCCACAGCCTCGCTGTCTCGGTGACCGAGGACCCCAAGCTCTCCCGGATCACGATGGTCGTCGAGTGCCCCGCGGCGCGGTCAGAGCTGCTCGTCCGGCAGCTCCGGCGGCTCGTCGAGGTCCACCACGTGCAGGACATCACGGACGCCCGCCGCACCGAGCGGGAACTCGCCCTCGTGAAGGTGACGGCACCCTCGGCGGTGCGCCACCAGGTCCTGGAGGCCGCCCGGGTCTTCCGCGCCCGGCCCGTGGACCTGACGGAGGAGACGGTGACCTTGGAGACCACGGGCTCGTCGGAGAAGATCGACGCGTTGATCGACGTCCTGCGGCAGCACGGGATCCGGGAGGTGGTGCGTACCGGAGCGGTGGCGCTGCTGCGGGGTTCTGCGACCACCTAGGGAGGAGGTGTGGGATGGCACGGCTGTACTACGAAGCGGACGCAGATCCTCGCGTGATCCTGGGAAAGCGTGTGGCGGTCCTCGGCTACGGTAGCCAAGGCCACGCCCACGCCCAGAACCTGAGAGACCAAGGAGTAGGGGTCATCGTCGGTGCGAGGCCGGGCAGCCGGTCGTGGGAGGCGGCGAGGGCGGATGGGTTCGAGGTGCAGACCGTGGCGGAGGCGACGCGCGCCTCAGACGTCGTGTCGGTCCTGCTCCCGGACACCGCCCAGCCCCAGGTGTACCGATCGGAGATCGGCCCGAACCTACGGCCCGGACAGGCTCTCGCCTTCGCACATGGGTTTGCGGTCCATTACGGGCAGGTGGTTCCTCCGCCGGAGGTGGACGTGTTCATGGTGGCGCCCAAATCACCGGGCCACCGGATGCGGGAGGTCTTCCGGGAGGGTGGCGGGGTGCCGGGGCTGTTGGCCGTCCACCAGGACGCGACGGGCCAAGCCAAGCAGCTGGCGCTGGCGTACGCCTGGGGGATCGGGTGCCTGCGCGCCGGGGTGTTGGAGACGACCTTCCGGGAGGAGACGGAGACCGATCTCTTTGGGGAGCAGGCCGTTCTCTGTGGCGGGGTCAGCGCGCTCGTGCTCGCGGGGTTCGAGACACTGGTGGAGGCTGGATACCAGCCGGAGCTCGCGTACTTCGAGTGCCTGCACGAACTCAAGCTCATCGTGGACCTCATGTACGAGGGCGGGCTGCGGTGGATGCGCCACTCCGTGTCGGACACCGCGGAGTACGGGGACTACACCCGGGGTCCCCGGATCATCGACGAGCACGTCCGGCAACGGATGCGGGAGATCCTACAAGAGATCCAGTCGGGAGAGTTCGCGCGGGAGTGGATCCGGGAGGCCGAAGGCGGGTTCCGGGGCTTTTACGGACTTAGAACAGAAGCCCAAAACCACCCCATCGAGGAAGTCGGGGCGCGGCTGCGGGCGATGATGCCCTGGCTTACAAGACGCAGGGGCCTGCGTAGCGCAGCACCCAGCGAGCCTGCGGGCACGGAGGTGCGTCGGTGAGCGATCGCGTGTACTTGTTCGACACCACGCTGCGGGACGGCGAGCAGTCTCCGGGCTTCTCCATGACGGTCCAGGAGAAGCTGGAGATGGCCCGGGCCCTCGCCCGGTTGGGGGTGGACGTCATCGAGGCCGGCTTCCCGATCTCCTCGCCGGGGGACCTCGCGGCGGTCCAGCTGATCGCCCGGGAGGTGCGGGGGCCGGTGATCTGCGGGCTTGCGCGGGCCCACCCGAAGGACATCGAGGCGTGCTGGGAGGGCGTGCGGGAGGCAGAGCGCCCGCGGATCCACACCTTCATCGCCACCTCACCGATTCACATGGAGCGCAAGCTCCGGATGCGGCCGGAGGAAGTGCTGGAGGCTGCGCGGGAAGCCGTGCGCTTGGCCCGGCGCCTGTGCCCGGAGGTGGAGTTCTCCTGCGAGGACGCCACGCGCTCGGAGGTGGACTTCCTCTGCCGGGTGGTGGATGCAGCGATTGCCGAAGGGGCCAGCGTGATCAACCTCCCCGACACGGTAGGCTATGCGATCCCCGAGGAGTACGCGCAGCTCATCCGCACCGTCCGGGAGCGCGTGCCGAACGCGGACCGGGTGATCTGGAGCGTGCACTGTCACGACGACCTCGGGCTTGCGGTGGCAAACTCGCTGGCCGGTGTGCTGGCTGGGGCGCGACAGGTGGAAGCGACGATCAACGGGATCGGGGAGCGGGCCGGAAACGCGGCTCTCGAAGAGGTCGTCATGGCGATCCACACGCGGCGGGATCGGTTCAGGCTCCGGACGGGGATCGACACGACCCAGCTCTACCCGACGAGCCGTCTGCTCGTGGCGATCACCGGGGTGGAAGTGCAGCCGAATAAGGCGATCGTGGGCGCCAACGCCTTCGCCCACGAGGCCGGCATTCACCAGCACGGCGTGCTGAGCGACCCGCGCACCTACGAGATCATGACGCCCGCCTCCGTCGGTGTACCCACGAACAAGCTCGTGCTGGGCAAGCACTCGGGCCGGCACGCCCTCGCCCACACGCTACAGCAGATGGGCTTCGCGCTGACGGAGGAGGAGCTCGAGCGGATCTACGGCCGCTTCAAGGTGCTCTGTGACCGCAAGAAGCGCGTGGAGGTGGGGGATCTCGTAGCACTCGCGCAGGAGGGGGTGGCCGCCCCTGCAGAAACCTACCGGCTCGTCTCCTTCCGGGTGGTCACCTCCAGCGACGAACCACCTCATGCCGCCGTGCGGCTGGAGGCAGGCGGTCGCCTCGTCGCGGCGGAAGCCACCGGAGATGGCCCCGTGGACGCCCTCTTTGCTGCGATCCAGCGCGCGAGCGGTGCGTCCACGGAGCTCGTGGACTACAGCCTGCGGTCGGCCACGGCCGGGAGCGATGCCCTCGGGGAGGCGGTCTTGCGGCTGCGGGCCGGCTCCCGGTACGCCACCGGCCGCGGGAGCAGCACCGACGTTTTGGAGGCGAGCGTCCTCGCCTACCTCTCCGCCTTGAACAAGCTCGTGGAAGAGGGTGCAGTCGTGCCGACCCAGCCTGCCGTGCGCTCGGGGTGAGCCCATGGGGATGACGATCACCGAGAAGATCCTCGCGCAGCACGCGGACCTGCCTTCGGTGCGGCCCGGGGACCTCGTGGAGTGCCGGGTAGACATGTTGTTCGCGAACGACATCACAGCCCCCCTTGCGATCCAGCAGTTCGAGCGGATCGGCATCGGGCGCGTGTTCGATCCGGACCGCGTGGCGTTCGTGCTGGACCACTACGTGCCTCCCAAGGACATCGCTTCGGCCGAGCAGTGCCGGATCACCCGGGAGTTCGTCCGCAAGCACAACCTGCCCCACTTCTACGACACGGGACGGGCCGGGATCGCCCACGTCCTCCTGGCCGAAGAAGGGTTCGTGGCACCCGGGGAGCTCTTCGTGGGCGCCGACTCCCACACCTGCAACCACGGGGCGCTCGGAGCGTTCGCGACGGGAGTGGGGAGTTCGGATCTTGCGGCGGCCATGGCCACCGGACGACTGTGGTTCCGGGTCCCCCACACCCTGAAGTTCGTCTTCCGGGGTACGTTGCGGCCGTGGGTCACCGGAAAGGACCTCGTGCTCCGGGTGATCGGTGACATCGGCGTGGACGGTGCCCGGTACGCCGCGATGGAGTTTGCGGGTCCTGTGCTCCGGCAACTCACGATGGACGAGCGGTTCTCCATCGCGAACATGGCCGTAGAGGCGGGGGCGAAGAACGGGATCATGGAGCCTGACGAAGTGGTGCTGGAGTGGGTCCGGCCCAGGGCCCGCAGGCCATTCACCCCGGTCTACAGTGATCCGGACGCAGAGTACGCGGCATTGTACGAGTACGACGTGTCCGAGATGGAGCCGGTAGTGGCTGCGCCGTCCTCGCCGAGCAACGTGGTGCCGGTGACGGAGGCGGCCGGTGTCCGCGTGGACCAGTGCTTCATCGGGACGTGCACGAACGGACGGATCGAGGACCTGCGGCAGGCTGCCCGCATCCTTGCCGGCCGCCGGGTCCACCCCGACGTGCGCCTCATCGTGATCCCGGCCACCCCCCGGGTCTACCGGCAGGCCCTGGAGGAGGGCCTCATCCAGATCTTCCTGGAGGCCGGAGCTGCGGTGTCCACCTCCACCTGCGGCCCGTGCATCGGCGGGCACATGGGTGTGCTCGCCGACGGGGAGGTGTGCGTGTCCACGAGCAGCCGGAACTTCGTCGGCCGCATGGGCCACCGGCAAAGCAAGGTGTACCTCTCCAACGCCGCGGTGGCCGCGGCCGCGGCGGTGGCGGGGAGGATCGTGCACCCCGACGAGGTGGTGCGCAGTCCTGTGGCGGCCTAGGGGGAAGGGGATGGAGATCCGGGGGAGAGCCCACAAGGTCGGCGACCACATCGACACCGACCTCATCATCGCGGGCCGGTACCTCGTGAGCACGGATCCCGCGAAGCTCGCCGAGCACCTCTTCGAGGACCTGGACCCGAGCTTCCGGGCGCGGATCCGGCCGGGTGACGTGATCGTGGCGGGTGAGAACTTCGGGCAAGGCAGCTCCCGCGAGCACGCACCACTTGCGCTTTTGGGGGCCGGAATCCGGGTGGTCGTCGCCGCGTCGTTCGCGCGGATCTTCTACCGGAACGCGTTCAACAACGGCCTTGTGCTCCTCGAGTGCCCGCTGGCTGCCCGCAGGGTCCAGGACGGAGACGAGCTGGAGATTGATCTAGAGACCGGACGGATCGTGAACTGCACCCGCGCAGAGACCTATCAGGCGCAGCCGATTCCGCCCTTCATGCGGGAGCTCGTACTCGCAGGCGGCCTCATCCCGTACGTGCGGCAACGGCTGGGCGTGGCGGGAGATCGATGACGCGCATCGAGATCTACGACACGACGCTCCGGGACGGCACCCAAGCCGCCGGTGTGGAGTTCTCGGTGGAGGACAAGGTCCGGTGCGCCCGAGCCCTCGATGAGCTGGGGGTGGACTTCATCGAGGGCGGCTGGCCCGGCAGCAACCCCCGGGACCTCGCCTTCTTCCGCCGGGCTCGGGAAGTCCACTGGGAGTGGGCCAAGATCGTGGCCTTCGGGAGCACGCGGCGACCCCAGGTCAAAGCGCACGAAGACCCCAACCTCCAAGCGCTCCTGGAGGCCGGGACGGAGTGGGTCACCCTGTTCGGCAAGAGCTGGGACCTGCACGTCCGCAAGGCGCTCCGGACGACGCTGGAAGAGAACCTGCGCATGATCGCAGACTCGGTGCGTTTTCTTCGGCGGAGCGGCCGCCGGGTCATCTACGACGCGGAGCACTTCTTCGACGGCTTCCGGTCCGACCCGGACTACGCCCTCGCCACGCTCCGCGCCGCGGCGGAGGCCGGTGCCGAGCGGATCGTCCTCTGCGACACGAACGGGGGCCGGCTGCCGCACGAGATCGCGGCAATCGTACAGGCTGTCCGCTCTGAGTGCGGCGTGCCGCTTGGGATCCACACCCACAACGACGCCGGGTGCGCGGTGGCGAACACCCTCGAGGCGGTACGGGCCGGGTGCGTGCACGTCCAGGGGACGATCAACGGCTATGGCGAGCGGTGCGGGAACGCCGACCTCTGTACGGTCATCCCGAACCTCGTGCTGAAGCTCGGCTATGAGTGCCTCAGGCCCGGGTCCCTGGAGCGCCTTGCGCCCACGAGCCACCTGGTGGCGGAGATGGCGAACCTGCCGCCTGAGGACTACCAGCCGTATGTCGGGCGGAACGCCTTCGCCCACAAGGGCGGGGTGCACGTGAGCGCGGTCCGGGTGGATCCGGCCACCTACGAGCACGTGAACCCCGCCTCGGTCGGCAACCGCCGGCGCTTTGTGGTCTCGGACCTCTCGGGCCGCGCGAACATCCTGAGCAAGGCCGAGGAGATGGGTCTTCCTCTGGATCCCCACGGTCCGGCGACAGCCCGCATCCTCGAGCAGGTGAAGTGGCTGGAGTACAGCGGCTACCAGTTCGAGGGCGCGGAGGCATCGTTCGAACTCCTGGCCAGGCGGCTTTTGGGGCAAATTCAGGACGCGTTCGAGGCCGGCCCATTCCTCGTCGTCGTCCACCGTGCCGATGGGCGGTGCTGGGCGGAGGCGACGGTCCGGGTGCGCGTGGGGGATCTGGAGGAGCACACGGCGGCCGAGGGGAACGGGCCGGTCCACGCGCTCGATCGTGCGCTGCGCAAGGCCCTGGAGCGCTTCTACCCAGAGCTCAGCCGGATTCGGCTCGTGGACTACAAGGTACGGGTTCTTAACGCAGAAGCCGCCACCGCCGCCCGGGTGCGCGTCCTCATCCAGTCCACGGACGGGGTGGAGCGGTGGGGCACGGTGGGGGTCTCAGAGAACGTGGTGGAGGCGAGCTGGATCGCGCTGGTGGACAGCCTGAACTACGCGCTCTGGCGGTCGGGCACCACCCGACGCGCCGTGACACCCGCGGCGGAGGGATGAGGAGGGACGTGATGGAGGGGGAGAGGCAAGAGGTCACGCAGGCCCAGGAAGAGGAGCGCACCATCCAGTGGATCGAAGGAGAGGAGGTTCCGGAAGAGGAGCGCTGGGCCATCGCCTGCATCCAGCAGATGTTCTGAGAGCACCCCACCCACGGTAGGATCCACAACTGTTCGGAGGAACAGAGGGCGCCGAGCGCGAACTCCTCCCTGCGAATCTGTACGGGAGGGGGCGATCTCGATGGGGGATGGCCGTTCTGTCCGGGTCACGCGGCGTGAGTTCCTCCGGGAGGGTGTAGCGGCCCTCTCTGGGATGGCCCTGGCCGGCCTGGGAGTAGACGCACTCCGATCCACTGCCCACGCTCAGGAGCTCACGTACCCAGTGGAGCGCGGCGCGAGCTTACGGGTCCTGCGCTGGTCCCAGTTCGTGAGCACGGACCGCCCGATCTTTGAGGAGAACGCGCGGCGCTTCACGCAGCGCACCGGTGTACCGGTCCGCGTCGAGTACGAGACGTGGACGGATGTGCAGCCCAAGGCCGCGGCCGCGGCGAACGTCGGCTCCGGCCCGGACATCGTGATCGGGTTCTTCGACGAGCCGCACCTGTGGGCGGACAAGCTGGTGCCCGTGACAGACCTCGCGGAGTACCTGGGCAGGAAGTACGGTGGGTGGTTTGAGGTGTGCCCCCAGTACGGGTACAGCCCCCCGCGTCGGGCCTGGATCGCCGTCCCCATCGGCGCACCCGGGGCTGCGATCAACTACCGGATGTCTTGGGTGCGGGAGGCCGGTTTCGATCCGGATCCGGCAAAGTTCCCGAAGACGACGGACGAATTCTTGCGTCTGTGTCGGGCGCTGCGGGCGCGCGGGCATCCCACGGGGTTCGCCCTGGGGAAGGCCGTGGGGGACGGGAACGTCTGGACGCACTGGTGTCTGTGGGCGTTCGGAGGTCGGGCCGTCGCCCCCGACAACAAGACGATCACGATCAACTCGCCGGAGACCGCCAACGCCCTGGAGTACGCGCGGGCGCTGTACGAGACGATGATCCCAGGGGTGGCGGGCTGGCTGGACCCCCACAACAACCGAGCGTTCTTGGCTGGTGAGATCTCCCTCACGAACAACGGGATCAGCATCTACTTCGCCGCCAAGAACGACTTCCCGGAGATCGCGGCCGACATGAACCATGCGTTCTTCCCGGTGGGACCGGTTGGGCGTCCCACAGAACTCCACCTCTTCAGCCAGGCCTACATCTTCAACTACACACGGTATCCGAACGCGGCCAAGGAGTTCCTTCGGTGGATCATGGAGGAGACGCAGTACAGCCGGTGGATCAACGGGATGCTTGGGTACGTTTCCCACCCCCTGCGGGCCTACAACAACCTGGCGGTGTGGCGCTCGGACCCGAAGGCACTCCCCTTCCGGGACGCGGTGGCCCGGATGCTCCCGCACTCCTACGCGGGGCGGCCTGGCCCGGAGGCGGCGCGGGCGCTTGCGGAGTTTGTGATCGTGGACATGTTCGCTGATGCCTGCACGGGCCGGCGTAGCGTCCGGGACGCGATCCGGGCCGCGGAGGACCGGCTGCGTCGGATCTACCGATCCTGACGATGGCGAAGGTCGAGGTCGGCCTCCCCCGGGCCGAGGTTCGCCGCCCCTCCGGGGTGGCGGTGCTGGCCGAGCACCGGGACGTGCTGGGGTGGGTGATGGTAGGACCTGCCCTGTTGATCCTGGGAGGGTTCCTCGCCTACCCCTTCGTACTCGGGATCTGGTTGAGCCTCACGGACACGCGCATCGCGAGCCCGGGCCGGTTCGTAGGGCTTGAGAACTTCCGGTACGTACTGGGAGATTCGGTGTTCCGGCTCACCGTGTTGAACACCCTCCTGTACGCGGGTGTTGCGGTGGTCCTGAAGTTCGTGCTGGGCTTAGGGCTTGCTCTGCTCGTGAACCGAGAGTTCCGGGGGAAGCGGTTCGTGCGGGCGGCGATGCTCCTTCCCTGGATCGTGCCCACCTCACTATCGGCGCTCGTCTTCTACTGGATCTACGACAGCCAGTTCAGCGTGCTCACCTGGGCGCTCCGCACGGTGGGCCTTGTGAGCGGCTACGTCAACTACCTGGGGGACCCGATCCTTGCCCGTGCCGCGCTCATCGCGGCGAACGTGTGGCGCGGGGTTCCCTTCTTCGCCATCGGGCTACTGGCCGGGCTCCAGACGATCCCCCGCGAGCTGTACGAGGCGGCCGAGATGGACGGTGCCGGCGCGTGGGCGCGGTTCCGTTGGATCACCTGGCCCCTCCTTGTGCCCCTTGCGGTGGTCGTCGTCGTGTTCAGCACGATCATGACCGTGGGGGACTTCCAGCTCATCTGGATCGTGACGAAGGGTGGGCCCGCCAACGCGACCCACCTCTTCGGGACGCTCGCCTACCAGCGGGCGATCCAGGGCGGGTTTTTGGGGGAGGGAGCGGCGGTGGCGGTCTTCACGCTACCCGTGTTGCTCGTGTGCGTCGCCTTTGCCTACCGCGCCCTGCGCCGGGAGGATTGACGGTGCGAGGCGCTCTCACGCAGATCGCCACGTTCTACGTCCCCCTCGGGGGGTTCCTCGTGTTCCTGCTGTTCCCCTTCTACTGGATGCTCGTGACAGCCCTCAAGCCGAACCGGGACCTCTACAATCTGGCCCAGAACCCGCTGTGGACCTGGACGCCCACCTTCGACCACTTCCGGAAGCTCCTGTACGACACGCACTTCCTCCCGTGGTTGCGGAACACCCTCGTGATCGCAGTGGGCGCTACGGTTCTTTCGCTTGCGGTAAGCCTTGTGGCGGCCTACGCCATCGGCAGGCTTCGATTTCGGGGATCGGGCCTGCTCGGGGTCGCCATCTTCCTCAGCTACCTCGTGCCCCCGGTGATCCTCTTCATCCCCCTGAGCCGGATCGTGTCCGCGCTGGGTCTATGGGACCGTCCCGCCGCCCTCGTCCTCACGTACCCCACGTTCCTCGTCCCGTTTTGCGTGTGGCTCATGATGGGGTACTTTCGATCGATCCCGCAGGAGCTGGAGGACTGCGCGCGGGTGGACGGCGCGAGCCGGTGGCAGGCGATGCGGCACGTGACGTTCCCGCTTGCGCTACCGGGGATTCTCTCGTGCCTGATCTTCGCGTTCACGCTGTCGTGGAACGAGTACCTGTACGCGTTGGTTTTCCTGTCCTCGACCGACCAGAAGACGGTTCCCGTGGGACTTGCGACCGAACTCGTGACCGGGGACGTGTTCCAGTGGGGTCCCCTCATGGCCGGAGCCCTCCTGGGCTCGGTTCCCGTGGCCGTGGCCTACTCGTTCTTCGTGGAGCACTACGTGGCCGGGCTCACCGGCGCACTGAAGGAGTAGGAGGGAGACGATGCGGAGCGACCTGGTCAAAACCGGGGTGCACCGCGCGGGCGCGCGGGCGATGCTGCGTGCGGTTGGCGTGCAGGATCCTGACTTCCAGAAACCCTTCGTCGGCGTCGTGAACACCTGGACGGACGGGATGCCCTGCAACGTGCACCTGCGAGACCTCGCGCAGGACCTAAAGACCGGGCTGCGGGAGGCGGGGCTTGTGCCCTTCGAGTTCGGGGCGCCCGCGATCGCGGACGGGATCGCGATGGGAACGCCCGGGATGCGGGCGAGTCTTGTAAGCCGGGAGGTCATCGCGGACTCCGTTGAGCTCGTGGCCCAAGGGTACCTGTACGACGCCATGGCAGTTCTCGTGGCGTGCGACAAGACGATCCCGGGAGGTGCGATGGGGCTCATCCGGAGCGGTGTGCCGGGAATCGTGCTCTACGGTGGATCGATCGCCCCGGGGATGATGGGGGGTCGGAAGCTCACGGTCGTGGAGGTGTACGAGGCCATCGGGCAGCTTGCGGCCGGCCGGATCGGAGAGGCAGAACTTTTGGAGATCGAGCGGCGCGCGGTGCCGGGCCCCGGGGCGTGCGGCGGGCAGTTCACGGCGAACACGATGGCCATGGTCCTAGAGGTGCTGGGACTGTCGCCCATGGGGTACAACAGCATCCCGGCGATCCTTCCGGAAAAGCGCGAGGCGACTCGTCAGGCGGCCTTCGTGCTCGCCGACGCGCTCCGCGAGAACCGTACCCCCAGGAGCTTCCTCACGCGGAGGTCGTTCCTCAACGCGATCGCCGCGGTGGCGGCCACGGGGGGTTCGACGAATGCCGTGCTGCACCTCCTCGCGATGGCCCGGGAGGTGGGAGTCGAGCTCTCGCTGGACGACTTCGATGCGGTGAGCCGGAGGACGCCGGTGATCGCGGACCTGCGGCCGTGGGGAGCGTACACCGCGTGGGAGCTGTACGAGGCAGGCGGCACACCGCTTGTGGTCCGGCGTCTCGTCGAGGCGGGCCTCGTCGACGGGGAGCAACGCACGGTAACCGGAAGAACGCTCCAGGAAGAGGTGGCGGAGGCTCGGGAGGCAACTGGCCAACGGGTCGTGCGACGGGTAGACGAGCCCCTAAAGCCCCACGGAGGACTCGTCGTACTGCGGGGTTCGCTGGCACCTGAAGGGGCCGTGCTGAAGGTGGCGGGGATCGAGAGGATGCAGTTTCGCGGGCCGGCCCGGGTGTTCGACGGTGAGGAGGCGGCACTGCGTGCCGTTCTGGAGAAGCGGATTCGGGCAGGCGACGTGGTCGTGATCCGGTACGAGGGGCCGAAGGGGGCACCGGGGATGCCGGAGATGCTGGCGGTTACGGCGGCCCTCGTGGGCGAAGGGCTGGGTCCGGAGGTCGCGCTCGTCACCGACGGACGGTTCTCAGGCGGGACGCGGGGGCTCATGATCGGGCACGTCTGCCCAGAAGCGCAGCTGGGTGGACCGATCGCCCTCGTGGAGGAGGGCGACCTGATCACGATCGACGTGGAGGGCCGGAGGCTGGATCTAGAGGTGCCGGAAGCGGTACTCGCGGATCGTCGGACACGTTTCCGGCCCCGGCCTCAGGCGCTTCCACCCGGCGTGTTCAGCCGGTACGCGGCCCTTGTGTCCTCGGCATCAGAGGGAGCGGTCCTCCGGGTTTAGGGCGGTAGCCAGTAGAGCATCCCGTAGATCAGCCAGCCGCTTGCGGCCACGTACAGCCACAGGGGGAACACGATCCGGGCGATGGCCCGGTGTCGGACGAAGTCGGCCCGCAGGGCAGGTATGAGCGTCGCGAGGACGAGAGGAAGGAGAGCTGCGGCGCAGGCGATGTGGGTCGCAAGGAGGATGATGTACGCGGCTCTGAGCCATCCGCTGCCTTCGAAGGGTTTGGAGCCGAGGATCGCCCACCGGATCCCGTAGACGACCAAGAACAGGGCCGCGAACAGGGCCGCGGTGAGCATCGCCCGACGGTGACGGTTGATGTCGCCCCGTCGGATGGCGGCGTGACCGATGAGTAGGGCTAGGCCGCTCAGGAGGATGAGAGCCGTGTTGAACGGTGGAAGCCACAGGGCCGGGCCCACAGGTCCATTGTACCAGGAGCCCTTGAACTACAGATAATGCACATTATGTAAACCACTCGACCCGTCGAGCGGGCCCGCCGGGCCCGTCCAGGTTGCCCTTCACGAAAGCTACTTGTGACCTTTTTGTGGTGGCTGGGCGGGGGTGCTGGATAGCTCATGTAGCAACCGTTGCTTCATGGCCAACCTCCCCCACACAGCCCACCTGCAGGAACTCCCACCCCAAGCGCGAACAAGAGTTCGCAAGAACGCCGCAAGGAGGTTCCATGCCGCCCACGGCCATCAACCTGGGGATCCCGAGTGCCCAGCGTCTTACGGCCCTGTTGGTCCTGCACTTCTTGGACCGGGAGGCGGGCCTGAGCGAGGCCGACTTACTCCGCCGCATTCAGGAGCTCGGTGGAGAGGGGTTCTGGGTGCCGAACAAGGGGACCGTCTCGAAGGTTATCCGCGGCCTCATCGCCCAAGGCCACGTCGAGGGGCACTGGGTACAGCCGGAGGGCCGCCGCCGCTGGGCCCTCTCCATCACCGAGGCCGGCCGGATCCACCTCCGGGTTCTGAAGCGCGAGTTCCGCAGGCGACTGGATGCCGCAAGAACGTTCTTTGACCGGGCGCTCGTCGAGCTCTACGGCCGCTAACGGGGGAAAAGCCGCTCGCCTGTGTGCGCGTCCTCCACCACGATTGCCATCATCGGGCAACCCTCTGCGGCCTCCAGGATCCGCTCCTCCGGCTCCCCCTCCGGGTCCAGCACCGAGGACTGCCCCTCTGCGTTCAACGCGAACACCTTAGGTGCGGTCAACACGCAGATGCTGGACCCCACGCACCGGTCGTAGTCGATCCGGATCCGTAGCCGCCGCCCCATCTACCACTCCACGTACAGCTCCTCTAGGGCCCGAGACACGAGGGTCGGGTGGTAGCGCAGTTCCTGATCGCTGAGCTGCACGTTCGGTAGGCGCTCTGCGAGCGCTGCGAACGCCTCCTGGGCCTCCACCCGGGCAAGCGGCGCACCCAGACAGATGTGGATTCCATGCCCGAACGCCACGTGCGGGTTCGGGTTCCGCATGATGTCTAAGTCGTCCGGGTTCGTGAACTTCGCGGGGTCTCGGTTCGCCGAGGCCAGGACGAGGAGCATCCGGTCTCCCGCCCGGATCGTCTTCCCCTCCACCTCCACGTCCACCTTCGCCCACCGGAACGTGGCCTTCACCGGCCCGTCGTACCGCAGGAGCTCCTCCACCGCAGACCGCACGAGTGCTGGGTTCTGCCGCAACAACTCCCACTGGTCGCGGTGTTGCAGCAACGCCAAAAGGCCATTCGCGAGCAGGTTCGTGGTCGTCTCATGCCCGGCAAACAGAAGGACCGTGCATGTGGCCAGGAGCTCATCGTGGGAGAGCAGGTCCCCACGTTCTTCCGCCTGGACGAGGGCCGAGATTAAGTCGTCCCGTGGGTTCCTCTTGCGATCATGGATGAGCGGCTCGAAGTACTCCAACAGCTTGATCAGTCCGGCCTGGGAGCGCTCCCGCCGTTCGGGATCGTCCGCCCGGATGAAGAATATCCGCGAGGTCTCGTCCGACCACTCCTTCACCTGCTCCCGGTCCTCCGGCGGCACGCCCATGTACTCCGAGATCACGATCACCGGTAGGTGGAACGCAAACTCCCGGATAAACGCCATCCGGCCCTTGGATTCTACGCGGTCCAGTAACCCGTTCACGATCTGGCGGACACGCGGCCGCAGGCGTTCCACGCTCGTCGGTGTGAACGCTTTGTTCACGAGCATCCGCACCCGCGTGTGGTAGGGCGGATCGGTGAACACGAGCCATCGTGAGAAGTACCGGATGAGGATCGAAAGTCGCTCCCGGTCGTAGCTAGAGAGCTCCCGCACGAAGTGGGCCATGCGGTCGCTGGATAGCCGCTCCGGATCCCGAAAGGCCCGGACCACGTCGTCGTACCGCGTGATGAGCCACCCACCCCACCGCTCGTTCCAGTGGACGGGGTCCACCTCCCGCAGCCGCGCGAAGTACGTGTACGGATCCCGAACCACCTCCGGCGCCAGCAGGTCGTCCTGGACGATCATCGCGCCGCCTCCCCTCCTCGTCCATTGTACTCCTCGGCTGTGCGCCTCCCGACAGACTTCCGACCCGAAAGGGACGCCACCTCCGGGGAGCGTGCCACCGCCACCACGACCCGAACTGCTTGTTCTAAGAACTCCGGGCGAACCCACTCCGGTGTGTCCTGCGGGCTGTGGTAGCGCGGATCCTCCGGCCGGTGCAGGAACGCGGCAGGCTTCGCGGCCTGCTCGAAGGGTACGTGGTCGCTTGACCCCAACCGGCCCCGCTCCAGCCGGACCCCTACGCGTCTTGCGGCCTCCAGCGTGATCTCCACCAGGCGGTCGTCTGGCCCTGTATTCCCCACGAGGAACCGTTCACCCACCCCCACCATGTCCAGGTTCACCATTCCCACCACGCCCCGGATCCGCTCAGACCGAACGTAGGCCTGCGACCCGTATAGACCCAGTTCCTCGGCATCGAAGGCCACGAATTCGAGCCCCGCAGGTGTCCTCTCGGCTCGGAGTACGCGGGCGGCCTCCAAGATCGCGGCCACACCGGAGGCGTTGTCGTTGGCCCCTGGGCTACCCTCCACCGAATCCAGGTGGGCACCCACCACGAGCCTCCTACCCGTCTGGCCGATCGCTCCCACCACGTTGTGCGCCGTGCGCTCGTCGTTCACGGTCTGCACGTCAAGACTGACCATGACCGGCCCGGCGCGGAGCAATTTGAGAAGGACGAGGCCTTCCTCCCGCGAGATGGACACCACCGGGATCCGGCTCGGGGAGCCGAGCGTGCCCACGACACTCCCAGGCTCGTGGTTATAGACAATGAGGGCGATGGCACCAGCCTCCGATGCGTTCCTTGCCTTCTCCGCGAACGGGATCTCCCCACGCTCGACGAGCACCACCTTCCCGAAGACATCGACGCCGACGATGTCGCGCTCCCGTCCCTTCCCCGCCTCCACGAGGGGAGCCGTAACCGAACCCGGCGTGGAGGCCGAGTAGATCATCGGGCGGGCATTGAGTTCGATGGACTGTGGAAAGAGGACCTGCAGGCGCACCCGCCGGGTCTGGAAGAACCGGAACCGGAAGGGTAGCGTGTGCACCGCATACCCGGACGATCGAAAAGAGGCGGCGACATACTCCCTGGCCCGACGGTCGCCCTCGGTCCCCGCGACGCGCGGACCGAGGGCTGCAAGCGCCACCACGTGGGCATGGGCCCGTTCGCCCGAGGGGATCGGAGCCGGAGGTACTCCGGCCGCAAGCACCCACAGCGCGACCCAGGTGGCCAACAACTGCAGGATCGGTCCCCTCACAGCCGGACCACGCGAAGGCGGGGCCGGGTCAGCGGCTCTGGGGCTCGGCGTCGAAGGCCTCCCGGAGGAGACGGTAGGTCTCCCGCAGGTGCTGGGGGATGACCTTCACGTCCGCCAGCACGGGCATGAAGTTCGTGTCCCCGCACCAGCGCGGTACGATGTGCACGTGCAGGTGATCCTCGATCCCCGCACCGGCCGCCCGCCCCAGGTTGATCCCGATGTTGAAGCCGTCCGGACGGAACGCCCGCTGCAGCGCCCGCACCGTGCGCCGCACTGCGTCCCACAGCTCGAGCACTTCTTCCGGAACAAGGGCGTCCAGGTCCGCGGTGTGCCGGTACGGCACAGCCATCGCGTGGCCGCTCGTGTAGGGGAACAGGTTGAGCATCACGAACGTCTGCGTCCCACGCCAGACAACTAGGCTCTCCTCGTCGTTGGGCTCGCCTACCTTGGCGCAGAAAATGCACCCGTCTGCCCGGGGTGCCTGGATGTACTCCAGCCGCCAAGGCGCCCACATCTGCTTCATGGCCCCAGTACACCCAGACGGCGGAGCGCCGCCTCCGCGGCGGCTTGTTCTGCTTCCTTCTTGCTCCGGCCCCGACCCTCACCCAGCACGCGGCCGTCGACCTCCACGACCGCCACGAACTCCTTTGCGTGGTCGGGCCCTTGGGTGGCCGTGATCCGGTAGTGCGGGAGCTTGCGCGCGCGCTTCTGTATGACCTCCTGGAGCTGGCTCTTAAAATCCCCCCGCAGGTCCATGAGCCGCTCCACGAGCTCCCCGTACCACCGGCTTACGAGGGCGTGGGCCACTCCGTACCCCGCATCCACGTAGACCGCTCCCACCACCGCCTCCAGCACATCCGCGAGCAGCGAACTGCGACCGCGGCCGCCGGTCCGCTCTTCCCCGCGGCCGAGCAGGATGTACTGACTGAGCTCAAGTCCCCGGGCGATCTCAGCCAGGGCCGATTCACTCACCAGCTGGGCCCGCATCCGGGCGAGCTCCCCTTCGCTGGCAGCCGGGAAGTGCCGGTACAGGTGGTCGCTCACAACGAGGTTCAACACCGCGTCTCCGAGGAACTCCAATCGCTCGTAGGTCTCTTGAGCCCCTCCTTCGTGGACGTAGGAGCCGTGGGTAAGCGCTCGATCCAGGAGTACCAAGTCCCGGAAACGGACCCCCAGGCGACCCTCCAGAGCCCGCAACGCCTCCACACGCGAGGCGTCCAACATGGCAGTGGCAGATGGTACGCTCAGGACTCGAACCTCCGCACGGCCAGGGTGGCGTTGTGGCCGCCGAACCCGAAGGAGTTCGACAGTGCAACCCGGACGTCGCAGGGTCGCGGGCGGTTCGGGACGTAGTCCAGGTCGCAGTCGGGGTCGGGGGTCTCGTAGTTGATGGTTGGCGGCAGCGTTCCGTGGTGGATCGCGAGCACACAGGCGATGAGCTCCACACTTCCCGCCGCACCCAGTAGGTGTGCGGTCATCGACTTCGTGGAACTCACCGCAAGGCGGTAGGCATGGTCTTTGAAGACCCGCTTGATCGCCATCGTCTCGAACTTGTCGTTGTACGGCGTGCTCGTCCCGTGGGCGTTGATGTAGTCAACCTCCTCCGGCCTGAGCCCCGCATCCCGCAGACATCGCTCCATGGCAAGGGCTGCGCCTTGCCCTTCAGGATCCGGCATCGTGATGTGGTAGGCGTCGGCACTCATGCCGTACCCGACGAGCTCGCAGTACACCCGAGCATCCCGCGCGAGGGCGTGCTCCAGCGCTTCAAGGATCACGACCCCTGCTCCCTCCCCCATTACGAACCCGTCCCGGTGCGCGTCGAAGGGACGGACGGCCCGGTGCGGCTCGTCGTTCCGCGTGGACATCGCCTTCATCGCACAGAACCCGGCGATGGAGAGCTCCGTGATGGCAGCCTCCGTCCCTCCCGCGATCATCACGTCGGCCTCCCCTCGCTGGATGATCCGGAAGGCGTCGCCGATGGCGTGTGCCCCGGTTGCGCAGGCGGTTACGGGGGCGGTGTTCGGCCCGCGTGCGCCCGTGAGGATGCTCACGACGCCACTCGCCATGTTGATGATGAGCATCGGGATGAAGAACGGACTCACGCGGTCCGGTCCGCGGGTGAGCAGGACCTTGTGCTGCTCCTCCCAGGTAATCGCGCCTCCGATCCCGGAGCCGATCACGACTCCGACACGGTCGGCATTCTCCGCAGTCACCCGGAAGCCGGCGTCGTCCAGTGCCATGCGGGAAGCGGCGATGGCAAACTGAACGAACCGGTCGTTCCGCTTCGCGTCCTTGCGGTCCATCCAGTCCAGCGGATCGAAGTCCAGGATCTCGGCCGCGATGCGGGTCGGGTACCGGGAGGCGTCGAAGGACCGGATGGGCCCCACCCCGCTGCGGCCCTCCATCAAGGCATCCCAGAACCGGTCCTTTCCCGTCCCGATGGGCGTGAGGACACCCACTCCGGTTACGACGACCCGACGGCCGGCCATCCCAGCTACGAAGTTTCCTTGCTCGCGGCGAGGTGCTGCTCGATGTACCGGACAGCCTCGCCCACGGTCCGGATCTTCTCGGCTTCCTCGTCGGGGATCTGGATGTTGAACTCCTCCTCCAGAGCCATCACGAGCTCCACAACGTCCAAGGAGTCTGCCCCCAGGTCCTCGACGAAGGACGCCTCCTCCGTCACCTCGTCGCCGTCCACCCCGAGCTGCTCCACGATGATCGCCTTCACCCGTTCGAACGTCGAAGAAGCCATCCCGCGCCTCCCTCCCTTAAGCCTCCTATTTCATAACCATACCGCCGTCCACGTTCAAGACCTGTCCTGTGATGTACGAGGCTACCTCGCTCGCCAGGAACACCACCGCAGGCGCGATGTCCTCGGGCCTCCCCGTCCTCCCCAAAGGGATCTGGGCTAAGAGGGCCTCCCGCTGCCGCTCGGAAAGTTCCGCCGTGAGCCCGGCCTCCACGTAGCCGGGAGCAACGGCGTTTACCGTGATGTTCCGTGAGGCAACCTCCCGCGCCACCGCGCGGGTGAACCCGATGAGACCGGCCTTCGCCGCCACATAGTTCGCCTGCCCCACGTTCCCCACCTCGCCCACCACCGAGGTGACGTTCACGATGCGGCCCCAACGCGCCCGCAGCATGTCTCGCAGGGCCTCCCGGGTGCACAGGAAGGCCCCCGTGAGGTTCACCTCGAGCACCCGCTGCCAGTCATCCCGCCGCATGCGGACCAGCAACCCGTCCCGCAGGGCACCGGCGTTGTTCACGAGGATGTCGATCCGACCGAAGGCGTCCCTGGCGCGCGAAAAGAGTCTGGCCACCTCTTCCTCCTGGGTCACGTCGGCCCCCAAGGCAATAGCCTCCCCGCCGGCCGCCACGATCTTATGTGCCACCTCCTCTGCCGACTCCCGCCGCGACCCGTAGTGGACGACCACGCGGCAGCCAGCGGCAGCAAGGGCCCGGCAGATCGCACTGCCGATCGCCCCGGAGCCTCCGGTCACGATCGCCACCCGGCCTGCGATCCCGTACCCGTTCATCGGAACGCCTCGAAGGTCCTGCGCGCGGACTCCAGCGTCGCCCAGTCCTCCACGGACAGGGTCATGGCACCGTCTACCTGACGGCGGATGAGTCCGGAAAGAACCTTCCCGGGGCCGATCTCCAGGAACGTGTCCACTCCCTCCTGCGCCATCCGGCGCACGGATTGGGCCCACCGGACGGGCCGCGTCACCTGCTCGACGAGGAGCCTCCGGATGTCCGTCGCCCGGTACACGGGTTCGGCGGTGACATTCGAGACCACGGGTACGTCCGGGTCCCGCATCGGAACGGCCTCCAGCACGGCCGCGAGCCGCTCCGCGGCAGGCCGCATGAGGCTCGTGTGGAAGGCGGTCGATACCGCAAGGGGTACTGCCCGCCGTGCGCCGCAGGCCTTCAGGCGGCGCACGGCTTCCTCGACGGCGGCCCGGTCTCCTCCGATCACGACCTGGTCAGGGGCGTTGTAGTTGGACACCTCGCATGTCCCCCACTCCACCACCTCGCGACAGACCTCCTCGACCACCTCCGGCCTAAGACCCAGGATCGCCGCCATCGTCACATCCCGGTCGCCGGTCGCCTCCTGCATCGCCATCCCGCGGAGGCGCACCACGCGCACAGCGTCCTCGAACTGGATGGCCCCACTCGCGACGAGCGCCGTGTACTCACCCAAGCTCAGGCCCGCGGTGAGGGCCGGCGGAGGGACATGAGGACGGAGGGCCACAAGGCAAGCAACGCTTGCGGTGAGGATCGCGGGCTGGGCGTTCGCCGTCTGCTGCAGCGCTTCCTCCGGGCCCCCCGCGCACAGGGCCAGGAGGTCGAACCCAAGGACTTCGGAGGCCTGTAGGAAGAGCGCCCGGGACTGTGGGCACCGATCGGCCAGCTCCACGCCCATTCCCACGTACTGGGCACCTTGACCTGGGAACACGTAGGCGAGCCTCATCCCCACCGGAGCGCGCACGCCGCCCACGTGAGGCCACCGCCGAAGGCGACGAGAACAGCGAGGTCTCCTGCACCAAGACGCCCGCCCGCCACCGCCTCGTACAGGGCTACGGGGACCGAGGCGGCGGAGGTGTTCCCGTAGCGGCCCACGTTCACGAAGAACTTCTCCATCGGCTGACCCAGCCGTTCGGCTGCCGCCTGGATGATCCGGATGTTCGCCTGGTGCGGGATGAACAGGTCCACGTCCTCCACCCGCACGCCGGCCTGCTCGCACACTTCCTCGATGGCGCGGGGGATCGTGCGGACCGCGAACTTGAACACCTCGCGGCCGTTCATCTCGATGTAGTGTAGCCCCTCCTCGACGGTCCTGTGCGAGGCCGGAAGGCGGCTGCCGCCCGCGCGCTGCGCGATGAGGTCGTGGCCCGAGCCGTCTGCGCCGAGCCGAAATGAGAGCATCCCGGACCGACCGTCGGAGGGGACCACCACGGCCGCCCCCGCCGCGTCTCCGAACAGCACGCACGTGGCACGATCCTGCCAGTTGACGATCTTCGAAAGTGTGTCTGCCCCCACGACGAGCACCCGGGTTACAAGCCCTGCCACAACCTGCGCGTGAGCCATGGCGAGCGCATACACGAAGCTGCTGCAGGCCGCCGAGACGTCCGCGGCCCCGGCCGTCCGGGCCCCCAACCGATCCTGGAGGATGCAGGCGGTCGCGGGGAAGATCATATCCGGGGTCGCCGTTCCCACGAGGATCAGGTCCAGGTCTTCGGGCGCCACCGAGGCCGAGCGAAGTGCCTCCCGGGCGGCCTCCAACGCGAGATCGGAGGTGGCCTGGTCGTCCCGGGCGATCCGCCGCTCCTGGATCCCCGTCCGGGCCACGATCCACTCGTCGCTCGTGTCCACCAGGGCCTCCAGGTCGGCGTTCCTGAGAACACGCTCGGGAACGGCACGTCCGAGGCCCACGATGCGGCTTGAGGGACGCAACGAAACCCTCGTCAGCGCGAGGTCTTTTCCCGGCTTAGGACCGGCCGTCCGTTGTAGTGCCCGCACGACGGACACACCCGGTGGGGCACCATCGGCTCCTTACAGTGGGGGCACGGCACGACCGGCGGGCCCATCACCCGCCACAACGCCCGCCGCCGGGCGACCCGCATGTGGGAGTGGCGTCTGGACCGGCTCATGACACGTCGCCCTTACTGTACCCGGAACCGTTGAAGCACGGCAAGTCGAGGGTCCGGGCTTGAGGGGGTACACCCGCAGCGCACCAGGTTCCGGTCCGCGCCACAGATCGGGCACAGACCCTCGCAGGCTGCCCGGCAAAGAGGTGCCTCCGGCAGGGTTAAGAGCAGGTGCTGTCGGAAGATCTCCGTCACGTCCAGCTCGTCTTCCAGCGGGAAGACGAAGTCCTCTGCCTCGAGCGCACCGCCCCACCGGGGCCGCACGGTGGCATCGAAGACCTCCTCCACCTCCGCATGCACGGTGCTCACGAACTCCCGGAGGCACCGCGCGCACACCTGGAGAACCTCGACCCCGGCTTCTCCCCGAAGGTGCACCCGGGTCCCCTCCGCCCACAGGCGTACATGTCCCCGGATCGGCCCGACGAACGTCACGTCGTCGGCGAGAGAGGGTGTGGCCTCCTCGACCTTCACCACAAGCCCCTCCGGCGCGTCAAAGATCTCCTTGGTTCCGATCCTCACGGCGGTCACCCCACAGACCCAGGCCATGGTAGGCAGCCGGCCCACCGTCCGTCAAGGGAAACGCTCGACGTTGGCCCGCCCTTCCAGGAGCTGCTTGCCCTTCCGGATGCTCATGAGGACACGGAGGACACCTTGCTCCAGATCGTCCAACACCTGGCGCGCGTACTCGTCCGCCCCGCGCCGGGTCTCCTCAGCGACCGCCCGGGCGGCGTTCAGGATCTCCTCGGCCTTCCGCTCGGCGAGCCGCGCCACCTCGTGCTCGGCCATGAGCTGCAGTGCTTGCTCCTGGGCCCGAAGCACGATCCCGCGCGCCTCCTCCTGTGCGCGGCTCAGGATCCGCTCAGCCTCTGCCCGCATCCGATGAGCTTCCCGGAGGTCGTGGGGAAGATGCGAGCGGATCATCTGGAGGAGGGCCCGGACCTCCCTCTCATCGACCATCCGTTTCTCCGTGAGGGGGACCTGAGCTGCCCGAAGGAGGAGCTGTTCGAGCCGGTCTACGAGTTCCAGGACGCTGTCCACACCGACCGCCCCACTTTCGCAACAAGGCGCTCCACAACCGCGGGCGGCACGAGGGCCGAGACGTCCCCGCCCAGCCGCGCCACCTCCTTGATGAGGCTGGAACTCAGGTCTGCGTACTCAGGGCTCGTGGGTAAAAACAGCGTCTCGATCTCGGGCGCCAACCGGCGGTTCATCATCGCCATCTTCATCTCCGCGTCGAAGTCCATGGTCGCCCTCAAGCCTTTAATGATCACGCGGGCCCCGTGTCGGCGCGCGAACGCCACCGTGAGCCCTTCAAAGGTCTCCACGCGTACACCCGTGATCCCCTCCACCGCCTCCCGGACCATTTCTGCCCGCTCCTCCGGTCCGAAGAGAGGCTGCTTTGTGGGGTTGTGGGCGACACCCACCACGAGCACCTCAAACAGGCGGGCGGCCCGCACGATGATGTCGAGATGCCCTCGGTGGATCGGGTCAAACGAACCCGGATAGATCGCAACGCTCATCCAGGACCACCCCAAGACCGGACCAGCACCGTGATCCGCGTGTCCCCATAGGTCCGATCCCGGACGACCTCATAGCCTTCCGGCGGTCGAATCGCCTCGTGGGCACCCGTCTCCGCCACGATCATCCCCCCTGGACGGAGTAGACCCAGGCGGGCGATCGCCTCCACCGTGCGCTGGGCAAGGCCCGTCCCGTAGGGCGGATCCAGGAGCACGAGGTCGAAGGTCTCGCCCCGCCGGGCCAGCACCGGGACTGCCCGGCGCACATCCGTGGCGATCACCTCCGCCCGGGCCTGCAGCCCGCTTTTCGTGATGTTCGCACGGAGCGCCCGGACTGCGCGGGGATCCTGTTCCACGAAGACGGCCCGGTCGGCACCGCGGCTGAGTGCCTCAAGCCCCAGACTCCCCGTGCCCGCGAACAGATCTAAGACCTGGGCCCCGCGGACGCGATCCTGGAGCATGTTGAAGATCGCCGCGCGCACCCGTTCCTGGGTGGGACGGGTCCCGCGGGGTACGTGGACCCGCCGGCCCTTGAGTGCGCCGCCCCCAATCCGCATCGTTAGCCCACTGCCAAGAGCGACCGGGATGCCGCATACCGAACTAAGAGCTCCTCCCGAAGGGCGGCGTGCTCGGGACGCTCCAGGCGCGGGTCTAGGTCGAGGATCCGGCGGGCGGCTTCCCGGGCCCGCTCCAACAGGCGCACGTCCCGGATGGGGTCAGCCACCCGGAAGTCCGGTAGGCCGTGCTGCCGGGTTCCGAAGAACTCACCGGGCCCGCGCAGCTCTAGATCCACCTGGGCGATCTCGAACCCGTCGGTCGTGCGGACCATCGTCTCGATCCGGCGGCGCGCCTCCTCCCCGGTTGCCTCGGAGATCAGGATGCAGTAGGATACCTCCCCGCCCCGCCCCACGCGGCCCCGGAGCTGGTGGAGCTGGGCAAGGCCAAACCGCTCGGCGTGCTCGACGACCATCACCGTGGCGTTGGGGACGTCGATGCCCACCTCGATCACGGGGGTTGCCACAAGCACCGAGATCTCCCCGCGCCGGAACGCCTGCATGACCTGCTCCTTCTGCTCCACGTCCATCCGGCCGTGCACGAGCCCTAGCCTGAAGTCCGGGAACACGTCCCGGCGGAGCCGCTCGTAGAGCTCTACGGCCGCCTGCACGTCCAGCTTCTCCGACTCCTCCACGAGGGGGCAGACCACGTAGGCCTGGCGGCCTGCCTTTACCTCCCGGCGGACGAAGGCGTACACCCGCTCCCGATCCCGCATCCGGCGGTGGAAGGTGCGCACGGGCCCGCGGCCCGGCGGCATCTCGTCCAGCACCGAGACGTCGAGGTCGCCGTAGAGGGTGAGGGCCAGGGTACGGGGGATCGGGGTCGCGGTCATGACGAGCACGTCCGGCTCGCGGCCCTTGTGGCGCAACGCGGCCCGCTGGGCCACCCCGAACTTGTGCTGCTCGTCCACGATGACAAGACTCAAGCGGTCGAACGATACGTCCTCCTGTAGCAGGGCGTGGGTGCCCACGATGAGCTCCGCTTGGCCGGACTCGATCTCCTCAAGGCGCAAAAGCCGCTCCGCTCGAGCGAGCCCCCCGGTGAGGAGGACCGTTCGGATGCCAAGCGGTTCTACGAGCTGTCGAAAGGTTAGGTAATGCTGCTCCGCGAGGATCTCCGTTGGGGCCATCAGGGCAGCCTGGTAGCCGCCCTGGACCGCGAGCACCACGGCCGCCGCCGCCACGACCGTTTTGCCGGACCCCACGTCGCCCTGGAGCAGGCGGTTCATCGGGTGCGGGGAGAGCATGTCGCGCCGGATCTCCTCGATCGTCCGGCGCTGCGCGTCCGTGAGGCGGAAGGGAAGGGAGGCCAAGAAGGCCTCCAGCATCCCACCCTCGGTCCGGTAGTGGTGGGGCTTGTGGCTCGTGCTGACCTCGCGACGCCGGAGCAACAGGAGAAGCTGCATCGCCAGAAGTTCGTCGAAGGCGAGCCGCTCACGGGCGGACGAGGCCTCCGTGAGGCTACGTGGGAAGTGCACCGCACGCAGGGCCTGCGCGAGCGGAAGCAACCCGAACTCCCGGCGGATCGCATCCGGCAGGGTCTCCCGGACCTCCCGGAGGTGATGCACGAGGGCCGTGTGGACCACCCGGCGGAGGACCCGCGGTGAGAGGCCCTCAGTGGCCGGATGGACCGGCACGATGCGGCCGGTATGGAGGGACGGACCGGCTTCCTGCGTGAGGATCTCATATTCGGGCTGCTCGATCTCGATCTGTCCAAAGGCCCGGCGCACCCGACCCCAGACGACGGCCTCGGTGCCCGGGGGGAGGGCCTTCTGGACGTAGCGGTTGCCCCAGAACTTCAACACGCCCACGGCGGTGCCATCGGTGACGTAGACCTCGGTGAGGGTCCGACCGGTGCGCAGCTGCGGCGTGTGGACCCGAACCACCCGGACCCGGAAGGTACGAAACTCCCCGTGGGGCGCGTCGTACAGCTGGCTAAAGCGGCTGCGGTCCTCGTACCGCCGCGGGATGTGGTACAGGAGGTCTTCGACCGTCTGTAGACCCAGCCGCCGGAGCTGCGCAGCGAGACTGGGGCCGATCCCCCGCATGGTCTGGATGTCGCGGGCGAGGGCATGTGTCCCCATCTTAGGGGTTCTGTTCGCAGGGCACCGAGAGAACTCCTCCGGCCTTTGCGAGCTCACCCGGGCCGTGGTAGAATCCGCCGGGCGTTCACGGAGGGATCCAGATGGCACGACGGTGTGAGATCTGTGGGAAGCAGCCCACCAGCGGACACAACGTTTCGTTCAGCAACCGGCACACGAAACGCCGGTTCCTGCCGAACCTGCAGTCGGTCCGCGCTCGGGTCGGCAGTACGGTGCGCCGCATCCGGGTGTGCACCACCTGTCTACGCTCAGGCCGGGTCCAGCGAGCGGTCTAGCGCACCCCCTCAGGAGGGCCGCTGGCCTCGGCCCTCCAGTGCCCTCAACAGGTCGGACAGGGTCCGTGCGTCCAGGACGTAGCGGGCACCGCAGAACCGGCAGCGCACCTCGGCCCCGCCCTGCTCCCGCAGGAGGGAGCGGAGTTCGTCGGCCCCCAGACTCAGGAGGACCTCTGTGACGCGCTCCAGGGAGCAGGTGCATCCGAACCGAACGGGCCGCTCCTCCAGGACCCGGAAGGCGAGCCCACCCAAGGCCACCTCCAGGAGGTCGCGGGGGCCTAAGCCGCGCCGCACGAGGCCCGTCACCGGCGGGAGGGTCCGGCTGTGGGCCTCCAGGTACCTCACCGTCTCCTGGTCCGCACCCGGCAACACCTGGACGATGAACCCTCCGGCCGCACAGACGCGACCGTCCGGCTCCACCAGGACCCCCAGGGAGACGACGGACGGAATCTGCTCAGACTGCGCGAAGTAGAAGGCCAGGTCCTCGGCGATCTCGCCGGACACCAAGGGGGCACTACCGTGGTAGGGATGGCGGAGCCCTAAGTCCTTCGTCACGTGGATCGTGCCCCGACCTACGGCTGCGCCCACGTTCAGCTTCCGGCGGCTCCGAAGGGGCAGGTGCACGTCTGGGTTCTGCACATAGCCCCGGACCACCCCCTCTGCCGTACCGTCCGCCAGGATCCCGCCAAGAGGTCCATCGCCCAGGATCCGCAGGGTGACCTTCTGGCCGTGTTTGAGGGTCCCGGTCAATAGCCCCGAGGCGGTGAGGACACGGCCCAGGGCGGCGGTGGCCGTGGGCGCAGTCCCGTGCCGGCGCCTCGCCTCCTCCACGAGGCGCGTGGTCACCGAGGCGAAGGCCCGGATTCGTCCGTCCTCCACTAAGGCCCGGACCATCGTGTCCACGACGAGCCCCCCTTCCTGCGCCTTCGGATTCGGACCGCCACGAGTTCACCGTCCAGGACCTCGACGGCGGGCTCGGGCTCGGTCACCTCGTTGCTCACGCCGAGCGACGACCCGAGGACTAAGCTCCCACCTACCAAGGAGAACCGCAACCCGCGGGTCGTGATTCCCCGGCTAGTGGGCTGGAGCGAGAAGAGCGAGACGATGTCCCCCGGCCGTGCATCGAGCACCGTCCGGCCCCGGACGAGCTGAACGTAGGTCCGGCCGTCCAGGATGCGCAGGTCCAGGCCTCTGTCGGCCGCGTACCGGAGGAGGAGGAGGTTCGCAAGGGTATGGTCCACGCGCCCCCCCAGGGCTGCTACGAGGTAGCACGACCGGAAGCCACGCTGTACGACGAGGTCGACCGCGAGCTCGGTGTCGGTCTTGTCCTTGTCAGGGGGGTGGCGGTACACGGAGGCACCTACTTCGACAAGCCAAGCCTCCGTGGCCGGGTCCAGGGAGTCCAGGTCGCCCACCACCTCATGGGGGCGCCAGCCCGCTCGAAGCGCCCGCTGGACACCGCCGTCGGCGCACACGATGAGGGGAGCGGAGCTCAGCCGCCTCGGGAGCCGGCCGCCGCCGTTGGCAACGATCACCGCCGGGACAGAACCCATGACCGTTACACCTCCGAAGGCGGAAGGGCCCGCAGCAACAGGAGCGTGAGGAAGACGCTTATGACGACTTCCGGCAGCATGTACGAGCCGTTGTAGACCGCCGAGTAGACGACCGGACTCATCCCTTTGGGCGCGTACTGGGCGAAGAAGACGACACCGCTCAGGAAGTGGGCCACAAACCGCCCTCCCCCGCCCACCACGACCCCGAGCCACGGTATGGACCGGAAGAGCCCGGCGAGCCCCAGCGCCCCGAAGGCGACCGGGTAGTCCAGCAGGAACTGCACCGGATGGACGAACACGGGCTCGATGAGGTAGTTCACGAGGCCTGTGGCGACGCCGGCCAGGATGCCCGGACCAGCCCCCCACCGGAGGGCCACAAAGAGGATCGGGACCATGCTCCCGGCGGTGATGGACCCTCCTTGGGGCAGGCGGTACACCTTCACAAGTCCCAGGACCGCGCTCAGCGCAACGGCGACCGCGAGCTCTGCGAGGAGGCGAACACGATGGGTCTTCATTCCACCCTCCCGGACGGAATCCACTCAAACAGCGGGTTGCACGGCCCGTACCCCCGTCCCAGCGGAAGGCCGGCCTCGATGGCTCGGGTGACGAACCGCTTCCCATGTTCGATCGCCTCCCGCACCTCAAGGCCCCGAGCCAGGTAGGCGGCGATCGCTGCCGACAGCACACACCCCGTGCCGTGGGTGTGCTGGGTCCGGATCCGAGGAGCGGCGAGTTCGGTGAAGGTCTTTCCATCGTAGAGCACATCCACGGGGTCGCCGGTGAGGTGTCCTCCCTTCACGAGCACGAAATGAGGGCCTAGATCCCGGATCCGGCGGGCCGCCTCCTTCATCTCCTCTAAGTCCGTGATCTCCTGGCCTGTGAGCACGCGGGATTCGTGGATGTTGGGGGTCACTACGAGGGCCAAGGGCAACAGCTGCGTGCGCAGGGCCTCCTGGGCCTCCGGGCGCAGAAGGGGTGCTCCGCTCTTCGCCACCATGACGGGATCCACCACGAGGGTCAAGACCCGGTGGGCCCGGATCCGGTCCGCCACCGCCTCGATGATAGGCGCACTGCTGAGCATCCCTGTTTTCGCCGCATCCACCCCGATGTCCGTCGCTACGGCGTCAATCTGGGCAGCTACAACGTCCGGTGGCACCTCGTGCACCGCGTAGACCCCTGTCGTGTTCTGGGCCGTGATGGCGGTGAGGGCACTCATCCCGTAGACCCCGAGGGCCGAGAAGGTCTTCAGATCAGCCTGGATGCCGGCCCCGCCCCCGGAATCCGAGCCCGCGATCGTGAGCACCCGGGGGATCTTCATTTCTGCACCTCCCTTCGCCTCAATAGGGCTTCGTCTACGGCCCGGCGCAGGACCCTAGCGGCCTCCACCATGTCCTCAGCAGCCGCCACCGCGGAGATCACCGCCACCCCGGCTGCACCGGCCAGGATCACCTCCTCGACTCGTTCCCGCGTGATCCCGCCGATCCCGACGGTCGGGATCCGCACCGCCCGCGCGATCTCCATAAGACCCTCGGGGCCAACGGGGGACCCCGCATCGGGCTTCGTTCCCGTCGCGTAGACCGGCCCGATCCCCAGGTAGCTCGCTCCCTCCTCCTCGGCCCGCAGGGCTTCCTCCACGGTCCCCGCCGAGGCCCCCACGATCCGGTGCGGGCCCACCAACCTCCGCGCAACCCCCACGGGCAAGTCCTCGGGGCCCACATGGACGCCGTCTGCATCCACCGCGAGGGCGATATCGACCCGATCGTTCACGATGAAGGGGACTCCGAACGCCGCGCACAGCCGCCGCAGCCGCAAGGCGGTCTCATAGAGAGCGCGGGTCGTCGCGTGCTTTTCCCGGAACTGGAGGAACGTGGCCCCGCCCCGCAGGGCGGCCTCGGCTACCTCCTCATGGGTGCGGCCCCGGAAGGTGGCGTCGGTGATCACGTACAGCCGCAGGTCAAGGGGCATGAGCCTTCCTCCGCACGATCCAGCCCAACAGAGCATGGAGGAGGAAGGCGGCGAGGAAGCTCGGGATGGAGGCGCCAACCCCCGGCAGGGAAGCGCTCAGGGGGAAGGGAAGCCCAAGCGCCCGGAACCCCGCGGCCAGTAGATCCTTCCAGCCCGCTGCCTCCGTGGGCACGATCCACTGGTAGAAGAGGAAGCCCGCAAGCCACGGAACAAACGCCACCCACCGGACTCCCTTCGCTTGTTGCCCGTAGAGGTTCTCTGGCTCTAGACGCCCGCCCCGCACCACGAAGTAGTCCGCCACGAGGACCCCAAACAGCGGCACGAAGAAGGCCCCGATGAGGAACAGGAACGCCTCGTACTGGGCGAGGGGGATGGTCGCCGCCAGTGCCGAGCAGACGATCCCTACACCCACCGCAAGCCGCCTGCGGTCCGCGTGCGGCCACAGGTTCTGGAGGGAGACGGAGGTGGAGTAGATGTTCGCGAAGGCCTCATCCGTCTCGTCCACGAGGAGAATGGCGAGGGCGACCGCCCCTGCGGGGATGGCGAGGACCGCGCTGAGGAGGTCTTTCGCCTGCAGGGCCAGCATGAACAGGGCCCCCAACCCGTAGAACCAGAAGTTCGCAAGCCCATACCCGAAAGCCGTCCCCCAAAACGCCGCCCGCGCTCCCGTGGCGAATCGGGTGTAGTCCGCCACGAGCGGGATCCAGGAGACGGGCATGGCGACCACAAGGTCCACCCCGAGCCAGAAGGGGAGTTCGCCCGTGCCCGGCCGGTTCCACAGGCTCCTGATGTTGAACCGCATGACGGCGTACCAGGTGAGATAGAGGGTGGAGGCGAGGACGAACCAGATGGCGTACTTCCTAAGCCACCGCCGGACCACCACGATGGGGCCACCCACGGCCATGAGGGTCGTAATAAGACCGAAGGCCGCCACCCAGGCCACGTAGCTGGAGGTTTGCAGCATCCGACGCGTGAGGGCGTCTGCACTCTGGGCGATGATGAGGAGCTCAAACGCCCCCCATCCGATGTTCTGCAGGATGTTGAGGACCGAAGGGGCCACCGATCCCCCGATCCCGAGCGGGGCCCGCAAAAGGACCATGCTGGGAGCACCGACCCGCACCCCGATCCACGCGCCAAGCCCCAGCAGCGCATTCCCCAGGATGACCCCGACTGCGGTGGCCAGGATCGCATCCCGCAGCCCCAGCCCCGGAACGAGTAGGGCCCCGGCCACGAGGAGCAATAGACTGATCCCGAGATTGAGCCACAGGACGAAGGTGTCCCATCCCCCTAAGGGCCGCCGCTCCTCCGGGATCGGCTCGATCCCCCACTCTGTCAGGACCTCGCGCTCGTACACCGCCGCGGTCACGTTCCCACCTCCGATGCCATGTCCCAGAAGCGAACTTCGTGCCCCACGGTCTCCGCCAGCGCATCCCCTGCTGCTTGCTGCTCCGCAGGGGTCGATCCGTCGAGGGCGCGGGCGGCCGCCGCCTCTAGCTCCTCCACGTAGCCCCGGAAGTCCGGGTTGGTCCAGTGCTCCACGAACTCCCGGTACGGCTCGGCTCCGGGCTGGGCGTGCGTCCAGGCCTCCAGGTAGATCCGCTCGAGGGCCCACAGGGCCACGAGCTGGGCAACATACGGCCTGAAGGAGAGGGCCCACAGGAAGTTCACGTAACCTCGGCAGACCGGATGAACGGGCCCCTGGAGGGATAGGCAGCGCCGGGCCGCCTGCTCCTCGAACCAACGGAGCTCCTCCACGAGGGCCCCTAACCCCCGCACGAGGACGGGCTGATCGGGTCTGGGGGCGAGGGCGAGGCAGCGAGCCTGAAACGGCAGAAGGCCCCGCACGAAGTGGTAGTCCTGCACGAGCCACACCTCAAAGGCCCGCTGTGCGAGCGTCCCGTCGCGCACGCCCGTAAGGAACGGGTGCTGGGTGGCCCTTTGCCACGAGTCCGCGAATAGCTGGCGGAGCTCTTTGAGCGTCATCCCGACCCCCAGGCCGCCTCGAAGAAGGCGTACTCCAGCACCATGGCGCGGCGGTAGAGATGAGAGAGCCGTAAGCCCTCCCCGCCGTAGCGGTCCAACAGCTCCTCTAACCTCCGGGCCAGCGCGTCGAACTCCGGGCTCCCGTAGGTGCGCACCCACTCGATGTAGGGGCTTTGCGGACGGGCCACCGGCTTGAGGGACTGGCCCAGATATGCGTACAGGCGCATGCAGGGAGCCTGGGCGGCGGCGATGTGTCCGACAGGCTCCAAAGCCGCCACCCGGAGGAGGAAGTCCGTGTAGGCCAAGGTGGCAGGCGCAGGCTCTGGGGTCAGCTCGATCCCCCAGGACCGCGCATACCCCTCGTGGAGCCCCAGCTCCTGGAACACGCCATCGAGGAGTTCCTTCCACGCCCGAAGCCCCTCTGGATCTTGGCATTTGGCCATGGCGAGGGCGTAGGCTCGGGCGAAGGCCTCCAGGAAGTACGCGTCCTGGGCCACGTAGAAGTTGAACTTCGGCCTCGGGAGTTCACCGGAGGCGATCCCCTGGACGAAGGGGTGCTCTAGGCACGCCTGCGCGAGTTCCCGGTTCTCCTGCCACAGCCGTTCCGCGATCCCCATGGCACACACACCGAAGCCGCCAGGCCCGATCGAGGACCTGGCGGCTTCGGGAAAGCAGCCCATTCCCCACGCCAGTATTACCTGGATCGGGTCCATCGGGGTCTGCGGCATTGACCCAATGGGCCGGCCGCACTCTCAGCCCGGCTCGACCGAGCTCCCCCAGGGCAAACCCTATGCAGTTGTGCTCGTGTCCATTATCCCACGGAGGGCAAGACCTCCTCCGGTCTAGACCAGCGAGAGGAACTGCGCGTGGAGGCGGGTCTCTCCCGTGACCTCAGGGTGAAAGGTCGCACCCAGCCAGGGGCCTTGCTGGACCAGCACGGGATGGCCCTCGTGTGTGGCGAGGACCTCTACGTCCGGCCCCACCCGGATGATGACGGGCGCCCGGATGAACGCCGCCCGCATGGGCGGTGGGCCCCAACGCTCTACCCCGACGTCCGTCTCGAAGCTCTCCCGCTGGCGGCCATACGCGTTGCGGGCCACGGTGATGTCCACGAGGTCCAGGGTAGGGACAGCACCCCCCTCTACCTCCCGGGCGAGAAGGATGAGGCCAGCGCAGGTGCCGAGGATCGGCATCCCCTCCAAGGCCCGGCGCCGGATCGCCTCAAGGAGTCCCACGCGCGCGAGCAATCGGCTTTGGGCTGGGCTCTCCCCTCCGGGGAGCACAAGCCCCCGGATGCCGACGAGGTCCTGAGGTCTACGGACCTCCACGGGCTCGGCGCCCACCTCGCGCAGGAGCTGGGCATGTTCGGCCACATCCCCTTGCAGAGCGAGGATCCCGATCCGGCTCATCCTACGCACCTCGCACCTGCAACAGCTCCCGTTCCGGAAGCGTCCGTACATCCACCCCCCGCATCGGCTCTCCCAGGTTCTCGCTGGCGCGGGCGATGACCTCTGGGTCGTTGAAGCGGGCCACCGCGTCCACGATCGCTTTTGCCCGGCGGACCGGGTCGGCGGACTTGAAGATCCCGCTCCCCACGAACACCCCGTCGCATCCCAGCTGCATCATCATCGCGGCGTCAGCAGGGGTGGCGATCCCGCCGGCTGCGAAGTTCACGACCGGGAGCCGGCCCAGCAGGCGCACCTCCAGCACGAGCTCGTAAGGCGCCCCAAGTTCCCGGGCCACGGTCACGAGTTCCTCTTCGGGTAAGACCTGGAGGCGGCGGATCTCGTCCTGGATCTGGCGGACGTGGCGCACGGCCTCCACCACGTTCCCGGTCCCGGCTTCCCCCTTCGTGCGGATCATGGCAGCCCCTTCGGCGATCCGGCGCAGGGCTTCCCCCAGATCCCGGGCCCCGCACACGAAGGGTACCCGGAACCGCCGCTTGTCGATGTGGTACCGCTCATCGGCCGGGGTGAGGACCTCGCTCTCGTCGATCATGTCCACCCCGATGGCCTCCAAAACCTGGGCCTCCACGAAATGTCCGATGCGCACCTTCGCCATCACGGGGATGCTGACCGCGTCCATGATGGCCCGAATCCGGGCCGGATCCGCCATCCGCGCCACCCCGCCCTGGGCCCGGATGTCGGCCGGCACCCGCTCCAGGGCCATCACGGCGACGGCCCCGGCTTCCTCTGCGATACGGGCTTCTTCCGGGGTCGTGACGTCCATGATCACCCCGCCCTTCAGCATCGCAGCAAAGGCCCGCTTGATCCGCTCCGTCCCCTCCTCCCTCATCTCATCACCTCCTCCAGGATCTCCAGGGCCCGCCATAGCTCATCTCGCGGGAAGGGCACGAGCTCCGTGCGCTCCCCGTTCCGGACCTGCCAGTATCCCGAAGGCAAGAACCGACCTACCACCGCGGCGGGGATCCGGACTTCGGTGAGGGCCCTTAGGGTGCGATCTGGATCCCGGGTCGCGATGAGCAGGCTTCCGCTGCTTACGAGCCCAAGCGGGTCGATCCCCAAGAGATCGCAGATGCTCTGGGTCTCCGGCCGTACGGGGATCCGATCTACCCACAGCTCCACCCCCACCCGTGAGGCATGGGCCATCTCCAGGGTTGCGCCCACGATCCCGCCCTCTGTGGCGTCGTGCATCGCCACCGCGCCAGCCCCCACGGCGGTCCGGCCTTCGGGGAGCACGCTGATCTCGTCCAGGAAGGCCTGCGCCCGGCGGACTAGGTCCTCACCAAGGCGCTCGATGAAGAACGGCGCGAACTCTGAGGCGAGGATCGCCGTTCCCTCTAGCCCCGCAGCCTTCGTAAGGAGGAGGGTGTCCCCGGGCTTGGCATCGGCGGTGGTCACGTAGGCGTCCTTGCGGGCCTTCCCGATGGCCGTCATGGCGACGATCGTCCGGTCGATCCCAGGAGTCACCTCGGTGTGGCCGCCCACGATCTCTACTCCGACCTCGGAGGCGGCCCGGCCCGCTTCCTCCATGAGGCAGTGGAGCTCCTCTTCCGTGGCCCCCTCATGGAGGAACACGTCCAGGAGGAGGGCGACCGGTTCGGCGCCCGTGGCTGCCAGGTCGTTCGTGGCCACGTGTACTGCCAGGCGCCCCAGGTGCCTTGTGGCCCCCGTGATCGGGTCGGTGGTGACGACGCAGGCCCAGTCCCCGAAGTCCAGCACCGCGCAGTCCTGGCCCCACGACGCGTGCACCAACACATCCGGCCGCCGGCCCAGATGCGGGTAGACGACCCGCTCCAGGAGTTCTGGGCCGACCTTCCCCGGCCGCATCACACCGGTCTCGGCAATGCCCGGCGGAGGAGTGCTGCCGCCGGGATCCCCACCACAATCCCGGCGGCCACCTGGAAGAGGTTGCCGGGCACTTCGGCAGAAGCTGCCTGAGGTCCCAGCCTCATGAGGAACGCCTCGGTCACGTAGTAGCCGAGGACCATCCAGTCACCGGCCACCGCGCAGGCTACCAAGCCGGCTCCAATAAGCCTTCCCACCTCCTGCCGGGCACCCCCCAGGATGCGCCAGAACAGCCATCCCGCGAGCGCACCTTCGACCCCCTTGATCACGAACGTGAAGGGCGCGAACGAGGCATAGCCCGCCAGCAAATCGGCAAGCGCCGAGCCGACCGCACCTGCCACCGCTCCAAACCCCGGCCCGAGCAAGAGTGCAGTCAGGTAGATCATCGTCTCACCCAGGTTGATGTACCCCTGGGTGGCCGGAACCGGCACCCGGATCACCAGCGTCGCCACCGTCACCAGGGCCGTCGTGACCGCCGCGGTCGTGAGCTCACGCGCGTTCATCGTCTCCCTCCCAAGACTCGTGTAGGGAAAAATTGGCTTGAAGAAAACAGCCAAATCAAGCCAATATGATAGGGCCAATCCATGGAGCTGGCCCTTAATCTGGACCCCCGGGCACGAAAGCCCCTCTATCGACAGGTGGCGGACGAGATCCGCCATGCGATCTTGGCCGGCAGGCTGCGGTCAGGCACGCGACTGCCCCCAAGCCGCACTCTGGCAACGGCCTTAGGGGTGTCCCGGGTGGTGGTGACCTCGGCGTATGAGGAGCTGGTGGCAGAAGGGTATCTCGAGGCGCGGCGCGGATCCGGAACCTATGTCGCCCAAGACCTCCCCGCCGTATCCTCCCTCGCCCCTTCACCCGCCCACTCCGTGAACCGGGCGCTCGCTGCGTCTGGACATCCTGAAGTGCCCGTCATCGACTTCGCTCCGGGACGACCGGCCGTGGAGCGGCTGCACCCTGCCGCCTGGCGCCGGATGTGGCGGGCGGTGGCACGCCAGCTCCCACCCCCGGGATACGGCGACCCGGCGGGAGACCCCGAGTTACGGGCAAGCCTCGCGGACTACCTCGGTCGCGCCCGGGGGGTGGGGTGCACGGCGGAGGACGTGCTCATCACCTCCGGAACGGTGGAGGCGTTGGATCTGCTGGCCCGCGCGGTCCTGCGGCCCGGGGACCGGGTCGCCTTCGAGGAGCCGGGGTATCCCGCCGCCCGCCGTGCCCTACTCGCGCGGGGACTCCTCTTGGAGCCGGTGCCGGTGGATGAGGATGGGCTATGCACCGACCGCCTGCCGAACCGGGCGGCCCTCGTGTACGTCACCCCCTCCCATCAGTACCCGTTGGGAGGCCGCCTGCCCATCGGCCGCCGGGTCGCGCTCCTCAAGTGGGCCGAGGCGGCAGGTGCCCTCGTCATCGAGGACGACTACGACAGCGAGTTCCGGTTTGATGGTCCACCGCTGCCGGCCCTGGCGGGGCTAGATGGACTGCGCCGTGTCGTCTACCTCGGGACGTTCTCGAAGGTGCTGCTTCCGGGTCTTCGGGTCGGATACCTGGTGGCGCCGAGGGAGCTCCGGGACCGGATCCTCGCGATGAAGGATCCTTCCGAGGTCCACACCCCTTGGCCGGTCCAGCGGGCCCTCGCGGCTCTCGTGGCGAGCGGCGACTTCGAGCGGCACATCCGGCGGATGCGCCGTCACTATGGTGAGTTGCGGGCGGAGCTGCGGCGGGCGCTGAGTCCGGTGGAGCCGCTGGCGCGGCTACGGGGACTTGAAGCAGGTCTGCACGCGTTCCTGGAGCTCTCCCCGGGCCTGAATCCCGCCCGCGTCGCCGAGGCTGCGGCGGCCCGTGGTGTGCTTGTCCGCACGCTGGAGCCCTATTTCCTCGGAGTCCCCACCCGGTCGGGGGTTCTATTGGGCTACGGCGGGCTTTCCCCTGAAGATGTCCAGCGGGGCGCTCGGATCCTGGCCGAGGTCATTCAGGAGCAAGGAGGTGTTCTGTGCACACTGCGTTCTGTCTCGTTTCGCTAGATGGAAACACGCCCGTTCGGGCGGCGGAGGAGATCCGTGCCATCCGTGGCGTCCGGGAAGCACACGCAACGATGGGTGAGTTCGACGTAGTGGCAGTGGTGTGCGCGCACGAAACGCGGGAGATCCCCAGGATCGCGGAGGCGGTGCGACGGGTGCACGGAGTTGTGCAGGTCGTGACCTGCGTGGTAGTGGGGCCGCGTTCACACGCGGACGGCTGCGCCGACGAGGTGTAGACTCGATACGATCCGCTGGGCGACCGCGAGGGCCTCCAGCCCCGCCTCTCCAGGAACCCTCGGTCTCTCCTCTCCCCGGACGCAGGCGAGGAAGTGGCGCAGCTCCACCCGCAACGGCTCCTCGTGCCTGACCGGCACCTCCTCCCGGTGGCGCGGGCGCCAGGCGGTGAGGCGCTCTCGAAGGTAATCCAGGTGGAGGCACTCGGTCGGGGTCGTGACCTCGATCTCCGCCGCCTTGGCCTGTGCCACCCGGCTCGCCATGAGGTTCGCCACGCACCCGTTCTCCAGCACGAGCTGGGCGATCGCGACATCCTCACCATCGCCATACAGGCGAGCGCCGATCCCCCAGGTGGACCGAACGGAGGATCGCACGAGGGCGAGCAGGACGTCGATGTCGTGGATCATGAGATCTACCACGACCCCCACGTCCATGGCGCGTCCGGGCTGGTAGGGCCGCACCCGCCGGGCGTGCACCACAAGAGGATCCTGGGCGCGCGAGAGGAGGCATTCCACAGCAGGCTTGAAGCGTTCCACGTGTCCGACGAGGAGGACGCAGCCAGCACGGCGGGCACACCGGATCAGCTCCTCCGCCTCCTCCACCCGGCTCGTGATGGGTTTTTCCACGAGCACGTGGATCCCCGCTTCCAAGAGGTCCCGCGCGATGGGATAGTGGTATGTCGTGGGTGCCACAACGCTCACTGCCTCCACCCGGCCGATGAGCTCACGGTGGTCCAGATAGCCCCTGGTGTTGTAGCGCGTGGCGAACTCCATCACCTCAGCCGGGTTCGGTGAGACGACCGCGCAGAGGTCGGCCTCGGGTAGCTGGTGGTAGATCCGCGCGTGGTGGCGGCCCCACTTCCCCAGGCCCACCACACCGACCCGAACCCGGTCCATGGATGCGCGGTGGCCGTCCCGGCTCAAACCTGCACCAAGGTTTCCCCGGTCATGAATGCCCGGACAGCCTCGGCGATGCGGTCGATCTCTTCCTCCCCAAGCCCGGGATGGACCGGAAGGGAGAGGACCTCCCGACACGCCCGCTCCGTCTCCGGCCAGGGACCGCCCTCGTACCGGACGGTGCGGTAGGCGGGCGTGGCGGGGATCGGCACCGGGTAGTAGATCCGGGCCTGGATGCCCTGGCCCACCAGAGCCCGTTGGAGGGCATCGCGATCGGCCGCCCGGATCGTGTACTGGTTGTACACGTGGTACGCACCGGGCGGCTCGACCGGCACGACCACCCCCGGTACACCGCACAGACGCTCGGACAGCCTTGCGGCGTTCCGCCGGCGCACCTCGTTCAGCCCATCGAGCCGCCTGAGCTGGGAGAGGCCCAACGCGGCCGCGACGTTCGTCATGCGGAAGTTGTACCCCACGACCTCGTAGTCGTAGCTAGCTCCGTTCACGCCGGCATGCACGAGAAGCCGCGCGCGCCGGGCGAGCGCTTCATCCGAGGTGACGATCATCCCCCCTTCCCCCGTCGTGATGTTCTTGGTGGGGTAGAAGCTGAAGATCGCGGCATGCCCGAACGAGCCGACCCGCCGACCGAGGTAGGCGGCACCATGGGCCTGGGCGGCGTCCTCGATGAGGATGAGATCGTATCGGGCGGCGAGCTCGCAGAGTGCATCCATCCGGGCGGCCAGTCCGTACAGGTGGACCACGATGATCGCCCGGACGTTGCGGTGGCGGCGTAGCGCGTCTTCGACCCTTTGGGGATCCAGAGTGAAGGTGAGGGGGTCGATGTCTACGAACACCGGCACGGCCCGCCGGTGGACGACCGCGTTGCTCGTCGCACCGAACGTGAACGGCGGTACGATCACGCGGTCTTCCGGGCCGATCCCCGCCGCCTCGAGCGCGGCCTCAAGGGCCGTGGTCCCGGAGGAAGTGGCCACCGCGAAGCGCGTGCCGATGTAGGCCGCAAACGCCGCCTCAAAGCGCTCGACCCACTCCCCGGCGGCGAGCTGCCCAGATGCCAGGACCTCCAGGACGTGCGCGGTGTCCTCTTCGGTCAGCAGCGGTCTGGCGATTGGGATCATACCAGGGCAATGATAGCGAAATGTTCTGGTTTTGTCCCGCCGCCGGAGGACAGGCCCCGGACTTCACCGCCGGGGGTTACTGGACGATGATCCGCCGGTTCGTCGCGAGGATGTAAATGAGAAAGGCCAGCAGGAGCACCACGAGGAGCTCAGCCTGGCCGGCCTGATCACCCACCAGGCGACGGAGGGCGCTTCGGAGCTTCGCCTCAAGGATCGGTAGAACGGGTAGCATCCCTGCACCTCCTAAACAGGTTCTTCAGGATTCCTCCCGGCGGCCTGGCCGGCCTGTTCAGCCCGCCGACGGAGGGCGTCCAGCATGTTCTCCGCGTTCCTACGCACAAGCGCCTGTACGAGGTTCACGAGCAGCGGGCCGATAAGGGGAATCTTTAGGTCGAAGTCGATCACCAGCCGCGTCGAGCACCCACCCTCGACCGGCATGAAGGCCCAGGTGCCCTCATACCGGTCGAAGTCCCCCTCCCGCTGGCGGAAGGTACAGGTGTAGTGCGCGTCGTCCCACTCGTCCTCCTCGACCCACCGGATGCGCCGGCCCTGAACGCGGCCCTGCCACTCGGTCACGGTCCGGTTCCCCCCGCGCTCCAGCACCCGGACGCTCTCCAGGTCAGGCATGAACTCGGGGAAGCGCTCCACGTCCTTGGCCAGCGCGTAGACGACGGCGAGCGGAGCATGGATGAACGCTTCGACCTCCACCTGCGGCATCCCATCACCCCCTAAGCCGCACGGTGTCCACCGTGGCGGAGGGCGGTCGGAATCGAACCGACCCCGCCTCTGGCGAGGCGGCACCGGTTTTGAAGACCGGGAGGCCCACCAGGACCCCTCGCCCTCCCCGTCTACCCTTGTACCATCCTCGGCCCGGGGACCCGCACATCGCCCTGCCGCCGCGTCAACCCCACGGTGTCGAAGTGCTCCAGCAGGGGAAGAACGTACTTCCGGGACGTGCCGAGGAGGTCCCGCAGGGCGGCTACCGTCAGCTCGCCGCGTGTGCGGAGCGCTTCGGCGACGACACGTTCGACGCGCTCCAGCGCCTTCGCGCTATACAGGAGCCCCCGGAGCTCCACCACCTCGCCGTCGTCCAGGAGGCTCTGGACCGCCACCTCTGCGGCTCGGCCCAGCGTCGATGCCACCTCGGCCCGAGACGGTCCCTCTAGCCCCGCCCGTTCGAGCCACGACCGCACCTGTGCCCGCGCGGCCGCCTCCGCCTCCGTCAGCCGGGGCCGGTGCTCGGGGAGCCGGACGAACCCGCCCTCCTCAAGGATACGATCCCGCAGCCGCTCCCGAACGAGCTCTGAGGCCGGACCGGCCAGCAACCGCACCAGCGTCCACCACTCGCCCACAGGCATCCCCCGCCGCCACGGCCGGGTCCGGTGGTAGGCGCTCAGTGCATCGACCAACCGGACCTCGACCTCGCGCACGGCCTGCACGTGAACCCATCGATCTCGCACCCCGAAGGCCCATCCCTCCTGTTCGGCACGCGCCAGCTCCTCCCGGAGCACGGACTCTCGCAGTCCAGTCCGCCGCACGAGCTCTAGGAACGTCGCACCCTGGATCCGGGCACCCTGGAGCACGAGGTTCAGCACGGCCGCAGGGTCTTTGGCCTCCAACGTCTGGAGGCGTGCCCGGACTGCGGGATCGGCCCTTCGGTGCCGCGGGGGGTTCACGTCCAGCACCTCTCCCCCACCCCAGGTGAGGGGCGGAGAGAGGCGGCGGATCACGAACGGGTCGGTGCGGACTGCCACGATGGGCTCCTCCAGCCGGATCTGGGCGAAGCCACGTTCGCCGGGCCGGATCGCCGCCTCCTCCAGGAGAGCGATGCGACCGGTCGCCTCGGCGGTGCCGAGGTACACCCGGATGCGTTCCCCGTGCCGCAGGGGCGGTGCGCCGGGCAGGATCTGCAACCAGACGTCCAGGCTCATGGCGACCTCCAACAACCCGGGTGAGGCCACCGCGTCTCCGCGCCGGACCTCCTCCTTGGAGATTCCCAGCAGGTTCAGGGCCACGCGCTGGCCCGCCCGCACCTCCTGGACCGACTCCCCGTGGGACTGGATACCGCGTACCCGCACCGCCCGCGCCTGTGGGAGGATCTCCAGCTCGTCGTCCACCCGGATGCGGCCGCTCCACAGCGTCCCGGTGACCACCGTTCCGAAGCCGCTCACATGGAACGAGCGATCCACCGGCATCCGGACGGGGCCGTCGGTCGGTCGACTTGACCCCTCCGCCACCACCCGGTCGAGGACGCGGATGAGTTCGGGAAGTCCTTCCCCTGTCTTGCTGGACACCGCCACGATCGGCGCGCCTTCAAGGAAGGTGCCGCGAACGAACTCCCGGACGTCCTCCTCCACGAGCTCTAGCCATGCGTCATCCACCAAGTCGCGCTTCGTCAGAACCACAACCCCCTTGGGGATCCGGAGAAACTGGAGGATCGCGAGGTGCTCGCGGGTCTGGGGCATCACCCCCTCGTCTGCAGCCACGACGAGGATCACGGCGTCGAACCCGGCCGCACCCGCGAGCATGTTGTGGATCAGGCGCTCGTGGCCGGGTACATCCACGAACCCCACCCGCACACCGCTCGGAAGGTCCATGTGGGCAAACCCGAGGTCGATCGTCATCCCTCGGCGCTTTTCCTCTTCCAGGCGATCCGGCTCGATCCCCGTGAGGGCCAGCACGAGGGCGCTCTTCCCGTGGTCCACGTGCCCAGCCGTCCCCACCACCGCGGTCCGCACGTCAGTCCTCCGCCCCCTGGAGGGCCGCCACGAGGCTCGCCTCCAGCAGTGCGTCTTCTTCCGGTAGCAGGCTTCGCAGGTCCAACAGAACCGCGTCCTTCTCGATCCGTGCAAGGATCGGGGGCTCGGCCGAACGGAGCTGCACCATGAGGCGCTGTGCAGACTGCTCTGGGTAGGACAGCCGGACGCCGAAGGAGGGCAGCACGGTCCCCGGAAGGGAGCCGCCTCCGGCCTCCGCCTCTGTCCTGACCACGTCGGCTGCGATTCCTCGGGCCCGGAGGGAAGCCCCGAGCCGTTCGGCCCGGACCCGGAGTTCATCCGGGGTTGTAGCGAGCATTCGAAGGATCGGCACCCGGCGCCACGCGACCTCCGGATCCAGGTAGAGCCGCAACGTCGCCTCCAGGGCGGCAAGGGCGAGCTTGTCTGGACGAACCACCCGGTACAGCGGATGGGTCCGAAGCCGCTCCACGAGGTCGGCCCGACCGACGACGAGGCCCGCCTGCGGACCGCCCAGCAGCTTGTCGCCGCTTGCGAGGACCAGGTCAAAGCCCTCTGCCACCGCCTCCGGAAGTGTGGGCTCGTAGGGAAGGCCACGGCTTTGCAGGTCCACGAGGGCCCCGCTTCCGAGGTCGTACACGATCGGGATGCCAAGCCTCCGAGCGAGCCCTATGAGCTCACGGGGCGCGACCTCGGACACGAACCCGATGATCCGGAAGTTGCTCCGGTGGACCTTGAGGAACAGCGCCGTGCGGGAACTCACGGCGGATTCATAGTCTGTGATCCGCACCCGGTTCGTGGTCCCGACCTCCACGAGGGTCACCCCGGCCGCCCGCATGACGTCGGGCATGCGGAACGATCCGCCGATCTCCACCTGCTCGCTGCGGGCGATGACGACCTCGCGACCGGCGGCGAGGGCCGCCAGGGTCAGCATCACCGCGGCGGCGTTGTTGTTCACGACGAGGGCCGCTTCAGCTCCCGTAAGACGCCGGAGGAGTGGGACGACGTGGTCCTGGCGGGAGCCCCGGCGTCCTGTGCCCAGGTCGAGCTCCAGGGCGCAGGCACCCGACGCCCGCAGGACCGCCTCGAGGGCCTCCTCGGCGAGGGGAGCCCGACCGAGGTTCGTGTGCAGGAGGACGCCGGTGGCGTTCAGCACCCGGCATAGGGACGGCCGCACAAGTCGCTCGGCCCTGGTTTTGACGGCCTCAAGGATCCGATCGGGGTCAGCGCCCTTCAGAGTCCCGAGCCGGATGGCCTGACGGTGCTCGTCGAGGACCTCCCGCGCCACCTCAGTCAGCAGAGCCCTCGGAAGGGTGAAACTCCGATCCCGCGCCAGGAGTGCGGTGACGAGTCGGTCCACCGAGGGGAGTCGGCGCAGAACGGGGTGCTCCTCCATCGCCTCCCCCTCACGGGAGGAGGACTCCGAGGACGGCGCCCACCAGGACGGCGATCCCAAGACAGGCTCCGAGGCGCACTAGGTCGTAGCGGAGGCGGGCCACGAGCGCTTCGCCTGTCTCCTGCGTCACCGGCGAGGCCGTGGGGCTCGGCCGCAGCCGCGCACCGCACCGGACGCAGACGATCTTGCCCTCGCGGTTCTCTGTCCCACACCTCGGGCACCGCATCTAGGTCTCCCTGAGCGCCCTCAGGCGCTTTACACTGTCAGGGGGCACGTACTGGCTCCCCAACGGTGCCTTGCTCGATGTTCCGGGTCCATGATAGTCGCTTCCGCCTGTTGCCACCAGCCCGTAGCGGCGCGCGAGTTCCAGGAACCGGCGTACGTCGCCGGGCGTGTGGTCGGGATAGTAGACTTCGATCCCCCGTAGGCCCCGCTCCACGAGGTGCGCCACGCGCTCCGGCGTGCCAGTCCGCTGCGGGTGGGCGAGGACGGGGATCCCTCCGGCAGCGCGGATCGCCTCAACCGCCCCCTCCGGGGTCAAGTGGGCCGATGGGACGTAGGCCGGGGCACCCCGACCTAGGTAGCGGCAGAACGCCTCCTCCCAGCTCCGGACGTGGCCGGCTGCCACGAGTGCCCGCGCCACGTGGGGGCGGCCGATGGCACCGTTGGCCTGTCGGAGCACTTCCTCCCAGCTGAGGGGAACACCCAGCTCGCGGAGCCTCCGCACCATCTCCTGGGCTCTCGCGATCCGCATCTTGTGCATCCAGTCCAGAAACCGACGGAACGCTTGTTGCTGCCAGTCCACGAAGTAGCCCAGAATGTGGACTTCCCCTTCGGAGTCCTCCGCACTCAGCTCGACCCCAGGGACGAGCTCGATCCCGACCCTCTCCGCCTCTTCTATGGCCTCTCCGAGCCCGGCCACGGTGTCGTGGTCGGTGATCCCGAGGACCCGGATCCCCCTAGCCCGGGCGGCCCGCACCAGGGCCCGCGGGTCCAGGACGCCGTCGGAGGCCGTCGTATGCGTGTGGAGGTCAATCCGCTGAGCCATCCCCTAGCGTCGGCGCGGCTCCACGATGAGCCGGATGGCGGTCCGGAGTTGGCCGTCGATCGTGACCTCCGTAAAGGCGGGCACGCACACGATGTCGATGCCGCCCGGCGCGAGGTACCCCCGGGCGATGGCGACCGCCTTCACCGCCTGGTTGATCGCGCCGGCTCCGATCGCCTGCATCTCCGCCCATCCCTGCTCCCGGATCGCGCTCGCGAGGGCCCCGGCCACCGAGTTGGGGTTGGATCTGCCGGAAACCCTGAAGATCCGTACATCGCCGGCCCGCATGGACTACGCCTCGTGCACCTCGAAGATCCGCTGGATCTTGGTGGCGCGGCCGCGCTCGTCCGCTTCCACCACGACTGCGTTGAACTGAACGGCCCCCCGCGCCACCTCGAAGCGCGCTGGGAGCTGGGTCAAGAACCGCTGGAGGATCGCCTCGCGGTCCATCCCGATGATCCCGTTGTACGGACCGGTCATCCCCACGTCCGTAATCGTCGCCGTCCCGCCCGGCAGCACCCGCTCGTCGGCGGTCTGGACGTGGGTGTGGGTCCCGATCACTGCGGTCACAAGCCCGTCCAGGTACCAGGCGAGGGCGATCTTCTCTGAAGTCGCCTCGGCGTGCATGTCTACGATTACGTAGGGCGTCTCCTCCCGGAGCCGGACGACCTCGGCCTGCGCGACCCGAAAGGGATCGTCAAGAGGCTCCATGAACACGCGGCCCTGGAGGTTCAGCACGGCGAGCCCCACCCCTCCCCGACGGACCACCGCGCTCCCGCGGCCCGGCACCCCCGGCGGGAAGTTGGCCGGCCGCAGGACACGGGGCTCCCGGTCCAGGAGCTCATAGGCCTCCCGCTTGTTCCAGGTGTGGTTCCCGCCCGTGAGGACATCGATCCCGCAGGCCAAAAGTTCCTGGGCGGTCTTCGCCGTGATCCCGGCCCCGCCCGCGCTGTTCTCCGCGTTTGCCACGACGAAGTTCACCCCGAGCTCCCGCCGGAGGGCCGGTACGCGGACCGCCGCGATGCGGCGGCCGGGCCTCCCGCAGATGTCTCCGACGAAGAGGATCCGCACGCGTCAACCGCCCCGCACGCGGCCCTTGAGCTCGGTCGCGGCGTAGATCAGGACCTCTGTACCCTCCCGAAGGCCCACGTAGCGGCGTGAGCCCCTAAGTTCCCGCACCTGCTCCAGGGCTGCCCGCAGCCTCTCCTCCTGCGCCTCTCGCTCCTCCTCCGTCCCGGGGCCCTCCTCTGCGGCTTCCAGCGGCAGGAGATCGCGGGCCATCTGGGCGATCACCCCAAGCTCTTCATAGGTTAGGTCCTCCAAAGAGCGGACGATCTCGATCCGGCTGACGCGACCAGAGCCCTCGCGGCGGATGCGCACGTGAGGGCTGGGTCGCCGGTCCAGTTCGTGGAGGACTGCAAGGGCGTCGGTGAGCTTGCGGCGGAAGGCCGTGTAGGCAGATGGGGAGAGGGAGCGGGTGAGAAGGACGAGCCGCAGCGAGCCGGTCCGCGGATCCAGGGTGGCCGACGAGAACACCCCGAAGTGCACGAGGAGGCCTGCGAGGAAGCTCGCGCTGTCCGGGAGTCGGGCCTGCCGCATCGGAGGCTACCGGGCGTACTCGATGATCCGCGTTTCCCGCAGGACGGTGACCTTGATCTGGCCCGGGTATTCCAGGTCCTGCTCGATCTTCCGGGCCATGTCCTGGGCGATCCGGTAAGCGGTAAGGTCGTCCACCTCCTGGCTACGCACGATCACGCGGATCTCCCGGCCAGCCTGGATCGCATAGGCCTTCTCGACCCCCGGGAACGACTGGGCCAGCTGTTCAAGGGCCTTCAGCCGCTGGATGTACGCCTCCACCGACTCCTTCCGGGCACCGGGCCGGGACCCGGAGATGGCGTCAGCCGCGGCCACCAGCACCGACTCGACGTACTTCGCCTCCTCCTCCCCGTGGTGGTAGAGGATCGCGTTGATCACTTGAGGCGGCTCGTGGTAGCGCCGGGCGATGTCCACGCCGATCTGGGTGTGCGTCCCCTGGACCTCGTGGGTGAGGGCCTTGCCGATGTCGTGCAATAGGCCCGCCCGCCGCGCCATCTGGACGTCCGCTCCCAGCTGGGCCGCCAGCTCCCCGGCCAACAGCGCCACCTCCACCGAGTGCTGCAGGACGTTCTGACCGTAGGAGGTCCGGAACCGGAGCCGACCCAGGAGCTTAATCTCCTCGGGATGCAGGCCGTGCACGCCCGCCTCAAAGGCCGCCCGCTCCCCCTCCTCCTGGATCCGCTGGTCCAGCTCCTGCTGGGCCTTCTCGACCACCTCCTCGATCCGGGCCGGGTGGATGCGCCCATCGGCCATCAGCTTCTCCAGCGCGATCTTTGCGATCTCCCGGCGGACCGGGTCGAAGGACGACAGCGTCACAGCCTCCGGCGTGTCGTCGATGATGAGGTCCACCCCGGTGAGGGCCTCAAGCGTGCGAATGTTCCGACCTTCGCGGCCAATGATCCGACCCTTCATCTCCTCGGTCGGCAGCGGCACGACAGACACGGTGACCTCGGCGGTATGGTCTGCTGCCGTCCGCTGGATCGCCAGCGCCAGGATCTCCCTCGCACGCCGCTCGGCCTCCTCGCGGGCCTCCCGCTCGATCTTCCGGATGCGCGCAAAGGCTTCCTCCCGCGCCTCGGCCTCCACCTGCGCCAGCAGGCGCTGCTTGGCTTCCTCACTCGTCAGGCCAGCGATCTCCTCCAGGACCTGACGCTGTTGCGCGATGAGTGCGGCAACTTCCTCGGCCCGCCCGGTGAGCTCCTGCTCCTGCTGCTGGAGGGCACGCTCACGACGCTCCAGCTGCTCGGCCCGCCGCTCCAGCGCCTCCTCCCGCTGGCTCAGACGCCGCTCGAGGCGTTGCAGGTCGGCCCGCTGCTCCCGGATCTCCCGCTCGGCTTCGCGCTTGATCCGGATCGCCTCATCCTTGGCCTCCAGCAACGCTTCCTTGCGCTTCGCATCGGCCTCTCGTTGCGCATCCAAGAGGATCCGCTTGGCTTCCTCCTCCGCGGAGCGGATCTTGGATTCCGCGACGAGCTTCCGGAGAACGTACCCGGCGAGGAAGGCGACCACACCCACCGCGATGACCAAAAGCACGGTCATGGCGGGGTTCGTGGTTCGTCACCTCCTTATCTCGAATTCTATCGGGCGTCCTAAGAGGGGTCAAGGAAGGAAGGGAACACGTGTTTGCCAATCGAACCTCTCCGTGGTAGAATTCCGACCTGGGAGGGGAACATGCCGAGGCCGCTCACTCGCAGACAGCGCGAGATCCTGCAGTTGATCATGGACTACACCCGGCGGCACGGGTACCCGCCGTCCGTTCGCGACATCGGGAGTGCGCTCCACCTCACGAGCAGCTCGACCGTGCACAGCCACCTGAGCGCGCTTGAGAAGAAGGGGTTCATCCGTCGGGACCCCAGTAAGCCGCGTGCGATCGAGGTGATCCGGGACGAGATGATGCTTCCCCAGAAGCGACCGGTGCTCCTCCCGGTCGTCGGCCGGGTCACGGCCGGTACCCCCATCCTTGCCGAGCAGAACATCGAGGATGCCTTCCTCCTCCCGGAAGACTTCCTCGGACCGGGCGAGTACTTCCTCCTCCGGGTGCGGGGGGACTCGATGGTGGGGGCAGGCATCTACGACGGCGACTACCTCATCGTGCGCCGCCAGTCCTACGCCGACAACGGCGATATCGTGGTGGCCCGCATCGGGGAGGAGGCGACCGTGAAGCGCCTGTTCCGGGAGCCTGATGGGATCCGTCTCCAGCCCGAGAACCCCGCCATGGAGCCCATCAAGTCGAGGGAGGTCGTCATCGAGGGGAAGGCGGTGGGGGTGTTACGTCGGCTGCGTTGAGGGCCCGCTCCAGCCACCGGACGACCTCCTCAGGCGCTTCCACCTCCACCTGGACGCCGTCCGGGCCGTCGTGGCGCTCCAGCACGCGGCCCTGTTCATAGACCGCGTGGAGGAGGCCCACCTTCTCGTAGGGGACGGCGACCCGAGCCCGCCGCATCGGATCGGGGATCGCGTCCTCAATCCGGTATAAGAGGTTCACAAGTCCGAGCCCTCGCAGCGCGCTGATGGGCACCCCACCCGTCTTGGCCGCAATCTGGCTGACCTCTGTCGCAGGGAGCCGGTCGACCTTGTTGAGGGCCAGCACCGTCGGTTTACGCCCGGCACCGAGTTCCTCGAGCACCTGCTCCACCGCGCGGCGCTGGGCGGGCCAGTTCGGGTGGGAGATGTCCAGGACGTGGACGAGTACGTCCGCTTCCGTGACCTCCTCCAACGTGGCCCGGAACGCGGCTACGAGTTGCAGCGGGAGCTTTTGGATGAAGCCCACCGTGTCCACGAGCACGGCCGTCCGTCCGCTGGGAAGCCGGATCCGGCGCGCGGTAGGATCGAGGGTCGCGAACAGCTTGTCCTCCACGAACACCCCGGCGTGGGTGAGGGCATTCAGGAGCGTGGACTTCCCCGCGTTCGTGTACCCCACGATGGCCACCACCGGGATCCCGGCGGAGGTGCGCGATGAACGCTGTGTGCGGCGGACTTGGGCGATCTCCTCGATCCTGTGCTGGAGCTCGGTGATCCGCCGGCGGATCCGCCGTCTGTCCATCTCCAGCTTCGTCTCGCCCGGCCCCCGCGTCCCGATCCCACCACCTAGCCGCGAGAGCAACACCCCTTTGCCCCCAAGCCGCGGGAGCAGGTAGAGCAACTGCGCGAGCTCTACCTGGAGTGCGCCCTCCTTCGTCCGCGCTCGCCGGGCAAAGATGTCCAGCACGAGGGCCGTCCGGTCGAGGACCTTCACGCCGAGGGCCTCCTCCAGGGTGCGCTGCTGGGCGGGCGTGAGTTCCTCGTCGAAGACCACGAGGTCGGCGGACTCCGCCTCCACGAGCGACCGCAACTCCGCCACCTTGCCCCGACCGATCAGGGTTGCCGGGTCGGGGCGCTCCCGGGTCTGGGTGAGCACGTCCACCACCTCAGCCCCCGCCGTCTCTGCGAGCCGCCGCAGTTCGGCCAGCGTTTCGTCGGTGGACCAGCCCTCCCTCCCCGGGATCCGCACCCCCACGAGGATCGCCCGCTCGGGCCGCCTTAGCCAGAGGTTCCGTTCGGTCCGCCGTGCCAGGGAGGAGGCCGACCGGATCCGGTCTAGCACCGGAAGCTCGGCGACGGCTTCGGGCCCCAACGGCCCCTCCACGTGGGGCCCGCCGGAGTCCGGGAGGGCGATCCACGCCTCGGTCACGACACCCTTTCGGTGGCCTAGGGTGACGAGAAGGTCGAGGCGTGCCGCCTCGAGGAATGCCAGATCCTCCTCCGTGGGAGGAGCCTGCGGTCGGTTGTAGGCCAGCACGAGCCGAAGACCACACAGACCCCTCCGGTTCCGCATGGCGAGGCTGTGCGCCACATCCGGGGAGCGGCGGCCCACCAGCGCGTGCGCCACCGTCCCGTGACGGGAGACGAGCACCCCGACCTCCCGGCCGGTCCGGTGCACGAGCTCCGCCAGCTGCCGGCCCAACGCTTCGGGACACGCCCCCTCGGCGGGAAGGTCCAGCTCCCGGAGGGCGAGCAGCGCCTCCCGAACGTCCGGCTCGAGGCGAGACTGTCTGAGGAGGAACGGAAGCCGCACGGAGTCAGGATAACGCCCGCAGACGCCGGAGCGCCTCATGGAGCCGGTCGTCCGGCACGGTGATGGAAAGCCGCACGTAGCGTGCTCCCTGCTCGCCGTAGCCGATCCCCGGCGCGAGGATCACGCCGGTGCGCTCGAGCACGTGGGCCGCAAAACTCAGGGAGTCAAACCCCTCGGGAACTTCGGCCCAAAGGTAGAAGGTCGCCCGCGGCCGCTCCACGCGCCACCCGGCCTCCTGGAGAGCGGAGGTGGCCGCGTCGCGCCGCGCCTGGTACACCCGGACCCGTTCCATCACCGGCTCTGTCGGTCCTTCTAGGGCCACCTCCGCCGCCCGCTGGATCGCCACGAACACGCCGCTGTCGAGGTTCGTCTTGAGCTTCGCGAGGGCGCCGATCACTTGCGCGTTGCCGCAGACGAACCCGATCCGCCATCCCGTCATACAGAACGTCTTCGAGAGGGAGTGGAACTCCACGCCCACCTCCTTGGCCCCCCGGGCCTGGAGGAAGGAAGGCGGGCGGTAGCCGTCGTAGGCGATCTCCGAGTAGGAGTTATCGTGGGCCACCAGGATGCCGTAGTCCCGGGCGAACTGCACGACTTCCTGGAAGAAGGCCAAGTCTGCGGTGGCCCCCGTGGGGTTGTTGGGGTAGTTCAGGAACATCAAACGTGCCCGACGCGCCACCTCCGATGGGACCAGAGAGAGGTCCGGAAGCCAAAAGCGATCGGCTCGCAGCGGTACCGGGTAGGGGACGCCGTCCGCCAGGAGGGTGGCGGTCCCGTAGACCGGGTATCCGGGATCAGGGACGAGCACCACTTCACCCGGGTTCACCACCGCCCAGGGGAGGTGAGCGAGTCCTTCCTTGGACCCGATGAGGGCCAACACCTCCCGATCAGGATCGAGGTCCACCCCGAACCTCCGCTCATACCATCGGGCGACCGCCTTTCGGAACCCCTGAGTGCCGCCATAGGGCGGGTACTGGTGGGTCGCCGGATCGGTGAGCGCCTCCTGCATCGCCCGCACGATGTGCTCGGGTGTCGGAAGGTCGGGGTCACCGATGGCGAGGCTCACCACGTCCACACCCCGCCGCCTGACCTCCTCCTTCCGTCGGTCCAGGTCCGCAAAGAGGTAGGGCGGGATCCGCCGGATCCGGTGTGCCTCCGCCATGCTCTCCTCCATCTTCGGGCGTCCTCAGGATAGACGAAGGACCTCTAGCCTGGAAGCCAGGACAGAGGCGATGCGCCCTGCGACCTCCGCGGGCCCCAGGCCCGTCACATCGAGCCAATGGATGGCGGGGTCGGCCCGGAACCAGATGAGCTGGCGGCGCGCGTAGCGGCGGGTGTTGCGCTGGAGGGTCCGCACCGCTTCCGCCAGCGTCACCTCGCCCCGGAGGAAGGCGACGATCTCCTTGTAGCCCAGGCCCTGCATCGCAGGAGCATCCGGCGAGATCCCGGCGGCGAGCAGCTGGGCCACCTCCTCCACAAGACCCGATCCCACCTGCTCCAGGACCCGCCGGTCGATGCGAGCATACAGCGTCCTCCGATCCATCCCGAGGCCGATCCGGATGGCATCCTCCTCCGAGGGCTCTCGGGCCTGCAGGAGGGTTGGGGGGGTTCCGGTGTGGTGCCAGATCTCCAGGGCCCGGATCAGGCGCCGGACGTTGGTCGGATGGATCCGAAAGGCCGCGACGGGGTCGACCTCGCGGAGCCTGCGGTACAGGACGCCGGGATGTTGGCGTTCCTCCTCCTCCAGCTGCCGCCGCAGCGCCCAGTCCGGCGGGACGGGCGGGATCCGCAGCCCGTCTAGGACAGCCCGGACGTAGAGTCCACTCCCGCCCACAAGGAGCGGGAGTCGACCCCGTCGCCGGATCCCGGCGATCGCTTCCTGGGCCAGGGCTTGGAAGCGCTGAACCGTGAAGACCTCCTGAGGATCCGCCACGTCCAGGAGGTGGTGGGGCACGCGCGCCCGCTGGGCAGGCGTGGGTTTGGCCGTTCCGATGTCCATCCCCCGGTAGACGGTCCGGCTATCTGCGCAGACCACCTCCCCGCCCACCCGCTCGGCGAGCTCCACCGCGGCCGCAGTCTTGCCCACGGCCGTCGGACCGACGATCGCCACAATTGGGATCCGATCCACCGGATCCATTGTAGGCCAGGAGGAGAACCCATAGAGGGCATCGAACACGCTATCGGTATGGACCCGCCCCTGCTCCGGCAGTACGAGGCGCTGCGGCGGAAGTACCCGGGGGCGTTGCTCCTTTTCCGCCTCGGCGACTTCTACGAGTTCTTCGGGGAGGACGCCCGGGTCGCCGCCCAGGTCCTGGACCTCGTGCTCACCTCAAGACCGGTGGCCCGCGGCCGACGCATCCCCATGTGCGGGATCCCTCACCATGCCCTCGAGACCTACCTCGCGCGCCTCGTGGACCGGGGCTTCCGGGTGGCCATCTGCGAGCAGGTGGAGGACCCGAAGCACTCGCGGGGTCTCGTGCGACGGGAGATCGTCCGGGTCGTGAGTCCGGGGACTGTGACCTCGGAGGGGATGGTCCCTGCCCGCGCCAACGTCTACATCGCCGCGGTGCTCCACCGCAACCGGACCTACGGACTCGCTGTAGCCGACCTCTCCACGGGAGAGTTCTCCATCAGCGAGCGGTCGGATCCCCAAGAGCTTGCCGAGGAGATGGCGCGGCTTGAGGTCCGCGAGGTCGTCCACCCCGAAGGGGAGCCTCCCGCGCACCTTCCGAATCTGACCCTCACCCCCTACGACGCCTGGCGGTTCGACCCGGAGGTGGCGGAGCGGGCCCTGTGCGAGCAGTTCGGTGTGGCGCGCCTAGAGGGCTTCGGGTGCGCGGAAGTACCGGTGGCGACCTGCGCTGCAGGAGCCCTCGTGCAGTACCTGCGGGAGACCCAGCGCAGCGACCTCCGACACCTGCACCGGCTCCAGGTGGTACGCCCGGGTGAAGCGATGTACCTGGATCGTGCGGCCCTCCGCAGCCTCGAGATCCTGGAGCCCCTGGAGGGCCGGAACCGGGAGGCGACCCTTGTGGGAGTGCTGGACCGTACCCAGACCGCGTTGGGCGCGCGGCTTCTGCGGCGCTGGATCACATCCCCCCTCCTGGACGTGGAGCGCATCCAAGAGCGGCTGGATGCCGCCGAGGAACTCCTGCGGTCTCCGGAGCGCGGGCGGATCCGGGAGATCCTCGGACGGATTCCGGATCTTGAGCGCATCGTGGGCCGCTGCGGCCACGGGTCGAGTAACGGGCGAGACCTTGGGGCGCTGGGGAAAGCCTTACAGGAAGTGGCTTCCCTTGGGGAAGTGGTGCAAGGCTACCGGAGCGTCCTGCTGCGTCGGCTCGTCGGCGACCTCGACGACCATCCCTCCCTCCGGGAACGCCTCCAGCAGGCCCTCGCACCGGATCCCCCGGTGAGCGTGCGGGAGGGCGGACTCATCCGGGACGGGTACGATCCGGAGCTGGATGCGCTCCGGGCAGCGGTGCGAGAGGCGAGGGCGTGGATCCGGAACCTGGAGAGCACCGAGCGCTCGCGCACAGGCATTCGGTCCCTCAAGGTCGGCTACAACAAGGTCTTCGGCTACTACATCGAGGTGCCCCATGCCCATCGGGACCGGGTGCCTACGGACTACGAACGGCGGCAGACCCTCATGGGGGCCGAACGGTACGTCACCTCCGAACTCCGGGAGCGCGAGGCACTCATCCTCCACGCCGAAGAGCGCTTGAGCGAGCGGGAGTACGAGCTCTTCTGCGCGTTGCGGTCGGAGGTGGCCTCTGTGAGCGCCTCCCTCCTGCGCACGGCTCAGGCTATTGCCACCCTAGACGTGCTCGCCGCCTTCGCCGAGGTGGCAGAACGGTACGGGTACACGCGCCCCGAAGTCGTCCAGGAGGCGATCCTGGAGATCCGGGGAGGCCGGCATCCGGTGGTGGAACTCCTCCGGCGTGAGGAGCGGTTCGTCCCCAACGACCTCGTGATGGATGCGCACCGTCGCGTCGCACTCGTCACCGGACCGAACTTCGCGGGAAAATCCACGTACCTGCGGCAAGCCGCCCTCATCGTCCTACTGGCACAGGCCGGGTCCTTCGTGCCTGCGGAATCTGCCCGGATCGGTGTGGTGGACCGGATCTTCACGCGCATCGGAGCCGCCGACGACATCGCCGGCGGCCGCAGCACGTTTCTCGTGGAGATGCAGGAGGTCTCCAACCTCCTCCACAACGCGACCCCCAAAAGCCTCGTCCTCCTGGACGAGGTGGGTCGAGGGACCGCGACCTACGACGGACTCAGCATCGCGTGGGCCGTGGTGGAGTACCTTTGGAGACGCGTCCGCTGTCGGGTCCTGTGCGCGACCCACTACCACGAGCTCACCGCCCTCGGCCGCTCCCTTCCCGGGGTATTTAACCTGAACGTGCTCGTGCGCGAGGAGGACGACCGGATCATCTTCCTCCACCGGGTCGCCGAAGGGGCGTCTGACCGGTCGTACGGGCTCCATGTGGCCCGGCTCGCCGGACTCCCTCGGGAGGTCATCGCCCGGGCCGAAGAGATCCTCCTGATCCTGGAGCGCGGCCGTCCCCTGAAGGTGCGCACCAGGCCAATGGCGCACCCTCGAGGGCCTCGCCCAAGCGCGCTCCAGACCCCCCTCCCACTTCTTGGATCCGGAGCGCAACAGGAGGCCTTCGATGGGTAGGATCCGCGTGCTGGACCGGTGGCTCGCCGACCGGATCGCGGCCGGCGAGGTCGTGGAGCGGCCGGCCTCGGTCGTGAAGGAGCTGGTGGAGAACGCCCTCGATGCCGGGGCGCGGAGCATCACCGTCGAGATCGAGGAGGGCGGGTTGGGCTGCATCCGGGTCTGTGACGACGGGGAGGGGATGGATCACGAGGACGCGGTGCTCGCGCTCCGGCGGTTCGCCACGAGCAAGATCACGCGCCCAGACGACCTCCATTGGATCACCACCCTGGGCTTCCGGGGGGAGGCCCTTCCGAGCATCGCCGCGGTGTCCCTCATGGAGCTCGTGACCTGCGACGGACAGCAGGCGACCCGCGTGCGGGTCGAGGGCGGGCGGATCGTGGGCGTCGAGGGGGTGGGAGCGCCAAGGGGAACGGTGGTCACCGTCCGGCGCCTGCTCTACAACACGCCCGCTCGCCGCAACTTCCTGCGTTCTCCGGGCCGTGAGGCAGCCCTGTGCGCGGAGGTCGTGGGTACCCACGCCCTTGCGAACTCCCAGGTGGCCTTCCGGTTCATCCGGGACGGTGAGGAGGTGCTGTGGCTTGCACCCGCAGATCCCCTTGTGAGGGCCGCCCAGGTGCTCCGGGTCCAGCCCGAGGAACTCCTCCCGATCCTGGAGGTCCCGGGAGAGGTCCGGGTGGGCGGGTTCGTCGGCGTCCCGGAGATCGCCCGCAAGACCCGGAGTGCCCAGTACCTCTTCACGAACCGCAGGCCGGTCACGAGTGCACTCCTCCTGCGTGCCCTGGAAGAGGGAACGCGCACCCTGATCCCCACCGGGCTCCATCCGGTGTGCGTGCTCGAGGTAGGCCTTCCACCCCACGCCGTGGACCCGAACGTCCATCCTCGCAAGCTCGAGGTCCGCTTCCGGGAGGAAGACCGCGTCTTCCGGGCCGTCTCCTCCGGGGTCCGGGAGGCCTACCGTGTCGGTCTGCGTACCCTCCCCCTCTCCCGCGGCCTTGACGGGCCCGTAGGCGTCCCAGTCGTCCAAGGAGGCTTCCTCCGGGAGGCGATAGAGACGTGGACGGACCAAACCTCGCAGGAGGTCCGGTGCGGCCGGTCCTCCCTTCGGGTCCTCGGTCAGCTGCTACGGACGTACATCGTGGCCGAAAGCCCGGAAGGACTCGTGCTCGTCGACCAGCACGCGGCCCACGAACGGGTGCTCTACGAGCGGCTCCGACGACGCATGCGGGACTGTACGGGGTCCCAGGTTCTCGCGCAGCCCCTGGAGGTGGAGCTTGCGACCTCGGAGGCAGAACTCGTCAAAGCACACCGCCAGGCCCTGGAGGGTGTGGGGTTTGGGCTCGAGCGGTTCGGGGCGACGACGTACCTCGTGAGGGCCGTGCCGGAGGGCGGAGTCGCTCGCAACCCCCTCCGCCTCCTGCGGGCGTGCCTGCACGAACTGGCCAATGGCGGCCGCGTGCGGTCCGTGGAGGAAGCCCTCGACCGGGTCGCCCAAGCGGTGGCCTGCCACACCGCCGTGCGGTCCGGAGATCCCCTCTCCGTGGCCGAGATGGAAGCGTTGCTCGTGAGCCTGGGCACTTGTGAGGACCCCGCTACGTGCTTCCACGGTCGGCCGACGATGGTTGTAGTCCCGCACAAGCGCCTCCAGACCTGGTTCCTGCGCCGGTAGGCGGGTCCTCCGCTCCGACCGGCTCTCCCCGCAGGACCCACGACCCGGCGTCGGTGATGCGGAGCTGAACCGTACGCCCGATCCAGTCCGGCGGGCCATCGCAGGTGACGACCTTGTTCGTGCGGGTGCGGCCCACGACGCCCCCGTGCTTTCCCGGCTCCTCCACGAGGACGTCCTGGATTGAGCCCAATAGCCGGCGGTTGCGGGCGTAGGCCACCCTCTCGGCGAGCCGGTTCAGGGCCAGGAGGCGCCGGTGCTTCGTCTCCTCGTCGATCTGGTCGGGGAAGGCGGCGGCCTTGGTTCCCTCCCGGGGCGAGTACATGGCGGTGTTGCAGGCGTCGAACTGGACGGTCTCCACGAGCCGCACCGTGTTCTCGAACTGCTCTTCGGTCTCCCCGGGAAAGCCCACGATGAGATCCGTGGTGAGGCTCGCGTCCGGCATGTACGACCGGATGAGGTCCACGATCCGGAGGTAGTCCGCCACGGTGTAGGTCCGGTGCATCCGGCGGAGGATCTCGTCGTCGCCGGACTGCACGGGCAGGTGGATGTGCTCGCAGACCTTCGGGAGCTCGGCCACTGTGCGGATAAGCTTCTCCGACATGTCCCGAGGGTGGCTTGTGGTGAACCGGATCCGCTCGATCCCCTCCACATCGTGGATGAGCCGGAGCAATTCGGCGAGGTCGGTCCGGGGATGTAGGTCGTGCCCGTAGGAGTCCACGTTCTGGCCTAAGAGGGTCACCTCCTTGTACCCCTGCTCGGCCAGGGAGCGTACCTCCGCTAGGACCACCTCCGGCGGCACGCTCCGCTCCCGGCCACGGACGAAGGGCACGATGCAGAACGTACAGAACTTGTTGCAGCCGTGGATGATGTTCACGTAGGCCCTAATCCCCTTTGCCCGCGCCGCGGGCAGGATCGGCATCGGCTCGTCCTTGGGGCGGCGGTCCCACACCTCATAGACCGGTAGGCAACCGTCCTGGGCCTGCCGGAGGAGCTCTGGGAGCCGGTGGAGGTTATGGACCCCGAACACCAGGTCCACATGAGGAGCCTTCCGGAGGACGGCCTCCCGGTCCTTCTGCACGAGGCAGCCAGCCACCCCCAGGATGAGGGCCGGCTTGCGCTGCTTGAGCCGCCGCAGCTCCCCGAGCCGCCCGTACGCCCGCTCGTCCGCGCTCTCCCGGACGGTGCAGGTGTTCACGAGGATCACGTCCGCCTCCTCGGGCTGCTCGGCCGGCTGGTAGCCCATCTCCTCCAGGAGTCCGGCCATGGTCTGGGAGTCCCGGACGTTCATCTGGCAGCCGTAGGTGATGATGTGGTAGCGCTTCGCCATCCTCCCCTCCACCCGCCTCCTCACTCCCATCTTATTAATTCCAGCACACCACGAAACGCGAACCGTTCCGTGGGCCCACAGGGTTGAGGGGCCTCACCCCTCCCCTCCCCGGTGCTGTGGGGTGTTCCCCGCAACAGGCGGCCGCATTGACACCCGGGGTGTCCATGCGCTGTATAGAAAGACGAGATGGCGGCGATCAAGGATGTGGCGCGCCGAGCCGGCGTATCGACCTCTACGGTCTCCCACGTGCTGAACGGCACGAAATACGTGAGCCCGGCCCTCCGGGAGCGGGTCCTCGCGGCGGTCCGAGAGCTCGGGTACCGGCCGAACCGGATCGCCCGGAGCCTCAAGACCCGGGCCACGGCCACCCTTGGGGTCGTCGTCCCCAACATGCTGACCTACGCGTTCGCCCCTATCCTGAAGGGGATCGCAACGGCCGCTGGGACCGGGTTCGGTCTCATCCTGGCAGACTCCGAGGATCGGTGGGGACGGGAGGACGCCCACATCCGGGCCATGCTGGATCGCCAGGTGGACGGCCTGATCCTCCTCCCGGTGGGGGGGAGGAAGGGGGAGGCCCTGCAGGAAGCGGCGGGAAGGCACGTACCGGTGGTCCTGGTGGATGCCGAATCCGTGGGTGTCCCGGTCGCTTCGGTCCTCGCCGACTATGCACAGGGTAGCTACGAGGCGGTGGTCGCCTGTGTCGAGGCAGGGCACCGGCGCATCGCGTTCATCGCCGGCAGCCTGGACACGTACGTTCGGAGGTCCGCGTTCGCCGGCTACCTGCGCGGCCTCGCAGAGGGGAGCCTCGAGATGGACCCCATGCTCGTCCGGACGAACAACGCCAGCGTGGTGGGAGGGTACAAGGCCCTCGTCCAGCTCATGCACCTGCGTCGGCCGCCGGACGCGGTCCTGGTGGCCGACCATGCGATGACCCTGGGCGCCATGAAGGCGATCCGTGAGCTCGGCTTCCGGTGTCCTGGAGACCTGTGCCTAATCGGCCTGGGAGACTTCGAGTGGGCGGAGCTTACCCATCCCCAGGTCACAGTGGTGAGCCCCCCCCCCTACGACGCGCTCGGCGCGGCTGCCGGGGATGCCGTCGTTCGGTGGATCCGGACGAGGACCCCGCCGGAGCCTGCGCGGAGGGTGCTCCCCGTCCGGCTCATCCGGCGGGAGTCCACGTGCGCGTCCTGCCGGCGGGTGGCACCGTGAGGCTCGCCCTCTTTACGGACCTGTTCCGACACTACCCTCTGGAGGAGGCCATCTCCCTCGTTGCGGCCTCGGGGTTCCGGAGCATCGAGCTGAACGCCTGCGAGTACTGGGATCCCCACGTGGACTTCTCAAGACCCGACTTCCCCAGCCAGGTGGATCGGCTGGCGCGGGCGATGGAGCGCTACGGCGTCCGGTTGGCGGCGGTGGCTACCTCCAGCGACCTCGCAGCGTTGGATCCGGAGGAGCGACGGAGGAGCGTGGACTACTGCCTGCGGGCCATGGGGAGCCTCCACGGGCTCGGGTGCCGGATGCTCACCGCCGTCGCCTCCGGGAACAACCTGCTCCCGCTCCCCCCCCAACGGGCCGCCCTGGAGGCGTCGCTTCGGGAGATCGGGGAGCGCGCGGCAGGCATGGGGTGGGAGGTGGCGGTGGAGATCTACCCGGGCCACTGCCTGGAGGACACCACCTCTGCCCTCGAACTCCTCCACCGGATCGGCCTCCCGAACGTGGGATACCTCTTCTGCGTCTCCCACATTGCGGCCGTCGGCGAGGACGTGGTCTTGAGCTATGAGCGCACACGGGTTCGCATCCTCCACGTGCACCTCTCGGACACCCCCACGGCGACCGCTGACCACCAGCACCTCGTGCCCGGCTATGGGGAGGCGGATTGCGGGGGCATCCTGAGCCGCCTTGCGGAGGACGGCTACCGCCGGGTGGTGAGCGTCCAGATCTACTCCCACAGCGATCGTCCCGTGGAGAGTGCCATCGAGAGCCTCGAAGCGGTCCACCGACTCCTCCAGCAAACCCCCCCTCACCTCCGTGTAACCCTAGGGAGCGCCCACAACGAGCCTCTCATCCGACAGAGAAAACGACAGAGAAAAATTGGCTAGGCCGGAAGGAGTCCGGAAGGGAGGAGCGAATCGTTTTTCTCACAACACGCACGGAGGGGGTCAATGGGGAGGCCGGTGACCCTGTTCACGGGGCAGTGGGCGGATATGCCCCTGGAGGTCCTCGCCGAGAAGGCGGCCTCCTGGGGGTATGACGGCCTGGAGCTGGCGTGCTGGGGTGACCACTTCGAGGTGGACCGGGCGTTGGAGGACGACCGGTACGTGGAGCGTCAGCGCGCCCTTCTAGAGCGGCACGGCCTTCGGTGCTGGGCGATCAGCACGCACCTGGTGGGCCAGTGCGTGTGTGACGACCCCATCGACGAGCGACACCGGGCCATCGTACCGCCTCGGGTCTGGAAGGACGGCGACCCAGAGGGTGTTCGTCAGCGGGCGGCCGAGGAGGTGAAGAACACCGCCCGGGCCGCGGCAAAGTTCGGCGTAAAGGTGGTGAACGGATTCACCGGCTCCAGGATCTGGCACCTCCTGGCCGGGTTCCCGCCGGTCCCTTCGGAGAGGATCGAGCAAGGGTACCGGGACTTTGCCGAGAGGTGGAACCCCATCCTCGATGTGTTCGACGAGGTGGGCGTCCGGTTCGCCCTCGAAGTCCACCCCTCGGAGATCGCCTACGACTTCTGGACGGCTAGCCGCACCCTGGAGGCCATCGGCCATCGCCCGGCCTTCGGGTTCAACCTGGACCCCAGCCACTTGGTCTGGCAGATGGTGGATCCCGTCCAGTTCGTCCTCGAGTTCGGCGACCGCATCTACCACGTCCACGTGAAGGACGCCTACCGGAACCTCAATGGCCGCAACGGGATCCTCTCCAGCCATCTCCCCTTCGGGGATCCCCGCAGAGGGTGGGACTTCGTCTCGCCGGGCCGCGGCCACGTACCGTTCGAGCGCCTGTTCCGGGCCCTCACCGCAGTGGGCTACCAGGGCCCCCTCTCGGTAGAGTGGGAGGACAGCGGGATGGATCGGGAGCACGGCGCGGCGGAGGCCGTGCAGTTCGTCCGTCAGACGGACTTCCCGCCCTCCCGGAGGGCCTTCGACGCGGCCTTCGTGCGGGAGTGAGGAGGAGGGTCATGCCAGAGCAGGTGGGCTTCGTGACGATGGGCCAGGCCCGGCAAGCGGGCCAGGTCCCAGAGATCGGTGTTGGGATGCTGGGCTACGCCTTCATGGGGAAGGCCCATACGAATGCGTACAAGAAACTCCCGTACATCATCTACCCTCCTCCGGCGATCCCCCGCCTTGTAGCGATCTGCGGTCGGAACGAGGAGGCTGTGCGCGAGGCGGCCCGCCGTTACGGCTACGAGCGGTACTACACGGACTGGCGCGAGATGCTCGCCGATGGTCAGATCCAGCTCTTCGACAACGGGGGGCCGAACAACCTGCACGCACAGCCCTGCATCGAGGCAGCCCGTGCCGGAAAGCACGTACTCTGTGAGAAGCCGCTCGCGCGGAGTGCGGGGGAAGCCCAGGCGATGTGGGACGCCGTCCGCGAGGCCGGCGTCAAGCACATGGTCGCCTTCAACTACCGCTTCGTGCCGGCGATCCGACTTGCCCGGGATCTCATCCACAACGGAGACCTGGGGGAGATCTACCACTTCCGGGCCGTCTACCTGCAGGAGTGGATCGCCGACCCTCAATTCCCCTACGTGTGGAGGCTGGACCAGGAGGTTGCCGGCAGTGGCGCACTGGGGGACCTGGGTGCGCACATCATCGATCTCGCCCGCTTCCTCGTCGGTGAGATCCGCGCCGTCTCCGCGGCCACCCGGACCTTCGTCCCGGAGCGCCCCACCCCGGACGGCAGGGGTCGTGCCCGTGTAGGGGTGGACGACGCCTTCGCCGCTGTCGTGGAGTTCCAGAACGGCGCCCTGGGAACGCTGGAAGCCTCGCGGTTCTGTCCGGGTCGTAAGAACTACGAGGTTTTGGAGATCAACGGGTCGAAGGGTTCCCTTCGGTTCAACCTGGAGAGGCTGAACGAGCTGGAAGTCTTCTGGCGGACTGACCCTCCCTCCACCCAAGGGTTCCACCAGGTGCTCGTCACGGAGTCCCACCACCCGTACTGGCAGTACTGGTGGCCGCACGGACACATCATCGGCTGGGAGCACACCTTTGTCCACGAGATCGCACACTTCTTGCAGGCGATCGTGAACAACGAGGATGTCGCCCCCTACGGCGCCACCTTCGAGGACGGATACCGAGCCGCGGTCGTGTGCGACGCGATCCTCGAGTCCGCCCGGAACGGCCGCCGGGTTGAGATCCAGTAACCAGGAGGTGATCGGGAATGCGAACGAAGGCTCAGAATGGCGTCGTGGCCCTCGCGGTGACCGCCGTCCTCGTGGCCGTCGCCTGCGGAACCCAGTCGGGTCGCGCCAAGCCCGACCTCTCCGTAATCTGGTTCTCATGGCCCCCCTGTGAGGCGCTCGGTAAGTTGACCGCCCGCTACCAGGACGCGAACGTGAAGGTCACGTGCATCCCGATCGGACAGTGGCACGATCAGATCTTCACGGACTTTGCAGCCCGCGGCGGGTCCGACTTCCCGATCCTGGACAGCCAGTGGATCGGAGAGGCGGTCACCGGGGGACACCTCGTCGAGCTCACCGAGTGGATGAAGCAGAACATCGAAGTATCGGATTACGTGCCCGCTGCCCTGGCCGCCTATGGCGAGTACCCGCCCGGGAGCGGCCGGTACTGGGGTGTGCCCGCCATGGCCGACGTGCAGATCCTCTTCTACCGGAAGGACGTGTTCCAGAGGCTAAACCTGCAACCCCCGAAGACCTGGACCGAGCTGTTGGCCCACGCCCGGAGGATCAAGCAGAGCGGCATCGTTCCGTACGGGTTCGTCTGGTTCTGGTGCGGGTCCGCAGCCTGCTACGACCAGATCCAGACGGCCTGGAACCAGATCGCCTGGTCCTTCGGCGGAGAGCTGTGGGATCCCAAGACCTACCGCGTGGAGGGTGTACTGAACAGCCCCGAAAACCTTAGAGGCCTGGAGTTCGCACGAGAGCTCTTCAAGACGGGCCCGGAGACAGGTGGGAACTGGACCTTCAGCGAGGTCGTCGATGCCATGTGCACGGGCCAAGCGGCGATGACGATCATCTGGATCGGATTCGGACCCAACCTGACGGACCCGTCCAAGTGCAAGGAAGCCGGGAACTTCGCCTTCGCGGTTCCGCCCGGCGAGAAGCGCCACTTCCTGAGCCTGGGTGGAATGGGACTCCACGTGAGTGCGTACACGAAGAACCGGGACGCCGCCCTCGCCTTCGTGAAGTGGTTCGAGTCTCGTGACACTCAGATCGAATGGGTGAAGCTCGGTGGGTACAGTGCCCGGATCTCGGTCCTGAACTCCGAGGAGTTCCGCAAGGCCGCCCCCTACAACGCGGTGTTCGCTGAGGCCTACCAGAAGGTGAAGGACTTCTGGAACCTCCCGGAGTACAGCTCGATGCTGACGATCCAGGGAGAGCAGCTGAACCTCGCCGTCACCGGCCAGAAGGATCCTAAGGCTGCCCTTGACCTCATCGCGCGGGAACAGCAGCGCATCCTGGACAAAGCCTACCCGAAGGGTCCACCGAAGTAGCATAGGGGGTAGATGTCGTAGGACAACGTGCCGAGAGCCGCCGATGGCGAAGACCGTTGACCGCTGGTTCGCCGACAAGATCGACGGCCCTGTGAGGACGCGATTCGCCTGGCTCAACGATCGCGTCCTTACCCATCTCTTTGTCTGGCCTTCGATGGGCTTGCTCCTCTTCGTGACGGTTTTCCCGCTGATCTGGTCGCTCTACCTGAGCTTCACCAGCTACTCCGTGATCCGAGACCCGGACTGGACTCGCGCGCGGTGGGTCGGCCTCGAGAACTACGCCGGCTTGCTCGGTAGCGTGGACCTGTGGACACGGTTCCAGGTCTCCGCGGCCTTCGTGGTCCCAGCAGTGGCCCTGGAGTTCGTCCTCGGCTTCGGTATCGCGCTGCTCCTCAACCGCGAGTTCCGGGGGCGGTCGCTCCTCTCGACGCTCATCCTAATCCCCATGATGCTCCCACCTGTGGTTGTTGGCCTCTTCTGGCGGTTCCTCCTCCAGGGGGATATCGGCATCGTGAACTACTTCTTGCGGGACGTCCTCGGGCTTGCGGAGGTGCCTTGGCTTACGGACCGGAGGGCAGCCCTGGCTTCCCTCGTGCTCGTCGACGTGTGGCAGTGGACCCCGTTCGTGACCCTCATCGCCATGGCCGGTCTTTCAGCGGTCCCCCGGTACCTGTACGAGGCGGCCGAGGTCGACCGGGCCTCCACGTGGTTCCGCTTTCGGCACATCACCCTCCCCCTCGTCCTGCCCCTGCTCATCATCGCGATCCTCTTTCGCCTGATGGACGCATACCGGCTGTTTGAACTCGCTTGGGTGCTCACTGGCGGTGGTCCGGGAGAGGCCACTAAGGTGCTCCCCATCCACCTGTACAAGGTAGCCTTCGGGGACTTCAGGACCGGCGTCGCGTCTGCCATGGGTTACTTGATGCTCGTGGTCATCGTGGCCCTCGCAAACCTCCTGATCCGCGCAATCCGCCGGCTCCGCGGGGAGGGGTACGCTCCATGAATGGAACGCTCCGCCTTCGGATCGCGGCGCTCCTATGGGGGCTGGCCCTCGCTGCGGTCCTCGTGTTCTTCCTCTTTCCCCTGTACTGGATGCTGGTCACTGCCCTCAAGCCCAGGGCGGAAGTCACACTCCTCCCGCCCTCCCTCCTCCCCTACGTTCAGTTCCGGCCCACGCTCGAGAACTTTGCCGCCGTTCTCACCGAACGCCCTCAACCGATCCTGGGTGGGTGGGTCGCCCTGAGTCCCTTTCCGGCCGCCCTACTGAACTCGGTGCTCATCGGGGGCACGGCCACAGTAGCCTCTGTCCTGCTCGGAACGTTCGCAGCCTATGCCTTCTCTCGCTTCCATACACGCGGTGCCGGAGACCTCCTCTTCTTCATCCTGAGTACTCGGATGCTCCCACCGATCGTCGTCGTGATCCCCCTTTTCCTCATGTTCACGGAGTTGGGACTGCGCAACTCCTTTTGGGGCCTGACGACCCTTTACACTACTGCCGGGTTGCCCTTCGTGGTCTGGATGATGAAGGGCTTCTTCGACGAGATTGCTCGCGAGTACGAGGAGGCCGCCATGACCGACGGGTACTCGCGCTTGCAGGCGATCTGGCGCGTTCTCCTCCCCGAGGCGCTTCCGGCTATGCTTGCCACCGCCGTGTTCGTCCTCATCTTCGCATGGAACGAGTTCGTGTTCGCGCAGCTGTTGAACCCGGATCGCTACAGTACTGCGCCCATCTTTCTCTATTCGGTGATCGGGTACGGACGCGTGGAGTGGGCCCGTATGGCTGCGACGTCGGTGATGTTCCTCGTACCGGTCGTCGCGTTCACCATTCTCGTTCGCCGCCATCTCCTCCGTGGTGTGACTTTCGGTGCGGTCCGGAGGTGACCGTGGCCCAGGTGCGCGTGGAACGGCTCACAAAGCACTTTGACGGAATGGTGGCCGTAGCCTCCTTGGACCTCGAAGTTGCTGACGGAGAGTTCCTGGTGCTTCTAGGGCCGTCCGGATGCGGCAAGACGACGACGCTGAGGTGCATCGCGGGCCTCGAGACGCCTACGTCCGGTGAGGTCTGGATCGGCTCACGAAGGGTCACACACCTCCGAGCGGCAGACCGTGACATTGCGTTCGTCTTCCAGTTCTATGCACTTTACCCGCATCTGACCGTGTACGACAACATCGCCTTCCCCCTCCGGGCTACGGGCTTGGCCCGCGAGGAAATCCACAGACGGGTGCTGGCCGTCGCAGAGCTCCTGCGGATTCCGCATCTCCTGAAGTTCCGTCCTGCCCAGCTCTCGGGGGGGGAGCAGCAGCGGGTGGCCCTGGGAAGGGCCATCGTCCGACGACCCCAGGCCTTCCTCATGGACGAACCCCTCACCAACGTGGACGCAAGTTTCCGTGTTGACCTTCGGGTAGAACTCAAACATCTTCAGCAAGAGCTTGGAACGACGACGATCTACGTCACGCACGACCAAACGGAGGCCATGAGCCTGGGACACCGGATCGCGGTGATGCGGTCCGGCGTCCTCCAACAGGTTGGGACGCCCCTCGAAGTCTACCGTTCACCCAAGACCCTGTTCGTTGCGAGCTTCATCGGGAGTCCGCCCATGAACCTAATCCCCGTGGACCTGGAGGATCACCTCCTTCGGGGACAGGACCTACAGGTTCCTTGTCCGCCTACGCTTCCCATGGGTGCTCCGCGCCACCTCGTGCTGGGCGTGCGGCCGGAGGACGTCTCCTTCGTAGATTCCCAAGATGCACACGCCTACGGCACGATCCTCACCCGTGAGCCCCTGGGTGACGAGACGGTGTACGCAGTCGCTGTTGGCGACCAGGTTGTTCGGGTCGTGACGGAACCCCACGTGCGGTGGGAACCTGGCACGAACGCAGCCCTGGCGTTCTCCCTGGAGCGCCTACACCTGTACGACCCGGTCACCGGGGCGCTGGTGTTGTAGATGGCGACCCTCACGCTGGAACACATCCACAAGCGATTCGGATCCGTCCACGCCCTTCGTGGGCTCTCACTCACAGTTGCTGAGGGAGAGTTCCTCGTGATCCTAGGCCCCACCGGGGCCGGAAAGACCACGACGCTTCGGTGTGTGGCAGGGCTTGAGGCGCTCGACGCCGGACGGGTTCTCATCGATGGCCGGGACGTCACCCACTGGAGTCCGGCGCAACGGGATCTCGCCTTCGTGTTCGCCAACTACGCCCTCTACCCGCGCATGACCGTCTATGAGAACCTCGCCTTCCCCCTGAGGGCAAGGGGGACGCCACAGGACCAGGTACACAGTCGCGTCCTCCGAGTTGCCCACACGTTGCGGATCGCGCACCTCCTGGACCGGCGTCCTGCCCAGCTCTCGGGGGGGGAGCAGCAGCGGGTGGCCCTGGGAAGGGCCATCGTCCGACGACCCCAGGCCTTCCTCATGGACGAACCCCTCACCAACCTGGACTACCAGCTCCGGGCGGAAATGCGAACCGAGTTGAAGCGGATCCACCGAGAGCTCGGTGCAACGTTCCTGTACGTCACGAACGATCAGGTTGAGGCGATGTCCATGGCAGACCGGATCGCCGTTCTCCGTGGAGGCGTGCTCCAGCAGGTGGGAACACCCGAGGAGATCTACGAGCAACCCGCAAACCTGTTCGTCGCAACGTTCGTTGGAATGATACGCATGAATCTCCTGACCTGCGCCTACGACGGCGACTCTGGAAGGTTACGGGGCGCGACAGGCCACTGGGACCTACCACTCTCGGATCGCCTGCTGCGCGCGGTCGCCCGCGCATCCGATCCCGCCCGCCTGATCCTCGGGATTCGCCCGGAGCACGTCCGGCTGTACCCCGGGCCCGCACAAGGACTGCGAGGGCACGTCTACGTGGTGGAGCCCCTCGGTAGCAGGAATGTCTACGACGTATCCCTCAACGGCCAGCTCGTGAAGGTGAAGGTGAGACCGGATCTGTTCCTTCCACCGGACACGGAGGTGACCCTCGTGTTTGACCTGGACTGTGCCCACCTGTTTGACGGCACGAGCGGGGAAACCCTCACGAGGGAGCGTTCCAGATGAACGCCACCCTACTCGGGTTCATCCTGGGCCTCCTAGGGTTCGTCGTCGGATTCGCCGGTCTTACCGCCTTGCTCGTCCGACGTCTGGAGGGTCGCCTTTCGGCCGCCACCTTCGGGTGGATCGAACGCTCCATCATCGCAGGTATGTTCCTAGGGCTCACCGCCATGATCCAGCCGTGGTCACCACACCTCTTCGGTCCAGGGTTCGTCCTCCTCCTCATCTGCACTCTCGCGTACACGGCGTGGAGCCACGTCTCACCCCGTGCAGCCGAGGCTACCGGTTCGCTCGCAGCTGTCGCTTTGCAGCCTCAGGAAAACCCTCTCGGAGGAGGTGCGGGATGAAGCTCTCGATGCACAACTGGATGAGACCCGAGCCCATCGAGGTCACCCTCCAACGTCTCGCCCGTTGTGGGTACGACGGGATCGAGATCAGCGGGGAACCGGCTCGGTATGACTCTGCCTACGTACGGGATCTCCTGCAGCAACACGGGCTTCGTGCCTTCGGATCGGTCACGCTCATGACTGAAGGCCGCGACCTAATCCACGAGGACCGATATGTTCGCATCGGAACGATCCAGTACTACAAGGATTGCGCCAAACTCGTCGCGGACCTCGGCGGCGACCTCCTCTGCCTGATCCCCTCCACCGTGGGCAAGACGAAACCCATGGCCTCGCCGGAAGAGGAGTGGAGGTGGGCTGTCGAAGGGTTGCGGGAGGTCGTGGACTATGCAGGAGCCCTCGGCGTACGGATCGGGATTGAGCCACTGAACCGCTTCGAAACGTACTTCATCAACCGGCACGATCAAGCCCTGGCCCTCGCCGACGCGGTGGATCCATCCGTGGGCGTCGTTCTCGATGCGTTCCACATCAACATCGAGGAGGCGGATCCCTACGCCGCGATCCGCGCGACCGGGTCTCGCCTCGTAGACTTCCACGTGGCCGACAACAACCGGTATCCGCCCGGACAGGGTGCTTGGGACTGGCACAAGTTGATCGGGACCCTCCGGGAGATCGGGTATACGGGCCCCCTCACCGTTGAGTTCGTCGTTCCGGTAGACCGCACCCCGGCTGCCCGACGCAGGATCGAGGGTCAAGCGGAAGAGGCCACGACCGTGGGACACGAGAAGTTCCTGCGCGACCACGGCACGGGGATCCTGTCTGCGGAGTACTACGAGGAGTGCACACGGGCGTCTGCCCAATACCTGCGCCGACTCATGTCCCAGTGAGCCAGCGATCGATCCTCGTCATCGCCACGCTCGATACGAAGGAGGAGGAGACGCTCTACCTCGTGGAGCGGATCCGGGAACGGGGCGGACATCCGATCGTCCTTGACTCCGGGATCCTGGGAGAACCCAGGCGGATCCATCCCGATATTGCCCACGACGCGGTTGCGGCGGCTGCCGGTGTAGACCTGAAGACCATCCGGTCCGCCGGGAGCCGCGGGGCAGCTGTGGAGATCATGCAACAGGGGGTCGCCAGGGTCGCCGAGCGACTCGTCCAGGAGGGCCGGATCGGAGGCGTCGTCTGCATCGGCGGCGCGGAGGGCGCGGTCATGGGAGCCGCAGCCATGGACCGGATCCCCGTCGGCATCCCCAAGATCCTCGTCACACCGCTCGCGTCAGGTGCCCGCCCGTTCGGTCTATTCGTCGGAACGAAGGACGTCATGATCCTCCACTCGGTCGTCGACATCGCCGGCCTCAACCCGATCAATCGTGCCCTGTTCGACCACGTTGCGCGGGCGATCGTCGCGATGGCACAGACTGCACAGCCCATTCGGCCAGACGGTCCTCCCCTCGTTGCGGTTACGATGCTGGGCGTTACGACCCCTGCCGTGACCCTGCTCGCGCCGCTCCTTCAGAAGAAGGGGTATCGGCCGGTCGTGTTCCACGCCAACGGTACGGGCGGTCGTGCCATGGAGGAACACATCGAGCAGGGGATGTTCCGGGCGGTCATAGACCTCACGTTGAACGAGATCACCGGACACCTGGTAGGAGGGTTCCACGATGGAGGTCCGATGCGTCTTGAGACTGCGGGCCGTCTCGGCCTCCCCCAGGTCGTGGTCCCCGGCGCGATCGAGTTCATCGTGGAAGGGCCCCTGAGCCGCCTCGATCCGCGTTGGCGCGGCCGGCCCTACTCATACCACAATCCACAGTTCACCCTCGTGCGGATCTCCCAAGAGGAGGCCCAACGGGTCGGTGAAGCCGTCGGGATGAAGCTCAACCGGGCCACGGGGCCTGTTCGCCTCCTCTGGCCGAGGGGAGGCCTTTCGACGCCGAACCGCCCTGGCGGAGAGCTCTTCGACCCGGACGCCGACTCCGCGTTCCTCGAAGCCTTGCGTCGGGTACTGCGGCGCGGGATCCCCCTCGTGGAGGTGGAGGCCCACATCAACGACCCGCTCTTCGCGGAAGCGGTGGCGGGAGCCTTTGAAGACGCACTCCGGGAGGCTGGTGGAGGGTAACATGGATTGGGACGTGAACCTTCCTTCGTACAACATTGCAGAGCTCGCACCACCTGACATCCAGTACTACTTGCGGCACAAGGACATCATCATGATCCCGATCGCAAGTATGGAGCAACATGGACCCCACCTTCCCCTCGCAACCGACACGATCCAGGCAGAGGAGATCACCCGCCGTGCGGCCCACATGGCGAAAATCCTCTACACGCCCTGCGTGTGGTTCGGCTATTCGCCGCAACACATGTACGAGCCCGGCCAGGGGACCGGGACGATCACGATCAAATCGCAAACTCTTCTGGAGGTGTACTACCAGATCGCCCGGTCATTGATCTACCATGGGTTCAGCAAGCTCGTGTTCGTGAACAACCACGGGAGCAACGCGAAGATCATCGAGCCCCTCCTCCGGCGGGTCCGGTACGATACTGGCGCGTTCGTCGTGATGTCCAAACTCTACGGTGAACGCTACCTCGGTCTCGTGGCGGACCTCTTGGAGAACCCGCCGGAGGAGACGCCCGGGTGGCACAGCAGCGAACTTGAGACCTCACAGGTGATGGCCTCCCATCCGCACTTGGTCCGGATGGACAGGGCTGTGGCTGAACGCGCACACCAGCCGGAGTGGTTCCCCGAAGGCTTCATCAAAGCCGATGGTGCGCCGGACGTGGAGTTCCTGGGGTACCAGTACTTCGTGTTCGCAACAGACCACAAGGACTTCACATCGACCGGGGTGATCGGAAACCCGTTCCGCGCGAGCGCCGCAAAGGGTGAGGCCTGCTACCAACGGTACGCGGAGCACTTGGCTAGGGCTCTCCGTGCCTTCGAGCGGGTCCAGGTGCACGTCCACACCCGCGACTGGCCCGACCGCACATGACTGCAGACCCGCAGACCCTAGAGCGTCTCCTGGAGGCCCTACGGCACACGATTGGACCGGATCAAGTCCACATCGGATTCAACGAGCGGGTGAGCTACTGCACGGATTACTACTGGGTCCCCCGGGCCCTCCTGGCGCACGGCGTGCTCCCCACGCTTCCCGATCTCGTGGTTCACCCCGCAAACGTCGAGGAGGTGGCAGCGGTCCTCCGGATCGCGAACGCGCACCGTATTCCGGTCGTGCCCTGGGGTGGTGGGTCCGGCACCCAGGGGGGCGCTCTACCGATCCACGGAGGGATCGTCCTGGACCTCAAGCGCCTGGACCGGGTCTTGGAGATCGATGACAGGTCCCTCGTCGTTCGTGCGCAGGCCGGTATCCTCTGCCAGCACCTCGAGTGGACTCTGAACGTCCACGGGATGACCCTCGCGCACTACCCTGCGTCCATGCACTGTGCCACCCTGGGGGGATGCCTGGCCTGCCGGGGCTCGGGCGTGCTCTCGACGAAGTACGGAAAGATCGAGGACATGGTCCTCTCTCTGCAGGTCGTACTGCCGACTGGGCAGGTCGTCCGAACGCCGCCCGTTCGATCCCACGCATGCGGACCGGACCTCAACCAGCTGTTCGTCGGTAGCGAGGGGACTCTGGGCGTGATCACTGAGGCCACCCTGAGGTGTGACCCGATTCCGCCTGCCCGCCTGTTTGGGGGCTTCCTGTTCCCCACCCTCTCGGCCGGCCTCGAGGCCGGCCGAGAGATCATGGTCCGGCGGCTTTCGCCTGCCGTGATCCGGCTTTACGATCCCGAGAGCACCCGGAGCGTCCTCCGGCGCGTGCTGGGCTTGGATGCAGAAGGCGCTGCGATGATCCTCATGTTTGACGGGGACCCTGAACTCGCCGCCCTCGGCATGCGCAAGGCCAAGGAGATCTGTTCCGGCGCCGGAGGTGAGGACCTGGGAGCGGAGCTGGGCCATCATTGGTGGGAGCACCGCTTCGACTTCTACTACCCGACGCTCACCTTCGATCTTCCCCAGATGTTTGGGACGACCGATACCCTCGCCACCTTCTCCAACATCGAACGAATCTACTGGGCCCGGAAGAGGGCCATGGAGGAGACCTTCGCCCGGTGGCATGTCCGGTACCTCGCTCACTTCTCCCATTGGTACCCGTGGGGTGCGATGCTCTACGATCGGTTCGTGATCGACCAACCTCCAGAGGACCTTGAAACAGCCCTCGAGCTACACGACCGGATCTGGGAGGTTGCGGTCCACATCGCCCTGGCCCACGGCGGAGTCCTGAACGAGCATCACGGGATCGGGCTCAAGCTGGGTCGGTTCATGCCGCTCCAGTACGGGCTGGCCTTCGACGTGCTCCAGGCGATCAAGTCGGCCCTGGATCCCGCGGGGATCATGAACCCCGGGAAACAAGGCTTTGGATCGGGGATGGACCGTGATGCTTGATGCCCACCGCACCACCCTAGAGGCCTGCCGGTTCTGCTGGATGTGCCGGCACGCATGCCCCGCAGGCCTTGTGACCCGGAGGGAGACCACAACGCCCAGGGGGTGGGCCCTGCAGCTCTGGCTGTGGACGCGCGGGCTCCTCCCCTCCAGTCGGGAACTCGCAGAAGAGCTCTCCTACTGCCTGCAGTGCGGCCTGTGTGAGGCGTGGTGCGTACCGGGGTTCGCTCCCCACCGGGCTATCCGGGACGCGCGGGCACAGCTCGCCGCGCAGGGCCTCGTCCCCGCTTCCGTCGAGGCGGTGCGCCAGAACCTGCGCGTCCATCAGAACCCATTCGGCCCGGCTCACCAGCCGCCTCTGGAAGCGGCCGCCCCATGGGATGTCCTGTACATCCCCGGATGCGTCGAGGCGGCCCTGAGGCCAGGGCTCTCTACCAGTCTGCTCGCCCTGCTCCGTCGCGCCGGCCTTCGGGCGGTCCCCGCGCGATCCCCTTGCTGCGGTGCCATCGCGCACGATCTGGGCCTCGATGGGGAGGCCGAGCGCCTAGCCGAAGGGCTCCATCCCCTCCTGGGGGAGGCATCCCTTGCCGTCGTGTGGGGTCATGCGTGTCGGCGCTTCATCCAAGATCGCTGGCCCCACCTCAAGCACGTGCGGAGTCCAGGCCAGGTCCTCTCCGACCTCGTGGCAACCAGGCAGCTCCGGTGGTCCCGATCGGTGAACCTGAGGGTCGTCCTCCAGGAGCCATGCCGGGAGGCGCCGGAGGAGCGCGTCCGGGCACGGGCCTTCCTGGAGGGGATACCCGGTGTGCGACTCCTGGATCCTGCACCCTCCGACGGCCGCGCGCCTTGCTGTGGGGGGGCAGGCGGAATGCCCCTCCTTCACCCCGAGCTTGCCCTGGAGCTCGCTGCAGGGCGGCTCCGGGCGATCCGGTCGGCCGGCGGGGAGGCGTGCGTCACGACGAGTCCGACCTGCCATGCGGTCCTCCACCAGGCGCGACACGCCGTTCCTAACGTCGAGGTCTTGGACATTGTCGAGGTCGTCCTGCGCGCCCTGACCTGAGGGACCAGCAGGAGGTTCGAACCGTTTCGCGAATCGTTTCAGCGTGGCCACGATCAAGGACGTCGCCCGGCTCGCGGGGGTCTCTCCGGCCACGGTCTCGGCCGTCCTGAACAACAGCGCCCCCGTGAGTCCCGCCCTGCGCACGAGCGTGGAGCGGGCGATCCGGGTCCTCCGCTACCAGCCTAACGTCCTCGCCCGCGCCCTCAAGACGCGGCGCACCCACACCCTTGCCCTCCTCGTCTCCGACATCCGCAACCCCTTCTACACCGCCCTCGTGCGCGGAGTGGAGGACGTGGCAAGCACCCATGGGTACACCGTGATCCTCGGCAACACGGACCGGAGGCCCCAAAAGATCCAGAACTACCTCACCACCCTCCTCGGCCGCCGGGTTGAGGGCCTCATCCTCACCCACGTGATCCCGCACAGTCGCGTGGCGGCCCTGCGGGATCAGGGGATCCAAGTGGTGTTCCTGGACGTGCGACCTCGTACCGCGTACGCGGACGCGGTGGTCGTGAACAACGCGGAGGCGGCCTACGAGGCCGTCCGCCACCTGATCGGCCACGGTCGGCGACGGATCGGGATGCTCGGCTTCCGGTCCGGCCTCTCCACTGGACGGGAGCGCCTGGAGGGCTACCATCGAGCCCTGCGGGAGGCCCGGCTCCGCCCGCTCGTCGTGATCTCCCCCCTGGGAGCGGAGCAGGCCGAAGAGGCGGCTCGCCGCCTCCTGCGTCGGCGACCTGACGCGGTGTTCGCCGCGAACAACACCATGGCGCTTGCCGTGCTGCGGGCCGCGCGGGCCCTCGGAGTGCGCATCCCGGAGGACTGCGCCCTCATCGGGTTCGACGATGTGGACTGGATGGCGGTGAGTGACCCTCCCCTCAGCACGGTGGCCCAGCCCCTCTACGAGCTGGGCAGTACGGCGGCGCGCCTCCTTCTCGAACGCCTCGGCGGGTGCGGGCCGCAGACCCCCTCGGTCCAGGTTCTCCGCGCCCACCTCGTACTTAGATGGTCCTGCGGCTGCCATGACTGAGGCGAAGGTCCTTGCCACCTTAGACCGGCTCATCGAGGACGGCTTCCTTCCGTTCCGCCCCACCTACGTCCGGCGGTTCTACCCGGACGGAGGTCGGCTCGGGCTCGCACGGCGGCCGGGGGGGACCTACATGCCTCGGGTGCGCCTGTGGCGGCCGGAGCGCTGGATCGCCTCCTGTGTGGCGGCCGTGAATCCCCACCCCGTACCCAACGAGGGGATCAGCCTTTTGGACCTCCGGGAGACGTTGACCTGGCCGGAGGCCCTCAAGCTTCGGGGCCCGCAGATCCTCGGCCCCCGGCACTTCGCGGCCTACGGGCCGGACTTTCCGGTCCTCACGAAGCTATTGGATCCCGGGGAACCGATCCTCTTCCACTTCCATGCCCGCGACGAGGACGTCTGGCGCGCCCCGGAGCGGTTCAGACACCGGTTCGGCAAAGACGAGGCGTACTACTTCCTCGAGGCACCCAAAGGGCCTGTCCCCTACACCCACGTGGGCCTCCATCCGGGTACGACACGGTCCTCCCTCCTGAAGGCGATCGCCCAGGGGAGGGAGCGGCTCCTGGAGCTCTCCCCGGCCTTCTACCAGCGCGTGGGTGAGGGGTTGTTCGTTCCGGCTGGGATCCCGCACCGCCCCGGCACGGCCCTCACCCTGGAGATCCAGCAGCCCTCGGATGTGTACACGCTTCTTGAGACCGCATCAGGAGGGAAGCCGCTAGCGCCCGAGCAGGTCCACCCCGGCTTCCGGCGGCTGGAGGAGGCGATCCGGTACCTGGACTTCGAGGCGGCATGTAGGCCCGATCTCCTGGAGCGCCACCGCCTCACCCCGGAGGTCACGGCCCGGACGAGGGGCGGTCAGGAGGCGTGGATCTTCCCGCTACGGCTTAGGAAGTTCAGCGGGAAGCGCCTAGTGGTGTGGGGGCGGTTCGAGAGCCACGAGCAGGCGCCCCACGTCGTGTTCGTGTGGCGAGGCCGCGGTCGCCTCGCTGGTCGACGCCTGCGCCCGGGTGCTGAGCTCTTCGTGACGGCCGACCGGGCTACCCGTCCGCACCTCTACGAGGCTGTAGACGGGCCGCTTGTGGTCTTCAAGCTGTTCGGGCCGGATCCCGGGACGTACGTCCGAAAGGAGGTGGGACAGGGAAAGCCGAGGCAGTCTTGAGCATCGAATGCATCACACGAAGGGGGTGAAGATAGTGAGGGCTAAACGGTGGGGTGTGCTCGTCCTCCTGGTGCTCGTGCTCGCGGGCCTTGCCCTCGCCGCAGCTCAGCCCTTCGCGGGCAGGACGGTCACGCTCGGGGTGTTCGCCGGAGGCACGCGGGGGGCCATCTCTGGCCCCTTCTACTACTTCCGATCGGCGTGGGAGCAGCTCACGGGCGCGCGCCTGAACATCGTAGAGATCCCGTTCGACCAACTCCCCACGAAGATCAAGACCGACCTCATCACGCGGGCGGGTCGGTTCGACGGGTTCGTACCCTGCGCGAATATTTACGGGGATCTCGTGACGAACAACTGGATCGTGCCGGTCGACCCATGGATCCGGGACCCGCGATTCCCCCGCTGGGATCCCAACGACATGGGACCGCCCATCCGCCAGCTCTACCAGTGGGGCGGTAAGCAGTACGGTGCGAACTACGACGCCGACGCCTGGGTCCTCTACGGTCGGCGCGACCTCCTGAACGATCCCAAGGAAAAGGCCGCGTTCCGGGCGAAGTACGGGTATGACCTGCGCCTGCCCCGGACGATCAAGGAGCTCCTGGACGTGAGCGAGTTCTTCAACAACCGGGACTGGAACGGCGACGGCCGACCTGACTTCGGGATCGTGCTCCCCCTCAAGGTTTCGGCCCAGGGGTTCTTCTTCTACCTCGCCTTCGCCGCGCCCTACGTCGTCGTGCCGGGCCCGGCGGTGGATGAGTACCACAACGTGTTCTTCTTCAACCCCCGCACGATGGAGCCGATCATCAACTCACCTGGGCACGTGAAGGCCCTGGAGGACTACATCCGGCTCACGAAGAACGGGCCTCGGGCGCAGCTCGGATGGGACCTCGTGGAGTCGTGGGATCCGTTCCTCAAGGGGAACGCGGCCCTCACCTACAGCCCCGGCGACATCGGATCGCTCTCGAAGAACCCAGACCGCTCCCGGATCAAGGGCAAGCTCACCGCCGGCCCCATGCCGGCCTCCACGGAGTACTACGACCGGCAATCGAACCGGTGGGTGCAGAAGCTGAACCGGGTCGGTAACCTCTTGGGCTGCTCCTGGCATGGGCTCGTGAGCTCCCTCAGCCGGAACAAGGAGACGATCTACCACCTGTTCGCCTACATGGCGGAGCGCCCCAGGCTCTTCCAGATCACCACCTTCGGGTGGGCTGGTGTGGATCCAGGCAAGATCTACGACTTCCCACCGGAGGTGAGCGACGGCCAGGGCACCGGATCGATCCAGGCGTACATCCGACAGGGCTTCGACCGACAGGATGCGCTAGACTGGCTCAGCGCCTACTGGCAGAACTATTACAAGATGGACGCCTGGCAGGAGTACCTCCGGATCCCCGGCGCGCCCGAGCTCATCAACAGCCTCGACCTTCACCTGAGCCAAGCCCTCGTGGGGAAGGAGACGCCCAAACAGGCGCTGGATGCCGTGGCGAAGGAGTGGAACGACATCGTGAGCAAGCTCGGCCGGGACAAGCTGCGCCGGGCCTACCAGGAGTCCATCGGGTACGGGAAGCCGGCGCCTCGGTACCGGCCGCGCTAGGAGGGTGAGGGGCGGGGTCGCTGACCCCGCCCCGTCGGTCCGATGCGGGACGAGCGGGTCAAGTGGGCGTTCCTGCTCCCAGCCGTGGGGTGGATCCTCACCTTCACGGTCTACCCCCTTGTGTACTCCCTCACCCTCTCCTTCCAGGACTGGAACCTCACCTCTCCGCCCCGGTGGGTGGGCTTTGCGAACTACCTGCGCGCCTTGCAGGATCCGAGGATGCACAACGCGCTGCGCATCACCGGCTTCTTTGTCGCTGCAACCGTCACCGTCGAGCTCGTCTTCGGCTTCGCCCTCGCACTCGTGTTCCACCGCCCCATCTGGGGCAGCCGCGCGCTCCGGGCCGTCGTGGTGGCGCCGCTGTTTACCTCGCCCATCGCGCTCGCCTTCCTCGGCATGATGCTCTTCCACGAGGAGGACGGCCCTATCGCCCACCTCCTTCGGATGCTCGGGTTGCCGCGGGTGCACTGGCTTTCCGACCCTGCGACCGCTTTGGGCTCCCTCATTTTACTCGACGTGTGGCAGTGGACGCCCTTCGCCTTCCTCGTGTTCCTGGCAGGCCTTACAGGAGTCCCGCAGGAGCCCATCGAGGCGGCCATCGTGGACGGCGCGGGACGGTGGGCGGTACTCCGCCACGTCCTCCTGCCGCTATTGGCACCGGTGGCCGTCACCACGATCCTGTTCAAGTTCATCTACTCGGTGAAGGTGTTCGACTTGGCGTTCGGCCTCACGGGAGGAGGGCCGGCTATCTCCACCGAGGTCCTCGCCCTGTACATCCACCGGCAGGGCCTGGAGTTCTTCAACCTGGGGTACGCTTCAGCGCTCTCCTACGTGTTCTTGGTCCTGGTGGTGCTGGGATGCACAGTACTCCTGCTCCGGGTGCGGCGGCTGTACGAGGTCGCTTGAAGACACGACCGGAGGTGGCCCTCCGCCGGAACGGCGAGGCCTTCCTCGTCGGGCTCGTGCTCGTAGCCACCCTCGTTTGGGTGCTGTTCCCGCTGTACTGGGCGCTCGTGACCTCCCTTAAGGAGCCCACGGAGACCTTCCGGCCCACGTTCCTCCCGTTCCTCCAGTTCCCGCCGACCCTCGGAAACTGGCAGGACCAGTTTCGGCTCGCTGGCCGCGACATCCTCAAGGACCTCTCCAACAGCCTCCTCGTGGCCACCTCGAGCGCCCTTCTCGCGCTCTGGATCGGGAGCCTGGCCGGATACGCCCTTGCCCGGTTCTCCTTCCAGGTGGGCCCGATCCGGAACCACGACATCGCGAGTTGGTTCCTCTCGCAGGTCGTGATCCCGCCGGTCGTGGTCGTGATCCCCTTCTTCATCTTCATGCAACGGCTGGGTCTCCTCGACACGCACCTGGGGCTAACCCTTGCCCACACGACCATGAACCTCCCGCTTGCTACCCTCCTCATGCGCGACACGTTCTTGGGGATCCCGGTGGAGGTGGAGGAGGCCGCCTTGGTGGACGGCGCCTCCCGGTGGACGGTGCTCTGGCGGGTCGTCCTCCCCCTCGCAGCCCCGGCCCTCGTCTCCACCGGCATCCTGGCCTTCGCGTTCTCGTGGAACGAGTTCATCTACGCCCTCACCCTCACGTTCGAGCGGGCGACCACGATCCCGCTCCTCATCGCCGGTGCGAAGATGAGCCAGGGAATCCAGTTCTGGTTCGTCTCGGTACGGGTGCTCCTGGCCCTCCTTCCGCCGGTCCTCCTCGCGTTGAGCGTCCAGCGGTACGTAGTGCGCGGGCTCACCCTGGGAGCGGTGCGCTAGCGATGGGCCGCGGATATCTCCATCAGAGGGGTTGGACCGTGACCTCGCCCACGAGCGTTTTGAGGTGGCTTGGGTCCACGTGTCCCCCGAGCAGCGTGCTCACGTCCGAGGCCGCCGCGGCCATTCCCCACCGCACGGCTTCAGGGAGCGAAGCCCCCCGCAGCCACCCCACGCACAGGCCCGCAGTGAAGCTATCACCTGCACCGACGGTGTTGCGACGGGGAACTCGGGGGGGCCTGAAAAGTAGCCTATCCTCGCCCACGAGGAGGGCGCCGTCCTGTCCGAGAGTCACGAGCACGTGGTGGGCTCCCCACGCGCGCAGCACCTGGGCCGCACCTGCCAACTCCTCGAGCGCAGCCAGGTCGTGCCCTACAGCAGCCTCCAGCTCGGCGCGGTTCGCCTTGGCCAGAAGCGGGCCGGACCGCACGGCTTGGCGCAGGACAGAGCCGGCTGCGTCCACCACCGACGGAATGCCCCGGAGACGTGCGAGGAGGCGGCCGTACAGGTCCTCCGGCGCTCCGGGCGGAAGGCTCCCGCACAGGACGACGATCCGTGCTCCGGGGATATACCCCAGGACGGTGGCCTCCAGTGCCTCCACGTCACTCGGTGCCACGGCCGGTCCAGGCTCGTTCAGGACGGTCTCTTCCCCTTCAGGGTCCACGACGATCGTGCACACCCGTCCTTCTCCCGAGACCCACACCGGCTCGATCCGGATCCCCTCCTGTGTGGCAAGGCAGAACACCTGGTGGCCCACCTGGCCTGCGAGGAACCCCACAACCGTGCACGGTACACCCCACGCGGTAGCCGCCCGGGCCACGTTCATGCCCTTCCCGCCGGCCGTCCGGATCACCTCCTGGACGCGGTGGACGCGCCCTGGAGTGAAGCGCGGGACCACAAGGATTCGATCCAGACACAGGTTCGGCGAGACGACAAGGAGCATCTTCAGGGTGTTCGGTGCAGTGGGCTTACATCCCTACCGGAGGGTGGGTTCATGCCGGACGTGACGAGCGTGGGCGTCATGGTGGCCGACATCCTCGTCTGGCCGGTGGACGAGTGGCCCGAGCGGGGCCGGTTGCGGGTGGTGGACCGGATCGAGCTTCGCACCGGCGGCCTCGCCCATACGACGGCCCTCACCCTCGCCAAGCTCGGAGTCCAGACGGCCGCCGTGGGACGGGTGGGAAACGATGCGTTCGGTACCGTGCTCATCGAGGCCCTCCGATCCCACGGCGTACACCCGCATGTGGTCTGTGACCCTGAAGTCGGTACGTCCGTCACCGTCGTCGCGGTGGCGGGAGGCGGAGAACGGTCGTTCCTCCACTTCGTGGGTGCCAACGGTCGGCTCGTGCCCGAAGACGTGCCGGATGGGCTGCTTGCCTCGACGAGGATCCTGCACCTCGGCGGGTTCTTCCTCCTTCCGGGCCTCGATGGCAAGCCGGCTATGCGGTTGCTCGAGCGGGCCAAGAGGGCAGGGTGCCGGACGAGCATCGACGTAGCGTGGGACGCCCAGGGCCGCTGGATGGAGGCCCTTGGGCCCTGCCTAGGGCACCTGGACTTCCTGTTCGGGAACCAGGACGAACTTGGACAGCTCACTCGTACGCGCGCGCCCCAGGAGATCGCCCGCCGGCTCCGGGCCCTGGGGGTGGGCGTGGTGGCGGTGAAGATGGGTGAGCGGGGCGCGTACGTCGCTGCGCGTGAGTGGGAGGGGCACGTACCCGCCTTCGACGTGCCGGTGGTGGACACCACCGGTGCCGGGGACGCGTTCTGCGGCGGGTTCCTCGCGGCGGCCCTCCGTGGCTGGCGTTGGGAGGAGGTGACCCGGTTCGCGAACGCGGTGGGAGCGCTGTGCGTGACCGCCATCGGCGGTGCCACAGGGGTCCGGACCTTTGAGGAGACGATCGCGTTTTTGCGCACCGCGCGAATCCGAACCGTCGAGGAGGAGTGAGGATGATGCGCCTCCGTCGGCTCTTCGGGCCGGATGGCCGATGCGTGAACATCGCCCTGGACCACGGCCTATTCGGAGAACGAACCCTCTACGAAGGGCTGGAGGACTTGTCCGAGACCGTGCGGAGGGTCGCCGAGGGAGGCCCGGATGCGGTTCAACTGGCGCCCGGTCAGGTCCGGTGGTTGGAGCACCTCTCAGGCCGCCACCGGCCTGCCCTCGTGCTCCGGGTGGACCTCACGAACGCCTACGCCGGCCACAGGACAGGTCGGCTCTTTAGCCGGTTGGTGGACGATCCGGTGGGGTTGGCCCTGCGGTTGGACGCGGCCTGCGTCGTCGCAAACGTTCTCTGGACGCCGACCCATCCCGAACTCTACGAGCAGGCCCTGGACAACGTCTGTCGCCTCGTGCCCTCGTGCGCACGGTACGGGATGCCCCTCATGGTGGAGCCTCTCGCCCTCCGGCCTCTGCCGGACGGCGGCTTCGGGGTCGATGGAAACGTGAACCGGATCGCCGGCCTCGTGCGCCAGGCGGTGGAGCTCGGCGCGGACGTCATCAAGGCGGACCCCTGTGACGATCTGAACGAGTACTGGCAGGTCGTCCAGGCCGCAAGCGGTCGGCCCGTGCTCCTGCGGGGCGGAGGAAAGGTCTGTGAACGGGAGATCCTGGAGCGCACGTCCGTCGTCCTCCGCCAGGGAGCTGCAGGCGTGGTGTACGGCCGGAACGTCTTCCAGCACCCGAACCCCAAGGCGATGACCCGCGCACTCGTGTCCGTCGTCCACGAAGGCATGACGGTGGACGAGGCGCTCGGGCTCCTCCAGGCGAGGGTGTGAAGTGCGGGTGATCCGGTTCGGCGTGATCGGCGGCGGGCTCATGGGCCGGGAGTTCGCGAGTGCGGTCTCCCGCTGGCTTCACCTCCGCGACTTGGACGTCCGACCGGAGATCGTCGCGGTGTGCGATCCAGACCCAGCGGCCCGTCGCTGGTTCGAGGACCACGTCCCGACCCTCCGGCAGACTGCCGCCGATCACCGGGCACTCCTCGACAACCCCATGGTGGAGGCCGTGTACTGTGCAGTGCCCCATCTCCTCCATGAAGCGATCTACACCGACGCGCTGCAGGCAGGGAAGCACCTGCTGGGAGAAAAGCCGTTCGGGATCGACCGGGCGGCCAACCGCCGGATCCTGGAGCAAGTCCACAAGCACCCTGAACTCCTCGTGCGGTGCTCCTCCGAAATGCCCTTCTTCCCCGGCGCCTACCGGATCTTCGAGCTCATCCGGGAGCGCCGGTTCGGACGGATCATCGAGGTGGAGGCTGGGTTCTGGCACGCAAGCGACCTCGACCCGAACAAGCCCATCAACTGGAAGCGCCGGGCGGAGACGAACGGTGCGTACGGGGTGATGGGAGATTTGGGAATGCACGTCGTCCACCTGCCCTTCCGGGCAGGCTGGATCCCCACGAACGTCCGGGCGATCCTCTCGGACATCGTCTCCTACCGCCCGGACGCCCGGGGAAGCCCGGTGCGCTGCGACACGTGGGACAACGCGATCCTCCTGTGCGAGGCGGAGGACCGCAGGACGGGTGAGCGCTTCCCGATGACCCTCTCCATGAAGCGGATCGCGCCGGGCCATACGAACACCTGGTTCCTCCGGGTCTGGGGCACGCGGCTTTCGGCGGAGTTCTCCACTCATGACCCGAAACGGCTCCGCCTCCTTCCTTATGAGCCGGGCGAGGAGCAGGCCTGGCAGGAGATTGACCTCGGGTACCGATCCGCCTACCGGGCGATCACCGGGGAGATCTTCGAGTTCGGGTTTGCGGATGCCCTCCTCCAGATGTACGCGGCCTTCTGCGACGAGCTCGCCCACAAAGAAGCGATGCGCCAACCGCTCCGGTGCGCCCTCCCGGAGGAGACAGCCGTAAGCCACGATCTCTTCACCGCCGCGCTCCTCTCCCACGAGCGCGGCGAGGTCGTCCGTCTGGACGCGCTGGACGTTTCCCCGACTCTGAACGATTCCCTCAGGAGGTGATGGTATGGCGCTACGGGATCTACGCGGTCAGCAGAGGCGGCGCTCGGGAGAGGAGCTCGTGCGCCACCTCCAGAGCTTCGAACTCCAGCCCAAGTTCTCCGTCGGGATCTGGTACCTCTCGCCGTTCGCGAGTCGGTTTCACGACAAGTACCAGCCCGACCGGGACATCCCCGCGCGGCTCGACCTACTGACCACCCTGAAGGAGTACGGCGTCGTGGGGGTCGAGGCCCACTACCCGGCCGAGGTGAACGAGGACAACTTAGACCTCTGGAAGGGCTTCATCCGCGACACGGGGATCCGCCTCGTGGCCCTGGCACCGGGGATCTTCTACGACCGGGAGTTCGAGTTCGGATCCCTCTCCTCCCCGATCCCGGAGGCCCGGCGGAGGGCGATCCAGCGGACAACCCGCACGTTGGAGCTGAGCCGGGAGCTGGGAACGGACGTGACGATCGTGTGGCCCGGGATCGACGGGTACGAGAACCCCTTCGGACAGAACTTCGCAGACCTCCGCGCGCGGTTCGCAGAAGGGCTCGCCGAGGCGATGGACGCGGTGCCAGGTGTACGGATCGCGTTCGAACCGAAGCCCTATGAGCCGAGAGGCCGTATCCTGTTCGGGACCACGGCCGAAGGGCTCCTCTTGGCCCACCGGGTGGAGGCGATGCTCACGCACCCCGAGAACCGCCGCCTCCTCCAGGAGGGCCACGCCCTCGTCGGGCTCAACCCCGAGGCCGGCCACATGCTCATGGGGTACGAGGACTTGGCCTACTCCCTGAGCCTCGTCTGCGAGGAGGGCCGCCTCGCGCACACCCACTGGAACAGCCAGCCCCTCGGGAACTACGACCAGGACCTGAACGTCGGTGTCATCTCGCCCGAACAGACCGAGGCCGCCCTGTATGCCCTGAAGATGCACGGGTACGAGGAGCACTTCGGAATCGACGTCAACCCCGAGCGGATGCCGCCGGAGGTCGCGATCCGGAACTCCATCGACGCCCTCCGGGCCGCCGCCGACCGGATCAATCACCTGGACCACGAGCGGATCGTCTGGGCCATCGAACATCCGGACCGGGCGCGTGGGTGGTTGGAGGCCTACCTGATCCGGCAGCGGGCCCGGACCCCGGATGCGCTGCCGCCCCTGTGGGAGCTTGCGCGGTGAGGGGCGCGTTCCTCGGGATCGATGTGGGTACCACCGGCGCCAAGGCGGTGCTGGTGGATGCGCAGGGCCGGGTTCTCGCCTCGGCCACCCACGACTACCCCCTCTTGGTCCCTCGGCCAGGCTGGACCGAGCAGGACCCGCACGCGTGGTGGGAGGCCACGGTCCGGAGCATCCGGGACGTTCTCGGGGCCCAAGACGTGGAGGTGCACGGCGTGGGGCTCACCGGGCAGATGCACGGCCTCGTGGCCCTGGATGGGAAGGGCGAGATCCTGCGGCCGGCGATCCTCTGGAACGACCAGCGCACGGCCGAGGAGGCCGCGTGGATCACCGCACGGGTGGGCCCCGAGCGCGTCCTTCAGCTCACCTGCAACCCCGTGCTCACCGGGTTCACGGCCCCCAAGATCCTCTGGGTGCGCCGGCACGAGCCCCAGGTGTACAGCCGGATCGCCCACGTCCTCCTCCCCAAGGACTACGTCCGGTACCGGCTCGTGGGCGCCCTCGCCACCGACGTCGCGGATGCTTCCGGGACGTCGCTGTTTGACGTGCGCAGGCGCCGGTGGTCGGACGAGATGCTCGCCGCCCTGGAGATCCCCCGGTCCTGGCTTCCGGACGTCTTCGAGTCGCCGGAGGTGGTGGGCCGGGTCTCACAGGAGGCTGCTGGCCTTGTAGGGCTTCGGGCCGGCATACCGGTGGTGGCGGGAGCCGGGGACCAGGCCTCTCAGGCCGTGGGAACCGGGATCGTGCGAGGCGGACTCCTCTCGGTCACCATCGGGACGTCCGGGGTCGTGTTCGCCCACCTCGACGGAGTCCAGGTGGATCCCCTTGGCCGCACCCACACCTTCTGCCATGCCGTACCGGGGAAGTGGCACGTGATGGGGGTCATGCTCGCGGCCGGGGGGTCCCTCCGGTGGCTCCGGGACGGGCTGGCCGTCTCCGACTGGCACCACCCGGGCGTGGACCCCTACGACCGCATGACGGAGGAGGCCGCGGAGGTGCCGCCGGGAAGCGAAGGCCTTCTGTTCCTCCCCTACCTCTCGGGAGAGCGCACGCCCCACGCGGATCCCTTCGCCCGAGGTGCCTTCGTGGGCCTCACCCTCCGCCACCGCCGGGCCCACCTCGTCCGGGCTGTCCTGGAGGGGGTAGCGTTCGGGCTACGGGACTCGCTGGAGATCCTCCGGGCGATGGGGCTTGCGCCCACCCAGGTCCGGGCCTCCGGGGGCGGGGCTCGGAGCGCCCTGTGGCGGCAGATCCTCGCGGACGTGTTCGGTACGGAGCTTGTGACCGTGGAGGTCACCGAAGGGGCCGCCTACGGTGCAGCCCTCCTGGCCGGCGTGGGGGTGGGTGCCTTCCCCTCCGTGGAGGCGGCGTGCGACCGAGTGGTCCGGATCGCAGATCACGCCCGTCCAGGTCCGAGCCGGGAACGCTACGAGGAACTCTACCGTGTGTACGTCGAACTTTATCCCCGGTTGCAGGATGCGATGCACGCGCTGAGCCGCTTGTCTTAGAGGGGGTGGCCGTGGCGAGGGAGGGATCGCTGCGGGTGGAGCGGGCGAAGCCGATCGGCCGGGTGGGGCGGCCGGTACCGGTCGCACGGCTCCGGGAGCTGAACATCCTGCTGGCGCTTGGGGCTCTGGTGCTCTTCTTCACCTGGCGGAACCCCACGTTCCTGTCGGCCTCCAACCTGAACATCATCCTGCGGGACATGCCGCGCTACACCCTCCTGGGTGTCGGCGAAACCCTCGTGATCGTCACGGGGGGCATCGACCTCTCGGTCGGTTCCATGGTGGCCCTCACGAACATGGTCGCCGCCTACCTCATGGTGACGTGGGACGTGCACTGGCTTGCGGCGATCCTCGTGATCCTCGCTTTGTCCTGCCTGGTCGGCCTCTGGCACGGGCTGTTCGTGACGAAGCTCGGAGTGCCGGCGTTCATCATCACCCTGGGCACCCTCATGTGGGCCCGGGGCCTTTCCTCCCTCATGACGAAGGGGTTCATCATCGCCCTGACAGACACCCCCTACCTGGCCCTGGGGCAGGGAGATCTGTTGGGGATCCCGATGCCCTTCATAGTCCTCCTCGGAGTGGCTGGGGTGTGCGGCGCGATCCTCCACCTCACGGTCCTCGGCCGCCACATGTACGCGGTGGGCGGAAACCTCCAAGCGGCACGTGCCGCAGGGATCAACGTGGACGGCGTGCGGATCTTCGCGTATGCCGCCTGCAGTGTGATCGCCGGGATCACCGGGGTCGTGGTCGCGGCACGGCTTGGTCAAGGCAACCCGAACGTGGGCGGGGCCTATGAGCTGTGGGCGATCGCGGCCACCGTGATCGGCGGGACGAGTCTGTTTGGCGGAGAGGGGACCGTGCTGGGGGCGCTGTTGGGCGGGGCGATCATGGCCGTGGTCGTGAACGGGATGATCCTCATCGACGTCTCGGCGTACTACCAGGACATCGTGCTCGGATTGATCCTCGTGACCGCGGTCACGGTGGACATCCTCCGCAGGCGCAGGGAACCACAACTCTAACGGGAGGTGATCTGGATGAAGCGCATGTGGATCGGGGCCTTGGCAGTAGGACTGGCCGTGGGGCTCGTGGCCTCCGTAGGGGTTCCTGGGCCAGCCATTCGGGTGGTCGTGATCGGGAAGTCGGTTCACCCGTACTGGGCGAACGTGGAGCGCGGCGTGAAGGCCGCGGCCCAGAAGCTCGGCGTTCAGGCGATCTTCTTTGTCCCCCAGAAGGAGGACGTCGCAGCGCAGATCAGCACGATGGAGACCTACATCGCGCAGAAGGTGAGCGGAATCGCCGTCGCCCCATCCGACCCGAAGGCCCTCGCCCCGACGATCAAGAAGGGACGCGACGCCGGGATCCCGGTGATCACCCTGGACACCGACGCCCCAGATAGCGCCCGCCTCGCCTACATCGGCACGGACAACCTGGCGGCCGGGCGGATCGCAGGGCAGGAGATGCGCAAGCTGTTGCCTCAGGGCGGGAAGGTCGCCATCGGGACCGGGAGCCTCACCGCCCTGAACTCCCTCCAGCGGATCGAGGGCTTCAAGCAGGCGATCCAGGGGACCCGAATCCGGATCGTTGCGACGAACAACGACAAGGAGGACGCCGCAACCGCCGTGAGCCTTGCCGCCGCCACCCTCCGCGCCCACCCCGACCTCGCAGGCGCCTACGGTGTGTACGCCTACAACGGCCCGGCCTGGGCGCGGGCGGCGAAGGAGGCGAAGGTGGCCGGCAAGCTGAAGATCGTGGCCTTCGATGCCACCGACGAGCACATCGCCCTCCTGAAGGAAGGCGCGATCCACGTCCTCGTAGCTCAGCGCGAGTACTTCCAGGGCTACAAGAGCGTGGAGCTCCTCACCCTCATGGCGAAGGAGGGAATCGAGCGGGCGCTTAAGCTATACAAGGTGCCCCCAAGCCGCATCGTGGACACCGGCGTCGATGTCGTCACAAAGGCAACCCTCGCGGCGTACGCGAAGAAGCTCGATGAGCTCGGGATCCCGCACACCTGGAAGCCATGAGGACACCGATCCTCCGGGCGGTGGGGATCTGGAAGCGGTTCGGGGCGGTCCAGGCCCTCCAGGACGTCTCGCTGGACCTCTACGCGAGAGAGGTCCTGGGGCTCGTGGGCGACAACGGGGCCGGGAAGTCCACCCTCATCAAGATCCTCTCCGGCGTGTACCTGCCGGACCGCGGCACAGTCGAGTTGGACGGGCGTCCCGTGCGGTTCACTAGCCCACGGGACGCCCGCGCCATGGGGATCGAGACGATCTACCAGGATCTGGCCCTCGCGGAGAACATCGACGTGGCGGGCAACATCTTCCTGGGCCGGGAACTCGGGTACGGGTGGGGGGTGCTTCGGGTCCTGGCCCGCCACCGGATGGAGGAGGAGGCGAGCCGCGTCCTGGACCGACTGGAGATCGTCGTCCCCTCCGTGCGCACGCTGGTCCGTTCGCTCTCCGGCGGGCAGCGCCAGGCTGTGGCGATCGGCCGGGCGGTGTACTGGGATGCCCGTATCGTGATCATGGACGAGCCCACCGCCGCCCTGGGCGTCCGGGAGCGGGCGCGGGTGCTGGACCTCGTGCGGCGTCTGCGGGAGGGTGGGGTCGCCGTGATCATGATCAGCCACAGCATGCCCGACGTGTTCGCCGTGTGCGACCGGATCCTCGTGCTCCGACGCGGGGTAAAGGTCGGAGAACGGCGCACCGCCGAGACCTCCGAGGAGGAGATCGTCCGGCTCATGGTGGGGGTTGAGGCGGCGTGAAGGAGTTGGCCGCGCCGGAGAGAGCGACCCTAGCGGAGCCGCAGCGGCTGCGGCGGATAGAACTCTCTTACGAGATCGCCATCCTCGTCGCCCTCGGCCTCATCATGTCCGTCGTCTCGGTCCTCGCACCCCGCTTCCTCCAACCCGATAACCTCTTCCAGATCGCCCGCAACTTCTCGTTCATCGCGGCGGTCGGAGTGGGCGAGGCGATGGTGATCCTGAGCGGAGGAGGCGGGATCGATCTCTCGGTGGGATCGGTCGTGAGCCTCGGCGGGGTCGTGACGACGAAGCTCTTGAGCCTCGGGTACGGGCTCGTTCCCGCGATCCTGGCCGGCGTTGCCTCCGGCCTCGTGGTGGGGGCGGCGAACGGGCTCCTCGTCACGCGCGGCCGGATGACCCCCCTCATCCCGACCCTCGGCATGCTGTCGATCGCCGGAGGACTCGCCCTCGTGATTACCCGGGGCTTCCCCATCACCGAGCTTGGACCGCAGGCGGAGCTGTTCGTGTCGTTGGGTGCCGGGTTCGTGGGTCCAGTGCCGGCTCCCGTGATCTACATGGTCGTGGTCGTCCTCCTGGGCTGGATCGTGACCACCCGGACACCTTTCGGCTACGACCTGTACGCCGTGGGCGGCAATGCCGAGGCCGCGCGCCTTGCTGGGATCCGGGTGGACCGAGTCCGGTTCATCGCATATGCCACAAGCGGCGGGCTCGCTGCGCTGAGCGGGATCCTCCTCGCGGCCCGGCTGTCCGTGGGAGATGCAACCCTAGGACAGGGGATGGAGCTCGCGGTGATCGCCGCCGTGGTGATCGGTGGAGTGAGCCTCCAGGGCGGTCGGGGCTCGATCCTCGGACTCTTCGTGGGCGCGGCTCTCATCGGCGTCCTCCAAAATGCGATGGTCATCGTGGGGGTTCCCGCCTTCTGGCAGCAGGTGGTGATCGGTGCCACGATCATCGCGGCGGTCCTCATCGACCGCCTGAGGCTGAGGCTTCTCGCTCCGTAACCCGTGAAGGGAGGTGAGAGTGCGGAGGTCACACCCGGGCCATCCATCGACGACATCCGATCGAGGAGGTGAGGCCGTGAAGCGGATCCTAGTCTTTGGAGTGGCTGTGGCGCTACTGGGGCTTTCGTCCTCTTCTCTGGCGGGACAGGCCCGCCAGCCGACGTTTGCCCTGGTACCGAAGGCGATCAACAACCCCTTCTTCAACGCGGCCCGGGACGGCTGCATGGACGCCGCCAAGCGCCTGGGTGTGGTCTGCGAGTACACCGGTCCTGAGCGGACCGAGATCGCACCCCAGATCCAGGTGCTGGAGGGATTGGTGAGTCGAAAGGTGGACGGGATGTCCATCTCACCGGTCGACGCGAAGAGCGTGGTGCCCGTGATCAAGCGGGCGATCTCCAGTGGGATCCCGGTGATCACCTTTGACTCCGACGCCGCGCCGGAGTCCGGCCGCCTCGCGTTCGTTGGGACCGACAACGAGGCTGCCGGCCGGGAGCTCGGCAAGCTCTTCCTGCGGTTCGCCCCGCGGGGAGCGGTCTACGGGATCATCACCGGCGGGCTCGGTGCCCAGAACCTGAACGCTCGGATCAAAGGCTTCAAGAGCGTCGTGCGGGGGGCGAACTACCGGGAGGTGAAGGGGTCGCCGTTCCCGAGCAACGACGACATCAACCGGGCGGTCCAGCTCGTCGAGCAGATGATCACCGCCAACCCGGACCTCACGGCAATCGTGATGGTGGGCGGCTGGCCGCTTTTCGCGCCGGAGGCCTACAAGAACGCCGTGAAGAAGAAGGAGGCGGAGATCAAATCCGGCAAGTTCGTGATCGTCTCCTTCGACACTCTGGAGCCCGAGCTCAAGCTCCTGAAGGAGGGCTACGTCCACGGGCTCGTCGGCCAGCGGCCCTACCAGATGGGCGTGCGGAGCATGGAGCTCCTGTACGACATCGTCGTGAAGAAGCAGAAGCCAAAACAGACCTTCTACAACACCGGCGTGGACGTCGTGACGCGGCAGAACGTGGACAAGTTTCTGAAGTGAGGGAAGCGGGGAGCCCTGCAGGGCTCCCCGCTTCGTTTTGCCATGCAACCCCTCGTCCAGATGCACAGGATCTCCAAGCGGTTCGGGGCGGTCCAGGCCCTCCGGACGGTGGACCTCGTCCTCTTCCCGGGCGAGGTCCTGGGCCTCGTGGGTGACAACGCCGCGGGGAAATCCACCCTCATGAAGATCCTCTCCGGCGCCTACCAGCCCGACGAGGGCGAGATCCTCTTTGAGGGGCGCCGGGTCGTCTTCACGGGCCCTGCGGACGCCCGGGCGTTGGGGATCGAGATGGTCTACCAGGACTTCGCCCTGTGCGAGAACTTGGACGTGGCCCAGAACATCTGGCTCGGCCGGTGGCCCAGGCGGGGTCCGTTCGTCGACCGGCCCCGGATGGACACCCAGGCGCAGGCCGTCCTGGACCGGCTGGGGGTAGAGCGACTCCCGATCCGGGCGCCGGTCGCCACCCTCTCGGGCGGGCAGCGACAGAGTGTCGCGATCGCCCGGGCCCTCTCCTGGAACCCCAAGGTCCTGATCCTGGATGAACCTACCGCGAACCTCTCACCGTCCGCTACGCAGCAGGTCCTACAGCTCGTGCGGACGCTGCGCGACCAGGGGGTGGCCTGCATCTTCATCAGCCACCGGCTCCAAGAGATCCTCCAGATCGGCGATCGGGTGATGGTCCTCAAGCAGGGTCAGCTCGTGGGCGTGCGGCGGGTGGGGGAGACCGACGAGGAAGAACTCCTGGGCCTCATCATCGCCGGGGATCGGTCCACGCGCGGCCGGTAGCGGTTCCCTCGGAGCCCCTCAGGAGGGCTCGGAGGTCGGCCCGATGGCGGTACAGACCGAGGAAGGCCACCACGACCCCGAAGGCGACGGACGCCCCCGGAGCTCGCAGGGCCCACATGGCGAAGGGGATGGAGAGGATCGCGAGCACCGACGCGAGGGACATGAGTCGGGTCACCGCCAGGGTGGCGAGCCAGACCGCCGCCGCAAGGAGCGCCGCACCGGGAGAGAGGGCGAGAAGGACGCCGAGGGTTGTGACGGTCCCCCTCCCGCCCTGAAGCCGGAGGAACACGGACCAGTTGTGGCCGACGAGGGCGGCGATCCCGGCCCCTACAGCCCACTCGGGCCGGAGCTCCAGCCGCTGGGCGAGGAGGACCGGAAGCGCCCCCTTGAGGAGGTCGGCGAGGAGGACGGCTGCTCCCACGTAGGGGCCCGCCACGCGGTAGACGTTCGCGGCGTTCACTGCCCCACTCCCGTACTGCCGCACGTCCACCCCCCGCAGCCACCGCACGAGTACCAGGCCCGTGGGCACCGATCCCAGGACGTAGCTCGCGATCAGCAGGAGAACACCCATCACGGACGGGTCATTCGCTGGACGGGGTGAACTCACCTGCGCGGCCGGACGAGGAGCCGAACCGGGGTCCCCACAAGGTCAAAGGCCTCCCGCAGTCGGTTCTCCAGGTAGCGCGCGTAGGCGGGTGTGAGTCGTTCGGGGTCGTTCACGAAGAGCGCCAGGGTGGGCGGCCTCGTCGCCACCTGCGCTGCGTAGTAGATCTTGAGCGGTCGGCCCGTGGGGTCTGCGGGAGGTGCCGCTTGACGCACTGCCTCATGGACGGCCCGGTTGAGGGGGCCTGTGGGGATGCGCCGTGCGTGGGCGGCGTCCGCCTGGGCTACGAGGTCCAGGATCCTCCGGACGTTCCGGCCGGTTTTCGCCGAGGTGAACACGACCGGAGCGAAGGCCACGTGCCGGAGGGCGTGGTGGACCCGCCGCGCGAGTTCCGTTCGATCCTCGGGCCGCACCAAGTCCCACTTGTTCACCGCCACGACGAGGGCCCGCCCTGCCTGCGCCACCTCCTCTGCGATCCGCTGGTCCTGGTCGGTTGGGCCCTCTTGGGCGTCCAGCACGAGCACGGCCACGTTCGCCCGCTCGAGGGCCTGCCGGGTCCGCACGGTCCCGTAGAACTCCACCGCGTCATGGACGCGCGACCTCCGGCGCAGGCCCGCGGTGTCCACGAGCACAAAGGTGCGCTCCCCGTCGCGGAGCACCACATCCACCGCGTCGCGGGTCGTGCCCGGTCTCTCATCCACGATCACCCGCTCTATCCCCACGAGGGCGTTCACCAGGGAGGACTTCCCCACGTTGGGCCGGCCGAGGATGGCGATCCGGACGCCGTCGGCGGGTGCGTCCGCCTCCGCCGGCGGGAGCCTCGCCACCACGGCGTCCAGAAGGTCGCCGATCCCAAGTCCGTGGAGGGCCGACACCCAGAACACCTCAGGGATCCCGAGGGCGTAGAACTCGGCGACGAGCGGCTCGGCCTCGTGCGGCCGATCCACCTTGTTCACCACCACGAGGAAGGGCCGACCACACTCCCGGAGGTACTGGGCGATCTCCCGGTCTTCGGGCACGAGTCCGGTTTGGGCGTCCACCACGAGGAGGACCAGGTCGGCCTCCCGGATGGCCGCCTCTGCCTGGCGGCGCACCCGTTCGGTGAGACGGTCCTCGGGCGCGGACATGAACCCGCCCGTGTCCACGATCTCGAAGGTCCTGCCCCGCCACTCGGCCCGGGCCACGAGCCGGTCCCGGGTCACCCCGGGGATATCCTCGACGATGGCGATCCGCTGGCCTGCGATCCGGTTGAAGAGGGCGGATTTCCCGACGTTGGGCCGGCCCACGATGGCGACCACCGGGAGACGGTCAATACCACTCAAAGCGCTTTGCGTGGGAGCCCGATCCTTCTATCTCTGTTCGGCGCTTTAGGCCTGAAGGGCTTGGCGGATCTCGTCGAGTCGGAGAAGCACCCGTTCGATGATCCAGTCCGGAGTACTGGCACCGGACATCACGCCCACGGTGGAGTCGGGTCGAAACCAGGAAGGCTCGATCTCGTCCGCCCTCTCCACGTGGTAGGTAGGCAGACCCTTCCGACGGCCGATCTCGGCGAGGCGGGTCGTGTTCGCACTCTGTCGGCCGCCCACCACGAGGAGGACATCCACCTCCCCCACCAGGCGTTCTGCCTCCTCCTGCCGCACGGTGATGGCCGGGCACAACGTGTTGATCACCTTCACTTCTCGGACGCGGAGTACGATGTCCCCGACAATCCGCCGGAAGTTCTCCACAGACTGGGTCGTCTGCGAGACAATCCCGATCTTGCCCCGCAACCGGAGGGAGGCTGCCTCCTCGGGCGTGTGGACGACGGCGACTCGGTCCCCCAGCTTCTCCTTGAGCGTTACCATCTCCGGATGGCCGTGGTCACCGACGGCTACGACGAAGTACCCTTCTTGAGCCAGCTGCTCGGCCAACGCGTGGGCACGGGTGACAACTGGACAGGTGGCGTCCACGATCTCCATGCCCCGCTCGCGCACGGTCTGGAGGACCGCCTCCTCCACCCCGTAGGCCGAGACGACGAACGCCTCGCCCACGAGATCATCCGTTCGCTCGGCCACCCGCACACCGGCTTTCTCCAATCGCGCCACCTCCTGAGGGTTGTGGATGAGCGGACCCCACGTGAGGGTCGGGCCGTTCCGACCCTGGGCGGTACGCAGGGCGATCTCCACCGCCCGGCGAACCCCGCCGCAGAACCCCATGTGGCGCGCGACGACCACCTTCATCGGATGCCCTCCTGGCGTGCGCCCCCGTCAGGATACCACACCGAGGCCGGCTCCCGCCCACGGCGCGGGCGGGTTGGTGGGTGGACGCCGAGGAGGTCTGCGATCGCGCGCATGATTCGGTCACTCGCCTCCTCCAACGCCTCCCGGCCGCTCCCGAGATCGGTAAGGGTGAACGGCTCGCCGATACGCACCCGGACTTTGCGGGGCCTTGGGACCCATGCACCCCTGGGCATCGCTTCCAGGGTCCCTAAGATCCCAACCGGGAGGATCGGTACACCGGCCCGCAGGGCGAGGAACGCGGCTCCGGGTTCGGCGGGCAGGAGGTAGCCACGCGGGTTGCGGGTCCCTTCCGGAAAAACAACCACGACCGCGCCCTGACGGACCAACTGGAGGGCCGTTCGGATCGCGGCCCGGTCCGGTTCGCCCCGGCGGACCGGGAACGTCCCCACCGCTCGCATCCAGGTCCGGAGAAGGGGGATGCGGAAGAGCTCCTCCTTGGCCATGAAGTGCACGGGCCGATGAAGCGCGCACCCGAGGACCGGCGGGTCAAGCGCGCTCCAGTGGTTCGCCACGACGACGAGGGGACCTTCCCGTGGCTCTCGCTCGCCGCCTTCTACCTCCATCCGGAACAGCAACCGCAACACCGCTCGGAGGGCAAGTTTGCTCAGGGCGTACACCGACCGGTTCATAGGTTCAGTCCGCTCGCGGGTTGACCTAGACGCAAGCGGAGGAGTTCGGTGATCTCCTCCACCACCTCCTCCGGCCCTTTGCCCGTCGTGTCGACCACGATGTGGTCCGGGGTCCGCTGGAGGGGTGCGATCCCTCGGGATTGGGCCAGCTCGTCGTCCCGTCGCACGATCTCCCGGACCGTCTCAAGCGGCACCTCGCTCCCTGCTGCCCGGAACTCCTCCCAGCGTCGGCGGGCGCGCTCATCCAGGCTTGCGTCCAGGTAGATCTTCAGCTCGGCGTCCGGGACGACCACGGTACCGATGTCCCGACCCTCCACCACGATCCCGCCCGCCCGCGCGAGCGCCCGCTGCTGCGCGGTGAGGGCCGCCCGTACTGCGGGGTTCGCGGCGATGGAGGCGACCACCGCATTCACCTCCACGGACCGGATCGCCTCCGTCACGTCCTCCCCGTCGCACCAGATGCGGAACCCCTCACTAGAGGGCTCTGCCCGGATCCTGAGTCGGCGGACCAACGCCGCCACCTGGTCGGCGTCCTCCGCCGGGATCCCGGCCCTAAGCGCCGCCCACGCCACGGCCCGGTACATCGCGCCGGTGTCAAGATAGCGCAAGCCCAGCCGGCGTGCGAGCAAGCGGGCCACCGTCCCCTTGCCCGCACCCATGGGGCCGTCGATCGCGATGACGGGCCGCTCACGCACCGTGCACCCCCACCGGAGGCGGGAGCACCATCGGGTCTCCGGTCGCCGGATGGCGCACCACGACGGCCTCTACGCCGTACACGTCCCGCACCGTCGCAGGGGTGATCACCTCGTGGCGGGATCCCTGCGCGTACACCCGACCCTCGCGGAGGAGCACGATCCGGCTGCAGAACAGAGAGGCCAGGTTCAACTCATGCAGGGCGCAGACCACGGTCTTTCCGGACGCGCATAGGTCACTCAACAGGGCCATGGTACTCACCTGGTGCACGAGGTCCAGATGGGCCGTGGGTTCGTCTAGGAGGAGGATGTCCGCCTCCTGGGCGAGGGCGCGGCTTAAGAGGACCCGCTGGCGCTCTCCACCGCTCGTGGCAGCAAAGGGACGGTGGGCGAGGTGCACGGTACCCGTCCGCTCCATGGCCGCGTGGGCCACCTCCTCGTCGCGGCCCTTCCGATGCCGGTGCGCGTACCGACCCATGAGGACGACCTCTAGACACGTGAAATTCTCCGGGCAGGCCGGGTGTTGCGGCACGTAGGCCACCACGCGGGCGCGCTCGACCGGCCGAACAGCCCACGGAGGCTTTCCATCCAGGAGCACGGCCCCTTCGGACGGCCGCAGGATGCCGGCGAGGCAGCGCAGGAGGGTCGTCTTCCCGGCACCGTTGGGACCGCACAGGGCCACGAACTCCGAACGCTTGACGGTGAGGGAAACCTCCCGGAGGGCCTCGACCTGAGGGTACCGGACGCAGAGGTCACGGGCTTGTAGCCGTACGGCCATGGACGCTGGCGCAATCGTCCTCACCATCCCACCTCGGGGTGGAGGAGTCGGGCGATCTGTTCCAGGCCCAGCACGAGCCGCGGGCCCGGCCGCGCCACCCACGCGGTGACCAGGGCGTGCACGCGTCTTTCCCTCACAGCCCTCATAGACCGCCAGGCCGGCCGCCGGAGCACGCGGTCGGCGTCCCCGTGCAGCACGAGGACCACCTCCGGGTCCCGCAGGAGGATCTGCTCCTCGGAGACCTGCGGCCAGCCCTCGAGATCCCCGAAGATGTTCCTACCCCGGGCCCGGCGGAGGAGGTCGTCCACGTACGTCCCACGGGCGGCCGTGAGGAACGGTTGGTCCCACACCTCGACGTAGACGCGTGGGATTCCGCGCGACCGCATCGTCCGGAGGACTACATCTCGCTCCCGTGCCCGCATCTGTGCCACCACCGCGCGGGCCTGCGCTTCGCGGCCCACCACCCGGCCGATCAGGAGGATGGCCCCGTAGGTGTCCGCGAGGGACTGCGGGTCGATGGCAAGGACGCGAACTCCCATGGCCCGCAGCCGCTCGAAGGTAGGCCGCTGGAGGCTCGCCACACCGATCACGAGGTCGGGCCGCAGGGAGGCGAGTCGTTCGAAGTCCAGCTGCACCCCGCCCACCTTGGGTCGGTACCGCACGTCCGGTGGGTAGTCGTCGGCCGAGGAGACGCCCACGAGGCGTGCCTGGGCACCGATGGCATAGAGGATCTCGGTCACGCTCGGCGCGATGGAGACGATCCGCCGCGGTGGGGTGGAGAACACGAGCGTCTGCCCCAGGGCATCCACCACCGTGACCGGCGCGCCATAAGCCAGGGCCGCACCGACCGCGAGAAGCACAAGACTCAACGCGATCTTACGGACCATGCCGATCACCGACGGTATAACCACCGGAGGAACGGCGGCCAGGAGATGGCGGGAACCGTCTCACCTGCGAGGAGCGCCACTTGCCCGAGGCGTCGGCCGTCCGCCCAGACCTCTGCCCGACCGATCACCTCTCCGGCCTTGATCGGCGGCCGCAGATCGGGACGGTACACAACGCGCAGGTCCGTTCGGGCAAGCCGGCTGACCGAGGCGACGAGGTCGCGGGATGCCACCGCGCTCACGGTGACTCCGTCCGAAAGGTCCAACCGCTCCATCACCTCGCCGCGACGGACGAACGTGCGCAGCTCGAAGGCACCGAACCCGTAGTCCAAAAGCCGCGCGGCGTCCTGGAAGACCTGAGGGGCGTTTAGGAGGACCGCCACAAGACGCCGGCCGTTCCGCGTCGCGGAGGCCACAAGGCACCGTCCGGACTCTACAGTCCAGCCGGTCTTGATCCCGTCCGCTCCCGGATACCGGCCCAGGAGCCGGTTCCCGTTCACCAAGCGCATGGGACCCTCTAGACCCATGTACTCGTACACTTGGGTGCGCACGATCTGCCGGAACGTGGGGTTCTGCATGGCCGCCCGGGCGATGAGGGCCAAGTCGTAGGCGGTCGTCACGTGGCCGGGGTCGTACAGACCATGGGGGTTCGTGAAGTGGGTGTGGCGAGCCCCCAGGGCCTGCGCTCGCCGGTTCATCCGGGCCACAAACCGCTCCACCGTTCCGTCGACCGCCTCGGCCAACACCACCGCCGCGTCGTTCGCGGACTTCACGAGGAGTGCATAAAGGAGCTCCCGGACCGTCCGCCGCTCGCCCACTTCAAACCCGATGGACGATCCCTCGCGCTGGAGCGAGGCCCGTCGGGAGGCCACGACCACGTCGTCCAGCCGGAGGCGCTCGAGCACGAGGAGGGCGGTCAGGATCTTCGTGGTGCTCGCTGGCGGCCGGGGCTCGTGAGGGCGGTGGCTCGCGAGCACCTGTCCAGTCTGGGCCTCCAGGAGCACGTAGCTACTCGCCTCCACAGGAGGGGGCTGTACGGGCCAGGCGGCCGGTGCGGAGGCGAGGACGACGAGGCACGCAAGGAACAGAGATCGCATGCTAGGGCTCCCGGCGCAAGAGGTCGTAAGCGGCAGTCCCGTCGGTCTGCGCGCCATCTAGGGGCGGGAGGTCTGAGAGGTCGCGCAGACCGAACCGCCGTAGGAACAGCTCGGTGGTGCCGTACAGGATGGGGTGTCCAGGGGTGGGCTTACGGCCCACCTCCCGCACGAGGCCTCGTTCCAGCAACCGATGGAGGTGGACGTCGCTCCGGGCCCCGCGGATCGCCTCGATCTCCGCCCGCGTCACCGGCTGCCGGTAGGCGACGATCGCGAGGGTCTCCAGGGTGGCCCGGGACAGGGGCTCTGTTTGGATCTCCACGAGCCGCCCGACGAACTCGGCGTACTCCGGCCGGGTACAGAGTTGATACCCGCCGGCCACGTACTGGACCATGAGGCCGCGACCGGCGTACGAGGCCTCCAGCATCGCAACGAGCGTGTGGGTCTCCTCCACCGACCGCTCGATGGCCTGAGCGAGCCGTTCCACAGGCACGGGTCCGCCGGAGGCGAACAAAAGACACTCCAGGGCCGCCAGGAGGGTATGCTGCTCTTGCTCCGCCGTCATGGGCTCGCCTCCGGGTCAAGCCGGAATAGCCGAATCGGGCCAAAGGGCCTTCGTTGCTCGGCCCGCACCTGCCTTCGCCGGATGAGCTCTAGGAGCGCCAGGAACGTGACGATCAGGACGACCTTCGGGTCGTCCTCCGAGAACAGCGCCTCAAACTCCACGCCCTCCGGGTGGGCGGAGAGGACCTCCAGGACGAAGGCGATCCGCTCGGCCACCGTCACCCCTTCCGGGGGGAGTTCGCGGACTCCGGTGCGCTCCCGCTCCAGCAGCCGCCGGAAGGCCAAGGCGAGGTCCTCGAGCCGCACCCCGCCGAGCGGCAGCTCGCTCGGATCAGATCCCAGCGGAGGCCGCGTGAAGATCCGGCTCTGCCACGCCTCCAGGGCCGCAAGCGCGCTTGTGGCCTCCCGGAAGACGAGGTACTCCGGGAGCTCGGAGGTGACGTCCGGCCCCGCGCCCTCCTCCTCTTCGCGCGGCTCCTCCTCCGCAGGCCGCCCCACCAACTGGAGGCTTTTCTGCTCCACGAGCCACGCGGCCTGCTGGAGGAAGGCCGTCAGCGCCTCGAGATCTGTGCCCTCAAGGCTCTCGGCGGTCGCCCGGATGACCTCCGCGAGGGCGATCTCCCGTAGATCCACCTCGCCAGCCTGACAGAGGCGCACTACGTCCTCTAGCGTCCCGTCAAACCCCTTCAGAGGGGCTGGTCTATCCATGGCTCTTGCAGAAGGTTCGCGCTCCTCATCGCTCTCCCTTCCACCCCAGGACCGAGTTCGCGGTTCGGACGCCGCCCTGCACAGCTCACCGGAGAAGCCGGGTCACGGAAGTGGGCAGGCTCGGGTCGACGTTTCGGTGGTCGACCGGGACCGGCTTCGGCCACCCGAATCCGGCGACGAACAGGAGCGGGGTGCCGAGGTCAGCCTCAATCATCCAGCGGCACGTCGCACCGCACCAGGTCCTCGTACGTCTCGCGGCGGACGATGAGCCGCGCCCGTCCCTTTTCTGCGAGGACCATGGCGGGCCTGGGAAACCGGTTGTAGTTGCTCGCCATGGAGTAGGTGTAGGCGCCGGTGGCGAACACCGCCACGACGTCGCCCGGGCGGAGGGTCGGGAGATGCGCTTCCCAGATGAGCACGTCCCCGGACTCGCAGCACCGCCCTGCCAGGGCTACGACCTGGGTCGGCAGGTCGTCGGGCCGGTCGGCCAGCGCGGCCTCGTACCGCGCCCCATACAGGGCCGGGCGGGGGTTCTCGTACATCCCGCCGTCCACCGCTACGTACGTGCGCACTCCGGGAATGCGCTTCACAGCACCCACGGTGTACAGGGTCACGCCGGCCGGCCCCACGATGGATCGCCCCGGCTCCACGAACAGAGCCGGGAGGGGAAATCCGTGCGCGTCGCAGGCCTGCTGTACGGCCTCCGCTACGGTGCGCACGTACGCCTCGATGCTGGGAGGCCGGTCTGAAGACGTGTACCGGATCCCAAGCCCCCCACCCAGGTTCACCTCTACGGCCGTGTACCCCATCTCGGCTCGGATGCGGGCCGCGAAGGCGACCACCGTGCGCGCGTTGAGGGCGAAGGGCTCGAGCTCGAGGATCTGGGAGCCGATGTGGCTGTGGAACCCCCACAGCCGCACGTTCCGCATCTGGAGAGCCCGGCGCACCGCTTGTTCTGCCGCACCGTCCGGGATCCCAAACCCGAACTTCGTGTCCACCCCGCCAGTCTGGATCGCCCGGTGTGTGTGAGGTTCAATCCCCGGCGTCACGCGGAGCCAGATGTCGACTGGGCGGCCTAAGCGGGTGGCAAGCGACTCCAGGAGGTCCAGCTCGTCGGCGTTGTCCACCACGATCCGGCCGACTCCGACCTCCAGCGCGAGGACGAGCTCGTCGGGGGTCTTGTTGTTCCCGTGGAAGTACAGGGCCCGGGCAGGGACACCGGCCCGTAGCGCCGTGTGGATCTCGCCCCCGGAGGCCACGTCCAGCCCGAACCCGTGGTCGTGGGCGATCCGGCATGTGGCGAGGGTGCACAGGGCCTTAGAGGCGTAGAGCGGCCGACCCGCGGGCACATGTCGCGCGAAGGCCTGGCGGTACGCCTCGAGGTTCGCCCGCAGCCGCTCGCCGTCCAGGACGTATAGGGGCGTGCCGTACGTCCGCGCGAGCTCCACCGCACTCAAGCCGCCCAGGGAGAGGTGTCCTTCGGGTGTGCGTCCGAACTCGTCCCGCATCCTCCGAACACTCTACCAGACCGCACCCAACCGGAGTAGCGCGGTACAATCGGACGGGAGGCGCTAGCGATGCCGGAAGCGGTGATCCTGAGTGCGGTGCGTACGCCGATCGGCCGGTTTTTGGGCGGACTCAGCACGGTCCCGGCACCCCGACTGGGAGCGACGGCGATCCGGGAGGCGGTGCGGCGGGCCGGTGTGGCGCCGGATCGGGTGCACGAGGTGATCATGGGGAACATCCTCTCGGCCGGCCTAGGACAGGCACCCGCCCGCCAGGCCGCCATCTACGCGGGACTCCCGGAGAGCGTGCCCGCCACCACGGTGAACAAGATGTGCGGGTCCGGCCTCAAGGCCGTCATGCTGGCCAGTCAGGCGGTGCGGCTCGGTGACGCCGAGGTCGTGGTGGCAGGCGGCATGGAGAACATGAGCCAAGCCCCCTACCTCCTGCCCCGGGCCCGCACGGGCTACCGGCTCGGCCACGGAGAGCTTGTGGACTCCATGATATACGACGGGCTACAGGACGCCTACCGGAACTGCCACATGGGCGTGTGCGCGGAACTCCTTGCGGCCGAGTACAGGATCACCCGCGAGGAGCAGGACGCGTACGCCGTGCGCAGTTACCGCCTTGCCCTGGAGGCCCTCGACCGCGGCTTGTTCCGGTCGCAGACGGTACCGGTGGAGGTCTTGGACGGGAAGCGCACGACCGTGGTGGCCGAGGACGAGGAGCCCCGGAGGGTGGACTTCCAGAAGATCCCCTACCTGCCCCCTGCGTTCCAGGAGAACGGGACGGTGACGGCCGCCAACGCGAGCAGCATCAGCGACGGCGCGGCCGCCGTGGTGGTCGCCTCCGAGGAGGTGGCCGAGCAGTTGAGCCAACCGCCCTTGGCCCGCGTCGTGGGCTACACCACAGCGGCCACCGCGCCCGAGTGGTTCACCATCGCGCCCGCCTACGCCATCGAGCGCCTGTTGCAGAAGGTCGGGTGGAAGCAGGAGGACGTGGACCTCTTCGAGATCAACGAGGCGTTCGCCGCGGTCGTGATCGCGGTGTGCCGGAAGCTTGGGCTTCCCCTCGAGAAGGTGAACGTACACGGTGGGGCCGTGGCCTTAGGACACCCCATCGGCGCCTCCGGCGCCCGCATCCTCACCACCTTGCTGTACGCCATGGAGGAGCTGGGAGCGCGGCGGGGGATCGCCTCCGCCTGTCTGGGTGGGGGCGAGGCCGTGGCGGTCGCGGTGGAGCGGTAGAGCCAACCGGCTTCCCAACACTTGACGTGACGCTCTCAGAACTCCGTGACCCCGGTGAAGGTGAAGGCACCGAGGAGGAGACGGGGGACTCGGTCGGCGCCGAACCGGTCGCCCAATAGCCACGCCTCGGCACCCACCCGCTCCACAGACGCGAGGGCCTGGACGTAGCCCTGCGTGAACCGGAGGTTCCGCACGGGGTAGGCCACTTCGCCTCCCTCGATCCAGAACGTCCCGTCCCGCGTCATGCCGGTTACCACGCAGTCGCGGGGGTGCACGAGACGGGTGTACCAGAACCGGGTGATCCATAGACCCCGCTGGACGCGTCCGATCATCTCTTCAGTCGACGCGTCTCCGGCCGCCATGAAGAGGTTCGTGGGAATGGGACCGAGGCTGGCGTACTCCGGCCACGCCCGAGGCAGGGCATGCCCGGTGGATCGCTTCCCCTCCTTGGATGCGGTGACCGTGTCGTACACCGGACCCCTCGGGACTCCGTGCTCCACGAGCACGACCCGCTGCTTGGGCACGCCCTCGAAGTCGAACGGAAGGGGGATCCCTGCCGGGTCGCACCCGTCGTCCCAGATCGTCACCTGTTCCGAGAGGGCTTGCGTCCCGATCCGGCCGTTCATCCAGCTCCGCCCCTCCTGGACCGCGAGCGCCCCCGCCCCCGCGTACCCGAGCCAGCTCACGATGTCCTGCACGGCGTAGGGCTCCAGCACAACGGGGTACGTCCCGGCAGGAAGATCCCGGGGGTTCTGGGCGCTTGCCGCCCGCTCGACGGCAGTGCGCGCCACCCCCACGGGGTCGAAGGCCGAGATGCGCCAGCCCACCCGCTCCGCGTATCCGGATGCGTCCTCCTTCAGGACCACGGTGCGGAACTGGATCCGGGTCCCCACGTGGTAGCAGAAGACGCCTTTGGAGTTCGCCACCGCCACTTCCGCCACGTCGGTGGAGAGTGCCCCAGCCGCCAGGGCACCCCGAGACTCCGCCAGGCGCAGGACCTCCTCCACCTGGCGGGCACGCCACTCCGGAGAGGCAGAGGCGACGGCCTCGTCGAAGGACGCCACCGCGACGACCGGTTCAGGTTCTGGGAGTCCGGGGAAGTCGGGGACCTCCGGCGCAACGCGCGCGATGGCCGCCGCCCGGCTGACCGCCTCCTGGAGGCCTTCAGGCGTCAGGCGGTTCGTGACCGAAGCTCCTACACGCTTGCCCACCACCGTCCGGACCGCTACCTCCACGTTCGATGTCGCCACATTCTGGTGGATCGTGTTGTTCGCAAACCGCGTAAGAGCGGCGTGGGTGGACAGGAGGAGGATCTCCGTCTCGCCAGCAGGCGCAGCGCGAAGGCCATCCTGGAGGAGTGTACGGATCGTGCGTTCTCCGAGCATCGCGTCCTCCTAGCGCTTCCCGAACACCCGCACGTTCCTGAACCGCGCGGGTGCCGCACCGTGTCCGGTGTGGGCCACCTGCATCGGCTCGCCTTTCCCGCAGTTCGGTGTCCCCCACAGCACCCAGTGGTCCGCGTTGCACACCGCGTCACACGACCGCCAGAACTCCGGCGTGATCCCGGTGTAGATGGGGTTGCGCAGGAGGCGGGTGAGCTTCCCGCCCCGGATCTCCCAGGCGATCTCGCACCCGAACTGGAAGTTCAGCCGGCGGTCGTCAATGCTCCACGACCTGTTCGTGTCCATGAAGATCCCACGGTCTGTGTCCGCGATGAGGTCTTCCAGCTTCCAGGTACCCGGCAGAAGGTTGATGTTCGTCATGCGGATGATGGGGATGCGGTTCCACCCTGAGGCGCGGGCGGTCCCGTTGGACTCTCCCGTCACGAACCGGGAGGGGCCCAGAAGGCGCAGGAGCCGCCGCGCGGTCTGTCGGTCCGTGAGGTAGCCGACGAAGATGCCCTCCCGGACGATCTCCACCCTCTGGGCCGGGATGCCCTCGTCGTCCCACCCGAAGGTTCCGAGTCCTCCGGGGAGCGTCGCGTCGGCGGTGATGTTCACGACCTCAGAGCCGTACCGGAATCGACCGAGCTTCTCTGGCGTGAGGAAGGAGGTACCCGCAAATGCCGCTTCGTACCCGAACACACGGTCCAGCTCGATCGCATGCCCGCATGACTCGTGGATCTGCAGGGCGACCTGACTTCCGCCGAGGATCACCGTGGTCACCTCATCCGGGCAGGGGTCCGCCGAAAGGAGCGCCACCGCCTCTTCTGCGATCCGCCGAGCGTTCCCCACGAGGTCCTGCTCCACGATGAACTCGTAGCCGCGAGTTTGCTGGTGACGACCGACGGAGTTTGGGTAAGATCGCCGCTGGACCTCACCGTCGCGGACGGCGGTGGCCTCGATCCCGCACCCCGACTCCACGATCTCCTGGGTCACTAGACTCCCCTCCGTGCTCGCGAAGGTCTTGCGCTGGCGGATGAAGACCATCTCCGCCTCCGTGGCCGTGACGCCCGCGACATGCCGCATCTCCCCGTCGGCCCGGAGGAGGACGTCGAGCTTCGTCTCGATGGGGATCGCGAAGGGATCGGTCTGCACAGGGGTCCGGTACGACCCCCGCTGGATCACCGGAGAGCCCAAGTCTACAGGTTCGCGAAGGGTTCGGGCACTCGCCCGCGCGATCCGCACCGCGAGGTCTACGACCCGCTCAACTTCTGCAAGCTCCAGGCGGTGGCTACTGGCAAACCCCCAGGCTCCGTCGGCCAAGACCCGGACCCCGAACCCGGCGTCCTCTGTCCAGCTCATCCCTGCCACCGCGCCGTTCCGCACGGTGATCCCCTGCTCTGTAGTCTCGACGACACGCACGTCCGCATAGCTCGCACCCCGGAGCTGGGCGACGTTGAGCGCCCGTGCCACCAGTTCGTCCATTCGGCCTTCGCTAGCGTGGAAGATGCTTGTGGAAACGTTCGCGGCAGGGAAGGCCCTTTCCTGCGCTTCACGAGAAGGAAGCCCAGGGCGCCGCGAACGATCCCGCGAGGAGGGACGAGGCGGAGGCCAAGACGCGGCGGATCGACGGATGGCCTCGTCAGTCGTCCCAGGCCGGTCGGCGGCGTACCCGTCGGGCCGCCGTGATGAACCCCGTGTGGGCCACCATGCGGTGGGCGGGGCGGACGCTCTGTCCCCGGAGGGTCCAGGGCCGCACGAGGGTCTCGGTGGTCTCCAGGAGGGCGAAGGCCCCGGAGCTGCGCAGCGCCTCCGCGGTTTGGTGGGCCTGGGGTACTGTCGGGACGTACGACAAGAAGATGCCCCCGGGCGGAAGGGCCTCCGCCGCATGCGGCACCGCCCGCCAGGGCTCGGGTAGGTCGAGCACGACGCGGTCCACCGGTGCGTCCGGGATCCCCTCATAGACGTCGTGGACACGCGCCACGAGGTGGTCCTGTGGTCCGAGGTACCGTTCGATCCGCCGGAGGGCGTGGCGCAAGAACTCCTCCCGCACCTCGTAGGTGAACACACGACCCTGCGGCCCCACCGCCCGCAGGAGGGCCATCGTGAGGCCGCCGGATCCGGTCCCCGCCTCCACCACGCGGGCGCCCGGGAACACGTCGGCGGCGATGAGGATCGCGCCGAGATCTTTCGGGTAGATGGGCGTCGTAACCCGCGGCATGAGGAGCACGTAGTCGGCCAGGGTCGGGCGCACGACGAGGAAGTCCTCACCCCGGCTCGAGCGGACGAGGAACCCCTCCTCCTGCCCGATCAGCGCATCGTGCTCGATCTTCCCCCGCAAATCTTGAGTCCGGCCGGCCTCCAGGGTCGTGAGGTAGCGGCGGCCGTGGCGGTCTACCAGGACGACGGGCTCCCCGGCTTGGAGCGGGCCGGTTCGCATCAAACGGGCTGCGGTGCGCGCTCGTGCGCCAGAGCCCGGACGCGCATCCTTTGGGCCACGCGCTCGGTCAGGCGGCAGAAGGCGCAGACCTCGCCGGTGGTGGGCTGCCCGCAGTGCACACAGCTCCCGAGGGCCTCCCGCTCGTGGTGGGCCGCAAGGCGCGGCCGGATCTTCTCCAGGAAGTTCCAGTACAGGCTCTGCTTGGTGCCGGGAGATTCCCGCTCCAGGAGGTTGAGCGCCTCCTTCAGGAGGAGCGTGCGGGCACCCACGCTATTGGGGCATTCGTCCAGGATGTAATCGATCCCGCGGAGCACCGCATAGGCCGCGGTCTCGCGTTCTGCAATCCGGTACAGCGGCTTCACCTTCCTCACGAGCCCGGGGTGCGTGCTCTCCAGCACGGGAGATTGCCGGACTAAGGCCTCCACGTTGCCCGCGATGAGGTTTCCGAGGAGGACTGCGGCCTCGTCGTCCAGGTTGTGGGCGGTGGCGACCACGTCGAACCCATGCTCCAGGGCCACCCGGTTGAAGAGGTACCGCTTGCTGAGTCCGCAGGCCGAGCAGGGCACCCGGCCGGAGAGCCTTGCAAGCTCTTCGACACCGGCTCCCAGCACCTGGGGGAGGTCTACCACGAGGAGTGTAGCGTCTTGCGCCCGCGCGAACGCCTCGCACTTCGCCTGGGAGTCCTGGGAGTACGCGCCGATCCCCAAGTTCAGGTGGAGACCCGTGGCATCGTACCCCAGCCGCAGGAGCACGTCCCACAGAACGAGGCTGTCCTTCCCACCCGATACCGCCACGAGCACCCGGTCCTTTGGCGTGAACATCCGCTCCCGGTGGATCGCCCGCTCCACCTGGTGCTCGAACCACTCGAGGAAGTGCGGGCCGCAGAAGGCCGCGTGGTGGCGCCGCACCTCCACCGAAGCCTGTGCCCTACACTTCGTGCACCGCACCGATGCCTCCTGAGACCACCGGTCGGATCTCGATCTCGTCGTCCTCGCGGACCTCAGAGTCCTGGGTGAGGAGGTCACTGCCCCGGATCACGATCACCGTCTCCGGGTTGAGACCGAGCTCCCGGAGCAGGTCGCGCACCCGGCGCACGCCCTGGAGATCCACCTCCCTGCGCTGGTGCCGGATCCGAACCTTCACGCCGCCATGATAGCCGAATCCCTCAGTCCGCGTACAGTCGCTCCCCGCGGTGCAGGCGCCAGGCGATCCGGTAGGTCTGGAGCTGCGCCCGCCGGGTCGGCGCGTGGGCCGCGAGGTACCGCACGGCCGCCACGAGGACGTGCTCCCGGGCGGCGCTGTCAGGCAGGGTCTCGAACTGCCGCGCGGCTGCTTCCACCATCTGGATCGTGTGGAAGTTCCGGTCCTCCCGCAGGAGGAGTGCGCCGATGTGTGCCAACAGCCGATCCGGGGCGCCGCCACTCCGCAGGTACCCGGCCACGAGGTCGGCCGCCTCGTCCACCTGACCCTGGCGGTCCAACAGGTCGGCAAGGTGGGGCAGGAGAGAGTCAGGCTCGGGGTGCTCCTCGGCGGGCTCGGGCGGCGGGGCAGGCGGCACGTTCAGGAACCGGTCCAGGTAGACGCTCATGGCCGCGTCGAATACGCCTCGCAGGAGCTCGGGGGAGGGCCACCGGCGGAGCATGTGGTGTGCGGCGTTCGCGAAGCTGAAGGTGTGCAGAGCTGTGTCCCAGTCCGAGAACTCGTTCGCCAGCGAGAAGTAGAGGATCCGGAGGGCCGCGGCGTAGGCGACCGCACGGCTTACCTCCTCCTCGGTGGCCCCCTCGCGCAGGGCGTCCACCAACCCATGGGCGATCGCAGCCGGATCCGCACCGAGGAGAACAGTCACCAGTTCCTTCCAGCCCTGCCAGCGACCCCGCCGATCCCGTCCGGCCTCCAGGGCCGCGGGCAGGCGGTCGAAGGCTTCTTCCAGGATCGCGACGAGGTCGATGGGGCTCCGCCAGCGGGCCGACTCCTCCATCCGCTCGGCCTCCACATAACCTGGCGCGAGGCTTGGGAGGACAACCTCGGCCAAGTCCCATCCGGCGCCCTCCAGCGCCTCAAGCGCCTTGTTCGTGAAGTCGAGGAGGTGACCGGTGCTCGCGTAGCGGTGGTCGGTAGCCGCGGCCCCCAGGAGGTCTGTCATCTGGCGGGCGTCGGCGCCGGCGCGCACGGCCGTGACGATGCACCGCTCGGCGGCCTCTAGATCCCGGACCTCCACGAAGTGCCGGAACCACCGGCGTAGGGTCTGGAAGTCCGGAGCGCTGCCGGGAAGGGGGGCAAGCGGAAAGCGCGGGCTTTCGCCCTCGGTGTCCGCGGCCACGGCCGAAAGCCCGTGGTACAGCGCCAGCGGCCGGTCCTCGCGCTCCAGGAGGGGCAGCAGGTTCTGCATGCACGCGAGGATCGTAAGTCCCGGCCCCCATCCGGCCCGGCGGTGGCGCGCGCCGAACTCCAGGCCGATCCGGAAGGGGGTTTGTGGAGCCTCGCCCGCCCCCCACAGCGCGATGACCGCCTTTGCGATCACTAGCGGGATCCCGCGCTCAAGCCCCTCCCGCAGACGCCGGAGGTGATGCGCCCGCAGATCCTGCCGGGGCGAGACGTCCACCCAGATCTCGTCGCCTCGGATCTCCACCGGGTATGTCCGCACGTCGTCGGCCCATGGATCGAACGTCCCGCCCGTGCCGAGATCGAAGCGGGCGTGGTGCCAGTGGCAGGTGAGGATCCCGTCCCGCACCGTCCCCCGGTGGAGCGGAAACCCCATGTGGGGGCAGCGGTTGTCCAGCGCGTAGACACATCCCGCCTCGTAGACGAGCAGGATGGTGTGGCCGTCCGCCGAAACCACCAGGCGGCCAGCCCGACGCAGTTCCGCTAGACTTCCAGCAAGCACCCTTCCCACCGTGCCAACCTCCCGATGGACAGAACAGCGATTTGCTGGCTCCCACGCGGCGCACTCGCCCCGGGAGCCCTGGCGAGAACCCACCGCCCGGACCGACCACCCGACAAATCGCTAGGCGATTTCTGGGTGCAGAGCCCGCAGGAAGGTGGCCATCTCCACCGCCACCAAAGCCGCGTCACGGCCCCGGTTGCCTGCCTGCTGGCTGCCGCTCCCCGCCTGCTCTGTGTTGTCCGCGGTGACCACCCCGTACACCACGGGAAGCCCGGCCTCCAGTCCCACTCGGGCGCCCCCCCCGCGGCACTCTTCCCGGCCACCCTCGGTGTGGGAAGTCTCGCCCCGCACCACGCACCACCCCCTCATAGCCGCCCACCGGGCCGAGCGCTCCGTCCCGCCCTCCGCCGTCCGTCAGCGGGCATCCCGCACAACCTTCCATCCGAAGATCGGCGTGTCCAAAACGCCCCACAGCGCAATCCACATCGGTAGGAGCATTTCCATCGCACGCGCG